>Ga0182742_1000008_pt1 | contig 456651 bp, 424 predicted proteins | sample eDN5th37CBELigMG_FD_128880 | JGI IMG/M metagenome (GOLD analysis project Ga0182742, IMG submission 128880) | Enriched Miracle-Growth compost microbial communities from Emeryville, California, USA - eDNA 5th pass 37_C BE-Lig MG (version 2)... ... | reverse complement strand
GGTCGAAGCGCAGCTGTTCCTCAACCCGTACTACGCCACCGGCTATCCGATCACTGAGGCGTACTGGTCGGCGGTGACGATCGGAGGGACGCCGACGACCGTGCTGTGGCAGTGCTTCGAGCGGCGCTGCCTGACCTACAACCCGGCCAACGAGGCAGGCTGGCAGGTCGAGGCCGGCAATGTCGGGCAGCACTACTACGACTGGCGCTCCAGCCTGACGCCGGACACTGAGCCAAACCCGACCGAACCGCCCATCCTGACACCGACTCCGGGCCCGGAAGCGAAGACCTTCACCGACGGCTCATGGACCGTCGGCAAGGATATCGAGGCGGGAACCTATCGCAGTTCCGGCACCGAAGGGTGTTTCTGGGAGCGCGTGAGAGGCTTTGGTGGCACGCTCGGCGAGAGCATTGCGAATGACGCGACGGAAGGTCGGGCGGTCGTCACGATCGCAGCGACCGATGCGGGATTCTCCTCGGAAGGTTGCGGCACCTGGTCGAGTGATCTATCGGCGATCACCGCCAGCACGACGGCGGACTTCGGAGATGGCATCTGGATCGTCGGCGTCGACATCGCACCGGGCACCTGGCGCAATAGCGATTCAAGTAGTGGTTGCTACTGGGAACGCTGGTCAGATTTCAGCGGCGAACCAGACGCAATGATCGAGAACGGCTTTTCCACAGGCATTCAGACGGTGACCATCGCAGCAGGTGATGCGGGCTTCAAGTCTGAGACTTGCGGCACATGGACTCGCATCGGCGGCTGAGCCACTCAATGGCTTGCCAGCGCCAAATCGTCAGACTGTGGGAGAGGCTGCCGACACTCTGTTCTGTCTTCTTGGGAGGCTGTCAACGTCAACGTGGCGAACGTGTTGGCGCGACAGCCCGCCCCTTGTCCTGTCATTTCGAGCGCGCACGCGAGAAATCTCCCCCGCGTCGGACTGCATCAAACGGGTGGGAGATCTCTCACTGCCGGGTGCCCCTTGGGCGGTAGATGACAGGAGAAAAGATAGGCTGCCGATCGGACAATCTGACGTTGACAACCCACTGAACGAAGCGGGCGCGGGAGCCGACGCCAAAGCACGCTACAACAAGCGAACCCCGGCCAGAGTGGCCGGGGTTCGTTCCGCGCACTTGGTGCTGGCCTGACGAGGTCAGGCAGCCTTAAGGTCCGAAGTGCAGGCCGAGCAGCGCGTTGCTGCAATCGGCACAACCGTCAGGCAGTACGGGCATTCGCGCGTTGTCGGGTCCGCCTCGACCTGCTGCTTGCGCCGCGACATGAGCAGGTTGAACGGCTTGATCACAAAGAAGAACAGCGCGGCGGCAACAAGCAGGAACGCGATGACGGCGTTCAGGAATGCGCCATACATGATCTGGCTGTTGTTGATCGTGAAGCTCAGGTTCGAGAAATCGGGCTTGCCGAAGATCGCTGCGATCAACGGCGTCAGGATATTCTCGACGAGCGATGTCACAACCGCGCCGAACGCTGCGCCGATAATGACAGCGACGGCGAGGTCAAGGACGTTGCCGCGCAAGATAAACGCGCGGAACTCATCTGCGAGTGATCTCAATGAAGCCCCCTTCGATTGACGAGCTCAGGTCGCCACCCCACAGGCGATTTGAAAACGCGCAAACGGCGCGAACGTTCGCACGTTAGTTACGATACTCTAGCACCTGAGTAGCTCTTCGCATAGTGCGTTCATTAATTATTGGACGCGATATGATGCGATGCGCAGGCGCAGAGCGACGCTACTGAAAGGGAAACGCCAGAGCGATGATCAGCTTCATTATTCGCTGGCTCATCATTACCGCGTCGGTCGCGGTGGCCGCCTGGATCGTGCCCGGCATTCGCATCGACGACGATCGTGGTGTCTCGGCGATCCTGATCATGGCAGCCGTTCTGGCCATCGTGAACCTGCTGGTCAAGCCGGTGCTGACAGCCGTTTCCTGCTGCCTGATCATCGTCACACTCGGCCTGTTCCTGCTGGTGATCAACACGCTGACGTTCTGGCTGGCGTCCGGCATCGCCTCCGACTGGTTCGACGCCGGCTTCCACGTCAGCGGGTTCTGGGCCGCGTTCTTCGGCGGCATCATCGTTAGCGTTGTCTCGTGGCTGCTGACCGCGTTCGTTGACGAGTACTAGCCGGACCGACTCAGCCGCGCGCAGAGCGCACCGCCGCGACACGCTCACGAACCGCAGGGGCGACCTCGTTGATGAACAGGCGCAATGACTCGGGGGTTGGGTCGGTCCAGAGGATGAAGCTGCCGAAGCCATTCTCGGTTGCCAGCGTCGTCAACGTCGAGACCCAGTGCTCGACTGGCCCGATAACTTCGCGGTCATTGCCGCTGAATGGCGCTGCTGCGGAATCGGCGAAGCTGCCGTTGATGTTGTAGATGCGCCGGATAGCTGCCGGATCGCGACCGGCGGCGTGCGCGGCAACGTCGATAATCGTCTGTCGCTCAAGGCTGGCGTCCGGCGACAGGTACGACATCGACGGGATCCAGCCATCGGCGACACGGCCAGTCAGCCGCAACGCGCGCGGGCCGAGCACACCGAGCCAGATGCTCATGTCGTGGGCGGGAGCCGGCCCGGGCTGTGCTCCGACGGCGCGGTAGATCTCGCCATCGTGGCGCAGGCCGCGTCCGCCGGACCACATCGCGCGGATGATCTCGATCGCCTCCTGGAGTGCGTCAATCGCCTCGCCAGGAGAGCGCACCGGCCCGCCCATCGCGGCGATCGCATCCCAGAATGCACCTGCCCCGAGGCCCAGCTCGAATCGCCCACCGCTGAGCTGGTCGATCGTCGCCGCCTCCTTCGCCAGCATCGTCGGCAAGCGCAACGGCAGGTTGGCAACGTCGGGGAAGATGCGCACACGCTCTGTCTGGGCCAGCAGCATTGCGATCAGCGCCATCGTGTCGAAGTAGCGCCGCTGGTACGGGTGGTCCTGAATGCCGATCAGGTCATAACCGAGCGCATCCAGTCTGCCGCCCAGATCGAGTACTGCCGCCGGGTCGCTGTTATCAGGAACCAGGAAGTAGCCGAATTGCAGATCGTGCCCGTAATCAGCCATCTGTCACGCTTCGTTCTAGCGCTCGGGCGCAAGCGAGCTGGGGAGCGCCCCGACCGTTCTGGTCGGGGCGCAGAGAGATCTATCGAACGCGATTTGCGATGCTCCAGTGGTGCGCGTGGTATCCCTGACCGACCTTCTCCAGCTCGGCAATGACAGCATCGGTGCCGCGTCGCTCAACCGGAAACGGCTCGACGTTGGCCAGGTAGGCTGCCACGCGCGCGGCTGTTGCAGCGCCGCCCTGGAGACCCCGCAGCGTGACCTTGTCGACTGTATCAGCCTCAGTGTGGCCGTAGCCGCGACCAATCATCCCTGCGGTCGAGCCCATCGTGTTCAGCGTCGCGGTCGGGAAGCCCGCCCGGAAGAACGGGAAGTGATCGGAGTGCGTGCCAACCCGGTTGCGCACCTCCATAGCGTGCTTCATGTCGCCGGAGACGCCACGGAACCAGTCGACCATCACCTCGTCGCCGGTGACAGTGATCTGATCCTTCCCTTCGCGACCTGCGCCATCGAGATTGAGCGCGAAGACCAGCTTCTCGTCGCCATCGAGGTAGCGCTCGTGATGTTTCCAGCTACCACCCAGACCCAGCTCCTCGTAGGCGAAGCAAATGACGCGCACGGTCCGCCGCAGCTTGCCGGCGAACGGTGCCAGCACTCGGCCAGCCTCCAGACCAACCAGCGTCCCGGCTCCGTCGTCGGCCGCACCCTGCGCGACGTCGTGGCCGTCGTAGTGACCGCCGATCAGGATGATCTCCTCCGGGTGCTGGCCGGGGATATCGCCAACGACATTGTAGGAACGTGACAGATACGTTTTGTTCTGGGTGTGGATCTTCATCCGCGGCGTGCCGCGCTCGGCCAACCTGCGGATCATGCTGCCGGCCTCGTGGCTGATGCCGATGCCCGGAATCGCCGCCTCGTGGTCACGATCCTCCGTGCCTTCAGGATTCTGTGCGTAGAGTGAGCCGGTGATGTGCAGCAAGCCGGGATTCTTGTTGACGAAGATGCAGCCGATCGCGCCGGCCTCAACCGCCAACCGGAACTTGTCGGTCCGATGCAGCGTCACCTCGCCGGGCTTGTTCGTTTCGGCAGCAGTGAGCACGATCTTGCCGCGGATCGCCTCCCCGGCCCGCTCAAAGTCCGCCGTCTCGCCTTCACCGATGTCGATCATCTCACCCTCGACATCGCCGCTGCCGGTGAACGGCATCGAAATCGCCGAGAACTGGCGCTCGACCGGTGCCAGCATCGTCAGCTCGCAGACCCCACGCTCCCAGGTGTAGACCGGGAACTCCTCCAGGTGTGCGTTCTGAAGGCCGTACTCTTTCATCTTCCCGAGCAGGAACTCACCGGCCTGATGCTCGCTCTCCGAGCCACCGAAGCGCGAGCCAAGATCGTCACAGATGTAGCGCAAGTTGGTGTAGATCTCGTCTGAGGTCCAGACCTCGCCCAACACATACTTCTCGATCTCGCGAACGGTTGACTGATCCGCCATATCACTCTCCTCACTCATGCGATTCCGCCGTTGCGGCAGCATCGCCGGAGTAGGGCGGGCTGTCAACGTCATCGGAGCCACGTAGACTCATCGATGGCAGGATCGGAGGGGTGCGCATCTGAACCAGTCGTCAGCGCAGCGCTGGCCCGCGGCAGCTGCCGCCGCCTGGGCGTGGATCTTCGCTGCGACGAGCTTCTCCTGGGTGACTGTGGGGACGATCGGCGCAAGCACAATCGGCGAGACTATACGCTGCGCCGCGACCCAGGCATGATCGCGCTGCTGGTGGTGACCGGCCAGCTGAAGGTGCTCGCCGGTGTCTTCGCCCTCGCGCTCGTTTCGCCGTGGGGGCGCCGCCTGCCGCGCCGCCTGATGCGAACACTCGCCTGGATCGGCGGCGGCGGGCTGCTACTCTACAGCATCGCCCTGCTCGTTCAGCACGGGCTGATGGCAGTCGGCGTGATCGAGCGCGCGGCGTCTCTGAGCGCCAGCGAGCTGCGCTGGCACCTGTGGTTCTGGGACCCGTTCTGGCTACTCGGCGGCATCCTGTTTACTGTTGCCGCCCGTGCCTGCGACGCGAGTGATAAGGGGAGATGATGGAGCAGCCAATCAAGGTCGATCCGGGGATCGTTGAGCACTACCTGACGACTCTCGCGCAGTTCGGCGCGTACGGCGAGACCGGCGTCAAACGGCTGGTCTATTCGCCGGAGTGGGTCGCCGCCCAGGAGCAGGTCCAGCAATGGTGTCGCGACATCGGGCTGGAGACGCGGATGGACGGCGTCGGCAACGTCTGGGGGCGCATCGACGGCAGCGACGGCGGCGCGTCGATCGTCAGCGGCTCGCACATCGACTCGCAAGCGCCGGGCGGACGCTTCGACGGCGCGCTCGGTGTCGTCGCGGCGCTCTCGGCGGTACGCACGCTGGTCGAGCAGTTCGGCCCGCCCAAGCGCCCGCTGGAAGTGCTGTCGTTTTGCGAGGAGGAATCCAGCCGCTTCGCCTCGACCAACTTCTGGGGCTCGCGCGCTATCACTGGCGTCATCGGGCCGGACGAAACAGAGACAGTCATCGGCTTTGACGGCATCCCGATTGGCGAAGCGATGCGCGCGATCGGTCTCGATCCCGACAACATCCCCGGCGTCGAGCGCAACGACATCGACACGTTTATCGAGCTGCACATCGAGCAGGGGCCGATTCTGGAGCAGATGGGGCTACCGGTCGGCATCGTCACGGCGATCACCGGCCTGCGCCACTACGTCGTCGAGCTGACCGGCCGCTCCGACCACGCCGGCGCACGCCCAATGGACACCCGCCGCGATCCGATGCCGGCCGCTGCCGAGATCATCACCGACGTCATCACGACCGCACTGCGCTTCGGGCGTCCAGCAGTCACGACCGTCGGCAACATGCAGGTCGAGCCGAATCTGCCGGCCGCCGTGCCCGACAAGGTCACGTTCATGATCGACGCGCGGCACCCCGATCCCGAGGTTCGTCAGCGCCTGTTCGCCAAGCACGAACGGACGATTGGTGAGGTCGCCGACCGGCACGATATCGAAGTCAACTGGCGCATCGTCGCCGACCACGACCCCTGCATCTCCGACCCCGGCGTCGTCGCGGCGCTGGAGGACGCAGCGCAGTCGCAGGGCATTGCCTACCAGTTGATGCACAGCGGGGCGGGACACGACACCCAGCGGATGGCGAAGAAGGCCAAGGTCGCGATGATCTTTGTCCCCAGCCAGGGTGGTCGCAGCCACACCCCGGCAGAGTTCACCAGCACCGAGGATATGATGCCGGGGATCAATGTGCTGGCGAATGCGCTGTATCGGTTGGCGTATTGACGGGGCGGCCCTCACCCCCCTGCCCCCTCTCCCAACTTTGGGAGAGGGGGTGTCATGAGGACAACGGGCTAGCTGCCGGTTTGGATGAGCCGAGCGCAAATGTTTCGTACGGACAGGACCGGCCTGTCCTCGCCGTGAGGCGACACTCTGCTTCAGGAAGCACACGCTGTGAAAGAGGAGAAAGTGACTGACACGACGAAGCCCACCCGGCCAACCTCGCCGGAAGTACGGCTGGAACGTCTCACGGGTGGCCCGATCGAAGAGGGACAGTTCGACAAGGCGATCCTCGGCCTGGGCGCAACCGAGTACCACGGGCCGCACCTGCCCTATGGCACCGACACATTCACCGCCGAGACCTGGGCGGAGGCGGTCGCGCGCGAGCTGGGCAACACGCTCGTCCTGCCGACGCTGGCCTACGGCGTCAGCCACCACCATCTCGACTGGCCGTGGACGCTATCGCTGCGGCCGGAAACGCTCTCGAACATCATCGTCGACATCGGCGAGTCGCTGCTACATCACGGCATCACCAAGCTCATCATCGTCCCGGCCCACGACGGCAACCCGGCACCGGCCGAGACGGCGGCGCGCCTGCTCTCACAGAAGCACGATATGAAGGTCGCGCTCGTCGATCAGGTGTTCGGCAAGGCCAGGGAGATGCTGGCCGGGCGCTTCGACATCGACGGCGACCACGCTGGCCGCACCGAGATGTCGATGGTCCTCTACAGCAATCCCGAGACGGCCCGCCACGATCTGGCCACGAAGGAGCAGCCCCAGTACGTCGACCTGCCGATCCTGCTGATCGACAGCTTCAAGGGAACCGTGCCAAAGGGCTTCTCCGGCGATGCGGCAGCAGGTTCCGCCGAAGAAGGCCAGGCCATGACTGAAGCGATGGTCGCCATCCTCGTCCCCTTCCTCCGTGAGCTGGACAAGCGCGGCTGGAAGCGCGGCACCTGGATGAGCCGGATCGACGAGTAGCGTCGAAACGCGGGACGCGGAACAGAGAGCTCAGTGACCAGTAGAAGGAGATGCAACCCGAAGCTGTTGTCTATCGGATCATCAATCGCGAAACTGGCCGTGCGATGCTCAGATCGTCGCCGAACCTGCCGCGGCGGCTCCCGTGCGCTGTCGCGGCGTGCGATCCGGGGCGCAAAGTCGGGTAGGAGTTCGACGCCACGATCCGCACGCTTGCGGAACTTCGTGGTATCGATCGAGCGCGGCAGTCTCATGCATCATGAATCCCATCCGGCCTGGCGGGCGCGGGCAATCGCCTCTGCGCGATCGGTGACCTGGAGCTTGCTGAAGATATTTGAAATGTGGTTGCGCACCGTCTTTGGACTCAGGAAGAGTTGCGACGCAATCTGGGCGTTGCTGTCGCCCTGCGCGATATAGGTGAGAATCTCCCGCTCACGTTCGGTCAGATCAGGAAATGCCTGCCAAGGGGCTAATATGCGCGGCCTGGCGAAGTAGCCCATCAGCCGTCGAGCGATCGCCGGACCGAAGAGTGCCTCACCGCGCGCGACCGCTCGAATCGCTCGTAGCACTTCCTCCTCGCCCGCTCCCTTCAGCAAGTAGCCGCGGGCTCCCGCGCGCATGGCAGCGAAGACAGAGTCGTCATCCTCGTACATTGTCACGACGAGGATGCCGATGTGCGGTGTGGCAGCGGCAATCCGGCTTGTCGCCTCGGTGCCGCTCATCCCAGGCATGTTGAGGTCCATCAGAATAACGTCCGGCTGCAACTGCGCGGCCAGCGCAACGACCTCGTCACCGTCGCCCGCCTCTCCGACAACCTCGGTATCCGCGACCGCGTCCAGAAGCAGCCTCACACCGTCGCGGAAGAAGCGATGATCGTCGGCCAGGATAATCCGGATGCGTTCGTCCTCGCCGCTCATCTCTCCTCTTTCGACTCATGTGTGCGTGTATCGACATCAATGGGGAGTTGAGCGAGTACCCGGGTACCGCTCCCACGCTGGGACTCGATCAGACAGGTGCCGCCCAGCTCTGCCGCGCGCTCGCGCATCGAGGCGAACCCGACGCCCGCCTGCCAGCCCTCATGTAGACCTTGCCCGTCATCAACGATCTTGAGAGATATGGTGTCAGTCGTCCTGTCTAGCTCCAGCCGGACGACACAGACGCGCGCTTCCGCGTGTTTGACAACGTTCGTGAGCGCTTCCTGCACAATGCGATAGGCGGCAACTTCGACGGCGGCGGGCAATGACGGCAAGGCCTCTGGCACTTCAATGCTGATTACCAGATTCGGGGAGGCGTGCAGCGCGGCACCCTGACGCAGAGCGCCGACGAGGCCCAGGTCGTCTAGAGCAGGCGGCCGAAGGTCGTGGACGAGGCGACGAATATCGGTCACGACCGTCTGGCTATGCGCCTTGAGGTCCACGATGACCGCTTCAGCGGCATCAGGGTCGTGCCGCAGAAGTCGCCGCACAACATCGAGCCGGAGGGTAAAGCCGGCCAGTTGCGGCCCCAGACCGTCATGCAGGTCGCGGCGAAGACGACGGCGCTCCTCCTCGCGGGCCGTCACAAGCCGCGCTCGCGCATGCTGGAGATCGGCGGCGAGGCGCACCGCCTGCGCGGCGATCCCTGCTTGGCGAGCGAGGTCATCCAGCAGTTGGCGGTTGGCGGGACCAAACTGATCTCGTGGGGCGAGCTGCAACTCGCCAACGACCTCTCCCTGATAGAGGAGTGGCAGGTGCAACGCTGGTTCAGATGGTACGCCGGTGATCGCAATGACTGGTGCGTCGCCTTCCTGCTCGAGTGTGATGGCGACGTAGCGCAGTTTCAGTGTTTCGGCGATGCTGTCTACGATAGCAGGGAGTACGGCGTCGGGTGTCAATGTGGCATCCAGACGCTGCCCCAACTGCGATAACACCGCGTAGGGGTCGTCCCGCTCACCATACAGAAGATGATTAACGCCACGCTGCAAGTGCGCGCGCATGGGCTGGAACAGAACAGCGACCAGTCCGGTAGCGACAAACGCGACGAAGGGCTCAACCTCCGACTGGACCAGCGCGCCAACCCCACCGACGATCCCTGCATAGATCCCGACGATCCCAGCGGTGAGTGCGCCGTAGACCAGTGCGCGGTTGACAAGGATGTCGATACCCCACAACCGATGACGCACGATAGCGGCACCGATCGAGAGCGGTATGAGCATGAAACAGCCGATCATCAGCACGCCACCGATGAGTTCATGGAGGATGACGCCAACCCCGGATGAGACCAGCATGCCGGAGACGCCGTACACGAGGAACCCAACAATCGCTATCACCAGACCAAGGACGACCCACACAGTCTGCTGTCGCTGGGCCGGCCCCGAGACGCGCCGGTAGCGGTACACCTGAGCCCCGATGCAACTGGCGAGCAACCCCAGGAAGAGCGCGAAGTTTGCCGTCTCGATGGCGGATGATGCGGGGGGAAAGAAATTGAGCGTCTCCTCCATGAGCCATGCGACGACCAGGTAGCGTGTCCAACCGGGCACGAACTGCCCATCGGGAAAGACGTAGAAGAGGGTGAAGAAAGCGACGAAACCCAGCAGGCCAATGACCTTGACTGGGTCGTCCCAGAACGGATGTCGCGTTGCCAGAGCCGGGAGGCTGCGCGAATACGAGGCGACAAACCAGACGAGCGCGGCGGCCGTATAGAGGGCGATCCACTCATCGGGCCTGCGCGACACGATGATGAGGGCGATCACGAGAAAGCCCAGGAACAGCATCGTCTCGACGGCGACAATGAAGAGCGCATAGGCACTGGTCGAGAGGCCGAGTTGCGCTAGTCCCGCCCGCGTCGCCTCCGGATCGGCCGTATCCGGGCCAGAGATCGTCACAAGCTGGTGATAGTAGGCGGGAAGACTGGCGGCGAAGAGTATCAGCAGGGCGACGGTGGTCGTCGACCATCCCACTCGTGCCCAGGTCAGACGGTCTCGCCACCAGCCGTCCCCGCCCTCGGCCAGGGTCATGAAGCCTCGAAGCTGCATGGGGATACTCCTGACCTGTCAGCGATCACCGCCGGCCGATTCCATTACCCGAGAACACTAGCGCATCGTTGGTTCGCGACCAAGCGGTGCGGTGACCGGTTGTCGCGAGCCATTGCGCAACACCAGCGTCAGGCTTGTCACGAGGACCCACAGTGTGAAGAGCGCCACGCCGAGAAAGCCAAACATACCGGGAGCGCCGTCGATGTCGAAGTAGGCGAAGGTGCCGATGAGATTCACGCCAGCAACTGCCAATCCGAGCCAGCCGGCCCAACGCGGCGCGATCCGCGTCTGCATGATGGCGAGGGCGCTGGCCGCCAGGAAGACGACGCGCGGGAAACCGCTGAACAACATCAGTGCTGGAACCAGCCCATCAAGTCCGCGCACGACGGCAGGGGTCACCCCATCGGCCTCCGCAATGAGGGCGGTCCCGGCATAGGTCGCTTGCGCAGCCAGGATGAGGAGGACTGTCGCGACACCACCGCCAAAGACGAGGAGCGGGACTGATGAACCCTTGCCCATGGCTTGCCGCAGAATACCGGACAGGCCACCAAGAAAGATCAGAAACGCGATCGCGCCCAGCCCGCTACAGTACGTGCTGATCAGGTGGCCCGTCTGGTTGGCGACGTATGATGCAGCGAGCTCCGCTGCTGGCGCGTCTGACTCCGGCAGGCTTGGCGCGGTGAATATTGCCGCGATGGAAAGCACGCCGAAGGCGAGACCTCCTCCAAGCGCCACGCGATCCCAGGTACCCGTTTCAGAATCCAGACTCTGTCGCTGTTCGCTGCGTTGCATGCGTTCTGCCCTTCTCGGCTACGTGATCCGTTGCACGCTTCGACACAACTCCTGTGCCTGCTCCAAAGTAGGGCACGAGCTATCCCGGTTTCATGGGAGTTCATCCCGGTTCTCTGGGCAAGCGCGTCCCGAATCCCGGGGGCATCGCGACCGGATGCGCAGCGACGGCGACCACGCCGGGCATACCGAACCGACGACATTCACCGACCTGCCCGTCTTGCTGATTGACGCCTTCAAGCACGACGCAACCGGCTCGGCCGAGGAAGGCCAGGCGATGACCGAGGCCGCCGTCGCCATCCTCGTTTCTTTTCTCCGCGAGCTCGACACGTTAGCGCTGGCGACCAACTACGAATGATCCTGAAACACGCATGGAACCATCGCTCCATCTACCCATTACTCGGACTTCCCCTCCGCGACAATTTCCACCGGATTGCCATCCGGATCGACAACCCACGCGGCGCGCAGGCGACCGTCGAGGAAGTCGTGCGGCGCGGTCATCGGCTGCGCGCCACCGGCGAGCAGATCAGCGTAGGACTGATCGACATCGTCGGTCCAGAGACAGACCTCAGCGCGTGCCGGTCCATCACCGGCCGGGATTGCATGCACCTGCTGCGCCGACTCGATTGAGGCAAGCCCGAGGATCAGCCCACCCATACGCAGCTCGACATGCGCCGGCGGCCCCGACTCCGGCGTGCGAAACGTCTCGGCGAAGCCGAACAAATCAACATAGAAGCGCACCGACGTCTCAACGTCACGCACATAGAAATTCACCTGCGGATCGCGGTACACGGACGTTGCCTTTCGTTTGCTATCGATCTGCATCCTGGGCATAAAGAGCCAGACCGGTGCTACGCAACACACCACAATCTGCCGTCGCGAAGAGTAGCGCGTGAGCGCGATGGCGTGGTAGGAAATGTCGGGAGCTGAACAGAGAAGCGCGAAGGAGCACCGATGACCGACCGCTCGCGACGAAGAGAGCTGCGCGATCAGTACAAGGAGACACACACCGAAGCCGGCGTCTACCGGATCGTCAACAAGGAGACGGGCAAGACGCTGCTCGCCGCATCGCCCAATCTGCCGAGCATCCGCAACAAGATCGCGTTTGCGCGCTCGACCGGCACATCTGGCGTGTTCGATCACCGCATACGGGCCGATGTCGATCGCTACGGCATCGACGCATTCGAGCTGGAGATCGTTGAATTGCTCGACATTACGCCGGAGATGACCCGCGAGGACATTCAACGCGACCTCGCCGCGCTCGAAGAGATCGTTCGCGAGCAGCAGGATCCTGATCTGCTGTACTGAGCCAACCTGAAGCCGCGGCAGAAGGAGAGTCGGATTGAAAGCGCACGCACTCGCCCCGGCCGACATCACGCCAGCTCAGGCCGGTTGGGTGCTGGCGCACGACGTCCGCGATCACTCCGGCGCGCTCCGCCTGCCGAAAGGCACCATCATCGATCCGGCGCACCAGGACACGCTGCATGAATGCGCTTCGCCAGAGCTTCACTTCGTTGAGCGTGAGGCCGGTGATCTGCACGAGGACGACGCCGCGCGATTGATCGCGGCGGCGATCTGCGGCGCGCACCTCGACATCCGCGAGCCGAACCAGAGCCGGGTGGATCTCGTCGCTCGCACTCGCGGCCTGGTTCGCATCGACGTCGATCTGCTCCGTGCTATCAATAGCGTCGGCGACATCACCGTCTACACGACGATCGATCTGCAGCCGGTCGACGCCAACACGCCCATTGCCAGCATCAAGGTCTCGCCAATTGTCACGACGACGGAAAAGGTCGCCGCCATCGAGCAGCTTTGCCGGACGGCAGCCGGTCCGCTCGTGGCGTTGGAGCCGTTCGCCCCGCGCCCGGTCGCCGTCATCCTCGTTGGCGAGACGCCCGCCGAGCAACGTGACCGCGTGCAGGCTGCTTTGTCCCGCAAGGTCGTCTGGTTCGGCGCTGAGCTTCGCGAACTGCGTTGCGTCCCGCACGAGCGATCTGCCGTGGCCGCCGCCTTCCGCGACGTGCTGGCTGGAGATGCTGGCGTCGTGCTCATCGCTGGCGGCAACCCGATCGACCCGCTCGACCCGGTGCTAGCCGCGCTCAACGACATCGGCGCGACGCTCGTCCACTCCGGCGCACCCACGCGCGGCAGCATGTCGTGGCTCGCCCGCGTCGGCCCGGTGCAAATCCTCAACCTCGCCTCAGCCCGCATGTACCTCGGCCCCACCGTCGGCGACCTCTACCTGCCGCTCCTGATGCGTGTCGAGCCGGTAACACCGGAGGATGTCATTGCGCTTGGCTATGGCGGCATGCCGGGGAGTGCGGTGGCGTTGCGGATTGCGCCGTATGAGGGGGATGGAGGGCCGTGATTGCTAGGAGTGGCAGCCGGTTTCCAGCGACACGGCGTGACAACGCTGGTCCGGCAGCCCCTCCCGCTTTCTGTCATTTCGAGCGCGCACGCGAGAAATCTCCCCCGGCCTGATACAGCCGACTGCAGCCCCATCCCAGCCCGTTCTTCTGTCATTCTGAATGGAGTGAAGAATCCGTCCTTGGCCGCTTGACTGCATCAAACGGGTGAGAGATTTCTCGCGTGCGCGCTCGAAATGACAGAAAGCGGGAGTGGCTACCGAGTTGGAAAGATTACCCCGGACGAAGCATTCCGGGTGACGTTCTGAAGGTGGCGGAGTCCAATGAACACATGGTCGAAATGATTGGCGACCGCATGACACGGAGTACCTATGGCTCGCTTGAGTATTCCAACATAGCAGCAATATCCCCGGGTTCCAGGTACGGATAGTCGCTCAGTATCTCCTCTTAGCTCGCGCCCGACGTGAGTAGTTCAAGGATGTCCTTTACGCGTATACGCATTCAGCGGATGCACGGACGTCCGCCACATTGCTCGGGGCTGATAGTGATGCGATGCAGTTCACTCATGCTGGCCTCTTCGTTGAGTTGAGTCATCCCGTTGTCCCAACAATAGACGATTGGTAGGCGAATATCATCCCGGCCAGCCTCTCCGATGATCAGTTTCCGCTACACAAAGACACCTGCCCGATCCCCTTGCGAGGATCGGGCAGGTGCGTTGTACGGCTATATTCGTCCTACGAGCAGCCGAGACTGTTCCCGCAGTTGAGGCACTTGTAGCAGGCGCCGTTGCGGACGGTGATGTGGCCGCAGACGTCGCAGAAGGGGGCGTCGCCCATCATGCTGGAGAGCTGCTGGCTCACGCCGCCATCAAGCACCGGTGCAGGCGCGGGTTCGGTGGCGACGCTGGCCTGTGGTGCGGCTGTCTCAGCCTGTGCCTGCGCCTGGGCTTCGACCTTCGGCGCGGCGTGGCTGCCGTTCTTGTGGCCGTTGCCATTGCCGTTTACATGCGCGCGACCGTTGCCGTTGCCGCTCGTCGGCGCGATGGCCGGCGACGCGGTTGGGGAGGCTGCGAGCGGTGCTGCCGAGGACTTGGCCTCCGGCGGCAGCATCTCACCGAAGTTGGTCGCCGATTCCTGCGGCGGCACCTGCACCAGATCGGTGCGGTTCAGGTACTCCAGTCCGAGGACGCGGAAGACGTAGTCGATGATGCTGGTTGCCATCTTGATGTTCGGATGGCCATCGACCATGCCCTGCGGCTCGAAGCGCGTGAACGTGAACGTGTCGACGAACTCCTGCAGTGGCACACCGTACTGCAGACCCTTCGAGACGGCGATGGCGAAGCAGTTCATCAGCGAGCGCATCGCCGCGCCCTCCTTGTGGAGGTCGACGAAGATCTCACCGAGCTGGCCGTCGTCGTACTCGCCGGTGCGCAGGTAGATCTTGTGGCTGGCGACGCGCGCCTCCTGGGTGAAGCCGCCGCGCTTGGCCGGCAGCGTCCGGCGGGTCGGCCGGAAGTTCGTGGTGACGGTACGCGGGTTGGCCGCCTGGGCCGGGTCGAGCTGGGCAGCGATCTTCTGCATCTCGGCCAGCTCGGCCTTGAGCGCCGCGATCTCGGCGGCGCGCTCGTCGCCTTCGTCGTCCTTCTCCGCCTCGGCTGCCTTGTCCGACTTGCTGGAGAGCGGCTGCGAGAGCTTGGAGCCGTCGCGGTACAGCGCCATCGCCTTGATGCCGAGCTTCCACGACTCGTGGTAGGCGTTCTCGATGTCGGCGACGGTCGCCTCGTTGGGCATGTTGATCGTCTTCGAGATCGCGCCGGACAGGAACGGCTGCGTCGCCGCCATCATCCGGACGTGCCCCATGTAATGGATGAAACGCTGGCCATGCTTGCCGCAGCGGTTGGCGCAGTCGAAGATCGGCAGGTGCTTGTCCTTGAGGTGCGGCGCACCCTCGATCGTCTGCATGCCGCAGATGACATCGTTGGCTTCGTCGATCTGCTGCTGGCTGAAGCCGATCGCGCGGAGCAGATTGAAGCCCGGCTTCGTCCACTCCTCCTGCGTCAGCCCGAGGCGCACGAGTGCGTCCTCGCCGAGCGTCCAGACGTTGAAGGCGAACGGCAGCTCGAAGACGCCCGGCAGCGCCTTCTCGATCTTGGCGATGTCAGCGTCGTGGAGGCCCTTGGCCAGCAGCGAGTCGCGGTTGATGTGCGGCGCGCCGTCGAGGCTGAGAGTGCCGAGGACGTAGCGGATGATGTCGTTCACTTGTGCCGGGTTGTAGCCGAGGTTCTTCAGCGCCGGCGCGACGGACTGGTTGGCGATCTTGAAGTAGCCACCACCGGACAGCTTCTTGAACTTGACCAGCGCGAAGTCCGGCTCGACGCCGGTTGTGTCGCAGTCCATCAGCAGGCCGATCGTGCCGGTCGGTGCCAGCAGCGTCGCCTGGGCGTTGCGGAAGCCGTGCTCGGTGCCGAGCAGCAGCGCGCGGTCCCACGAGTGGCGGGCAGCCTTGAGCAGATCGTCCGGGCAGAACTCCGGGTTGATCGCGACCGGCAGCACCGAGAGCTGCTCGTAATCACCGGCTGGCGCGTTCCAGGCGGCGCGGCGATGGTTGCGGATCACCCGCAGCATGTGCTCGCGATTCTCGCCGTAGCCGGGGAATGGGCCCAGCTCGCGGGCCATCTCGGCTGAGGTCGCGTAGGACTCGCCGGTCAGGATCGCGGTCAGCGCTGCCGAGATCGTGCGGCCCTCTTCGGAATCGTACGGCAGACCCATTGTCATCAGCAGCGAGCCGAGGTTGGCGTAGCCGAGGCCGAGCGTGCGGAAGATGTAAGAGAGGCGGGCGATCTCCGGGCTCGGGAACTGCGCCATCAACACGCTGATCTCCAGCACGATCGTCCAGACACGGATCGCATGCAGGTAGTCGGAGACACGGAACGTGTTGCTGTCGGCGTCGTAGAACTTCATCAGGTTCAGCGAAGCCAGGTTGCAGGCCGTGTCGTCGAGGAACATGTACTCGGAGCACGGGTTCGAAGCGTTGATTCGGCCAGAGCCCAGCGCGGTGTGCCAGTCGTTGATCGTCGTGTCGAACTGCACGCCCGGATCGGCGCAGGCCCAGGCCGCCTCGGCCACCTGCTTCCAGAGGTCACGCGCCTTGACGGTGCGCACAACCTTGCCGTTCGTCCGCCAGGTCAGGTCCCAGTCAGCGTCGTCCTGCACCGCCTTCATGAATTCGGAGGTGACGCGGACGGAGTTGTTCGAGTTCTGGCCGGAGACGGTCGCGTAGGCGTCGCCGTTGAAGTCGCTGGAGTAGCCGGCTGCGATCAGCGCCGCGACCTTCTTCTCTTCCAGCACCTTCCAGTTGATGAAGGTCTCGATGTCCGGGTGGTCCATGTTGAGCACGACCATCTTGGCCGCGCGGCGAGTGGTGCCACCCGACTTGATCGCGCCGGCCGCCCGGTCGAACACCTTCAGGAAGCTCATCAGGCCAGATGAGGTGCCGCCGCCCGAGAGCGGCTCGCCCTCGGCGCGCAGCTTCGAGAAGTTGGAGCCGGTGCCAGAGCCGTACTTGAAGACGCGCGCCTCACGGGTAACCAGATCGAAGATGCCGCCCTCGGAGACGAGATCGTCATCGACCGACTGGATGAAGCAGGCGTGCGGGGTCGGGCGCGAATAGGCGTCGTCGGACTCGCGCAGCTCGCCGGTGAGTGGATCGATGTAGGTGTGGCCCTGGCTCGGGCCGGTGATGCCGTAGGCCCAGTTGAGGCCGGTGTTGAACCACTGCGGCGAGTTCGGCGCAGCCATCTGGTGCACCAGCATGTAGCGCAGCTCGTCCTCGAAGGCCGCCGCGTCGGCCTCGCTGGCGAAGTAGTGATACTCCTCGCCCCACGAGCGCCAGGTACCGGCCAGGCGGTTGATCACCTGCTTGGCCGAGCGCTCCGGGCCGAGCACCGGCGAGCCGTCCTCGGCGAGGATCGCGTTGCCCGCGGCGTCATACTGCGGCACGCCCGCCTTACGGAAGTATTTGGAGACCATGATGTCGGTCGCGACCTGCGACCAGCTGGCCGGGATCTCGGCATCCTCCATCTCGAAGACGACCGAACCGTCCGGGTTGGCGATGCGCGAGGTGCGGCGAGCCCACTCGATGCTATCGTAGGGATCGCCTCCCGCAGTGGTGAACACGCGCTCAACGCGCAGCCCCGTCCCGCGCTGCTCGTGCGCGGTTGGACGAACCGGCGCAAAGGCGTGATTCGTCACGGTACCGGTATCAGTCTCATGAATAGAGTCAGCCATCCAACGATCTCCTCACAACCAGCGCAAGCAATCTGAAAACGGATTGACCACGCCGCCGAGCGTTTCCAATGGGCTGCGCCTCGCCCGCACACCCGGTTCTCGACTACACCTGCTTCACCTCAGTGGTACCGACCAGCAGTTCCCGGCTGATGTACGTACACCTCACCGGATTGCGCCCTGCCGTTGCCGATAGCCCCGTTTGAGATGTCCCGGGGGATCTGCCGCTTGAATGCTGCGACAGACCGGCGGTGGCACATCTTGTAGTGCAAGTTCGCGACCACCGCAAGATGTAGTGTACACCGCCCCGCGAGAGCCGTAAAGATGTGACTGCCTGTCAATCACACGCAGGGTGTACGTACACTCTATCGCGCTGCTGGCGCGTGCGCAAGTGAGGATTGTCGCCTGCCCGTGACAGACTGTCCCGAATGGCGTCAGATCAGTCGTGGTTCGGATCGGCCTGAGGACGTCGCCAGTCGGAACATGTGCTGCGCTTTGCGCAGCATCTTCGTTGACATTTTGGTCACGGCGTTCGTAGGATACCTTGAAGTGGGAGAAAGACGAAAACGTTTCCTGAACGCTGCACTCAGCTTTTTGACTGCAGCTACAGGGGGCAACGTCATGAGTGGGGAGACCATCTCGATGAAAGACGACAGAACTCTGCGTTCGCTGCTGCCGATGGGCAGTGCCCTGACGCGCCGAAGCCTGCTGCAGCGCCTGGCTGTCGCCGGCGTCAGCGTGCCGGTGCTCGGTGGCCTGCTGGCCGCTTGCGGTGGCGACGACGAGGATGAAGCCGATACCGGTGATTCCGGCAGCTCGTCCGGAGCCAGCACCGAGCCTGCCGGCGAGGCAACCAGCGACACGTCCGCCGGCGAAGATTCGGGCGATGGTGAGGCGACCAAGGGTGGCACGCTCATCTTCGGCCACGACCGCGAGCCGGATTCGCTCGACCCGCACAAGGTCACGGCTGTTATCGCGACCGACTGGATCCTGAAGATCCACGACACGCTCGTCTCTGTCGAGTACGACATGGCCACGATCGGCCCGGGCCTCGCTGAGTCCTGGGAGGTGTCGGACGACGGCCTGACGTACACCTTTACATTGAAGGACGGTGTCGAGTTCCACAGCGGCGATCCGTTCACTGCTGCCGACGCCAAGTACACGATCGACCGCTGGCTGGATGACGAGACCGCTTCACCGACCAAGCACCGCATCGCCGGTATCGCCAGCGTCGAAGCGCCCGACGACACCACACTCGTCCTGACGCTTGAGGCGCGCAACAACGAGTTGCTGATCAACCTCGGTAGCGGCTTCGGTGCTGTACTCAACCAGAGCTTCGTTGAAGAAGCCGGGGCAGATTACGGCACGCTGAAGGTCGACGGCACCGGTCCGTTCATGCTTGAGAACTGGGCGCCACGCGCTGAGGCGTCGTTCACGCGCTTCGATAAGTACACCTGGGGACCGCCGTCCTACCAAAACGCTGGCCCAGCCCATATCGACAAGCTCGTCATGAAGATCATCCCGGAAGACACCACGCGTGTGTTCGAGCTGGAGTCTGGCGGCGTCCATATCGTGCCGTCGATGCCGGAGAACGAAGCCAAGAATCTGGAATCCAACGACGATATCGAGATCATCCAGGGCGAGGGCGGCTCGACGAGCTACCTCGGCATGAACCTGCGCAAGGAGATCCTTGACGAGGACCATAAGCCGATCCGCATCGCCGTCATGCACGCTATCAATAAGCAGCAGATTGTCGATGAATTGCTCTACGGCTACGCGGTCGTCGCCTGGGGTCCGGTTGCGCCGTGGATCAAGGGTGCCTGGCCCGACGCCGAGAAAAACGGCTACAAGTACGATCCCGAGCAGGCCAAGCAGATCCTCGACGAGGCCGGCTGGGTCGAGGGCTCGGATGGCATCCGCGAGAAGGACGGCGTCCGCCTGACGATCCCGTTCTACGTGACCGCCAACGACACCAACCAGGAGATGATGGGGCTCTTCTCCAGCAACCTGGCTGATGTCGGCATCGAGGCCGAGTCGGTCATGATCGAAGAGGCAGCCATCTGGGCCCGGCTGGCGGCCGGCGAGCACACCATCATGCTGATGAACATGCCGCACTCGACGCCGGACGAGATCCTGATGTTCTACTTCCTCTCGGACAACCAGCCCGCGCCGAACCGCTTCGGATTCTCCGATCCTGAGGTCGACCAGTGGCTGCGCGATGCACGCGAGGCCGAGACCGAAGAGAAGTGGCTCGAGGACTACTACAGCATTCAGCAGCGCGTCATGGAGACAGCCTTCTGGATGCCACTCTTCCATCCATACCAACTCGTCGGTGTTCGCAAGAACGACATTCAGGGCTTCAAGTACTACGGCCTGTATTCGATGGGCTCGTGGAAGCTGCTTGACGTTTCACTGAAGAGCTAATCGACGCCCGAGGCTGCGGCGGCAATGCCGCCGCAGCGCACACGACGGGATGCTTCCATGGGAGCCTATATTCTCCGCCGGCTGCTCATGACCATTCCGGTGCTGCTTGGCGCATCGATCATCGTCTTCCTGATCGTGCATATCGCACCAGGCGATCCAGCCGAGATGGTTGCCGGTCCAACAGCGCCGCGCGAGGTGGTCGAAAACATCCGCGAGCAGCTCGGTCTGAATCGACCGCTGCCGGTCCAATACCTGACCTATATGCAGAACGTCCTGCAGGGAGACCTCGGACGGTCGCTCGTTTCACGCCGATCAGTCAACACTGAGATTCGCAATACGTTCCTCAACACGCTTGAGCTGGTTCTCGTTGCGCAGGTCTGGTCGACGCTGGTGGCGATCCCGCTGGGTGTCATCGCAGCGGTGAAGCGCAACACGATCTGGGACAAGCTGTCGATGGCCGGCGCACTGTTCGGCATTTCGTTTCCGATCTTCTTTATCGGCCTGATCGCCATCTGGCTGTTCGGCGCGAAGCTCGGCTGGCTGCCGATCTCCGGTCGCGGTGGACCGCTCTGGACCATTGATGGCATGAAACACGTCATCCTGCCGGCATTCACGCTCGGCTACTTCCAGGTGGCGGCACTCGCCCGCGTCGTGCGCTCCAGCATGCTGGAAGTGCTGCGCCGCGACTACGTGCGCACCGCGCGGGCCAAGGGGCTCGCCGATCGGGTCGTTGTCTATCGCCACGCGCTGAAGAACGCGCTGCTACCGGCCATGACCGTCATGGGTCTGCAATTCGGCTTCATGCTCGGTGGCGCTGTCGTGACCGAGACGATCTTCTCCTGGCCGGGCATGGGCCGCATGATCGTTGGCGCGATTAACTACCGCGACTTCCCGATGGTCCAGGGACCGATCCTCGTGCTGACCGGCGCATTCGTCCTGATCAACCTGATCGTCGACGTATCGTATGGGCTGATTGACCCGCGAGTGAGGTTGTCATGACCGCGACACAAGCTGACCAAACGCGGGACAACCTGCGCGCACAACAGCAAGAGCCGCCACGGCAATCATCCCGCGCCTGGTACCGCATGCTGGCGCGCGATCGCTTCGCGACCGGAGCCGGCATCCTGCTGCTACTGATTGTCATCGCCGTCATCCTCGCGCCGATCCTGGCCCCGTACGATCCGGAGAAGGCGCAATCCGGCGCGCGCCTGCTCGGTCCATCCAGTGACCACTGGTTCGGCACCGATGAGTTGGGACGCGATGTCCTCAGTCGAATCCTGCATGGGGGCCGGATCTCGCTAACCATCGGCTTCCTGGCGGTTGGACTGGGGCTCGGCATCGGCGGTACCCTCGGCCTGCTCGCCGCCTATTTCCGCAAGCTGGACAACCCGATCATGCGCGTGATGGATATCCTGCTGGCGTTGCCGGGCATTCTGCTGGCCATCGCCATCGTCGCCGCGCTCGGACCGGGCGTCTACGAGGTGATGATCGCGGTCGGTATCGGCTCGATCCCGGTGTTTGCCCGCGTCACCAGGAGCGCCGTCCTCGGCACCAAATCCGAAACGTATGTCGAGGCGGCGCAGTCGGTCGGCGCAGGGGATTCGCGGATCATCCTGCGCCATATCCTGCCGAATTCGTTTGCGCCGGTGCTGGTCTACGCAACACTCCAGCTGGCAACGGCGATTCTGTCGGCATCGATCCTGAGCTTCCTCGGCCTGGGGCCACAACCCCCAACACCGGAATGGGGAGCGATGGTTGCCGCCGGACGCCGCTACATGACTGACACGCCACACGTCATCCTCGCACCAGGGTTTGCGATCTTCATCGTGATCCTGTGCTTCAACATCCTGGGTGACGGGCTGCGCGACGCGCTCGACCCAAGCCTGCACCAGCGCTAATCGTCAGCGGCCGATGCACTTGCGTCGGCCGCTTTTCTCTGTGTAACCACCGGCATAGCCGCGGCCAACGGCAACGCCGGATGGCAGATGTCTATCGTGAGGGGAAATGCAATGACCACCGCTCCAAACGCAGTCACCGAGCGCCTGTGGAAGGCCCTGGATGAGCGCCACGATGAGCTCGTCCAGCTCGTCGCCGACCTCGTGCACTTCCGCAGCGTCCTCGGACACGAAGCCGAGATCCAGGAGTTCATCGCCAACTACCTGCGCGAGAACGGCATGGAGACGGACGTCTGGGAAATCGACGAGTCGCTCAAGGAGCTGGACGAGTCCGGCGACAGCGGCGTGCCATTTGCCGGCCGCCCGAACGTCGCGGCAACCATGAAGGGCAGTGCCGGCTGGCGCTCGCTGATCATGAACGGCCACATCGACGTCGTCAGTCCGGAGCCGCTGGCCGACTGGACCTACGACCCCTGGGCCGCTGAGATCGTCGATGGCCGGATGTATGGTCGCGGCGCGCTGGATATGAAGAGCGGCGTCGCCATCAACATGTTCCTGCCGCGCGTTCTGCGCGACCTCGGCATCACGCTCAAGGGTGACCTGATCGTCCAGAGCGTCATCGAGGAAGAGTGCACCGGCAACGGCGCGTTCGACGCGAGCCGCCGCTACACGGCTGACGCGGTCGTCGTGACTGAGCCATCAGGCGGCGAGTTCACGAACGCCCACGTAGGCGTCATGTGGTTCCGTGTCCTCGTCTCGGGTCGCTCGGCACACGCGGCCTGGGCGACGCGCGGCGTCAACGCGATCTCGAAGACGGTGCCGATCATCCAGGCGCTCGAAGCGCTGGACGCCAAGATGAACGAGACGACACACCCGGCATTCGAGGGCTTCGATCACCCGATCAATCTCAACATCGGCGTCATCAAGGGTGGCGACTGGCCCAGCACCGTCCCGGGTGAGTGCGAGCTGCACTGCCGCCTGAGCTACTACCCCGGTCGCACCGTCGCCGAGATTCGCGCTGAGGTTGAGGGTGCGATCCAGGAGGTTGTCGATAACGACCCGTGGCTGCGCGACAATCCGCCGGTCATCACCTACGACGGCTTCCGCACCAGCGGCTCGACCGTCTCGACCGACGAGCCATCGGTCATCAGCCTCGGCGAGTGGCACAAGACGGTCACTGGTGACGAGATGAAGATGCGCTCCGGCACCGGCGTGAACGACATGCGCTACTTCAACTTCATGGGCATGCCGGCCGGCTGCTACGGCGCATCCGGCGAGGGCGCGCACGCCGCCGACGAATGGCTCGATCTGGCTTCGCTCAACCGTGCGGCAAAGGTACTCGGCGCGTTCGTCCTCGAATGGTGTGGCGCGGACGAATCCTGAACCTGAGTGAGATGTTCGATGCACGCGAGGAAGGCGATGCCCGAATGGTAACGTCACGAATAATCACCAACGGCACAATCGCGACGATGGACCCGAACAGGCCGACGGCCGAGGCGGTCGGCATGATCGGCGATCGCATTGTTGCGGTCGGCAATCGCGCGATGGTCGAATCGGCACTACCGCGCGGCTACACCACGCTCGATCTGGGCGGCCGCTTTGCGATGCCGGGCTTCAACGAAGCGCACAACCACATGCTCATCTACGGCCTCAACCTCGGCCAGATCAATGCGAGCTACCCGAACGTGCGCACAATCGAAGATATCAAGGCGCTGGTGGCCGAGCGCGCCGCAGCGACGCCCGAGGGTACCTGGATCACCGGCTGGGGCTACGACGACAACAAGCTCGACGAACGCCGCCATCCGACCCGCCACGACTGGGACGCCGTCGCGCCGAACCACCCGGTCATGATCGTCAACGGCTCGGGCCACCTCAGCTCCGTCAACTCGCTGGCCCTCCAGCTGGCCGGCCTGACGCGCGATTCGGTCGATCCGCAGGGCGGGCATTATGTCCGCGACGAGCACGGCGAGATGACCGGAGTCCTGCATGAATCTGCGCAGGACGCGGTGCGCAACGTCGTCCCGGCACCAACTGTCGAGGATTACGTCGAGGCGGCCGAACGCTGTAGCCAGGCGTATGTCGCGGCCGGCATCACCTCCAGCCAGGATGCGATGAGCCTGACAACGGAGGAGGTGGCGGCATTCCAGATCGCCTCGCGCGAAGGCAAGCTCAAGCCGCGCACGAGCCTGATGATCCGCGAGACGCTGCTGCCGCACATCGTGGGGCTCGGCATGCAGCAGGGCTTCGGCAATGACCGGCTCAAGATCGGGCCGATCAAGCTGTTCATCGACGGTTCGCTGATCGGGCGCACCGCCGCCGTCACCCAGCCGTTCCTGGAAGACCCGGTCGATGGCAACCTCGGCCTGACGATGATGCCGCAGGAGGACCTCGACAACTACGTCATGCAGGCCCATAAGGCCGGCTTCCAGATCGCGATCCACGCGATCGGTGACCGCGGCATCGACATGGTCCTCGATGCCTACGAGAAGGCGCTGACGGCCTATCCGCGCGCCAACCACCGCCATCGCATCGAACACTGCGGCATCATGCGGCCCGACATCGTCGAGCGCATCGCCCGCATGCAGGTGCTGATCGTCACGCAGCCGATCTTCATCACCGAGTACGGCGACGGCTTCATTCGTCACCTGGGGCTGGATCGCGTCCAGCTCACCTATCCGTTCCGCAGCCTGCTCGACGCAGGCATTACGGTCGTGTTCTCGTCCGACTGCCCGGTGTCGTCCTTCGAGCCACTGAAGAGCATCGAGGTGTCGGTTACTGAGCGCACCGGCAGCGGCCAGTCTTATGCGCTTGAGGAAGCGATCAGCGTCGAGGAGGCGCTGCCGCTCTACACCGTCAACGGCGCGTATGCGACATTCGAGGAAGATCAGAAGGGCATGCTGCGCGAAGGCATGCTGGCTGATTTCGTCGTGCTTGAGCGCGATCCGCGCACCGTCGAGCCGGAGGAGATCAGCAACGTCCCGGTTTCGCAGACCATCATCGGCGGCGAAACCGTCTACGAGGGGTAAGATGGTCAGGAGGCTGGCCAGCCGGCGCGCCGGCCTCCTGATTCTCCGGGCAGCGTCCCGCGGCGATCCCGCGCAAACACGCCGGCCGGAGGCAGCATGCACGAACACACTCCCCCACCCGGCCCCGAGGCGGCACAACGAGAACTGCCCGCCGCGCACTCTCCGCGCTTGCTAGCAGCCGTCGTCGGCGCAGCGGCAGCGGCAATTGCGTCTGCACTCATGCTCTGGGCGGCGCGCTCGTGGGCGGGTATCCATCTCGCACAGCTCATCTCGGAGCGCCTGACGGCGATCGTGCCGTTGGCCGTATTCGAGGATGTGCTGCTGCGTCTGGAGTCGTCAGCCAAGCCGGCCACACTCGCCGGACTGATCGTGTTGCAAGTTCTGGTCGGCGCACTGGCCGCGCTGCTCTACAGCCGGTTCGCGCCGCGCAGCTGGCCTCGCGCGCTGAACGCGCTCCTCCTCTTCGCGATCTCCTGGGCGCTGCTGTCGCTACTCGTCGCGCCTCTGAGCGGCATCGGCCTGCTCGGCCACGACGCATCAGTCGGCCTGACCCGCGCACAAGCGACACTCGCGCTGACGGCAGCGGCGTACACGCTGATCGTCGCCGCGTTCGTCCCGCCACCGGCAGTGTCCGCATCGGCGCCCAACGCATCCCGCCGGCACCTGATGAAAACCGCCGGGCTGGCGGCGCTGGCAGTCCCGACCGTCGTCTCGGCCGGCTACATGGCCCGGTTCGTCCGGTCGCTCCAGCGCACACCGGCCACCAGGGAGACCGGCTTCAGCGCCTCACCGTTCTCGTTCCCGAACATGCCACCAGCCATCACTCCGAACCGCGATTTCTATGTCGTCTCGAAGAACTTCATCGATCCGTCTTTCGATGAGACATCGTGGACGCTGGAGATCGGCGGGCTGGTCGATACGCCGATCACGTTCACCTACGAACAGATGCTCGCCCGCCCATCTGTTGAGTTCATCTCAACGCTCGAGTGCATCTCGAATCCGGTCGGCGGCCCGTACATCTCGACCGCCCGCTGGCGTGGCTTCTCGCTGCGCGATCTGCTGCTCGAGGCCGGCATCCAGCCCGGCACGGTCGACATCGCCTTCCACGCCGCCGATGATTATGTCGATAGCATCCCGCTCTCCGAGGGTCTGGCCGAGGACACGATGCTTGTCCACACGATGAACGACGAGCCGCTGCCGGTCCTGCACGGCTTCCCGCTGCGCGCGATCGTGCCGGGCATCTTCGGCATGAAGAACGTCAAGTGGATCACTCGCATCGAGGCGGTCGGCGAGGACATCCTCGGCTACTGGCAGCAGCGCGAGTGGAACGACAACGCGCCGGTGCTGACGATGAGCCGCGTCGATGCGCCCCGTGAAGGCCAGCGCGTGCCACTCGGCACCAGGCGCCAGATCGGCGGCGTCGCCTTCGCCGGCGATCGTGGCATCAGCAAGGTCGAGGTGTCGCTGGATGACGGCGTGAGCTGGCAGGAGTGCGAGCTGTCCGAGCCACTCTCGTCGCTCACCTGGCGACTCTGGAAGGTTCCGTATGAGGCCACTGAGGCTGGTATGGTCAACGTGACCGTCCGGGCCACGGACGGAACAGGAGCACTTCAGACGAGTGAAGAGCGCGACATCCTGCCATCCGGAGCGACCGGCTGGCACCGCCGCACCTTCGAGGTGACGGCGTCGTAACGGGAGAGGGAGGACAACGGATGACTGCAGAACGACCGGACGCCGTGCCAACGCGACAGCTTGAAACCGACCGAGCGATTGTGACCGAGTGGCGCTTCGCGCCCGGCGCGCACACCGGCTGGCACAAGCACGAATACGACTATGTTGTCGTCCCGATGACGACCGGCCAGCTCCTGCTGGAGACACCCGACGGCCAGATCACCGCCGACCTGGTGGCCGGCCAATCGTACTCACGCGGCAAGGGCGTCGAGCACGACGTTATCAATGGCAACGACACCGAGTTCGTCTTCGTCGAGATCGAAATCAAGCCATAGCCAGTCGGCATTAGTGCCGATGGCCGATGTGGGCGTGCGAGTCAGCGAGGCCAACCCGCGAGCGGCACGCCCGCAGCCCCTCCGGCGAGTCCAGCGAACAGCCCCGGAAAGAGTCCGGCAGCGCGTCGGCGTCCTCCGGCTGCAACGTGATGTGGCCGATACCAAACTGCGCCGCCAACAGGTCGGCCGCCTCCGGCAATAGCCGCTCCCAGTCGCTGCCCGCCGCGACCTCAACGTGAGCGCTGAGAGCGACCAGCCCCGAGGTCACAGTCCAGACGTGCAGGTCGTGTACGCCCTCGACTCCGTCGATACCACCGAGCGCCGCCCGGATCGCGACAGGATCAATGCCGGCGGGCGTCGCCTCCAGCAGCACGTCGACCGACTCACGCATCAGCCGCCACGCGCTCCAGAGCACGAGCAGCCCGATGCCAGCCGAGAGCAGCGGGTCGGCCAGGTACCAGCCGGTTGCCAGCATCACCAGCGCCGCGACGATCGCACCAGCCGAGCCGAGCATGTCGCCGATGACATGCAGGAACGCGCCGCGGGTGTTGAGATTGTGCTGGTGCCCACCGCCCCGCGAGAGGACCCAGGCACTGGCGGCGTTCGCCAGCAGGCCAGCCACCGCGACGACGAGCATCGGCCCACTATCCACATGCGGCGGTTCGCCGATGCGCCGATACGCCTCCCAGAAGACAAAGAGCGAGACGACGATCAGCGCGACCGCGTTGACCAGCGCCGCCAGCACCTCGGCCCGCAGATAGCCAAACGAGCGCTCGGGGGTTGCCGGCCGTTGCGCCAACCAGGTAGCGAAGAGCGCCAGCACCAGTGCAGCAACGTCGGTCAGCATATGCCCCGCGTCAGCCAATAGCGCCAGCGAATTCGTCACCAGCCCACCGACAACCTCAACGACGAGGAACAGCGCCGTGATCACCAGCGCGATTGCGAGCGGTCGGCGATCCACGCGCTCGGCCGGCGCGTGCTCGCTGTGATGCTCGTGGTGGTCGTGCATTGCCATCATCCCCGACCTGAAGGTACGCCAGTCGGCATTATCTCCAACGCGGTGGATACAGGATACAGACCAGAGCGGACGAACTGGCGGATGGAGACCCGCTAGCCGATTGCCGTACGAGGTGGCGGTGACGTGTGCGTTGACGTTCGTGCTTCCATAGTGGGCCGTCAGTGCCGAAATGTCTCGTCGCTATTCACGACAGCCATCCCCACCCTCTGTCATTTCGAGCGCGCACGCGAGAAATCTCCCCCGGCCCGATACAGCCGACCGCAACCGCGCCCAACCCCATCACAGACGCCTTACCGCGGCGCAACCATGGCCGTCGGTGGCGCAGCCAGCTTGACGAAGCGTAGCGGCGAGAGGTCGCGGTTGTAGACGACGAGGCCGCCCTGCACACCGGAGACAACGGCGACCGAAACGAGATCACCATTCGCGCTAACGGCCAGGTCCACTGCCGGTCCGACCTCGCCGACCTGCACATCCCCGACGATCTTCTTCGTCCCGAGGTCGACGCTGACGAGCCGCACGTTGGCCGTGTCGAGGATGTAGAGCAGCGTGCCGTCCGGCGACGGAGCCATCCGGGCATTGGCCGGATCGATGCCGCCGAGCGGGATTCTGTCCGTGATGACGAACTGCTCGGTGTCGATAACCAGCACGTCCGGCTCGCCAGCGACTAATGCGAACAGGCGCGTTCCGGGCCGGTTGTCAACGACCTGGATCGGCTCGCCTGGCAGCGCGAACGAGTACGGCGAGTGCTGATCGGGCAAGTAGACGACGCTGACTAAGCCATCGACGGCCGTCACAATCGCCAGATTATGCTTCCAGCTTGGCGTGATTGCGACCGCGTTCGCGCCATCGTGCTGTGGGCGGATCTCGCCGGTCGCCTGGACGATCTCCGTCAGGCCATACGGTGAGGAGGCCAGTACCCGCGCGCCGTCGTACATTGCCGCGACGACCTGCGCGCCGGGAACCTCCCAGCGGTCAGCGACCTCGCCAGTGGCAGTGTCGATCGCCAGCACGTTGGCCGCCTCACCATCGCCGCCAATCACGTAGAGGCGCGTGCCATCGAAGCTCGTCGCCATGCTCGGCGGGGCAGCGCCGACCGACCAGGTGCCGACCAACGTGCCGCTCGCTGCATCGACCGCCGCGATGTCGCCGTTCTCCAGTTGGACGTAGGCGCGTGGCAGGCTCTCGGCCGCAGGCTCAGCATCAGCAACGCCCAGCGTCGCGGTCGTGCGACCCCGCCAGCCATCCTGACTCACGAACGGGTAGGGATCGGAGAGTTGACCGGGACCGCCGATCGTGTAGGGGTCCTCGCCAATCCCGTCGCCGTTGGCATCTGCGCCAGCGTAGTCGGACCAGAAGTTCCCCTCGCGGGTCGCCGCATCGAAGTAGATGTTGCCGCCGGAGTCGTCGCTGATCTGCGGGTCATTGCCGATGACGTTGTTGCGCACGATCAGGTTGTCGTTCGAGTCGGAGAACCACAGACCCCAGTTCAGGTTCTCCTGGATCGTGTTGCCCTCGATCCGATTGCCCGACGAGCTGTACAGGTAGAGCCCATACCCGCCGGGCGAGTGGTGCGTCTGCTTCGACAGGTCGTTGTTAGTCAGCGTGTTGTCGGTCGTCTGCTGCAGATGCAGGCCGTAGACGTTGTCGCGCACGACGTTGCTATCGATCGTGCTGCCGCCGCCCTCGTACAGGTAGATGCCGTAATAGTTGCCGAGTGTCTGGACCTGCTCGATCCGCGCCGCGCTGCCACCATCGATGAGGACGCCGATGCCCGTCGATGAGACGGTGCCATTGCGCACGGTGACGCCGCTGCCGCGCACGATCACTCCGGCGATGTCGAAGCGTGGCATCGGCCAGGTGCGGCTGCCAGGTCCGGGACCGGTGATTGTGCGACCACCCAGATCGAGGACAACGTTGTCGCCAGTCACGACGATCGCGATCGGATCGCACGCCATATCGTTGGCCAGCGTGACACTCGTAGTGATCTCAGCGCCGCACTGCAATTCGGTCAGCGGCGGTGCCGGAGTGGCCGTCGGCCCGGCCGTCGAAGTTGGCGGTCCGGGCGTTGGCGAGACGGTCGCGGTCGGCGTGGCGGCCTGCGTCGCGGTGGCGGTCGGGCTGGACGCGGTCGTGGCCGTGGCGGTCGGCGCGACTGTCGCCTCGCTTAGCGGCTCAGGCGTCGATGTCGCATCGCTGCCGCCAGCGCAGGCTACCAGCAGCAGTGCAACACCGAGCAGATACACCAGCCTGCGCACGCCGGCGCTCGTCGTCTGTCTCATTGCCCACCCACCTCAACCGCTTCGACCGGCACCGAGCCAGCGACGCCATCACCATCGAAATCGGCGTTGATCTGCCACACTCCGGCGAGCCAGACCTTTGCTGTCCCGCTGTACGAGCCGTCGCCGTTCGGCAGCAGCAGGTCCGTCGTCACACCGCCGCCATTCGCAGGCAGCAGGCTGATGCGGATCGTGTCCGGCGCGCCGCTCGGCAGCGTGACGCCGTCCGGGATGGACGCACCGGTGCGAGTATCAACGAACTCGGCATGAACCGCGAACTGCTGATCGCGCACTGGCTTCTGCGGGTCGGTCGTGACTCGGAGAGCATAGCGGTTGCCGTCGCTGCCGAACAGCGCGGTCTGAACGACAACGGCGCTTGCCTCGGTGACTCGCCGCAACGGTTCTCCCGCCGTCTGCGATGTGACGGTCAGCGACCAGCCGCCCGCGCCGGGCAGCAGCGCCGCGCCACGATAGACGCCGTACTCCGCCTGCGTCAGGACGATCGTCACATCGTTCTCCCGGTTCGAGCCACGGCTGAACGTCGCCTGCACGTGGTCGGGCGGCGTGAAGCGCACGCCATCCTGCCCGTCGCGCACCACCTCGCCGGACTTCGGATCGACGAAGCGCGCCTCGACCGTCACTGGATCGCCGGCGAGGATATTCGGCTTACTGATCGCGATCTCGAAGCTGGCAAACGGCTCGACCTTGCCAGACGACACCTTCGCAATCGACGCCGCGTCAACACCGGCAATATCCGGAGCACGACCCCATGTGTCTCGATACAGGCCGGCGAGTGACCAGACGGTTCCCTGCGGCAGATCGGCGGTCAGATCGTCCTGACCGGTTGTCGTATCGACAACGCGGAACTGAGACTGCCCATCGCCGTTCGAGCCCATCGTCTGCGCGTACAGATACTGACCATCACCACCGAGAACGAGCTGATATGGCTGCGTATCGGTGAGCCAGCGGCCGACGACCTGCCAGGTGCGCGTATCGATCACCATGACGCCGTTCGGTTCGCCCTGATAGCTGTGGTAGGCATCCCAGCCAACGCTGATCGCGTAGAGCCGCGTGCCATCCGGAGAGAGCTGCATCGATCCATCGAGTGACGACTTCGCGCCGGCATCCTGCAGCAGCGCTCCACGAACCGCTCCCCAGGCACGCGCCAGCCACGACTCAGCGTCGCCCTGTACGACGCTCATGTCAACGACAACCTGCTGCTCGATCGCGCGCGTTGTCAGATTCACAACGGCCAGCTCGCCGCTGGTTGGCTCGAACACATACAGGCGTTCGCCGTCAGCCGAAACCACGCGCTGGAAGACGCCGCTCGTGCTTTCGAACGGGATCGCCAGCGACGGCAGCGCCTGGCCGGACGCAAGATCGAAGAAGCGCAGCTCCGGCGTTCTCGATTCGTAGAATCCGAGGCTGTAGATCGTCCTGCCATCCGCTGCGAGCGTCGAGCCCCAGCCGTAGAGCACACCGGCATCGACAGGCAACGGCATCTGGCGGCTCACCTCGTTGAGATCCGGGAGCTGATAGTGGATGTAGCCGATGCCCGCCTGCGTCGGATTCGTCGAGGGTCCTGCCCACAGGGCGAACAGCAGTGACAGGCTCGTGCCATCTGCATTTGCGTAGAGCACTGGAACGTTGCTTGTGTAGTCGCCAAGAGCAATCGTCGATGCATGCACCTGCGAGCCGGTTGCGCGATCGAGCGCGACGAACATCAGCGGATCGGATGATTGCCAGCGGTTGCCCGCCACATAGACCCGGTCGCCGACGACCGCGACGCTGGTTGATGTCCGCACGCCATCGGGATCGATCGGCTCGGTGATGAGATCGGCACGCCACTGGAAATTCATCGTGCTGCTATCGAACGCATAGATGACTGAGGTGACGGTATCGTCGGTCTCTTCCCAGCCACTGATGAGAACCTGTTGTCCGTCGGCAGAAATCGTCGGCCTGCCGGCCAGTTGGACGCCTTCCAGCAGAGAACGCACCTCCTGCGTCTCCAGCAACAGGACATGGAGGCTACTGGACTGATCCCACGTCTGCGTCAGCAGCAGATCGGGCACTATCGCGACCTGCGTCGCGGCGGGAGTGCGCCCAACGCCAAACGAGAAGACGGCGATCAGCGCAGCGCCTGCCAACAACGCGACCAAAGCGCCCGCCATCCACACCGCGCGCGATCTCATCCGACGTCGCCGCCGTGGCAACGACAGCTCGGGCTGATGCTGATGCAGGTCGATCGTGCTCATCCGCGCCTCTTCTCATGTCAACCGGGTTCTGTCTCCTATACACCGGTCGGCACGATCTGGTTCGCGCGAATGAGTGAGCGAGAGGCTGCCTATCCGAGTGGCAGGCGCACGGTGAAGGTCGAGCCATCGCCTTCGGAGCTGGCGACAACGACATTGCCACGATGCGCCTCAACGATCTGGCGCGTGATGTAGAGGCCCAGCCCGAGGCCGGAGACATCGTGATCGGCGGCGTTCGAGGCTCGTGAGAATGGCCGGAACAGCAATGGCAGATCGGCAGCGGGAATGCCGACACCACGATCAATCACTGTCAGCACAGCACTGTCGGCATCACGGACCAGCCGCACCACGACGGCCTCGTCGGACGGTGAATACTTCAGCGCATTGTCCAGCAAGTTGAGCACGATCTGCTCCAGCCGCAGACGGTCCCACTGGCCGGGTAGCGTTGCCGGCAGATCCAGCAGAACCCGATCGCGCATCTCTTCCGGTAATGCCGCGACAACGCCGTTGACGATCGTGACGAGATCGATCGGCTCCTTGCGCAGCTCGATCCGCCCGGACTGAATCCGTGAGACATCCAGCATGTCGTCGATCAGCAAGCCGATGCGCGCAGCCTGCGAGTCGATCGTCTGCAGCGAGCGCATCGCGCGAGGCAGATCGAGGTGGCCGGCGGCGTGCAGCTTCAGGAGCAGCTGGGCGGTGCCCTTGATTGACGTCAACGGTGTCTTCAGCTCATGAGAGGCGATGCTGATAAACCGGTCCCGCAGCGCCAGCGCCTGCTCGGCCTGATGCAGCGCCGTTCTCTCGGCGCTGACGTCAAGCAGAATAATCAGGTGGCCGGAGAACTCGCCGGACTCATACACCGGCGCAGCGATGCGACGCAGCACCTGATCCGGATTGCGCAGCGGGAAGTCATCGACCATGACGCCGTTCTGCATCTGCTGAGTCGCTGTGACGAGATCCAGCAGATGATCTGGCTGCTCGGCCCAGCGCCGTTCCGCCAGCTGATCGGCTAGCTCCAGCCACGACCGGCCGAGCAGTAGATCGCGCTGCGGGAGGATCTGCAGCACGTCATAGCATGCCTTATTGGCGTAGGCCAGCCGATGCTCGCGATCGAAAAAGAAGACGCCCATCGGGGCGTGCTCCAGAATTGCAGCGAGCCGGGCGGTTGTCTGATTCAGGTCCTGACGCAGCGCGACCTCGGCCCGATAGCGCGTCGCGATCTCAATCGGACCGCTGATCAGCGTGCCAACCGTCTGCAGCAGCGCAAGATCGGCTGGGCGAAATGCGCCGCGCTCCTCGGCGGCGAGCTGTAGCACGCCGAACGGCTCGCCGCGCCAGACCAGCGGCGTTGCCATGTATGAGCCGGGCAGCGGTCGAGACGGGTCGAAGCGCGCACGCCGTGGATCGGCCACGACATCGTTGCTCAGAATCGGCTCGCCCGTCTCGACGACGATCCAGCCAAGGCCGATGCCGCGCGGTCGGCGCACACCCTGGGAGGCCGGGGAGAACGGGTCGTGTGTCGCGCGAACAACAAGATCATCGCCCTCGACCAGCGCGATCACCCCGCCGGCAAACGTAATCACCGATGCCAAATGGGAAAGCGTGGCCTTCAGAATCGCGTCGAGGTCGGTCTCACCGGCAACGGCGACAGAGATCGAGTGCAGGAGATCCATCTGCTGCGCGTGGCGCGTGAGCTCGTCCTCTAGCCGCGCACGCTCAACAGCGGCGGCGATCTGGTCACCGACGTGGCGCAGCAGGCGCACTTCGTCGTCAGTAAACGCATGCTCCTCGCCGAGGTTGAAGACCAGTACTCCGAGCGTGCGTCCAGCCGCGATCAACGGCACAGCCGCCGACGCCCGAACCCCCATCACGTCCGCAAGATGCAGGCTGAAGCCGATATCGGGCGGCGCTTCGGCGCGCGAACTGATGGCGACCACCTCGCCGGTCTCGATCGCCAGTACCGACATCGCCGGAACATCGAGGGATATGTCGTGAACGCGCGCCAGAACTTCCGGTGGGTAATTCAGCGTGTAGGCAGGGCGCGCGACACCGCGCTCCATGTCTACGAAGTAGACCGCCGCGCTCGTCGCGCCCACTTCGGAGACCAGCGCATCAAGCGCCGAGCGCACGACGATCTCCGGCCGCGGCTCGAACACCAGTGCCTGCCCGATGCGCTCGAGCAAATGCTCCGCACCGAAGGCGAAAGATGCTGGTGGTGTGGTGACGTTGTCATCACCCATGAGCGCGATCCCCGATCATCGGCCGGTCGGCATCGCCAACAGTATCGAACAGTTCGCTCGCGTCAACCGCCACCCAGGGATACCAGGTAAATCGGTCACGATAGCGATCCAGCAGCCGAACCAGCGGTCGACCAAGCGCGACGACCAGCGCGACATTGGCGGCTGCGCGGAACGCATCGTAAACCAGAGAGGTGGTCAGATAAAAACGCCCATACGACGCCAGCGCCTCGCCGATGCTCATTCCGGGCAACCAGTAGAGGCCCGCCTGCGTGTCCAGACCCGGCGCAGCCCACGGCCACTCGGTCAGATTCAGGATCGCACCATACAGCAGCCCCCAGACGCCGCCAAAGATCGCCAGCCGCACGATCTCGCCACGATCGCCGGACTCAGCCCCGCGCGGCAGCCAGGCGGCGGTCATGCCGACCCATCCTGCGCCGAGCATCTGATACGGCAGCCACGGCCCGACGCCGCCGGTAATCAGCGCCGAGACAAGCATCGTCAGCGCGCCCATCAGGAAGCCAAGCTGCGCGCCGTAGGTGAAGCCAACGAGGATGATCAGCAGGAAGATCGGCGAAGCACCCAGCATGGTCGGCACCAGCCGCAGCGTCGCGTCGATCGCAACCAGCGTCCCCAGCAGCGCCACCAACCGCGACGCCCCGCGCGCGCCAACTGCAGAGCGCTGCACAACCAGTAGCAGCGCCACCAGACAGCCCACACCCAGCACCGTAAAGACGACCTGCGTCTCCACCCCACTCCGCCCCGACTGCTCCCCAACCCCGGCCAAAGCGGGCAGGAAGAACGGGTAGAGGAACGAGGCGATGCCGAGCAGGCTGAGGATGATGATGGGGCTAGCGGCCCTCACCCCCCCGCCCCCTCTCCCAACGTTGGGAGAGGGGGTGTCATGGATATCAGCGGTTGAGTGCCGGTTTGCAGGAGTGGGGGTCACGAACCACTCCCTCGGCCCCTCGCCTGCGAAGGGAGGGGAGCTAGTAGGGTTTGCAGATTCGTGGCGAGGCGAAATTGTCGCTGGCTAGCCATCATACCGAAATCACTCCACCCTTCAGCCCCCAGACTCGCCCCTCGCTTCACGGGTGAGAGGTCTGACGGCAGCCAACCCCGTCACCCATGACACCCTCCCTCTCCTCAGAGGAGAGGGAGGGCCGGGGTGGGTGAGGTCCTAGCTGAACCCCCGTCCGCCGCCGCCACCGCCGCCGCCGAAGGAGCCGCCGCCACCGGAGAAGCCGCCGAAGCCACCGCTGCGGCCACCGCCACCGCCGCCCTTGCTTGAGTAGGCGGTGAACGCTTTCGCAGCCTCGTTGAACAGCGAGAACAGACCATCACTCATGCTCTGGAGCGATCTGCCGCCGGCGTCGCTCATGTCCTGCAGGTCCGGTAGGCCACCGCCGCCACCACCACCACTGGGGCGACCGCCACCACCGGGGATGATGATGACATCGCCGCCGCGTCGACCGCGCGGCATGCGGCCCGGACGGCCGGCCCAGTCATCGTATGGTCCGCCGTACCAGGTCGGCGCGGGTGTGCCGACGCTGGCGAATTTGCCGACCCACGAGCGCTCCAGACCGAACGCGATCGCGTACGGCAGGTACTGGTCGAACACCTTCTTGGCATCTGCCACGCTGTCGTAGCGCTCAATGTCGGCCAGATAGCGCCGGAACGCCTCCCAGCTTGCGGCTGCCTCGGCGCCCTTCTGCGTCTTTCGCGGCATCGAGCCGCCGACGATGATGAGGATGATGCCGACGATGACACCGGCAATGACCGGCACGATCGTCAGCGGCGCGAAGGAGCCAATCAGGCCGAGGAGGAAGAAGCCACCGACCACCGACGCAATCAGCAGACCGAGGCCGATGCCACGATAGGTCCGGCGTGTCGACTGCGGGTTCTTATCGAAGTAGCCACGATCGACCATCTCCTCGTACAGGTCTTCCTTGACCTTGGCCTGCCGCTCGGAGAACCGCACCTTGATCGCCGAGAGCTTCGCTTCCTTCTGCTGGCCGGTGAAGATCGCGGCCAACAGCTCGCGCTCGAACGGGCGGAGTGGAGCATCGTTATCGAGTCGGTGGAAGACGAAGTCGCGGCTACCGAAGCCGAGATCGCCGAGAATACCTTCCGGCTCCTTCTCTTCGATACGGATGACACCCCGACTGGCCAGCGACACGATCGCGGCAATGACGTCGTGGTCGTCGGCGCGCTCATCGATCAACGTACCGACGGCTGCTGCCGGCAGATCATCCGGCGGCGTCTTCAGTAGATCGATCGGTGCAACGACCGGTACGTCGCGCCCACGGGAATACCACAGGACGACGACGCCGACGGTGCCACCAACGAGCAATAGCAGCCCCGCAGCCAACATCAGGACATTCGCCAGCGCCTTGTATGGCGCGAGCTGTTCCTCACGGGCCTGCTGCGCGTCCGACGCCGCCTGCCAGTCCGGGGCGGTTGCTGAGGTGATCGGCGGGAACTCCAGGCGCTCCTCCAGCGCCTCACCCTGCTTGATATCGGTAGCGTGCCAGACGACCTGCGTCGGGCTGACGATCTCCACGCTGACCGGGAAGTCGGAACCGGACGATGCATACCAGGCAGCCGAGAGCTGATCCGCCGCGACCGGCTCGGGCAGGTTGACGGTGATCGTCGCCGCATCAACGTCGGCCGCGAAATCCGCGTCGATTACGCGCCACCAGAGCTGCTGGCGATCCTCATAGACGCGGATGGCGCCGGTGACGTCGTAGGCGATCGTGAACTGGCGATCTTCGTCCATCGCCGGCGTGAACCACCAGTCGATGTTGACCTCGCCACCACTGATCGTCGCGCTGTACGTCCCGGGCGAGCCGCTGCCCTGTGTAAACGGGACGCCATTCTCCAGCACCCGGATGTTGCTGATGTCGCCAATACGAGCCAGCGGGATCGTCGCGTAACCCTTGGTAAACGGTCCACCTTCGAACGAGATCACCTGATCCTCGGTCACGGCGACCGAACCATCGGCGTGGATATCGAGCGTCGTGTTGTACTGGCTCCAGCGCACCGAGCGAGCCGCGGCATCCTGCGCGAGCGGCGGAAAGACAGCTGCCAGCAGGCCAATCGCCAGCACGGCGACGGTCAGCAACAGCAGCTTCCGCGAAGTTCGGGAGGAGACTCCCAGGATATTGCCTTCGTTCACACATCTTCCCTATCAACGCGCAACATCGCGCGTCGTTGACGAGCCTGCATGGCAGTGACTATCATCGCTTCATCAGCCAGAGGGCAACTATCGGCGACTGCGGTATATCGTACTCGCCCGCACTAGTGGAACACTGTGATGCCGCCGCCCGTCACGCCGCTGAAGACGCAACCAGGTGAGGAGCATCGGCGCAACGCGCGTGCCGCTGCGAGCGCATGGGCCGTTGCCATCGCGGGTCGCCAGGATGTCGTCTTTCTTGATACCGAGACTACCGGCCTCGACGGCAGCGCGGAAATCATCGAGATCGCGGTCGTTGATATGGCCGGCCGTACGCTGCTTGATACACTGGTCCGGCCCGATAGCGCGATCCCGCCCGACGCGACCCGCATCCACGGCATCACCAACAGCATGGTCGCGAGCGCCCCGAAGTGGCCGCAGATTCACGCGCAACTGCTGCCGCACATAGCGGGCCGGACCGTCATCGTCTACAACGCTGACTTCGATCACCGGCTGGTTCGGCAGATGAACCAGCGCTACCGGCTGAACCTGCCGGACGGCGACTGGCAGTGCGCAATGCTGCAATATGCGCAGTTCGCGGCCGTCTGGCATGCGCGCTACGGCGGCTATCGCTGGCACAAGCTGGATGTCGCCGCCGAGGCATTCGGCAAGACCCCGGGCGGCCACCGCGCACTCGGCGACGCGCTCGCGTGTAGAGCGGTGGTGCACGGAATGGCGGCAACTGCACCTGATTCCGAAGAGGACCACGCAGTTGCGCATGTGTTGCGCCGCGTAACTGCGCGACTGCAGCGATTGACTGGACGTGAGCCGTACAATTGAGGGTAGACAGTTCCAGGAACTGATGCGATTATCCAACCAGGGGGTCGCCTGCGTCGGAACGCGGGCGAGAGCGACGTGAAACAGATTCAACGCATGACACGGCTTTCGGAATTGGTGACGCCGGGCACCGCACGAGCGGCAAGCCTTCTGCTTGTCGAGCGCGGACGATTTCTCCTTGCCGTCCGTCCGCCAATCTTCAGCGATCAGCGCGTCCTGCTGCGCCTGACCGGCGTTGGCGGCTGGGCTGAGGGGGGTGAGACCTTCTCTGCTGCGGCACTGCGCGAGTCGATCGAGGAGACCGGCAGCGAGGTTCAGCTGATCGAGCAGGACTACACACTGATCGTCAACGCGCCGGACGATATTGACACGATCGCTATCACCGGCGAGCCAGGACCGGCGGCGATTGTCTTCCGCCGCTTCGGAACGACGCCGTTCGAGCCGTGGTCAAACGAATATCAGTCGGTTGCGCCGATCGCCGTCTACGCAGCGACGCTCGAGCACGACGCGCAGATCGTCGCGCGCGAAGAGCACCCACTGTTCATGTGGGTCTATCCGGAGCAGCTCATCTCGCTGGCCGAAGCGGACGAGCCGCTGGAGTTCCTGATCGCCGATGGCGCGCAGATCTTCGGCGAGATCGACTTTGACGCCGGTCGCACGATCGTCCGTCTGACGGACAGCATCCAGGCACTGGTCACGGCCCTCGGCCCGCGCGCCTTCCCACTACTCACCGAAATCGCCCAGATGTCCGGCACCGCCTGCCTGATCTAACGGCCGCAGTTCGTTTTACGGCAATCAGCCAAGTGCGGGTTCCCGAACATTAACGTATGTTAGGGGTTGGTCGTCGTGCCAGCCGGGCGTATGCAATACGCCCCTACATGTATGTGCAAGAGTCCAGGTCTTTCTTCGGTATCACAGAATATGCCGACTACTCCATATGTACCCCGTAGGGGCGTATTGCATACGCCCTTTCGCAACACCAATCCCGCACAAAGAGGCCCCGGGCGGGATGCCCAGGGCCAGTGTGCGGTGATGCGGGTGTCGGTTAGACGCCCGGCTCGCTGGTATCAACGGCTTCGACCGCGCCGCAGGCAGCCGGAATGAATGCTGCGTAGGAGGCCGGAAGCTCGCCATCACCGTCCAGATCGATCATCAATCCGTGAATGACGATGACCGCCTGAGTCGGGTCGGACAGCTGGTCCAGCTGCGCGTCGGTCAGATCAAACGTCGCAGTGTAGGACAGCGTGCCGTCCGCGTCGGCCTCAGGAAAATCTCCATCGGTTCCGTCAATCGTCAGAGCGACAATCGACTCGCCGTAGGCAGCGGTGCCCTCTTCGGCATCAATGATGCCGTCCTCGTTCGTATCGACCGGGCAGGCCGCAGCGTCGTCATCCGTGCCATAGATGTGCATGGCATGGGCGACGTCCGGCGTCAGGCCCTCGGCCTCGACGGTCACGGTCAGCGTGTTACCGTCGAAGGACAGCTCAGCTGTCGCCGCCACCTCGGAGCCGTTCAGTGCGTCCAGGACAGAAGCGTAGGCAACCGGCTCCGGCTGCGGGCCCGGCCCTGGCTCGTCGGTCGCGACGTCGAGGTCGCCGCACGCCACCGGCAGGTCGTCGACGAAGGTGTCGTCAACCATGCCACCGTGGATCATGACGGCCATGCTGCTCAGGTCAGCGAGCTGCGCGACCTGATCGTCAGTCAGTGTGTAGGTCTCGTTGAAGGTGACAGCACCCTCATCATCCGCCGACGGGAATGGTGTGAGCGGGAAGACCGCGCCACCCATCACTGCCGCTGCTTCGTCCATGCTGATGACGCCGTCTTCATCGGTATCGGCCTCATCGGTCGGGCAGGCTGCGGCGGTTCCATCGTCGAAGCCATGCAGGTGCATCGCGTGCGTCTCGTTGGCGGTCAGACCCTCGGCGACGATCGACACAGTCAGCGTGTTGCCGTCCAGCGTCAGATCTGCCGTGCCGGTCACGCCGGAGTCGTTGAGCGCGCCGAGGTCAGCGTGAACCGACTGCGGCTCGGTCGGCGGGGTCGGCTCTTCACCGCCGTTATCGCCGTAGCGCCAGTGATAGTAGTGCTGGCCGACGTTGCCCATCTCAACCTGCCACTGCGCCTCGTTCGCTGGCGTGTAGGTCAGGCAGCGGCGCTCGAAGCACTGCCACAGCACATCCTGCTGGGTGCCGCCGACAGCAACTTGAGACCAGTACGCCTCGGTGATCGGATAGCCGGTCACGTAGAAGGCGTTGTCGTCGTAATCCGCGCCGATCTGGACCATGCGGTCCCAGAAGACGGACGCGACCGTGTGGTCGATGCTGGTCACATCAACGCGCTCGGCACCGGAAACATCATGCGCGGCAAGTGTCTCATCGGCCGTGATGTTGCCCTCGGAATCGATGCGGTTGATCAGCGTAGTACCGACTTCTGCAGCTGGCTCATCGCGCAGGCCGAACTCGGAGATATCGGCGTAGGTCGGGCCGAAGCCATCATCACCGGCAGGGTCGCCGGCGATATTGATCGCGGCCGGATCCGGCGTCTCGTCGAACGTAGCATCACCGGTCTGGTACCAGCCCTCGACCATCTCAACGACCAGCAGGCCGTTGGTCACATACCAGACTGAATCGGCGTCGCCATCCGGATTGTTGATTTCCATCCGGCTCTTGTCGAAGTACTGGACCAGCCGCTGGCCGCCCGGTGCTTCAGCATAGTCTTCGTGCATTCCCTCGGTGTACGGCGACGGGCCCCACAGCCAGGTCGTATCACCATCGGGCGTCACTCCTGCGTCGCTGCGATTCCAGGTCGCTTCGAACGCGGGATCTGCAAATGGGTGCTGAGTTCCATCACCCTCGTGGTAGGCGCGAGTTGGTTGCGCGCCCGCAAGAGCCACCATCGCCAGACTGGCAATGAGGGCCAGAGCTGTCAGGATGCGTTGCGGCATCTGACCATCCTCTCCATCGCCTCCGGTGCCACCTCACGTCGTTGAAGGGCAGCGTCGGCAGGCACACCAACGGACATCAACGTCCGTCAAACAAAATCCCTGGCTGCCGCTGTCAGCCAGGCGGGGGCCAACCCTACCGCGTCGCAGTGTCTAACGACACCGAAATTCGCTGTCTGCACTCTTTCGTGATGGGTCTGTGATGGTTCCTTGCTGCCTGCACAAGGGCCCCGTCTGTAGCCCGCAGATTGCATGCCAGATGGAGATTTCGCAGCCAGAATACGAAAAAACCGGTCGGACCATTCAAGGTCCGACCGGCTGATTCAGCGCGCTTGCGCGTCAGGAGATTGGCTCAACCAGTCCCCAGATATCGGCCGCAGGATTCTGCACTGTCTGGACAGACGTGTAGATCGATCCGGCATCGATGTTAGCGATCAGGCCGGCGATGTCCGAGCCACCGAGCGGACCAAAGAGGTCCTCAGCGGTGAGCGTTCCGCTTGCCAGCACGCCATTGACTGCGCCGGTCGCGTTCGAGGTCGAGTCGAACAGCGATGCGACAGCCTCGCCCTCGGTGACATCGTTATCGATAACCAGGTTCGCGCTGAGGATGCGATCGAGGTTCGTCACGATCACATAGTAGTTCAGCGCCGTGCCGTCCTCGTTCACCCAGAACAGCGCCAGGCCAGAGCCGTCTGTCTCGATCGGCATGTACATCGAGGTGAAGTCGGTCTCGACCGTGTTGCTGAGCTCGGCCAGGTAGCTGGCAGCGTCGAGTTGAGACTGGCTGCCGACCGCAACCTGCCCACGGATCTCGCCCGCCGGGTGGTCGGTCGTGTGGACATTCACGTAGGTGCCGTTCGTCAGCATCAGGTAGACGAGCCGCGGCATCGACACGTCCTTGAGATCACCGGCGGTTACCGTACCGGCGTTCAGTGTGCCGTTGACCGGGCCAGTCACTGCCGGATCGGCGTGGAACAGCAGCGCCGCAACCGGACCGTTCGTCGTGCTATCGCCGATGTGGATGTGCGCCATCGTGACATTCGACAGATTGAGCACGTAGACATCGAACGAGATCGTCGCGTCGGCGGCGTTGTAGGTCAGCGCTGCCGCGCCAACAGCCGTCGAGCCGGTCGGCGGGATCTCATTCTGACCGAGCAGGATCGTGCTGAACGACGTATCGCCCAGTACGCCGAGCTGGCCACGAATCTCGCCGGACTCATGCGCGCTCGTATGGACGTTCACGTAGAGGCTGCCATCGGCCATGCCGTTGGCCAGCGACTCCAGCGTCCAGCCTTCGGCCAGATCGTCAGCGGTGATCGTGCCGCTCACGAGGACGCCGTTGGTTGTCACCGGGTCGTCGCTACCAAACAGCGTGACGATGACATCGCCATTCTCGTTCGCCGCGCCTTCGTGGATATGAGCGGCCATGGCGTTTTCGAGGCCATGAGCGGTGATTGTGTAGTCGATGCCGGTGCCGTCCGGGCGCACATAGAAGTAGGCGTCGGCGGTCGCATCCGACTCAACAGCCGGGATCTCGTTCGCGCCAATGAGATGGGCCGCGTAGACCGCTTCGGTGACGCCCGGCTCGGTCGGTGGCGGGGTTGGCGTCGGCGGCGTCGGTGTGACGGCCGAGTCGTAGCGCCAGCGGAAGTAGTGCTGGCCGACGTTACCGGCCTCGACCTTCCAGCCGTCCAGGTTCCCCGGCGTGAAGGTCAGGCAGCGGCGCTCGAAGCACTGGATCAGGACATCCTGCTCGGTGCCGGCCACCTTGACGTTGGCCCAGTAGGCCTCGCTAATCGGATAGCCAGTGGCATAGAACGGATTGACGAACAGGTTCGCCTCAACGTACTGGCCGTCCTCGTAGACGGTGCCGGACGAGTTCATGAAATCCCAGAAGACGGACGCGACCGTATGGTCGATGTCGGTCACCGTCACGCGGTGAGCAGCGGTGACACCGTAGGCAGCAAGCGCATTGTCGGTTGTGACCGCTCCATCACGCGCCAACCGCTGCGTGATCGCCGCGCCGTCTGCCGCCGGTGCGGCGTCGAGCAGGCTGCCAAACGATCCGTAGGTCGGACCGTCAGCGTCGTCCGGATCACCGGCGACGTTGATGTCATTCGCGGGCGTGCGCGGCTCGTGCTGCGCGTCGCCGGTCTGTATCTGGCCGGTGATCATTTCACTGACCAGCAGGCCATTCGTGACGTACCAGAGTGACGATTCATCGCCGGACGGATCATTGATCTCCATCCGCGCCTTGTCGAAATACTGGACCGTGCGCTTGCCGCCCGGGGCTTCGGCATAGTCCTCTTGCATCGCGCTCGTGTTGGCAGACGGTCCCCACATCCAGGTGCGGTGGGCCTGTCCATCAGCAACCGGCTTGTCCGTGCGCGCCCAGGTGCGCTCGAATGCCGGATTTGACGGAGCAACTGCGGCGGCGCTAAACAGGTTTGCTGCAATGAGTGCCAACGCGGCAACGATCGCAGCTGCTGAAATGAGACGCGCACGACTAAAGCTGCGCGTCCAGAGGTGTCGTTCACCCATGTCTGAACCCCCATCCTGACGACCGATCGCCGGCTGTTCACCTATCGGTACCGCTCGAACCCCTATCGAACGGCTCACGGATGCGTACTTCACGCTACACGATTGACGTGGAACCGACAAGATCCACACTGTACGTATACAGACAACCGCTACCGCCAAATAGAGCCATCTTCATGCCACCGAGTCAAGACTGCCGGTCGGCAGCGGTCGGTATACTCTCGCCCATGACACCTCCTGACGCGACCACAACCGAGACACCTTCGTCACCGGCGTGGCGCGCTCCTGAGGCAGTGCAACGGGGATTGCGAGCGCTGGAGCGGATCCCCGGCTGGCTTGCGCTCGCAGCGTCCGGCGTCGTCTGGCTAGCGCTGACCGCCATCATCCTCCGGCGCGGATTTCTCGAATACAACGCCGATGGCTACACGCGGATCATCCGTGGCCACGAATGGCTCGCTGCGCCACGCTGGGAGCTGGATGTCTGGCTCCCGCTGCAGACCTGGCTGTTCGGCGCGTCGCTGGCAATCCACGATTCTCTGCGCACCACGCCACGCGTCGTTGATGCGCTGCTGACGCTCGTCCTGATCGTCAACCTCTATCTGGTCGGGCGCACCATCGGCGGGCGGCTGGCCGGCGCAATCGCAGCCGGGCTGGCAGCGCTCTTCCCGTGGGTAGTCTGGATGGGCGTGTCCGGCATGGCCGAGCCGCTTTTTCACGCGATGCTGTCACTCGGCGCACTCGGCCTGACACGCTGGCTCACGACCAATCGCGAGCGCTGGCTGCTGGTCGCGGCGATCGGCCTGCTGCTGGCGACGATGGTGCGCTACGAGGGCTGGTTCTATGCCGGGACGTTCGCCGGTGTGGTGCTGCTCGTCAGCTGGCAACAGCGGCAGATCACCCTGCGCGCCGTCGCGTCGGCAGTCATGCCATTGGCGTTCCCGATCATCTGGATCATCGCCTGGTGGAATCGCACTGGTGACCCGCTCGCCTTCGCGCGTGAGACAGCCGAGATCAAAGAAGCACTGGAAGCGGGCAACGCGACGGCCGGGCTGCTGCGTCGGCTGACGATCTACCCCGAGGAGACATTCCGGCTTGCGCCGCTGTTGATCGGACTCTGCCTCCTGGCGGCGGGCTACGCGCTCGTTCGACGGGTGCGCTGGTGGCCGCTACCGGCGCTCGTCCTCGGGCAGGCGGCGGCGCTGGTCATTGTCAGCGCCGGATTCTCCAACCTTGGGCCGGGCGCGGAGCGCTACCTGATCTCGAACGTGATCCTGCTGTTCCCGGTCCTCGGCGCGGTCATCGCGGCCCTGCCGCTCCCCTGGCCGCGGCTGACCGGGCTGGCGCTGGTCGTCGTCGCCGGACTGATCGTCGGTCGAACAGCCCTCTCGCCGCCGACCTGGTATCCCGATGCCGATACCCGCGCAGTCGGCAATCTTCTGCGGACGGCGCTCACCGATGCACCGACCGATCACGATCTCATCCCGGTGATGCTCCCGCCCGAGCCAACCGAGGGGTTCAACGCCGGCTACGCGCTACGCATCCTGTCCGATCACCCGGACAACTGGTTCATCACCAGCAACGCCGACCTGTTCGCGGCGCTGGCCGGCACGACCCATCCGCCGGTCTGGATCGCCGACACGAGTACCGACGTGGCGCTTCCACCAGCCGAACGCACTGAGACGGTCGGCCGCTTCGTCATCGGCTGGCCGGCTCCGGCAGCGAGCGTCGCACTGACGCCGACCAGCGCCGCGCCGGGCGGCATCGTGACAGTCACCGTCGACGGTCTTATACCAAATGAGCCGATCAGCGCCTGGTGGACACCGCCGAACAACGGCCCGGCAATCGGCGCCGGCTTAAGCGCAAACGCAACCGCCGACGCCAACGGCCACGCCACCCTCAGCGCAACCCTCCCAGCCAACGCTGCTCCCGGCATCTGGCACCTCACTGTCGCCGGCCAGACCAGCCAGCGCAGCGGCTTCGCCAGCGTCGAGGTGACGACGCGCTGAGAGTGGCGTCGCCGCCAATCCCTCCGTTCGCAGGGACCGACGATCGTGTCTCTCTCCCGGGATCATCGTTCTGTCGTCAAGCACGATGTCGCGCCAGGCGCACCGGCGAAGCGATTAGCCGTCCAGGACAGGAGGTCGGGGATAAGCGGCGAGTCGTCGGCGACGACGCCGAGGTGGTCGCGACCGGCGTAGGTGTAGGACTCGATAACCTGTCCGGCTGCACACATCTCGGTGACGAATTCCGCCTGTGATGCGGGCAGGATGATGCTGTCGCTGAGGCCCTGCGCCAGCATCGTCGGTAGACCGGTCGGCTCATCGGGCACGTTCTCGATCAGCCGCTCGCCGAGCGGACCATCCATCAGCGGCCGCGAGTTGAGCGGCTCGCCGGAGATGATCGCGCCAACCGACACCAGCGTCGCCGGCTCACTAAGACAGCGCTCGGCAACCGACTCCACCACCGCCCGCGCGGCAGGTCGCACGTAGTCAGCCGCATGGACATCGGCGTATACCCGCGCGTAGGCTTCGATGATGAACACGCCAAAGAGCTGCGCTATGCGGTTTGGCTCCGTCGCGCCGGCAACAGCTGGCAGATTACTGGCCGGCGCCATTGCGACAATCCCATCGAGCGGCACATCCGGCGCGTAGGTCGCGCTTTCAATGCCAATCCAGAGGGCGACGGCACCACCCTGCGAGTGCCCCCAGGCGACTGTCTTCTCGCTCAGCGCGAGGTCATTCATCTGCCGGGCCGCCCGAACAGCATCCAGCGACGACTGCGCGACCGGTGCGCCGACGAGATACGGATGCGGCCCCTCGCCACCCAGGCCGAGATAGTCCGGCGCGACGATGGCCCAGCCCTGATCGATCGCCTCCTGTTGCGCGGGCATCGCGCCAGCGCCGAGCGGGTCCGCTAGATTCGACGGCGCACACTGCCGCGCGATACCGGTCGTGCCATGCGCCCAGAGGATCACCGGCCACGGGTCAGTTGGCGCAGACTCCGGGACGATCACCAGTGCGCTGGCGGTCGTGATCGTGCCGTCGAGCGCCGTCGTCGTGTAGAGAATGCGCTCGGCTTGCGAGCCATCCGGCATCGCGCGGCTGAACGGCTCACGGCGCAGGAGCTGGCCCGGCGTGGCCGGCAGATTCGCCGGTGTGTCGTAGAACGCGTCCAGTTTCGGCGTACCACGATGCAGCAGCGAGCTCACAGCCAGCAGTCCGAGCATGAGCAACAGCACCGCAGTCGCCCGCACACTACGCCAGATTCGGCCACGCGAGTTGCGGCGGGCATCCGGCTGTGCCTCGTCCGGCTCGTCATCACGCCAACGCAGCGCCCGAAGAACTTGCTGAATGCCGAAGATGATCGCGATCGGGCCGGTGAAAAGCGCAACGATCAGGATTGTCACGTCGCGCCATAGCAGCGCCAGCACACCAGCGATGACGGCCCCCAGCCCACCGACAATCGCCGCATAACGCTCGCTCGTCAGCGCCCGAACGGTAGGCCACAACCGGGCCACGCCACTCACGATCAGGCCGACACCAACGGCGATTGCGACCAGCCGAATCGTCTGATCGCGCAGGGCAAGTGCGGCGAGACCGGTGGCGATCAGCACCGCGCCGGACATCCACGCCAGCCAGCGCGACGACCGCTCTCCTCGGCGCTGCAGCAGGTCACCGATGCCGACGAGGACGAAGCTGGCGGCGATAAAAAACGTCAGGGCATCGAGCGAGCGGTATGGCCGGAGTGTCAGCCCCAGCCCGGCGATTACCGCGGCGACGCCGATCGCCAGCGTAAGCCACCGGGACTGGATCGAGAGCCGCCGCATCGCGCTCATCCCTCCGCAGGCGCGACACCCACTGTCGGGTGCCGACGCAGCATGTCGCTTACTCCCCTGCGCCGAGGCGGGCGCGAACCTCAGCGGTCGTCAGCGGGTCGACGCCACGATCGAGCCAGTAGTCGGCCCACCAGAGCGCCGCATCAAGGCGCACCAGCGGCAGCCAGACCGGCACGCGCGCAAACGCCCACGCCTCGCCACCGGCAGAGACATAGCCCTCGGCAACATCCGCAAGCTGCTCCGGCTCCAGCCGCGCCTCGCTGGTGAGGTAGGCCAGATCCTCGGCCGGGTCGCCATCGCGGGCAAACTCCCAGTCGATCAGCGTCGGGGTCTCGCCGTCCCAGAGGATGTTGCCGGCAGACAGATCACCATGCAGCAGCGAGAAGATCGGCTCATCCCACCCGGCAGCCGCCGGGAGATCAACGCGCCGCAGCGCCTCGACCCGCGCGTCGATTTCGGCCAGCCCCTCGCGTGCCGCGCGAAAGCGTGTCAGCACCTCGACCCGCGCGCGATAGGCGTCCGCGCGGGTCCCTTGCCGCACGTCCAGCGATGGCCAGACCATGTAGCCGGTTCGCACCGCCCGGTGGACAACCTCCAGGCAGCCCCCGAGACGCTCGCGAGCATCCGGGGACAGCTCGCGCAACGGCGCGGGCTCGCCGCGCAGATGGTCATGGACGATCATCTCACCTTCCGGCAACTCCGGATCGGAGATGCGGACGATCTCGCGCGGTGTACAGGCACCCCCGACCGCCGCCAGCTCGTGAAGCACATCAGCCTCGTGCCGCAGCCAGCGATGCAGCCCGGGCCGCGCCAGCCGAACAGTAAGCGATACGTCATCGCCCGGGCCGCTGACCCGAAACGTGCGGTCGGTCGAGCCGCCCGGCGCGAGCGCAATGCTCCAGCCGGGTTCGTCCGAAATCAGCCCATGCCGCCGAAGGATCGGCAGCAACCAGGCAGGATCACGCGCTCCCGCGTCGACCACCGATACCTCCCGAGTCGTCCGACAGCAGTTCTGTGCGACTCAGAGCAACAGCGCAGCGAGTGGGACGGCGATAACCAGCACCCATACCATCACACTGCCCAACAACAGCCCGACTCGCTCACGTACCTGCGCATTACGATAGATCGCCAGCGCAGCACCAGCCTGCAAACAGGTAGTCAGGAAGATAAATGGGCCGATACTGAACATGGTGGCGACGCTGAACAGCAGCGATAGCAAGGCCGCCAACGCCATCTGCTTCCACGAGCCACGCGCAAGCCCGGCCCAGGTGAGCAGCAGCGCCACCGCCAGCATGCTCCAGAGAGTTAGCGCAATGACGGCCATACCATGCCCCCGTTTCGTTTGCATGATATACGAGACCTCGGTCCCATCCCGCGATACCATCATTGCAACGATCGGAGGGTGCGTGGCGCGGGCGAACATTCTCGGTGTTGCGGTCGATGCTGTTGATCTGGACGCGGTTCTCGCGCGGATCGACGGCTGGCTCAGCGCGCCTGGCAGCCTGCGTCAGATTGTGACGGTGAACCCGGAGTTTATCGTCGAGGCGCGCAAAAACTCGACCTTCGCCGACGTTCTGGCGCAGGCGGATCTGGCGACTGCCGACGGCATCGGCGTTGTGCTGGCCGCGCGCATGCTCGGCGAAACGATCGGCCCGCGCGTCACCGGCGTCGCGCTGACCGAGGGAATCGCGACGCTGCGGCACCCCGCCGCACGCATCTTCCTGCTCGGCGCAGGGCCGGGTATCGCTGCCGAAGCAGCCAGGCAGCTGGCCGAGCGCTTTCCTGGCGTCACGGTCGTCGGCACGCACTCCGGCTCCCCGGATGACGATGGATTCGCGGAGATCGAACGGCTCATCGCCAGGGCGCAGCCAACCATCCTGCTCGTCGCGTTCGGGCATCCACGGCAGGATCTCTGGATCGCGCAGCACCGGGAGCGGCTGGCCCAGCATGGCATACTGGTCGCGGCCGGTATCGGCGGGACACTCGACTTTCTGTCTGGCCATGTCCGGCGCGCGCCATCCTGGGTTCGCCGTATCGGACTGGAATGGCTCTACCGGCTCATCAGCCAGCCGTGGCGCTGGCGGCGGCAGCTCGCGCTGCCGGTCTTTGTCGCACTCGTCGCCCGCGAACGACTGCGGGGGGCGCTGGGTCGGACAGGCAACGGACGACAGGCAGGCCGACGATCGCAGTGACGACAGACTCCCTCGAACAACGCTGTTCCTACCATCCCGATGTCATTACCCGCCTGCGCTGCTCGCGCTGCGGGAAGCCGATCTGCCCGCGCTGCATGGTCTCGACGCCGGTCGGCTTTCGCTGCCCGGATTGCGCACGCGGCCCGCGCCCTGTCGCCTATCAGACAACCGGCCTGCTGCTGGTCAAGGCGGTTGTCGCCGGCATCCTCGTCGCGGCTGCGGCCGGCGCGCTGTGGGGTAAGTTCCCGCGCTGGGAGTTCTACTGCGCTCTGTTGCTGGGCTTCGGCATCTCCGAGAGCATCGCCTGGATCACCAGATACAAACGCGGCAGAGAGCTGCAGATCATCGCAATGGGCTGCGTGCTGCTGGGCATTGTCTTCTCGCGCGCGGTCATGGCCTGGGACAGCCCGTTCCTGACGCTCGACCTGCTGTTCAACCATCCGGATGCGCCGGGGGTGCGCGAAGCGTTCCAGCTACGGGTGATACCGGACTTCCTCTTTATGGCGATTCCATTCGGCATCAACTGGGTGCGATTCAAGTAGGAGCGGGCGCAATATGTCGGAGGCTATCGATCGATCGCGCCTTCAATCGCTGCTGAGCCAGATCGGCGGCCACGAGGTCGTGGTCGTCGGCGATGTCTACCTCGATCGTTACATCTTCGGCCGCCCCAGCAGCGTCTCACGCGAGGCTCCGATCATGGTGCTAACTGAAGATCGCCAGGAGGACCGCCTCGGCGGCGGCGCAGCTCCGGCGCTGGCGCTGGCCCGACTCGGCTGCACCGTCGCCTTCATCGGCATCGTCGGCGATGACCACGAAGGCCGCGTCGTCCGCCATCTGCTCGACGAGGCCGGCGTCGACACAGCCGGCGTCGTCATCGATAAAGAGCGCCCAACGACAGTCAAGACACGCGTCGTCGCCGAGGGGTTCTTCCTCTTCCCGCAACAGGTCGTCCGTATCGACCGCCAGCAGCGGGCGTCCGCGACGCCAACCACCGAGGCGGCGCTCTGCGCGGCAGTCGAGGCGTCGCAGGGTGATGCGATCCTGGTGTCCGACTATCGCTCCGGTGTCGTGACCGAGACGCTCGTCGCCGCCATCTCCGCCCGCCGCAAGCGCGACGGCATTCTCACGACCGTCGACTCGCAGGGCGAGCTCTCCAAGTTCGCCGGCTTCGACCTGGTCAAGTGCAATCAGGGTGAGGCTGAGCAGGTGCTCGGCCATCCACTCGGCGACTGTGCCGCTCGGGCTGAGGACCTGGCCACGCTGCGGGAGCAGCTCGATTGCCGCGCGCTGGTCGTCACTCGCGGTGGGGATGGCGCATCCCTCGCCGAAGCCGACCGCTACGCCGAAATCGCGGCCGCCAACCGCACCGATGTCTTCGACGTGACCGGCGCAGGCGATACCGTCGTGGCCGTCATGACCGCCGCGCTGCAGGCTGGTGGGACGGCCGAAGAAGCCGCGCACCTCGCACAGGCCGCCGCCGGAGTCGTCGTCCGCAAATGGGGCAATGCCCAGGCCGACCGCGCCGAAATCGCCGCCGCGCTCGACGACTGATTCGCTGCCCATCAGACACTCGACTGGTAACGCAGCCTTCCATGCTGTGTCATTACGGCGGTCGGTGCCCGGCCAACAGGTCGGAGGCTAGCCGGGCGTATGCGATACGCCCCTACATGGATGACGCACAAATTGCCGCGTTCTGTAGTACGACAGCCCACCCGACAGATACGGCGGTGCAGGGGCGCATCGCATACGCCCGTTTAGACACCAGGCCCGCCCGCACGGCAACCACCCGCTTCACCCGCCCGAACGCTCACGCAGCCCAACGTCTGCCTCACCCTCATTCTCTCGACAATTACATCCATCATGGATATACTCGCGACTAGATATGTAGAGGGGTGGGTGTTTATGGCTGATACGGAGCTCGTTGAATCGCTTGTCCGACTCTGGCGAGCGCTGCATACGGTGGCTGCGCCAACGCAGGACGACGACATTACCGTCCAGCAGTTCTGGCTGCTGCGGCAGCTGCGCCGCGAAGGGCCGATGCGGGTGACCGATCTCGCCGCCGCGCTCGGCATCGCACAGAACACGGTCACCGCAGCCAGCAAGCGTCTCGAAGCGCGCGAGCTGATCACTCGCCAACGGATGCCGCACGACGAGCGCGTCGTGCAGGTGGCGCTGACCGAGGCCGGTGCGGCGCGGGTTGATGCCTGGCGTGCCTATCGGCATGAGGCGTACGCCGATCTGCTCAGCGATCTCACGCCTGCCGAGCAAGCACAGCTGCAGATGCTGCTGGATCGGGTGCTGGTCCGCGCCGGAGAGGCGGCACGATGACGACGCCGCATCTGTCGCTGCCGATCTCGCGGCTGCTTCACGAGCCGCGCCCACTGTCCGCGATCGCCGAGCGTCCCTCATATCACTGGCTTGTTGTTGCCACTGTCTGTGTCGGCGCGTTCATGGGCCAGCTCGATGCCAGCATCGTCAGCCTCGTTCTGCCGACGCTTGAGGACACGTTTCACAGCCACGTCAGCCACGTCCAGTGGGTCGCGATCATCTATCTGCTGGTGCTCACCGGTCTGGTCGTGCCGCTTGGCCGGGTCGCCGACCACCTCGGGCGCAAATCGCTGTACACGATCGGCTTCGTTGTCTTCGCTGCGGCATCGGCCCTCTGCGGCCTTGCGCCGACGCTGTCACTGCTCATCGTCGCCCGCGCGATCCAAGGGGTCGGCGCGGCACTGCTGCAGGCCAACAGCGTCGCGATCATCACCAGCGCGACGCCGCGGGAGCAGCTGGGCCGTGCCATCGGCGTCCAGGGCGTCGCGCAGGCGCTGGGGCTGGCCATCGGGCCGACCGTCGGCGGCGTCCTCATCGCCTGGGTGGACTGGCGCTGGATCTTCCTGGTCAATCTGCCGATCGGTCTGCTCGGCGCGGCGCTGGGTGTCATGATTCTGCCGGCCAGCAGCCACGCCGCCCGAATCGAGGGCTTCAACCGCCTCGGCGCGCTGCTGCTTCCAGCAGCGATTGCCACGCTGCTGCTTGCCCTCACCTTCCTCAACCTCATCGTGCTGCTCGTGCCGATCACTGCGCTGTTGCTGCTGGCCTTTATCTGGAGCGAGCAGCACTCCGAGCATCCGCTGCTCGGCGCAGCCCTGCTTCGCGCGCCAGGGCTGACGGCTGGGTTGGTCGCCGGACTGTTGTCCTATACCGTGCTGTTCGGCGCGCTCTTCGCCGTGCCGATCCTGCTGGAGCGCGCCTTCTCCGAGGGCCCGGACCGCGCCGGCCTGATCCTCACCACCGTTCCGGCCGCGCTGGCGGTCGTCGCGTTAGCCGGTGGCTTGCTGACCGACAAGCTCGGGCCGAAGCTGCCGACCGTCTCCGGCATGGTCATCGCGGCGGCTGGTCTGGCGGTCGTCTGGTGGGCAGCCGCCGACGCGCTCGCATGGCTCGTCGGTGGATTGGTTCTGCTCGGCCTCGGCTCGGGCCTGTTCGTGCCGGCCAACAACGCCAGCATCATGGCCTCTGCGCCGCGCACCCACCTCGGCGTGACTGGTGGTGCCCTGAACATGATGCGCGGCCTGGGGACGAGCTTCGGTGTTGCCCTGGTCGGACTGGTCCTGTCCCTGCGACTCGGCGCGGTGCCAAGCCACATCGCGCCGGTGCCGGATCTCGTCGGGGCCATTCGGCTGATCATTGTCGGGCTGGTCGTTTCCGCGTTGCTGGCGGGTGTGCTGTCGTTCGGCCGCCGCTCGACGCGAACCCGGAGCCGGGTGGAGACCGGCGACATCCTGTAAGCCAAAAGAGCACGATGCTACACTGATCGTGAAGGCGTCTGATCTATCGCGATTCGTCCATCGCTGCCGGCTACTCGTTCGTCGTGCTCGTCATCACTGGGCCGGGAACGTCAGATGGCATCAACCTTCGATTCATCGATCGTCTGTCCGGTCATGGTCGGCCGCGAGGCCGTGCTCGCGCATGCGATCCGGACGGCAGGGCGCGCTGCTGAAGGTCGCGGCGCAGTCCTGCTGATCTCCGGTGAGGCGGGGGTTGGGAAGTCGCGTCTGGCTGCCGAAGTCGCGGCGCACTTTCCAGCAAGCGGCGTCGTGCTGCGTGGTGCGTGCTTTGAGCCGGACCGCGGCCTGCCCTTCGCCCCATTCGCCGATCTGCTTGAGACGACGCTCGAAGGCTCCTCGTCCGAAGAGATCGCCAGCCAGCTCGGCGCTGCGCTCCCGGATCTCGCCCGAATCGTGCCCCTGCTGGCTGCCGCGCTCGGGCCACTTCCCGAGCCCGATGACCCGCACCAGGAGCAACGCCGCATTGCTGCAGCGCTCGACGACGCGATCGAGCGCCTGCGCCACGGTCGGCCACTGCTGCTCCAGATCGAAGATCTGCACTGGGCCGACGATGCCAGCCTCGATCTGTTGCTGAGGCTGGCGCGCGCCACCACGCGCCGGCCAATCCTTCTCGTAATGACCTTCCGGAGCGATGAGCAGCAGCCGTCACTCGATCACCTGCTGGCCGGGCTGGACCGCGAGCGGCTGGGCGTCGAACTGGCGCTACAGCCCTTCAACGAACGCGAGATCGACCTGATGCTGCGATCGATCTTCCACCAGTCGTTCCCGATCAGCACCGACTTCCGCGCCGCGATGCTGGCCCTGACCGACGGCAACCCGTTCTTCATTGAGGAAGTCCTGCGGGCGCTGATCGCCGCCGGAGACATCTATCAGCGTGATGGCATTTGGCAGCGCAAGGAGATGGCGGCGGTGCGCGTTCCACGCAGCGTGCAGGACGCGGTTGCGCGTCAAGCGGCGCGGCTGTCGCAGGGCGCGCGCGACGTGCTACGGGTCGCGGCTGTCAGCGGGCAGCGCTTCGAGTTCGACACGATCCTCGCCCTCGTCCGCAACTCCGAGAGCGATCTCCTTGAGATCGTCCGCGAGCTCGTCGTCTCACAGCTCGTTGTTGAGGAATCGCCGGATCGCTTCGCCTTCCGCCACGCACTCACCCGCGCTGCGCTGTACGGCGAGATGCTCGGTCGAGAGCGCCGGACACTGCACCGCGCGATCGGCGACACGATCGAGCGCCAGCACGCCGAGGAACTCACGACGCGTGCGGCCGACCTGGCCTATCACTTCCACGCTGCCGAGGACTGGCCAAAGGCATTGCGCTATGCCCGCTTGGCTGGCGACCACGCGCGGGCACTCGGGTCACCACAGGCGACGATCGAGCATGCGGATCGCGCAATTACCGCAGCCGCTCGAATCGGAGAATCTCCGCCAATTGACCAGCTGCGCCAGCGCGCACTGGCCCGCGCAACGCTCGGTCAGTTCGCCGAGGCCGAGGCAGACCAGCTGGCCGTGCTCGCCGCGGCCCGTGCTGCCGGCAATCAGAAGGCAGAGTGGCAGGCGCTCGGAGACCTGGCCGATCTCTCGAGTGGCCGCGACTACGCCCGAGCGGGCGATTACGTCCGACAGGCATACGCGCTGGCCCGCGAGATGGAAGATTCGCGACTGATCGCTCGCAGCCTCGTCCAGCTCGGCAACTGGCAGGTAAACCGCGAGCTGGTTGATGAGGCCGAGACGTCACTGCGGCTCGCGCTGCCAATCTTCGAGGCGGCCGACGACCGGCGCGGGATGGCTGAGACACTCGATCAGCTCGGCATCGTCGCCGATATCGGCGGCGACGTCGCCGAGATGTGCCGTTCACTGAAACGCGCCCGCGATGTCTATCGCGAGCTGGACGACCGGCGCGGTCTGTCGTCGGTTCTGGCGACACTCACCAGCGCCGCTGGCCACCCGGTCTTCGAAACGGTCATCATCCCGACTGACATCTCGACCGCCGATGTCATCGCGCTCGCGACCGAATCACTCGATCTCGCGCGCCAGATCGACTGGCGAGCCGGCGAGGCCTACGCCACCCTCAACCTCGGCGCGCACCTCGCCGTCGTCGGTGACATCGGCCGCGCGAGAGCGACGCTGGACGACGGAGTTCGGAACGCCGAGGAGATCGGCCATCAGGAGTGGATCGTCGTCGGCCATCTGGCGCGCGGGTGGCTGCGCCTCTTCCTGCTCGATATCCAGGCGGCTGTGGAGCACTTCGCCAGCGCGCTCGCGCTCGGCAGATCCAGTGGGACGAGCCACTTCCAGACGTACGCGACAGCCATCCACGCCGCCGCCTGCATCGAGATGGGCGATCTGGACGCGGCAGCCGCGTCGCTGGCCACGCTCGATCCAGAGATGCCAACCCGCACGGTCAGCCAGCGCTTCGCCTCGATGGTGCGCGGCATGCTCGCTCTGGCGCAGGGCGATGCCACCACGGCACTGCAGATCGCCGATGACTTGCTGGCCACGGCTATCGGCGGGGCTGGCGACGCCGACATTCCGCATGTCGCCCTCCTGCGCGGGCAGGCACTCGCAGCGCTGGGCCGGACCGACGCGGCAATCGCCGCGCTCCGCGCCGCCGCGTCCGGCGCGAGCGCCCGCAGGCTCCGCTGCCTGCTGCTGCGTATTCACCAGGCGCTGGAACATGTCCTCCGGACCGCCGGTCGCACGCAGGAAGCGGCAGCGGCGCGGCGTGCCGCGACCGCAACCGCCGGCCAGATCGCCGCGACGATCCCCGACGATACCGAGCGTGCAGCCTTTCTCGCCCGGGCCGGGGCCGGCCCAGCGGCTGAGGCACCCAGGGCGAACGGACTCACGCCCCGCGAGCGCGAGGTCGCCGCCGAGGTCGCCCGCGGCCTGACCAACCGTGAGATCGCCGATGCACTGTTCATCGGCCAGCGCACCGTCGAAACGCACATCACCAATATCCTCACCAAGCTCAACTTCTCCACCCGCTCCCAGATCGCCGTCTGGGCGGTACGACAGGACCACGGATGATGCAGGGGCGTATCGCATACGCCCGGCTGTGTTGCCGATTCGTCAGTTCGTGGGTGAGAAGCTGCGGCTGCCTTGTTGATGAGCTGGTTGTCCAAACGGGCGCATGCGATACGCCCCTACGTCAGCATTCCGATTCCCAACCTCCGTACCCTCCAGCCCGCCGATCTCCGTGATTACCACGATGCGCCAGATGGTTCGCGGGAGGATGCTGGTAGCAGACGTTCCTCGCACGAAAGGAGCAGCGCATGGCAGTACAGGTGAGGAACCGGACCGGCAGCACAATTGTCGATACCGCGGCGGTTGAGGCGTTCATCAGCAGCATCCACGGTGCTGTCATCCAGCCCGGCGACGACGGCTATGACGATGCGCGCGCAATCCAGAACGGACTGATCGACCGCCGACCGGCGCTGATCGTCCGCGCCAGTGGACCAGCCGATGTCATCGCGGCCGTGAGCTTCGCCCGCGACAACGATCTGCTGCTCGCAGTTCGCGGCGGCGGACACAACGTCGCCGGCAACGCCGTCTGTGACGGCGGCGTCGTGGTCGATCTGACGCGGATGCGCAGCGTGCGTGTCGACCCGGCTGCGCGGACAGCCCGCGCCGAAGGTGGCGCGACCTGGGGCGAGCTCGACCGCGAGACGCAGGTCTTCGGGCTGGCTGCGCCGGGCGGCATTGTGTCGACAACGGGCATCGCCGGCCTGACGATGCACGGCGGGATGGGCCACCTGCGGCGCAAATACGGGCTCAGCCTCGATAACCTGCGCTCGGTCGACATCGTCACCGCCGATGGGCAGCTCCGTGTTGCCAGCGCGACCGAGAACCCGGACCTGTTCTGGGCGGTGCGCGGCGCAGGACCGAACTTCGGCGTTGTCACGTCGTTCGAGTTTGACCTGCACCCGGTCGGGCCGGAGACAGCGCTCTGCGCAGTCGCTTACGCACTCGACGACGCGGACGATGTCATCCGCGCCTGGCGCTCATTCATGGCCACGGCGCCGGAGGAGGTGTCATCGCTAACCCTCTTCTGGAGCGTACCCGCCGTCCCCGGCTTCCCCGAGGATCTCTGGAACATGCCGATCGTGATCGTCGTCGCGCTCTATGCGGGCGATGCCGACGAGGGTGAGCGGCAGTTGATGCCTCTCCGCCAGATCACAACGCCGGTCCTCGACCTGAGCGGCATCGACCACTACGCCCACATCCAGAACGGCTTCGATGGCTTCTTTCCGAAGGGATCGCTGTACTACTGGAAGTCGCTCAACGTGCGCGAGCTCTCGGATGAGCTGATCGAAGCGGTGCGACTGCTGGCCGGCGAGCGTCCGTCCCCACGGACGACGATCGACATCTGGGACCTCAGCGGCGCAGTCCAGCGCGTGCCAGCCGACGCGACTGCATACGGCCAACGCGACGCGCCGTACATGATCGCTGTCGAATCCAGCTGGGACGATCCGTCGATGACCGACCGCAACATCGCCTGGACGCGCGAGGCAATCGCCTCTCTCCAGCGCTTCGGAACCGGCGGCAGCTACCTCAACTTCCCCGGCTTCGGTGAGGAGCGTGAGGCGCTGTTGCGCGGGGCGTACGGCGCGAACTACGACCGGCTGATCGCGCTGAAGGAGCAATATGACCCCACAAACCTCTTCCGCATGAATCTCAACCTGCGCCGCGCACCCGATCCGCAGCAGCGCGGCATCTGAAGCCGCACTCACCCACGAGAGGACCACGAGATGTACGGAACCGTCGCACAGATGAAGATCAAGCCTGGCCACGAGCAGAAGCTCATCGACCTCAGCAACGAGTGGACTGACGCACGCGGCATGGCCACCGGCCAGATCGCTGAATACGTCTACAAGCTCGATTGCGGCAGCAATATCTATCTCCTGGTGGCTGTGTTTGCCGATCGGGACAGCTACGTTCGCAACGCTGCGGACCCTGAGACAGACCGCTGGTACCGCCAGATGCGCGAGCATCTGGCGGAAGACCCGGAGTGGAACGACGGCGAGATCATTCAGTCACGCGTCGTACAACCTGCCTGATCGCTCACCCACACCCCGCACGGAGGCCGGCGCTATGTCCTTACATTCCACCCGCCGCCGGCCTCCTCCCCGATTTCTCAGTGCGCTGTCAGCGTCAAAGTGGCGAGTAGTTGTTCCCGGCAGCGTCCGCCTTGTCCAGTCATCTTGATTGGGCTTTCAACGCCAAACTGTCTATGCGGCAGCGTCTCATGTTCTCTGTCATTTCGAACCGCAGTGAGAAATCTCTCCTGTGTTGGACTGTATCCAACCGGGGGAGATCGTTCGGTTGCCGGGTGCCCTCCGGGCGCTAGATGACAGATTCCGGTGGTCGCTGGCACCTTGAACGATTGGACAGTCTGACGTTAACGACCCATTGAGTGAGTCATCAACGCCAAAGTGTCATCTACATTGGCACGACAGCCACCCCCGTAATCTGTCATCTCGAACCGCAGTGAGAGATCTCCTACCCGCTGGATACAGTCCAACACAGGAGAGATTTCTCGCGTGCGCGCTCGAAATGACAGGACAAGGAGAACGCTGCCGCATAGACAGGTGGGCATTGACGACCCATTGAATAGTCGGCCACACTGGTTCTGTCATGACGGCAGCGTCCCTGCGCCTCTGACATGTGTCACCTGGGAGTCCTTTGGGCAGTGGTACCCGGAGCGAAACATCCGTTCCTCGGGGTTTGAGGCTTGCTGACGGGGAAAACGGATCCTTCACTCCGTTCAGGATGACAGAGGGAGGGATTCGCCACGCGCCTGACAGGTTCTCTGTGGTGGACTGCTCATCCTGACACGAAACCCGCCAGACTTGATACGATGACTCGCTGCGCGGAGAGTCCGCGACAGGTGGGGATCGGAACAGGCCAGTGGGCACGATCATCGAGCAACGTCAGCTAGCCGACCTCGGCGCGAACCTCCGGCGCGAGGGGCAACGCATCGTCTTCACCAACGGCCACTTCGACTTGCTCCATGTCGGCCATCTGCGCTATCTGCAGGGTGCCCGCGCGCTCGGAGACGTGCTGGTTGTCGGTGTCAACGACGACGCAACAACGACGGCGCGCAAGGGATCGGGCCGCCCGATCCTGCCGGCCATGGATCGCGCCGAGCTGCTGGCCGGACTCTCCTGTGTCGATTACGTCACGATCTTTAGCGAGCCGACCGCCGAGCACTGCGTCGAGCTGCTGCAGCCGGATGTCTATGTCAAAGGCGGCGACTACGGCCCCGGCGGAGCCGATCTGCCTGAGGCGCGCATCGTCGCGCGGCTGGGTGGAGAGACGGTGATCCTGCCGCTCGCCCCCGGGCGCTCAACCAGCGAAATCGTCGCTGCCATTCGCGAGGGACGGTCGCTCCGATGAGTGACCAGACCCCGCGTCGTCGTCGCCCGGCGCGCGCTGGCGACACGATGCCGTACCCGACCGTGCCATCACAGCGCCGCCCGGCCCCGCGCTCACAACCGAGCCCGCCGAGCACCTGGGCGCAGGCCGGCGACACGATGCAGTATCCGATTGTCTCGTCCGAACCGCTTCAGCCGCCTCTCCCGACAACCACATCACCAGCTACCGAGCAATCCGGCCACGGTGGACGGGGCATCGCCTTCGCCGCTATCGTCCTGATGATCGGCAACATCCTGTCGCGCGTGCTCGGGCTCGTTCGCGAGCAAACCGCGTCGTACATGTTCGGCGCGGGCGACCAGATGGCCGCGTTCATCATCGCCGACAACGTCCACACGATGCTGTTCGATCTGGTCATCAGCGGCATGATGCAGGCGGCGCTGATACCAGTCCTCTCCGAATACGTTGGCGAGCACTCACGCCACGAGCTGCGCCGCATCACTGGAGCGTTGCTCGTCCTCGCCACCGTCGTGGTTGGCGCGATTGTGCTGCTGCTGCAATTCTTCGCACCGGCAGCAGTGAACGTCATGACTGCACTCGGTGGCGGCGAGTCGGCCCGTGGCATCGAGACGGTCGATCTCACGATCGAGCTGGTGCGCTGGATTCTGCCGGCCGTCCTGTTGCTGGCGATCTCAACGATCCTGATGTCGACGCTGTTCGCGCTCCAGCGCTTCACCCTGCCCTCGCTGTCGCTCTCGCTGCGCAATGTCGCGATCATCTTCAGCGCGCTGACGCTCGGGCGGACGGCGCTGGAAGTCCGCTCGATGGCGATCGGCATCGTCCTCGGCGCGCTGCTCCTGGTCGTCGTCCAGCTCCCCGGTCTGCGCGATGCCATGCCGATCCTCAACTTCCAGATCAATCATCCGGCGATCAAGCGGATTGGCATTCTCTATCTGCCGATCTTCGTCGGACTACTGGCCAATACCTTCGCACTGATCGTCGACCGCAACCTCGCCTGGGGTGCCGGCGAGTACGCCCCGGCGGCGATGCGCTACGCCACGACCCTCAACCAGATGGTGCTCGGGCTGGTCGCCGCTGCGATCTCGCTGGCGTCACTTCCGGCTCTGTCGCGCCACTTCTCGTCCGGCGACGACGAAGCCTATTGGGGCACGCTCGCGAACGGCCTGCGGATGATTACCGTGCTGGTCGTCCCGGCGACGCTCGGGCTGGCAGTGCTTTCGTGGCCGACGGTGCAGCTGATGTTCGAGCACGGCGAGACAAGCCACGACGCCGCCGTCCAGATCCTGATCGCGCTGCTGATCTACCTGCCCGGCACGCTCTTCGCCGCTTTCGATCAGGCGCTGATCTTCGCCTACTACGCACGCAAGAACACCAAAACGCCGCAGATCGTCGGTGTTGCGGCCGTCGGCGTCTACTTCCTGTTCGCGCTGACGCTTGTCGGACGCTTCAACATGGCCGGGCTGGTGGCCGCCAACAGCGCCCAATTCATCTTCCACGCCATCGTCATGGTTGTGCTGGTGCGGCGCATGTTCCCGCGCGGCACGCCGGCGGCACGCCGCTTCGACATGCCCCGCCTTCTCCGGACGATCCGCTCCTCAACGCTCGTCTCGATCGTCATGGCGGCGGTCGCGGGCGGCCTGGCCTGGGTGCTCACCCGTGGCCTGCCGGAGCCGGAAGCCGGAGTCGCACGGCTGCTTCGCGAGGCAGTCGTCGTCGTCATTCCGGCCGCTGTCGGTGCGGCGATCTACGGCGCAGGGCTCCTGATGCTGCGCGTGCAGGAGATGCAGACGATCCAGGCGCGAGTCATGTCGCGGCTCGGACGGTTCGGAAGGTAAGACCAGAATGCACCAGTTGGAAGCACACTACGACGCCGTCATCGTCGGCGGTCGTTGCGCGGGCAGCGCCACGGCGATCAACCTGGCCCAGGCGGGCTATCGGGTGTTGCTCGTCGAACGGGCCGCGATGCCCTCCGACACGCTCTCGACGCATGTCCTCTGGCCGGATGGCATCGCCGTGCTGGGCCGCCTCAACCTGCTTGACGCCGTACTGGCGACTGGCGCCCCGCCAGCGCACCACTTCCGGCTCATTCGTGGCGATGACGAGGTGCTCACCGAGATCGTGCCGTTTGACGGCATCGACTACACCCTCTGCGTCCGCCGCCTGGAGCTCGACAGCATCCTCTGGGACGCCGCATCCGCCACTGCCGGCGTTGAAGCTCACGACCGCACGACCGCCCTGCGACTGCGCCGCGATGGCGACCGTGTGACCGGCGTCGATCTGCGTGGCCCGAATGGCGAGCGTAGCGTCTCCGCCAGCATCGTCATCGGCGCGGATGGGCGCAACTCGCTCGTCGCACGCGAGGTCGGCGCGACGGAGAGCAATGTCGTCGAGCCAGGCCGCTACTGGTACTACACCTACTTCCGCGACGCAGCCCCGCCGGGCCCGATCGCACTCACGCAATCCGACGCCGAGCGCGACATGATCGCGACGATGCCGCTGAACGACGGCCTGCAGATGGTCATCCTCGGCGCGTACAACGACGACTTCGACGAGTTCCGCAGCGACCACGAGGCGAACTATCTGGCGCGGGTCAATGCGCATCCGTGGGTCCGCGACATGCTGACGAACGCGACGCCGGTCGGGCCGGTGCGTGGCATCGCCGGCGTGCGCGGCTACGACCGCACCGCCTGGGGGCCCGGCTGGGCGCTGATCGGCGATGCCGCGCATCAGAAGAACCCAATCGTCGCGCGCGGTATCAACGAGGCGCTCCGCGAGGCCGAGTTTCTTGCCGACGCGCTCGCCGATGGCGTCAGCAACGCAGCGCTCGCGCGCTACGCCGAAGCGCTCCACCACCACACCCTCGGCAAGGCCCTGAACGCCCGGATGCTCGAACGCCCCGACCGCTGGATGACGCCAGAACAGGGCGCACTGCTCTCCGCCGCCACGACCACGCCCGACGGCCTCGCCCGCTACCTGCGCGTCGAGTACGACGATGCCTACGGCTTCGCCGAATTCTTTGGGGACGCAGCGGAATAGTACGATCTCCCGTCACACATCTGCACCCTGTTACGTCAGACGAATGACAGACACCATTCGGACCGCAGGGTGCAACGCTGCTCACGAACAGGGGACACGATGAGCTCAGGATTCACCAAAGAAGAACGCGACGCCATGAAGGCCCGCGCCCGAGAGCTGAAAGCCGAGCAACGCGCAAACAAGAAGCGTGAAGACGGGGAAAACGATGTGCTGGCGGCAATCGCAAACATGCCGGACTCCGACCGCGTCATGGCCGAACAGATCCACACCATCGTCAAGGAAGTCGCGCCGGAATTGATGGCGAAGACCTGGTACGGCATGCCGGCCTATGCCCGAGACGACAAGATCGTCTGCTTCTTCCAACCCGCCGACAAGTTCAAAGTCCGCTACGCCACCTTCGGATTCAACGAAGAAGCCCACCTCGACGACGGAGCCATGTGGCCAACATCCTTCGCCCTCAAGGAGATTAGCGCCACCGAGAGGGAGAAGATCGCAGCACTCGTGATGAAGGCTGTGAGTTAGAGAAGCGATCGTTCGCGCCAAAGAGAGACGATGGCGACCCTGCCATCCAGACAGTGCATGGTCGGATTGCGACCGATCCATCACAATATCCCCACGCATCGCAACCGGATGAGCCGAAGGAGTCTCTCATGGCAGCACCCGTTACTACCGGAACGCAGACGCGCCCGACCTACGAGCAGTTCGCCGCAATCCGCCGCTACCAGCCGACATTGTCCTTCTCACCGGACGGGTCGGAGATCGCCTATTCGACCAATATCTCCGGGCAGTACAACCTCTGGCGGCAGCCAAGCAGCGGCGGCTATCCGCGCCAGGTGACACTATTCGATGATCGTGCGGTGCGTGAGATTGCCTGGTCGCCGGATGGTGACACCATCTTCTTCGTGGCCGATATCGACGGCAACGAGATGTATCAGATCTTCCGCATCCGGGCGGCCGGCGGCGTGCCCGAGCAACTGACCGACGCGCCAGCGGTGCAGTTCTATCTGGCCGACGGGCCGTTCTCGCCGGACGGCACGACCATCGCCTTCGCCGGCAACGATCGGGAGCCGACCAACCAGGACGTGCAGCTCCTCAATCTGCAGACCGGCGAAACACGCCGCCTCACGACAGAGGACGGCTCGTTCTTCGCCGCGCGCTGGTCGCCGGACGGCAAGTGGCTGACCGTAGTCGACTTCCAGACCAACACCCGCACCGACGTCCATCTCGTCGATGTTGCGACCGGCGAGCGCCAACTGGTAACGCCGCGTGACGGGGACGTGCTGAATCTCGCCGAGGCGTGGGCGGCCGATAGCTCCGGCTTCTATCTGCTGACCGATGAGGACCGCGAGTTCACCGGCCTGGCGTTCTACGACCTCAACAGCGGCCAGAAGCGCTGGGTTGAGACGCCCGAGTGGGATGTCGAGCGCGTGGCGCTCTCGAAGGACGGCCACTTCCTCGCCTGGGTCGTCAACGAGAACGGCTACTCGCGCCTGTATCTGCGCGATCTGCGGACCGGCGCGCTAGTCGATCTTCCCGCATTGCCCATTGGCGTGATCTCGGCCATGACGATCACCGCTGATGGCGCGAAGATCGGCCTGCTTTTCTCAGACGCAACCCGCCCTAACGAGGTCGTGATCGTCGATGTCACGAGCGGCACGATCAATCAGATCACCGAGAGTGCCCTCGGCGGGATCGATCCGGCGGAGATGGTGCATCCCGAGCTGATCCACTACCCGACGCACGACGGACGCGACATCCCTGCCTGGCTCTATCGACCGAAGGGCGACGGGCCGTTCGGCGTTGTCCTCTCGATCCACGGCGGACCGGAATCGCAGGAGCAGGCGGCCTATAACTACTCCGGGCTGTACCAGTACTGGCTCTCACGGGGCATCGGCGTGCTTGCACCGAACGTCCGCGGCTCGACCGGCTACGGCAAGACCTACCAGCGCCTTATTCACCGCGACTGGGGCGGCGACGAGCTGAAGGACTTTGAGCAGGCCGTCGCCTGGCTGCATGCACTGGACTGGGTCGATCCGCAGCGCATCGGCGTCTTCGGCGGCTCGTTTGGCGGATTCGCCACGCTCTCCTGCGTCTCGCGCCTGCCCGACCTCTGGGCGGCGGCGGTGGATATCGTCGGGCCGTCGAACCTGGTGACGTTCTCCAAGGCGGTGCCACCGACCTGGCGACGGATCATGAACGAGTGGGTTGGCGATCCCGAGACGGAAGCCGACTTCCTGATGTCGCGCTCGCCGATCACCTACGTCGACCAGATCCGCGCGCCCCTCTTCGTCATTCAGGGCGCGAACGACCCGCGCGTCGTGCAGTCCGAAAGCGACCAGATCGTCGAACGCCTCCGCGAGCGCGGCGTCGACGTGCGCTACGACGTCTACGCCGACGAGGGCCACGGCTTTACGCGCCGCCGGAATGAGATCAAGGCGATTGGGGATACGGCGCGGTTTATGGAGCGGTATCTGGGCTAACCTCACCCCCGACCCCTCTCCTCGAGGAGAGGAGTGTCCTGAGTTGAGGGAACTGGGTGCCCCTACAAGGCGGCAACCACCCCGCCAGCATCATGACACCCCCTCTCCTGTGAGGAGAGGGGGCCGGGGGGTGAGGTTCACTCCTGCTACCATGTGCGACACAACACACGACAGACACGAGGGAGGGGCCGGTATGGAGCTTGGGCTACAGGGCAAGGTCGCGATGGTTGGTGGGGCGAGTCGGGGGTTGGGCTTCAACGTCGCCCGGCTGCTCGCGGCAGAAGGGGTGAGCGTCGCGATCGCGTCGCACGATGAGGCGGCCATCACGGCTGCCGGGCAGCGGATCGAGCAGGAGTTCGGTGGTCAGGTGCTGGCGATGAAGGCCGACGCCCGCAATGGCGACGACATCGCGCGCTGGCAGGAGGCGACGTTCGAGCGCTTCGGCGGCGTCGATCTGCTGTTCACCAACACCGGTGGCCCACCTCCGGGTGTGTTCGAGCAGTTCGATGATGCTGCCTGGCAGCAGGCGTTTGACCTGCTCGTCCTCAGCGTCATCCGCATGGTTCGCGGCGTCGTGCCCTCGATGAAGGAGCGCGGCGGCGGGGCGATCGTCATGTCCACGTCGTCGTCGGTGAAGGAGCCGATCCCCAACCTGACGCTCTCGACGGTCATGCGCGCGTCCGTCTCGGCGCTGTCGAAGTCGCTGGCCAACGAGCTGGCTGCGGACAACATCCGGGTCAATCAGCTCGTGCCGGGGCGCATCCTGACCGACCGCATCGAGCAGCTCGATCAGGCCAACGCGACGAAGTCGGGCCGGCCAATCGAGGAGATCCGCAAGCAGTCCGAGCAGGCAATCCCGATGGGTCGTCTGGGGACGCCCGAGGAGTACGCGCAGGGCGCAGTCTTCCTGTTGTCTGACGCAGCGTCCTACGTCACTGGCGCAACCCTGCAGGTCGACGGCGGGGCAATGCGGGCTGTCGTCTAGACGACGTTTTTGTAGGGGCGTATTGCATACGCCCGGCCGGGTTACCGATGGTGTCGAACGGAAGAACGAACTCGGCGACATCACGGGAGAACGGCATCAACCAGGTCCGGACTGCCGCACCAGTGGGTCGTTGATCCAAGCGGGCGTATGCAATACGCCCCTGCACATTTTGTGTTCGGTAAAGGAGCGCGCATGCCCGACTCCTCAGTCCTGGAGCAACTCTTCGGACGGCCCAAGCCGGTGATCGCGATGATGCACCTGCTGCCGCTGCCTGGTCGGCCCCTGTATGACCGGGCCGGTGGCATGGGCCGCGTGGTCGAGGCGCTCGCCGCCGACCTGGAGGCGCTGCAGGCGGGCGGCGTCGATGGACTCCTGTTCTGCAACGAGGGCGACCGCCCCTATCCACTGCACACCGACCGTGGACCGATCGCCGCGATGGCCGCGGCGATTGGCGAACTGCGACCGCTGATCCGCGTGCCGTACGGTGTCGATCTTCTCTGGGACCCCGAGGCTGCCATCGCGGTCGCGCAGGCAACGCGCGCCTGCTTCGTTCGTGAGGTGTTCACCGGCGTCTACGATAGCGACATGGGCCTCTGGCAGCCGGATGCCGGCAAGGCGCTCGACTATCGCGATCACCTCGGCGCAAGCGGAATCCGGCTGTTCTTCAACATCGAGCCGGAGTTCGCCAGGCCTCTCGCGCCGCGGCCCATCGGGGCGCTGGCGAAGAGTGTCGTCACCTCGTCGCTAGCCGACGCGATTCTGATTTCAGGGCCGATGGCCGGAGCGCCGGCCGACGTCTCTCATGTCCGTGAGGCGAAGGACGCGGTGCCAGCGACGCCGGTGCTGGCTAACACCGGCGTGCGGATCGAGACGGTCGCATCGACGCTCAGTGTGGCCGACGGGGTCATCGTCGGCACCGGCCTGAAACGCGATGGCTACACCTGGAATCCGGTCGATCCGGAGCGCGTGCTGCGCTTTATGGAAGCCGCGTCGATGGTCCGCGATACGGTGGTCTGATGGGCGGCTCGCTGGCGCTCGGGATCGACATTGGAACGACCGGCCTGAAGGCGGTCGTGCTCGATCCGCGCGGCGGGGTGATCGCTCAGACCCACCGACACCACACGCTCCGCTCGCCCCACCCCGGCTGGGCCGAGGAGGATCCCGCCGAGTGGTGGGAGACGACCTGCGCTGCCGTTCGTGAGCTGGTGAGGCAGATCCCCGAGCGTTCCATCGCCGCAGTCGGTGTCACCGGCATGGTGCCGGCGATGGTCCTGCTCGATGAGGATGGACAGGTACTGCGGCCGGCCATCCTGATGAACGATGCCCGCGCCGCGGTCGAGGTTGAGGAGCTTCGGCAGGCGGTCGCGCCGGAGACGTTCTTCGCCTGGACCGGCGGCATGCCGAACCAGCAGAACATTGAGCCGCGCTGGCGCTGGCTGGTGAAGAACGAGCCGGATGTGATCGCGCGGACGGCGCACCTCTGCGGCTCATATGACTACATCGTGCATCAGCTCACCGGATTGTGGTCGCTGGAGCGCAACTGGGCGGTCGAGAGCGGGCTTTACGACATTCATCACCACGGCTGGATGGCGGAGTGGCTCGACCGAACCGGCATCCGCAAGGACGCGCTCCCACCGGTGCGGCTACCCAGCGAGATCGTCGGGGAGGTCAGCGACGACGCCGCAGCAGCAACCGGGCTAGCGGTCGGGACGCCGGTTGTTGCCGGCAGCGCCGATCACGTCGCGGCGGCGCTGGCAGCCGGACTGACCGAGCAGGGCGACACGTTGCTGAAGTTCGGCGGTGGCGGCGACATCCTCTACTGCACCGACGCACCAACGCCCGATCCGCACTTCTACTTCGACGAGCACGATGTTCCGGGCCTGTCCCTGATCAATGGCTGCATGGCGGCGAGTGGCTCGCTGGTCAAGTGGTTTGCTGCCGAGCTGGCTGGCGGTGCGTCGCTGGCCGATCTCGATCGTGAGGCGGCGGCAGTACCACCCGGTTCGGGCGGGATCGTGGCGCTGCCCTATGCGCTCGGCGAGAAAACGCCCATCTTCGACCCGCTTGCCCGTGGTGTCTTCGCCGGGGTGATGTTGCACCACACCCGCGCTCATCTCTATCGAGCTGTGCTGGAGGCGGTCTGCTTCGGCTTTCAGCATCATCTGGAGCTACTGACCGAGGCTGGATATCCGATCCGCCGCCTCCTGGCGACGGATGGCGGCAGCCGCAGCGATCTCTGGATGCAGATCGCCGCCGATATCACCGGCCGGCGCATTGAGGTCGTCGCCGGTGAGGCCGGCTCGGCGCTCGGCGCGGCATTCGTGGCCGGTATGGGCGTCGGGCTGTTCGAGCAGTGGAGCGAGGTCACGCGCTTCGCCGGCGTGCGCCGCGCGTTCGAGCCGCAGCTGGAGGCTGTTGAGCGCTATCGCGCGGCCTATCGCGTCTATCGTGAACTCTACGAGCGGCTGGGGCCAGTCTTTCCGCAGTTGCAGCGCATTGAGACGAGCGGGGATGCAAAAGGGGCCGGTCGCTCGATATAGCAACCGGCCCCTCAGCGCTCACCTATCCGAAGTCGAACAGGTCCTCAAGGAAGTTCTTGCGCTTCTTCTTGCGATAGCCGCGCTGGTTGTGATCACCCTGGTTGTAGCCACGTCGGTAGTCATCGTCATCATCATCGTCGTCATCGTCACGGTAGCGAGCGACCGGCGCGGGTTGACGGTTGGCAAACTCGCCTTCCATCTGGATCAGATGATCCAGCTCACCGCGATCGAGGAAGATGCCGCCACATTCGGTGCAGCGGTCAACCACAATGCCACTGCGCTCATACGACCGCATCGGTGCCTGGCACTTCGGGCACAATCCATTTGCCATCGACATAACAGAATCCTTCCAGATCAGTTCTCAACAGGTCCGTGTGGCGGTGGAGCATCGCCGCCACCTAGCCATTCAGCAGTGCGGCACCACCGGCAACGAACACGACAATGCCGACACACACAACGAGTGCAATCACGATCAGCACGCCGAGCAGGCCGAGCATGACGCAACCAAGGTCCTCGAAATCAGGCATCCCAACTCCTGGCTGCTACGCGGAATGAAGCAAGCACGGTTAGTCGCCAACCGCCGGTTCGTCAACGCTGCTGCTCGATGACGGCACTTCCTCTTCCGTCTCCGGCCGCAGCAGCGACAGGATGATCGAGCCACCGATCAGCGCGACGATGATGCCCAGCGAGAGCGCGATCGGCATGTGATAGACATCCGCCAGCGTCATCTTTGCGCCGACGAAGATCAGCACTGCGCCGAGGCCAACCTTCAGATAGCGGAACGAATCCATGATGCCGGCCAGCAGGAAGTAGAGCGACCGCAGGCCGAGGATCGCGAAGACGTTCGACGTGTAGACGATGAACGGATCGTCGGTGATGGCGAAGATCGCCGGAACCGAGTCGAGGGCGAAGACCAGGTCGGTCGCCTCGATGAGCACCAGCACGGCCAGCAGCGGCGTTGCGACGCGCTTACCCGCTTCGATGATCGTAAAGCGCTGACCGTGGTACTCGTTGGTGATCGGCATGACGCGGCGGAACAGACGCAGGGCTATGTTCTTCTCCGGATCGATGTGCGTGCCCTTCTCACGCAGGATCTTGTAACCGGTGAAGATCAGGAACACACCGAAGATGTAGATGATCCAGTGGAACGTGGAGAGCAGCGCCGAGCCGACCAGGATGAAGGCCAGCCGCATCACCAGCGCGCCGAGGATGCCCCAGAAGAGCACACGGTGCTGATAGGCGCGCGGCACGGCGAACCAGCCGAAGATCAGCGCGAAGACGAACATGTTATCGACGCTGAGCGCCAGCTCAACGAGGTAGCCAGCGGTGAACTCCAGGCCGCGCTCCGAGCCGGCCCAGTAGAAGACACCGACATTGAAGATCGCCGCCAGCGTCGCCCATCCGGCAGTCCACAAGGCCGCCTCACGCACGCTGATTGCGTGTGGGCGACGGTGGAAGATCCCCAGATCGAGGGTCAATAGGACAAGGACAAAGACCGTAAACCCTATCCAGAGCCACGGCGAGCCGATCGATTCGGCCACGAACACCCCTTTCCAGCCCGCCGGATTCCTCCGGCGACACAACACAAATGGGGGCAAGCCCCCCGCACCCGACTGCGACAAAAGCCGCCGGTTGCGAAGGTCTTGCCCCCAGATCCGCGTCGTATCTGGACTGGGTGCCGGGCCGGAGCAGAAGCTCGAATTGACGACCCGTGCATAGAGCTTGCGCTCTGAGGCTACTCCCCTTCGGAAGGAACGATACGGGCGCAAGATGACAGCACCGTGAACGGCGAGTGAACTGCGAGTGACACCCTCAATCTTGTCAGGCAGCGGTCATACGACTAGGATGTGCGTATACCGAATTCATCCGTAGTCAGCGCGACGTGCCGTCCACGCGAGAGACAGGAGGTGCACTCAGGACAGGCAATCCGGTCATCCGCTCGCTCCACCATCTGCATCTTCGTCTCGTCATTCAGGAGGAAGCGCATGAACCGTCGACATGTCCGCATCGTATTCGCCGCATTGCTGCTCATGACGTTCATCGGCGTTGTGCCGACGGCCTCGGCCGACGATCCCGGCCACCTCTACTTCATCGCCATGGGTGACAACGGTATGTCCGGCCCGCTGGTCGGCTGCGGCGACAGCGTCGTCGCAGTGAACGCGACCCTGCCATCCGCGTCGACGCTGGCCGGTCGCGTCACCGCCGCTCTGCAGACGCTGTTCGCGCTCCACGATCCCTACTACGGGATGTCCGGGCTCTACAACGCACTCTACGAGAACACACTCACCGTCGATCACGTCGAAATTCAGGGGACGGTTGCCGCCGTCTACCTCTCGGGATCGGCGCACCCACGCGGGACCTGCGACGACCCGCGCATCGAAGCGCAGGTCGTCTACACCGCCAGGCAGTTCCCTGGCCTGACGAACGCCGTCATCGTCCTGAACGGCGGACCGATGTCCGACGCGCGCGGGCCGGACTACTTCCCGGCGACAGGACACACGACCCAACTGCCGTTCTCTCAGTATTGGCACGCTAACGGCGGGTTGCCCGTCTTTGGCTACCCGATTACCGAACAGCTCGTCGAGGGCGGTTATCGGGTGCAGTACTTCGAGCGGCAGCGAATGGAGCACCATCCAGAAAATGCCGCGCCCTACCATGTGCTGCTCGGCCTGCTCGGTGTCCAGCGCGCCAACCAGCTCGGACTGACCGGGACAGCGCCATTCCAGCACCAAAGTCCGAGCACCAACCCCAACTGCGAGTATTTCGCCGCGACCGGCCATAACCTGTGCTACGGCTTCCGGGCCTACTGGCACAGCCACGGCCTGGACTTCGCTGACGTGGGGTATTCATACCGCGAGTCACTGGCGTTGTTCGGCTACCCGATCAGCGATGAGTTTGTATCGGGCGGCATGACGGTTCAGTACTTCGAGCGCGCCCGGCTGGAGTGGCACCCCGAGAACCCAGCCCCGTGGGACGTGCTCGGCGGCCTCCTCGGCGCCGAGGTCAGGGCAGCGGGACCGTAGTCATCAACCAGCCTCAATAATCTCTGCCAGCTTCTGCGGGTCCAGGATGCGGATTTCCTGGCCACGCAGCTGGATGACTCCATGGTCCTCCAGCGTGTGCAGTGAGCGATTCACCATCTCGTGGTCGGATGTCGGGGGACGTGCCCCCAGATCCGTGTCGTACCTGGACTGGGTGCCGGTCCGGAGTAGATGCTCGAATTGACGACCCGTGCAAAGAGCGTACGCTCTGGGGCTACTCTCCTTCGGTGACGAACATTGCCAGCGAGAAATGACGAATGGATCAACAGATCAAGCAAGCGATCCCGCATCGATCGGGCTGCTCGTTGGTTGACTGCATGAGTGCCGCGTTGTAGCATATTCATACGTTTTAGCTGCCAAAATTCTGCTGCCAAAATCCGTTCCAGATCATCGTCTGGAACCACAAGTCCGCATCACGGTCATGAAACCTGAATAGAGAAGTAGCCGATGATAACCCTCGATATGACGATCAGCCAGGCAATTGAGCAGCTCCAGGGAGACCTGGGGCTGACGCAGAAGGAATTGGCAAACGCGCTCGGTACGTCGAGTCGCACACTCGAGCGCTGGATCACCCACTCGCACCACCCCCAGCAAGAGGCCCGTGCCCGGATTCACGCATTACTCGCGCTTGACCAGCGTTTGCAGGAGACCTTCGATTCCCGCGACACCATTAAGGAATGGATGCGCGCCAGGAATCGCTATCTACGCGGCCTCCGCCCTGTCGAAGTAGCCGCGGCGGGTCGATTCGATGTCGTCGAAGCTGCGCTGGATGCGCTGGATGATGGCATCTTCGTCTAGCGTGGAGATTTCATCCGGCTGGGATTCATTACGAGCCGTCGGTGCATGTCCTTCGATCAAGTGGCATGGTGACGCTTGGCGACACCATGCCGCATCGCGACAAGCCACAAGTAGCCTTGGCTCTCTCATGTATTCCGGTCGTTACCATCGGGGCAAGGATCAGTTTGATCCATCTGAATGCTGGGAAGCCCTGTATCTGTCGCTTGGGAGAGACATCGTTCTCGGGGAGCTTATCAGGCACCTTGGTATGGATGGCAAGATCGCCGTGCACAACCTCAGATCTCGCCGAATCTCCAGGCTCAGGCTTGATCTGTCAAACGTTATTGACTGCTCGGATGTAGTCCGCATGGGGATTCGTATGATCGATCTATTCCCTGAAGACGAAGCGCTAGAGGACGCGGCATATGATCTCGGGCAGGATATTGGCTCAGCAGCCTTTATCCTGGGCTATGAAGCAATGCTCATACCGTCGGCAACACGCCTCGGTACGAATCTGATTGTCTTCCCTGCTAATCTCCGCCCAGACTCTCACATACAGATAATTGACTCTGTCGATCCTGCTCTATACGTTCCAGCCCGTCACGGAACAGCCGAGTAATCTCCGAGGCGATTGCTCGAAGCTTCAGGTAGCGTAGAGCAGATTTACCCCGCCTCAATGATCTCCGCCAGCTTCTGCGGGTCCAGGATGCGGATTTCCTGGCCACGCAGCTGGATGACGCCGCGGTCCTCCAGCGTGTGCAGTGAGCGATTGACCATCTCGCGAGCAGTCCCGACCATCGTCGCCATCTGGGACTGTGTCAGGTGAATTTCGTCCGGATGCTCCAGCAGGAGCCGCGCGACTCGGCTCATCACGCGCCGGAGCGACAGGTCCTCGACGAGTGATGTCATGTGGCGCAGGCGCTCGGCCAGATTCTGAAGAGCGCCGACGGCGATCTCCGGATAGCGATCCATCAGCGGCATCAGGGCATCTCGTGGCAGCGCGAGCACTGAGGACGGCTCAACCGCATCGGCGCTGGCTGGATAGGTGCCGCCATCAAAGACCGGCACGTCGGCGAACGCATCGCCGGGACGCATCAGCCGCAGCACCTGCTCGCGGCCCTCGGCAGACGTCTTGAAGACGCGCACCAGACCGGTCTCGACGATATGCAGCGAGCAATGGCCCTCATTGTGGCCCTCGGTGAAGAGCCGCTGCCCCTGGCCATAGCGGCGCGGAATCGCGATCGCGACCACTTCATCGAGCATGGCGTCGCTGAGACGGGCGAAATATGGCGTCCCACGCAGCAAATCACGGTATCGTGTGCGATTGACCACTGGCGCAGCCTCCTTCGTGATGTTTGTCACGCAACTGTAACGCTCAAGAGACGAAAGTCACAGGCCCGCCCTACCCAACTTTCTACTCTTAGTCCAGATGGTGATGGACGCGCAACGAAGCGCGGAAACGTAGGCGAAGGGGCAACCAGATGAACCTCAACACGATCCAACGGCTCGACTCGACCCAGATGAACCGCCGCTCGCTCCTGAAGCGGGCTGGCCTCCTCGGCCTCAGCCTGCCGGCAGCCGGTGCGCTCCTGAGCGCCTGCGGCACGAGCGGCTCCGACATGACCCCCGCCGAGATGGAGAAGGGCAACGAGCCGACCACGACGCATTCAAACAACGTTGCGCTGGCAGCGGGCGCAGCTCCCGCCGCCGCCCCGACCGAGATCACAATTACTGCGACGGACCTCAAGTTTGAGCCGGCCCAGATCTCGATCGCAGCCGGTCAGCCGGTCACCCTGACATTCATCAACAAGGGCGCGATCGAGCACGACGTCGAATTCCTCGACATGGTCGTCGAGAATCTGGCGACCGTCACCCCGCCTGCCGCCATGACCAATCGGGCGCAGGGTCTGTTTGACGAGGCAACGGCGAAGAGCTTCGCCTACGCAGCGGCCGGCACCGGCGATCAGATGGTCATCGAGTTCACGCCGACCACCGCCGGATCGTACGAGTTCGCCTGCCTGGTGCCGGGTCACCGTGAGGCCGGCATGAAGGGCACCGTGACGGTCACCGGCGACGGTGCAGTTGCCGCAGCCCCGGCAGGCCACGCCGGTATGGATCACTCGGTGCCGGTGCCGGACGGCGGCGGGACGCCGTACGACGCCGAGCGCCTGCCAAGCCCGGTCGTTGCCGCTCCAATCGGCGCGCGCGATGTGCAGACGGTCAAGCAAACGATCGAGATTCATGAGATGGTCGGTTACGTCGACGAAGGCGTCGCCTACACCTTCTGGACCTTCGACGGCACCGTTCCGGGTCCGATGATCCGCGCACGCGTCGGCGACCATATTGAGCTGACGCTGGTGAACCCGGCCGAGAACATGATGCCGCACAACATCGACCTGCACGCCGTGACCGGCCCGGGCGGCGGTGCTGAAGCAACGCTGATCCAGCCGGGCGAGCAGGCGACATTCCGCTTCAAGGCACGCCACCCGGGCGTCTTCGTCTACCACTGCGCCACGCCGCCGATCCCGCACCATATCTCCAGCGGCATGTATGGCCTGGTCGTGATCGAGCCTGAGGGCGGGCTGGCACCAGTCGACCGCGAGTTCTACGTCATGCAGGGCGACCTGTACTTCGAAGGGGTCCGCAATGCCAAGGGCCTGCGCACCTTCTCGACTGAGAAGATGCTGGACGAGAAGGCGGACTACATCACCTTCAACGGTTCGGTCGGTGCGCTGACCGGCGAGCGAGCGCTCAAGGCCAATGTCGGCGAGACGATCCGCATCTTCTTCGGAGTCGGTGGACCGAACATCACCTCCAGCTTCCACATCATCGGCGAGGTGTTCGACCGCTGCTATCCGGAGGGCGCTGCCGAGGTTCACACCCACGTTCAGACGACGCTGGTGCCGGCCGGTGGCGCGACGATGGTCGAGCTTGAGCTTGAGGTGCCGGGCACCTACGTGATGGTCGACCACAGCCTCGGGCGCGTTACGAAGGGCGCAGCAGGACAGATTGTCGTCGAAGGCGAAGAGAACCCGGACGTCTTCGAGGTCATTTCATCGCCAACCCACTAACCACCATCGCGGTCCGGCTCGGGCCCATCACCACGGGCCGGACCAATACCCCCTTCGTCTGGTGGCACCTGGAAGTTGAGCCGGGTGCCACCTCTTTGTGTATCTGGCTCGCCAAACCGTTGTCATCACGCGCCAAACCTTCTACGCTGCACACATCCAGGCCGAGGGATACGAACGAGGATGGGAGCATTCCGGGATGGTTGAGATCAGCCGCTTTGAAGAGGCATTCCTAGCCGATGGCTCACGGGCAAGCCAGCTCTTTGATCGCGCCTGCAAGGTGATGCCCGGCGGCAACAGCCGCACAACGGTCTATCAGGCACCGTACCCGCCTTACGCCGCCGAGGGGCGCGGCGCGGTCATCGTTGATGTCGATGGCCAGGAGCGCTACGACTTCCTGAACAACTACACCTCGCTGATCCACGGCCACGCCGACCCGGATATCACCGCCGCCGTCATCGCCGAGATTCCGCGCGGCCTCGCTTTCGCCATGCCGACCGAGCACGAGGTGCGCCTCGCCGAGCTGCTGACGAGCCGGGTGCCGTCGGTCGAGCAGATCCGCTTCACCAACTCCGGCTCGGAAGCGGTCATGATCGCGATCAAGGCGGCCCGCGCCTACACCGGCCGCGGCAAGATCATGAAGTTTGAGGGCAGCTATCACGGCTCCTACGACTTCGCTGAAGTCTCGATGACGCCACCAGCCGATACCTGGGAGATGGACGAGCCGCCGTCGCTGGCCTACTCGGCCGGCACGCCGAATGGTGTTCTCGAGAACGTCATCGTCTCGCGGTTGAACGACCTGGCCCTGACCGAACGGCTGATCGAGCGCAACTGGCGCGACCTCGCCGCCGTGCTGATCGACCCGATGCCGATGCGCGCCGGCCTGATCCCAGCCGACCTGCCCTTCCTGAACGCCCTGCGCGAGATGACCCGCGAGCGCGGCATCGTCCTGATCTTCGATGAGGTCATCGCCCTGCGCAACGCCGCTGGCGGCACGCAATCGCTGCTGGGCATTACGCCGGACATGACAACGATGGGCAAGATCATCGGCGGCGGCTTCCCGGTCGGCGCTGTCGGTGGCTCAGCCGAGGTAATGAGCGTCTTCGACCCGCGACAGGGGCATCCGAAAGCGCCGCACGGCGGCACCTTCAACGCCAACCCGATGACGATGGTCGCCGGGCTGGCGGCAATGCAGAAGATGACAGCGGCTGAATACGAGCGCCTGGCCGCGCTCGGCGCGCAGCTCCGCGAGGCACTGGCAGAAGCGATGGACGGCGCGCGCATCCACGGTCAGGTCACCGGCGGCGGGTCGCTGTTCCAGATCCATTTGCACGACCGACCGATCCGAGACTACCGCGGCAGCGTGCCAACCCCCGACGAGCGCGAGCGAGGCGCGCGGCTACATCGTGGCCTGATGGCGCATGGCATCATCACAGCGCCATCGCTGATGGGTTGCCTGTCGACACCGATGGGTGAGGCAGAGGTGAATGCCTTTGTCGACGCCTTCGTCGCGGCTGCAACCGAAGACTGACGACACCGGAGATGTCGGGAGGGCGCTACCTCCCCACCGTCCCGAAAGGATGATGCATGTCTGACGAACGGTCGCACCGCTCGATTCTGCGCAGCGATGCAGCGCTGGACCTGACCAGCGACTTCTGGATGCACAGCCATTTTCGGGCGATGGCCGAGGTTTATCGTTCGCTGCTGACGCAGGCCGAGCTCCTGCCCGGCGACCGTGTGCTCGATGTCGGCTGCGGCAGCGGCACACACTTCGCCTGGCTGGCCGCCATCATCGGGCCGGAAGGCAAGATCGTCGGGATCGACGCCGACCCCGCGAATCTGGATCTCGCGCGCAGCCGCATCGCCGGTGAGCCGTGGGCGGATCAGGTCGAGCTGCACGCCGGCCCGATGTCGCCACTCCCCTTTGAGGACGGCTCATTCGATGCTGTCTGGTGTGCCGGATCACTGCAATACGTCGCCGACCCGGTCGGTGCCATCCGCGACATGGTCCGCGTCGTCCGGCAGGGCGGCAAAGTCGCGATTCAGGATGTTGAGATGCATCCGATGCTGCTCGGCCCGATGCCGGACGATCTACTCATTGCGCTGAAGGACTGCCTGCCACGCGGCGAGACGCATACCGACGAGGGTTATGTCGACTGGTTCACCGGCCACAAGCTGCGTGGCTATCTGCTGGAGGCCGGTCTGCGCGAGGTGCGCGGCTATCTGCGCATGCGCGAGTATGTTCATCCGCTGACAACCGACGAGCGCCGCTTCCTGGATGTCGCGATCCCGTATCTCTGCACCGAATCGCCGGGCATCCCGACGCTGCGCGTCGATCAGCAGGCAGCGCTCTCACAACTGGTCGAGCCGGCCGACGACGCACCAATCCTGACGCGGCCGGACTTTCAGTTCGTCGAGGGGCGAGCGCTGGCCGTCGGCGTTCGATAGACGGGCAATCACACCGCACGGAGAACATCACGAACAGGGGAAGAGGACGAGAGATGGAACCACGGGTCGTAGCAGTAAGCCGGAGTGCGACACACACGATGACGAAACCGACCGAGCCGGAGATTCGCCTGCTCGCCGGACTTGGCGTCGATGGCGACGCACACTCTGGCATCACGGTCAAGCACCGCTCGCGCGTCGCGCGCAACCCGGACCAGCCGAACCTGCGTCAGGTCCACCTGATCCACGAGGAACTATTCGCGGAGCTTTTGCCGCAAGGCTTTGCTATGGACCCGGGCGTGATGGGCGAGAACGTCACGACTCGCGGCCTCGACCTGCTCGGTCTGCCGACTGGCACACGGCTGCGTCTCGGCGATGAAGCGCTGATCGAGATCACCGGCCTGCGCAACCCGTGCGCCCAACTCGACGATATTCAGCAGGGGCTGATGAAGGCCACGCTCGACCGTGACGATGAGGGCAACCTCATTCGGAAGGCTGGGGTGATGGCAGTGGTCCTGACTGGTGGCGTCGTCCACCCGGATGATCCGATCGAGGTCATCCTGCCGCAGGAGCCGCACACGCCGCTGGTGCCGGTCTGATCGCGTCGGTGGCCCACAGCCTGCGGCGTCGAGATTGACACAACGCACTGACTGGAAGAGAGCAGGGACATGGTCCAATCTGCAGACCGCATCCTCGTCCGGCTCCGCGAACGACAGATCCCCTATCGGCTCCTGCCGATCGCGCCTGGCCCGATGCCGACGCCAACCCATCCGAAACTGACGACGATCGCATTTCGCAGTGGACGCGGTATCTGGACGCTCGTCGTCATTCGGCTGGGTGACACGATCGACCTCCAGCGGCTCGCGCGAGTAATCGGCGTCCGGCCGGCCGACCTCTCGCCGATCTCCGCTGCCGATGCACGCGACGCGCTCGGCTACGATCTGGACGGCCTCGCGCCGATCCCGCCCACGAATCAGGCCCGTGTCATCTTTGATGAAGCCGTAGCACGGCTGGACATCGCCTGGTGTGGATCGGGTCGCGCCGGGCAGACTCTCGAAATCCGCGTCCACGACCTGCTGGCGATATCCGGCGGCCGCGTCGTCCGGCTGGTCCGCGACTAGGCGGACGTCGAACCGGAACATGCCGTGTGCAGTCACCCCGACTGGATCATCCCTGCCAGCATATCGAGCAGCCCGACCCGACAGCCGCCCCCGACGCCTGACATTTCCAGCGCGCACGCGAGAAATCTCCCACCCGTTTGAGACAGTCGGACGGAGAGGAACGGATCCTTTACTGCCGGGGGCCATCGCCTACCGGGCGCCGGATGACAGAGAAAGAGGCTGGGACGCGGCTGCGGTCGGCGGTATCGGGCAATGGGATGACTGCCGCTCCTGACAGCCTCACTGCAACGTCGCCACGCTGGAACGGGATTTGTGGTGCGAAGCGTCCTGTCCATGTAGGGGCGTATTGCCATACGCCCGGCCAGGTTGGCCGCCCCGTCAGCGCGTGCCGGTCGGTCGGGTTGGCGATTGCAATGGGCGTATGCAATACGCCCCTACATTTTCGAGACCACATCATCCATGTGCTGTTCAGATTGATCAGCCAGCGCACCGAGCAGCGGGGAGATTATTCGCATGCGCACACGAGATGACAGGGTCCCTACCCCTCAACCACGATCGTTCCGACCATCCCTTGCGCGGCGTGCTCGATGCAGGCGTAGGTGTAAGTGCCGGGGATGGTCAGGCGCACATTGAAGCGCTGGCCAGGCCGGAGCATGCCGGAGTCCCAGACGGGCGCGCGTTCTGGCAGCGCGGCGACGCCCGGCAGCTTGGTCGGATCGCAGGTGGCAGTGTGGGGCACGCTGCCGGACGAGAAGAACGTGACGGTGTCGCCAGCGCTGATCGTCAGGTTGGCGGGATCGAACGACGGCGCATCAGTCATGTTGATCGTGAACGCCTGCGGCCCAACTGCTGTCGGCGAGGCCGAGGGCGTACCGTCGTCATTACCACCACCGCATGCCCAAACGAGTGGAGTGAGTGCCATACCAATGGCATAGCGGACTATCGTGCGCCGACTGACCACCTCCGCCAACCATCCCTCCTCATCATCTGGTCATTGAGGCACAAATCCTGGCAAGGATTGTGCTGGATTACACTCGGTCGACGTCAGTAAATGCGACGTTTCTCGCATTGCGGTTGCCACCAAGCCCGGTTATTCTAGACGGTAGCCGTGCGGTGTCCGCACATTGACGCCGCTGCCAGATGGCAGCACGGCCAAGAGGCATGTCGCAATCGTCCATCAGGGAGGGCGGAATCTATGGCATTTGAACTTCCGAAACTACCGTATGCAGAAGATGCACTCGAGCCCAACATCGACAAAGAAACGATGAGCATTCACCACGACAAGCACCACGCTGCCTATGTCAACAACCTGAATGCTGCGGTCGAGGGCACCGAGTTCGCCGATATGGAGATCGACGAGCTCCTGCGCAACATCAGCAAGGTCCCGGCGGACAAGCAGACCGCAGTTCGCAACAACGGTGGCGGCCATGCCAACCACACCATGTTCTGGGAAATCATGGGCCCGAATGGTGGCGGCGCACCCACCGGCGACCTGGCAGATGCGATCAACAGCGCCTTCGGCAGCTTCGACGAGCTGAAGTCCAAGGTGAACGCGGCTGGCGCGGGCCGGTTCGGCTCCGGCTGGGCCTGGCTGATCGTCAACGGCAGTGGCGACCTTGAGGTCATCAGCACCGCCAACCAGGATAGCCCGTTGATGGACGGCAACTATCCGCTGCTCGGCGTCGATGTCTGGGAGCATGCGTACTACCTCAAGTACCAGAACCGCCGCCCGGACTATCTGGCCGCCTGGTGGAACACCATCAACTGGGACGCGGTCGCTGAGCGCTACGCGAAGGCCAAGTCCAAGTAGCACCCGGCTTCCATACGCCAGACGCTCAAGCGGGAGGGCAATCGCCCTCCCGCTTCGTTGTGTACTGGTACGGACGGCTGCTTGCACCGCAAAAATGTAGGGGCGTATCGCATACGCCCGACCAGATTCCCGCCCCCGCAACACGGATGATCGAACGCGGCGATAGCGCCCTATGCACAGCCGGATTGCGCGCCTCAGTCGTCCAGGCCGGCGATCGTCGCATTGATCTCGTTCACGAGCTCGTCTGGGCGGTGGAGAGGGATATCGTGGACCGTCTCCGAGAGCCAGATGAGGCGACGATCAGGTGAGCGGCGCAGGCCCATCAGTGCGGCATCGGCACCTTGCTGCTTCGCGGCCAGGCGCGCGCGCATCCGCTCGTCATCGGTCGTGCGGTCGGCCAGCACAATCGTGACCGGGCAGACGATCGATTCAAAGTAGTCTGCCGGCTGAAACTCCCAGAGCGCGCGAAGGATCTGGCGGTGGTTCTCGCGCGAGAGGCGCGGTGCGATTGTGTCATCCTCACGCAGCTGAACGATCCCGAGCATGATCTGCTCAAGCTCCGGTCGCCAGGGCAGGTCGGTGCGCGACCGCAGGCGGTTCAGAAAGTCGGCGCGCGGTGTGCCGGCGTAGTCCGGTGGCATCAGGTCGCGTTCGATCTGCTCCCAGGTCGCGTCCGGCCGATCCTGCATCGCCCCCACGCCGCCATCAACCAGCACGATTGCACTGACGCCGTAGGGATAGAGGCCGGCATAGGCCAGCGCGATCGAAGCGCCCCACGAATGTCCGACGATGACCGGCAGGCGCAGATCCAGTGCTTCGGCGAGCGCCCGGTCGTCGCGCACAATCTGGTCGGTATCGTAGCCCGTGTCTGGCTTGTCGCTCTCGCCATGACCGCGCTGGTCGATCGCAACCACTCGTCGGTCGCGCCCAAGAATCGGCCCGACGAGATCCCAGATATGCTTCGACGAGGCTAGCCCGTGGATCAGCAGAACGGGCGGGCGAGCATCACCACCGGACCACTCCTGCCAGGCCAGCCGGACACCGTTTACCTCAGTCGCGCCGCTGCGCGCCGCGTCCACTCTCATCGCCGATCCTCTTCTGGTTAGATTCCGGGGCTGATAGCGTGATCCACTCGCGCCAGCTCATCGTCACCACGACCCGACATCACCGTGCCAGCCTCATCCAGGATGAACGAGTCACCACTGGCGAAGGCACGTACGTCACCTGACTGTACGAGATACGCACAACCGGCACCGTGAATCAGGCAGCTTCCCCTGTCCAGATCGACGATGCAGGCGGTGTGTTCGTCAATCGCCAGCACCGTCGTCGGGCCGGGCAGCATCGCCAGCAGACGGTCGAAGCGTTCATCACCCATGTAGCAGTGCGACGTATCGAGATCGGCGCCGCCTTCGGCATTGTTCCAGTGCGGGACGACTGTCAGGTTGTGGCCAAAACGGGCAAAGAAATCGAGCCCATTGGCCCAGAACAGATCGTCGCCGACCTTGAAGATCTCGTAGACCGGCAGAGCGTAGCGTCCAAACGCTATCGCGGCAGCACTCGCCAGCGAGAGCGTCGCGCCCGCGGCCACACGCGCGACGATGGCATCGAGCGTCCGGCTATTCGCCAGTATCCGCGCGGCATAGGTCGGGCTGCCGGGTCCGGCAAAGATGAGATCGGCCTCAGCAAGCGGAGCAGCGATAGCGTCAGCGTTGGCATCGAACGGACCATCACGCCGGCGGGCCGGAACGATCTGAACTTTCGGACGATAGTTCTGCAGGTTGTGCTCGAAGAAGTGCCGGATCTTGCCGCTAACAACATCGACGTTCGACTGAAAGCCGGCCGGAGTCTCGACGATCGCAACCATCGGGGGCTTCGGCAGTTGATTGAGCAGGCGCTCGTGCACCTGACGGCCATAGCGGCCAGTCTCACCCGAGCCAAACAGTGCAACGATGCCGGTCATGTCTCTGCTCCCTTCTGGGGTGATCTGCGCGCGGCAGCACGGTCAGAATACGCCCGGTCAGGCGGATCGAACAACAGGGAAAGCACACCGCCCGCTGCACTGGCAGCGGGCGGTGTCTATCAACGATCTGTTGCAGGGTCGCTACGGGATCGGCGTCGGTGATGCAGACAGTGGCCGGGCCGTGGCCGGTGCCGGGCGCAACTGCTCGACAAACGCGACGATGGCGGTGATGTCGTCCTGCGTCAGCGCCGCGACATGCTCGGTGATCTTCGTCGCGATCTGCTCATCAGTCAGGCCGGCAAACGTCTGGTCAACCAGCGCCTTGTAGTCACCTGCGGTTAGCGCCGCGATCTCTTCGGCGGTCAGGTTGGCGACGGCGATGTGTCGCTTGAGCGCCTCAGTGACCAATGCGGTCATCTCGTCAGTCGCGATCTCCGCGTAGCCCGGGTCCTGAGCGATGACTGCGGCGACGACATCAGCGACCGTCTGGTAGCTCGTCGCAGGCGGGGCAGTCGGCTCCGGTGTCGGCTCGACCGGCTGAGTCGGCTCCGGCGACGGCGTCGGCGTTGGCTCAACCGTCGGCACGGTCGTCGGCTGCGTCGTCGGTTCGGCAGTCGGCTCCGTCGTCGGGCTTGCACCGACTGTCGGCTCGGTCGTCGGCTGCGGGGTCGGCGACGCTTCGACCGGCGCTGTTGGCTCTGGCGTCGGCGTTGCGGCCGGCGCGGTCGGTTCCGGCGTTGGCGTCGGCGTCGGGTCGACCGGTGCGACCTCATTCGGCGCATCCGGCGTCGGCTCTGGCGCAGCCGGTGGGACCGGCGGCACAGCCGGCACCGGCTCGCTACCGAGGTGATAGACCTCGACCGAGTTGTTGCGATCCAGGCCGAGCGCGGTGAACGCTTCCCAGTTCATTTCGATGACCCAGTGCGCCAGCCAGCTGCCCAGGTGCGGATCGGCAACCATGTCGCCAACGGTGCAATCGATCGTGACACCGTTCGCGGAGAGGCGCAGCTTGTAGCCAGGGATGTAGCCCGGGCGCACGCAGTAGTAGCCGTTCGGATCGTCCTGCCACCCTGGAGCGATCAGGTTCCAGGTCTGGTACAGCCGGAGCGTGCGCTCCCACCAGGCGCGATCGTAGCTCGGCGAATAGTAGGCCGAGTGTCCTGCGCCGAGGAGCTGCCCGACCTCAGAGCCGGGGGCCGGCGTCACCGGTGCCGATGGGTACTGCGCCAGCAGCGTGTCGCGCATCTGCACGACCTTGTCGACGAAGACCTGTTGGGCCGGATCCTTCTCGTCTGGCTGACCACCAGAGTAGTAATCAGTAACGATGTCGGCGAAGTTCAACGACTGCGGGTTCCAGCGAGCGACGTCGCGCGCGGCGTAGGCAGCATTCAAGCCAGGATCGGACATGACTGTCTTGACCGTGATCTCCGCGTCGGAAACCTGCAGCCGCGTCATCGATCCGTCCGAGCTTGCCACCATCGCATTAATTGACGTATTGGTGCTGGTCTGCGTCTGAGCGTCAGTCGGCGTCGCGGTCGCCGTCGGCACCGGCGTTGTCTGCACGACAACCGGCGGCGTGGTCTTCGAGGTTGTCTTCGTCGTTGTCTTGCTCGACTTGGCGGTCGCTGCGGACTTGGCCTTCTCTTCGGCCAGCTTCTCTGCAGTGGACTTCTGAGGGACACCCAACTCCATCGCGGCCTCCGGTCGCAGACCGAGGATGCCCTTGCCACCGTTCTTCAGCGTCGCGGCCGGGTTGCCGTTTGAGGCGACCATTTCGATCGCTGCCAGCAGGTGCGGGTCGATCAGGTTAGCTGTCGCAGCGGCAACGATCTCTTCACCGAACGGGATGCTGCTGGCCAGCGGCACCAGCGAGGGGTTCGTCGGCTGCGAAAGGTTCCGCCACAGCCGGTAGTGCAGGCCGACGTCGGTCGACTCGACGCGCGGGCCTTCTGGCGCATTCGGTCGATAGACCAGCACGCGGCGCTCGAACGCCTGGATAACGACGCGCTCCGGCTGACCACCAATGGTCGTATCGAGCCAGTACGGCTCGGTCAGCGGATGGCCCAGGAGATACAGATCGGGGTATGGCTGATTCGACGCCCAGGTGCTGAACGGCTCGGCGATGTTGTGGGCAGTGACGGCGTCAAACGCGCCGATCGAGACGACCGAGTCGGACACCGCGCCGAGCGTCACAACGCCGGCAGCGTCCACGAGCGCCGTCACCATCGAATTCGGTGCGGCGGAGCGCGGGATGACCGAATCGTGCTCAACCAACCCCATGCCCGAGAGTGTGCCCGAGCGTGTGGAAGTCGGAGCATCAATTGAAGCAAGCGGCGCGAGCGTCGCATAGGTCAGCGCCTGCGGCTGGGCCGCATCACCGACAACGGGGATCGTCGCCCGGCCGCGCTTGACCTCAACATCAGCGCCGAATGGAATCTCGCCGGTCAGCATCTCGCGAACCAGCGATGCGGGGACGACGTACCACAGATTTGACGGGTCTTCTGAGGGATCAGGGATATCGAGTCGGCCCTTGTCGTAATAGACCATCGAGCGCAGGCCGGTCGGGCTGTCCTGCTGATACTCAACCGAGATCGCCAGCGGCTTCTCGCCCCACAGCCACGGCTGGCCATTGAGCGCGGCGTTGCCATCACCCTGCTGCCAGATCGTCTGAATTGCCGGATTCACTTCTGGCGCAGGCGCAACCGAAGTCGTTGCCGGCAGGTCCTCCTCAGCGCGGGCAATGAGAGCGGATTGCAGTGGTGCGATCAGAGCGAGGAGCAATGCGAACGTCACAACGACCGTTCGCAGCCACGCCGGTGGATGAGAGGTCACAATGGTCCTTCCCACCACAGGAACGCACAGCGCTGTGCAGCGCCCATGGTTGAGCATCTAGATTGACAGCATACCGGCATCAGCGCGATTCGTCATCCCTGCAATCATGACGACAAGGCAATCTGCCAACACCGGGTGGCCTGTCGATTGTACCGAGGGGCTTCCCAGTAGCCAAATCGACGGTGCCACGCAACAGATTCCACAGGCATACTTGCCTGTGGAACGGTCGCTCTACCGTTTACAACGAACGAAGTCTGGAACAGGATGCACTCATGCCGCAGTTCATCACGGTTGCCCGGGCCGAAGACATCCCGGTCGGGACGCCGAAGCAGGTCTTTGTCGACGACCAGCCAATCGCGATCTGCAACGTCGATGGCGAGTTCTTCGCCGTCAGCGACATCTGCACCCACGATGCCTACTACCTGTCGTATGGCAGGCTCGATGGGGATGAGATCGAATGCCCGATGCACCGGGCCGTGTTCAACGTCCGCAACGGCGAGGTGGAGGTCCCGCCAGCCGAGAAGGCGCTGCGCACATTCGCCTGTCGCGTTGTTGATGGCGAGGTGCAGGTCGAGGTCTAGCCCATCACAACGCGAGAGGCTTGTCCTCAACGATCCAGCGCGCCACCCGGCCGGTCCAGACCGGTCCCAGCACGCCAATCGCCATCCACATAAACGCCTCAACCGTAATGCTCAAGCGCGTTTCGTCGGGTCCCGGATCGCCATAACCGCCCAGCACGAACATGGCGATCCACTGGATCAGGACCGCAGCGAGCCAGATCAGCCAGACGTGCCGCGGTCGGAGAATGAAACCAACCGCGAGCGCGGCGATCGGCAGCGGGAGCATCGGCAGCGCGTTGCTCGCATCCGAGTTCCAGACAGCCCAGAAGATCGGGGCAACCAGCACCAGCACCGGCAGCCAGTGCTCGCGCACGGCCGTGGCCAGCCATGCAGACAGATGCTGTGACCGTGTCATGGCGTCCTCCTCGTCCACTCCACGAGGAGCGTACGCCCGGCCCAATATCATGCGTGCAACACGGAACGCAGTGCTGTGTCAGTCTCGTATCAGCGACAGCGAATGTCAGATCAGACCGGCGGCCGCGCATCCGCCCACGGTGCCGCTGCTTCGTATGCCGCAGAAGCTCGCAGACAGAGGTCATCTCGATGCCACGGAGCGACGATCTGCAGGCCGACCGGCATTCCTTCGGACGTGAATCCACAGGGGACCGATGCGGCCGGCCAGCCGGTGACGTTGAACGGGAACATGAACGGCCAGCGTCCGCCGGAGAGCTGCTGTATCGGCTGGCCGTCGATGTCTCCTGGCTGGCTGTCATATGGCCAGGCACCGCAGGGCATCGCCGGGGTCAGCAACAGGTCGTACTGATCCATGAATGCCCGCGCCTGATCGTAGAAGGCGGCTCGCGATGTCAATGCGCTGAGCAGTTCGCCGGTCGTGATGTTCTTTCCGATTTCAATGATGGCTGCCATGCTCGGATCAACCCACTCCGGGCGATCCGCCACCTGCGGCCCGTACTTGGCAGCGATGCCGGAGCGATAGAGGATCGCGTGCCAGTCGGCGGGAATGTCCCAGGCTGGATTAGCCTCCACAACCTCGCAACCGAGATCGGAGAATCGCTGCGCAGCCTTTTCGGTCAGGGCGCGAATCTCCGGATCGACCGGCGCGTAGCCGAGATCGGCGCTCCAGGCGACGCGCAGCCCCTTCAGATCGCCATCGCACGCAGCCAGGAAGTCGTCCGGCGGCGCATCGATCGAGAGCGGGTCGCGGTGATCGGCACCGGCCATCACCGACAGCAGCAGCGCCGAGTCACGGACCGTCCGCGACATTGGGCCGATGTGTGAGCGCGTCGTCCAGTAGTCGGCGCTCGGCCAGAACGGCACCCGTCCGAATGACGGCTTGAGTCCGTAGATGCCGCAGAGCGCGGCCGGGATGCGGATCGACCCTGCGCCGTCCGATCCGAGTGCCAACGGCCCCTCACCGACCGCGATCGCCGCGCCTGCGCCACCGCTAGACGCACCGGTCGTGCGCTCAAGGTTCCACGGATTGCGCGACGCTTCCATCAGCAGGTTGTCGCACATGTCCTTATGGCCGAACGCTGGCGTGTTGGTCTTACCGAAGATGATGGCTCCGGCATCCCGGATGCGCTCGACCGCCGGAACGTCGAAATCCGGCACGTTGTTCTCGAAAAACTTCGAGCCATTGGTCGTTCGCATGCCCCTGGTGGCAAACAGGTCCTTGATCGAGACGGGGATGCCGTGCAGCGGGCCGAGGTCATCGCCACGCACCAGTGCCGCTTCGGCCTCACGCGCGGATGCCAGCGCCCCATCAGCGTCGAGCGTCATGAAAGCGTGGACAGAGGGTTCAGCTTCGGCGCAACGTGCCAGGACCGCTTCCATCAGCTCGACCGGCGAGAGCCGCCTGGAGCGGATCTCCTCACGGAGCGCTGTTGCTGGTGTGAAGCACAGGTCAGTTGTCGACGACATAGTCTCTCCTCCCTCATTCCCGACGGTTAGCCCCTCAGGCAAGCGACGCGTACCACTCGCGGACGACGGCCGTGATGCCCGGGCCATCGAGCTGGTAGTGCGCGTACAGCGCCGCCGGTGGGCCAATCACTGCAAACTCGTCGTAGATGCCATGGCGCTTGAACGGGATCGCGATTCCCTCTTCGGCCAGCACCTCGGCGACAGCCGAGCCCAGTCCGCCAGTGATGTTGTGTTCCTCGACGGTGATGATGCGTCCGGTTTCATGCGCGGCGCGGATGATAGCCTCGCGATCCAGCGGACGAACCGTATGCACGTCGAGCAGGCGACAGCTGATCCCATCATTCGCCAGCGCCTCAACCGCCTCGACCGCGGCGGCCATCGTCAGGCCGTTCGTGATGATGGTCAGGTCGCTGCCGTCGCGGTACGTGATCGCCTTGCCGAACTCAAAGTTCGGCACGCCCTCGTGGTAGACAACCGGCTCGCGGCCGCGGCCGAGCCGGAAGTAGATCGGACCCGGCCAGGTGAGCGAGGCTTCGATACCGGCCTGAATCGACGGTGCATCGGCCGGACAGAAGACAGTCAGGTTCGCCATCGTCCGGGTGATCGACAGGTCTTCTAGCGCATGATGGTTCGTCCCGTAGTAGCCCATCGTGATTCCGGCGTGGTGCGCCAGAACGCGCACTGGCAGGTCGTTGTAGGCCAGATCGGTGCGGATATGCTCGGCAGCGAGCAGCGCGACGAACGCGGCGAAGGTGCCAATGAAGGGCATCTTGCCGCAGGCTGCCATCCCGGCTGCGACCGAGACCATGTTCTGTTCGGCGATACCGACATTGACGAAGCGCTCCGGCCATTCTTCGGCGAAGTCGCTGAGTCGGTTCGAGTATTTGAGGTCGGCAGTCAACCCGACGATCTCAGGGTGCAGCCCGGCCAACCCGGCCAGCACCCGCCCGGAGACGGCCTCCGTTGTCTGGCGCGCCGAGGTCGTCAGGCTCCAGGAGCGCTTGTCGTGCAGCTCGGTCGGAGGCGCGGCATCTGGCGGCGTGACGATCGAGACGGGCGCAGTGGCGCTGGAGCGCTCACTTGCGGGCTTGGCGCGGGTAATCGACGCTCGATCGGCGCGATGCTGTCGCACCCAGTCGGTGTGATCGCCGTAGGCGGGCGCGGGCACGTCGCCGACCAGCTCGGCCATCGCCCGGTCGTAGTCCTCACCGAGCAGCAGGCCCAGGTGCCACTCTCGCGAGAGATCCATGAATGACAGCCCGTAGCCCTTGCGGGTGTGGGCGATGATGCAGAGCGGTCGCGGATCGGTCCGCTGATCGAGCGCGTCGAATGCATCGACGAGCGCGCCGAGGTCATGGCCGTCGATCTCCCAGACCTCCCATTTGAAGGCGCGGAACTTGTCGGCCAGCGGCTCGATCGGCATGACCTCTTCGGTGAAGCCGTCCAGCGACATCTGGTTGCGGTCGACGATGGCGACGAGATTCGAGAGCTCGAAGTTGCCGGCGGCCATCATCGCTTCGTAGTTCTGGCCCTCATTCATCTCGCCGTCGCCGAGCAAGCAGAAGACGCGATAGTCCAGGCCATCCATCCGCCCAGCCAGCGCCATGCCGGCCGACACCGAGAGGTTGTGACCGAGCGAGCCGGACGAGAAGTCTGCGCCGGGGATGAGCTTCATGTCGGGATGGTCGCCGAATGGGCTACCGACGCGGGTGTAGGTGTCGAGCCGTGAAGGCTCGAAGTAGCCCAGATCGGCCAGCAGCGGGTACTGCCCGACAGCGACGTGCCCCTTGCCAAGCACGAAGCGGTCGCGGTTCTCCCACTGCGGCTCCTCCGGGCGAATGCGCAGCGTGTGGTAGTAGAGTGCCGCGAAGATCTCGGCACAGGAGAAGACGCTCGTGTAGTGGCCGCTCTTGGCAATCGCGATCAGCCGCAGTGTCTCTGTCCGCACGAACTTCGCACGATCGGCGAGCACTGCCAGCAATTGTTCGCGCTCGGCGTCGGTCGTCACAGCCTGCTGGTCTCGCATCACACTCTTCCTCCCTCAGGCGTCTGCACGCCGACTATCCCTCGCCGTGAACCTCTCGCACCTTGGCGAACGCCGCATCGGTGCGCTGGAGCGCCTCGGCCACGTCGTCTTCGGTGAGTGCCGTTGAGAGGAACCAGTTGTGCCAGGGATGCATGTACACGCCGCAGCGCGCGGCTTCGGCACTGAACGTGAATGCGCGCTCGAACTCCGTGTCCTGCACAAAGCTCATGAATGGCACCGTGACCGGGCCGGTCTGCAGAATGCTGAGTCCGTGGGACTCGGCCTGTGCCGCCAGCCCCTCGCGCAGCACTGCGCCAACGCGCTCCATCTGCCGAATGCCGTCAGTCTCCTGCAGCGTCTGGATCGTCGCGATTGCGGCTGCCATCGGCACGCCGGAGAACCAGTAGGAGCCGGTCGAATAGATGCTGGCAGCGGCATCCCGCGCCGACTCACGCCCCAGCACTGCCGCCAGCGGCTGCCCGTTCGCAATCGCCTTGCAGTAGGCCAATAGATCGGGCTCAACGCCGAGCGGCACCCAGCTGCCACCCATGTCGATGCGGAAGCCCGCGCGGATGTCATCGAGGATCAGCAGCGCGCCGGTGTCGTCGCAAATCTCCCGCAGCCCGCGCGCGAACTCGGGATCGACAGCTTCCTGATCGTGCCAGGCATCGTGGCGAAACGGCGTCACCAGCACGGCAGCCAGGTCGGTGCCGGCCTGACCCGCCGCGGCATGAACGCTCTCCAGATCGTTGTAGGTATAGAAGAGCTGATTGGCGCGATCTTCTGGCGTCACTCCAGCGCCACGCGGCGTGCACCAGGGCGCAGCGCCGTGGTACGCGCCGATTGCACGCAGGATCGTCTTGCCGCCAGTGTGTGCACGCGCAACCGACACCGCGTAGGTGGTGGCATCAGTGCCATTCTTGGCGAACCAGGCCCAGTCTGCGTGCGGGGTGATATCGACCAGCAGCTCGGCAAGCTCGACCCAGCGCTCGGTCGGGCCATTGAAGCAATCCCCCTGCGCCTGCTGCCGGGTAATTGCCTTGACCACGGCTGGATGCTGATAGCCAAGCACGATCGGCCCGAAGCCACACATCAGGTCGATGTATTCGTGCCCATCGACATCCCACAACCGACAACCCTGCCCGCGAGCGAAGAACTGCGGGAAGCCGTCCGGCAACTTCGCCGTGGACTGATGCCCATAGACGCCACCCGGCACGACGGCCCGGGCGCGCTCCATCAACAATGCATTGTGCTGTGGTTGCGTCGCCCCAGCGCTGCGATTCTCCCGACCCACCGAGTTCATCCCGCCTGACCTGTCCTCACTTACCGCTGCTGCGGCATCAACATCTACTCGCCGGCTAACCACCGGCGCGGATTTTCGACGAGCATCGTGGTGATCTCTTCGTCGGAGAAGCCAACCTCACGCAACATCACCGGCACGCCTTCCAGCACGTAGGTGTAGCCGGGACCGCCATAGGCGGCACGCTCAGAGATATGGCAGATGTCCTGAGACAGCAGGATCTGGTTGAGGTAGCCGCGGTTGGCCAGCTCGCGCACGCCATTGATCCGCCGCTGCTGATCCCACCCCAGGCGCGGATCGTTGCGATCGAACTCGACGTATGCACCCCGTTTGGCAACCGCCTCGTGGAAATCGGGGTGCGGGTAGTGGTCGCAATGGGAGACGACCACCCGCCGCAGGTCGGTCCCCTCTTCCTCCAGGATGTCCAATAGATCCAGCCCGACCGGCGCGAAGTTGGCGTGCAGTGACATCGGCATGCCGGTCATGCGCTGGGCGCGCGCGGCTCCGCGCAATGCACGCTCCTCCAGCGGTGTCACCCACTCGCGCTCGCAGCCGTTCTCACCGATGACGCCTGGATAGATGCCAGTGTCGCCAACGCCGTGCTCGATTTCAGAAAGGATCCAGTCGGTGATCGCCCGCACTGAGGACTTCTCGACGGCCGGATCGATGTACGGATTGCGGTAGTAGCCACAGCCCATGATGATGTTGAGACCAGTCTCTTCGGCGACCTGGCGCAGCATCTTTGGATCACGGCCAAAACAGTCCGTTGTCAGGTCGACCATCGTCGATCCGCCAGCGTCCTTGAATTGCTGCGCTTCGATGATCGCCAGCCCGAGGTCGTCGAGATAGCCGTCGCGGCTGCGGCTCATGCGGTAGAGGTCGAGCTGCAAATGTTCGTGCGGCAGGGTGATCCCCAGGTCGTCGCCGGAAACCGGACCGGTCACCGTCATCACGGATGTCGCCATTGCTCCCCCTGACTCCGCACGAACGCCGGCAGGCGTTCCGCGCGCCTATCTCTCCAGGCCCATGAATGGCCAGATCTCCCCGATTTCGTTCGCGGCCGCGATCGTCTGCTCGATGATCTCCGGATTGCGGTGGACGTTCCGGTAAGCCGGCGAGACGACACTGACCGCGCCGACCACCTGCCGCTTCGGACCGCTGATCCAGACCGGCGCAGCGACGGCGACAACCTCGTCGGCCGATTCCTGGTTGTTGACCGCGTAGCCGCGTTCGCGAATCAGCCGGAATTCCTCCTGCAGCTGCGCCAGATCGGACATGGTGTTTTCGCCAAGCTTCGGCGTTCCGCGTTCAACCAGCACGCGCAGCGCTTCGTCCTCGGGCAGATTCGCCAGCCAGACCTTGCCGCCGGCGGTGGCGTGCAGGATGAGGTCTTCGCCGAAGTAATCGACGACCTTGACGCGCCGTGGGCTCTCCGCTTTGGCGACGAGCACCAGCCGGCCATTCTGCTGCCAGTTCAGCTCGGCCAGCTCCTGCGATGAATCGGACAGGCGACGCAGGATCGGCAAGACAAGGTCGTACATCTCCATCGAGCGGACGTGGCGGAACGCGAGACCCAGCAGGCGGGTCGAGAGACGATAGTGCTGAGTCAGCTCGTCCTTATAGACGTAGCCCTGGCCAGACAGGCTGGTGAGAATCCGGTGGATCAGCCCCTTGTTAATGCCCATTTCAGTGCTGATGTCGGTCACGGTGCAGCCTTGCGGCGAGCCGGAGAGCATCTCAATAATCGCCATCGCGCGCTCCACCGCTGACACGCTGGAATGGGATGCCACCTCAATACGAGGCCTGCTTCGTGATGATTTGCGGTCAGCCATCGTCACCCTTCGATCTTCCATTCATGCCGTCCGGCACACGGAAGTGGTCGTCCACCGTGCCGGCAATCGCACATTAGATCACGGGTCGCTGGCGGTCTACACGGCCGCTGCGCGTGCCTGCCCGGTCGAACCGTCCGAGTCAGTTTTGCGGCTGCATTGACAACAACGCACAACGTTTTTATACTGCCGTTGCCAATAGTAACGCTGTTACCTACAGAAACGCAATCTCGAATCGCACATCGCGTCGTCCTTGTGCGAACGAGATCAGCAGCGCCGCCGGAGTGCGTCTCTTCATCGAACGCAGCATCCAGGGCACTGCAGGAAGGACAGCTGATGTCAGCCGGCACACCATCCGTCGAGCTTCCACGGTACGGCCGCCCCAGTGGCGAGCTGTGGGAAGAAATGGATGCGGCCCGCGAATCTGACGTCGCCTGGCACTCCGGTCGCGTCGCCGCGCTCGTCTACCTTCCAGGCGATGATGTTGCACAGGTCGCTCGTGAAGCCTATCTGCGGTTCTTCTCGGAGAATGGCCTGTCGCCGCGAGCATTTCCCAGCCTCGGGCGCTTCGAGCGCGAGGTTGTCGCGATGACGGCAGCACTGCTCCACGGCGATGACCAGACCGTCGGCAACATCACGTCGGGCGGCACCGAGAGCATCGTCCTGGGGCTCAAGATCGCGCGCGACAAGGCGCGAGTCGAGCAGCCTCACATCACGCAGCCGCAGATTGTGGTGCCGGAAACGGCGCACCCCGCCTTCAACAAGGGCGCGCACCTGCTGGATATGGACGTTGTCCGCGTGCCGGTCGGGCCGGACTTCCGGGTGAATGCCGCCGACATCGCCGCCGCACTTACCGACAACACGGTCCTCATTGCCGGATCAGCGCCGAACTATCCCTACGGCATGGTCGACCCGATACCGGAGATGGCGGCATTGGCGGCCGAGCGCGGTATCAGCTTTCACGTCGATGCCTGCGTTGGCGGTTTCTTCCTGCCGTTCCTTGAGCGGCTCGGGCAGCAGATCATCCCGTACGACTTCCGCGTGCCCGGTGTCACGACGATGTCCGCCGACCTGCATAAGTACGGTTTCGCGGCTCGTGGCGCGTCAACGATTCTCTGCCGCAACGACGAGATCGGCCAGTATCGAATCACGACATTTACAGACTGGCCGGCCGGCACCTACTCGACACCAACGATGGCCGGGTCGCGCCCGGGTGGTGCGATCGCGTCCGCCTGGGCGGTGATGCACTACCTCGGCGAAGATGGCTACACCCACCTCACTGCACAAGCAATGGAAGCCACACGCCGCCTAATTGATGGCGTCACTGAAATTCCCGGCTTCGAGATCTACGGCGAGCCAGACACTTCGGTCCTGGCCTTTGGCTCACCAGACTACGACATGGCCGCAGTGGCAACCGAGATGGAGCGCCGCGGCTGGTTCGTCCACATTCAACGCTATCCACCGGGAATTCATCTCATGCTCTCGCCTGGCCATGCGCCATTCATTGATGACTACCTCGCAGACCTTCGCGAAGCAGTTGATCTAGTTGCGCGCGGCGACAGCACCAGCGATGGGAGGGAGGCGGTCTACGGCTAGGGACTGCGCCATACGGGCGCGGCCACGCGGGACTTATGGGGATGCGACAGCGTCAGGGAGCTACGAGTCTGTAGTAGCTAGCGTGCACGCAAGGCCGGAATCACTCGTCCAGACGGGGTGGTTGACGATGCCGGACCGGCGTCACGCTCAGGAGGAGACAGGATGAGTCTGAAAGCTTCGATCTTCCGTGCCGAACGAATGAGCCGACGGCGGCTCCTCGCCGGTATGGGCGCGATCAGTGGCGGCATGCTTGCCAGCTCATTGCTGGCCGCCTGCGGTGGCAGCGACGACGAGGAAGAGACGCCAGCAACGTCCGGAGGCACTACTCCCGAGGCCACGTCAGCAAGCTCTGGCAGCGAGACCGCAACCGAAGCCCCCGCAGAAGCCACGACCGATGCAGGCGCAGAGAGCAGCCCGACCGAAGGCGGCGAAGCTGCAGCGACGGAGCCGAGCGCGGAGCCGACCGGCGAAGGGGTGTACGGCGGCGTCTTCAATGCAGCCGTTGAGTCGCCACCGCCGACACTGGATATCGCGATCACACTGGCCGCCGCCGCTCGCGAGGCGACCCTCTACTGGCACGAATCGATCGTGGCCTACGGCGAAGGCTATGAGATCGTGCCGCTAGTCGCCGACAGCTGGGAAGCCAGCGACGACGGTATGACCTACACGTTCACGCTGCGTGATGCCAAGTTCAGCAACGGCAAGCAGATGACGAGCGATGATGTCGTGGCGTCCTTCGATCGCTACATGAATGTCACCGCCCGCGCGAGCGCGTTCGAGATGGTTGATTCGTGGGAAGCGCCGGACGACAAGACGTTCGTCATGAAGCTGTCCTACCCAACGATGACGCTTCTCGATGCGCTGGCCTATCCGGTCGGCACGCCGGTCGTCTTCCCGCGGGATGTCATCGAAGGCAAGGAAGCCGGCAAGCTGTCCAACGAGGACATGATCGGCACCGGCCCCTACAAGCTGGCCGAGTGGAAGCCTGACCAGTACCTCAAGCTGGTCCGCAACGACGAGTACGTCGTCACCGGCACCGAGCGCGACGGCCTGGGTGGCGCGCGCGTCCCCTACTTCGATGAGATCAACCTGATCCCGGTGCCTGAAGTGGCGGGCCGCGTCGCGGGTCTGGAAACCGGCGAATATGACTACGCCGCCTCACCAGCTACGACCGAGTATGACCGTCTCAAAGAGAACTCCGACATTGCGCCGTACATCATTGAAGATCAGCGCTGGATCGTCATCCTGTTCAACTTCCGGAACGAAATTTCGAGCAACCTCAAGTTCCGCCAGGCGGTCCAGGCCGCGCTCGACATGGACTCGCTCGGTCAATCGGTAACGAATGGACGCAAGGAGTTCTATACCGTCCAGCCGTCGATGTGGTTCAAGAGCTCGCCGTGGCACACCGAGGTTGGCGCTGAGCTCTACAACCAGAAGGACATCGAGAAGGGGACCCAGCTTCTCCAGGAGTCGGGCTACACCGACCAGGAGATCGTCATGGTCACGAACCGTAACTACGACTACATGTACAAGACGATCGTGACCGCCGCCGAGCAGCTCAAGGCGATCGGCATGAACACCAAGGTCGAGGTCATCGACTGGCCGGCCCAGCAGGCGCGCTGGAAGGAGTCGGACTGGCAGATGAGCGTGACCGGCTACCTGTCCCAGGGCATCTTCGCCCCTGACGCGTTCGGCGCGTTCTACGGCGGCGGTGGCGCTGACGCCGGTGCCGGATATGACAACCCGGACATGACCAAAGCGTTCGAGGATGCCATGAAGGCGACGACACTCGAAGAGCGCAAGGCCGCCTTCGAGCAGGTCCAGCGCATCTGGTACGACGATGTCCCCGGCATCAAGACCGTTGACACCAACGGACTGACGGCGCTGCGATCTGATATCCAGGGCTACATCCCCTGGTACAACACCACGCGCTTCTGGACCTGCTGGCGCGGCGAATAGCACCACCTCTCTCCGGCGCGAGCCATTGTGCTCGCGCCGGATTCCGGCTATCGCTCAGATCGCTGATCATCGGGATGGATGGAGATCATGGCAGTCTATATTCTTCGGCGGCTCATCGCGTTCATCCCGACCCTGCTCATCGTGTCGCTACTCATCTTCTTCATGATCTATCTCATCCCCGGCGACCCGGTCGCAACAATGCTCGGTCCCGAGGCAACCGCGGAGGCAACCGACAAGCTGCGCGAAGAGCTCAATCTCAACCAGCCGCTGCCCGAACGGCTGGTGACCTGGTACTCGGACGCGATTCGCGGTGACCTCGGCGATTCGTTCTTCCTCCATCAGCCGGTCGCCAGCGCGCTGGTCGAGCGCCTGCCGGTGACACTGAGCCTGTCGATCTTCGCACTGATGATTGCCACCATCACCGGTATCCTGGCCGGCGTCATCGCCAGCATCCGCCACGGTCGCTTCGCTGACTGGGGCATCATGCTGCTGGCCATGCTCGGTATCTCGATCCCGATCTTCTGGCTAGCACTCAACATGATCTTCTTGTTCTCGGTGCGCCTCGGCTGGTTCCCGACCGGCGGCTACGTCGCGTTCTCCGAGAGTCCGGCCGAGTACTTCAAGCACCTGCTGCTTCCGGCGCTGGCGCTGGGGCTGGCCTACACGGCGCTGATCGCCCGCATGACCCGCTCCAGCATGCTGGAGGTGCTGCGGCAGGATTATGTCCGCACGGCAGAAGCCAAAGGGCTGCGTGAGCGCGTCGTCGTCCTGCGCCACGCGTTTCGCAACGCGCTGATCCCGATCGCGACGGTTGTCGGGCTGACAGCCGGGGAGCTGCTCTCGGGCAGCGTCATCACCGAAACGGTCTTCAATCTGCCCGGTGTCGGTCGGTTGGTGATCGAGGCCGTCAAGCGGCGCGATTACCCGGTCGTGCAGGGCAGCATCCTGCTGATCACAATGCTCTATCTCTTCGTCAATCTGGTGGTCGATCTGCTCTACGGCTGGATCGATCCCCGTATCCGCTATCGCTAACGACGGCAACGATCGTCTGAGGATGAGGCTATGTCTACTGACGTCACCCAAGGTACGACCAGGTCCGTTGCCGCCGAGATGAGCAGCTTGACGGTACAAAGTCCGCGCCGCCAGCTGCTGCGCCGTTTTGGCCGCAGCCGCTCGGCCCAGATCGGCCTCGGTCTGACCGCGATCATCGTGGTGGTGTCGCTCGTCGCGCCGCTGCTCTCCGATCAGGAGCCAAATGCGATGTCGCCGATGGCGATCCTGCAGGGACCGACCCGCGACCACCTCTTCGGCACCGATGATTTCGGCCGCGATGTCTTTACTCGCGTCCTCTATGGTGGGCGCATCTCGATCTTCGTCGGCTTCACGGTCGCGCTGATCACCGGCATTCTTGGCGTGCTGATTGGCGCAGTCACTGGCTACTATGATCGGCTCGATGGGCCGATCATGCGCATCATGGACGCGCTGATGGCCTTCCCTGCGATTCTGCTGGCGATCGGCATCATGGCGATCCTCGGTCCGCGGCTGCTCAATATCATCGCGGCGCTGGTGATCGTCTACACGCCGCGCTGCGCGCGCGTTGCCCGCGGCTCGGTCCTCGCCATTCGCGATCAGGACTTCGTGCTGGCCGCCCGTGCCATCGGCATCAGTGACCGGCGGATCATGCTGCGCCACCTGATTCCCAATAGCATGGCACCGGTGCTGGTGCAGCAGACGTTCATCCTGGCGGTTGCCGTGCTTGCCGAGTCCAGCCTGAACTTCCTCGGTGTCGGGGTTCCACCAGACGTCCCGACGCTGGGCAGCATCCTGAGCGATTCGCGCACCTTCCTGCGCGATGCGCCGTGGATGTCGCTCTATCCAGGCATCTTCATTTCGATCCTCGTCCTCGGCTTCAACCTGCTGGGCGATGGTCTGCGCGATGTCCTCGATCCTCGCATGCGGCTCTGAGTCGATCGCACAACAGACATATCAGGGGAGGGATGATCTCAATGGCAAAGGTAGGTCTCGGTCAGATCGGCTGCGGCACATGGGGCCAGGTCATGCTGACTGCGTACAGCGGTCATGAGCAGGCGCAGATCCAGGCAGTCTGCGATGTGAACGGAGATCTCGCGCGGCAGGTCGCCGACATGTTCGGCGCGGAGGCCTGGTACGACAACGTCGAGGATCTGCTGAAGCACCCGGGAATCGACGCAGTCGGCGTCGCAACACCGGACTATGCGCACCGCGATGCGGTCGTCGCGGCGCTGGATGCCGGCAAGCACGTGCTCGTCCAGAAGCCGTTCGCGACAACGGTTGATGACTGCAAGGCGATGGTCGAGGCAGAGGAGCGATCGGGGCGCTATCTGATGATCGACTTCCAGCACCGCTGGGGCATCGGGTTCGCCGAGGCGCGCGCCGCCGTCGAGAGCGACACATTCGGCAAGGTCGTCCACGGCCACATTCGTATGAGCAACAGCCAGCGCGTGCCGACTCAGATGCTGTCGTGGTCGGGGCAATCGAGCGTTCTCTGGTTCCTCGGCACACACACCCTCGACCTGCTGCGCTACATCATCGGTAGCGAAGTCGAGCGCGTCTACGCCGTCTCACGGCGCGGCGTCCTCGAATCACGCGGTATCACGACGCCCGATTTCTTCCAGTCGACGCTGGAATTCGAGAACGGTGCCTGTATCCAGATGGAGAACTCCTGGGTGCTGCCGGAGGGCGAGATCGCGGTGATCGAGCTGAACATGGACCTCTATGGCGCAAACGAGTGTGTGCGCGTCAACCAGGCGCCGTTTAATGTGATTCAGACGACGACAAAGGACGGTCTGGTCGTGCCAGTGAACGCCCGCTCGGCAGTCATGGCGCGTGGCCGGTCGATCGCCTACTTCCTGGATTGCGTGGCCTCTGACACCAAACCCTCAATCAACGGGCACGACGGGCTGATGAACACGGCGACACTCGTCGCGATCGAGAAATCCATCGCCGAAGGCCGGCCGGTTGAGCTTGCCGAAGTCCTCTAGCGGCACCCGAAGTCGACAATCTGCCGGAGCAGCCATCAATTGGGCGCTTCGGCAGATGACTCGATTGACAGCGGCAGCCATACTCTACGCAGCACAATGAGCGGCATATGAGCGGTGGAGCGGAGTGGTGGCTGCGTGGCCGATCGGTTCGACCAGACCAGATGCGACATCCTGATTTGCGGTGGTGGGACGGCCGGCGCGGCGCTGGCCGGAATCATCGCGCGCGACACCGATCTGCAGATCGTCCTGCTGGAGGCCGGGCCAGACTATGGTGCGCTGGCAGATGGTCGCTGGCCGGCGGACGTGCTCAATGCCGCCGAGATCTGCCGCAGCCACCAGTGGGGCTACTACGGCACGGCGCACGTGAATCACACCGAGCCCACCGGCTACGATCGCGCTCGCGTGATCGGCGGCTGCTCATCGCACAACGGCTGCGTTGCGCTATCCGGTCATCGCGCCGATTACGACGCCTGGCCCTCGCTCGGAGCGCCGGGCTGGGACTGGGAATCTGTTGCGCCGGCCTTCGCGCGTGCCAAGCAGAGCCTGCGGGTACGCCACGTCGCCGACGAGGAGATCACCCCCTGGCAGCGGACATTCGTCGAGGCCGGCATCGCCAGCGGCATCCCCTGGACCGACGACCTCGATGACATCGACGATCCGGTCGGCATCGGCGCATCGCCGGTCAACATCGACGATGGCCGACGCTGGAACACGGCGCTCGCCTATCTCGACCCGGTCCGTGATCGACCGAATCTGCGCGTCATTGGGGACTGCATGGTCGACCGTGTCATCCTGAACAACGGCCGGGCGGTCGGGGTCGAGGCGATCATTGACGAGCAGCGTCAGCAGATCCGCGCCGATCGTGTCGTCCTGGCGGGCGGTGCCTATGGCTCGCCAGCCATCATGCTCCGCTCCGGCATCGGGCCGGCAGACGAGCTTGAGGCGCTTGGCATCGCCGTGGCGCACCCACTGGCTGGTGTCGGACGAGCGCTGGTCGATCATCCGGCAGTGACGCTGCGCATGGGTCCGTCCGAGCAGATGCAGCAGCAGATGGCCGCATTCGCGAGCCGCGGCTGGCTGCCGGAAGAGCAGACGCTGGCGAAGGCGCAGAGCCAGCGCTGCAGCGAGGCGTTCGATCTGCACCTGTATGCCGTCTCCAGCCGTTCACCTTCAACGGGCATCTGGCGCTATTCGATCTGCGTCGCCGATGTCGAGCCGCGCTCGCACGGCTCGGTCACGCTTGCCTCGCCCAACCCTGCGCTGCCGCCGGTTATCGACCATGGCTTCCTGACCGACCCGGACGATCATGACCTGAACGTCCTTGCTGATGGCGTCGAGCTCGTCGCGCGGATGATGGCCACCGAGCCGGTCGCGCGATCCTTCGGGCCGTCGCTTGACGAGCTGACGCGCGACGACATCCTTGAGTTCGTCCGCAGCGATGTTGGCATCTATTACCATCCGGCCGGCAGCTGCCGGATGGGTGCAGCGGACGATCTTCTATCCGTTGTTGGCCCGAACGGTGCTGTACACGGCGTCGACGGGCTGTATGTCTGTGACGCGTCGATCTTCCCGAAGATCATGCGCGCGAATACGAATCTGCCGGCAGCGATGCTCGCCGAGCACCTCGCCCCCACTATCGCCGAATAGCCCCGCAATCGAGGACATTTCACGGCGGCCGGCGACTGTCACGAAATCTACACGCACAACCGATGCACTGTTACGACAATGATGACACCAACCATCTATGGTTGTGACGGATTGATCGACGGGGTAACGGAAGCACAGAACATAAGCCCCGCGGCCACCTTAACAACAGAGATGCAGAAACAAACGGGGGGACGGTGGGATCCTCTCAGCAAGCACTGACAGGAGGTGCAGCTATCGCACGGAGCAACCTGACCTGCTGACATCCGATCTACTCGATACGACGCGCTCTTACGGACAAAGGGGGTACGACCATGATGACCCGACAACGTATGTACATTTTGACCGCTTTCTCGGCTCTGCTATTCGTCTTCCTGAACTGGGCCTTCGCGGATGGCATGTTCAACCTCAGCCACCTGTTCTCGATGAAGATCGGGGCTGGAGAGAACGCCACCAACTACGTCACGAACATGACGATCTTCACCTACCTGTTCCTGGCACTGATCATCGTCGCAGGTGTCTGGCAGGCTCAGCGGCTACCGGTAAGCGGCGTCAACATCGAGCCGGCAACGGTCGCCCACACTGAGGGCCAGGCGGATGACCCGAAGGCCTGGAAGCTCCTGCTCGGTAACGCCTACTTCGGCGTCGTCTGGCTGGCGCTGCGCTTCTACATCGGCTTCGAGTGGCTGATGGCCGGCGAGCACAAGATCCGCTCGGATGCCTGGATGGATGGCGGCACCGCCCTCAAGGGCTTCTGGACAGGCGCGACGACCATTCCCGAAGGCGCAACGGCATCGCGGGCCGGCACCTACGACTGGTACCACAACTTCCTGAAGTACATGCTCGATAACGAGTGGTACACCTGGTTCGCCAAGCTGATCGCAGTCGGCGAGTTCCTGATCGGCCTCGGCCTGATCGTCGGCGCACTGGTCGGTATCGCCGCCTTCTTCGGCACACTGCTCAACATCAGCTTCATGCTGGCAGGCACAGTCAGCAGCAACCCGGTGATGTTCGCCATCACAGTCTTCCTGGTCCTCGGCTGGAAGGTTGCGGGCTACTTCGGAGTCGACCGCTACCTGCTCCCGACACTGGGTGCGCCGTGGCAGGCAGGCTCACTGGTCCAGGGGGAAGGGGTCACGGCAATGCGCGCCGAGGGTGACCGAGGCCCTGTAGCACACGCGTAATAACCCACCCAACCCAACCCCGCGACGCAGCCCGGTCCAATTGGACCGGGCTGTTTTTTGTGTCACGTTCTGTCAGTCGAGCCAGGCGAAGGTGAATGCCTCGGCGTACTGCAGCCCGGCGGCCTCACCAGAGCGCCGGGCTCGCGATGTAATCCGATCGCGCACACCGCCGACGAACGCCGAAGCCTGGCTGGTGTGCAGATTGAGCGCCTCGATCTTCTGTTCGAGCGTTTCGGTGATGTCAATCGACAGGTTCGCGTCGTCGCCGCCAACCAGCAGCAGCATATGAACGTCGATCGGCTGCAACCCCTCGACCATATGCTCAGGGTAGAAGCTCGCCAGGCGGCACGACGGGAACACAGCTGCCAGCGTCGCAAATCCGACCGCCCGATGGTCGGGATGCTGGCGAAACATGCGAGTCAGCGGATCGTGGGCGATGACCAAATCCGCACGCATGCGGCGGATCTCGCGGACGATCCTGCCGCGTAGCTCGATTGTGTCGAACACCTCGCCGTCGCGCTGACGCAGGAAGATCACCTCATCGACGCCGAGCCAGGCCGCCGAAGCACGCTGCTCGGTCTCGCGCCGTTCAATGAAGGCGCTCGGGTCGGCGATCTCCTCGTTCGGCACGCCCTTGTCGCCGGACGTGACGATCAGATAGCGGACGCGCGCACCGGTGGAGACCAGCCGGGCGACCGTCCCACCGGCAGCCGCATCGGGATCATCCGGATGCGCCCCGACGAACAGCACGTTGCGCGCGCCGAGCACACGCGCCAGCGCGTCGGTGCCCTCAACAGGTAACGACATGACAGGCTACTCCTTCGTCGGGTGAACGCCCGAAACGATCATCCAACGATCGCGCGGTAGAACTCCTCGGCAGCGCCAACGCCATACTTCGATCCGTTGAGGACCAGGCCACCACGGACCGACTTGGCGACTTCGTCAAAGTGCGCGCCAAGCTGACTGTCGTGCGCACGGAGCGCCTCGATCTTGGTATCGACGGTATCGGTAACATCCACGTAGTGGTTCACGTTCGGCGCGCCGACGACCCACAGCTCCTTGACCCGATGCGGCAGCAGCCCCTCTTCAAGCAGCTCCGGGAAATCCCAGGCGTTGCGCGCCGCCGGATAGACCGCCGCGATCACCGCGCGACCGACCGCCAGATGATCGGGGTGGTGCCGTCCGATATAGAACGGATCCCAGCGGAACTCCGGACTGGGGCAGACGATGATCGTCGGCTGGTGTCGCCGGATGCAACGCACGATCTCGCGGCGCAGCTCGAGCGTCGACTCGATCGTGCCATCGCGCTGATCGAGAAAATCGACGCCGGCAACGCCAGCGATCCTGGCCGCCTCGCGCTGCTCCGCCTTGCGCCGGTCGGAGATCGCCTTGCGTGCCTCCGGCCCGACATCGGTTGCGTTGTCGTCGCCACCGCCGGATGCGTCAGTGACGATGACATAGCGGACTTCCCAGCCATCGCGCGCCCACTTCGCCGCAGTTGCTCCACAGGAGAACTCGGCATCGTCCGGGTGTGCAACGATCACCAGCGCGCGCTTCGGCAGCTCGGCCGGTCGGCTCGGCACCATCGTCTCGTCGCTGACGTCGAGCTCCGACTGTCCGTCAACCTGCTCGACCTCATCCGGTATTACCACTTCGTGTTGCTCTTTGTCAGTCATCGCCTGCCAGTACCCCCCTTCGTGGTTCCAAACACTTGATCTTAACTCGGAAACGGGGGCGAGGACTGTCTCCTATCGCTCATCCCTCGTCAAACTACGTACTGCGCAACGCAGAACGCGATTCCGTAGATCAACCGATGTGCGGAAACGGTGTTGGGAGGATGCTGTGATCGGAGTTGACGAGAGACGCACGACGGAGCAGGATTTGTGGGGATAGACCGATGACGACTGAGATCACCGCCGCCGATCTGGCCAGAATGGGCTTCACGTCGGAGCAGATCGAATGGCTTGTCGCGCTACGTAACCGCTACCGTCTGATCGACCACGTCTGCACCGCGCAGGAACGCCAACGGCTCGAGTTTCTCAAGTGGCGATATAGCCGGAATCTGGTGACGGTCGGATAGCCTGCGCAGAGCGGGAGCACGTCCGATGGACAGTGACCTCTCCATGGCTACTGCTCGGATATGGAATTGCGCCTGAAGCCCGTGCAAACGGCCGATCAGTGCTACAGGTCAGCGTTGGGCGCTCCGGAGAAGAGGTCGCCGACAGGGACGCGCAGCGTGAGGGTCGGCGAGACAAGCTCGGCGTCTGCGGCGACCAGGCGCGACTGGGTGTAGTCGCCGAGGGTCGCATCCGGCTGCCAGCAGAGCAGCACGTCACGAGTAGTGGGCCGAACGATCCAGTACTCCGGCACGCCAGCTCGCGCGTAGGCGGCGCGCTTGACGACGGTGTCCTGCTCGGGATTGGTCGGCGATAGCACTTCGGCGATCAAGTCCGGCACGCCCCGAATGCGCTGGTCGGGGATGATCTCGGCGCGATCCTGACGGATCAGCAGGAAATCGGGCTGAACGGGGTCGCAGCCGGGCATCAGCACACCGATCGGAGCAGTATAGGCCCAGGCCAATCCGCGCTCCTCGGCGACTGATCCAACTCGAAACATCAGTCGTTTGACAATCCACTGATGGAACTGACTCGGTGCTGTTGACATGTAGAGGACTCCACCGATCACCTCATAGCGGTTGCCGTCATCGGGAAGCTGCTCCCAGCGAGCATAGTCCCAGGAGGCGTCAGGTGAGCGGAGGAGTAGCTGCGGCTGGGCTGTCATCGTCGTTAAGCCTCACAAGCCCGGTTACGATCGCATCGTCGTGACTCAAGGATAGCACCGGCCATTGGTGAACCCACCTATGGCAGTGCAGCCAGCAGGCGAGAATAGAAGCGCAGGTTGTGCAGCGTCGCCAGCCGCTCGCCAGCAGAATCGCCGATCTTGAACAGGTGATGCAGGTAGGCGCGCGAGTAGCGCGAGCAGAGCGGGCAATCGCAGGTCGCATCGACCGGCTCGCGATCGGCGCGGAAGTCGGCATCGAGGATGTAGAGCGTGCGGTGGAAGCGCTCGCCGGCTCGCGGCGATCGCTCCGGGTACCCCGGCAGGAATGTATAGAGCCGGTTGCGGCGGGCGTCGCGGGTCGGGAAGCTGGAATCGAACGTCGTGTAGCCCAGCGCACGGGTGGCGACGACATGCTCCGGACTGCCGATCCCCAGCGCGTGCTTCGGCGCGGACGGCGGCAGCGCATCGGCGACCCAGCCGAATACATCGGTCAGCAACGCGCCATCGGCATCCAGCGGCCAGCCACCGAAACCAAAGCCATCGAAGCCGATCTCGACCAGCGCCTGCGCGCACATTCGGCGCAACTCCTCGCTGCCGCCGCCCTGGACGACGGCGAAGATGAGCGGCGGCTGCTCGCGCTTCATCTGGCCGCCCAGCCGCTCGTACTCCTCGCGACAGCGGCGTGCCCAGCGGATCGTGCGCTCGACAGCGCGCGCCTGGTCGTCATAGCTGTCAGCGACATCGGTGCAGTCATCAAGGCAGACGATCATGTCCGAGCCGAGCTGGAACTGAATCTGAATGACGCGCTCCGGCGTCAGCGTCCACTTCTCGCCCGTATCCGGCTCACGGAAGATCACCTCATTGGCGCGAATCACGCCGTAATCGGGGTTCTGGCGAATCAGCGAATAGACCTGAAAGCCGCCCGAATCGCTGAGGATCGGTCGATCCCAGCCCATGAAGCCGTGGATGCCGCCATGCGCCTGAATGACGCGCACGCCGGGACGCCGCAGCAGATGGAAGGCGTTGACGACCAGCGCCGGTGTGCCGACCTCCACGAGATCCGCCGAGGTGACACCGCGAACAACAGCGCGGGTCGCGTCCGGCAGGAAGGACGGTATCGCCAGATCGCCCCGGCGCGTCTGTAACGTTGGCTGTGTCATGCCGAGCCTCCCTCGCCATCAATAATGAAGACGAGCTCGCTCGCCATATACCGCTCATGTATTGTGCGCGATTGCCAGCCCAGCTCGTCCAGCAACGCCGAGAAACGCTCCCGGTAGGTACGTGCCATTCCCTTCGTCCGTCCGCCAATCGACTGACTGGGGAACGAGACGACGTACCAGCGCGCGCGAACGGCAGCCAGCACCCGCGCCGCCGTCGCGCGATCCTGCTGATCCAGGCAGGGCACCGACTTGAGCAGCATCGCCACATCGCAGGTTTCGCTCGGCGCTGCTGTCACGATGTCCTGCACAGTGACGCGAGCGTCGATACCGAACAGATCGAGCGCTCCAGCAACGAAGCCGACAAGCTGCTCGTCAATGTCACAGCCGATGTAGCGCGCATCTGCCGGTAGCCCCATCCAGGGCGCGGCGAGCGGATTCAGCCCGCAGGCGATATCGCAGATGACCGACGGCACGCCGGTGACCGCGAAGACGTCGCGATAGAACTGATCGAGGAACGGCAGGCGCTCCCGGGTTGAGACGTGTCCACCCATCGCTGCGCGACAGACATCGCGAACGGCTGCGTCGTCGCCACTCGCCAGCGCGTCGGCCAGCAGCCTCAGCTTCGCCGCGTAATCGGGCTGGCCGGTGTAGGCACCGAAGATCTGGTGCAGCCGACGCTTCGTGCGCTTCTCGGCATCGGCCAGATTGCGCGACTTCGGAATCTCCTCCGCTGCCAGCCGCTCGACGACATCGGCGGCGACGTGCCGATAGCGCCGCGAGACAGCGACGCGGGCGAGCACCTGATCGAGCTGAATCTCACTCACCGGACGATCCCTCACTGCGAACGCGCAGGATCAGGTCATACGCCGCGCGGCGCTTCATGCCGTACTCATTCGTCAGCTGCTCCAGGATGGTCCGCGAATCGAGCCCCTCGGCCAGCATCGCAGCGACGATCGCCACAGCGTCTTCCGGCTGCTCAGGCTCCGCATCGGCACTGCTGGCAACGAGCACCGTCACCTCGCCGCGCACCTCACCTTCGGCGCGGAGCTGGGCGATCAGCTCAGAGATCATGCCGCGCTGATAGCGCTCGTGCGGCTTTGTGAGGTTGCGCGCCAGGCAGGCGGGGCGGTCGCCACCAGCCGTCAGCACGTCCTCAAGGCAGGTGATCAGCCGGTGCGGCGCTTCGAAGAAGACGAGCGTCGCCGACGTGCGCAGCCAGGGGGCGAAGAAGGAGCGGCGCTTGCCACCGGTGCGCGGCGGGAAGCCGAGGTAGACGAACGGCGCGACCGGCAATCCGGCAGCAGCCAGCGCCGTGGTGACAGCACTCGCGCCGGGGACGCTCGTCACCTCAATACCGGCGTCGATCGCTGCGCCGACGATCCGAAAGCCGGGGTCATTGACCAGCGGCGTGCCGGCATCGGACACGAGTGCAACGCTCGCGCCGCCCAGCAATCGCTCGATGAGCTCCGGAGCACGCGACTGCTCGTTGTGGTCATGATAGGAGACGACCGGCGTCGCAATCTCCCAGTCGCGAGCGATTGCGCGGAAGTCACGCGTGTCTTCGGCAGCGATCAGATCGACTGCGCGCAGGATATCGACGGCCCGATAGGTGATGTCGCGACGGTGCCCGATCGGCAGCGCCACGATGTAGAGCGTGCCGTTCGTCACTCCCGCCTGCGTCACTTCGCCCCCAGATCTTCCTGCATACCCCGCTGACCGGTACTATTGTGGACCACAACGCGCGTGAAAGGACGGCCAGGTGGAACCTGCTGACGAGCGCGATCTGTCGACAACGATCTATTGCCCAAACTGCGGGGCGCCGAACGCGAGCGACACGGTTCGCTGCCGCAATTGTGGTGCATGGCTGCCCAGCCAGGAGCAGGTCATCGACGTCACCAGCGGTGAGCCGGAGGTGGTGTCAGCCAGGGACGAGGCGCAGGAACCCCGGGGGCGCTTCCAGACGATGACAGTCGGATCCAGCCGGATCGTCGTCGCGCGCGGTGGCAGCCGAACCTGCCTGCTGATCGGGATCGTGGCGTTGCTGGTCGGCTGCTGCGTCTGCTGGGTTCTCTGGTCCGGCTTCGGCGCGATTTTCTAACGTTCCAGCCGCCGCCGAAGCGCCGCGATATCCATCGCCAGCAACATCATTCCGAAGAGAATGACGGCGCTCCAGAGCAGACCGGCCCACGGAAAGGCGTCGCCGCCGCCGCCAAACAGCGTCAGCGCGCCACCGGTCACCAGCAGCCAACCGGCCGCTGCGTACCAACGTCCGCGCCTGCCGAACAGCAGAAGGGCCAGCGGGACGTAAAACATGACGAACATCGTCGCGATGATCCAGAAGCCATCCATGCTGCCTCACTCTCCTCATCCCCAGCAGATGCTAGTGTATCGAGCAAGCTAGCGTTGGTACGGCGCACCGACCAGCGCAGCACCAAACGCGCCCGGATAGCTCCCCGCCTCGTAGCCCATCAGCTCCCGCTTGGCGACGATCTCGCCGAGGTGGAAGACGTGATGGATCGCGCACTGCACAATCGCGACGCCGAGATGGATGCCGCCAGCGTGGAATGGCGCGTAGCTGCCGTCGTACGGCAGGGTCAGATCGAGATCCGCCTCGGTGAGGCTCAGCAGAAATGGTCGCAGCCGGTCGCGCACGCCAGCGACAGCCATGCGAACCGCCGGCCAATCATCGACTGCCCCATCGCCGCCGATGCCGAAGCGCGGGCTGCTCAGCAGCGGATCAAGCTCGAGATGCTGAAAGCGCCGGTTGATCCACGAATCGATCTGGAAGGTGACATGCCCGATCGTCCAGGCGAAGCAGCTACCGCCGTCGATTTGTTGCACCATGTCCGCCGGCGAGACGTCGGCAATCGCCGCGTCCAGATCGTCCCAGGCGGTCAGCAGCAGCGTGGCCGGCATCGTCGGTAGCCGCAAATGCATCTCCCTTGTAGTGCGCTGGTGGCAGGGCGGGTCGTGTGGTTGAACGGGCGTATGCAATACGCCCCTACATGGTTCGCTTTGCGCATCAGATGCGCTATTCTGCACAGCACGAATGTTGTTACGGACATATTGCAATGCAGGGGCGTATTGCATACGCCCGGTTGGCCGGTCCTCCGACATGATCGCGCACGCCCACCCACCCCACACGCACCCCGCCAGCATCAGCCAACAATCGCGAGGAAGCCACCGGATGGGCTGCGCTCGATCTGCCGGATGGCAACGATCGCGCGGCGATCGAGCGGGCCGTAGACGTGCGGGAAGCGACGGTCGGGATCGTCGTAGCGCACCTCGGCGGTGATACGCGAGAGGTTGATGGTGAGGAGCAGATACGGTCGCGAGTCGGCGGTGTAGAAGGTGTTGCCGACGGCAAGCACTTCGTCCTCGCCATGCGTGAGGTGGACAAAGCCATCCGCTTCAAATGGCTCGGGCAGGTAGGGCTTATCGGGAGGCTGAGACAGGAACCACGGTTCGGGCACCAGGTGATAGGCGAGATCGGTCACGACTGCCTCCCGAACGTAGACACAAAGAGACGATCCCAACGAGCCTTTGGCTTCGACGCCATCGCAGTTGCTGATCTACCATCGATCGACCGGTTTCCCGTTCGGTCGTTGATGACCTCAACTGGCACAGTGGATAAGACCGTCTGTGCAACTCATCCCCGTCTGCGTCGTCATCACTATCGAGACAAGACCGAAGTCTAGAAGGTCATCGATGCGATTCGTTTCGCGGTGGTTCCGAGCGATACGGGTGCGACTGACGAATCAGTCGTCTCCGTTGCGTCGATTCCGATCAACTCATCGGGATCGTGCACGTACAATAGCATCGATGTGCCGCCCTGTCAACACCCTGGCGCGATCCAATCTGATTCACGGCTTCCTCAGCGTCGATCAGTGCTATCCGGGCAAAGGTGGTGCTAGAATAGGTGCGACGTATCGGGGACCAGATCTCCGATCTCCACGGGTAGACGATACGCGGGCGTAATCGACCAGGGAGTTGGACAGAATGCTGACCGAGATGCGGGATCGCCTCAAGGCGCGCGTGGGAATTTACGGCACCGGCTGGAATCCCGAGTCGGTCGTCGGCCTGCTGCTGCCGTTCATGTTTGTCATCATGATCGCGGTCTTCGGCTGGATGGCGATTCACGTCCTCCACGGCTAACCTGCTCCACAGACGTCATCAACCAAGAGTGATTTGACGGGCCGTTCCCTCGGGGCGGCCCATCATGTTGGCACGCAGAACGAGCTGCGAGCCGCACAGTCAGAATGCCGGAGGTGAGATGCACGATCTGCAACGCGACGATATCGCACGCAGGATCGCAACACGCGCCAGCGTCACAGCCGAGCTGGATGCGCCGCACGGACTGGACGGATCGATCGATCTGACCATCGCGACCCACGAAGATGGCCCGCCTGCGCACGTCCGCGTGGCCGCCATCGATGCTCTCGAACGGGGTGAGACACACTACACCGACCGCCAGGGCATCCTGCCACTCCGCGAAGCGTTGGCCGCCCGGACATCCGCCGAGGGCTTCCCAGCCGATCCGGCGGGCGTCGTCATCACCAACGGCGGCTCGGAAGCGCTCTACATCATCCTGCAATCACTCGTGACACCCGGGGATTCAGTATTCGTTGTCGGCGGAACCTCGCCGAACGTCGCCCACATGATCGCGTTCATGGGTGGCGAGATCGTCTGGATCGATGGTGGCGCTGATCTCCCGGAGAGCCCGAACGCCAGGCTGCTGCTCGTCAGCGACCCATCGCCGGCGGACGGCACACTGGCCGCAGATGGCGCGGTCGAACGGCTGGCAACGCAGGCGCTGGAGCGCGGCATCGAGGTCGTTCTCGATCGCTCGCTGTCCTGGAGCCAGTTCACCCATCTCACGCCGCTCTTCAGCGATCCCGCCATCACCGAGCAGGTCCTGACCGTCGGTTCGTTCTCGCACGCCTGGGATATGGCCGGATGGCGAGCGGGCTACTTCACGACGCCGGTCACCCATCGCGCGAAGATGCAGGGGCTGAAGCTGGCGATGTCGATCTGCACCAGCACCGCATCGCAATACGCCGCGCTGGCCGCGCTGGAGGGGCCGGACGACTGGCTGATTGCCCGGCGCACACGGATGGCGGAGCGCCGCGACGAGATCATCGCCCTGCTCGCCGACGCCGGTATCCCGACCACGACTCCGTCTGCCTGGCCGCCGCTGCTGCTCGATACGCGCCTGATCCAGCCAGATGACGAGCAGGCCGCCGCCATGATCCGGGATGCTTGCGGCGTCATCGTCGAGCCGGCGTCTCATTGGGGGCCCGCCTATCGTGGGCGTTGTCGTCTTCGTCTCGACGCGAGTGTCGAGACACTTCGCGAGGGGATCGCGCGGTTGGCAGCGTTCCACAATAGCTGCGGCTGACAGGAGAAGACTGTGTCCATCAATATCTTTGACCTGATGGAGCTTGCCAGGAGCAGGCCGGCCGCGATCACACTCGGTCTGGGAGACCCGGATCTGCCAACGCCGGCGCACATCGTCGCTGCAGCCGCCGAGGCGATCGAATCCGGTCGTACCGGCCCGACACCGGCCACCGGCCTGCTGGAGCTGCGCGAGGCGATTGCGCGCAAGCTATCCCGCGACAATGGCGTCGAGGTCGATCCCGAGACCGAAGTGCTGGTCACGACCGGCGGGCAGGAGGCGCTGTTCCTGCTGGTTCAGGCGCTGATCGAGCCGGGAGATGAGATCATCGTCCCCGACCCGCGCTACACGTCCTACGACCGGGCGATCAGCCTGGCGGGCGGCAAGATGGTGCTCGTCCCGACTCATGCCGAGAACAACTTCGCCCTCGACCCCGACGAGGTTGAGAAGCGCATCACGCCACGCACGAAGGTGCTGCTCGTCATCTCACCGAACAACCCGACGGCCGGCGTCAACCCGCCCGAGGTGATGCAGCGGCTGGCCGAGATCGCCACGAAGCACGACCTGATCGTTGTCGCCGACGAGATCTACGAGAAGTTCGTCTACGACGACGCGGTCCACGTCAGCATCGCGTCGCTGCCGGGCATGCGCAGCCGCACGATCACGCTCAACGGCATGTCGAAAACCTACGCGATGACCGGCTGGCGCATCGGCTATCTCGCCGCGCCGAGCAGCTTCATCCGGGCCGCCTCGGGCCTCAAGGAGATGGTCAACATTCAAGCACCGAGCGTTTCGCAGTGGGCCTCGGTGGCTGCGCTCAATGGCCCGCAGGAGTGCGTCGAGGAGATGCGCCGCACGTACGACGAGCGCCGCAAGATGATGATGGGCGAGCTGGACCGCATGGGCATCAGCTACGGTCACCCCTACGGCGGACTCTACATCTGGGCCAACGTTTCCAGCACCGGCCTCAGCGCATCCGAGTTCTCCTACAAGCTGCTCGACGAGGAGAACGTCCTCGTCCTGCCCGGAGCAGGATTCGGCCAGGGCTGGGACGACTGGATCCGCATGACGATCCTGCAGCCCGAAGAGACCCTCCGCGAGGTGGCGGAACGGATGAGCAAGATCGTCGAGCAGAGAGTGAGCCGGGTGGGCTAACGACCCACCAGCGCCGGATCCTCCAGCCCCGCCTCGGCGAAACCGCGGGCGCGCAGGAGGCAGGCGTCGCAAGCGCCGCAGGGCGTGCCATCTGGCGCGGGGTCGTAGCAGGAGACGGTCAGGCCGTAGTCCACACCGAGCTCGACGCCGCGCCGGATGATACCGGCTTTGGTCAGCTCCATCAGCGGGGTGTGAATCGTCAGGTGCTGCGTGCCCTCGACGCCCGCCTTCGTCGCCAGATTGGCCATCGTCTCGTAGGCGCGGATGTACTCCGGTCGGCAATCCGGGTAGCCGGAGTAGTCCAGCGCATTGACCCCGATGAAGATGTCAGACGCGCCCAGTACCTCCGCCCAGGCCAGGGCGAAGGAGAGGAAGATCGTGTTGCGCGCCGGGACGTAGGTGATCGGGATGTCGCCGCCAACGCTTTCGGTAGCGCGCCCCTTTGGCACGTCAATGTCCGCCGTCAGCGCCGAGCCGCCGAAGGTGCGCAGGTCAATATCGGCGACGATGTGCTCGGCGACACCTAGCGCCTTTGCGACACGCCGCGCCGCTGCCAGCTCCGCCTCATGCCGCTGGCCGTAGCAGAAAGAGAGCGCATGCGGCGTGAAGCCCTCAGCCTTCGCGATCGCGAGGCAGGTCGTCGAATCCAGTCCGCCGGATAGCAGTACGACTGCGCGTCGTTCGTCCGTCATCCGTTCTCCCATGTCCCTTGTCGCCCGTAGAGTACCGTCAGGTCGCGCAGCCACTGAGCGCGTTCGGGGTCGAGCGCGTCGGCATCCATCTGCCAGCCCCAGTTGCCTTCTGCCAGTCCCGGCACATTCATCCGCGCCTCACTGCCGAGGGATAGCACATCCTGGAATGGCACGATCACGAAATGAGCGGTCGAGCGATAGGCGGAGCGAATGAGATCCCAGGCGATATCGTCGCCACTGACTGCAAGATAGCGTCGGACATGGTCGCGCGTGCGCTCATCGAGCGTGGCGTACCAGCCAACCGTCGTGTCGTTATCGTGCGTACCGGTATAGACAACGCTGTCGCGTGTCAGGTTGTGTGGCAGATAGAGGTTGTCAGCGCCCGAGCCGAAGGCGAACTGCAACACGCTCATGCCGGGGAAGTCGGCTGCGAGGCGCAACGCGTCGACATCCGGCGTGATGACGCCGAGATCCTCAGCGACGATCGGCAGCGTGCCATCCGGCGCGAGCGCGGCACGGACCGCATCGAACAGTGCGATTCCCGGCCCCGGTCGCCACGCGCCGCTGATGGCGGTCGGCGCACCGGCCGGCACCGACCAGTAGGCAGCGAACCCGCGGAAATGGTCGATCCGCGCGATATCGACGAGCCGGAAGGTTGCCCGGAAGCGCTCGACCCACCAGCTGAAGCCATTGGCCTGCATTCGATCCCAGTCGTAGAGCGGATTGCCCCACAGCTGGCCGGTGGCGCTGAAGTAGTCCGGCGGGACACCAGCAACCTGCGTGCGATTCCCGCGCGCATCGAGCTGAAACAGCTCGCGGTTGGCCCAGACATCGGCGCTGTCGTAGGCGACGAAGATGGGGATATCGCCGAAGATTTCGACGCCGCGGTCGTTTGCGTAGTGCTTCAGGTCCCGCCACTGGCGATCGAAGATGAACTGCGCGAAGTCATAGGCGGCGATGGAATCTGAGAGACGCTCTCGCGCTTTGGCCAGCGCCTGTGGATCGCGCAGTCGCAGCGGCTCTGGCCAGTCGATCCACCATGTTTGCTGCTCGTCATGCAACGCCATAAACAGGCTGAAGTCGTCCAGCCAGCGCGCCTGCTCGGCGCGAAACGCCTCAAGCTCGGCGCGCAGCGGCGACGATGGCGTGGCCTGCAATCGCTCGGCGGCCAGCCGCAGCGCCGTTGTCCGTGCGTGGCGAGTTGCATTGGCGTCAGCTGCCCGAGCAGCCTCGGTCAGATCGCTGGGCAGCAGCAGCCCATCATTGACGAGCCGGTCGAGCGCGACGAGATCGGGATTACCAGCGAACGCAGAGAACGCCGAGTACGGTGAGTTCCCCATGCCGGTCGGGCCGAGCGGCAGGATCTGCCAGCGCGTCTGCCCGGCAGCCACGAGCCAGTCGACGAACTGGTATGCGCCGTCGCCGAGATCGCCGATCCCACCAGCACCGGGCAGGCTGGTTGGGTGCAGCAGTATACCGGCGTGTCGCAGCGGCGGTCGTCGTGCGAAATCGTCAGCCATAACCGAGCGCTCCCTCCCCGTGAGCAGTTCAACGCGGCAATTGTGCCGGGTTCGTCGAGCCGTCGAAAGGGCGCGCCGAACACCGGCGTGGCACGCACCCTGCGCGCCAGCAAGTGACGGTGCCGACCACGTGTGAGGTTCACATTCCGTCAAGTGGGAGGCGAGCGAAAGGATATTCACGACATGCCAGATCGCAATACACGTCTGGATGGCAAGCGGATCGCAGCGCTGTTCACCGATGGTGTCGAGGAAGTTGAGTTCACCGAGCCACGCGACGCGCTGACGAACGCCGGAGCGACCGTGACGATCGTCTCGCTCAAGAGTGGTGATATCAAGGGTTGGGATCACACCGATTGGGGCACGACGTTCAAAGCCGACACGACGGTTGATTCTGTGTCAGCCAACCAGTTCGATGCGCTGCTTATACCGGGCGGCGTGATGAACCCGGACAAGCTCCGGATGAACAAGGGTGCCGTCGCGTTCGCGCGAGACTTCTTCGAGCAGCGCAAGCCGGTCGCATCCATTTGTCATGGGCCGTGGCTGCTTGTGGAAGCAGATGTCGTGCGCGACCGAACGATGACGAGCTACCCGTCGCTACATACCGACATTGAGAACGCGGGCGGCAAATGGGTCGATCGCGAGGTGGTTGTCGATCAGGGTCTGGTCACCAGCCGCAATCCGAAGGACCTCCCGGCCTTCATTGGCAAGATGCTTGAGGAATTCGCCGAAGGACCGCATGAGGGTCAGGATCGATCGATTCGCGAGGAGGCGAGCCGGCACGCCAACGACTAACCTGCCGCATTTAGCACGTCCGTAACCTCACCACGGGCATCGCCCTTCCTCACCCATCGGGGAAGGGCGAAGTGCTGTCGGTCTGCCTGCCATCTTGTTGTGCCGCGCCGGAGCCGGTATCGTCTCGTCGCATGCGGCTCATGGGTTGGCGAAGGGGAGAGATGTGGCACAGGACGACTACACGGCGCAGCGGCAGCGGGTCGAGCAACGACTGATCGTTCGCGGCGGCGCGCCGGCCATACCGGATCGCGAGATGCCGCTCGCCGAACGCATGGCGCAACTGGATACGCCGGGGCTGTCGATCGCGGTCGTTGAGCATGGTGAGATCGCTTGGGCGCAGGGCTACGGCGTACGCCGCGCCGGTGATGACGCAGCAGTGACGACCGAGACGCTGTTCCAGTCCGGCTCGATCAGCAAGCCGGTCGCGGCGCTCGGCGTGCTGCGGCTCGTCGAGCAGGGCGTCATTGACCTCAATACCGACGTCAATACCTACCTGCGCTCCTGGAAGGTGCCACCGATCGACGAGTGGCAGCCGGAGCTGACGATCCGCCAGCTCATCAGCCACAGCGCCGGCCTGACGGTCCACGGCTTCCCCGGCTATCCCGAAGGCTCGCCTCTACCGACGGTGCCACAGATTCTCGACGGCGAGTCACCGGCCAACACCGGGCCGGTGCGAGTCACGATCATTCCGGGGACGCAGTTCCGCTACTCGGGCGGCGGCACGACGATCGTTCAGCAGGCGCTGGAGGATGTCACCGGCCGGGCGTTCCCCGATCTGCTCCACGACCTGGTGCTCGCGCCGCTCGGCATGACCAACAGCACCTACGCGCAGCCGCTCCCCGACGCACTGCACCAGCAGGCGGCCGCCGGCCATCGCGCCGGAGGACAGCCGGTTTCCGGCGATCGGCACGTCTACCCGGAGATGGCCGCAGCCGGCCTCTGGTCGACGGCATCGGACCTGGCCCGCTTCGCGATCGGGATCATCCACGCCTGGAGTGGCGAGCCGAACGCGATCCTGTCGCAGGAGATGGCGCGGCAGATGCTGACGCCGATCCTGCCGACGGGAACTGCCGCGCTCGACACCTACATTTCGCTGGGTCTGTTCGTCAATGACGATTCCGACGCCCCACAGTTCGGACATGGAGGCTCGGATGAGGGCTTCACCGCTCGTCTCCTCGGGTGGCCTGCTGCCGGGCGAGCAATCGTCGGCATGGTCAATGGCGACACGCAGGACGGCGCGCGGCAACTGCTCGATGACGTGTTCCACACCATCGCGACCACCCACAGCTGGGAAGCACCGGCCAGCGAGTTCCCGCCGGTCGAAGTTGTCGATCCACCGCGCCGCGACCTTGACGCGACCTGGGTGCTGCCGTCCGGCTTCAAGCTGATCGCGCTGGTGCGTTACGGCGATCTCTATCTGGCCCCGCAAGGCCAGCCCCCGATGCGCCTCACGCGTCTGAACGCCACCACTTGGTCATCCGAAGTCCTCAACACCCGCGTCGAGCAGGTCATCGAAGACGGCCGGACAACAGCGCTGATCCTGCATCAGGATGGTGTGGCGCAGCGGGCGGTGCGGAAAGAGTAAGGCTGGCCCTCACCCCCTGGCCCCCTCTCCCAACGTTGGGAGAGGGGGTATCCAGTGCGACGATGGTTGGGTGCCGTGTTGAAAGTGTCGGGCGCTGGCAGACCCCTCTCCCGGCCTCTCCCCTTCGAGGGGAGAGGAGCGCAGAACGGCAGCCAACTCGCCAAGGTGATGACACCCCCTCTCCCAAAGTTGGGAGAGGGGGCCGGGGGGTGAGGGCCACCACCGCCGCTTCTACCCCGCCATCTCCCGCAGCCGCGGGATGACATCTTCGGCGTACTGGCGGAGGAAGCGCTCCTGATCCTCGCCGGGGGCGTGGAAGACGAGGTGGGTGAAGCCGAGGTCGAGATAGGGCTTGATGTGCTTGATCTGATCCTCGGGATTGTCGGAGACGATCCAGCGGCTGACGGTGCGCTCGATCGGCAGGGCGTCGGCGAGGCGCTCCATCTCGATCGGATCCTCGACGCCGGTCTTCTCGTCCGATGAGAGCGCCAGCGCAGCCCAGTGGTGGGTGTCCTCGCGGGCGCGGTCGAGATCGTGATCGTAGGAGACCTTCATCTCAATCATCATGTCGACACTGCCCGGAGCCTTACCGGCCTTCTCTTCGCCCTCTTTGACCGCCGGTACCAGCTTGTCGCGGTAGAGCTCCTCGCCCTTGCCGCTGGTGCAGATGAACCCGTCGCCGGCGCGGCCAGCGTAGCGAGCGACTAGCGGACCACCTGCAGCGATGTAGAGCGGAATCGGCTGATCCGGCTTGTCGTAGATCGTCGCCTTCTGCGTCTGGTAGTGCTCGCCCTCGAAGGTCACACGATCTTCGGTCCAGAGCTGCTTCATCAGCGAGACGGCCTCGCGCAGGCGTGCGTAGCGCTCCTTGAACTCCGGCCAGTCGGTACCGGTCGCCGGGATCTCATTCAGCGATTCGCCGGTGCCGACGCCGAGGAAGACGCGACCGGGGGCGAGGCAGCCAAGCGTCCCCATCGCCTGAGCGACGATCGATGGGTGGTAGCGGAAGGTCGGTGTCACGACGCTCGTGCCAAGCTGCACCGTGCTAGTGCGCTCGGCGACTGCCGCCAGCCAGGCGAATGAAAACGGCGAGTGCCCGTTCGTGTGTCGCCAGGGCTGGAAGTGATCGCTGACGATAACCGAATCGAACCCGACCTCTTCAGCGATAACCGCAAACTCCAGCAGCTCGCGCGGGCCGAACTGCTCCGCCGAGGCTTTCCAGCCGATCTTCAGCATTATGTCTCCAAACTTCTGTTCCGCATGACGTCCACGCAACCCCACGACAGGGTACGACGATTCAAGCGCAGTGCCTATGCCATCTGTCTCCTGACGGCCATAACGGCTGCCACAGCGCCAGCATTCCCGCTGGACAGTTGCACTGCCTGTGCTATCGTGCCGCCGAATGTGACTGCACCTGATGGGGAGGGATTCTATGGCACTGAAACGCGAGCTGGGCGACTGGATTGACGAGCGGCAGGAGCGCTTCACGACCATCTCCGACCAGATCTGGGAACGCCCGGAGGTCGCGATGGCCGAGCACTTCGCCTGCGATCTGCAAGCCGAGACGCTGGAGGCGGACGGATTCCGCATCACCCGCAACGTCGGCGATCAGCCAACAGCATTCACCGCCGAGTGGGGCGAGGGCGCGCCGATCATCGGCTTCCTCGGTGAGTACGACGCGCTGCCGGGCCTCTCGCAGAAGTCGCAGGCGACGAAGGATCCAGTCGTTCCTGAAGCGCCGGGCCACGGTTGCGGCCACAACCTGCTCGGCACCGGCGCGATGGCGGCGGCGATGGCGGTCAAGGCGTGGCTGAACGAGACCGGCCAGTCCGGCACCGTGCGTTACTACGGCTGCCCGGCCGAGGAGACGATCACCGGCAAGGTCTACATGGCGCGGGCCGGAGCATATGACGACCTCGACGCAGCGATCACCTGGCACCCGTGGGGCACCACGACCGTCTCGCTCGGTAGCTCGCTGGCCGTCGACAACCTGCGCTTCCGATTCTTCGGCAAGACCGCCCACGCGGCCGCCCAGCCGGAGCAGGGTCGTTCGGCGCTGGACGCGGTCGAGCTGATGAACAATGGCGTGAACTACCTGCGCGAGCACGTCATCGAGAAGGCCCGTATCCACTACGTCATCACCAATGGCGGTGGCGCCCCGAACGTCGTGCCGGACGAGGCCGAAGTCTGGTACTTCGTCCGCGCACCAGAGCGCGAGCAGGTCGAGGCGATCACCGCTCGCGTGCGCAAGATCGCCGAGGGCGCGACGCTGATGACCGAAACGACCTGGGAAGAGGACTTCCAGGCGGGAGCGTATAACGTGCTGCCGAACAAAGCGCTGGCCGATCTGGCACTGGGCGTGCTTCGGGAGCTGGATCCGCTGGAGTTCACTGCCGAAGAGCAGGAATTCGCCGGCACGGTGATCAGTGGGTTCCCAGATGGCATCCGTGAGGCGGCAGTAAAGGCGCGCAGCCTGCCGGCCAAGCTACTCGACGCACCACTCGTCGGCGATGTCATCGATCCGGCCGATGAGGGCGAGGTCGGCGCGGGCTCGACCGACGTTGGCGACGTCAGCTGGATCACACCGACGCTGCAGGTCCACACGACCTGCTGGCCGTTCGGCATTCCGGGTCACAGCTGGGGCATCACCTCGACCGGCGCGATGTCGATCGGCCACAAGGGCATGATCCAGGCGGCCAAGGCGATGGCGATCACCGCCGCCGAGCTCTACACGAACCCCGAGGAGCTGGCCAAGGCACAGGCCGAATTCAAGGAGCGCCTCGACGGCCGCGTGTACAAGACGCCACTCCCCGAGGGCGCGAAGCCACCGGCCCCGCAGAAGCCGCGTGCGTAAGCAACCTGGAGTGACTGCACTCAGCACCGGCTGAGGCCAGATTTCTGACGAGCCAGAGCAATGAAACGGGCCGGCACATCTGTGTCGGTCCGTGCTTCATCCACGCCCCCCGTCCGGGTGGCCGGCCAGCAAGTCATCGATGCCGGTCGCGAGGACACGGAGCTTGGCGATAAGGGTAGCGTCGACAGTCACTGGTCTGACCACCTCGGGATCGTCCGGATGCGGGATGCGCCAGAGCGCGAGGCGCAGCAGGCGCTGGCGCTCGGCGAGAAACGCATACAGCACAGGACACGATGTCCTGAATTGCTCGGCTTCATCGGCCAGGTGGCGGGCCTGGTCAATCTGCATGTCGGACATCGGCTCGCTCCATTCTCGTAGGTGTCATCCAGCAGGTCAGTCGTTGGGGTCCCTTCCGCCAGGGTCCGCCAGGTTACGTGAACAGGCGCTGGGCAGATGCTGGCCGACGGTGCGTGGACTGACGAAGAGCCGCTCTGTGGCCTGCACATCGGTCATCCTTCGGCCACCGGCCACTGACAAGATGCGTCGAAGATGCAGCAGTGATCAGGCGGCGCTACTGCGAATGGTCAGTCGAGTCCGCCGGATGATGAGCAGGGCCAGCCGACGCTGGATCTGCAACACGTAACTGCCCGGCCCGTCGTGTGTGCGGTGCTTGACCGGCAGCATTGCGCCAAAGCGGTCGACAGCGTCCACTCGGGCAGTGTGACTGAGAAGGCGAGTGTCGAGCTCAGCAGGATTGATCACGGGATGGCTCCTTTCTGCCTCCACCACATCGTGTGGTGATATGAAGACAATAGGAGCCAACAGACTGGCGCACATCCGGGGCTTTACTGAAATCCGTGTCGTGATTCGATGGCGCGATCTACGTAGTGTTACCGGGTCACCCAATGTTGGCGCGTGATGGTTGCGCACAGGTGTCGAACGGTCCACCGGCACTCGCGCAGCTTCGTTCTGTTGATGTCTCCATACCAGCACTGCCAGAATGGACAGTATCCCGACTGACCAGTTGAGCACCGCGCGTAGTGGCTATTATGTCGAGGACGGACGCGCAGAAGTCGGAGACACTGGCGATGCGGCGCGGGACGTGCCTCGCCGCGATGTTCCAATGCTGGAATACGGAGGTCCGACGCGTGGGAATCATGGATTTCTTCAAGGGGGTCAAGCGTCCAGACGAGGACGCGTTCATTATCACCGAGCCGGAGCTGCGTGACCGGCTGCTGGCGCTGAACCATGAGCAGCTGCCGTTCGCGATCAGGCCCGGAGACATCAGTGAGCTTGAGGCGAGCTGGAAGATTGTCGATGCCAGCTGGTACGAGATCTTCGGCAAGGCCGGAATCAAGAAGACACACAACATCTACCTGACGCTCGACGAGCGCAAGCACGAAGTCCGCGCACTCGAAGAATCGATGGACGTCGAGTGGCAGGCCGGCGTGCCGCAGCTGTCGCTCTCGGTCGAGAAGTTCCAGGGACGGACATTGGGCTCGAAGTCCTTCGGCACCGGCTACGCCTTCACCAGCATCGACCCGCTCGATTTCGGCAAGGCCTATAGCTATCGCTTCGACGTCTCCGAGATGAAGGACCCGATCGTCCAGACGATCCTTGAGGCCGGCTGGTCGTACGTCCCGGTCGCGACGATGTCCCGCATCCGCGCCAGCTAGCAGGGTGCGGTGAGCGCGGGTCAGAGTCGTCCTCTGGCCCGCACCTGTCGAGCGTCGCAACGCCCACTACGCGCTCGGATTGATTGCCAGTTCGCCGTCTGCGGTCGTCGGCTGCGGCCGGGCAGATCGCGCGCTCATCAGCAGGCAGATGATGACAAGCGGGATCAGGATCGCCAGACTCTGGTAGACGGCGACGTAGTTGTCGTTGCTGACGACCAGTGCCGCGCCACCCCAGGCAGCGCCGATGGCCAGGCCGACTTCGGTGCCGGCCGCCTGCAGCGCCATAACCGCGCCGCGCGCTTCGGGCAGCGAGTCGAGCAGGAGGATACCGGTGATCAGGTAGAGGCTGACGCCGAGCAGTGCCGTGATGCCAACGAACAGCGCCATCGTCGGGATGTTCGTGTAGACGATGCCCGCCCCGAGCAGATTGACACCCATCAGTGTCGCGAACGTGGCGTGGACCCGGCGCTTCGGCACCCGCTCGATCACCCGCGGCACGAACAGGCTGCCGGTAGTGAAGCAGATACCGCTGACGAGGAAGATCAGGCTGGTCGCATTCGCGCTGGCGCTCAGCTCCGTCTCCAGATACGCGCCGAGATAGACCGAGAAGGCCGACCAGACCGACAGCATGCCGATGAAGACCACCAGCAGCCAGACTGTCTCACGGTTGGTCATCACCTGGCGGTAGCGCGCCCGGTAGGCACTCCACAAGCTACCCTCGTCGTGCTGCAGCGCATCGGAGGGCAGCCAGCGCGTGCCGAGCAACGCCACGAGTGGCGGAACCAGCGTGGCGGCCACCGCCCAGCGCCAGCCAAAATAGGCCGAGATCTGCGTCAGCAGCGGCTGGCCGGCGATGATCGCGACGCTCGCGGCGCTGGCGATGATGCCGATCCGGCGGTTGCGCTCGACCGGGTTCGCGAACAGGTCGCCTGCAGCTGCCATACAGACGCCGAAAATGAATGCCCCGCCAATCCCATCCAGCCCGCGGCCGATGGTGAGCCAGATATAGCTCGGGGCCAGTGCCGAGAGCAGAGTCCCGACGAGCAGCATGCCGCACTCGAAGCGCAGCATGGCGCGGCGCGAGTAGCGGTCCATCAATGGGACGACGGCGAACGCAATGACCGCCGCCAGCGCCGAGTAGAGCGTCGCCAGCTGGCCGACGCTGGCGTCGCTGACGTTGAAATCGGCCGAGATGTCCTTTAGCAGCGGGCTCAGCATCGAGCCGTGCAGCATGGTCGTAAACGCGCCAGTCGCCAGGACGAAGGTCAGCGCGTCGTCACGTTTCATCGTTGTCCCCCACCCGTTGCCAAACCCGCCAGAACGGTGGTGATGCCAGTAATTCCGCGACGATGCCTGCGAATCGTGTCGTTGACGGAATCTGCCGGCGCCGGAAGCTGCGGGTCGGCCGGGTCGGGGTTGCCGGTCAACAAGCGGCGCATCGCGCGCTGCCAGTCAGCGAGAAACGTGTACAGCTCCGGATAGGACGCGCGAATCCACTCTGCCCGTTCGGCAAGCGTCTCAGCGGAGGTGGGATCTGTGACGGACATCGGGATGCTCCGTTTCGGCCCGATCACGAAGTGGTCAGGCGATCAGCCTTCGGTACGCTGCAGCGGTCGGGCTCAGGCGGCGACGCCGCCATTCCTGGACTGACCGACATGTTCGCGCCCAATCCAGTCGGTGAGGCGATGGAGCTGCAGCACAAAGCCGCCCAATCCGTTGTGGGTACGACGGCTGACCGGTGGGAGCAGCGCGCCAAATCGATCCGCGGCGTCAACGCGAGCGGTGTGGCTGAGAAGGCGAGTGTCGAGCTCGGCTGGGTTGATCACGGGATGGCTCCTTTCTGCCTCCACCACAGCTCATGGTGGTATCAAGACAATAGGAGCTCACCGCGCGGGGCACATCCGGGGCATTACGCAATGCGTTTTCATGGTGGAGATTCCCGGCATACGTAATGTTACCGGGGTGGCACCCCTTCCCGACCTCATCGGCATGCGCGGGAAGGGGTGCAGCCTGCTGAGCGACGTGCGCTAGGCCACGAGCGCGTCAGTGCCGACGATGCGTTCGCGAGCGGCGCTGCGGTTTTCGGCGCGAAACTCATTGGCTACGTCCTGGCCACGAGTCTGGGCGATCGTGGTGTAGGCAATGATGCGGTTCTGCAGCTCCAGCACGCCCTGCATCAGGTCCTCCGGCAATGGAGGACAGCCGGGGATGTAGACATCGACCGGCACAATCTGATCGACACCCTGCACGACGGCATAGGTATCAAATGGCCCGCCGACGTTTGCGCAGGAACCCATCGAAACGACCCACTTCGGGTCGCCCATCTGATCGTAGAGCGTCCGAACGGTCGGGGCCATCTTCTTCGTGACCGTTCCGGCAACAATCATCAGGTCGGCCTGGCGCGGCGATGCGCGATAGAGCATCCCGAAGCGCTCGCCCATGTCGAAGCGCGGCATCTGCGCCGAGATCATCTCGATGCCGCAACAGGCGAGGCCGAATTGCAGCCACCAGAGACTGGAGCGCCGTGCCCACGAGAAGAGATGGTCTGCCGACGTGGTGAGGATGTTTCGCGACGTCCGGTCGGTTGAGAGCGGCATGCTGCCTCCCTGGAGGTACGGGGCGCAGTGATGGAGGCGTCCCTCGTTTTGAGCCCAGCATAGGCCGCGTCATCCGTTAGCACACCGTCCACCCTGCCGCTCAAGCCGTCGTCCAAACGGACAGGATTGGCCCGTATCCGGCAGGAATCGTCGTTATGTCGTGCGTAGTGTCGTGGATCGTAGGCGTTGATTGAAAATGCTTGACGAAGTCGCTTGCCGTCGCCATAGTGCGCGACTGATGGAGGGCGGTCACAACATGTCGACGAATGCGGAAGCCGAAGATTCACCACTGAACGCACCGGGCGGGCTGCGTGAGGTCGCGCTGCTCATGTTCCGGCTGGGATGGACCGCGTTCGGCGGACCGGCGGCTCACACAGCAATGCTGCGCGACGAGGTCGTCGTCCGGCGCAAGTGGCTGACCGACCAGCACTTCCTCGACCTGATGGGCGCGGCGAATCTGATTCCCGGCCCGAACTCGACCGAACTGGTCATCCACTCCAGCTACCAGCGCGCCGGTTGGCGCGGGCTGGTCGTCGGCGGGTCGCTCTTCATCCTGCCGGCTGCCACGCTGGTGCTACTGTTCGCCTGGCTGTACGTCGAGTACGGCACAACGACGACCGGCGAGTGGCTGCTCTACGGGATCAAGCCGGTTGTGATCGCCGTCGTGGCGCAGGCGCTGTGGGGCCTGGGACGCGCGGCGCTGCGTGGGCCGCTGCTGACTGCCGTCGCCGCCGGCGTTCTGGGACTCTATCTGCTCGGCGGCAACGAGATCGCGCTGATGTTTGGCGGCGCGCTCCTCGTCATGCTCGTGCGCAACTGGCGGAGGCTGAGGGAGCGCCGCACCGGCACACTGTCGATCGCGCCGACACCCGTCATCTTCGCCATGCTCGGCGCGGTCAGTGGCGCGGCGCTCGTTGAGTACAGCGGAACGCGGCTGTTCCTCACGTTTCTGAAGATCGGCTCGGTCCTCTACGGCTCCGGCTACGTCCTGCTCGCCTTCCTGCGAAACGACTTTGTGACTCGCCTCGGCTGGCTGACCGAGCAGCAGCTCCTCGATGCTGTCGCAGTCGGTCAGTTCACACCGGGGCCGGTCTTCACGACCGCGACATTCGTCGGCTACGTCGTCGGTGGCTTTCCCGGCGCGGTGCTGGCGACGCTCGGCATCTTCATCCCGGCCTTCTTCTTCGTCGCATTATCGATCCCGATCCTGCCCCACATCCGCCGATCGCCGTGGACCGCCGCTGCGCTGGACGGCGTCAACGTCGCGGCGTTGGGCCTGATGGCGGCCGTGCTGATCGAGCTGGCCGGGGCGGCACTCGTCGATGTCATGACGGTCGTGCTGGCGGCGGTGGCTGCCGTGCTGCTCATCCGCTTTCGCGTCAACTCAGCCTGGCTCGTGCTCGGTGGCGGGCTAATCGGCATTATCTGGGGCCAGTTGACCTGACCTTCCGGCCAGTATCGCGGTCACCTATAACCTGCTATAAGCCTATACAGAAGTTAGATAGCACGCACTGGAAGAGGGACGCTGTGACACAGACAGCAAGCGAGACGGTTTCTGCAAGCTGGCAAACCCTGATGGACGCACTGGACGGCATCCCGGAAGAGCGCATGACGGAACGCGGCGCAGCGGGTGACTGGTCGGTCAAGGATCTGCTCGGTCACATCGCCTTCTGGGAGAGTCGCGCCGTGGCGCATCTGAATCGGCAAGTCAGCAATGAGCCACAGCCGGACGACGATGGCGATGGTGATGTCGACTTTGAGGCCATCAACGTGGAGCAACATGCCCTGCGCGAGAATCAACCGCTCGGCGACGCCCGGGCGGAGATGGAGCAGACACACGAGCAACTCGTTGCGCTGCTCACCCGGATCCCGGATGTGTCGCCGGAGGAAATCAAGGGCAACACGTTCGGCCACTACGCCGAGCATACGCAGGACATCCTGGCCTGGCGCGAGCGCGCTGGAATCTAAGACAATACTGCCGGGCGGCTGACCGTCGTCGCCCGGCAGTAGTCAGGGTGTCGCAGATGGCGGATGAAGATTCGGCAGCAGCGCAGCGGTTCGCGTTCGTCGGCGGAGCGCTGTGCCTCGATTTCTCGAATACGGCCGACTGGCACGCCAGCGAGTCGCCGGTCGAGATGCTGCCGAGCTACGACGATCTTCTCGACTGGGCAATAGAGGCCAGTATCGTCGAGGCCGCGGAGGCAGCCCGCCTTCAGGCACTCGCCACAACCGACCCGGCGATCACCGCCGAGGTCATGCGCCGAGCGGTTGCGCTGCGCGAGGCGATCTATCAGCTGTTCTCGCGGCTCGCTGCTGGTGACGAGATCAACCCTGCCGACCTGGCGACGCTGAACGCTGAGCTTGCGATGGCCCTTCCATTCCGCGTGTTGGAGCGCGGAGACGACAGCTTCTCGTGGGCCTGGCTGCCGACCGGGCTCGATACCCCCCTGATGGCGATAGCGCTCTCGGCCGCCGAGCTGCTCGCCTCTCCGACGCTCGACCGCGTCCGTGAATGCGACGGCCACCCCTGCGGCTGGCTGTTCATCGATACCAGCCGCAACCTCAGCCGGCGCTGGTGCAGCATGGAGTCGTGCGGCAATCGCGCCAAGGCGCGCCGGCACTATCAGCGCTCGCGCAAAGCAGCAGGCGAGCGCGTCTGATCTGCACGATCACGGCTGTGACATTGCGGAACAGCCATGAATCCGCTATATAGAAATTCATTATCCAATCTATCGGGACCAATCGAAGGTTCCAGGCTCGTTGACCGGCCGAAGGCAGGCACCCGATGGCTGAACCCTCCCTGGTTGTGGTCGTTGATGACGATCAGACGCTGGCCGGCCTGATTACTGATGTGCTGGAGTTCGCCGGCTTCGATAGTCTCGTGTTTGATGATCCCGAGATGGCAGTCGGGCAAATCTCCACGATCCGACCTGCAGTTGTGCTGCTGGATGTCTGCATCAGCTGGCGTGAGCGCGCCTGGCAGGCGATCGTGCAGCTCTGCGACGACCCGAAGACGACCGGCATCCCGCTTGTTGTCTGCACAGCAGACGACGGGTTCCTGCGCGAGCACGCCGCCGATCTCGTCGCCCGTGGCATCCCCTACCTCCCCAAGCCGTTCGAGATCGACACCTTGATCGATGTCGTCGCTGGCGCGGCGCGATGGGAATCGGGCGAGTCGGCCCCGCGCAAGCGGCGACATTGACCGAATCAGTCGAGATTGTGCGTCGTGGCTACGATCGTATCGCCGAGGAGTATCTGCGCTCGCGCGGAGCCGATGATCCGGATATCCGGCTCGTCCGGGATCTCTGTGAGCAGATTACGCCGGGGAGCCGCGTGCTCGACGCCGGGTGCGGAGCAGGCTGGCCGATTGCGACAATGCTGGCCGAGCGCTGTGTCGTCAGCGGTATCGATCTCTCGACCTCACAACTGCAACTAGCGACCGCCAACGTGCCGGATGCCGGCTTCGCCGCTGCCGATCTCCGGGCGCTGCCGTTTGTCGATGCGACCTTCGCTGCTATCGTCTCGACCTACGCACTGATCCATGTGCCGCGCGAGGATCACGCCACTGTGCTGGCCGAGATGCGGCGCGTCCTCCAGCCAGCCGGGATGCTGCTGGTGACCATGGGAGCGTCTGATCTGCAGGACGATGTGGACGACGACTACCTGGGCACCGGTGTCGCGATGTACTGGAGCCACTACGGGCGCGAGACTAATCTGCGGCTGGTGGAGAGCGTCGGCCTGGAGATCGTCCGCGAGGAGCTGATCTTCGAAAACGAGGGCTTCGGCGGCGGCGCGCACCTGTTTGTCCTGGCGCGCCGCCCCGAAGAGGATATCTGACTATTCGGCGACGATTACTGGAATCTCAACGACATTGATCGGTGAACCATCCTTCGCTGAGTACTCCAGCACGACGACCGTGGCTGGTCCGGGTGAAAGATCGAACGGTACCGAGATGTCGAACGTGCCGCGCGTGCCGGTGCCGGATGTTGCCATCGCAGCCTGATCGACAACGACTGTCCCATCAGCAGCGCGCACCTGAATCTGGAATGCCGCTTCGAAGGTGTTGGCTGTTCCGGCGAGCCGTAGCGGGCTGGTGATGCGATCGCCGATCGCGACGGTGTCAACGAAGATGGCCGGTGTCAGGTTCTCGAAATCGGCGCGGGCAGCCGGATGATCGAGGACGATCCCTTCACCACCGAAGACGTCGACCGGCTCGCCATCGAGTGAGAACACCACCGACTCAATGGTTGGGAACTGCGTCAGCGTATAGGTGACCTGCGCCAGACGCGCCGTCATCGACAGGCTGCCGCCGCCGGACTCGAATTCGCCCGACAGATCGACTGTCGCGATGTTGTCATCACTGATCGTGATGCCGAGCAGGCGGGTGCCGTCCGGTATCGAGGTCGTCATGCCGGCGGCCTGCTCCTCAGCGGACGGGCCGGTCAGCAGCTCCTGCATCGCCGCTCCGGCGACCTGCAGCGTGTGCGGGACAGTCCGATGGGCCAGCGAAACCTTCTCGTCGCGCATGAAATAGATCGACAGCGTGAGCATGTCGGCCGAACCGGCGACGGTCGCCGTCGGCTGACTCGACGGGACTGTCGCTTCAGCGGCCGGGCTCGTGCTGGTCGGCTCCTCGGGTGCTTCGGTGGCGGGTTCTTCGACCGCCTCGGTCGGCTCCTCAGTTGGCTCGTCCGTCGAGTCCTCAGTCGCGGCCGCAGCGGTCGTGCTGGTGGCGATGGGCGATGTCGCCGTTGCCTCGTCGCCATCCGAGCCACAGGCAGCCAGCAGACTGCCGAGCAGCAGAACCACGCCGAATACCATCAGGACACGCCAATGCGACGTCTTGCGTCGCGGGTCGATCATCGTCTGCTTCTCCATCCGTTTCATGCGGCGCCATTCACGACCGTGTCCCGGCGTTGGTCGCTTGTCGGCTCTGTGACACAACAACGACGATCGCGAGCGTTCGTCACGTCCGGCGGAATACGAATTCGCTTCACGTCGGACGACATAGCAACGGCTCCCGAGGAACACTCGGGAGCCGTTGATAAAGCGACTGAGATCGCGCGGGCGCTATGCTCGCCCGCGTACTGCACCCCAGATGAATAGCACGATAATCGCGCCGAGCACGGCGATCAGCAGCGTGCCAATACTGAACGACGAAACGTATTCGTCACCGCTAAGCAGGCCCCAGACGAAGCCACCGACCAGCGCGCCGACGATACCAACGACAATATTGCCAAGCCAGCCCTGGCTTTCATTGCGACCCATGATCATGCTGGCGATCCAGCCAGCCAATGCACCGATGATGATCCAGCCAATAATGCTCATGCGCACCCTCCTGAGATACTGCCACTGAAGATATTCCAGCGACTGTTGCAACAGTGATACCCTGCGAGATCACGCTATCGAAACCGCGATCTCAACATCGGCTAAATGCAAACCGCGTGCCAAAAGCCGCTCAATCGGCGATTGGGACCATCTCAGTCGACGGATCCTTCTCGGCCTCCTCTGTTGCCAGCATCCGTTTGCGATCGGGCCACCAGTTCCATTTACCCAGCAGCTCAACGATCGAGGGCACGAGCAGCGAGCGGGTCACGAACGTATCGATCAGCACGCCGACAGCGACCGCAAACCCAAGCTGGAACAGATCGCGCAGCGGCAGGGTCATCAACGCGGCGAATGTGCCGGCCAGGATGATGCCGGCCGAGGTGATGACGCCGCCGGTGCGCTCGAGCGCGTGCTCAGTCGCAAGGCGGAGGGGCATGCGCTCCGACTCCTCGCGGATTCGCGACATCAGGTAGATGCTGTAGTCAACACCCAGCGCATTCACGAAGACGAACAGGTAGAACGGCACCGTCGAGCCGATACCGTCGTGCCCGAATACGTAACGGAAGATAAGCAGTGACAGCCCGAGCGTTGCGAAATAGGTCAGCAAAATCGTCGCGCCGAGATAGAGCGGTGCGATGATCGACCGCAGGAGCAGGCCAAGCACCAGCATGATCGCCAGCAGGATAATGGGCAGAACGAGCCACTCGTCCTGCGTCATCGCCGAGCGCGTGTCGGCGTTCTGCGCCGTCTCACCGCCGACCAGCACCCTCGTCCCCTCGAGTCCAGCTGTATCAGCAGCGCCGCTCGCCGCCTCGCGGATCGTCGGAATGAGATCCATCGCGTTCGAGCCGTAGGGGTTCTCGTCGAGCACGACCTCGACCCGGGCGATCGACAGATCGGCAGAGAGGAACTGCAGCGCACTGGTATACAGCCCAATAGCCTGCGCCTCTGGCGACGATGCATCAACGCCAGGGGGCGGACCGGACGCACCGGAACCGCGTGATTGCTCGATCTGCGCGCGCATCTCAGCCGGTACCTGCTCATGGGCAGCCAGGATGGCGGCAGAATCGGGGCCGCTACCCAGGCCGAGCGGTGCATTTGGCCCGCTTACGCGCACAACATGGTCAACACCGGACAACGCCTCACTGACAGCCTGCACCGTCGCCATGCCATCTGGATCAAAGGCGGATACGCCGTCAGGCAAGCGCACATAGACATCGATCGGCGCGAGATCGCCGGCCGGGAAGCCTTCGCGCAGCAGATTGAAGCCTTCAACTGATTCCACATCGGACGGCAGGCTCTCGAGGCGATCGTAGCTCGGCTCGTACAGGGCGACGCCGCCTGTGAGCAGCAACATCGCGACGATCGTACCGGCGAGAATCGCTCCGGGGCGACGGAGCACCGTCTGACCGATCTTTGACCAGATGCGGCTCGTCCGCTCGGCATCGGCGTCCGGTGAATAGACAGGGCGGAACGGCCAGAAGCCATTGCGGCCGATGATCGTCAGGAGCGCTGGTGTGAGCGTGATCGAAGCCAGCATCATCGTGGCGATAGCGATGGCGACGACTGGCCCGAGCGAACGGAACGAGCCGAATGTCGCCAGCAGCAACAGCAAGGAAGCCAGCATCAGCGTCGCGCCGGCCGAAAGAATCGCCTCGCTCACACCGCGCATGGTCGCCCGCATGGCCACATGCTTGTCTTCGTGGCGGCGCAGTTCCTCGCGATAGCGTGAGGCGATAAACAGGTAGTAGTCGGTGCCCGCGCCAAAGAGGATGACAGTCATGATCCCGCTCGTCTGACCATCAACCGGCACATCAACAGCCCGCAGGATCAGCGCGGCGACTGCCCCGGCCAACTGGAAGACGATGCCGACGATCAATAGCGGCACGACGGCCACGACCGGCGAACGGTAGATCAGGATCAGAAGAACCAGCACGAGCGATGCAGTCACCAGGAGCAGGAACAGGTCCACTTCGGAGAAGACGGCGACGAGGTCGGCGATCAGCCCGGCCGGACCACTCACCTTCACCTGCACCTCGCCGTCGGCCTGCTTCGCAGCGTCGCGCAGTGCGTCAATGCGCTCTCCAAAGGCATCATCCGTCGGCGATCCGGTAATCGGTACGATCATCATCATCGTCGAGTTGTCGGATGAAACCAGTTGGTCGCGGGTCTGTGGCAGGTTGAAGATCGATACCACACCGGCAACGTTGGAGTCCGGCTCGGCAGCCATCGCGGCGATGGCCTTGTAGACCGACTCGGCGTTCTGCATCGCTGCGTCAGTCAGACCACCGTCTGCGCGGAAGACGATGATCGCTGGTGTCGTTGACTGGGGATAAGCATCCCGCACCATCTCGGCGGCACGCGTGGATTCGGCATCCGCCGGCAGGAAGCGCAGCCGGTCATTCGTTGAAATATCCGACAGCATCGGAGACATCGAAATGATCGCGCCGGCGACGACGATCCAGGTGAGCAGCACGACCCACTTTCCGCGTCGTGAGCTGCAATAGTCGGTTAACGCACCATGCATCTATCCACCTTCCAGATGGCTTTTCGTTATGTCTACTTCGTTGGGTAGATGGTTGGGCGACGATATCGCCGCGCCAATGTTTCTCGACGTAACGTCGCAATGTCAAGGCCGCGAGTGTCACTGCTATACTCCGCCCATGCCACGGATCAGTGAAGCCACAATCGCCGAGCACCGTTGCCGCACCGAAACAGACCTCCTGGATGCCTGGGGATCGCTGATGAGCGAGCACGGATATGCCGACATCACGCTGACCCTCGTTGCCGAACACGCGGGTGTCGCGCGCAACACCGTCTATGGTTACTTCGCGGATAAGGAGGCACTCCTGCTGGCCTATCTCGATCGCGAGGTGGCCCGATTCATGGAGCAGGCAAGTGCTGCAGTTCGGGCCGAAGAGTCTGCGGCAGATCGACTGCGGGTTCTGATCGAGCTGCAAACCCGCTATTTCGCCGCGACAGCAGCCTCCGGCCAGGAGCTTGCGGGCGTGCTGAACCCACACAGCTTCGGGCAGATGAGCGCGGCCTTTACCCCACTGCTGGATATGATCACTCAAATCATCCGGGACGGACGGGACGACGGCTCCTTCCGTGAGATCGACGTCGACCAGATCGCGCGGCTGGTCTTCGCGCTGCTTGGAACCTATCGTGTCGCGCTCGCCGCGGGCTCAACGACCGCCGAGCAGGTCAGCGAGAACATCCTCGATCTGCTGCTCCATGGCATCGCCCGCGGTCCACAAGCACCTACACCCGCAGAATAACGTCACAAGACAGGAGCCATGGTGAGCAACGACAATGCCCAAACGTCTCCGGCGTGGCAGGAAGACCTTTCGGAAGTTTTCATCGACCTCGGCCGGATCATGATTCCGCGTCGGGATGAGATCGAGCAGACGATCGTCTCATTGATACCCGCAGACATGGACGACGCGTTTACGTTCGTGGATGTGGCAGCTGGTGCTGGATGGCTCAGCGCGGCGATTCTCGATCGCTTCCCGCGATCCAGGGCGCTTCTGCTCGATGGCAGCACGACAATGCTGGATGAGGCCGAGAATGCTCTGACGAATTACACCGGCCGGTTCCACGTGAAACACTTTCAGTTGCTCGATCTGTCCTGGACTGATGATCTACCAACATCAACCCGTGCAGTCATCTCCAGCCTGGCGATCCATCACCTCAATGACACCGGCAAACGCGCCATGTTCCAGCGCATCGCATCCGTCCTCGCTCCAGGCGGGGCCCTGCTCATCGCGGATCTCGTCCAGCCGGCCGGCGAGCGCAGCCTGCGCTATGCAGCACAGGCCTGGAATGCGGAGGTCCGCCGGCAATCCCAGGAACTGACAGGCTCGCTCGACGCCTGGGAGCTGTTCGATGGCGACGACTGGAACATCTTCGACCACCCGGACCCGATGGATATGCCATCAAAGATCGCCGACCAACTCGACTGGTTACGAGAAGCAGGCTTCGTTGACGCTGATGTTTTCTGGGCTCTCGCTGGCCACGCTATCTACGGCGGGTTTCTTCCGGAGTAGATCCGCCCCGTCGTGCTATCGACTCTTTTGATAGACGGCGATTCTTCTATCAATGTTTTTGTTCTAACGCTTCACTCTGGGCATTGGTCGTAAGGAGCGTTGATTACGACTGAAAGCACCGTCTCTCCGTAGGACGATAACGCCTGGGCGTCGACCCGGAGTTCTCTTCACGTTACCGCTGACGACTCACTCAACGCGACAGACCATTAACGACCAGACGTCCCGCGCATATGCACGAGACGTCTTCGTTGGCTACCCAACGAGCCATCCGCTGTTGACGACGTGAGGGACGGGGGATAGATTAGCAACGGCTGACTCGCACGACAGCCAGCGCAACAGGTTGGACAGCACGATGATCGACATTGACCAGCTCGCAGCGAAGGCCGAAGCATTTCGCGCTCTGCACGCCGGCCCGGACATGCTCGTTATGCCGAATGCCTGGGACGCGGCGAGTGCGCAGCGGATCGAAGCGGCGAGCTTCCCAGCGATCGCGACAACCAGCGGCGGACAAGCGGCAGCCCTCGGCTACGCGGATCACGAGCACGCCCCGGTCGACGAAATGCTCGCAGCGGCGGCGCGCATCAGCCGGGCCGTCTCAGTGCCGGTAACGGTCGATTTCGAGGCTGGCTATCAATTGCCGCCAGCTGAAATCGCGCGTCGGCTAATCGACGCCGGAGTGGTTGGCATGAACCTCGAGGACTCGGATCATCACGGATCGTCTGGCCTGACTCCGCCGGAGGTACAGGCGGAGCGATTGGCAGCCGTGAAGGCCGCCGCGCGTGCCCTCGGTGTGGATCTGGTGCTGAACGCGCGTGTGGACGTCTTCATCCGCTCCGAAGGGACGCCTGAGAGCCAACTGGAAGAGGCGCTACGGCGCGCGCGGATCTATCGCGAGGCGGGGGCAGATTGTATCTATCCGATCATCCTCAGCGATACGGGGATGATCCGCGCGCTGGTTGAAGCGGTTGAGGTCGTGAATGTCACTGTTCGACGTGGCGGTCCGCTCTCGCTGGCAACGGCAGCCGAGTGCGGAGCGCGACGTGCCACCTACGCGACGAGCGTCTTCCGCGAAACGATGGCCGCGCTCGACGCGATCGCAGCCGACATCTTCGGGTCGCTACCCAACACGGCGCGCTAACCCGCCATCAGGACCAGGCGAGTGTTTCACGTGGAACATTGAGAGGCGAGCCGTATGGGTGGTGTCAGACCGTCAGCCTCTCACGCCAGTGTGAAGGTGAGCGTAGTGGAACGCCGTTTTCCGTCTTCGAGGCTTGCGAACAGGGCACTGGAACGTTCCCTGGATTCAGGTTGCCGGAAGATTGGTTCAACTCGCGATTAACGGGTTCTCTACGGCCACTTCGTTACCATGCTGAATCGGCTGTATAGATCGTTCGCGTCCCCGAACCCATCTTTGCAATCAAAACCACTCTCGCTGAGCGGCAAGGTCGCCTACGCGTAGCGCAGACCGAGCGTCCTGCACGGTGATTGCTATGCGGACGTTCGTAGTGTCTAAACGGGCGTAACCGCTACGCCGTCGCGCCCGCCGAGGGTTGCGGACAGCATGAGCAGACGCAGGATCACCCTTGATGTTTCACGTGGAACACGCAGCTCATTCCAGCGAGCAACCGCTTGGATTTATTCGCAACACCACCAACTGTCGTAGGCAGAAAAACACACCGGCGACCGTCTGGGCCGCCGGTGTGTCTCAGTAGGAAAACGGTTATTCTGGGGCGCTACTCGTAGCGCAGCGCCTCGGCGATCGGAACCGACGACGCCTTGCGCGCCGGCACCCAGGTCATGATCGCCGCCGCAATGAGCGACGCGATCACGAAGAACAGGACCGTGCCCCACGGAATGACGAAGCCGCTGAAGTCCTGGCCCTCGGTGAAGTCGTCGGCGTTGATCAGGTTGTAGGACAGGATCAGCGCCAGCACGGTGCCACTGATGACGCCAAGCCCAGCGATGACAAGTGACTCCAGCAGGAACGACATCGCGACCATACCGCGCTGATATCCGATCGCGCGCAGCATGCCGATCTGCTGGCGGCGCTCGACGACTGAGCGGAACGAGATTACACCCAGCGCGGCGATACCAACGAACAGGCCGAGACCCATGAAGCCCTGCAAGAGCTTGAAGATGCCATTCTGGACCGAGACGAAGCTCTCCAGAATGTCCTGGATCGAATCTGCCTGGGCACCGCTAGTCAGCAGGGCTGACTCGATCTTCTTGGCGATCGTGTCGGCGTTACCCTGGGCGCTCGGCGTCAACTGGACAAAGAGCGCTGACGCATCCGGCTGCGGGAATGCCGAGGCGAACACCTGATCGGACGTGTAGACGCCGAACAGCGTACTCACCTTGGAGTCGATCGCGCCGATGACGGTCCAGGTTTCCGTCGCTCCAGACTGCAAACTATTGACCTCAATCTGGAAGGCCGGGAAGGAGCCGTCTTTGACACTCACGTCCTTCGGTGCAGCGAAGGCATCCGGGTCATTGCCGAACTCGTCCGCAGCGAAGGTATTGGCATCGACGATCGCGACCTTCTCGCCGGAGCGCAGCGCCGCCCAGACGTCGGCATCCGACGCATAGCCAGGGGCGCGAGCTTCCAGCGGGATGTCGGCAGCCTGCATGTACGCCGCGTCCATACCGTTGACAACTACGCGCTTCCAGTCCTCGCTGCCGACGTTACGGACTTCACTGTTCTCGTAGGCGATGCTGTCGATGCGTCCAACTGCCTGGAAGTCATCGGTGTTCACGTCGCTTCCGGCCAGCGCGGACTTCAAATCGCTGATTGGGTTGGCCGGGTTGGTCGTGATCGAAATATCCCAGCCAGCGTCGGCCTGATCGGTTGAGAACAGCTCGACGAAGTTGGCGTTGATCGTCGTCAGTGTCACCAGCGAGAAGATCACCATCGAGAACATGGCGATCGTCAGGCCGGTCCGACCCTTCGACGAGAGCGGATAGGCGATGGCAGTCTTCACGGCTGGCAGCCAGCGCGAGAAGGTTCGGCCGAACGCTGAGATGATGCCGACCGCCATGTCGGCATTCCACATAATGATGAGCGTCGAGAACGTCACCATTGAGAGGCCGGAGACAAAGAACATCTCAAAGCCGCCCGTTCCCAGATCGGGAAGAATGTCGTTGGCCCAATCCTGTGGCAGGAGCCAGAAGATCAGCATGAGGGCGGCGAAGAACGTGTAGACGGGTCGCTTCGGCAGATAGCGGCTCAGGAACAGCGACAGGCCCAGGGCCACAAACGTCAGACCGGTCGAGAACTGGAAGATGCTCTTTTCGGCCATGCCACTAACCATCAGCAGCGCGCCGACAACGGTGAGGAACGGACCCCAGCCGACAGCGTGCGCCAGAATGCGCAGCAGCCAGGCAATCAGTTTCACCGGAATGAGCACGACGTTCCAGATCACCTCAAGCGGGAACCAGAGGATGCTGATGAGCGAGATGCCGATAGACGGGCCAACACGCGGGAGCTTCGACCACCACGTCCAGGACGGGCGCTTGCCACGGCTGAAGTTGACTTCTTCGGGGAGATCGCGGATCGCCGCCACGATGTTCAGGCGGCTGGAACGCACCGACGCGAAGATGATCGTCAGGAACGTGACCGACACACCGAGCGCGTAGGCAACGACCAGCGAGCGCCAGGTGGCGTGCGGGCTGATCGAGAAGAAGTCGCCGACCATGCGGCTCATGATGATCGCGATCGCGAAGGCGACGCCGACACCGGCCGCTGCGCCCAGCAGCGCCGCACCGAGGTCGTAGGCTGTGCCTTCGGCGATGAAGCCCTGCACGAGGTGGCTACGCTTCATGCCGACCGCGCGGGCCATGCCCATTTCCGAGCGGCGCTCGGCAGCCAGCATCATAAAGATCAGGAAGATCAGCAGGATACCGGCAGCGACCGAGAACAGGCCGAGGACAATAAAGAGGCTCATGAAGATGTTGCCGAACGTTTCGGCGCCCTTGATCGCGTCCTGCTTGATCGGGTTCACGCCGAGCTGGTCGCCGTTCGTAAGGCCGGCAACGGCGTCCTTGATCGCCGGCATGACCGTGTCTGTCAGGTCCGCGCCGTCTTCGACGCCACCACGGTTGGAGATGGCGATGTAGCGGGCCTTGCCCTCCAGACCGATGATCTGCTGCACATCAGCGATCGGCATCGCGAAGCCGAGGATCCGCATATCCTGAGCGCCAGCTGCGAACCCGGTCATCAGCGACCCTCTGCCGATTGCGGCAACCCGCACCGGCTGTGGCTGGTTGTTATAGAAGAAGACGAGCAGGTCACCGTTGCTCGCGTCGATCTCCTTCGCCAGATCCTCCGAGATGACGATCGGGTGGACCATGAGGGTCGACGGGTCAAAATTCAGGCCGCCCGGTACCTGCGCCGCGAATTGCTCCAGCAATGCTGCTGCGTCTGCCGGCAGCGGTTCGGTCTGGGCGGTGAGTGCTGCGAAGTCAATGGCGTCGCCAGATGGCGTCTTCATCCCGCCGAAGCTATCGACGCGCGCCGGATCGACACCGGTCATGACGACCGCGGGCTCCGAGAGGCGCTTATCAACGTTCAGAATCGGCACCGACTCGGTCAGCACCGGCATCACGGCTTCGATATCAGGATTATCGGCCAGCGCTGCCTCAAGCTGATCGGCGATCGAGGCGTCGATCGGCAGGTTGTTGACCGCAATCGTGCCCTCGCCACCGGAGTTGCCAACAAACGCGACCGTCTCATCGACCTGGCCGAGCCCCTTGTAGGTCGAGCTGGTGATGGAGTGATCGATCGAGTCGCCGGTCGTCAGCGACGCGGCGATGATCAGCGTCGCCAGCATCAGGCCGACCATAATCAGGACGGTCTGGGCTTTGCGACGAGGGATATTACGAATTGCCATCCGGAAGATGACTGGATTCTTCAGGGCGATGACGACCGTTGTCAGGAGACATAATCCCATGATCGCGAGCACCACGATCATGATTGTCGTCATTGACAGCCCGAAAATACTATCCACTAAGGGCCCCCTCAGGCGCGCAGGACTACGCTGTCCTTACATCCGAAGCGAGTGCGTGATGATGCTGGCTAGTGATCGGTCGGAAGGCCGTCCGAAACGACGCGCCCGTCGCTCATCCGCACGATGCGATTGGTCATCGCGCCGATGCGCGGATCGTGGGTGACGATGACGAACGTCTGCTGTTGCGTCTTGTTGAGCTCGATCATCAGATTCATCACGTCATCGGCCGTTTCGCTATCGAGGTCGCCGGTCGGCTCGTCGGCCCAGACGATGGCTGGCTCGTTGACCAGTGCCCGGGCGATTGTCACGCGCTGGCGCTGGCCACCGGAGAGCTCGGCCGGCTTGTGGTTTGCCCAGCCGCCGAGGCCGACGCGCTCAAGGATCTTCAGCGCACGCTCGCGCGCCTGCTTCGGCTTCACGCCGGAGACGAGCAACGGCAGCTCGACGTTCTCCGCCGCCGAAAGCACCGGCAGCAGGTTATAGAACTGGAAGACGAACCCCATGTTTCGGGCGCGGAAGTCGGTTCGGTCATCATCTGGAAGGTGGGCGAGGTCCTGACCGGCGATGAGGATTTCGCCCTCATCAATCGTGTCCAGACCGGACAGGCAGTTGAGCAGCGTCGTCTTGCCGCAGCCAGACGGCCCCATGATCGCGACCATTTCGCCACGATTGACCTGGATATCGAGACCACGGAGCGCCGGGACGCTGACCTTGCCGGTATGATATGTCTTGATAACACCCGTCGCCTTGATGATCGCCTGATCCGTGGCGGCTGCGGTCGGACTCTTGCTGACCACTGTGTCTGTCGACGTCGACATACGCTATCTTTCCCTTCGGTGACTGCTTCCCGATTGAGATCGGGGCGCTGGCACACGCACTACGAGTTGACATCCAGACACGTACGCCTGTCTGGCACAAGCCAGCGGTAATCCTACCTAGTGGTGGGACTCGTCATCATTGGCCGAACGGGAATCTTGCAACCGTCCCACGGGACGGAGTAATGCTGACCTTTTGGACAGGTAGGTGAGTTTGGGTCGAAGCGATGCAGCGAGTGATCGCGCCTGAAATTTTCTTGCAATCGCGCGTGTTTGACCAATCGTGAGCAGGCTGGTAGCCTGACTCGGTTGTTTAGCTTCGTCCTCCACGCGCCCCGAACTGGGGCGCGCGTCGTGTATCTAGCGGAGATTCTCCCTCGTGTCCATTCGACGTCGCTTCTCAATGCCGGGAGCCAACGGCTCACATGACATAACCGCCAGCGCGGATGGTCTCGACCAGCGACAGATCCGACGCGACGTCGTACGCATTGCCTGGCCGTCAATCCTTGAGAACCTGCTCCAGAGCGTGCTGGGCATGATCACCATCCTGATGGTGAGCCGGATCGGGTCTGCCGAAGTCGCGGCGGTCGGCGCTTCGCAGCAGCTGCAGATGCTGTTCATCTCGGCATTCTTCGCGCTGTCGATGGGCACAACCGTCATCGTGGCGCACGCATTTGGCGCTGGCGAGCACCACCGGATCAACGTCGCGGCCAAGCAATCGACGGCAGCCGGACTCGTCCTGTCGATCGTCGTCGCGATCATTGTGTTCGCGCTGGCGCATCCGATGCTAGCGATGCTCGGCGCTGAGACGAACGTCATCGACGCCGGCGCGCGATTCCAGCGCATCTCCTCAATTGGCTACGTCTTCATGGCGATGATGTTCATTCTCGGCGGTGCGTTGCGCGGTGTCGGGGACACGCGCACGCCGATGCTGGTGACAGCCGGCATCAATGTCCTGAACGTCGTCGTTGCGCTGCCGCTGATCTTTGGATTCGGCCCGATCCCCGGAATGGGGCTGGATGGCGCGGCGATCGGCCAGGTCGTCTCGCGTATGGCCGGCGCGGCGATCATCGGCTGGCTGCTGGTACGCGGCCACCAGGGCATCTCGATCGCCGGGCGCTCCGGCTGGATGCCAGACCTCTACTATCTGAAGCGCCTGGCGGACATCAGCATCCCCTCGATGGGGGAGTCGTTGCTGCGCTCCGGTGGTCAGATCCTGTTCGTCATCATCGTCTTCATGCTCGGCACGGCTGTCGCCGCCGGGCACCAGATCGCGCAGAACGCCGTCTTCCTGTCGATGTTCCCGGGCTTCGGCTTCTCGATGGCTGCCACTGCGCTGGTCGGTCAATCGCTGGGGGCGAAGAATCCCGAGCGCGCCAAGGCCGCAGCCATGACCGCGACGCGTGCCTGTGTCGTCTGGATGTCGATCATGGGCGCAGCATTCTTCATCTTTGCCAGACCGATCATGGAATTGTCGGCCACCGGCGACGACCGCGACACGATCATCAACGCCGGTGTGGCCGCGCTGCGAGTGATCGCCTTTGCGCAGCCGATTCAGGCGATTGGCTTCGTGCTCGCCGGCGCGTTGCGTGGCGCAGGTGACACACGCTTCCCGATGGTCTCGACCGGCATTTCGATGTGGATCTTCCGCATCCCGCTGGCCTATGCCTTCGCGATCACGTTCGGCCTGGGGCTGGGCGGCGTCTATCTGGCGATGGCGACCGACAACTTCATCCTGATGATGATGAATATCTGGCGCTATCGGCAGGGCCGCTGGGTGACGAGCCGCCTCGGATCGGATTCGCCGCCGGATAAGCGGCCAAGCGAACCAGAACACACGCCATTCATCGAACCTGAACGCGAGATGGTCGGGGCCGGGCAATCACCGCCGGACGGCCTCGCAAGGCGCAAGGGGCTGTAGCGCGTGGTCATCGACAACCGCTCGTCGGTTCCCGTACGCCTGCTTATGCTCCTGGCCGGGCTGTTCATCTTCGCCGTCTCAATGGCGCTATCGCTACAGTGCAATCTCGGCGCGAGCTCGTGGACGGTGCTTCACGATGGTATCTCGCGTCAGACGCCACTCTCGATCGGCATCGTGACTCAGATCGTCGGCCTCGCCATGCTGGTCATCTCCTGGGTTGGCGGTATCCGTCCCGGATTCGGCACACTGGCGAACATGATCCTGATCGGGTCGTTCCTCGACCTCATCCTCTGGAGTGGCGTCATCCCCGAGGCCGAGAGTTACCCGGCCCGCTTCGCGATGCTGCTGGCGTCGGTGGTCGTCATCGGGCTGGGATCGGCGCTCTATATCAAGGCCGGGTTCGGTGCCGGTCCGCGCGACTCCTTCATGCTGGTTGTCCATCGCCGCACTGGTATACGCCTGGGAATCGCGCGCTGGCTGATCGAGGTGACAGCAGTCGCACTGGGTATCCTTCTCGGCGGCGACTTCGGCATCGGCACGATCATCTTCTCAATGCTGGTTGGATTCTCCGTCGACTGGTTCTTCCGCCTGCTCGGCGTGCGAATTGTCGGGCCGAGCAGATCGGCAACACAGACGGCGAAGGCATGATTGTTGAACGGTTGGCTGGACAGGTTCGCCAGCGAGTTGCCATACTAGCGGATACGTGGGCGAGCGTACGGAACGCCCGGAACAGGGGTGGGGACATGTCTGCGAGCGAAATGACCAATCAGGATGCCGGTAGCGAGCAGACGGAGCCAGCCGTCGTGTCCGCAGTTGAATCGACCGCCAATGTGATTGCGCGGCTGAATGAGCTCCGAGCGCAGGTGCTGCCGCTCCTGGAGGCTGTCGCCGAGGAGTATCGCGGCCGTGCCACTTTTGGCTATCCGATCATCATCGACAACGTCGAGCGATCAGGTGTCTTCGGCATTACCCTGTCGCCGAACTTCGGTCTCTATTTCATGACCGACGGCACCGACCTGTATGCCGAGACACACTGGATGCAATTGCGCGTCGACGCGCTCTCGATGGCCAACACGGAGAAGTTTGCCGGACGCCCCGAGATCGTGCGCGAGCGCATCGGCGATGACTACGGATATCGCGACGCCCGCCGCGCGATGGCGCGCCTGCAGAACCGCTGGAACCGCCAGCAGACGCGTATCTACCGCGTCGATTCCTAGCGACCGCACCCTCCAGACGAACAGCGAACGCCCCGCCGGCAGTAACCAGCGGGGCGTCTCATTGCCTGCGTTCGGCTGGGTGCGCTAGTCCTCGATGATCCAGCGGTCGGTGTCGCGGTCCCAGGCACGGATCTCATCCTCGTTGAAGAAGATGCTGATCTCGTGCGCAGCGGTATCAGCGCCGTCGGACCGGTGGATCAGGTTGCGGCCAATGGTGACGGCGAAATCGGCGCGGATCGTGCCCGGCGCTGCGGCGACCGGGTTGGTCGCGCCAACGAGATTGGACACCGCATCAATCGCCGACGGACCTTCGACGATGCCGACGACAACCGGGCCCGAGGTGATGTACTCGATCAGTCCCGCGTAGAACGGCTTGCCCTTGTGGACGCCATAGTGCCGCTCAGCCAGCTGCGCGTCGATCTGCATCAGCTTGAGCGCGACAAACTTCAGGCCACGGCGCTCGATTCGCCCCAGGATTTCACCGATCAATCCGCGCTGCACAGCGTCGGGCTTGAGAATGATCAGCGTCCGTTCTACTGCCACCCGTCTTCTCCCTGCATCCCTCGTAATGACCGCCTCTGAACGGTCGCGCGAACAGGTAATCGTCCGGACACGACCAGCGAAAAAGCGTATCACACGCCCTGCACACGGATGGTCCAGGCGCTGTGCCTCAGGCAGAGGGGAGCCAGGTCAGGGTGACGTGTGGGTGCGTATTCCGGATGGACTGGCTGAGGTCGCCAGCCGGATCGACGGCGCGCAGACGGCGCACCAGCCGATCGACCAGCAGGCCGGGCCCGCTGCGTTGATCGATGTCTGCCAGGATCAGGAGCGCGGGTGCGGCGAGCGGGTGCGTCTGGAGAATCGCGTCAGCCACCGAGACGGCATCGTCATCAAAGCCGAGATGCCAGAGGGCAGCGAGCAGCCCCAGCCGCAGATCAACGCGATCGGGAAAGCGGTCGAGTGCCGCCTGATATTCGCGCGCCGCGCGCTCGTATCGACCGGCCTGCACGTGGAGTGCGGCCAGCGCCGCACGTGAGAGCTGCAGCACGCCATCTGCTCCGGAGTGCGCGGCAGACAGGCGGGTGAGGTCGGCGCGGAGGTCGCGGCGCTGCGGCGCAAGCTCCCAGGCCACCTGACAGAACGCCAGTGCATCATCGAGGCGACCGCGCCGTTCGGCGACGCGGCCCAGCCCGAGCCAGGCTGCGGGGCAATCCGGCCGACCAGCCAGCGCCGTTGCATAGCCAGATTCAGCGTCGTCATCATCGCCGCGCTGCAGCGCGATGTCGGCACGCACCAGCCAGGCAGCAGCATACGATGGATGGCGATCCAGCAGTGCATCGCAGATTGTCGCTGCGAGAACATCGTCACTACGAGCCAGCGCCATGCGGGCTTCGGCGAGTTCGTACGGGAGGAGGGCGACGGGGTCAGGCATCTGTCACCACCCCGTGAATCATCGGGTTATTCCGGCTTACGCGTCTGATCGGGCGGCTCGGGGCGGCGGTAGCCACCGGTGCGCTTGATCGTCCAGAGCGTGATCCAGACCGTCCCGACGGCAGCCAGCACGAACATCCCAACGATAACGACATACATCCAGGCATCCATAGTGCTGCGGCTCTCCCGGTTTCTATCGAGGCGGATCGACCGGGGCATGCGTGGCCCGGAGCAATGGTACCCGGTTCAGGGCTGGTTCCCCACGGCAGAGGATTTGGCGCAATCGACATGCGTTGTCAGATGCACATTCGGGATACGGTCGTAGACGCAGATTTCGCGTACATCAATATGGCCTGACACGATTGCCGCGCCACGCCGAATCTGATAGTGTAGAGCCAACGTCAAAAGAGGGTTACAGTTTATTCATGTTAGGAAAGGGGACGGGGTCACCACATGTCGCACCTCAAACGTCTATGGCCAGCGCTGGTCTGGTCAGCAAGCCTCGTGTCAATCGTCATTGCGTCGGGCGCTCCACACAAGATCCTCTGATTCCTGAGCACAAACTCCTGGCGGGTTTTTTGTTCATCGTTTGACTCAAGGAGGAACTCATGCGTCGACAGATCACTCGTATTCGCCCTGCCTTGTTCTGGGTCGCCGGTTTGATGTCGCTGATCATTGCGTCCGGCGCTCCACACAAGATTCTCACGCTTAACGGACTCTTCGGTTGATCGTAACACGCGCTACCCCGCGTAGAAGGAGCCAGCGAATGTCATCTCGATTCTCCCGCGTCCGCCCCGCCCTGTTCTGGGTTGCCGGTCTGCTTTCGCTCATCGTCGCATCCGGCGCACCCCATAAGATCTTGTAGATCCGCTCATCTGTCAAGTCCGTCACCCAAATTGCTGAAAGGTGCGCACATGCAGAAGCTCATCGTTCGCGTTCGCCCAACCCTGTTCTGGATCGCCGGCCTCCTCTCGCTCGTGATCGCGTCCGGGGCGCCGCACAAGATCCTCTAACGTCAAGCCACTAACACGCAGTCGGTACATGAATCTCGATTCCGAAGGAGAGACTCACATGCAGAAGCTGATCACTCGTGTTCGCCCGACCCTGTTCTGGATCGCTGGCCTGCTGTCCCTGGTGATCGCCTCCGGCGCACCGCACAAGATCCTGTAGACCCGCCAGCACCGTCACGTTTGAACGACACATTCGCTCAAAGGAGCACATCGATGCAGAAGCTGATCATTCGCGTCCGCCCGACCCTGTTCTGGATTGCCGGCCTGTTGTCCCTCGTGGTTGCCTCCGGCGCACCGCACAAGATCCTGTAATCCTGCCATCAGCCTTGAAGATACGCCACTCAGCGCGTTGAAGGGAACCATGATGATGAAGAAGCTGATCACTCGCACTCGCCCGACTCTTTTCTGGATCGCCGGCCTCCTTTCGCTTGTCATCGCCTCGGGGGCGCCGCACAAGATCCTGTAGCGTCGAGCTGTTGGCCGCAGCTGATGATTTGAACGTTGACACAGGGGAGATGTTTCCGTGCAGAAGCTCATCATTCGCGTCCGCCCGACCCTCTTCTGGATTGCCGGCCTGCTGTCGCTGGTCATTGCCTCCGGCGCGCCGCACAAGATCCTGTAGGAGGGGACAACCACTGCAACGGTGCCCATTGTGCCGGCATATGCCGGATCTGCAGCAATTCCTCGTGCGCGAAAGCGGGATCATCGGTACCATAGAGAGTGATCGTCTGCTCTGACGTTCACGCGTGAAGGCGTGCGGCAGGCAATTGCGTCTATCCGTATGACGTGTTGATCTGGCATCGAATGGAGCACCTGGTGCGCAGGAGCTTCCCGGTCAGCGCAATCATCTTCATTCTGTCGGTGACCGTGGCTACGATCGCTCTCCTCGGCATGTCGCTCTCGATCGTCGACGTCGAGCTCACGCGATCGGTGTTGCTGACTGCCGTTGTGCTCGGACTAGCGAGCCTGGCGCTTGAGTTCATCGACTTCCCGCTCGTCATCGGAGGCGAGACGAGCTTTTCGACCGTCGCGTATATGGCGATGGTCTTTATGTTGCCGTACCCGATTGCCGCGATCGTCGGCATGGCAACCGTCATCATCGCCGACCTGCGCAATCGCAAGCAGATCCTGTCGATCCTGTTCAACGCCTCGAACTTCGGGCTGACGTTTGGACTGACCGGGCTCATCTGGTATCTGGTGTACGGGAACATCCCGGTTACTGAAGCGCCAGCTACGCTCTGGACGCTGCTCGTCGTCGTCGCGATGGTGCTCGCGTTCTATACGATCAACGTTCTGCTGACCGACGTCGCGCTGGCGCTGATCGGCAACCGGTCGTTCAAATACATCTGGCTAACGAATGACACGCCCGTCACCCTGCCGTTCATCTGCCTGGAGGTTGTCGGCGTCCTCCTCGCCGTCGTCTGGGAGACCGTCCCGGCGCTTGCGCCATTGCTGGTCATTCCGGCAGTCACCACCTTCATCGCCTTCGAAATGATTCATCGCCTGCAGCGTCAGACGCAGGAAGCGCTGATCGCGATGGCTGATGCGATCGACCGCCGAGACCCCTACACGGCCGACCACTCCCGTCGGGTGGCCGAGCTCTCCATGCAGATCGCCGAAGTCCATGGCCTCAACGAGCGTGATCTTGAGCGCCTGCGGGTGGCAGCGCGTGTCCATGACATCGGCAAGATCGGCATTGGCAACGAGGTGCTGCATAAGGACGGCAAGCTGACCGACGAAGAATGGGAGCAGATGAAGTCGCACCCGGTGATCGGCGAGCAGCTGCTCAGGCCATACAGCCAGTTCCGCCACGAGACGAGTATCGTCCGCTCGCACCACGAGCGCTGGGATGGTAAGGGCTACCCGGATGGCCTCGTCGGCGCGCGCATTCCGCTGGCGTCGAGAATCATCGCTGTCGCCGACACGTATGACGCGATGACCAGCTCACGCCCGTACCGCGATGGTCTGCCGCGCCAAGTCGCGATCGAAGAGATCCGCAACGGCGCGCTGACGCAGTTCGATCCGCAAGTTGTTGGTAGCTTCCTGCAACTGGTCGACAAGTGGTCGAAGGTTCGCTCGATCAACACCGAGCACGATCACGAGACGTCCAGCGAGCGCGCGACAGCCACCGCTTCATCATGATCCTGCTGCTAGCCATTGGCTTCGCGCTCATCGTTGGATATCTGACCGGCGGATCGCTGGGCCAGGCGCATCAGGCACGCTTTCGGGCCTTGCCGCTCTTTTTCGGCGCGGCCTTTGTCCAGGTACTGATCTTCACGCCACTCCTCGGCACACAGACAATCATCCAGGACTATGGCCAGTACATCTATATCGGCACGGTACTAGCCAGCCTGACGGCGATCGTGCTGAACCTCAGCATCCCCGGCATGAAGATCATGGCGATTGGCGCGGCGCTGAACGCGCTGGTCATCATCGCCAACGGCGGCTTCATGCCCTCCACTGAATCGGCACTCGACCGCGCCGGCAAGCTGGAGACGGTCGAGCGCGCCGAGGCGGCTGAACCGGGTGATGACTGGGTGTTGACCAACAGCAAGATCGCGGATGACGACACCCGCCTCCTCTTCCTCGGCGATGTCATCGCCATCCCGGAAGGCTGGCCGCTGGCCAACGTCATTTCCATCGGCGACATCCTGTTGGCAATCGGCGCAGCATACGCCGTCCTGCGCGTCATGCACCTGCCGGCCGCAGCCTCCGAACGCCACGAGCAGAGCGCATAGGGCAGCGCGCCGGAAAGCGAGACGCCTGCCTGTTGCTCCACCCGGCCTGTCCGTCGCCGTCAGGCGACCGTCCTGCGTCGAGCGACCGTGACTCGAACCAGTGCAATCGACGCACGAAGCCCGCTCCGACGCGGCGAATGCTCTACGCGATGCAAGTCCAACGCTGGGCAAAGGGATGCCGAATGCCTGGCGAGCAAACCGGGAGGGTGGCCTCACGGCCAGGACAGGCCAGGTCCTGTCCGAACCCGTTGAATCCGCGCCACTCTCAAGGCAGCTGCACACTCGCGTTGTCCCACATCGGCGTGGGTTAGCTTGCTGGTTCCTGAATCACAATCAGGTAGCTATCGGGATCGCGGAGCAGGAACGATCTGCCGCCCCAGGGTGAGGCAGCGATCGGGGCCAGGATCTCGACGCGGGCTCGTTCGAGCGCGGCGTAGCGATCGTCGATGTGCGCGTCCGAGAGTGTCATTACCGGGCCGGACTTCGGCAGGTTCAGCGGGTTGGCGCTGTTTGGCTGCTCAAGTAGCAGCAAATGGAGCGCACCGAGCTGGACGAGTGCCGTCCGGTGGCCATGCCAATCTGCCGTTGTCACCAGCTCGAAATCGAGCATGTCTGTGTAAAAGGATATGGCGCGATCGAGGTACGCGACGTCCAGCACAAGCCGGTCGAAGATCAGCACGACATTGCCCCCTCCATGCGCCGCCTGTCCCTCTGGACAGGAATCGAGCCGTCCGGCCGGATTCACCTGACTGTCCCCACGACGGATACCCATTCGCCAGGTGCCTGCCTAGTATATGAGCATACCCGGTTCTTGCCGGATGCGATGATCCGGATCCCGTCGGCGCATGGCCACCGGAACGCAACGAAGCTCCGAGGGCGCCACGGAACAGCGAACGATCACCGCGCGGGGGCTTCCCCCACCCCCGCGAACCTTCCTCTGAACGGACGGCGCGGTCACGCCGCTCCACCCCAAACCGGCCTGGTTCTCTACCCCCTCTGTCAACCAACCAGGACCAGGCCGGCACCCTTCCTCTCGCCCGCTAGTCATCGGCCAGTGGCGCGACATACACCAGAGGATCACCCTCGCGCACCGCCAACGCACTCATCGTATACACCGCGATGCCATCGACTTCGGATGTGGGCTGGGCAAGGTCCTCACCGAGCTGATCGGTCAGTGTGCCCAGCACATCGCCCTTCGACACCGGCATACCAACCGTCACTGCCGACCGCCAGAGCGCATCGGCCGGCGCGGTGAGCTGGCGGCCGGCCTGCAACCAGCGCACGTCTGTCTCAGGCACCAGCCCGCCGAGCACACCGGCTACGCGGAGCGCGTTGATCAGCCCCTGAAAGACCGTCTGCACATCGGCGTCACTCGCCAACGCATTGCCGCCGACCTCGACCACGACCGTTGCCGGACCAGCCAGGGCGGCGTTCGCACTCATGCTCCCCGAGCGCGTCGGTCGCGGATAGGTGATGGCGAACGGCAGGCCAAACGCCGCGCACATCGCGTGCGTCAGCGCATCGATCTCGGCGTCGCCCATTTCATAGCGCACAACGTGGGCGGCCAGCGTCTCGAAGACATCGCCACTGTGCAGATCGATCAGCACGTCGGCCGGGCCGATAATCTCCTCCATCAGCCGCCAGGCGAGCACCTCGGTCGCGGTGCCGAGGGCGTTGCCGGGGAAGACGCGATTCTGGTTCTTGCCGTCGGGCGGGGTGAGGAACGCGGAACGTGCCCAGAAGGATGGCTGGTTGACGACCGGCAGGATCAGCAGCGAACCGCTGACGCGCTCGGGCTGTAACAGACGCGCCAGACGCAGCGCGCCGAGGATGCCTGGGTACTCACCGCCATGCACCGCCGCCGTGATCGCCACCGCCGGGCCCGGCTCGTGGCCGCGCACGGCGATGTATGGCCACTGCCAGCCGCGTAGTGCGTCATCGCGCCAGCGGATGTAGCCTGTGCGCTTCTCTCCGGCACCCGGCTCGGGCACCACGGACCAGGGAAACACCGCCGATGCAGGCTGCCCCATTTCGCACTCCCACCAGTTGCAGCGTCGTGTTTCGCGGCATAGTAGCAGGCATCCGGGCTTAGTGCGTTGAATCGGTACGATGTCCTGTTCGCGCTCGTCGCTGCGGAGGCTCGATCTCCAGATCGAGGGTTGCGTGTGTCTCAGGATCGCCGATCAGCTCGATTGCGACGATCGAGTCCGCCTCCGTCGTAAAGCGGAAGACAACCCGCAGCCGCCCACCTGACAACCAGACTGCGCCCCAGGTTCGATCGACCTGCGCCAGCCGCGCCGCGGCCGCCCGACCGGAGAACCATTCCGCGACGGCGCGCGCACCAACCGTCTCCGGGCTGGTGCCCAGTGCGACCGCTGCGGCGTCCGCTCGAACCACGACATCCGGCGCGAGCAGATGGAGCAGCGTTTCCAGCCGACCGTTCCGCGCTGCATCGAAGAAGGCACTGACCAGCTCACGTTGCGCATTCAGCGCTTGCGGATCTGGCGCATCGGCGGCGGGACGCACGCGCCGTCGCGCCCGGCTCGCGATCTGGCGAGCAGCGACCGGCGTGCGATCGACAATCGCGGCAATCTCCTCGAACGGCACAGCAAAGACATCGTGCAGCACAAAGACAACCCGCTCAATCGGCGTTAGCGCATCCAGCACAACGGCGAGCGCCACGGCCGTGGACTCGGCCAGAATCGTGGCATCCTCCGGGCCCGGGTCGTCATCGCTCGTCTCCAACAGCTCGGCATCGACTGGCTCCTCGCTGCGCGTCGAACGCGCCCGCAGATGATCGAGGCAGATGCGGCTCACCACCGTCGTCAGCCAGCCACCCAGGTTCTCGATCTGCTCGTCGCCGGCGCGATCGAGGCGGAGCCAGGCCTCCTGGACAGCATCGTCCGCCTCCGTTGGCGAGCCCAACAGCCGCGTCGCGACCGCGCGAAGATGCGGGCGGTGCGTCTCGAATCGTGCTGCGCGTGTGTCAGTATCCTGCACCTGTGTCACATTTCTGTGTTGCATTTCGTCAGGGAGATGAAGGGGCAGATGTGGCCCCACGGCATCATTATGAGCGCTCGATACGAGCCATGCCAGACAGATGCCGCCAACGAACGGTTCAGTCAGGAGGACCCGTGACCAGTTCCGAGACCAAAGGTATCAAGACCATTCTGCATCCTGTGAGCGATCTGGACGCAGCCAAATCGGTCTACACCGCACTGCTTGGCGTTCCGCCGGCGCAGGATAGCCCGTATTACGTTGGCTACGATGTGGCTGGTGAGCATGTCGGCCTCGTGCCGGGCGGCAAGGAGCAGGGGATGCCCGTGCCAATCGCCTACTGGGAGGTCCCCGACATCGAGGCGAAGATCGCCGAGCTGACCACCGCCGGCGCAACACTCCAGCAGCCGCCTCGTGAAGTCGGCGGCAGCCGCGTTGTGGCGACGCTAACGGACGCAGACGGCAATATCATCGGCATTCTGCAGGACCGATGACAGCCGAACCACGCTCGAAAGCACAACGCCGCCGCGACACCGAGCATCGCCTCGCCCTCGACGTCGACCTGTGGGTCGCAACGGCCTCGGCCACCGGCGAGCCGTTCCTGACCCCGCTGTCGTTCGATTGGGACGGAAAGGCACTGCTGCTGGCCACGCCCGCCGACAGCCCGACCGGCCAGAACATGGCGGCGACCGGGACGGTCCGGCTGGGTCTCGGCGATACCCGCGATGTCACGATGATCGACGGCACGGTCGAAGTCATCGAGAGCAACGCGCTGCCGCAGGAGCAGGGTGACAGGTTCGCCGAGCGCAGCGGCTTCGACCCACGCACCCTGACGACCAGATACTGCTGGTACCGCATCACGCCGCGCCGCATCCAGGCCTGGCGCGAGGCAAACGAGCTGGCCGGCCGCGACCTGATGCGCGATGGGGGGTGGCTGGTGTAAGGACACACAGATAGGCGATCCTGCGTCCTTGTAGGGGCGTATCGCATACGCCCGTTAGACCGCAGCCACGTCGGTGCGAGCCGAACGGCCAGGTTGGCAATAACGCCGGCTGTCCGGTCAGACCATCACCACATTGGTGTGTGCCGGTCGGACGGGTTGGAAATCTGGACGGGCGTATGCGAACAAGGACGGCATGGGCCTCGACAGACATCCCGTTCGCCAGAGTGTGTCTGCATCCAGTCGGGGGAGACGATCACCCCTGCAACCTGTCATTTCACGACCGGAGGGTACCCGGCAACCGAAAGATCTCCCCCAGTCGGATACGATCCAGCGTCGGAGAGATTTCTCACTGCGGTTCGAAATGACAGAGAAAAAGGGTTGCTGCCGAATAGTCAGTTTGGCGTTGACAGCCCACTCAAGATGACAGCAGGCAGAGGTGGCTGCCGCTCATTAACACGTCAATTGATAGACTCCAAAAGCCACAATCACCGCGAACGTATCTCCCTCTCATAGACAGACAGATTGGACGAGCATGGCCACGACGACGGACAAGCCGACGCTGACACTGCACGCCGCCGATAGCCACGACATGATCCGCGTGCACGGCGCTCGGGTGAACAACCTCAAGGACGTCAGCATCGAGATTCCCAAGCGCAGGCTGACTGTGTTCACCGGCGTTTCTGGCTCGGGCAAGAGCTCGCTCGTCTTCGGCACGATCGCTGCGGAATCGCAGCGCCTGATCAACGAGACGTACAGCACCTTTGTGCAGGGCTTCATGCCGACGATGTCGCGGCCCGAGGTCGATGTACTGGATGGCCTGACCACCGCCATCATGGTCGATCAGCAGCGCATCGGCGGGGATGTCCGCTCGACCGTCGGAACCGTGACCGACGCCAACGCGATGCTGCGGGTGCTGTTCAGTCGCCTCGGCGAGCCACATATCGGCTCATCGACAGCGTTCTCCTTCAATGTCCCGTCGGTGCGGGCAAGTGGCGCGATCACCGTCGATCGCGGACCTGGCAAGACGAAGACCGAGAAGGCGACCTTCAGCCGCCTGGGCGGTATGTGCACGCGCTGCGAGGGGCGTGGCGCTGTCTCCGATATCGACCTGACCCAGCTCTTCGACGACAGCAAATCGCTCTCCGAGGGCGCATTCACCATCCCCGGCTGGAAGTCGGACAGCTTCTGGACAGTGCGGGTCTACGCCGAATCCGGCTTCGTCGATCCGGACAAGCCGATCCGCGACTACACGAAGAAGGAAATGCAGGACTTCCTCTATAAGGAAGCGGTCAAGGTCAAGGTCGATGGCGTCAATCTCACCTACGAGGGGTTGATCCCGAAGATCCAGAAGTCGTTCCTCTCGAAGGACAAGGAGTCGCTGCAGCCGCACATCCGCGCCTTCGTCGAGCGCGCCGTCACCTTCCAGACCTGCCCGGAGTGCCACGGTACCCGCCTGAACGAGACGGCGCTGTCATCGAAGATCAACGGCATCAACATCGCCGAGGCCTGCGCGATGCAGATCAGCGACCTGGCCGAGTGGATCCGCGACATCGACGAGCCGTCGGTCGCGCCGCTGCTCAGCACGCTGCGTCAGACGCTCGACTCGTTCGTCGAGATCGGGCTGGGCTACCTCTCGCTCGACCGCTCGTCCGGCACACTCTCCGGCGGCGAGGCGCAGCGGGTCAAGATGATCCGCCACCTCGGCTCGTCACTGACCGACGTCACCTACGTGTTCGACGAGCCAACGACCGGCATGCACCCGCACGACATCCAGCGCATGAACAACCTGCTGCTCCGTTTGCGCGACAAGGGCAACACCGTCCTCGTCGTCGAGCACGAGCCGGAGACGATCGCGATTGCCGACCACATCGTTGACCTTGGCCCCGGCGCGGGCTCGGCAGGCGGGACCATCTGCTACGAGGGCACGATCGAGGGGCTACGCGCCAGCGACACGATCACCGGACACCATCTCGACGACCGCGCAACGCTGAAGGAGACGGTTCGCACGCCGACCGGCACACTGGAGATCCGCAACGCCACGACGCACAACCTGCAGAACGTCAGCGTCGACATTCCGCTCGGCGTCCTCGTCGTCGTCACCGGCGTCGCCGGCTCCGGCAAGAGCTCGCTGCTGCACGATTCGATCCCGACAAACGAGGGCGTCATCGCGGTCGACCAGACGCCGATCCGCGGCTCCCGGCGCAGCAACCCAGCGACCTACACCGGTCTGCTCGATCCGATCCGCAAGGCGTTTGCGAAGGCCAACGGCGTCAAGCCGGCCCTGTTCAGCGCCAACTCCGAGGGTGCCTGCCCGACCTGCAACGGCGCCGGCGTCATCTACACCGACCTGGTGATGATGGCCGGTGTCGCCACAGTCTGCGAGGACTGCGGCGGCAAGCGCTACCAGCCGGCCGTGCTGGAGTACCACCTCGGCGGACGCGACATCAGCGAGGTGCTGGCGATGTCGATCGCCGACGCCCGCGACTTCTTCGCCGACGGCGAGGCGCGCACACCCGCCGCCCACACGATCCTCAACCGGCTCGTCGATGTCGGGCTGGGCTATCTGACACTCGGCCAGCCGCTGACGACCCTCTCCGGCGGCGAGCGCCAGCGGCTCAAGCTGGCCACACACATGGGGGACAAGGGCGGCATCTACGTCCTCGACGAGCCAACGACCGGCCTGCACCTCGCCGACGTCGAGCAGCTGCTCGGCCTGCTCGACAAGCTCGTCGATTCCGGCAAGTCCGTCATCGTCATTGAGCACCACCAGGCCGTCATGGCGCACGGCGACTGGATCATCGACCTCGGCCCCGGTGCCGGCCACGACGGCGGCCGCATCGTCTTCGAAGGCACCCCGGCGGAGCTGGTTGCTGCGCGATCGACGCTGACAGGGCAGCATCTGGCGGAGTATGTGGGGGAGTAGGGGGATAGCCCTCCAACGAGCGGGTCGATAAACGAATCAGCAATCGCCAGCGTGTCCAGTCTCGCAACTCCTTGGATTGGGCGCGTTGGCTCGTCCCATCACGACCTCATAAGCCGCAGTTTCCAGAAGTCCGCACCGGCACATCTCGTTCACAGCCGCTGACTTACCAAGAGACTGAGTGATTCGTCAGCGCCAAAGTGACACAAATGTTGGGACGATAGCCATCTGCGATGCCTGTCATGTCGAGCGTGCACGCGAGATATCTCCCCCGCGTTGAGCTGCATCGAACGGGTGGGAGATTCCTCACTGCTGGGTGCCATTGCCCAGGGGGCTCCCAGGCGTGGAATGACACGACAACAGGGAGACCGTCGATCGGACAATCACACACTGACAGTTCACTGAGAGTTTCGTCAGCCTCAGGCTGTCCAATCATTCAGCGTGCTACCCATCACCTCAGCCTGTTATCTAGCGCCTGAGGACACCCGGCAACCGAAAGCTCTCCCCGGTCGGATACGATCCAAGACACGAGAGATTTCGCACTGCGGCTCGCAATGACAGACTCTGGATGTGGATGTCGCACCACACGGGCTGACATGTTGGCGCTGACAATCCACTGAACGCACCACTCGCTTGATCGTACTGACTCGCGACAAACTACAGCCACAAGTTGAACGCTCTAGCCATCAGTGCCAGTTATTGACGCTTTAATATGCCAATACCGGTTAGTCTTGCATCTGTCATAGTCGACGGATACGCCGTTGAGTGCAACACTCACAACAACCTTATGCAGCACAGCGGCCACAAGACGGAGTAGCTCGATCTTCGGGTGGTGTCGCATCGACAGCCAGCGGGCATTCATCGCTTCCGTTGTTGGCCTTAGCGTAGTCGCACGCCTACACGTGGACGTAACGCATGACGCAGAGCAGGCGCAATGGGTAGCTCCGCATCGCCAACAATCCATCGCGAGATTGCGGTCGTGGTCCTCGCGGTCGCGGAAGCGTTCATTGTCCATCTCGTGCTCGTTGCGCTTCTCGGGTCCGACAGGTATCCACTGTGGCTAACGCTTGTCATCGTCGCCGCCACACATGTGATTTCGCGGCTTCTCGCCTACCTCCCAATTAATCCTTCCGCGCAGCAGGCACTGGGGTTGGCCGCTGTGCTGCTCTTGACCCTGGTCGGCATGTGGCTCGCGACATTACCTGATAGCGGACTCAGCAGCGGCGCATGGCTCGTCGCAGTCGTCCGCAGCCTTGTCTTCGACTCTACTGAGTTATCGTCGGCTCAACTCTGGGCGACCATCCTGCTCGTGATTTATGCCTGGTGGCGATCCCCGCGCCGCATCCAGATGGTCATTCACAACGCGCAACGCATGCTCCGATTTGGCACTCTCCTGTGCCTTGGCGTACTTCCCTTGTTGACGCTCCGTGCTGCCTGGCCAGATCTCGAATCGCGCATCGTGCTCGAAATCGCCGGGTTCATCGGGTTCACGCTCGCCGGCATGAGTGGACTGCGCATCGGTCGGAGCATCGCTGAAGCCAGATCGGTGTTTACCGTGCGGTGGGCTGTCTCGATGCTCCTGCCGATCACAGGGCTCGTTGCGATTGCCCTCGTTCTCACCGGTCTCCTTAATGATCGAGGACTCGATGCGATCAGAACGCTCTCCGGACCTCCGACCACGATGCTCGTCAGCATCCTGGACATCACGGCCCGGATTATCGGTGCTGTTCTCTCGTTCGTGCTGGCCCCGATCTTCTGGCTTGGCAACTGGCTGATTGATCTGCTTCGTTCGTCGTCGGGCTCGACGGGGCAGCCGGCCATTCCGGAGTCGCCCCCGGCACAACGAGCAGTTGGTGAGATGCCGGGTCTGCCCGATCCAGTTCGGTACGGTGGTGCGCTCATCATCATCCTTGTGATCGCGATCGTCGCGCTGCGGCGTGCATTCCACCGACCGGCACGAGGCAGCCAGATCGTCAGCGAGGAGCGCTCCTCAATCTTCAGATGGAGAGACATGATCTCGGCGCGATCTGCTGAGCGCGGCGGGACAATACCGCCGCTCAGCGATCCGTTGAGCCGCCTCAGGGATGATCCGGAATTTCGCCACACCGTCCGCATTCGCGAGAGCTACAGGACACTTCAGCGCTGGGGCGCAGCCCACGGTCGCCGACGACGACGTTATGAAACGGCTGAACAGTACCGAGCTGCCATGCACGCCCATCTCACTATCGAGTCCGGTGCGAGCCAGTCAATCGATGCACTGACCGACGTCTATCGGCATGCCCGCTACAGCGGTGTTCCAGCAACAGACGCCGAGGCGCAAATTGCCGAGCGCGCAGCACAAGCCATCGATGAGCAGGCACAGGATATCGAGCAGTAAGGCGGGGTGACATGGACAGGAACGACGCCCGGCACTATGCCGTCTATCTGCAGCGACGCGTTGATGACTTCAGCGATGCTGAACAACCAGCGCCGAAGTGGACGGAGCGGGACCGGGATGCGGTCAGGGAGGTACTGCATGAGTTCCGCACACTGGATCACCACAACACCCTGATGGCGCAGGCGCTGCGCGCCAATGGCTTGCAGATTCCTGGATCAACGCTGGACGAAGATCTGGACTCCGACAGCGCGCAGTGGGATGACCTCGCGCCGAACACGCATCAGGAAGCGCGGCCCTGGTGGCGGTTCTGGTAGAGGTGGGGTATGGGATCACGGATGTCCTCAGCGTTTCTGGCAGGCAGACGCAGCGGCAGCGACCCTGATCGCCCTCTGCCGGTCAGCCATGCACGGTCGCTCGTCTTCGGCAGTCGCTGGCTATGGGGTGCAGTCGGCCTCACGCTGCTCGGGGTTCTCCTTCGAGAGAGCGCCGTGATGCTGATCGGTTTGCTATCGCTATTAGCGGTCGGCGGGGGCTGGCTCTGGTCACGCGCTGCGCTGCGGAACGTATCCGTTGATCGCATGCTGATGACCGAGCATGCGTTCCCCGGTGATCAGATAGCGCTCCAGGTTCGCGTCATGAATCGCAAGCTCTTGCCACTTGTCTGGCTCACGATTGAGGATCATCTGCCGGGAGCGCTGCAGATCGTCGAACAGACGGACATGTTTATCACTCGGCGAGGCGGGCGCATCCTCCGTATCGATACAGCGGTCCGCTGGTATGAGCAGGTCATCTGGACGCTGCACATCACCTGCCCGGCACGTGGGTATTACGTTCTTGGTCCGATGTCGATTCGTTCCGGCGATCTGTTTGGTCTCTATACGACGATCCAGCACATTGAGGATGTCGCGTCGATCATCGTATATCCACGCATCATCTCGCTCGAGCACATCGGCATCGCGCCGCGTCGACTCTTCGGCGACCTCAGCGCACAGCGCCGGATCATCACCGACCCATTACGAATCGTTGGGTCTCGTGACTATCGACCTGAAGACTCAAGCCGCCACATCCACTGGACCGCCACTGCACGGACGCAGACGCTCCAGACCAAGGTGTATGAGCCCTCGACAACTCCGCAAATCGGCATCTTCATCAATCTGGACACGCACGATCCGTACTGGGAAGGCATCGATGCTGAGCGTGCCGAGCACGTCATCACCGTTTCCGCCGCGATTGCAGTCCGCGCGTTAGCCGAACACCAGACAGCCGGTATGTATGCCAACGGTATCGCTGTCGGGTCCGATCAGCCGCTGCGCCTACGGCCGAGCCGCAGCCCCAGCCAGACAAGCGCGATCCTGACCGGCCTCGCAAGGCTGAACCCGATCGCAACCATCGACTTCCCGACGTTCCTGCAGGCCGAGCTGGCGCGATTCCCCGCCAACTCCTCAGTCGTGATCGTCACTGCACTCATAACGAAGCAGACGGCAGCAGTGCTGACGGATCTGCGCCAGACGGGTCACCGACTGGTGCTCGTGACCATCGGCGACATTGAGATCCCATCGATCAGAGGACTGGAGGTCTTTCGCGTTGATGAGGCGCTGCTCAGCCCATTTCAGGCAACATCAACCTGAAATTGCTTCAGCGAGAAATCGGGGACGTGTCGTGAGACACGCAGAATCTCGATGCCAACAACACGATTGTCGCCATCGTAGTCAAGGATGATACCTGGCTGCACCTCTTCGGACTCGACGATGTTTGCATCACTCAGCCGGATGTACAGCGCATCGTCCTCTTCGTCAAAGCGCACCTTCACAGCCGGTTCCTTCGCCGTCGATCAGAGAACGCCGTCACGCCTCCGAGCGTCGTGACGTCCTGATTCTAGACCACGCGCAGAACTCGCTGGTCATATTCAGGAATGCGCGCCAATGCATGAAGTAACTCCGAGTCAGCGTTGTCCGAGAGCGTCAACTCAGGATGAGATAACACTCGGGCAACCCATTCCAGAGGAATATTGCGAAGTGCAATCTGCTCGCGTGCATGTGCAGTAAGCGTAAGCGGTAGGCCAGCATCATCATCTTGACTATTCAACTGCCGCTCCTCGTCCCCTACGCCACAGATGAGCGCATCACGCTGGGGGAGCGACTAGCCGGACGACATGAGTGCGCTGAGCGGGGCGGGCCAGCCCGATGATCCCGGCTGCGAGGCCAGTCCAGCGCAGGATGGCGATCTCGCGCTGATACGACGGCAGGTCGCGGGTGGCGAACAGGTTGATCGCCAGCGTTCCGTCCGCCTGCGTCAATGCCGACTCCTGATTTGGCGCGAGCACCCGCACGGCAGCGCGGATGGCGTCCTGCAGTGCCTGCGACCTTATCGTCACGGCGATGGGCTCGCCTCTGGTCAGCCTGCGATGGAGCTGCGCGGCGATGTCGACCAGCACTGCCTGGAAGCGGTCGGTGCCCAGCAGGCCAGAGACGATCGGAATGAGGGTGTCTCGCACGCGGTCGAGCAGGCGCGGAGAATCGGCCAGCAACGACTCGACAATGCGCGTCGCCAGCGCATCGCGCACATCCTCACGCGCAAGGGCGTCCTCGGCGACAGCAACGAAGCGCGATGTGTCGGAGATAGTGCGATAGGCCCACAGCTCCAGGTTACCGATGAACAGCAGGAGGACAGCGAGGACGACGCAGACGCGCCACGGCCAGCGGCGCGTCTGCGTGAGTTGACCATCGCCATTTGGCGACGGTGCTGTCACTGCCCGGTCGATTTCTCTCGCGAACGAGCGCTTGCCGCCATCACATCCATGCCCCGCCATAGGGGAATGAATAGGCCTCGATCGATTCCGGTCGCATCTCAATTGAATAGCCGGGCGCTTCCGGCGGCAGATAGCAGCCGTCGTAGACCGTCACCGGATCGAGGAAATGTTCATGGAGATGGTCGACGTATTCGACCACGCGACCCTCCAGCGATCCGCTGAACGCGATGTAGTCGATCATCGCCAGATGCTGGACATACTCGCACAGCCCGACCCCGCCAGCGTGCGGACAGACCGGCACGCCGAACTTCGCGGCCAGCAGCAGGACGGCCAGCACCTCGTTGACACCACCCAGCCGCGCCGCGTCGATCTGGCAGAACGAGATCGCCTCGGCCTGCATGAGCTGCTTGAACATGATCCGGTTGTGGCAGTGTTCGCCAGTGGCGACACCAATCGGCGCAACGGAGCGAGCGATCCGCCCGTGGCCGAGGATGTCATCCGGACTGGTCGGCTCCTCGATCCACCACGGATCGAACGGCGCGAGGTGGCGCATCCACGCGATCGCCTGATCGACATCCCAGACCTGGTTGGCATCGACCATCAGCCTGCGCTGCGGGCCAATCTCCTCACGGACGATCCGGCAGCGCCGGATGTCATCCTCCAGATCGCGACCGACCTTGAGCTTGACGTAACCCCAGCCATCAGCGATGGCGGCGCGGCAGAGCTGGCGGATCTTGTCGTCGGGATAGCCGAGCCAGCCAGCCGAGGTAGTGTAGGCCGGGTAGCCGTGCCGTCTGATCTCCGCCTCGCGCTCGGCCTTGCTCGGTTCCATGCGCCGCAGCAGGTCGAGCGCCTCCTCGGGGGTGATCGCGTCGCTGATGTACCGAAAGGGGATACAGGCGACGAGCTGCTCGGGGGTCATATCGACGACGAGCTTCCAGAGCGGCTTGCCGGAGGTCTTCGCCCAGAGGTCCCAGACGGCGTTCACCACCGCCGCGGTCGCCAGGTGGATGACGCCCTTCTCCGGCCCGACCCAGCGCAGCTGGCTATCGCCGACCATGTCCTGCCAGAACGCGCCGGGATCGGCGGCGACCGACTCCAGCGTCCGGCCGACGATGAGGGGCCGCAGCGCCTCGATGGCAGCGACGCACAGCTCGTTGCCACGTCCGATCGTGAACGTCAGCCCATGGCCCTCGTAGAACGCGTCGGTGTGCAGGATGCAGTAGGCCGCTGAGTAGTCCGGGTCGGGATTCATCGCGTCCGAGCCGTCCAGCTCGCGCGAAGTCGGGAAGCGCACATCGTAGGTCGTCAGACCAGTGATCGTCGTTGGCACGAGGGGGTGCCCCTTCCGCTGTGCGGTGTCGTCGGATGCTGCCAGTGTAACCGACGATCGGCACCGCGCAATCAGGATCACGGGAGCAATCTGGATCGGTGAATCGTCGGCTGCCAGGACGACAATTGCCGAGGCTTCGATACGTCGCTGCCGAAGAGGTAAGCGCGCGTCAAACGGGTGGCAAAGAGCATTCCAACCGCGTATCAGCCACCTACATCACCAGCAACACCACACCGAACGCCACGGCCAGCATGACCTCGGCGAAGATGGCGACGGTGGCGAGGGCGACGAGGAGGAGGAAGGGGAGACTGATGATCTGGACGATCGGGGCGTAGATCTCCAGCCAGTCGCGGGCGCTCAGCAGCAGGCCGCCGAGACCCCAGAGCGAGCGTGCGCCGGAGCGCACTCCGCGCCGACCGCCACGGAGCCCGGCCACGATCTGCCCGAGCCGGTCGCGCGTCTGCGCAGTGGCTCCCGGCAATCCCTGCAGCTTCGCCGGTAGCTCGACCAGCTCGCGCAACGTCAACCACATCAGCCCCAGCACCCCGGCCGGGAAGAGCATCGCTGCGGCGATGAGCGCAACCAACAACCAGTCGGGTCCATTCCGCGGCGCAAGCCAGCTGGATACGGCGGTGGCGACGACCAACGTCGCCAGCAACGAGAGCGCGACGAGCGCGGCAGCAAACCGCGCGGCGCGGGCGGCCAGCGGGGTGATCCGCTCAAGGAGCGGAACGACGCGACCGAGCGCTTCGCTCGCGACAGCCGGTCCGCGACCGATCTGCTGCATCCGATTTCCTTCCGTCCGTCCGGCGGGACGTCAGCCCGGCTCGGTGGGCGAGATGGTCGTGGCGACGGACGGCACCGGGATCTGGTGTCGCCGGAACGCCTCACGGATGCGCAGGCGCAATTCGCGCTCCACCGCCCATTGTTGCAGCGGTTCGGTCTTGATCAGTATGCGGAAGGTGACGCCGGTGGCCGAGATGGAGGTGACGCCGAGAACCTGCGGCGGCTCGAGGATGTACCCGCCAATGCGCTCGTCCTGCTGAATGTCAGCAAGCACCTCGTGCAGGACACTGACGACCTGGGCGTCGTCGGCATACGGCGCAGTCTGGATGTCGATGACGGCGCGCGACCAGCCTTTCGACTGATTCTGAATCACCCGGATTTCGCCATTGGGGATGATGATCTGCGCACCGTTAATCGAGCGCAGGACGGTGCGACGCAGGTCGATCGTCTCGACCGTGCCGGATTCCGCGCCGACGGTAATGACGTCGCCGACACCGTACTGGTTCTCGAAGATGATAAAGAAGCCGTTGATCATGTCGCGGACGAGGCTCTGAGCGCCGAGGCCGATGGCGACGCCGGCCAGGCCGGCACTGGCGAGCAACGGCGCGATGTCCATGCCGAGGTTAGTCAGCACCATCATGACGGCAATGGCAATGACGAGGACGCGGCCTGTCGATTCGACAACGCGGCCGAGCGTATCGGCCCGCTGGCGCAGGACGGGAGTCGGCTCGCCCTGCGCCGTGAGGACGCCGGAGACGATGCGATTGACCACGACGCGCAGCAGGCGCAGGATGATCAGCGCGATGAGAATGATGAGCGCGATGCGGGCCAGCGAACGCGCTGCGTCACCCAGGAAGGTGCCGACCTGGTCGACGACCTCGTCACCAGTGAGATAGTCGACGACGTCGGCCAGCTCACTGGGCATCAGATTCAGAATAGCGCCACTACTGAGGAGCAGGTGGACATCGACGGGCAGCACAGATCAGCCTCGCTCGTATCGATATCGACGATCAACGAGCCTCTAGCCTAACAGGTCACTCGGCACACGACGACGGGAGCAGCCATGATGACCGCTCCCGTTCGTGTTGATGCTGGATTGTGGGCCGCCGGGGCTAGCTTTCGGGCTGCTCGCCGGTGTCGGCGCTGCTGTCGGCGCTGCTCTCGACGTCGATCGCGCGCGCCGTCTCGGTCGATCCGCCGGCGCGAACCTGGATCTGGCGCGGGCGGGCGGCTTCGGCCTTCGGCAGGGTGACGGTGAGGATGCCGTTGTTGAACTCGGCCTGGGCTTCGTCCGGCTTGACGCTGCTCGGCAGCGTCACGGTGCGCTCGAAGTGGCCGAAGCGGCGCTCGCGAACGAGCCACTTCTCGCCCTCACGCTCCTCGTCAGCCTTGATCTCGACGGCGATCCGCAGCGTGTCGCCGAGGACCGAGATGTCGACATCCTCCGGCTTCGCGCCCGGCACGGTCGTCTTGATCATGTAGGCGTCGTCGGTCTCGGAGAGGTCGAGGGCCATGCCGCCGGTCATCGCGACCATACCGGCCCGTGGCCTGACGAACGACTCTTCGAGCAGGCTGTTCATCGCCTCACGCAACGACACGATATCTCGCCAGGGGTCCCAACGCTGAATACTCATGCAACCCTCCATCTGCTGTACGACTATGCTCACCAGGAGCGCCATCAGTCAGGTGTATCGTGATCATGATGGCTCACTCCATACGCTTCTGCATCTATCATAGTATCTTAGTCGTTCTGTGTCAACTCCCTGCTGACTGATTCGACCTGCGTGCTATTGCTGATTGCAGAATCCACGCCGCCAAAGCGCAATGCAGCGACCAGACGCGTTCACAGCAGCGCGGCGATCGACTGCGCTGCGCGGGCGGCGGCCTGCGGGTCGAGCGGGCGGTAGCCGCTGGTGTCGTTGCCGAGTGCTGAGAGTGCTGCGGCTGCCAGCACCTCCGGTGTGGTCGCGTCGAAGTCCAGCCGTTGTCCGGCGCGGTGTTGCCTCAGCCGATAGGCGACGTGGACGAGCTGCTCGCAGTGATCCCGAAGCGGGAAGTAGAGGAATGGTCGGCGGGTGGCGACGAGCTCCATCGTCGTGCCCAGCCCACCCTGGACGATCCCCAGGTCCGCTGCTGCGAGATGCTCGTAGAGATTGTGGACGTACGCTGCGACACGGAGGCCGGGGCTGTCGGGGAGGCCGGCGGCGTCGATGCGGGGACCGGCGACGAGCAGGCACTCTGCATCCGGCTGCTCGCGTCGGATCAGCGGCCAGGCAGCGGTGACCAGGTCCAGCAGTGGTCGGCCGACTGCGGTGCCGCCGACGGCGGCGACGACCAGCGGTCGGTCGGGCGCATAGCCGAGCCGCTGCCGGATCGCAGTAGTGTCGACATAATCCGTGGGCTCGAACGGGACGACGTAGCCGACGGCCTCGAAGTGCTCACGCGCCCAGTCGGCGATCGGTGGCATGTCGGGGCCGAAGCGCTCCGGCACGAGGTCGTCGTAGGTACCGAAGAAGAGGGCACGGTCGCGGACGCGCGGGTAGCGCTGGACATGCTCCAGCATTTCGGCGTTGTAGTCGGCTGCCAGGAACGCTTCGCGTGACTCGGGTGAGCGGTCGATCGGCAGCCAGCCGAGGAAGTCGGTCATGAAGACGAATGGGGCAGTCTTCAGCTCCGGGTTCTCGTGCAGGAAGTGGTCGACCTCCCAGGCTTCGTCGCCGATCCACAGGTCGTAGGCCGTCTCTCGGACGATGTCGAGAAAGACCATGAAGTTGGCCAGCAGGATCTCGTCCATCTCGCGGAAGGCGTGGAAGCAGTGCAGCCGGTAGTCGTGAGACATCGACTCCCAGTGGCCCGCTTCGCTGGCCAGCTCGCGGCTGCGCGGATGGATCGTCTCGCCCTCACGCTCCAGCACCTGCGTGACCGGTGGCTGGGCCAGCCAGTCGATCTGCAGATCCGGCACGAGCCGCCGCAGCTCACGGGCGATCGCGAGGTCGCGCTGGATGTGGCCGAGGCCGATCGGGCTGGAAACGAACAGCGCCCGGCGTTCGACGCGAGCCATCGGGCGCGACCAGCTGCGCTGTGACGGACGGGGAGGAGCGAGGAAGTCAGCAAGCTCATGGTTGATCATGACAGGATCGCGCAGCGGCGGGAGATGGCCGCAGCCTTCGAGCGTGACGAAGGTCCAGTCCGGGCGGACGGCTGCGAGCGCCCGGCTGGCGTCAATCGGGTCGCAGCGATCGATGTCGCCGTGCATCAGCAGGACGGGGCAGCGCACGCGCTCGATCGCCTCACGAGTCGGCATGCGGGGGAACTGTTCAGCGGTCGGGATTGTCGCGATGAGGATCTCGGGCGTGGTGTCGTTACCCCAGGCGATGCCGTCTTCAATGCCTTTCGTCGAGTGCGGCTCGGGCAGGAGCTGACCGAAGAAGAAGGCCAGCCAGTCGTCATAATGCTCGCGCCAGAAGTGCGCGTTGCGCATCTGCCAGCCGTCGTATTGCTCGCGCCGCGTCCAGAACTCGCTGTTTGGGCGCGGCTGCCAGCTCTCCGGCCAGACCCCGCAGGCGATCAGAGCCAAGCGCGAGATGCGTTCCGGGTAGCGCGCAGCCAGGGAGATGCCGTAGTCGCAGCCACGAGAAAAGCCAACGACAGCTGCTTGTGCGATGCCGAGATGGTCGAGCAGGCCAATCGCCTGATCGACGATGCGGTCGTATTCGTAAGCTCGTGGGTCGGTAGTACGCTCCCCAGCGCCGTTCCCGGGCGGGTCGAATGTGATGACCCGGAAGCTGCGCGCGAGCCAGGGGACCTGCATCTTCCAGATGCGGCTGTGGACGATCTGCCAGGTGGGCAGCAGCAGGACCGGCGGTGCTTCCGGCGCGCCGAACAGCTCGTAGCCGATATTGAACTCATGGAAGAGAAGCGTCCCCGACTCGACCGGCTCGATAGCGCGCATGATCGATCCTCCTTGCCGTTGTCAGGTACGAGCCAGCGCAACTGCGTCACCCAGGAGTATTCGCACCTGCTCGGCGATCGGCTGCATCGTCCAATCCGGTGCGAGCGGTGGAGCTGGCGAGTCTGTATTCAGTCCGGCCAGCAGCCCATCGGCGCGAGCACGAGCGACGGTATCGAGCGCAGGGTGGGAGCGCGCCAGCATGAGTGTCCGCACCGCGCGATCGCGGTCGCGCTCGCACTCGCCGCCGCTCAGGTGCAGCGCGGCGATCTCGATTGCCGCGCCGAGCGCTACCGGGATCGATCGGGCATCAATCGCCAGGGCCAGCGCCTCGCGCAGATGGTCGCGCGCTGCGTCAGGCTGGCTCGCGGCGGAGAGCACGCGGCCGAGCAGTGCCAGCGTCACCGCGACGCCCCAGGTGTGGCGCAGTCCGCGGCGGATCAGCAGCGCCTCCGACAGCCGCGTACGCGCCTCGCCGAGATCGCCGGTCGCGAGTGCGACGACACCGAGGTTGTGGAGGGCGAAGCCGGAGCCACGCCGGTCGCCGATCTCAGCAAAGATGGTCAGCGCTTGATGGTGCAGGCGGCGAGCTTCGTCGGCATTGCCGAGCATCAGCGCCGCCGTGCCCTGGTCATTGAGCGAGTAGCCCTGGCCCCAGCGATCCCCGGCAGCAATGAAGTGAGCAATGCTCGCGCGCAGCAGGGCGCTCGCCTGCTCGTAGTCCTGACCCTCCTGAGCGAACATCGCCTTGAAATTGAACGCCAATCCAAGATTGAACGGATCGTTCAGCGGCTCAAGGACCGCGATACCGGCGTCGATCGTTCGCTTGCCGGTGGCGTAGTCACCGAGGCGGACATAGAGCGAGCCATGCCGGATCAGCGTTGCGCCATAGGCGAGCTCCCACTCGCGCCGATCAGCACCAGGGTTATCCGGCTCAGCGGCGAGCATTGCGATGACCTGGCCGAAGATCTCCTGTGACTCCAGATAGCGCCCGGTGACTTCGGCGTAGAGCCAGTAGCCGTGGATCGCTTTGAGGATATCGCTGACGCGGCGGCGCTCAATCGCCCACAGCCAGGCGGCGCGAATGTTCTCTGACTCGTTCCCGATGGACTCCAGCGCGATCTGCTGACCTGCGCCGCTCAAGTCTGCTTCGGCCCGCAGCAGGAGATCGCAGAACCAGGCACAGTGACGGTCGCGGGCTTCTTCTGCAGCGTCCGGCTGCTCGGCAACCCGGTCGGCTGCGTACTGCCGCAGGAGCTCGTGGACGTGGTAGCGCCCGGCTGGATCGCGACGCAGCAGCGATTTGGCGACGAGCGCCGCCAGCAACGGCAGCGAGCCACCGGCGACCGCTTCGGCAGCGACGCGCGGGATGCCGCCATGGAAGATGGCGAGGCGCGCGAATATCTGCTGCTCGGCAGCGCTCAGTCGCTCCCACGACCGGTCGAAGACGACGCGGATGCTGCGATGGCGCTCGGGGATATCTCGCGTCGGACTGGAGAGGAAGTCGAGGCTGCGTTCGATCTCGCTGGCAATCTCGGCGCAGGAGAGCGTGGGCAGCCATGCGGCCGCCAGCTCGATGCCGAGCGGCATGCCACCGGTGAGGCGACAGATCCGGATAATGTCGGCGAGTGTCGCGGAGTCGAGCTCGAATGCTGGCCATACTCGCCGGGCGCTGTGGGCGAAGAGCTGCACGGCGCTCGATTGCGCCGCTGATGCCACGCGGTCGGAAAGCGCCAGCCCGTCGAGCTCAACGACCCACTCCCCGCGCAGATGAAGCCGCTCGCGCGTGGTGACGATCAGCTGGATGTCCGGCGCGCGACTCAGGATGTCGGCCAGGAACGTCACGTCCGGCAGCAGCTGCTCAACATTGTCAAGGACAAGCAGCACCTCGCGCTCGCGCAGATGACGGATGACCTGCTCGGCGGGCGATGGCGCGCGGGTGAGGTGGAGATCCAGCGCGTCGGCGATGGATGTCGGGATATGGGCAGCCGCCTCGACACTGGCCAACGCGACGAAGTGCGCTCCGTCGCGAAACGCGCTGGCGGATTGCTCCGCCGCCCGGATCGCCAGCCGCGTCTTGCCGATGCCACCCGGACCGACCAGGGTGATGTGGCGGCAGGATGGATCGTCGATGAGCGTCGCGATTTGCTGCAGCTCGGAGTCGCGGCCGATGAACGGCGTCACGTCCAGCGGCAAGCTGGAGACTGTTCGATGTGGATCGCTGATCGGCAGCGCGGTTGGCTTGTCCCGAATGCGCTCGTAGAGCCGGGTCGTCTCCTCGTCCGGCTCGATGCCGAGTTCGTCCGCCAGCGCGCGCCGACAGTGCTCGTATTGCGTCAGTGCGGCCGCGCGTTTGCCGCCGGCGGCGAGCGCCACCATCAGCTGCCGGTGGGCTGACTCGTCACAGGGGTCGATCTGGATGAGGCGCTGGGCGTTCTCTGCCGCGTGGCTGTGTTCGCCACGAGACTGGTAGTAGGCCCCCAGCTGACCCAGCGCGCGGGTGACGAGGGCAGCGATTCGTTCGCGCCGCGCCTGCGCCCAGTCTTCGAACTCGGCACTATCCGGCACCGACAGGTCAGCGAGAAACGGTCCGCGATAGTGTCGGGCCACGGACGCGATTCGCCCGGCGCACTGGCGGCAGAGTACGCCTGTTGGGTGCTGGTGTGCATTGACCGCGTCGAGCAGCGCTTCGACAGCGACAGTGTCAACCGCGATATCGGCCGCCGGATTCAACCCAACGGTGTCGCGCGTGACTAGCAGGAGCGTGGATACGCTGTCATCGGCCAGCGTCCGACGCAGGCTCCAGATGGCCTGGCTGAGGCTATGCCGCGCGGCGCGCTCATCCTGCTCTGGCCAGAGCAGGGCGGCCAGCGCTTCGCGTCGTTGTGGATGGCCAGCGTCCGCGGCCACGCGGGCGAGCAGCGCCCGAACCTTGTCATACGGGAACGCGGCGACCGGCGCGTCGTCGAGGCGGAACTGACCTGGGCCGAGAAGCGAGATCACCAAGCGTGGCATCGGGTGCTCGTTTCAGGATGCAGTAGTTCGAGGAGACCCACCTCATCCTACGCTCAACCCGCCAGTATCTCAATTGTTCCCTTCTCAGCTTTTGACGTTCTCTTGATAGCGCTCGGCTAGCGTGCTCCCAGACCTGACTCACGCGACAGGCAGCAGACGGGAGCAACGGATGACATGAGACGGCAGAGCGTCTGGAATCGACTTCGCTCGCGCGCCAACGGCAACACCGCGAACGCCTCACCATCGACATCTCCAGCAATGACACAGGAGGCACCCATGGCAACCATCGCTCGCCCGGAGCAGGCTCAGATCGAAGATCTCAGGAGTAAGCTCCGCGGCGCGGTCATCACGACCGACGATCCCGATTACGACAGCACCCGCACGCTCTACAACGTCATGATCGACAAGCGTCCAGCCATCATCGCGCGCTGCGTTGATGCTGCGGATGTCATTGCGGCGGTCGATTTTGGACGCGAGAATGGCATGCCGATCGCCATCCGCGGCGGTGGTCACAACGTCGCCGGAACCAGCTCGGTCGACGGCGGGCTGGTCATCGATCTCTCGCAGATGCGCGGGGTGCGCGTCGATCCCCAGCGGCGGACAGCGCGTGTCTCCGGCGGCGCGCTGTGGGGCGATGTTGACCACGCGACCCACGCGTTCGGTCTGGCAACGCCGAGCGGCATCATCTCGACAACCGGCGTCGGTGGCCTGACACTCGGCGGCGGGTTCGGCCATCTCTCACGCCACTACGGCCTGGCCTGCGACAACCTGCGCTCGGCGGACGTCGTTACGGCTGACGGCTCGTTCGTGACGGCCAGCGCTGACGCACACCCGGATCTCTACTGGGCGCTGCGCGGCGGCGGTGGGAACTTCGGTGTCGTCACCTCATTCGAGTTTGACCTGCACCCAGCCGGCACGGTCTATGGCGGACCGATCTTCTACGATGTCGCCCACACTGAGATGCTGCTGCGCTTCTTCCTCGACTATCTGCGCGACGCGCCGGATGCAATGAGTGCCTTCTTCAGCTTCCACCAGGGTCCGCCGGCACCGTTCATCCCCGAGCACCTGCACTTCGTGCCGATGGTCGCCATCGTCATCTGCTATAGCGGGGCGCTCGAGCGTGGCGAGGAGATCGTCCGGCCGCTGCGTGAGGTGATTCCGCCGCTGGTCGATCTGGCCGGAGCGATCCCGTATCCGGCGCTGAACAGCATGTTCGATGCGATCTACACGCCCGGATTGCAGCACTACTGGAAGGCTGACTTTGTGCCGGAGGTGGCCGAAGAGGCGATCCGCATCCACGCTGAGTATGGGCCGAAGGTTCCGTCGCTGTGGTCAACGATGCACCTGTATCCACAAAGCGGCGCGATTCAGCGGGTCGCCAGCGACGCGACGGCCTACTTCCATCGCGACGTCGATTTCGTCCACAACATCGTCGCGATCGACGCTGACCCGACGAAGATGCCGGGCAACATGGCCTGGATGCGGGAGTACGCTGCAGCGCTACAACCGTATTCAGCCTCCGGCGGCTACGTGAACTTCATGATGGCCGACGAGGGGCAGGAGCGCGTTCGGGCGACCTATCGTGACAACTACGACCGGCTCGCGCGGGTGAAGAAGGCGTACGATCCGTACAACCTCTTCCACATCAACCAGAACATCCGACCCACCGGATAGCCCGCATGAGCCAGCCAAACCGGCGTTCCCGTACTGGGACGCCGGTTCTGCCTGTTCCGCCCCTGGGCACTGCTCACCCTTTGGCAGTTGCCACCAAGCATCGTGTCATGATAAAAGCGTAGATATCAGCAAGTCGGCCCAGCTGTTCATCGCGACACTCCTGAACGCCGTTGAGCGAGGGTCACAGCACGTTGTGACTGCGTATCCGGGAGTGCATGGTGTCGCGACAACAACCAGAGAACCTTCTGCCTGAGCGCGAGCGTGCAACGGCAGCGCTCAGGCACCGTGACTTTCGGCTGCTGTGGGCCGGGCAATTTGTCTCGACGGTCGGCACCCAGATGCAGATCGTCGCCCTCGGCTGGCAGATGTATCTGCTGACCGGCTCGCCACTCAATCTCGGCATCCTCGGTCTGCTCCGCGCCGTACCCACGATCGCGTTCGCGCTGGTTGGTGGCACGTTCGCTGATGCGCGCGATCGACGGCGCGTCCTGATCGTGACGCAGACGCTGCTCGGGTTCTTCTCGGTCGTACTGGCCATCGCGACCGGCACCGGCCGCGACTCGGTCGGGCTGATCTACGTTCTGACGGTGCTGACAGCGACGGTCGATGTCTTCGACGATCCGGCCCGGCAGGCGCTGATCCCCAACCTCGTACCACGGCACAGGCTCGCTCAGGCGATTACGCTGAACATCGTAGCCGGCAATATCGCTGCGGTGGCCGGACCGGCGCTCGGCGGACTGGCGATTGCCGCATTCGGTCTGACGACGACCTACGCGCTCGATGCCGCGTCGTTCATCGCCGTCATCTTCGCGCTGGTGGCTATGCGTGACCGGCCAGCTGCGCCTGTACCGACGCAGAGCGGCATTCAGGCGGTCGTCGAGGGGCTGCGGTTCGTCCGCGAGAATCCGGTGATCCTCTCGCTAATGATCCTCGACTTCCTGGCGACGCTGTTCGGCGCGGCGCTGGTCCTGATGCCGATCTTCGCCAGCGAGATCCTGGAGGTCGGCGCGAACGGGTTGGGGCTGCTCTATGCCGCCCCGGCAGCCGGTGCTGTTGCCGGGGGCCTGATCCTCTCGATCCTGCCGGTGTCGCATCGGCCGGGACGGATGGTCATCATGTCGGTCGCGTGCTACGGGATCGCCGTCGCCATCTTCGGCGCAGCGCCGAGCTTCCTGGTGGCGTTGCTCGCGCTCGGGGCCTCCGGCATCGCCGATACGGTCAGCATGACGTTCCGCCACACGATCCGCCAGCTGGCAACGCCGGACGCGCTGCGCGGTCGCATCGCTGCTGTCCACTCGGTCTTCGCCGGCGGCGGCCCACAGCTCGGCGACTTCGAGGCCGGCCTGACCGCGCGTCTGCTCGGCACGCAGACGGCAGTCATCGCCGGCGGGCTGGCCTGCGTTGGCCTGGCAGCAGTTGTCGCCGTCGTCAGCCCACGTATTCGGGACTATCGCGTTGACGAGCCGGAGCCGCAGTTGAGCGGCGATGATTGATACATGGCAGAAAGTAAGACGGCCCCCGGAGAAGGGCCGCCTCGGGAGGGGTATTGGGGATGAGGAGGGTATCCTCGCGGGAGTACTCCGACTCCCGGGCAACAGCTTGGGGGCACTGTTGTCAATGCGTGCCCATGCAGAAGACGTGCCACCAGTTGTCTTTCAGGCAGAGAATCGGCCCGCTTTACCGCGCCCAGGCAGCGATCGCCAGCACAACAATGGCGACGGCTGACGCGATCAGCAGTGGGTCAGCAATGCGTCGGCCGGTCTCGCGCGAGCGCGTCAGCATAAGAACAATCGTCACCACGGCCAGCACGATGGCAAGGAAGACGATCGCTTCAGCGAGCCACTCCGGTTCGATCAGTGCCGGCATTGGTGCAGCGAGTCCGTTCAGCATCCGTTGTCCATGCTCCCTCAGACGGAATCTTCGACAATCCGCCTATCGATCGTACACGTTCGGCCGGCTGAGGGCGGATTCAGCAACTGGCCTGAATCTTGCGGGTCTGCACTGGCCATGCTTGTGCGCCTATCCCGGGCGTGGTTCCGAGTGACGCTAGTAATCGGTGACTGACATGATCGCGTTATCAATGATGAGTGACACGGCTACGGCTTCGTATATTCTGATTGTCGATGATGATCCAACGATCAGGTCGATCCTGGAGGCCCTTCTGGAAGATGAGGGCTTCGATCCGGTGACCGCAACGAACGGCCAGGAGGCGCTGCGCATTGTTGCCGACGATCGACCTTCGTTGATCCTGATGGATCTGATGATGCCGGTGATGAGCGGCGTCGATGCGGTGCGGGTTCTCAAGGAGGACCCAGAGACGGCCGACATCCCGGTGATCGCGATGTCGGCCGGATTCATTCTGCGTGAGTCGATCGAGGAGCTTCTGGCAGACGGCATCATTGCCAAGCCATTTGACCTCGACGCACTCATCGCCAGCATCCACGCCACTCTTCGACAGAGCAACGACGACCACCACCAGTCGGCACCCTCCGCCTGACACTTCTCCGAGCTACCGTCGGTGTCTCCCTTTGTGTCACAGTGCCTTGACTCCCAGTCATGGACATCTATCGGTGAGCCTGCGTTATCCGGCGATGTGGATAACTCGGTGGGCAAATGTGGATATCTGTGGACAGATTGCGGAATCGATGTGTACGTACAGGGGTGCGGCCGTCGATAAGTCCCCCCGCCGCTGGGGGATAATGCTGGTCGACCTGGGGACAGCCGAGCGGTGACAAATCGGTCAACGCACTGAGCTGGGGAGATGTGGACAGATTCTCCAACGGGTTATCCGGTCGCTTTTCCCTGCCTGGATGCGGCAATAGCCACTTATCCACACAATCCACAGCCCCTACTGATAACGACTAATAACACATACAAAAATGAAGATAACTCTCCGCCTGACGTGGTTGTCCTCATACAGAGTGGGGATGGAACGGTCAGGTGTGACGCGCATCCTGGATGTAGGGCGTATCGCATACGCCCGTGCAAAACCCAACCCACCCAACCGGCACGCACCGACCTGGGGGAGAACCCTTCGCGGTCCCAACCCGACCGATCAGCGCGCCGAGGTAGTCGTGGGCCGTCCGGGCGTATCGCATACGCCCCTACATAATCGTGACTACAGCAATCCACCGGCGCGTCGTCACTCGCGCTATTCCTCCATGAGCCGTGGAGCGCCTTGCAGCTGAGCCTTGCGGCGGCTGCGGGCGGTGTCGGGGATGAGGAAGACGACCGGGATGATGAGCAGGATCAGGAACGAGAGGCCGGTGAAGATGAATTCGAGGCCGCGCGCCTGATCGTCGAAGTGGGCCAGGACGAGGACGATCATGGCCGTGCCGAGAACACCACCACTGGAGCGGAACATGCCGCGCAGTCCGGTGATGCGCGCGACAGCTTCCGGCATCAGGTCGAGCGCGGCGTTGTTGGCGGCTGGTCCGCCGATGCCAACACCGAGGCCGGTGATCGCGATGGTCAGTGAGAGGAACGCCAGGTTCCCCATCTCGAAACCCAGGATCGTCGGGTTGTGCAACCCCTGCCCGGTGATGAACAGGCCGATGCTGATCAGGAGGATGCCGAGGATCATCGGGATGCGGTAGCCGAAGCGGATGAGCAGGAATGATGAGATAGCCGACAGGCTGATCATCGCGATCGCTCGCGGCGTCAGGATGAAGCCGGCCTGGCTGGCCGACATGCCGTATTCAACCGTCGCATAGAGCGGGATGAAGCTGAAGAAGCCGAAGACGAGGCCGCCGTAGAGGAAGTTGTAGAGGTTTGCGGCGACGAACGCGCGCTCCTTCAGCAGCCGCAGGTCGATCATCGGATCTGGCGTGCGCGCTTCGTGGCGGACGAACAGCACCAGCGCGATGAGGCCGATGATGATCCAGAGGCCGACCTGCCACTCGAAGCTGACGTGATTGCCCCAGATGCTCATGCCGTACATCAGCGCGACGACGCCGGTGGCGAACGCGCCGGCGCCAACCAGGTCGATGCTGCGGCGCGAGATGATCCGACCACCAGCCGGCAGCAGGATGATGCCGGTGACGAACAGCAGGATGCCGATCGGGACGTTGACCGAGAAGATCGAGCGCCAGCCGAAGTTGTCGATCATCCAGCCGCCGACGTTTGGGCCGATGATGCCGCCGATGGGGAAGACGCTGGTGAACAGGCCGATTGCTGTGCCGCGATGCTCGGCGCTGAAGACATCGCTGACGATACCGGCGGCTGAGGGCAGGAATGCGCCGCCGCCGACTGCCTGGAGCACGCGGAAGGCGATCAGGAGCTCAACGTTCGGGGCGATGGCGCAGAGCAGTGAGCTGACGGTGAAGAGGACGACGCAGCCGAGAAACAGGCGCTTGCGACCGAGATCATCGCTCAGCTTGCCAGCCATCGGCATCATGACCGTCTGCGTCAGGCTGTAGCCGGTGATGACCCACGAGATCCAGACGAGGTTCGTGTTCAACCCGGACATCATCTCCGGCAGACCGACGGCCACAATGGTTGAGTCGATGCTGGCCATGAGCAATGCGAGCGAGACAACCGCGAAGATCGCTATTGAGCGTGGGCTAACGGATTGTGATGCGGCTGCATCGCTGATTGGAACTGCTTGCCCACTGCGTGTGTGCGTCGACGTCCGTGCCATTCGGTCTCACTTCCTGCCACCCAGCCCCGCGAAAGAACCGGAGAAGTGTGCACCTCAATAGCATTGAATGTCAATGGATTTCTGGTGCCTGCAATTCTTTAGTCGGCTGGTCGTTGGATCAGGCAGGGGTGGTGGCGAGCGCTGCCGGCCGCAGGTTCAGTCGACGGAGCAGTTGAGCGTTGAGCGCGACGACGATTGTCGACAGAGACATGAGCGTTGCACCGACGGCCATTGGCAGAACAAAGCCGACTGGCGCGAGGATACCGGCTGCCAGTGGCACAGCGATCAGGTTGTAGCCAGCAGCCCACCACAGGTTCTGCTTCATCTTGCGATAGGTCGCCTCCGATAGCTTGATCACCGATGAGACGGCCCGTGGATCGTCGCTCGCAAGGATGACACCGGCCGACGCGATCGCGACATCCGTCCCGGCACCGATAGCGATGCCGACATCAGCCTGCGCAAGCGCTGGTGCGTCATTCACGCCATCACCAACCATCGCAACCTTCTGACCGCGAGATTGCAGCTCCTGGACCCGTGCGGCCTTGTCCTCAGGGCGGACGCCAGCGAAGTACTCATCAATGCCCAGCTCGCGGGCAACTGAGGCTGCAACCGCTTCGGCGTCACCAGTGATCATCACCACCTGGAGTGATCGTCGGTGGAGATCACGAATGGCGTCGAACGACTCGGGCCGAATTTCGTCGGCCAGCCGGAGCGCGCCGGCAACGACCGAATCGACGAGGACATGCAGGATGATCGCGCCCTCGCGTCGCCAGTCATTGGCCACCTCTAGCTCGTGTCCGCCTTCCTGCTCCAGCAGGTTTGGTCCGCCGACCTGGACTACCCAGCTATCAACGATGGCGCGCACGCCAACTGCCGGTGCCGAGGAAAAGTCGGCTGCGGGCGGGACGGCGATAGCGCGCTTCTGCGCCTCGCTGACAATGGCCTTCGCCAGTGGATGTTCGGATTCGGCCTCGGCCGCGGCGGCCAGCGCCAGCAGGCGGTCAGGCGGCATCTCGCCAGCAGAGACGATTTCGACCACCACCGGTGCCCCCTTGGTGAGCGTGCCGGTCTTGTCGAACAGCACGGTGTCGACCGTGCGCATGCTCTCCAGCGCCAGCCGATCCTTGATGAGAATACCGGCCCGGGCTGAGCGCTCGGTGGCGATCGAGACGACGAGCGGAATGGCCAGACCGAGAGCGTGGGGGCAAGCGATGACCAGGACAGTGATCGTTCGGACAACCCCTTCATCTGGCAACCCGACGACGGCCCAGATGATCGCAGTCAACACGGCAGCACCGAGGGCGAACCAGAACAGGAGCCGGGCTGCGCGGTCAGCGATGCGTTGCGCCCGCGAGGATGAGCTCTGCGCTTCGGCGACGAGCGCCTGAATGCCGGCAAGGGTGGTGTCATTACCAACTGCCGTGATCTCAACGCGCAGGCCGGAATCGGCTGCAATGGTTCCGGCGACAACGCTATCGCCCTCGCCACGACGGACCGGCTGGGATTCACCAGTGATCATCGACTCGTCCATATTGGCCATTCCCTGAACGACGCGGCCATCGGCGGGAACTCGCCCGCCCGGTCGAACGAGGACGATGTCGCCGACTTTCAAGTCGGCTGGCGGAATGCTGACGATCTGATCACCCTCAACACGCTCGGCTTCATCGGGCAGCAGTGCGGCGAGTGAATCGAGTGCCGAGGTTGTCTGGGCGAGCGAGCGCATTTCCAGCCAGTGGCCCAGCAGCATGATGACGATGAGGAGAGCCAGCTCCCACCAGAAATCGAGATCATGCGGTAAGACTTCGAGCTTTGCGCCCCACGACGCCAGAAATGCGACGCTGATCGCCAGACCAATGAGCAGCATCATACCGGGGGCACGGGCGCGAATCTCATCACGCGCGCCAGTCAGGAACGGCCAGCCACCCCAGAAATAGACAACTGTGCCGAGGATCGGCGAGATCCAGCCGGACCAGTCGGGGACGCTGTAGCCGACCAGATCGGCGAACATCGGCGAGAAGGCGACGACCGGTATCGCGAGGATCAGCATGATCCAGAACAGGTTGCGGAACTCGGTGGCGTGATTGCCATGCCCACCGTGGCCGCCGTGTTGCTCGTGATGCTCATGCGCTTGCATAGCCGGTTCTGCATGCTCGGCGTGGTGGCCCGCGTGTGTAGCGTGGTCATGATGCTCGTTCGTCCGCCGCGGCTCATGCTGGTGTTGATGGGTGTTTGGGCTCGGGTGCCCATTGTGGTTGTGATTCATATCCGTATCTTCCGCTCGCCGTCCCGTCGTTCGATCCGGCTCTCGTCGGTTCGTCTGGTGCTCGCCCTCATTACCAGCCGTGCATCAGCGCGCAGTCGGGGAAGCGCGGGCAAGCTCCAGATGTTTCGGACGTGCTGCGGAGTGCGCACTCTTCAGCATCCTCAAGGAATAATATACCCCCCAGGGGTATATTGCAAGCCGTATTATGGATGATCAGGGAGCGTGTTCTATTCGAAGCACTGCCAGTACCGCAAATACATGCATTGTCAATATACTTAGCGGGAGTAAGGGAGCCGCGAGCATGCCAACTGATCGGCTGACGGAAAGCCTGATGATGCTCTGGCGCGAGCTGCATCTGTTGTCGAGCCCGATTGAGCATGGGGAGATCACTGCCCAGCAGTACTGGTTGTTGCGTCATCTGAACCTGCGCGGAGAGTCAAGCATCGGCGAGCTTGCGACGGCGCTCGGTATCTCGCAAAGCTCGACGACGACGGCCTGCAAGCGGCTGGAGCGCGATGGCCTGGTGCGGCGCGCCCGCTGTGCCGACGATGAGCGGGTCGTGCGAGTGAGCCTGACCGACTCCGGGAAGGCGCAGATTGAAGCCTGGCGCGGCCGCCGGCGCGAGATGCTGGCGCACCTGCTGGACCCGCTAGAGCAATCGGAGCGCGATGAGCTGCAGCGTGTGGTTGACCACGTGCTGGAGGCTGCCGGCGTTGGCGAGCCGCGCTTACTGCAAAAGGACTGACCGGATTCGTAGCACCGCGTCATTGACATGGAGGTCCGCATGAATCCCATCGCGCACCCGTTGATCAGGCAAGAGAGTCTTCAGCCTCAGACGGTCGGCAGCCCCGGCGTCGTCGCCCGCTTCATGCACGCTGCCGAGCACGGAATCGGCACGGTCTCGCTGATGCTCGGCGAGGTGGCACCGGGGGATGGGCCACGTCTGCATCGCCACGACTACGAAGAGGTGTTCGTCGTCACCGAGGGCCGTGGTCAGTTCGATATTGGCGACGCATCGGTGCAGGCTGAGGTTGGTGATGTTGTGGTCGTGCCGACCGGTGTGCCGCACCGATTCACGAACGTCGGTGATGTGACTTTGCGCGTGACGGCGGTGCATGGCGCGGAACGCGTGTCGATTGAATGGCTCGAATAGCCGTCCCGACAGGCCATTCAGGTATGCTACAGGCAACACTATCGCGGAGCGCTCGCAGGGTAGGGAACAGAGGTAGCAGGGTCATGGACAGCCGATGGCAGGAGCATGCGCCGAGGTATGGTCAGGTGACGTATTACGATGAGAAGGCCAACTTTGGCTTCATCCGCCCGGACGATGGTTCGGCCGATGTGAGCTTCGCCATTCGCCCGTATGATGATCCGGTGGCGGTTGGTGATTACGTCCGCTATGAGCTGCAGCCGACTCTGCAGGTGACTGGCGGCGGTAAGCATGCAATTCACGTGCGCCGGGCGATTGCCGACGCCTTCGTCTAAGCCGCCCGACAGTGAGTGCTGCCCCACGTCCCTGATTCGGGAGGCGGGGCATTTGCTATCTCTCGGTGGGTCATCAGCGCCAACGTGGCGAGTATGTCGGCGCGGCAGCCGACTCTTCCTTCTGACACTCCTATGTCATTTCGAGCGCACACGCGAGAAATCTCTCCCCTGCCTCGACACAGCCGACCACAGCCGCACCGCAACCCCTATCTCCGTCATCCGACGCCCGGTTGCCTTTCAGGCAGCGGCGCCCGGCAGTGAAGGATCCGTTCCCCGCGTTGGACTGTATCGAACGGGTGGGAGATCTCTCACTGCGGTTCGAGATGGCAGGACAACAGGTAGGCTGCCGATCGGACAATCTGACGTTGACAGCCCACTCTAAGTGACAGGCTTCGTGGGTGGCTACCGCGCCAACATGTTCGGCATATTGGCGCGGTAGCCACCCCAGTCGTAGCGACTAGCTCTCTCCGTCCCAGGTGACATCAGGATCGAGTGGCCAGATCGGGCGGGCGACGCGCTGGAATGGCAGTGCTTCAAGGTTCGATGAAGTCGAGCCAGTCGTGTCGCTGCGGATGATCTCGCCGGCGATATCGACGAATCCCGCCCGGAAGTGCTGCTGCGACTTGAGCGCGACGATGTCGTAGCGCCGGACGTCAATGCCGTGCAGCAGGAACACCTCGGCGTCGAGCGTCTGGGTGCGGATGCTCGAGACGAGCACATCGACGTTGCCGACGACCAGTCGCGCCATCGGGCCGAGATCGCCCTGGCGGCCGGCACCCATCGGTGTGCTGTAGATGAAGCGGCCATCGGTGAGTGCCTTGACATAGGCGCGGGTCTCGATCGGCGTGCCGTGCAGGTCGTCCGACTTGGCACCCAGGCGAATATCGATCTCCGCGCTGACACCGGCCTCGTGGGCCTGACGGGCGACCTCCGGATCGGCGATGAAGCCGAAGGCGGCACGCTCGGGGTTGGCGGCCAGCAGCGCCCGCAGCAGGTGGGTGCCGTCGCCGGGCGCGCCGCCGCCGGGGTTGTCCGATACCTCGGCGACGACGACCGGCCGCTGGTTGCTGGCGATGGCCTGCTGAATCGCCTCCTCGGCGTCCGGCAGGGGCGCAAGAAACTCGTCGCGCCGATCCCAGATCGCCTTGGCGACGGTCGTTGCCGCGCGTTTGGCCAGGGCAGGGTCGTCGTTCGTGGTCGCGACGACGGTGACGTTGATCAATGGCACGTCGGTGTGCGGGAAGCCGTGGACGAACGAGACATCGACGACGCCGGGTCCGGATTCCCACTCCCAGCACAGCTCGTTGATGTCTTTGGCGGTGCCCAGCATCGTCGTCGACGGCGGGATCGTCATCGGCAGGGTGACCATGTGCATGACCGGCTTGAGCGATCCCTCGACGATCTGCTGGGCCAGCTCGACCGCCTCGATGCCGCGCTCGTACATGTCGGTGTGCGGGTAGAGGTGGCAGTTGAGCAGCACCGAGGCGTGCTCGACCATCTCCGGCGTCTGGTTGCCGTGCAGATCCAGCGTGACGAGGATTGGCAGATCCGGTCCGACGACCTCGCGGATTTCGCCGAGCAGCGTGCCCTCCAGATCGTCGATACCCTCAGCCACGCCAGCGCCGTGCAGCGCCAGACAGAGCGCGTCGATCTCGCCGGCCGCGCGGATGCCGTCGATCAGCAAGTCGCGGATCTCGTCGTAGGCGGCGCGGGCGATCGTGGCGGATGGCTCGGTTGTGGTAGCGAAGGTCGGAACGACCTCGATGCCGAGCCGCTCGGCGGCAGCGAGCATCCCGCCGAGGCTGTCGCGGACGCCGCGATGACCGCTGATGATCTCATCGCCGCTCAGCCAGTGCCGTCGCTTGAACGCCTCAACCGGTGTTGTTCCGGCGCGGAATGTGTTGGTTTCGTGGGCAAACTCGCCGATGGCGATCTTCATCTCAATCCTCACTCCCCGGTCCCGCTCCAGTTGGAAACGGGCCGGCCTCACGCGACAGGACTCCTGCCTGGACATCGCACATCCCCAGGCGCGGACAGTGTAGTGCCGAAGGGTTGGGACTGGAATAGCGGTAATGCTCCAAGGACTGTTGACAACGAATCAGCAACACCATATCTATATGGATACGCTCGTCGCAACATTCTCGCTATCAGACTGCGCATATGAAATGCGTTAACCATCAGGAGGTCTGCAATGCAGGGCGACAAACCCAGGAAGAGCCGGTTGGAGCATGTGGAACTGGCCGCGATCGACCTCACGATCACCGCGCTGGAGGCGGCCGGCCACACGATCCACGATGCTGAGAGTAGTGGCAATCCGCACGAGATCATGGCTGAGGCGCAGATGGCAGCACATAAGCCATATACCGACCTCAGCGACCACGATCGCGAGATCATCGACCAGATCAAGGATCTCGCCAGCCAGCTCAGTATCCGCACGTCATTACCCGAGCTGCTGGAAGCGCGCGCAAAGATCGTGCAGGGCGGCGGCTAACCGTCTGACCCAATGAGCGATCCACGCCTTGTCGCACTCGCGGCGGTGTTCATCGTCTGGTGGGTGATCAGCGCGGTCAACCAGTATCGGACGGGTGCGCTGACGTGGCGGCTGCGCCGGCATATCCCGCTGGGCGTGATACCGATCTGGACGTTCTTTGCGCCGAATCCCGCCCGCTCTGATTCGCGGCTGATCTGGCGTGAGGAGCGCAACGGCGAGTGGAGCGGCTGGCAGGAGCTGCACTACGGGTACGCTCCGGCTGCCAGCCGCTGGCTGGTGAATCCCGAGCTGATCGAGAACAAGGCCATCACCGATCTCGTCTCGGCGCTGCTGCGCATAGATGCCGAAGTGGGCGACCGCAGCACGCTACTCAGCTCGCCGTACATCACGCTACTCAGCTTCGTCGTTCGTCAGCCGCGTCCATCAGACTGCTCAGCCATCCAGTTCGCGATCGTCCGCACCTCTCGGGCGTCCCGTGAGCGACAGGTTTCCCTCGCGTTCCTGTCCGAGGTGCATGATCTGGGCGGGGCGATCGCCAATGTTTACTGATACCGGGCTGCTGCTCTCCCGCCTGATCTTCATTGGCCTGATTGTCGAGGCGTTCGAGATTCTGCGGCTGCGTCAGTCGTTCGCCGATGGCGGGATGTTCTCGCGCTCGACACTGGCGATCATGACGAGCGGAACGCGCCGACAGGTGCAGATTGGCGCGACCCTCGGCGCGAGCACGGCGATCAGTGTTGCGATGGTGGTGCAGTTGCTGGCAGCGGTCACAGTCATCGTCCTGGGGCTCGGCGTCCGCGTCGGCATTCTGGCGGCGCTGATCTGCCTGACGACGAACGCCTTCCTCCGGGCGCGGCGGCAGATCGGCAGCAGCGGCGCGGAGCAGTTGACCTTCATCGTCCTCGTCACGTTCGGGTTGGTGATCGCGGCCGGTGGGAGCGAGGAAGCCCGTCGCCTGGGTGATGGATTCATCGCTGCTCAGGTTATCCTCGCCTACGTCGCGTCCGGCGTCTCCAAGGCTGTCTCGCCGGTCTGGCGCGATGGACAGGCGCTGTCAAGGATCATGTCGGCCGAGGGGTATGGCATCCCGGGCATTGCGGCGCTGCTGCTGGCTCGCCCGTGGATCGACAAGCTGCTGTGCTGGTCGGTGATTGTCTGGGAGATCGCCTTCATCCTCGTCCTGGTCGTGCCCGAGCCGCTGATGATAGCGCTAATGCTGGCTGGCGTCTTCTTTCACATCTCCTGCGCGGTCCTGATGGGCCTGAACCGCTTCGTCTGGGCCTTCTGCGGCTGCTACCCGGCGGTGTGGGCCACGACGATGCTGCTGCGCTGACGCGGCACCTGCGGCGTGCAACGTGCAGTGTCGGCAGGGAAGCCGCTATGGCACGAAGCAGGAGAGCAGTTTGGTGAAGCAGTTCAAGATTGGCGATCACGTCTCGTGGAATTCGGAGGCTGGGCGGGTGTGCGGCACGATCACGCGCGTCGTCACCTCGGAGATCACCTTCAAGGGCTACACCGTCCACGCCAGCGAGGACGAGCCGCAGTATGAGATCAGGAGCGACAAGACCGACCACATCGCGATGCACAAGGGTTCGGCGCTCACGAAGCTGAAGTCGTGAGCGACACGCCGACGATCTACACCATCGGGCATTCCAACCGGACGATTGATGAGCTGGTCGCGCTGCTGCGGCAGGTTGATGTCGATCTGCTCGTCGATGTGCGCTCGTTCCCGCGCTCACGAGCCATGCCGCAGTTCAACATCGACACGCTGCCGGACGCGCTGGCCGCTGAGGGCATCGGCTATCAGCATCTCCGGGCGCTCGGCGGACGACGCCACCATCCGAAGGGCGCGCCACCGTCGCCGAACACCTACTGGCGCGTCGCGGCTTTTCGTAACTACGCGGACTATGCCGAGACGGACGCATTCCGCTCCGGCCTCGACGAGCTGCTGGCGCTGGCCGAGGACCATTGCTGCGCGATGATGTGCGCCGAAGCCGTCTGGTGGCGCTGCCACCGCCGCATCGTCAGCGACTATCTGCTGGCGCGCGGGATCGAGGTCGCGCACATCATGGGGCCGGGGCAGGTGGCGCCAGCGACGCTCACCCCCGGCGCGCAGGCGCTGCCGGATGGGTCGCTGCGCTATCCGGCGGCGGATGATTCTTCGTAGGGACAGCGCTGGCGCTGTCATCGCCGTGAGGCGACGCCCCCGCGTCGGCCCCGAAATGTAGGGGCGTATCGCATACGCCCGTTTAGCACCTCGACCCGTTCCAACCGGCAGCCACGGTGTCCGGGTGCCCTTATCAGATGGTCGTGTTTCTGGCCGGGACGTATGCAATACGCCCCTACATGTCCACGGCCGCAACGCGCGTGGGTGATGCGCAGATGCCCGACGAATGCTGTTCGGCACGCCAATATCCGGGCACGGGAGGGTCGCCTCACGGCGGACAGCGCCAGCGCTGTCCCTACGAACACATAAGAGTGCGCTCACGAGGTGGCTTTGTTGCTGGTCTCGCAGGAAGCAGTCTGATTGACACTGTAGAACATATGTTCTACTATGCAGTACCAGAGGGCCGATAGACCCCAACTCATGAGCGCCAGAGCGCCTGTTCCACCCCGGCTTTGTCCGGGGTGCCGCATTTCTCGGACACCTGTGTCTGAAAGGCAATGGTAGGCGACATATGCGCTGCGACTCAACGATCGGCTGTCTGGTCATCCCGCATCTTCCGATTCGGCTGGCGCTCCAGCAGTATCCGACGCTGGTCGGCGCGCCGCTGGCGATCAGTACGCCGGGGTCGCGGGCGATGCTGATTGACTGCTCGCCCGAGGCGCGCGAACGCGGTATCCGACCGGGCATGGTCACGCGCGAGGCGCAGAACCTCTGTCCCCAGCTGACGGTGCTGCCCGACGATCCGCTCGCTGCGGCGAGCTTCCAGCAGCGGCTGGTGCAGGACCTGTATCAGGTCTGCCCGACGTTGCGACGCAGGGGGCCGGGCTGCATCGACCTCGATCTGCGCGGCCTCGACCGGCACTATGCGTCGGCGGAGGCGCTCGGCGCGGCGCTGCTGGCCTGCGTCGATCCGGAGCTTGGCCCACGGGTCGGGATCGCGTCCAGCGCCTTCGTCGCCTTCGTCGCTGCCCGTCGGTCGCAGCCGGGCACGGTCGCCGTCGTCAGCCCGGAGCAGCAGGGGCGCTTACTGGAGCGCAGCCCGGTCGAGCTGCTGCCGCTGTCGCAGGAGACACGGCGTCGGCTGGAGCGCTTCGGGCTGCGGCGGGTTGGCGATGTCGGTCGGCTGCCGCTGACGGCGCTGGTCGCCCAGCTTGGCGCAGAGGGCCAGCGTGCCTGGCATCTGGCGCACGGTCAGGATCCCGATCCCTTCGTCGCCGAGCAGATCAGCCATCCGATCATCGAGCTGCTGCGGCTGCCGGCGGCTACCAGCCTGTCCAGCGATCTGGCTGTCGCCGGCCGGATCGTCACCAGCCGCTTGCTGGCGCGCCGGGACCTGCAAGGGCAGGCGATCCGGCGGCTGCGGCTCGATCTCTTTCTTGAGCATGGCGGGACTGCTGGGCGGACGGCGCTCATCAAGGGCGGGACGCGCGACCTGAAGCGGCTGGTGGATGCGCTGACCAGCCAGATGCAGCAGATCGCGCTCGATGCGCCGGTCATCGCACTGCAGCTTGAGGCGCTGGAGCTGGGCGAAGCGCCGCCGTATCAACCCCGGCTGGGGCACGAGGTGCATCGGCCGATCACCAGATTGCGGAGTGCTGTCGCGGAGCTTTCACAGCGCTATGGCACGTCGCCGCTGTATCAGATCGTGGAGGTGAATCGATGGGCGAGACTTCCCGAACATCGCTGGGCGCTGGCGATCTACGAGCCCTGAATCTCCCCAGACCGGTCGAGGTCGCGGTCGATGCGCGTGGTATCCCGCGGGCGGTCCGGCTGGATGGCGTTGCGGTGCCAGTGACCGATATCGCCGATGTCTGGCGGATCGATGATGGCTGGTGGCGGCCGGAGGCGGAGCAGGTGAACCGGCTCTACTTCGAGCTGACGCTGGCCAACGGCTCGCACCTGACGCTCTATCACGATCTCCGAAGCGAGTCCTGGCATGTGCAGCGCACCTGATGCCGGCTATGTCGAGCTGCACGCGCACTCGTGCTTCTCGCTGCTGGATGGCGCGTCGTTCCCGGACGAGCTCGTCGCGACCGCGGTCGAGCTGGGGTTGCCGGCGCTCGCGCTGACCGATCATGACAATCTGCACGCGGCGCTCGACTTCGCAAATATCGCCAACGCCGCCGGCCTGCAGCCGATCACCGGCGCGGAGCTGACGCTGATCGACGGTACCCATCTGACGCTGCTGGTTGAGTCGGTGGCCGGCTATCGCAACCTGTGCCGGTTGATCACTATCGCGCACTACACCGGCGAGCGGACGGTGCCGGCGGTCCCGATCGAGGCACTTGCCGAGCATCACGAGGGACTGATTCTGCTGACCGGCTGTCGACAATCGGAGCTCTGCCGCCGCGTCGATGCCGACGATCTGGCCGGAGCGCGGCGACTGCTGCGTCAATTCCGCAGCTGGTTCGGGGCGGAGAACGTCTTTGTTGAGCTGCAGCGTAATCTGGTGCGTGGCGACCGGCGTCGCACGGCGCGACTGGCGGCCCTGGCGAACGAGGCGGGGCTCGGCATCGTCGCGACCGGCGACGTCCACTACCATCGGCCGGAGCGGGTGGCGCTGCAGGACACGCTGGTTGCCATCCGCCATCGGACGAGTCTCGATGGCGCGGCCCACGTCCGGCGCATCAACGGCGAGTGGTACATGGTTGGCGCAGAGGTGATGCGCCGACGCTTCCGGCTCTATCCGGAGGCCATCTCGAACACACTGGTCATCGCCGAGCGCTGCCGGGGATTCAACCTGGCGCGCAATCTGGAGTATCGCTTCCCCGACTACGCCGTCGATGACGGCGACACGCCCGACGACCGGCTGGAGCGCACCACGCGCCGACTGCTCGCCGCGCGCTATGGGGACGATCCGAAGGCGATCGCCCGGCTGGAGGAGGAGCTGGCGCTGATCCGCCGTCACCAGCTGGCCGGCTTCTTCCTGACCTACGCGGACATCATGCGGCTGGCCGGTCAGGTGGCGGACGAGATCCGTGGGCAGAGCATCGCGCGGCGGGTTGGGAACATGCCGCCGGGGCGGGGCCGGGGCTCTTCGGTCAGCTCGGTTGTCTGCTATCTGCTGGGCCTCTCGCACGTCGATCCGGTGCAGCACGATCTCTTCCTGGGCCGCTTTCTGCACGAGGACCTGACCGACGTTCCCGACATCGATCTGGATTTCCCGCGCGATATCCGCGCGGCGCTGATCGAGCGGCTGTATGAGGTCTACCCGGATCGGGTCGGGCTGGTCTGCACCTATGCGACGTACCAGATTCGCAGCGCCATCCGGGACGTCGGCAAGGCGCTCGGCCTGCCACTGCAGGTGCTGGATCGGCTGGCGAAGCTGGGGGAGGGGCGGTCGGCGCGTGGGGTTGGCGAGCATCTGGCGCGCACTCCCGATGTGCCGCACCCCGAGTCGCCGCTCTGGGAGCATCTTGCGGCGCTGTCGGAGCAGATCGCCGGGATGCCGCGCCACGTCGGCCAGCACTCCGGTGGGATGGTCGTCGCCTCGCAACCACTGAGCGAGCTGGTGCCGATGCAGCCGGCTGCGATGGAAGGTCGGCACCTGATCCAGTGGGATAAGGACACCTGCGGCGATGCCCGCTTCGTCAAGATCGACGTTCTGGGGCTGGGGATGCTCAGCGCCGTCGAGGGTTGCCTCGACCTGATCGCCGGACAGGGCAAGGAGCTGGTCGATCTCAGTCGGATCGATTTCAAGGACCCGGACGTCTTCGAGATGATCCAGCGCGGCGATACGGTCGGCACCTTCCAGATCGAGAGCCGGGCGCAGATTCAGACGCTGCTCAAGACGAAGCCGGAGACGCTGGAGGACCTCGTTGTTCAGGTGGCGATTGTCCGACCGGGGCCGATCGTCGGCGGCGCGACCAAGCCCTGGATTCGGGCCCGCGAGCAGTACCGGCTGACCGGCAAGCCGGAGATCACCTACGACCATCCGTTGCTTGAGCCTGCGCTGAAAGAGACGTACGGCGTCATCCTCTATCAGGAGCAGATCCTGCAGGTGGCGATGGCGCTGGCCGGCTTCACGCCCGGGCAGGCCGACCGCCTGCGGCGCGCGATGAGCCGCAAGCGGTCGCACGGCGCGATGACGGAGTTGTGGGATGACTTCCGGAACGGAGTGCTGGCGAAGGGGGTGAGCGAGGAGGTCGCCGAGACGGTCTTCGAGAAGATCGCCGCCTTCGCCGCCTACGGATTCCCGAAGGCCCACTCCGTCTCGTTCGCGGTGCTGGCCTATCAGTCGTGCTGGCTGCGCTACTACTTCCCGGCTGAGTTCACCTGTGCGGTGCTGAACGAGCAACCGATGGGCTTTTATCCGCCGCACACGCTGATCGGTGATGCCAAGCGGCTGGGCTTGCGCGTGCTGCCGGTGGATGTCAACGAGAGCGAGGCGGGCTGCTCCGTCGCCGGGCGTTCGATCCGAATCGGGCTGGGCTACGTCAAAGGGATGCGCGATGAGGAGGCGGCCGCGATCGTCGAGAGCCGTCGAATGGATGGCCCGTTCCGCTCGCTGAACGACCTGATGCGGCGCGTCGAGGTGCGCCGCGAGATCGTCGATCGGCTGATCACCGTCGGCGCGTTCGACTGGACGGGGCTGCGGCGGCGCGAGTTGCTCTGGCAGCTGGGGTTGCTCCAGCCGCCGGTGCGCCTGCGGGGGCAGGGGGGCGAGCGGGTTCAGCAACTCGGGCTGGCGATCCCGATCGAGCAGGATGCGGTCGATCTGCCGCCGTTCACGGCCTGGGACAAGCTGTGCGCCGACTACGACATCACCGGGCTGTCGGCCCAGTGGCACCCGCTGCTGCTCCTGCGCACCCAACTGGATAGCGCCATCCTGACGGCGACGCAGGTGACCGAAGCGCCGCACGGTCGGCGGATTCGGACGGCGGGGCTCGTTGTCTGCCGGCAGCGACCGGCGACGGCGAAGGGGGTCACGTTCCTGCTGCTGGAGGATGAGACGGGCCTGACGAATATCGTCGTTCACCAGTCGCTCTACGAGCGCGAGCGGCTGACGCTGCGCACCTCGCCGGTGCTGGAGGTGCAGGGGCGGCTGGAGCGCCAAGGGGATACGATCAACGTCGTTGCCCAGCGCCTGCTCCCGATCCAGATGTCACCACCGCCGGCACCCGAAGCGGACGCCGAGCCGGAGCCACAGGCGCGACTGATGGTGACGTCGCATGACTATCGGTGAGCGATCCCTCCGTAGGACAGCGCGAGCACTGTCCCTACGAAGCCTTTGCGTCCGTCTCGCTTCCCGACGCGCTGCACAAAACACACGCAAACCGGCCCGTATCGATTGCACCGATACGGGCCGGTTGATGGTGCTGCGCTCTGTTAGCGGCGCAGGTGGGGCTTGTAGTGGCCGGCGCCGGTGCCGGTCGAGATCTGGAGGCGGTTCCAGCAGTTGATCGCGTTGATCGCCATCAGCAGCGCGACGTACTGCGCTTCGTCGTAGTGCTGACGGACGCGTTCGTAGAGATCATCGGGGACGCCATTCTGGGAGATGAGGGTGACCGCCTCGGTCAGTTCGAGCGCGGCACGCTCGGCGTCGGTGTAATAGGGCGACTCGCGCCAGGCATTGAGCAGATAGATCCGGTGTTCTTTCTCGCCTGCCTCACGGGCATCGATCGTGTGCATGTCAATTCAGAAACCGCACCCGTTGATCTGTGAGGCCCGGATCTCGATCAGCCCGATGAGCAGCGGATCGAGGCCGCTCTCGTGGACGGCCTGTCCCATTGCCATCATCGGCTTTGTCACCTCGGGGTTTGCCTGCATGGCCTTCATTCGTGGTTCCACACGCTTGTCCTTTCTGCTGGTGCCACCCCGCATCGTACGTCCACTGCACAGGATCGGCAAGCGATGTTTGTGTTATGGCAAGAGGCTGCTATTGCGGACGTATTCCGGCGCGCGTGCCCGACCAGACGCCGGCAGCCGACAGGCCGGCGATGATGCCGGTGAGCGCGGCGTTGGCGATGCTGGCCTGCTCCGCGCCGGCGAGGTTGGCGAAGAGTCCGGCGAGTGCGCCGATGATGACGGCGGCCAGTCCGGCCCAGCGGGTTGGTAGTCCCGCGCTCTTGGCGAGCTGGACGAGGCCGAGGGTGAGTGGCAGAGCGAGCGTGTAGATCGGCAGGTTGATCGCATCCATGGTTGCTCCTTGCTGATTAGTGCCGGGCAAGTGCCTCCGCACCGAGGCGACGCAGCAGGATCTTGTATGGCTCGGGGTTGTCCGGGTGCCATTCGAAGACGGCGCGCTCGAAGTACTGGACGGTTTGGCCGGCCTCGGTCAGCTCGTCGGTGAGGGGGTAGCCGAAGATCGGCAGGCCGCCGTTGGCCTGCCAGAATTGCCAGAACGCGCCGCCGACGCTGTGGCCAGTTTCGGCGAACCAGCGCTGCTCGATGACCGGCGTTAGTGTCCCGGCCCGATACGGCAGGACGAAGTCGTCCATCAGCGTGCCGGGACAGTCGGTCGGCGACAACTCCATGTGGCCCCAGACCTCATCGACGCGCGTGCCGGTCGCGGCGCACCAGGCATCGACGAGTGTCGCGAGCGCGGCGATCTGCGCCTTCGTCGCGCGCTGCGTTCCGCCGATCGGGACATGAACGGAGAGCGTGGTGGCGTTCTGCGGCCAGGCACCGCAATGCCAGAGGACAGCGTCGAGGTTGCGGCAGAGATAGCACGTCCCGTCGTCGCCGACGGCGACGTGATACATCAGGCCATCGCCGTAGACCGGCGCTTCGGTGGTGCGCGACCAGCTCTTGTCGATGTGGTAGCGCGCCTCGGAGCGCAGGACGGCGAGCGTATCGGCGCGGTTGGCCACGGGCGGGCCGGAGTAGTGGATGACGACGCCGCGCTTCTCGTTGAGCGGCACGCGCTCGCGGGGTCCGGCTGGCGTCGCGTCGTTCGGCGCGCGACGGGGCAGCAGGTGGCGAACATCGACCAGTGCGACGCCGGGCACCGAGCCGACGGTGATAGTGGGCATGGCGGTTCCTCTCGGACGATGGCGGGGGCTAGACCTCGACCAGATCGATCTCGAAGGTGCTGGTTGGGTGGTGATCGGCCGGGCGCGGCGTCTCCTCGCGGAGGGCTGTCAGGCGCACGCTGCGGGATGTCCCGTCGATGTCGACGAGCGTTGTCGTGCCGCCGTCGTTCCAGAGCGTCCAGAGGGCGGCGCGGACGCTCGCCGGATCGCGCGGATCGGCCTGTCCGGCGCGGTCGATGGCACGGTCGCGCCCGCGCAAGCGCAGCCGCCAGCGGCGCTCTCCGCCCAACTCGCTCATGATCCGGATACCGTGGATGGCGGGGGCCGCGCCGGAGATGCGTTGGCCAGCGACGCGCACCAGCAGCGAGGGTGTTGTCTGGTCGATCAGGCGCTCGACGATGGCGACGTTCGTTGTGACGCTTGCGGGTGATCCGACGCTGCTCCAGGTCAGGCCGGCGTCGGTTGAGATGGCGATCTCAATCTGCCAGTCGCCAACTGCGATGCCATCCAGCCGCAGCAGCTCGACGGCGAGGATGCGCCAGCGCGTCGGCTCTCCTGCCGATGGTGCCTCGACGGTGACGCTGAACGCATCGACGGTTGGTGTGCCGGTGGCGAGGTCGCGGGCGGCGAGCGTGTTGGTGACGCGATCGACGGTGACGAGCTTGCCGTCGCCATCGCCGAAGGGTGTTGTCAGCGTCGAACCGACAGCCGCCTCAGCGAGCAACCACCAGCCGTCTCCGTCGTAGCTCCAGAGCTGGGAGGCGGACGGGTTGGACGTGGGGTTGATCGTCGTCAGCAGCAGGCCATTGACGATGGCCGCGCCGGTCGTTGCTGCGCCGCGCAGACCGGCGGGTGTCCACCAGCCACGCGCGGCGTCGAACCAGACAACCTGCCGACCGAGCCAGGCGATGAGCCGCCCCTGATAGATGGTCAGCCAGGCGAAGTCGTCGGCGGACTGGAGCTGTCCGGCAAGCGTGCCCCAGGCACCCAGTCGCAGAGTGTCGTCGGGCGCGGGCGGGTCGGCCTCCTGGTACCAGTCGCCGGAGAGGCGGTGCAGACCGGCGTCGGTCGCGATGACCATGCCATCGTCGAAGCTGGCGAATGTGCGAATGGGGCCATCGAGCTTCCAGGTGCGGCGGTACGACAGGCTGCTGCCGAAGTAGAGGTGGAGATTCACCGGCGCTGTCGGGCCGACGAGCACGACCGCGCGACTGAACGAGCCGAGCAGCGATGCGCGCACGCCAGCGCCGAGCGCGGACATGACCAGCGTGCCGGTCGCGTCGTCCCAACTGACGACATCGGCGGCGCTGCCGAAGCCGACGAAGAGCAAGCCGTTCACCCGCGTCAGGCAGGTAGCGCTGGCGGGCAGTGTCGCACGAGCGACCGGCGCATTGGCCAGCACCCGATCCCAGCGGTAGAGGGTCGTGCCGTTGACGAAGAAGAGGTGGGTGCCGTCGGCGCTGGCGAGCAGCGGCTTGCTGCCGTCGATGCTGCCGGCGATCGGCTGAGCGGCCGGGACCGGCAGTAGGCCGCCGTGCTGCGATGGTCGGCAGGCGACGCTGGCCAGCACCCCATCAACCGGACTGATGCGCTGTGTCTCGATGCGGCGTCCGCCGCCATCGCCGGCCGAGGCGCGGTAGCCGCCGGGTACCACGATGTAGTCCGCGCCGCCGAGGCTGATGTCGTAGCTGGACATGCGCCATCCTTTCTCTGCGCCATCAGGCGAGGGCGCTGACGCGCAGGCGGCGGCCGCGCCGGTCGAGCGCACGCTCGGCGGTGTTGCGTGCCATCTGCAGCAGGTAGCGATCGATCGGGATGCCGCGCTTGGCGTCCTGAATGGCACGCGCGTCGAGCGCGGCAGCGACGGCGAGCAGAATGACCAGCCCCTCGTCCATTGCGGGCAGCGTGCTGAAGTCGTGCATCGCCGTGAACCAGATCGTCAGGGTCTGGGCTGCAAGTTGGCGGGAGAAATACAGCCGGTCGCCGAAGCGCTCCCAGGCGAGCTCCTCGCCAGCCGCGCTGCCGGTGGGCGCGCCACGGCTGGGGATGACGAGGCCTGTCCCGCTGACGACCCGACGCATGGAGAGCACTTCGCCTGGCAGCGTCGCGAACGTTGCGCCGTTAGCGACACTGATCGTTGCCTCGGCTTCGGCCGGGAAGCGGGCGGAGTAGTCGGCCAACGCACCGGTCAGGCATTCGTCCAGCTCGGCGTCGGACCAGACGGCGGCCGTCGACTCCTCAAGGCGAGTGCGGAGCCGGGTGCGCAGGGCGTTGATGGTTGTCACAGGTGATCTTCCATTTCTCCCGGCCTGCCGTATTCTGTCCGGGCGATAGAAGGAATCGAATAGTGAGAGGGAACGACGGTGCTGCTGTCGATCAAGACGTTCCGAGCCGACCCGGGCAGGGAAGATGACCTCATCCAGCTGATGCACGACGCCAAGTGCGAGATGCTGCGCGTCGATTCGCGCCGGACAGTGCGGATCTACCGTGTGGTCGATGGGCCGAACGCCGGCAACATCAGCATCGCGATCGAGTACGAGAGCCTGGAAGCGTTCCGCGAGATCCGGGCGAAGGAGCAGGCCGATGCCGGCTGGCAAGCCATCGGCGAACGCGCCAACGGCGACGGCCGCCCGGCCGAGACGCTGTCGTACATGCAGATGGAGGAGATCGGGTAGGACCTCACCCCCCTGCCCCCTCTCCTCTGAGGAGAGGGGGTGTTGGCACTCCGGCGGGGTGGCTGGGAAATGTAGGGGCGTATCGCATACGCTCGTTTGGCCGACCAGGCCGTCAGACCGGTAGCCACCGCGCGCGATCTGCCACGCCAATCAGGGCGAGTATTTGGCCGTCGTCCATTACCCGTCGATCGTGCCCAGGGCCGCCAGTTCGTCCATGATTTCCGTCCAGCGGCGGTCGGGGTCGGGGTCGCCAAGGGCGGCCATGGATTGGCGGCGGGAGTGGATGTTGGCGGCGACGAGGCGGGATTCGCTGCGCACCAGCTCCTCGCGGTCGCTGGGCAGGATCTCTTTCCAGATCGGGCGCGTGCGGCGCAGACCGGCCAGCGGGACGCCGCCGAAGCGCTCCAGGAGATCGAGCACCATCGCGTTGCGACGGGCGTAGACGGCGTCCCAGACGCGGCGCTTGCGCGTGACCTTCTGCACCAGCGGCTGAATCTCCACCTCCAGCGCGACGCCGGAGAGCGAGCGACCCGAGTCGCCGAAAGCGGTGCGCGGCGTTTCGGACAGGTCGTGGAGCTGGCGGTAGAGCAGGTTGACGTAATCGATGTGCAGGCCGATGCCACTGCCGAGCATGTCGAGCAGGTAGGCTTTCGAGTCCTCCGGTAGCTCCCAGACCGCGCCCGCCTCAGCGCGAATCCCTTCGCTGCCGCTGACGTTCTCCAGTACCGTCACCGGATAGCCGCTGACGTGCAGGATGCGCGAGATTGTCGTCATGCGCTGGTTCAGCTCGCGGCAGACATCGAGCAGGTCTTCGAGATCGGACGCGCCCCAGAACTCGTGCGGACGCGGGACGTTCGGGTAGATCACGTACGGCACCCAGCCGTAGGGGTTGGGCGCGTCGATGATCGTGACGCCATCCACCTCGACGCGGTAGTGGCTCGATCGCCAGTCTTCGATAACCGTCAGTGGCCGACCGTCGCGTACGCCAGTGTCGATCGGGCGACCAAAGAGCCGCTCGGCCTCCTCCGGCAGGACGTGGTAGCGCTGGACGGCGCGGTAGATCGTCTGCGGGTCGTCCGGTTCCCACCAGGCCCACAGGCCAGAAGGATCGATCGGCGCGATGACGGGCCGCGCACGACGCTCGCTCCAGGTGACCTTGAACGCGCCATCGCCCAGGACGGCGGCATCGAGCGCCGACTGGATGTCGGCCGCATGCTGATCGAGCGTGTCGTAGACCTCGGCGAGGGCCTGCTCGGCCAGCCGGATGGTGTCGTCGGATGCGCCGGACGTGCCCGGCAGGACATCGAACGATATCGGCGCGGGCATCAGGTAGGCGACCGCCTTGCGGACAAGGACGCGGGCGTAGTTCAGCACCAGCCGCGTCTCGCCGGCCCGGCGCGCACCGATCCACTGCTGGCCGCTGTAGAAATCGAGGTATTCGCGGTAGCGATTCAGGCGCTGCGTGTCCTGGGTCAGCAGCCAGGGAGCCAGCGGCCCCGGTGCATGCGCAGAGACCGGCTGCATGGGCACTCCTTTCGAATGAGGGGGAGAGCGGGTGGGTGGGTTGGGTGTCAGTGCTGGCATGTCGAGCATTCGGGCGCGACAGATCGTGCGTCGTGTAGGGGCGTATCGCATACGCCCGTTCGGCCGCCCGACCTCTCCGATCGGTACCCACTGTGCGCGATCTGTCGCAGCAAACGTGATCATGGATCTGGCCGGGCGTATGCGATACGCCCCTACATCGACGACGCCGTCGCGGTCTCAGGCGGTGATGCCCTTGAGCCGATAGATACCCAGCGGATTAAAGAGCGCCAGCCCGCAGTACCACTTGATCCGGTGCCGCGTCGCGTCCTTCGTCTCCAGCTCGCCCACCTGCTCGACCTGGATGCCGCCGTTCTGCAGACCGCTGATCCCGCCCCGCCCGAACTTCACCGCGAAGATGCTCGAGGTCGTCGCGCCCGAGGAGCCCTGCGTCTCCGTCGTCGAGATGAAGTCATCCACCAGCAGCGGGATGCCGTCGTAGTACAGCGCGCGCTGGCCGAACGCATCGACCCCCGTCTCGAGCAGGTTGCCGCTCGATCGCCGCAGCGCCGACAGCTTGCGCCGCGTCCGCTTCGCCATCAAGAGCGCGTCCGGCTTGCCCGGCTTAATCTCGTCGATCAGCTCGTCCATCATGTCGAGCGTCAGCGCCGCGCCGTTCGCGCCAGCCGCCTTCTCGCGGCTCTCGTCGGTTGCCAGCTTCGCCAGTCCGCTGAACTGCTTGGCGTTCGTCGACGCGTTGCCGGTGTAGAAGGCTGTCGAGAATTCGTAGGCCGTCGCCTTCGCCTTCTGCAGCAGCACTTCCGCCTCAAGATCGTTGGGATTGCGGTACGTCTGCTGGAGGAAGTTATCGACGTCCGCGTCGCCGCCCAGAATCTTGAGCGTCGCCGTCTTCTGACTGAAGGTCGGCGTGTCTTCCGCCCAGGTATCGCCCGGCGCGTACCAGTCCACCGTCGGCGGAACGTTCTCGCGGTTGTAGGTGATCGCCGTGCCAACCACCTCCTCGAACGGCAGCAGCTGCAAGACGCTCGACTCGGAGACGATCGTCTCGATCACGCCAGCCAGCAGCATGTCGTTCGTCAGCTTGGCCGCCTCAACCTGCGACATCGCCATCGGGGTACCTCCTTGTTGATTGTGAAAATGAGATCAGGGAGTAGGGTACGGATCAGCGCCGACGGCTGTTCATCGCGCTGCGGATCTTGTCTGCCGGGCTGAGGTTGGCCGGCCCCGGCTCGCGGGAGCGGATAGCGGAGCCGGACGGAACCGCCGGCTTCGTCTGCGCTGCGGCTGCCTCGGCGACGCGGGCGAAGGCGGCCTGGGCATCGGGCAGGCTGGCGAGCATCTCGCGGAGTGACGCGCCCTGAATCAGCTCCGGGATTGCGTCGGGGTGGGCGCGGACGATCAGGTCGCGGAGCATCTCGGCGTCGTCCGGGGCAGCCTCCGGTGGCTGCTGGTCGTCAATCTCGTCGTGGTCGCTCATCGGGCCTCCGTTCGGTGCAGGGGCAACACAGTGCAAACCCCTCTACTTATACGAACGAGATTTCGAGGGAAAAGTGCGACATTTTGGGTGAAAGTGGCCCTCACCCCCCGGCCGCTGCCCAGAGGGCTCCCGCCCAATACTGGGCGAGGGGGTGTCCTGAATACGGCGGGTTGGGTGCCACTCCGAGGTATCAGCCTCTCAAACACGGCAGCCAATCCATCAGCATCAGGACACGCCCTCGCCCAACGTTGGGAGAGGGGGCCGGGGGGTGAGGGCCGCCATCCCCATGGCGTATCATCCATCCAAAGACAGACATCGAAGCAGGAGACCACGTAATGCTCGTCCACGAGTTTCAGGCGAAGTGGCGGAATGCGTCGCTGAAGGAGCGCTCGGCGGCGCAGGAGCATTTCATCGACCTGTGCAATGTGCTTGACCAGCCGACGCCAGCGACGGCCGATCCGGTTGGCGCGCGCTACACGTTCGAGAAGGGGCTGACCCAGGCCGGCGGTGGGCAGGGCTTTGCCGATGTCTGGATGCTCAACCACTTCGCCTGGGAGTACAAGGGGCGCCACGCCAACCTCGATGCCGCCTATCGCCAACTGCTGATGTATAAGGACGACTTGCAGAATCCGCCGCTGCTGGTCGTCTGCGATCTGAACCGCTTCCGCGTCTATACAAACTTCACCGGCACCGTCACGCAGATTCACGAGTTCACGCTCGACCAGCTCGACCGGCCCGAGTTCCTGCGCGTCCTGCGCGATCTGTTCGAGAACCCGACTGCGCTCAAGCCGGGCGTGACGGTCGAGAAGGCGACGACCGACGTAGCAGAGCGCTTCGGCGATCTGGCGCTGCAGCTCTCGGCGCGCGGCGTTGACCCGCACCGCGCGGCGCACTTCCTCGTCCAGCTGCTGTTCTGCCTGTTTGCCGAGGATATCGGTCTGCTGCCGAACCGCATCTTCAACCGACTGATGCAGTTCGCGGCGCGCAATCCTGACCAGTTCCAGATGCAGGTCGAGGCGCTGTTCGTCGCGATGCGCGATGGCGGCGTGGTCGCGCTGGAGGAGATCCCGAAGTTCAACGGCGGCCTGTTCGCCGAGGTGGATGTCGTTCGGCTGGAGCCGCAGGAGCTGACCGCGCTGGCTGAGGCGGCCAAGCTCGACTGGAGCAGCATCGAGCCGTCGATCATCGGCACGCTGTTCGAGCGCTCGCTCGATCCGTCCAAGCGCGCGCAGCTCGGCGCGCACTACACCGGCCGCCGCGACATCGAGCGCGTCGTCGAGCCGGTGCTGATGGCCCCGCTGCGCCGCAAGTGGGAGGCGGTGCAGGCGCAGGCCGAAGTCTTGCGCGAAGCCTGGCAAGGCGCCGCGACGCCGCGCACCGCCCAGAATCGGCGCAACGAGCTGATCGCGCTGCTCGGTCAGTTCCAGGACGAGCTGTCCTCGATCCGTGTCCTCGACCCGGCCTGCGGCTCCGGCAATTTTCTGTACGTCGCGCTGGCGGCCCTGCTCGATCTGGAGAAGGAAGTCTCGCGCTACGCCGCGACCAGCGGACTATCGGCGCTGTTCAGCCAGGTGCATCCGCGGCAGGTGCTGGGACTGGAGATCAACGAGTACGCCGCCGAGCTGGCCTCGGTCGTCATCTGGATCGGCTATTTGCAGTGGCTGCAGCAGAACGGCATGCTCGGCCAGCGCTCCGGCTCGATCCTCGAAAACCTCGGTAACATCCGCCTGCAGGACGCCTTGCTCGACCGCTCCGACCCCGAGCATCCGCGCGAGGCGCATTGGCCGGAGGCGGACGTGATCATCGGGAACCCGCCGTTTCTGGGGGGCAAACGGCTGCGCGCTGAACTCGGAGATAGGTATGTCGATGACCTGTTCGTGACCTATACCGGCTCGGTGCCGCATGAGGCTGATCTTGTCTGCTACTTCTTTGAGAAAGCGCGGCAGGAGATTGTCGATAGTCGAACACAACGAGCCGGTCTGTTGGCCACAAACTCAATACGCGGCGGTGCGAATCGTCAGGTGTTGGCTCGAATCAAAGAGACTGGAGACATCTTCTTCGCCTGGTCTGACGAACCGTGGATTCTCGATGGCGCAGCTGTCCGCATCTCCATCGTCGGCTTTGATGACGGCCTGATAGACCATCGAACGCTTGATGGTGTCGATGTGAAGACGGTCAACGCGGATCTAACATCGACAGTAGATATCACGGCGGCGCAGCGACTGGAAGAAAACCTTGGCATCGCCTTCATGGGAGACACCAAGGGTGGTCCGTTCGACATCTCCGGCGACCTCGCCCGGCAATGGCTCGACTTGCCGCGCAATCCGAATGGGCGCCCGAATAGCGATGTCGTGCGTCCGTGGGTGAACGGAATGGACATTACGCGTAGACCGCGAGACATGTGGATCATTGACTTTGGCGTAGATATGGCCGAAGCAGAAGCTGCACTCTATGAAGCGCCATTCGAGTATGTGCGGCACCATGTCAAACCAATGCGAGACAAGAATAAGAGAGATTCCTATCGGCTGCGTTGGTGGATTCATGCTGAGCCTCGTACTGGAATGCGTGCGGCACTCCGAGATCGTAATCGATTCATTGTTACTCCGACCGTTGCGAAACATCGACTCTTCGATTGGTCAGATGGGACAGCGATTCCCGACCATCAACTCATCGTCTTCGCCCGCGACGACGACTACTTCTTCGGCGTGCTGCACTCGCGCGCCCACGAGGTCTGGTCGCTGCGGATGGGGACATGGCTCGGTAAAGGCAACGATCCGCGCTACACGCCGACCACCTGCTTCGAGACGTTCCCGTTCCCGCGTCCGACCGACGCGCAGCGCGCCGAGATCGGCGCTGCCGCCAATGCGCTGGACGACCTGCGTCGCGCCTGGCTCGATCCGCCGGACGCCGACGAGGCCACGCTGAAGAAGCGCACGCTCACCAACCTCTACAACCAGCGCCCGACCTGGCTCTCCAACGCCCACGCGCGCCTCGATCGCGCCGTCTGGGCCGCTTATGGCTGGCCCGAGCCGCCTGCCGAGACCGACGACGAAACCATCCTCACCCGCCTGCTGGCGCTGAATCTGGAGCGTGCAGGGGAGAGTGACATCGCGCGACGCTGATTTCGGGGGCGTGCCGTTCGGGCCAGTTGCGGGCCAAACGGGCGTATGCGATACGCCCCTACATTGGGTTGGGCATGCCGCGCGATGCCACGTTCCGCAGGACGGCAGACAAACACGCGCATGTAGGGGCGTATCGCATACGCCCGGCCAGCCACCCAACTGGCCCGAACGGCAGCCGACCCGGTGTCCTGTCATCGTGAGCAGGCTGTCAGCGACAACCTGACGCCTCAGTCCGTGCTGGCCAGGCGACCCAGCCGCTGGGCGGCGAGCCAGACGATGATCAGGCCGCTGCCGGGTAGTAGCAGCAGGGCGGTGCGTAGCGAGCTGAGCTCGGCAAGCCAGCCGATGGCCGGTGGCGTGATCATGAACGCGATGTAGGTGACGGTCATGACGACGGTCGTCAGCTCGCGGCTGTAGTCGGGCAGGCGTCCGGCGGCGGCGCTCATCACGGTTGGGAAGATGCCGGCGACACCGAGGCCGGCCAGCGCTAGCGCCAGCATGGCGAGCGGGACGCTGTGCGATGCGACGAGCAGCAGGCCACTGAGGGCGATGCCTGCGCCGGACACCAGCAGCGAGGCGCGCTCGCCGAGGCGCAGCACGAGTAGCGAGTTCAGCATCCGGCCGGCGAACATCGTGGCGTTGAACAGCGCGAAGCTGGCTCCGCCGGCGGCCGCCGACGCGCCCAGGTCGTCGCGCAGGTAGATGACGGCCCAGACAAACACGATGCTCTCGACGACGATGCTCCAGACGACGATGCCGATCAGCGCGCCGATGCCCGGCGCGGCCAGCACTGGCCGCCAACTACCGCCAGAGCCAGACGACACCGGGCCGGAGGGCGGGTAGGCGATGAGCGCCGTTGCGATCAGCACGACGACAACCAGCATCGCCGCGCCGATGAGCAGCGTCGGGTAGTCCGCGCCGAGCGCCAGCCCCAGCCCGGCCGCGATCGCGCCGCCGACCGCGCCGACGCTGAAGCCGGCGTGCATGACGTTCATGCGTGCCCGCTTCGCTGCGCGCTCCCAGTCGACCGAGCCCTGGATCATCGCGCCGTCGAGCAGGCCGGTGCTCGCGCCGAACACGGCCAGCGCGACGACGACCATGGCGAACGACCCGGCCCAGGCGAGCCAGAGCATTGCGATCGTCATCAGCACGAGGCCGCCGCCGGCGATCGAGCGCGGATTGATCCGCGCCGCCAGCCGCGCGTAGGCCGTCACGACCGCAACTGAGACGAACGACGCCGCCAGTTGGGCGCTGCCGAACGCACCGGTGCCGATGCGCAGCGCATCGACCAGCTCCGCCCAGACCACGCCCCGAACGCCGGCAACGACGCCGAAGATAGCGAAGTGGCCGAGGATCAACCCGAACGCCGGTCCCGGCCGCCACCCCCTGGCCGCTGCCTCACTGTTCACGCACGCACGCTCTCCCCTGTCCCTCCGCATCACCGTGCGGCGACCCTCCCGCGCCGCTGTGCAGAACGTCAAGAGGAACGGACGCCGCCAATTCCTCCGCACGGATAGGATGGCAGCGCCTCTGCCTACCCATGACACCCTCCCTCTCCTTTGAGGAGAGGGAGGGACGGGGAGGGTGAGGTTCCCTACGTCCGATAGCGCGTCGGCGTAATCACAATCGCTTCGCTGTAGGCCGCGGCGAATTCGGCGGCGGTGTAGCCGATGTCGATGATGTGCTGGTCGTATTTCGCCTTGTAGGCGGGGGAAGCATCGGGACGCGGCTGGGCGGCGTCGACCGCTGCCGTGCCCTCGATGCGGATCACATCCCCGCCGCCCTTCGTGTCATCGACGGTGAACGATACGTGCGGGTTGCTGGCGATGTTGCGCAGCTTGACCTGGTTTGGGCGGCTGTAGATTACGATCGTCTCGCCGTCCCACAGGAACCAGACCGGCACGCTATCCGGCTGGCCGCTGGGTCGCACGGTCGTCAGCCAGCCGACGATGTCCTCGCGTAGGCGCGTGGCGACGTGACGGCCACGCTCAGTTGACGTGTCGAGCTGTACATCAGCCATCAGAGTGCCTTTCTTCTCAGGCGTAGGCGGCGACGCCACCCTGGCGTCGCGGATCGGACGCACCCTGCCACTGGTCATCATCTGTGCGAACCACAAGCTGGATGCGACCCTGCAGCGTGTCGTAGGCGAACGGGCGATAGATCACCTCGTGGCCACGCTCGCTGAGCGCTGCTGCGGTCGCCAGCGGCGTGCGCGTTTCGAGCATCGCTGCCGATCCTTCGGCATGAACGCGCGGGGCGGAGACGGCCTCCAGCGGCGACATGCCGAAATCGACGCGATTGCTGATGACCTGGACGATTGCGTTGATGATCGCGTTGCTGCCGGGGCTGCCGAGCGCCATCACCGGCGTGCCGTCGCGCAGCACGATCGTCGGACACATGCCGGAGAGGCGTACCTTGCCGGGCGCTGCCGAGTTGGGTCGGCCCGGCCGCAGGTCGAACCCGCCACCGCCGTTGTACTGGAAGCCCAGCCCCGGCGCGATCACGCCCGAGCCGTGGCCGAGCGTGTGGGTGACGGCGACGACGTTGCCCTCGCTATCGGCGACGGTCAGATGCGTCGTGCCGGGCACATCGTCGGTCGGTGCGGACGCCAGATCGCCGCGCATGATGCGCTCGTGCAGCGCGGCGATGTGCTGTGCGCTCAACAGCTCGGCGGTCGCGTCGGGCACGAAGTCCGGGTCGCCGAGGGCGTTGCTGCGGTCGCCGAACGCCAGCTGCATCGCCGAAATGAGGACGTGCAGATGATCGACACTGCCGTGCTCCAGCGCCGCGATGTCGAAGCACTCCAGCAGCGCGAGAATCTCCAGCACAGTCGTGCCGCCGCTGGGGAGTGGCGCGCAGGCGACGGCCAGATCGCGATAGCTGCCGACGAGGGAGCGGCGCTCGCGAACGCGGTAGCTGGCCAGATCGTCGGCGGTCACCAGCGCGTCGTTGGCGGTCAGATCGGCGGCAATCTCACGCGCCAGCGCGCCGCGATAGAACGAATCTGCGCCGTCGGCGGCGAGGCGTTCCAGCGTCCGGGCGTAGTCGGGGTTCACCCATGTATCGCCAACCCGCACTGGCTGCCCGTCGGAGTCCAGCCACAACTGCGCCATGCCCTCACTGGCGCGGAGGAAGTCGAGGAGTGACGGATTCGCCGGGCTGGAGCCGTACTGGTGGCGCTCGTCGAGGAAATCGGTGATGTACTCGTCGATCGGGTAGCCGTCACGCAGCGTCGCGATGGCCGGCTGCAATAGCTCGGCCCACGGCCTGCTACCCCAACGCTCGTGGAGCGCGCCGAAGCCGGCGACCGTGCCGGGCTGCATGATTGTCTGATAGCCCATTTGCTCCGGGAAGCCTTCGACGTAACGCTTGCCGTTGGCTGCCTCGCGCACGCGGCCTTCCCAAAGGTCGGGGACGTAGCGCGAACCGGCGCGGTGCAGGAAATCGAGCACCATCGTTTCACCGGTGGCGGCGCGGTAGACGTGGGCGACACCCATCCCGCCGATGCCACACATCAGCGGGTCGGTCGCCATCTGCATGAATCCGGCGGCAACCGCCGCATCAAAGGCGTTGCCGCCTGCGCGCAACACCTCTGCTCCCGCCTCGGCCGCGCGTGGCTGCGGTGCGACGACGACTGCTCTCATTCTGGCTCCTCCTTCACCGGCGCGTCATCCGCGCGTCGAGAATAGCACGGAACAGGGCGGGCTCTTCCCACCTGACCATGGAGCCCGTATGCTCAATCACACCGGAGAGGAGGACACGGATGACTATCCAACTGGACCTCGACCTCTCGCGTGATCCGTTGCGTGTTCTGGAAAGCACACGCCCAATCGTCCAGTCGTCGTCACTGGTCCAGATCGACACGCAGCAGATCGAGCGCGTCGCGACGCTGCTCGGCGAGATGCCCGTTCCAAAGCCCGACTGGGATCGCCTGCTGCATCCAGTCTCACCCGATTCGGCGCGACTGGCGAACCTCGTCCTCGTTGTCGATGCGCTGAACTTCTGCTTCTGGTCGTTTCCCAACAGCGAGAAGCCGCGCTGGCAAGTGACCTGGAACGGGACGACCTATAACGGCTACGCCGCGCTGGCCGTCGCGTTGCGTCGGGCGGTCGAGGCTGGCTATCCGCTCTGGGACGGCGACTTCCTCGGCACGATCACGGAGGCGGATGTCTCCGAGATCCTGGCCGGTGATCCTGACTGTGACCAGATTCCCCTCCTGCGTGCCCGCATGACCCACCTCCGCGAGGTCGGCGTCGCACTGGTCGAGCGCTGGGAGGGCACGTTCCTGCACGCGATCCGGGCGGCGAACGGTTCGTCGTCGCGTCTGATCGCCGAGGTGCTGCGCGCGCTCCCTTCGTTCCGCGACACGGTGCTCGTCGATCGCCGGGAGGTGCGCTTCTATAAACGCGCGCAGATTCTGGTTGCCGACCTGTTCGGCGCGTTTGGTGGCAAAGGGCTTGGCGCGTTCGCTGACCTCCACACACTGACCGCCTTCGCAGATTACAAGGTGCCGCAGGTGCTGCGCCACCTCGGCGTGCTGACCTACGCGCCGGAGCTGGTCGCGCAGATTGATCGTCAGGAGCTGATCCCGCCGGAGAGTGACGCCGAGCTGGCACTCCGCGCCGCGACCGTCTGGGGCGTCGAGCTGCTGCGGCAGGAGATCGCCCGCCGTGGCCGCGATCGACCGGCCTACGCCATCGACTGGGCGCTCTGGCAGGCCGGGCAAGCACTCCCGGAGTCGGTCGAGCCGTATCACCGGACGTTGACGGTCTACTATTGATGCCGGATTGCAGGCGGTTCGCGCCCGCCGTCCGCGCCGTGGATGCGCACGCGCGCCTGCTGAGCGCAACGCCGCTGACCGGCGGTATCTCAGCCACGGTGACAGCACTGGAGGTTGAGCGCGGAGACGGACGCGTCGAGCGCTGGGTCGTCCGGCAGCATGGCGAGCGTGACCTGCGGGCCAACCCGCACATCGCCCGCGATGAGTTCCAGTTGCTGCAGGTCGCCGCCGCGCACGGCCTGCCCGTTCCGCCACCAATCGCCGTAGACGAGACTGGCGCCATCCTCGACAGCCCATACCTGATCGTCGGATTCGTCGATGGCGAGGACGATTTCTCGCCGCACGATCTGCCATCAACGCTGCGCCAGATGGCCGACACGCTGGCCGCCATCCACGCCGTCCCTGACAGCGCTCCGCTCGATTTTCTGCCGCGCACCTGCCGCGGATACGGCCCAGCGCCGGAGACGCTCGACGCCTCGCTGCAGGAGGGCCGGATTCGCGCCGCGCTCGACGCGTTCGATCCGCCGGCCACCAACTGCGCGACACTGCTCCACGGCGATTTCTGGCCCGGCAACATCCTATGGCGCGCCGGTCGCATCGCCGCCGTCATCGACTGGGAAGACGCCGCGCTCGGCGATCCGCTCGCCGATCTGGCGAACGCCCGACTGGAGATCCTCTGGTGGTTTGGAGATGCTGCGAAGGACACATTCACCGCGCGCTATCTGACGCAGGCCGCGGAGTGTGACCCGCGAAGTCTGCCGTACTGGGACCTCGCCGCCGCGCTACGACCCTGCGGGAGGCTCTCCGGCTTCGGCCTCGACGCCGACACCGAGCGCACCTTCCGCCAGCGCCACACCGCATTCGTCGACGCTGCGATACAGGCAATCGTTACCGAATAGCAAGAAGAGGAATCCGGGCGGTTATTGGGGAACCGCCCGGATCAAGGGGGTAGGGATAAGGAGTGGGTTGAGGGGCGAGCCTCAAGCCAGACCGGCAGGTGCGTTGCCACATGCCCGGGCGACCAGGGGAAGCCACCAGGCTGACGGCCGGCTCGTGTCTCGCACTGTTCCCAACAGAGCAGCCGGAATCCCTATTCCCAACGCACATTAGATTCGTTCTGCTGTGTTGCTGGCACTACTCCAGCGCCGTCACCGTAATCTCGACCTGCGCCCCGGCCGGCAGCGAGACGACGCCGACGGTCGTCCGCCCCGGCGCTTCGCTGGGGAAATACTCGGCGTAGATCGCGTTCATCTCGGCGAAGGTGTTGATGTCGGTCAGGTAGACGGTTGTCGCGACGACCTTCGCCATCGACGACCCGGCTTGCTCCAGAATGTTGCGGATATTCTCCAGCGTCTGCCGCGTCTCGGCCGCCACGCCGCCGCTGACCATCGCGTTTGTAGCCGGATCGATCCCTTTCTCTCCGGCGACGAAGACGAGCCCGGCCGCCCGGATCGCCTGCGAATACGGCCCGATCGGCGCTGCTGCCTTCGACGTCTGGATCACCTCGCGCTGCGTTCCCGCATCGACCATCGGTCGCCTCCATTGATGCTTGTCTGAATCCGCCGGACGAGTCTACACCCAAAATGTCGCACTTTTGCTTCGAAATCTCGTTCGAATAAGTAGAGGGGTATCGACTCCTCGGCCGCAACGCAGCCATGAAGGGGGCGCCATGCAACGCGTGCCCGATCTTTCCCCATCACTCGATAGCGCCATCAACCAGCTCGGCCAGGACACGACGCTCTCAACCGAGCTCGGCGCACTGCGCGTCCTCCTGCGCCGTCTGCTCGTCGCGATGGATGACGAGGAGGGCGACGAGCGCCGCCTTGTCCAGAGTGCGACCGCCGTCGTCAACGCGATCGTCCGCATCGTTCAGACGCAGGCACGAAGCGGCGCGGACGACGCAGCTCTCGACGCCGAGGTGCTGCGCGCACTCGCCGAGCAGGGACTGGACGAAGAAGGAGGTGACCCATGCATGACCTGACTGGTGCCCAGCGTCCGCCGCGTGAGATTCTCGGACAACGCGACACGCCGCCCAGCGCGCCGCTCGATCTCCAGCCGTCCTCAGTGTTTGAGGTCATCACCCGCCAGATGGTCGACGACCTCATCCGCGAAGTCAGCGCCACCCGCCAGCGCGTCGACGCCCTTTTCTACCTCGTTGTCGCCGTCGTCCTCGGCGAGATCCTGAGTCGCCTCGCCTGACCATCCACGAACGCAGAGGCGTCCGCCTCGTTTCCCAACCCCCGGGTCCGCTGAAAGGAGCGCCTGATGAGCGACGCGTTGATCGCCCAGATTCGTCCGGCGCTCGTCGACATCGAGCGGTTCAGCCGCGTGCAAGCTCCGCGCTTTCAGCTCCGGCGCTACCAGCTGGCAGCGGCCCGCGCGATTGCCGGGGCCGTCGCCGAGCGGCGCGGCATCGAGCTGGCTGCCGTCTTCGCGCGGCAGTCGGGCAAGGACGAGATCCTCGCCCAGCTCTGCGCGTGGATGCTCTGGCGCTATCAGCGCGTCGGTGGCAACGTCATCGTCGCCGTCCCGGCTGTCGAGCCGCAAGGCCACATCGCCCGCGATCGCCTGCTGGCGCGGCTCAACGGCCCATTTACCCGCGGACGCTTCCGCGTCCGCGAGGGCAGCATCGTTCAGCTCGGCCGCGCCTCGGTTCGTTACCTCTCGGCGTCTCCACTCGCCCACGCACGCGGCAATACCGCCGATCTCCTGCTCGTCGCCAACGAGGCGCAGGACATCAGCCCGGATGTCTGGGATGCAGTCTTCGCCCCGATGGGCGCAGCATCGAACGCGCCGACCCTCTTCATGGGTACCATCTGGTCCAGCGCGACGCTGCTCTCCCGCCAGCTCCGCCTGCTGGCCGCGCAGGAACGCGCCGATGGCGAATCGCGCCGCTTCCTCGTCCCCTGGCGCGAGGTTGCTGCCGAACTGCCGCGCTACGGCGACTTCGTCCGTCGCCAGATAGACCAGCTCGGCGAGAACCATCCGTTCATCCGCACCGAATACGAGCTGCAGGAGCTCGACGACGACAGTACCCTCTTTTCCGCCATCCGCCGCGAATCCCTGCGTGGCGACTTCCCGCCATGCTCGCGCCCTCCCGAAACCGACCGCAACGACGTTGACTACGCCCTGACCATTGATGTCGCCGGGCAGGAGGAGTCAGGCATAGAAGGCGCTGCCCTGCGTCAGCTCGCCCCGCGCCGCGACTCGACCGTCGCCACCGTCGTGCGCGTTCTCCGGCCGGGCAGTGCAGCCGGGCTGCCGACCTACCAGGTTGTCGCACGCTACGAGTGGACAGGCACCCGCCACAGCCGCCTCTATGACGAGATCGTCGCGCTGGCGACGCGTGTCTGGCGGGCGCGCCGGATCATCATCGACGCCACCGGCGTCGGCGCGGGACTCGCCGCGTTTCTCTCCGCTTCGCTCGGCGAGCGTGTCGTTACGCCGTTCATCTTCTCCGCGCCCTCCAAGAGCAAGCTCGCCTGGGATCTGCTCAGCCTGATCGATACCGGACGCATCCAGGTCTGCACACCCACCGGCGATTCCGACCCCGAGCAGTACCGGCTCGATCGCCAGTTCTGGGCCCAGCTGGCGGCGTGCCGGTTCACCGTTCTCCCCGGCCCCGGTCGCCTGATTCGCTGGTCGGTCGAGGATGATCGCCTCCACGACGACCTGCTGATGTCGTTCGCCCTGATCGCAGCTCTCGACCGTGAAGACTGGGGCTCGCGACTTGCACGCGGCAGCATCAGCGCCGCAGAGCCATTCTGGCGCCTGTGATAGGTTTGCACCTTTGAATGCTGAAGGGAGCAGAGATGAATCGCCCCGCCTGGATGATCGACGAGCTGGCCCACGCCGGTGAGGAGCATCTCGACCCGGAGTATGTCGCGGCCTACGACGCCAAGTCGCAGACCGACCATTCCCAGGATCTCAACATCCTGCACGACCTCGGGCTTGGCTCGGAGAGTACCGTCGTCGATCTCGGCGCAGGCACCGGCACCTTCGCGCTCGCGGTCGCGTCACACTGCAAACGCGTGGTCGCCGTCGATGTCTCGCCGACCATGCTCGAGATCATGCGGGCCAACGTCGAGAAGCAGGGTCTCACCAACGTCGAGATTGTTCACGCTGGCCTGCTCAGCTACGAGCACGAAGGCGGGCAGGCCGACTTCGTCTACACCCGCAACACACTCCACCACCTGCCGGACTTCTGGAAGGGCGTCGCGCTGCAGCGCATCGCGCGCATGCTGCGCCAGGGTGGCGTCCTGCGGCTGCACGACCTCGTCTACTCCTTCGAGCCGTCCGAGGCTGAGGAGCGCTTCGAGAGCTGGCTAACCAACGCCCCGACCGACCCGGCCAAGGGCTTCACCCGCGAGGATCTGGAGCTGCACATCCGCACCGAAAGCAGCACTTACAGCTGGCTCCTCGAACCCCTGCTGGAACGCACCGGCTTCATCATCCGCCAGGTCGACTACCGCCCCTCCGGCACGTTCGCCGCGTATGTGTGCGTGAAGCGCTGAGGATCGCGGCATGCGGCAACAGAAGCGGGAGAGGGCCGCTCGCATCCACGCATGCGGCCCTCTCTCGCTGTCTCAGAGTCGCCCGAGGTGACTCTCCGGTGATCCAGCCCCGCTGGTCATCATTCCGGTCGACGGCGCGTGCAGCGCTAGCTGGCATCTGATGACTGGTACTTCACCTCGATCGTCCATTCAGCGCTCGCCACGCACGTTTGCGATATGGTGTTGCCCGCGCTTCCAATGGTCACTCGAGCAAGCGGGTCGCAGAGGATCGTCGGCTCGACACTGATGCGCTGCGGCCCGCTGACGTCCAGCGAGAAGTCGGGGACGTTCATCTGCACGTAGGTCAGCGGATAGTTGGACGCGCCTACCCAGACATTGTCACGACACAGGTTTTCATCTCCACCGCCATTGAATGATCCAGATGATTGATAAATGGCAAAGTAGCTGGCGTCACTCGGATAGAAGATTTCGGTCATCACAATCCGCTCTCCGTCGTCCATCGCGATGATCGGTCCGTAGCGGGATCCGCTCGGCCACGAGCCGTCGTAGGTCGCCCGGCAATCGTGGGCAAAGTCTCCCCACACCTTCGACGAGGTATTGTCGAAGAACCACGTGCGGAACGACCCAGCTCCGCGCGCCGTGCCGACGACCGACTGCTGACCCGGGGCTCCGATGGCGCTGCCAGGGATGGTGAACGTGTACGTCACGGCTCCCTGACCGGTGAATCCTTCCTCCAGCGGCCCTGCCCCATCGGCGGCCGTGCGATGCAGAGCGATGTCGTACTGCACCCGCGCGGTGACCGCCCAGCCGGGTTGCTCGTGGCGGGCGACGTCCCAGCGCATCAACCCATACTTCGGCGTCAGGAACTGCGCGACGCTGCCGATCAGGTTCTGGTGGCGCGACTGGTAGAGCGCAACGCTGGTGATGACGCCGGAGTCGTAGACAACCATGCCGTCCTGGTTCGGTTCATCCTTCGGACGGAAGACGAGGGTGGCGATGCCGTCCTCGCCGGTCTTCTTGCAGGTCGCCTCACAGATGACCTGGCCGTGCTGCTCCAATCCGTCGGTGTCCCAGGTCATCGTGATGTCCTTGATCGGGCCCTGCTTGGGGAACTCGACGCCAAGAATCCAGCCGCACTTGATCAGCTGCTCCGGTAGCTCGTCGAGCATCTCGACCTGCATCCGGAAGCGCAACTCCTTGCCGGCGTCGGTGGCATGTCCGGCTGGGCCGTAGTGTGTGCCCTGCCGCTCATCGAGCGCTGTGACGCGCACCGAGTAGGCCAGCATCGCCCCGTGCAGCGCGTCGATCGTGACTGACGCGCCGGCCGCGAAGCCGCCGACCTTGGCAATCAGTCCGAGTGCCCACTTGCCGACCGGCCACATCTCCTTGGCTGCGTTGCCGATGATCGACTCGCAACTCTCGCCCGGTACCGCCTTCAGCACTCCCTCGGCCTGCGCCAGCAGCGACGAGGCCCCCGCCATGACCGGTCCCTGCGCCGCGACTGTTGGCAGCAGGATATCGGTCAGGATCAGGAACGACTGCAGCGCGTCGAACGCCAGGTCATCGGCCGCCGTGTCGACGAACAGGTCGTAGGGCTTCGGCTGGGTCGAGCCGAGCTGGCGCACGATCAGCGGCAGGAGCGACGATGGCTCGGCGGGCGTCGCTGCCGACGCCTGCGCCCCCTCGATCAGCGTCTGCCGCAGCAGGTCCGGATTAACTGCCGCGCCACCGGCGAGAAGCGGCAGGCTTGTCAGTGCGCCGGCCAGCGCCTCGACACTCAGCTGCTCGCCGCGGCCAATCGCCTGGGCGAGCATGCGTGCCTCAATGTCGTAGAGGTAGAAGTCGCCCTCGCCGCGCTCGGCACCTCGCACCACCGGCGTGCCATCACCCATGTAAACGCCGATGTTCAGGGCGTCGAGGATCGGCAGCAGCGCCTGATAGCGCGCCTCGTCGTCGCCGGCTGCGACGATCGCCGCCACGAGCGCGTTTGCCTGCGGTGAGGGACCCGCCGGCACCTCGGCGTGCCGCCAGCGGAAGTAGTGCTGGCCGACGTTGCCCATCTCCACCTGCCACTCAGCCGGATTCTCGGGCGTACAGGTCAGGCAGCGGCGCTCGAAGCACTGCAGCAGCACGCTGCGCGGCGTCCCGGCCACCCGCACGGTAGCCCAGTAGGCCTCGCTGATGGGGTAGCCGGTGGCATAGAAGGGGTTCTCGAACAGCGGCGCAGTCGTCATGCTGCCGTCCCAGACCGCTCCTCTGGAGTTCATGAACTCCCAGAATGGCGCGGCGATCGTATGCCCGGTCGCGGGGACATGGTGTGCCGCCACGACGTTGTAGGCACCCACGGCGGCGTTGTGCAACGTGCTGCCATCGCGCAGCAGCTCGGTCTGCAGCACCACGCCCTCGCTGGCTGCCGGCGCGCTGAGCAGGCCGGCGAAGGTGGCGTAGGTCGGGCCGTCCGTGTCATCGCCGTCACCGGCTACCGGCACTTCGGCCGCAGCCCGATCAACGAAGGCAGTGTCGCCGGTCTGCATTCGCCCGGTCACCAGCTCCATGACGAGCAGGCCGTTGGTGACATACCATGGCGACGACTGATCACCGTCTGGATGGGTGATTTCCATGCGGGATTTGTCGAAGTACTGCACGAGCCGGGTGCCGCCCGGCGACTCAGCGTACGTCTCCTGTAGCGCGCCAGTGTGTGCCTCCGGCCCCCACATCCAGGTACGCGCCACGCTCCCCTCGATGACCGGCTTATCCGTCCGCGCCCACGTGCGCTCGAACGGTGCCGCCTCGATCGGCGCGGCAGCGGCCGGCGGTGTCGCCGGCTCGAACGTTGCGAACACGCCGCCAAGGATGGCGAGTGCCATCAGCAGCGACAGACTTTTACGCATTCTTCCCTCTCCGCGCCATCAGCCCCATGTGGGTTCGTTCACGGGCTATCGTGATCGCCAGCGTTCAGCATTCGCCGGCGATGGTGGTCGCCATTCCTCCGTTCAATAGTTCAACGACGCTTGCAGCCGATTCCTGGCCGCAAGCGTCGTTATTTGATCGTTCAAATGTTGGGGTTATCTGCGGCGAGCCATCTGGTGGGCTACGCCTTTTTCATTGTCGCATGAGTTGCGTTATCCAGCCCGCCCCGGCCCATACACCGCCTGCCCCGGTGTCGCGCCAGTATGCTCGCCGTTGTTCAGCACGCGGCCACCATTGACCCAGACGTCGCGGACGCCGGTTGAGAGCTGGTGCGGATCCTCGAAGGTCGCGTTGTCGATGACGGTGGTCGGGTCGAAGATAACGACGTCGGCCTGCATGCCCTCGCGCAACAGCCCGCGATCGCGCAGACTCAGACGGTCGGCCACGGCCGAGGTCATCTTGCGCACGGCATCCTCCAGCGTCAGCACGCCGTCCTCGCGGACGTACTTGCCCAGCACGCGCGTGTAGGTGCCGTAGGAGCGCGGATGCGCCGGACCATGCTCGCGAGCGATCACCGGATCGAGGCCGGCGGCGTCGGTCGAGATCTTCATCCACGGCTGCTGGAGCTGACGCGGCAGATTCTCCTCGCTCATCATGAAGTAGATAGCGCTGATCCAGTGGTCGCCGTCCTCCAGCACCAGGTCCATCAGGCAGTCGGTCCAGTGCTGCCCGCGCGCCTCGGCGATCTCCGAGAGGCGCTTGCCGGAGTACTGCTGGTTTTGCGGCGCGGTCAGCTCGGTGACGAGCACGCCTTCGGGGCCGGCCAGCGTCGCTAGCGGCTCCCAGCCGCCGGTTGGCTCGACCAGTTCGTGGCGGATCTTCTCGCGGATCTCCGGATCTCGCAGGTTGTCGTGCAGCTTGCCATCGGCGGCCGCCCAGTTCGGCAGCGCCGAGGCCAGGCCAGTCCCGCCGGCGACGTAGGGGTACATGTCGGCGGTCACGTCCAGACCCTCGTCTCGGGCCGCATCGACCATCGCGATCGCCGTCGCCATCTTGTCCCAGTTGCGCTTCCCGCCGACCTTCAGGTGGTACAGCTCCAGTGCGCAGCCGGTCTGGCGCGGCAGGTCCAGCGTCTCCTCAAGCTCCTCCAGGAACTCGTCCGCCTCCGAGCGCATGTGCGTGACGTAGACGCCGCCATATTCGGCGATGATGCGGCACATCTCGTATAGCTCAGCGTCGGTCGCGTAGGAGCCCGGCGGGTAGATCAGCGCCGTCGCGACACCGAACGCGCCATCCTCCATCGCATCGCGGACGACCTGGCGGATCGCCTCCATCTCGTCGTCGGTCGGGTCGCCCATTGCCCAGCCCTTGACGTACTCGCGAACTGTTGCGCCGCCGATGAACGAGCCGAAGTTGACCGAAGCGCCGCGATTGCTGAGCCAGGCGAGCCAGTCGCCGAAGCGCGCCCAGGTACGGATCGTGTCGGTGATCTCCTGCGGTGCGCGGTCGTAGCCGCCGAGTGGATCGGTGATTCGCCCCCCGAACGGTGCCGGCGTCCAGCCCTCGCCCATGATCTCGGTCGTCACCCCCTGAGTGATCTTGGAGAGTGAACGCGGGTCGGACAGCAACGGAATGAGTGAGTGCGACTGGATGTCGATGAAGCCCGGACAGACAACGTGGCCGCTCGCGTCGACCACTTCAGTAGCGCTCGACGGATCGATCTGGCCGGCCGGCGCGACTGCGGCAACCGTCCCTCCGGAGATCGCGACATCTCCGTAGAACCACGGGTTGCCAGTACCGTCCACCACTTTGCCGCCGCGAATCAGCACGTCGTAAGTCGCCATCAATCCACTCCTTCTACCCATGCATCAACCGGCGACAGTGTAGCCGCGTTCGCTGGCGAGTGAAAGCGCTGCCACATAAAAGAGCGGGCTCCGGATCGTCTGTTCCGGAGCCCGCTGCTGCTATCTGTGTGAGGTGTGGTTAGTCGTCGCCGGTCGTATCGGTGCGGTTTTCGACATCGCCCCGCCAGGCCCCGGTCGACATATCCCGGCTCTCGATGAACTCCTTGAAGCGATCCAGGTCGCCCTGCACCCGGCGGTCGACCATGCCGAGCATATCGCCGACCTTCTCAACCATGCCGTCCGGCTCGAAATCCATCTGCACGGTTACGCGCGACATGTCGCCTTCAAGCTGGTGGAACGTCACAACGCCGTCGTTGCGTGCCCCTGAGGTGCTCTTCCAGGCCACACGGTGGTCGGGGTGCTGCTCGGTGATCTCGGCAGTCCACTCCTCAGCCTTGCCGGCGATTTTCGCCTTCCATGCAAGACGCGTATCGTCGAGTTGGCGAACCTCTTCGACACCCTCCATGAAGCGAGGGAATTCTTCGAACTGTGTCCACTGGTTATACGCAACCCTCGCCGGGACGTTAATGTCGATCGACTTGGTAACCTGAGCCATGAATCCTCCATGTACGTGACGACAATGCGTTGTCAGTGCTATCGGGGTACGCAAGGGGTGGGCCACGGTCGGCATCGCGACCGGTTCAATCAGGTTTGCGGAGCCGATTCTGCGCCTTGGGGAGTTTGGAGGTCGGCCACGACAATGCGGCGCTCGTCGTACGCTCCAACCCCCCGATCAAAAGCTCCCGCGCAGGTAATCAGCACGAGTTCAGGCTTTTCAGTTGACCCGAAGACGAGATCGGTCGGTACCTCCGCCTCCGGATAGCTGACGGTTTCGCGGACGACATAGACAAGGTCGGTCGTTGGCCCTCCAGAGTGAATAACGATCTCGTCGCCCGCAACTAGCTCGCCGAGGCGGTAAAAGACCGCCGGTCCGGCCTTCGAGTCCAGGTGTCCGGCCAGGATCGCTCGACCCGCTTCGCCGGGCGCTGGGCCAAAGCGGTACCAGCCAACGGCGTCGTAGCTGTCCGGATCTTCCATCTGTCCCTCAGGTGTTATGCCGATCGAGGCGATCTCAGCGTTGACACCGATGCGCTCGATCGAAATCGATTCCGGGGCGAACCGGGCGGTCGCGGCGCGACCGACGTCGCCGATGATCAACGGTTCTCGCGTTACGGTCTCATTCAACGTAGCCGTGGCGTCCGGAGTGGAGGTGGGCGCGGCGGTGGGGGAAGGCCGCCGCACCCGAGCGGAGGTTGCGGATGTTGTCGAACCATCTCCCGTGGAGTCGGTGGGAGGTGCTGTTCCCTCTGCCGACTCCACGGTCTGGGCGGGTGAGGAGGAAACGACGAGAGGCTGAGTGGTTGGTACGGCACGGCTGACTGCGAGGGTCATCGCGCAACTGCCGATAAGCAGGAGTGTTGCGAAGACCAGGATGAACGAGCGGCGACGAAGCTGCATCATGCCGTGCCTCAGATTCCGATTAGCGGCGTGCGACAGCACGGCGAGCGAACGCCACCGTACCGGTTGTCAGTGTCAGCGCTGCCAACGCGCCGAGTGCAAGCAGCCAGGCGCTCGTACCTGCCTGAGTAGCAGTCCCACCGGCACCAGTCGCCGGCATCGACGGGTTCGCGCTCGTCGCGCTGCTCATCTCAGCCTTCGCATCGACCAGCGGCAAGGCGCTCAGGCTGCCGTCACCGGCCATGCCGACAGCGAAGACGGTGTAGGTCGTGCCATCTTCGGCCATGAAGCCGGAGATATCGAGCGCGCTCGTGTCGGTGCCGGTCGGGCGAACCTGCAGATCATAGGTTGCAGCGTCCACCGGCAGATAATCCGAGGCTTCACCGAAGGCAAGGTTCTCGATCAGGACTGGTCCGTTGGCCACAGCCACGTCAACGGCAGGGGCGTCGGGCGATGCATGGACGACGCGAACATGAGCCTTGCCCGCTGCCGGGGCGCTGTTGTCGTCAACGAGAACGAGCGGCTGAATGTTCGCGACCTCGCCGATGGCTGCGACGGTGTAATCCGTATTGGCTTCCAGCGTGACCGTCGCGTCGATCACCGCCTCAGTAGCGGGGGCGCCGGTCGGAGTTACCTGAATCTGATACTCGCCCGGAGCCAGTGGCACATAGTCAGTCGCTTCTTTGAAGGCGAGGTCGGAGATCGCGACTGAGCCGTTGACCCAGATATCCACGTTCGGTGCATCCGGTGAGGCATGGACGACACGCACCCGGGCGTCGCCATCGGCGGCGGAGACTGTCGCTGCTGGCACGATGGCCACCAGCAGCGCGAGACCCAGCAGGAGCGAGAGCTTGCGGAGGCTGAACCAGTGGAGTGTCATTACAGGTCCCTCAATCAATCAGTAATCGGAGACAGGTCCGCTCTACCGCCGCGCAACAGGTCGGCGCGGCGGCGCTTGGGGTACGTTCTGATGTGTCAGGAGATTCGGAGGCTGGATCGGTGCTCCAGCCGCAGGCTTAGAGGATTACATCTCGTTGCTGTGGCTCATGCTGCGGCTGAACAGCGACACCAGCCAGACGCCGGCCAGGCCAACGAGGACGTAGACAACGCTCGACAGGATGTTGGTTTCGCCGAACTCGTTGCCGGTTATGGCCGCGACGAGATCGAACTCGAACAGACCGACGAGTGCCCAGTTCAGGGCTCCAACGATAACCAGTGCCAGGGCCGCAAGATCGAGTGGCTTCAACATGTGGCGGTTCCTTTCTCATAGGGGCTCAACCCCGGTTCAATGCGATACAGTCCGCTTCTGGTGCACGGGTGAAATGACCTCGTTGCTACTTCACCCAGCGACCGATTGCACGACGATCCTTAGCGAGCCGAGCTGGTGCTGCGGGCGAACAGCGAGATAAGCCAGACGCCAGCCAACCCAACGAGGATGTAGATGATGCGTGAGACGATGTTCGTCTCTCCAAATTCGTCGCCGGTGATGGTGGCAACGAGATCGAACTCGAACAGGCCGACGAGTGCCCAGTTCAGTGCGCCGACAATGACCAGCGCCAGGGCCGCAAGATCGATCGGCTTCAACATGTGACGGTTCCTTTCTGCGGTGGTCATCCCCCACCAGGTTTTCGAATGTGGCTCCCGGCACCGCGCCGGTTGCCAACCTCTGAGGAATACTATAATCTAAACCTGTAGTTGAAGTCAAGATATTGATTAAGACTGGATCGAAACCTGAACGACGGACGGAGTAGGGGAGCTATCGTGGCGAAAACAGTAGGGCCATCAATCGCAGGGCAGTCCGACGAACGTGCCTCCATCTCTATAGGAAGGATCGTCGAGTTACTGGCCGCGGATTATCCGGACGTGACACAGTCCAGCCTGCGCTTTCTTGAGCGGGAAGGGCTGCTCTCCCCAGCTCGCACCCCCGGCGGTCATCGTCTGTACACCCAAGCCGATGTCCAACGAGTGCGACAGATAAAGGAGTGGCAGGCGCAACGGCTGTCGCTCGAGGAGATTCGTGAGCGTCTGACTGAGCTCGATGCTGCCCAGGAGCCTCACGATTTTGCGATCGAGTTTCTTACCCACGCCCTGTCAGGTGATGTCCTGGCAGCCAGGCGAACAATCCTCGATGCGAGCGATCTCGGCATGTCGCTGGATGTGCTGTTCTACGAGATGCTCTGTCCGGCGCTGGTTGAGCTCGGGGACCGCTGGGAGCGTGGCGATGCGACAGTCTCACAGGAAAAGGAGGTGTCGGCGATCGCTAGCGAGCTGATCGCTGATCTGGCGCTCGGAGCGGTTTCTGCTTCTGTCGAGGTCCAGCCGGTGGTTGCTGGTTGTGTGGCAGGCGAGCGCCACGAACTCGGACTGCGAATGGTCAGCGGCCTGCTCGGCGCGCGCGGGATCGGCGTTCATTTCCTTGGCGCTGATGTCGCCGTCCCGTTCCTTCTCGACGCAGTTGCCATGCGCAGCGCACGTGCCGTCCTGCTTTCGGTGACGACTGATGAGCATCTGTCGGCTCTGCGCGAATCCTCCGTCGCGTTAGCAGCGCTCCCCAACCCTCCATGCGTCCTGGCCGGGGGGCAGGCAGTCGAGCGAAACCGCGACCTTGTCGTCTCGTGGGGTGTGATCCGCGCGGACTTCATGAACGTTGACGATCTGGCCGAGGACCTCCGCGCCCGCATCTGAGAGAGCGGCTGGATCTCTTGACATCCAGCCGCCTTTTGCTATTGTCTATTTCACCAGTTGGTTAATTAGCCGAACGGTTATCAAGATGATTGCAACCGACCAGCTCAGTCTCACGTTTGCCGCACTGGCCGATCCGACCCGTCGGGCGATCCTCGCCCGGTTGGCCCAGGGGGACGCGACTGTCACCGAGCTTGCCGAGCCGTTTGCCATGACCATGCCGGCTGTCTCCAAGCACCTGAAGGTACTAGAGCGCGCTGGTCTCATCTCTCGCGGCCGCGAGGCCCAATGGCGACCGTGTCGTATCGAGCCAACGCCGCTCGAAGCCGTTGATGACTGGCTGGTGGACTATCGTCAACTCTGGACGGAGCGCTTTGACCGGCTGGACGACTATCTCCGTGAGCTACAACGCAAGGAGGCTACGAGCTCGGACGCACCCAACTGTATTGACGTAGATGGTTAAGGAATCGTGCATGTCATCCAGAACCTACGGAGCAACCACCATCACCCTGCCGTCCGACACCGAGTTGCAGATGAGCCGCGAGTTCGACGCTCCGGCAGCGCTCGTCTTCGAGGCCTACACCACGCCGGAACATGTCAAGCGCTGGTGGGCTGCGCCCGATGTCGAGTGGCTCGCCTGCGAGATCGATCTGCGCGTTGGCGGCTCCTGGCGTTGGGCGTTCCGCGATGCAGATAACAACGAGGTCGCTTTCCGCGGCACCTACGAGGCGATCGATCGTCCGGCCCGCCTCGACCATACCGAGATCTTTGAGCCATTTCCCGACGAGGTATCGCATGTCATCGTCACGCTCGACGAGACGGATGGCAGGACGTTGTTCACCAGCGTGTCGCGCTATTCCTCCCGGGAGGTCCGGGATATGGTCGTCAGCACTGGCGCTGGCGAAGGCGCGGCCCAGGTGTTCGACCGCATGGCTGAGCTGCTGATCGAGATCGGCTAACCCATCCTTCCGCAGCGGCCTGTGAACGCATCGTCACGGGCCGCTCTGCCGCGTCTCATGCGCCATCCTGTCCGTAGCCCAGAAGGAGCGCGACGATCAGCAGCGCCCCGGCAGCGAGCGCCGTGGCAGTGCGGACAGTGTTCCAGTCCGTCCACTCGTTGACGTACCGCGCCCAGACCGCCGCACCGTCGGAGCTGCTCGCGTCGACAGCAGCCAGCGCGTCGTTGCGTGGAACGTTGAAGACGATCGTCACTCCCAGCGTCCCGATCAGATACAGCGCGCTGCCGGCGATAACCAGCAGATGCCCCGGCTGCCGCCAGTGCAGCAGCGACGACGTCCCGAGAATCACGCAGCCGACCGCCGTACCCATGAATGGCACGAGAAACCAGGGGTTCAGCACGACGACATTGATCGACTGCATGGCAGCGATCCCGTTCGCTGGCGTGAGGCGGTCCAGCGCCCGCATGACAAATGATGAGAAGCCGAAGAAGATGCCGCCCACGAGTCCGCAGCCGAGAGCGGTCCCCAGCGTGCCGGCGAAACGCAGTTCATCGATCATCTAGCGCACCTCACTAGTCTGGACATCCCACGTACCGGCGTGCGCCGCGACTCGTGCGGCCACCCGCCGACCGGTCCTGCCGATAGCGGGTGTCCGTCCGTCGCGCGTGCTGCAGACGCCGTCGTCGGCGCTGATCCGCGTGTTCGAATTCATGCCTGTCCTCCTGCGTGACACATCGCGATCACCAACACTGCCCATTGTTTTGGCTAGCAGCTGGATGAACAATGCTCATTCGTCGCCCTGTCATGATCGAGCGTCCAGAATCGCTGGACGCTCGGACTGATGAGTCCTACACTCGCGGACATGAATCAGCGCTGGAGGACAACGGACCCGCTGGGCGAAGCACTCTACTTCTTGCGCATGAGCGGCACGTTCTACTGCCGCTGCGAGTTCAGCGAGCCGTGGGGGCTGAGCCTGCCGGAGTTACCCGGCACGCTGATGTTCCACGTCGTCACGACCGGCCGCTGCTGGCTGGAGGTCGAGGGTCTGGAGCCCTGCCTGCTGCAGCCCGGCGATCTGGCGCTGATGCCGCACGGCGCAGGGCACACGATGGCGAGCGAGCCGGGCCGCCCCGGCCCCGGCCTCTTCGATCTGCCCCGTGAGGAACTGAGCGAGCGCTACGAAGTGCTGCGCCAGGATGGTGGCGGCGCGACGATGACGATGCTCTGCGGTGCGGTCGAGTTCGATCATCCTACTGCTCGGCACCTCGTCTCGATGCTGCCCGGCGTCGTCTGCGTTGATGCCGCTGCTGCGCCGCAGGCGGAGTGGATCCGCAGCACGCTGCGCCTGATCGCCGCTGAGGCGAGCGAGTTGCGCCCGGGTGGCGAAACGATCGTGACGCGCCTGGCCGACGTGCTGGTGATCCAGGCGATCCGCTCGTGGATCGAGCACGATCCGGCTGCCCGGTATGGCTGGCTCGGCGCGCTCCGCGATCCGCAGATAGGCCGTGCGATCACCCTGATGCACCGCGAGCCGGCCCACGATTGGACCGTCGCCCTGTTAGCATCCGAGGTCGCGATGTCACGCTCGGCGTTCGCTGCCCGTTTCACCGATCTGGTCGGCGAGCCGCCGATGCAGTACCTTGCTCGCTGGCGAATGTACCTCGCCGCGACCTGGCTGCGGGAGGAAGACGCCGCGCTCGGCGAGCTGGCGCTCCGTCTTGGCTATCAGTCGGAAGCCGCCTTCAGCCGCGCATTCAAACGCTTTTTCCGCGTCTCCCCCGGCGCGGTTCGCCGTGGCGAGCGCGCGCCTGCCGGGATGGCCGAGGCGAGTGCTGTCGTGTCGCACCCCGGAGGATAATGAGCGCAACGATCCAGGCGGCGATTGACGATATCTACCGCGACGAATCGCGGCGGGTGTTCGCCACACTCGTCCGCCTGCTGGGCGATTTCGATCTCGCCGAAGACGCGCTCCACGACGCGTTCATCGCGGCTGTGCGGCAGTGGCCGAGCGACGGCATCCCGGCCAATCCGCGTGCCTGGCTCGTCTCAACCGGACGCTTCAAGGCGATCGACAACATGCGCCGTCGGGCGCGATTCGATGCCTCGATGGCTGACATCGCCGCTGATCTGAATGCCTCCAGCGGCGATCCCGCCGCGCTGGATGACGAAGCTATCGAGGATGACCGCCTGCGCCTGATTTTCACCTGCTGCCACCCGGCGCTCGCACCCGAAGCCCGTATCGCCCTGACACTCCGCGAGGTCTGCGGGCTGAAGACCGAAGAGATCGCCCGCGCATTCCTGACCACCCCTCCGACGCTGGCCCAGCGTATCGTTCGCGCGAAGGCCAAGATCCGCGATGCTGGTATTCCCTATCAGGTGCCGGAAGCAGCCGACCTGGCCGAACGGCTCGACACCGTCCTGCAGGTCATCTACCTCGTCTTCAACGAGGGCTACGCGGCCTCGGCCGGCGAGGACCTGATTCGCGCCGACCTTTCTGGCGAAGCGATCCGGCTGGCGCGGCTGGTCTTCGAGCTGCTACCGGAGCCCGAAGTGGCCGGTCTGCTCGCGCTGATGCTCCTGCACGATTCGCGTAGGACGGCGCGGACAACCCCCGACGGCGACATCATCCTGCTGGAAGATCAGGACCGCTCGCTCTGGAACCGAGACTACATCGCCGAGGGGACCGCGCTGATCGAACGCGCCCTCGCCACCCGGCGCTTTGGCCCGTACACAATCCAGGCGGCCATCTCGGCGGTCCACGCCAACGCGCCAACGCCGGAGGCGACCGACTGGGCCGAGATCGTCGCGCTCTACGATGTCCTGCTCGGCATGGTGCCCACCCCGGTCGTCGAGCTGAATCGCGCCGTCGCGGTGGCGATGCGCGACGGCCCGGCTGCCGGCGTCGCGCTGATCGACGTTCTGCTGGAGCGCGGCGACCTCGCGCGCTACCACCTCGCCTGGTCCGCACGTGCCGACCTGCTGCGCCGCCTCGGCCGCAACGCCGACGCGCGCGCCGACTACGTGTGTGCCCTCGACCTCACCGAACAGGAGCCGGAGCGCCGCTTCCTCCAGCGTCGAATCTTCGAACTGAGCTGATTCGCACGGATTTCGAACGTTCGTTTCGAGTGCCTGTCGATTTCCGTCTCTCCCGGACGACTACCTATCGAACGAGGGGCCGGCTCGTCCCGGCACACGACAACCGAGGAGGCACCCACATGCGATTCATGGTCATGATCAAAGCAAATGCAGATACCGAATCCGGCGTGATGCCATCGCCGGAGATCTTCGAAGAGATGGACAAGTACAACCAGCAGCTCATCAATGCCGGCGTGATGCTGAGCGGTGAGGGATTGCACCCAAGCTCAACCGGGGCACGCATCTCCTACACCGGTGACAAGATGGTTGTTACCGATGGTCCCTTCGCCGAGACAAAGGAGCTGATCGCCGGCTACTGGATCTGGCGGGTCGATTCGCTGAACGAGGCGATTGAATGGGTCAAGCGTGGACCATTCGGCGATGGTGTCGAGCTGGAAATCCGCCGCGTCTTCGATATGGAGGACTTCGGCGACGCGTTGCCGGATTCGGTCCGCGAGTCCGAGGAGCGCATGCGCGCGCAGCTCGGCACAACGGAGTAAAGGGAGAAGAGTGAGCACGAAGACTGTTGCAGCCAAGCTGCAGATCAAGCCCGACACGCCGATCTGGATCTCGCACCCGGATCGACTCGGGATGCTTGGACCACTGCCGGAAGGTGCTGACCTGGTCTCCGATATCTCGGCGGCGAAGATCGCGCTCGTGTTTGGCGACGATGCCGAAACCGTGCGCCGGACGCTTGATACAGCCGGGACAGCGATCACCGATCCGGCGATCCTCTGGGTCGCCTATCCGAAGGCGAACCGCACCGACATCAATCGCGACACGCTCTGGCCGATCCTGACCGACTACGGGATGCGACCGAATGGTCAGGCCGCCATCGACGACATCTGGTCGGCGCTACGGTTTCGTCCAATTCGCGAAGGTGAGCCGCCGTTTCTGGGAGGAAAGTGATCGACGGATCTGTCGATTTCGACCCGGCTCAGTCGACGAATAGATGCCACGCTCGTGTGGCCCAGGAATCAGTGGGGCTTGAGTGGTAGCACGACGAGCAGTTCGGTGCGGCAGCCACCCCCGTGTCCTGTCATTTCGAGGCCGCAGCCGAGAAATCTCTCCCATCCGTTGGACTGCGTCGAACGGGTGGGAGATCTCTCACTGCGGTTCGAGATGACAGGAGGAGAGGTCGGCTGCCAATCCAACAACCTGACGCTGATAGTCAGTTTGGTTTGTTAGTTTCGGAAGCAACACGATGAGGAGCACAGATGATTTCTCACATCCATTCGACGACGATTACCGTGAGCGACCAGGACGCCGCGCTCGACTTCTACGTCAACACCCTCGGCTGCGCCATCGGAACCGACCAGCAGATGGGCCCCGAAATGCGCTTCCTGACCGTCGCCTTCCCCGGTGGCGGGGCGGAGCTCGTATTGGCCGACCCGAGCTGGGCGCCGAAGAACGCGACCCCGGGCGGCCAGACAGGTGTCTCGTTCATCACCAACGACATCGACGCCACCTACGCCACGCTGACTGAGCGCGGCGTCTCCTTCACCGAGCCGATTCAGACGATGCCCTGGGGCGATCGTGCGACCTGGTTCAACGACCCGGATGGCAACCAGTTCTTTCTCATCGAACCACGCCAGTAGCTCGGCCGTAATCCTGAGGACAGCATGAGAACGGCGCGGGTTGGCATGACAGCCTGCGCCGTGCCGGCACACGCCAACAGCCTCGATCCGAGCCGGTGACACGGCTCCGTAACGGCGGAAGGCAGTCCGAGTGGACAGGTTGACGCTGTGTCAACTCGCAGGTATCATCGTCCCTGTTCTCCGCGAACGTACGCGGCTTGCCGCTCAACTTATCGTCATACAGCGCCGCGAAATGTCCGGCAAAACATCTCACAGAAAGAGGATCAGCCATGCCCGGAGTACGCGTTCTCGTCGGCACCCGCAAAGGCGCATTCATCCTGACCTCCGATGAGCGACGAACCGAATGGGATGTTCAGGGGCCGCTCTTCGCCGGCTGGGAGATTTACCATCTGAAGGGTTCGCCGCTGAATCCGGATCGCATCTACGCATCGCAATCCAGCGGCTGGTTTGGTCAGACGATCCAGCGATCCGACGACGGCGGGAAGAATTGGGAGCCGGTCGGCAACATCTTCCAGTACGAAGGCGATCCGGGCACCCACCAGTGGTATGACGGCACCCAGCATCCGTGGGAATTCAATCGTGTCTGGCATCTGGAGCCATCGCTGAGCGAACCCGAAACGGTCTATGCCGGTGTCGAGGACGCCGCGCTGTTCCGCTCGACTGACGGCGGCCAGACCTGGGCAGAGCTCGCCGGACTGCGTGAGGTCAAGGGTCATCTCTGGCAGCCCGGTGCCGGCGGTATGTGCCTTCATACCATCATCCTCGCGCCGGACGATCCAAACCGCATCGTCGTCGCGATCTCGGCGGCCGGCGCATTCCGCACCGACGATGGCGGCCAGACCTGGCGGGCGATCAATCAGGGGCTGCGCTCTGAGGATGTGCTGCCCGACGGCACTACCGACGTCGGCCACTGCGTCCACTGCGTCGCGATGCACCCAACCCGCCCGGACGTCCTGTTCATGCAGAAGCACTGGGACGTCATGCGCAGCGACAACGCCGGCGATCTGTGGCACGAGGTCAGTGGCAACCTGCCCAGCGACTTCGGCTTCCCGATCGCCGTCCACGCCCACGAGCCGGAGACGATCTACGTCGTGCCGATCAAGAGCGACTCCGAGCACTTCCCACCCGAAGGCAAGCTGCGCGTCTATCGCAGCCGCAGCGGTGGGAATGAATGGGAAGCACTGACCAACGGCCTGCCGCAGGAGGATTGCTACGTTAACATCCTGCGCGACGCGATGGCTGTCGACCGACTCGATTCCTGTGGCATCTACTTCGGCACAACCGGCGGTCAGGTCTATGCCTCGAACGACAGCGGCGACACCTGGAACGCGATCGTCCGCGACCTGCCGGCCGTCACCTCAGTGGAAGTGCAGACCTTGTCATGATCCGCGTTGAGTTGCCCTACCACTTGCGAAATCTGGCTCAGGTCGATCGCGAAGTCTCGCTCGTGGTCGATGGTCCGGTCACCCAGCGCGCCGTCCTCGACGCGCTGGAGACCACCTATCCGATGCTTCGTGGGACGATTCGCGACCACACGACGCAGATTCGGCGGCCCTTCCTGCGCTTCTTCGCCTGCTCGCAGGATCTCTCGCACGAATCACCAGACGCACCGCTCCCCGCCGCCGTCGTCGCCGGCGAGGAGCCATTCTCGATCGTCGGAGCGATGGCCGGCGGCTGATGCCGTCGGTCAGCCCGACCGGCCCGGAGGGAGGACAGACAATGCGCTACATGCTGCTCGTCTATCAGGACGAGCTTTCGATTTCCGATGACTACCGGCAGGCGTGCTACGCCGAGTCGGCTGAACTGGTCAGGGACATCAAGGAACGCGGCCAGTTCCTGGCGACTGCGCCGCTGCATCCCACCGCATCGGCGACCAGCGTCCGCGTGCGTGAGGGCAAGCGCATCGTGACCGATGGCCCGTTCGCCGAGACGCGCGAGCAGCTCGGTGGCTATTACCTGATCGACGCTGACAATCTGGATCAGGCGATCGATATCGCTGCCCGTATCCCCGGTGCGCGCAACGGCACGATCGAGGTGCGCCCGGTTATCGAGCTGGGCCGCATGATCGAGGAATAGCTGCGCACGTCCGACGCAACTGTCGATTCCTGCCCCTCCCGTTCGACAACAGAGTGACAGCCCAATGTCGATATGTGGAATGGGAGGGGCCGTGTGCAGTACCTGTGTCTGATTTACCAGCGCGACGATATCTTGAGATCGCTCGAACCGCCCGAGCGCGACGAGCTCATATGCGCGTCGCTGGCCTACATCGACGAGCTTCGTGAGAGTGGCCACGTTGTCGCAGCCAATGCGCTTGAGCCAGTCGATGCTGCGATGTCGCTGCGGGTGCGTGGCAATTCCGCGTATATCACCGACGGCCCGTACGCCGAGACGAACGAGCATGTCGGCGGCTATCTGCTGATCGAAGCGCGCGACCTCAACGACGCGATCCGGATCGCCACCCGCTTCCCGCTTGGGCGACTCGGCGGGATCGAGGTACGACCGGTCGCGAATCAGATCCAGCAGATGGTCGCCGCACCGATGAACGCGCTGTCGACATCCTTCGGGGTGTCGCCCATGCTGGAGAGGTAGGACTATGGCGAGCAGTCCTGTCCGCGACGCGATGTCCGCCTGGGTCGAGCGTGGCGACCTGCCTGGCCTGGTGATGCTGGTAGCGCAGAACGGCGAGCCTCGGGTCGATGTCATTGGCGAAGTGGCACCCGGCGGCGCGCTAATGCAACGCGACACGCTCTTCCGCATCACATCAATGACGAAGCCGATCGCCGCCGTCGCTGCGCTGATTCTCGTCGATGACGGCAGGTTGAGCCTGGACGAGCCGATTGATCGACTCCTGCCGGAGTTGGCCGCTCGGCGTGTCCTGCGCCAAATCGACGGTCCGCTGGACGATACCGTTCCAGCTGAGAGGCCGATCTCGTTGCGTGATCTGCTTACGTTCCGGCCGGGCCTCGGTATCGATCTGGAGCTCTCACAAGACGCACCGATCCTCCGCGAGATCGCCGAGCAGGATATCCTCGGCTTCGGCCCGCCGCGACCGGCCTATGCGGTCCCGCCCGACGAATGGCTTCGCCGGCTCGGTACACTCCCGCTCATGGCGCAACCGGGAAGGCGCTGGCTGTACAACACCGGCTCCTGCATCCTCGGTGTCCTCATCGAGCGTGCAGCGGACCAGCCGCTCGAAGACTTCATGCGCGAGCGCATCTTCGAGCCGCTCGGCATGCGCGACACTGGCTTCAGTGTCCCGCACGATAGTCTGCATCGCCTCCCACCGGCGCTGATGTCGTCACCGGACAGTTTACTCGAGCAGATCGATGGCGTCGCCGACAGTGTCTGGGCCGCACCGCCAACGTTCCCCGACGCCGCAGCCGGTCTGATCTCCACGATCGACGACTACTTCGCCTTCGGCCAGATGCTCCTTGATGGCGGGAAGCACGGGACGATCCGCATCGTGCCGGAACGTCTCGTCGCCGAGATGCGCACGAACCAGATCACGCCGGAGCAGAAGCGCGGGTCCGAGTTCCTGCTCGGCCCGGACGACGGCTGGGGGCTCGGCGTGCGCATCACCGGGATGCGCTTCGGCTGGGACGGTGGCTACGGCACTACCTGGGGCTGCGATCCACGCACCGGCACCGTCGCCATCCTGCTGACGCAGTGCGCCGGACGCTTCGACATCCTGACCGATTTCTGGACAGCGATCGCTCGCGAACACCGGGTCTGACAGCCCGGCTATCGGCATTGAAGGAGTGACCATGTCGACCGACCAGCAGAACGATGACCTGCCGACGAACCTCTCAGCTCCGGCGCACCGCGCCCTCGCTGACGCCGGCTACTCCCGCCTGGATCAGATCGCTCTCACAACCGCGACCGACCTGCTCAAGTTGCACGGCATCGGCCCGAAGGCCATCCGCCAGCTCCGCGAAGCACTGGCCGAGCGCGGCCAGACACTGCCCGAGTGAGCGTGCCTCACCGCGACCCGGGCGCGACTCCACGCACCGCCGTCTCGATCGCATAGACGCTCGTGCGGGCGGTCAGGTAGAGCGTCGACCAATCCGGCCCGCCGAAGCACAGGTTCGCCGGGTTCTCCGGCAGCTCAAGAACACCGATGATCGCCCCATCTGGCTCGACGACCCAGACGCCGCCCGTGCCGGTGGTCCAGAGTCGCCCTGTCTCATCAACCGCCATGCCGTCCGGCGCTCCCGGCCCTTCGGCATCGCGCATATCGACGAACAGATCCCCGCCACTCAGCGTTCCATCCGCCTCAACGCGATAACGCCGGATGATCTTGTCCTGTGAGTCGCCGATATAGAGGTGGGATTCGTCCGGCGTAAAGACGAGGCCGTTTGGCTGGCTGAACTCCCGCGTCACGCACCTGATCGCGCCGTCGGGTGCGACCCGGTAGACGCCCTGGAAGTCGAGGTCACGCTGCGCGGTCGGGTCGCCGAGTCGTGGGTTCGTCAACCCGTAGGTCGGGTCGGTGAACCAGATCACTCCCGCAGAATCGACAACCACATCATTCGGCGAGTTGAAGCGTTGCCCCTCCAAGGAGTCGATGGCGTGGAGTTCCGCGCCTCCGTAGGCTGCGACCGACACGCGCCGCCCGGAATGCTCGCAGGTCAGCAGATTTCCGTTGTTGTCGAGCGTCAGGCCGTTCGCGTGGCCGCTGTTTTCGCGATAGACCTCGGCACCGTCCTGTCCCGGTCGCCAGCGATGAATCCGCTGATTGGGGATGTCGGTGAACAGCAGACACTCATCTGTCGCAACCCAGACCGGCCCCTCAGTGAACTGGAAATCACCGCAGATCCGCCGCGCCTCCCCGCGCAGCAGATCCCCCAACCCCGCATCCCGCTTCACCAGCATCGGCCTGCTCCTTCGGTGTAGTTGTCAGTAGATTCTGAGACGTTTCGCTGTACTATAGAGGTATGATGTCAATGATTCTCATTGACGGAAGCAAGTGGAATTAGACATGGCCCTGATGCGCGATCCCGCCGTGACGCAGGCCGAATTCCACGTCCTCGAAATGGTCCGCGAACACGATGGCCAACTGTCGCCAGTGCAGGTCATTGACACTATCCGACATCGTTTCAATGTCCGAGATGATGTGGCGCGTGCGGCGCTGTGGTTTCTTATTGATCGTCACGCGATAGTCATTACTCGCGATTGGCGAACAGCGACGCCATGACCCGACAGGTGCTATCGCAACGGTGACTGTCCTGGACGAACGATTCCACAACATTGACTTACTACCTGATCAGCGATCCCCATTTCAGCGCGATCGTGATCGCATCCTCTATACATCAGCGTTCCGCCGTCTGGCTGGGATCACACAAGTCGTCGCACCTACTGAGCGATATCCCGTCCACAACCGATTGACGCATACGCTTGAAGTCGCGCAGGTTGCGCGTCGACTTGCTGAGAATCTCCGGGTTGACGCAGCGAAGGCTGGAGTTGGAGCAGAAGACGACATCGCCTATGCCGTCCATGATGTTGAGGACTTCTACCGGGCAGGACCCGTACCGCTCGATCACCTTGCTACAGATGAAACGGAGCGCTATCGCCTGCTTGATGCGCGCTCGCCTGAACTGGAGTCAGACAGCAGTGGTTTGAATGTTGGGCAGGTCTTTGATGAGTTCACGAAAGTCATTCCTGTCCTGGAGCCATACACCGGCACTCGCGAACAACGAGCACTTCTCCGCGGCTGGACATCGACACTTATCGGGCGATACATCGGCGCTATGACTTGGTCGATCGACGATAATCGCGACCTGCATCTCTCGATTGATCCCCGATCTCAGCTTGAGGTTGCGATGCTCAAGCAACTGATATGGCACTACATGATTGAGCGCGAATCACTTGCCACGCAGCAATATGGGCAGCGCAGGATGATCCGGACGTTGTTCGAAACGTTCTATGCCGACGCACGCGCGACCTCAGCAGCTCACGCCAAGCGCTACACGCTCTTTCCGCCGTACTATCGTGAGCTCCTTGAGCAGGCAAACAACAAAACCGAACGCGCCCGCCTCGTGATCGATCTGATCGCGTCGATGACCGAGCATCAGGTCGCTGACACCTACCAGCGCCTCACCGGTATCGCCCAGGACTCCGCGTTCGATCTCCTCTAAATAGTCCCTTCTTTCTGCACCCCCAAACCTCCTTCCACTGTGCTATCATCCCCAGCCGTTTTCTCTCCGACGGGGTAGACGACCGGAGGCTTGATGTTCGCGCTGCTGCGCATCCGCGACTTCGGCTTGCTGTGGCTGGCCGGGCTCATTTCCATCGCCGGGGATATCGCGCTCTTCATCGCGCTGCCGTTGCACGTCTACCGCCTGACCGACTCGACCGTCGCGACAGCCGGTGTGCTGGTGGCGACCTTCGCGCCGCGTGTGCTGCTTGGCTCGATCGCTGGCGTCTTCGTTGATCACTGGGATCGCAAGCGTGTGATGCTCGTTGCCGATCTCATCCGCGCGCCGTTGTTGCTGCCGATCGTCTTCGCCCCCGACCATCTGGTCGTGCTCTACACGATCGCCGCCGTGCAGGGCACTATCGGTCTCTTCTTCAGCCCGGCCGAAGGCGCGCTACTGCCGCGACTGGTCGGCAAGGAGCATCTCGTTCAGGCCAATGCGCTCAATGCGCTCAATGACAACATCGGTCTGCTGATCGGCCCGGTCATCGGCGCGACGCTCTACGCGGCGGCTGGTATCGGTGGGGTCGTGCTCATCAATGCCGCGACCTACCTGGCCTCAGGCATCCTGATCGCGTTCATCGAGACTGATGCGCGACCAGAGCGCAGCGATCCGGATCGCAGCGGATCGGCGGTGCGCCGCGTCAAGAGCGACCTCGGGCAGGGGCTGAGCATGATCGGGCGCAATCGCGCATTACGTGTGTTGGTCGTGGCGGCACTGCTGTCCGGTGTCGCCGAGGGGGTCTTCGCGACGCTCGGCCTCTCGCCGCTCGTGCTGGATGTCCTCGGCGGTACGCCGGCGCAGGTTGGCTGGATCGCCGGGGCGCAGGCGCTCGGCGGTTTCGCGGCCGGCCTGATCGTCATCCGCATCGGCGCGCGGCTGTCCAAACGGTGGCTGCTCGGCGGTGGCATGGCCGGTGTCGGTCTGTGCGACTTCAGCTCGTTCAACGTCTTCCGCTTCGTGCCGCCGGGCACGCCGGCGGTTGGTGCGGTCATGGGGATCATGGGTGTCGCCGGGTTTCCGGTTGTCGCCGGGAGTGTCGGACGCCAGTCACTCGTCCAGGAGGAGGCGCCGGATGCCTACCGCGGGCGGGTCTTCGGCGCGCTCGGCTCCGTCAGCGGACTGGCAATGGTCATTGGCTTCGCCGCTGGTGGTGTGCTGGGCGACGCCATCGGCCTCGTCCCCGTCCTGAGCGTCAGCGCCCTGTTGCGCGTCCTCGGCGGCATCATCGCGCTCGTGTTCCTGCCACGTGAGGTGCCCGACGAGCCGCACGCTCTTGTATCTGCTACGCCAAAAATTGAAGGAGCGTAGTATGAAGCCGAAAATCAGCCTGAGTTCGAGCTTTGCGGATGATGCTCACCCGCTTCTATTCCGGTTCACTATGCCGAAACCCGCCGCGCCATCACGAACCCGGTCTTGACATACAGTCGCTGCGCTCCGTACGATAATCCCGACAGGCACAGTCGGCTTTGGTCGCTACTGTGTGGTGATCAGCAAGCAGCGCTCAGGCGCTGACGAAACGTGGGGGCGTTTGCTGTGACTGTGGTTAGCCGATTAACACCAGTGCGATATTGGAGTGGGGCATGCTGACAGTCAGCGGAGTTTCGAAGACCTACGCTGCCCGACCACATCCAGTTCACGCGCTGGAGCAGGTGGATCTCACTGTCGTCGACGGCAGCTTCACGGCGGTTCTGGGCGCATCCGGCTGCGGCAAGACAACGTTGCTGCGGGTGATTGCCGGGTTCGACCGGCCTGATCAGGGTGAGGTGCGGCTCGCCGATCGATTGCTGACTGGCCAGAGTACGCACGTTCCGCCAGAACGACGGGGCATCGGCATCGTCCCGCAGGAGGGGGCGCTCTTTCCCCACCTTGATGTGGCTCAGAACGTCGGCTTCGGCCTCGGCCGTAATCATCTTCGGTCGCTCTCCGGGCGGGCCCGGCGCAATCGCGCGGCGCGGATTGACGAGATGCTCGAGCTGGTCGGGCTAGCGGGCTACGGCAAACGCCGCCCCGACGAGCTCTCTGGTGGACAGCAGCAGCGCGTGGCGCTGGCTCGTGCCCTCGCGCCCGGCCCTGAAGTCGTCCTGCTCGACGAGCCGTTCTCGTCGCTGGACGCCGACCTGCGGGCGGAATTGCGCGTTGAGGTGCGTGACCTGCTGCGTCGGGTCGGTACAACCGCGGTGCTGGTGACCCACGATCAGGACGAGGCGCTCTCACTGGCCGATCACATCGCAGTGATGCGCAACGGCAAGATCGTGCAGGTTGATTCGCCGCACGGTGTCTACGGCGCGCCGAACGACCCGCATATCGCCGAGTTCATCGGCGATGCAGTACTCCTGCCAGCCCGGATGGTTGTCGGACGCACGCCGGCACCCTGCGTCGACTGCGCACTTGGGCGTATCGGCCTGCTCGGCACCTGCGCGCTGACCGGCGAGGATTGCATGGTCATGCTGCGCCCGGAGCAACTCGAGCTGTCGGATAGCGGGACGCCGGCGCAGGTTGTCAGCACCGTGTTCTATGGCCATGACGGAATCGTGCGATTGCGGCTGGGCGTAGACGGCAGCGGACCGATGGTACTTGTGCGAACCCAGGGCCACGCTCTCCCGAAGGTCGGAGACACCGTCTCCGTTCGGGTTGCCGGAGGGGTCGAAGCCCAGGCTTTTCAGATGACTCCGTGACATAACGATCGCTATACCAAGTCCATGGCGTTGCCCGGGCATCGGCGACGTCAGTTACGCAGTGCGAAATTGGTTGTGGCATGGGCCACAGCGGGCAGATACAAGGGAAGGGATCCCGAGCTTGAGACGTACTGGACCTGGTCGCATACTCGCTATCCGGCGGGGCGCTGGGACACTGTTGGCGCTGAGTCTCTGCATCCTGCTTATGACCGCTGCCTGTGGTGGCAGCGAGTCGTCGACTGCGACGGTCGCCACTGAGTCAACGGCGACGACCGATGCTGCGGCTGCGACCGTGGCCACTGAGCCTACGGCGACGACCGGTGCTGCGGATGCGACTGTGGACACCGCGGCCACACCCGATGCCGCAGCCGCGACTGAACCGGCGAGCGACGTCACCCTGACGATCTATTCGGGGCAACACGAATCACTGACGACCGCGCTGACCGATGGCTTCACCCAGGCGACCGGCATCAAAGTTGATGTGCGTGCTGGCAGCGATGCCGAGCTGGGCAACCAGATCATTGAAGAGGGCGATCGGGCGAAGGCAGATATCTTCCTCACCGAAGAGCCGAGCCAACTCGGTGCGCTTGATGGCCGTGATCTGTTCGCGGCGGTCGATCCGGAGACTCTGGCGCAGATTGATGAGCGTTTCAACCCCGGCTCGGGCAACTGGGTGGGCTACGCCGCCCGGTCACGCGTCATCTTCTACAATCCTGACAAGATCAGCGAGTCGGAGTTGCCCAAGAGCATTCTCGACCTGGTGAACCCTGAGTGGAAGGGCAAGTTTGCCTACGCACCGAGCGGCGCGTTCACGGCGACCGTCACCTACCTGATCAACACGATCGGTGAAGATGCCACGCTGGAATGGCTGAAGGGCATCAAGGCGAACGGCGAGAACCTGCAGAAGAACGGCGCGATCCGCGACGCGGTCGAAGCTGGTCAGATCCCGTTTGGCCTGAGCAATCACTACTATTGGTATATCCTCGCCCAGCAGGAGGGCGGAGCGGATAAGCTGACATCGAAGGTTCACTATATGGACGGTGGCGACCCTGGAGCGCTGGTGCTGGCTTCGGGCGCGGCAGTGCTCAAGACGAGCACGCATCAGGCCGAGGCGCAGCGTTTCCTGGCCTGGTTGACAGCCCCGGACGGTGGACAGCAGATCATCGCGACAACCACGCCGCAGTATCCGCTGGCACCGGATGTGACGAGCTCGATGGACTTGAAGCCACTCTCCGAGCTTGATCCGCCAGCGTTTGACCAGGGGTCGCTGCAGGATGTCAGCAAGGCGCGTGACCTGATCATTGAAGCGGGCATCGTCTAGAACCGGATAGCGACCGAGATATGCATGGTACAGCAGGCACTCGAAACAACAGCTGAACCTGAACGCATCCGCGAGGATCGCTGGCAACCGCGTCGAGCGCGGCCGCCGGCGATTCTCGTTCTTCCGGCACTGCTGGTGGCGTTGGTCTCACTGTCGCCCATCGGCTACCTGCTGTTTCGGGAGGGTCTGTCGCTCCAGCGATTCCTGCACGAACTATCCAGCCCGACCACTAGCAGACTCATCCTCAACAGCGTGCTGCTGGCATTCAGCGTCACAACGGTGTGCGCCATTCTCGGGGTTGGTCTGGCGCTGCTGGTCGTCCGCACCGACCTGCCGTTCCGCCGCGCCTGGACGGTGCTCTTCGCCCTGCCGCTCGGCATCCCAGCCTTCGTCAGCTCCTACACATGGGTGGCCGCCAGTTATGAGCTCTTCCCCCAGGCGACCTTTCTCTATGGGCTGGGCGGCGCGGTGCTGGTGCTGAGCCTGGCGGTCTACCCCTATATCTACCTGCCGGTCGTGGCGGCGCTTCGCGATCTGGACCCGGCGCAGGAAGAGGTCGCTCGCGCACTCGGCGCAGGTGCCGTCGAAGCCTTCTTCCGCGTCACCCTGCCGCAGTTGCGCGTTGCCATCGCCGGTGGCGGCCTGATCATCGCCCTGCACATGCTGGCCGAGTTTGGCGCGCTCGAACTGTTGCGCTACCCGACACTCACGACGGCGATCGTCCAGCGCGTGACTGTGCTGAGCGCGCCGGAGGCTGCGCGCACGCTCTCGACGGTGCTGGCGCTCGGCGCGCTCATCTTCCTGGCCAGCGATCGCCTGTTCCGTGGACGACCCATAGCGGTGCGCACCGGTGCAGGCGTGGCGCGGCGGCCGGAGCCGTGGCGACTTGGCGTGACCAAGCCACTCTGGCTTGGCATCTCTGGCGCGTTCCTCGGGCTCGCGCTCGGCGTGCCGCTCTTCTCGATGGCCGTCGGGATGGCGCGGGTCATCAGCCACTCCGGCGCGGGTGTCGACTGGGGCATCCTCCTTGACGCGGCAGCCAACACTGGGCGCTACGCGCTGATTACCGCCCTGGTTGCAACGGTGGCGGCGTTCCCGGTCAGCATGCTGAGTGTCCGCTATCCTGGCCGACTCGCGACCGCCGTCGAACGCTCGACCTGGATCGCGCACGCGCTGCCCGGCGTCGTCATGTCGCTGGCGCTGGTCTATCTGTCGGTGCGCTGGCTCTATCCGCTCTATCAGACGAGCAGCCTGCTTATCCTCGGCTACATCATCCTGTTCGTGCCGATCGCCATCGGCGCACAGCACGTCGGCATCGCCCACGCAGCTCCGCATTACGATCAGATCTCCCGCTCGCTCGGGCTCGGTCCGGTGGCAACACTCTTTCGCGTGACGCTTCCGTTGGCGCTGCCGGGCATCGCCGCTGGTGCGATGCTCGTCTTCCTGAACGTTGGCAAGGAGCTCACAATGACGTTGTTGTTGCGTCCAACTGGCGAGCGCACGTTGGCGACAGCACTCTGGAACACAACCAACGGTGAGGTCCTGGACTTCAGCACAGCCGCGCCCTACGCCATCGCCCTCGTCGTCATCACCGCCATCCCCGCCTGGGTCCTCGTCCGCCACAGCCTCAACCCACCCCGCCGGTCGGGGGAGTAGCAAGCGGGCGAGGCTCGTGCCCCGCCCGGAGTTGGTCCTGGATCAGATATCAGCGCGCGTTCCCCTTTACGCCCCCGGCCCCTTCACAAACCGACCCGGCGTCGCGCCGGTGTGGGTGCCGTCCTTGACGACGCGGCCGCCGTTGACCCAGACATCGCGGATGCCGGTCGAGAGCTGGTGTGGCTGAGTGAAGGTCGCGTTGTCGCGCACCGTCGCCGGATCGAAGATGACGACGTCGGCCAGCATGCCCTCGCGCAGCAGACCGCGGTCGCGAATGCTCAGGCGGTCTGCGACGGACGACGTCATCTTGCGGATGGCGTCCTCCAGGGTGATGACGCCCTCGTCGCGGACGAAGTGGCCCAGCACGCGCGTCCAGGTGCCGTAGGCACGCGGGTGGACTGGTCCGGCTCCGGCAGCCCATTCGGGGTCCATGCCACCGGCGTCGCTGGAGATCTTGATCCACGGCTGCTGCAATTGCAGGCGCACGTTGTCATCGCTCATCATGAAGTAGATCGTGGAGATGCGCTGCTCCTCGGAGATGAGCAGGTCCATCGCGGTATCGATCCAGTCCTTGCCCTGCTCGGCGGCGATCTCCGACAGGCGCATGCCGGCGTAGTGCCGGTTCTCCGGCTTGGTGAACGAGACGGGCATGACGCCCTCCGGCCCGGCCAGGTCTCCCATCGACTCCCAGGTGCCGTCCGGCTGCTCCGTCGCGGCGCGGATCTTGGCGCGCATCTCCGGGTCGCGCAGGTTCTCGTAGGTCTTGCCACCCTCGGCGATCCACGGCGGCAGCACTGAGGTCAGGCCGGTGCCGGCCGCTTCGTAGGGGTACATGTCGGCAGTGATGTCGAGCCCTTCGGCACGCGCGGCGTCGATCCGGGCGATTGCCTGCGCCATCTTCGGCCAGTTGCGCTGCCCTGCCGCCTTGAGGTGGTAGACCTCGACAGCCGCGCCGGAGCGCTTGCCGATCTCGATCGCCTCTTCCAGCCCCTCAAGGAACATGTCCGCCTCGGAGCGCAGGTGGGTGATGTAGACGCCGCCATAGCGTCCGACGACCTCGCAGATCTCGGAAACCTCAGCCGTGTCGGCGAAGACGTCCGGCGGGTAGATCAGCGCATAGGAGATGCCGAACGCGCCGTCCTCCATTGATTCGGCCATTGCCTGCTGCATGGACTCCATCTCGGCGTCGCTGGATGTGCCGATGTCCATGCCGCGCCCGTAGCGCCGCAGCGTGCCGCCACCCAGGAACGAGCCAACGTTCGGCGAAACACCGTTGTCCTCGAACGCTTGCAGCCAGTGGCCGAAGCGGGACCAGCCGCGAGCGCGCTCGGCCCACTCGTCCAGCCCCGGCACGGTCGAAAAGCGATCGGCCATTGGATCGGTGAAGCGTCCGCCGGCCGGCGCGGGTGTCCATGCCTCGCCCATGATCTCGGTCGTGACACCTTGCGTGATCTTCGACAGGCAGCGCCCGTCGCGCATGAGCGGCACGATCGAGTGCGACTGAATGTCGATGAATCCGGGGCAGACGACCATGCCGGCTGCGTCAACGACCTCACCGGCTGAAGCCGGATCGATCTGGCCAGCCGGGGCGACAGCGGTGATCCGGTCGCCAGTAATGCCGACATCGCCGTAGAACCACGGGTTGCCCGACCCATCAATGACCTTCGCACCGCGAATCAGGACATCGTATCCAGCCATAGATCATCCCTCTCTATCATCGACCGTCGCAGTGGAGCGGCGGCTATTCCCCATTGAAAGAGCGCCGGTCAGGCGGCACCCGGTCCCTTGACGAAGCGGCCCGGTGTCGCGCCGGTGTGCTCGCCGTCCTGCAGGACGCGCGCGCCATTGACCCAGACATCGCGGACGCCGGTCGCCAGTTGGTGCGGCTGCTGCCAGGTCGTGTTGTCGGCGATGGTGGCCGGATCGAAGATGACGACATCGGCGGCCATGCCCTCGCGCAGCAGGCCGCGATCGCGCAGGCCGAGTCGGTCGGCGACAGCCGAGGTCATCTTGCGTACGGCGTCCTCGATCGGCAGCACGCCATCCTCGCGCACGTGCTTGCCCAGAACCCGCGGGAAGGTGCCGTAGGCGCGTGGATGGACCGGCCCGAGCGGCTCGGCCCACTCCGGATCGACGCCGCCGGCATCGGTCGAGACCTTCATCCACGGCTGCTGCAGCTGCAGCGCCAAATTCTCCTCGCTCATGCCAAAGAAGATCGTGGAAATCGACTGCTCCTCGGCCACGAGCAGATCGATGACCGTGTCGAGCCAATGCTGCCCGCGTTCGTCGGCGATCTCAGACAGCCGCCGTCCGACGTACTGCTGATGCTCCGGCAGCTTGAAGCCGATCGGCATGATGCCCTCGGGGCCGGATTCCTCCCCGGCAGCCTCCCAGGTGCCATCGGGATGCAGCGCCGCGTCGCGGATCTTCGCCCGCATCTCCGGATCGCGCAGGTTGTCGAAGAACTTGCCGCCCTCGGCCGCCCACGGCGGCAGGACGATCGTCAGGCCGGTGCCACTGGCGACGTAGGGGTACATGTCCGCGGTCACGTCCAGACCCTCGGCGCGCGCAGCATTGATATGCGCGATAGCCTCGGCCATCGATGGCCAGGTGCTGCGCCCTGACGCCTTCAGGTGGTAGATCTCGACCGGCGCACCGGAGCGCCGCCCAATGTCGATTGCGCCATCAATAGCCCAGACGAGCTTGTCCGATTCGTTGCGGATGTGGGTGATGTAGACGCCGTGATACTGGTGGACGACCTTGCAGACCTCAACGATCTCATCGTCAGTCATGTAGACATCCGGCGGATAGATCAGCGCCATCGAGACGCCGAACGCGCCATCCTCCATCGCCTCGGCCATGACCTGTCGCATCGCATCCAGCTCATCCGGCGTCAGCGGGCTCATGTCCATGCCCTTGATGTACTCGCGGAGCGTGCCGCCACCGAGGAATGAGCCGACATTCGGCGAGACGCCGTGCTCGACCATCGCATCGAGCCAGTTGCCGAAGCGCTTCCAGCTCCGAATACGCTCGTCCCACGCATCGTCATTGCCGATTGCCAGTGTCGGCGAGCGCGACTCGGTAATCCGGCCGCCGAACGGTGCCGGCGTCCAGCCCTCGCCCATGATCTCGGTTGTGACACCCTGCGTGATCTTGGACAGGCAGCGCCCGTCGCGCATCAGCGGCACGATCGAGTGCGACTGAATGTCGATGAATCCCGGCGCGACGACCATGCCGGTCGCGTCGACCACCTCGCCAGCGCTCGCTGGATCGATGCGACCCGCCGGTGCGCTCGCCGCGATGCGGTCGCCCGATAGCGCCACATCGCCATAGAACCACGGGTTGCCCGAGCCATCGACGACCCGCGCCCCGCGAATGAGCACATCAATCCCTGCCATGCGTTTCGCCCTCCTCAATACCCTACCCTCGTCGCGGGCAGTGTACGATGGTTCGCCGAGAACGGGAGAGGAGTACGCCATGACCGACGATCCGATAGACCGCCTGCGCCGCATCTGCCTGGCGCTTCCTGAGACGAGCGAGCGGATCAGCCACGGCCAGCCCGCCTGGTTTGTGCGTGAGAAGAAGCAGTTCGTGATGGCGACCGAGTTTCCTCACGAAGGCCGCGCTCACTTGCGCTGCGCCGCACCGGACGGCGTCCAGTCGCTGCTGGTCGATGCTGACCCGGAGAAGTTCTTCATCCCGCCCTACGTCGGCCACCGCGGCTGGCTCGGCGTTCGCCTCGACGTCCCCACCGACTGGGACGAAATCGCCGACCTCGTCGAAGACGCCTGGCGCACGGTTGCGCCAAAGCGACTGGTGGCAGCGTATGACGCAAGGGGAATGTGAAGGAATCGGCGTGATCCGGGCTGATGCTGAACTGGGGTGTCGGTTTCCGTCGCGGAACTTTAATCCGCTGCTCCGAGGCGTCATCGCCCGTAGGTATGGATTCTCGCGATACATCTCGCGCGCCGACGAATAGCACGACGCAGATGACGGGCAAGTTGCTGATGCCAGGCAGTGCTTGAGAAATATAGTGGCTCACTACTGCTACGCAGATGGCCAGCGTGGCAGCAGTGAGGCGAACAGTGATAGTCATGGGTAACGCCTCCGTACTGTCCAGTCACGGCAATCACCGCGACGTACCCTCACAGTACGAGGCTGGTTCCGGGGGTTGCCCGATTTACTTCAATTCACGAAACCGGGCACATTGTCATGTGTCGTTTCCGGAGGTCGCAACTGCAACTGACACGCCAGGTTGTCGGTGGCATTCCTCACGGTTTTGGCCGAGATGCCTTCTTGTTCCGCGATAGCCTCAATCGTTTCGTGATGCGCCACACGTCGGTACAACCATCCGATGTGCAGTTTGAACTTGGGTTTGGTGTCTGGGAAGATGTAGCCAGCTTGTTCATGTTCTCGTTCAACACGGTCAAGTTCCAAGTCGATTAATGAAGCGGCCTGTCGGATCAAACGCCTTCGCGCATCCGCTCTGGTTTCATCGCTTGAGGCGGGATACCAAGAATCCTCAAAGCTCACATGGACACGCGTACGATGCTCATCGAGAAAAACAAGGCCGCCGAATCCCATGGGGCCGAAGTAAGATGGCTTCCATTCCGGATACTCAACGCAACGGCAGCACCAATCATGAATTGCTGCTGATGCATCGGGAGAATGTCCATGTGAGCAGACGCCTTCTTCACAGGAGTCGAGCCACTGCTTCAATGGAAGACGAGTTAATCCCCAGTTGCTTGCAACGCTTCGGACATCGGTAATGTATTGACGGACAGATGCAGGATCAAGGTTCGAATCGTTTGCAGCTCCCGCATCGAGGTCATGGATGAGTGATTCTACGCGCCACCAATCATAGCGATAGTTCGGGCCAAGACTGAATAGACAGGCGATGATCTCTGCGTTTGCTTCGTAAATGAATGTTAACTCTTCATGGAACTCGGGGTCGAGTGCGTACTGTTCTAGCCAAGTGGTTCGAAGTAACCCTTTGAACTCCCAGCGGAGCAACGCTCTGTGCGGCCTAGGCGATCGCTTACGCATCCCTTCAGGTGTACTCTCCACGCGCTCTCCTCCGTACTTGCCCATCATGACTTAGTCATGTTTGCTGGGGCGGGGAAGGTTCAATAGGTGCAGGACCCGCGTAATTGACCAGACGCGCCAACTAGGATTATGGCAACACAACCATACGTACGCAGTATACGAAACGTTATCGAAGAGATCATCCGTATCCCGTATACTTAACCGTTTTGACACTCACGCCCGACACGAACCACGGAGCCACCTTGACCGCCACGCTTACCACCAACATCCAGCAGGAAGCCGCGCGACGCCGGACGTTTGCGATCATTTCGCACCCGGACGCGGGGAAGACGACGCTGACTGAGAAGCTGCTGCTGTATGGCGGCGCGTTGCAGTTGGCCGGGTCGGTGGCCGGGCGCAAGGCACAGCGTGCGGCCGCCAGCGACTGGATGAAGATGGAGCAGGAGCGCGGCATCTCGATCACCTCGACGGTGCTGTCGTTCCCCTATCGCGAACGGCAGGTGAACCTGCTCGACACGCCCGGCCACCAGGACTTCTCCGAGGACACCTACCGGACGCTCACCGCAGCCGACAGCGCCGTCATGGTGCTGGACGCGGCGCGTGGCATCGAGCCGCAGACGCTGAAGCTGTTCGAGGTTGCACGCGGTCAGGGTATCCCGATCTTCACCTTCATTAACAAGATGGACCGCCCGGCGCAGAGTCCGCTGGCGCTGCTGGACGAGATCGAGCGCACGCTGGGCATGGACGTCTGCCCGATGAACTGGCCGATTGGCGATGGCCCGGACTTCCAGGGCGTCTACGATCGCGCGACCGACCAGGTGCATCGCTTCGAGCGCACCGAGCACGGCGCACACCGGGCGCCGGTCAGCGTCGCTGGTGTCGACGACCCGCGGCTGGACAATCTCATTGGCGCGGCCGCTGCAGCGCAACTGCGCGAGGATGTCGAGCTGCTGGAGATGGCCGGTGCGCCGTTCGATCAGGAGCGGCTGCTGGCGGGCGAGTTGACGCCCGTCTTCTTCGGCAGCGCGCTGACGAACTTCGGCGTCCAGCTCTTCCTCGATGCATTCGTCGATCTCGCGCCGTCACCCGGACATCGCCCAACGAGCGCTGGCGGCGTCGATGCCGGCGACGAGACGTTCAGCGGCTTCATCTTCAAGATTCAGGCGAACATGGACCCGCGCCACCGCGACCGCGTCGCCTACCTGCGCGTCTGCTCCGGCCGCTTCGAGCGCGAGATGACCGTACGCCACGCCCGCACCGGCAAGATGGTGCGGCTGGCCCGCCCGATGAAGCTGTTCGGCCAGGATCGTGAAACGGTCGAGGAGGGCTACGCCGGGGATGTCGTCGGGCTGATCAACCCGGGCGCATTCGCCATTGGTGACACCGTCTCCAGCGCGCCGATTGGCGCGTTCCCGCCGCTGCCGCGCTTCCAGCCGGAGCACTTCGCGCGGCTGGAGAACGTCAAGACCGATCGCTACAAGCAGTTCCTCAAGGGGCTGGAGCAGATCGAGGAGGAGGGCGGCATCCAGCTGCTCTATCCGACGGACTCCGGCCGCCGCGAGCCTATCCTCGCTGCCGTCGGCCAGCTGCAGTTCGATGTCGTCCGCGACCGGCTGGAGAATGAGTACGGCGTCGAAACGCGCCTGGAGCCACTCCCCTACGAGCTGGCACGCTGGGCGAAGGGCGACCCCGAGACGATCGCCGAGCTCGCCCGCAGCCGCGGCCGCCTGCGCTGCGAGGATCGCGACGGCAACACCGTCCTGTGCTTCTCGACCACCTGGGACCTCAACTACGTCGTGCAGAACACCGAGGGTGTCGAGCTGCTGAGCAGCGCGCGAGACGCAGCGCTGTAGCAGTCGGTGCGCAGAGCCGAGGCGCGATTGCGCGGTCTCAACGATCAGTCTGAGGCGGCGCGACCAGAAGGACAGGAGCTTCCCATGTACGTCGGTCTCGCAGCCCTCTATCGCCGCTGGATCAACGAGCTGTGGAACGGCGATCTGGCTGTTGCCGATGAGATCGTCAGTTCCGACTTTCTCGTCCATCAGGCACGCACCGGCCCGGGCGATTCTGCGGACTTCCGCGGCCCGGCCGGGATTCAGGCGATGGTTCGTGACGGCCACGCGCCGTTCAGCGACCTGATCTTCGCCATCGAGGTCGGCCCGCTCGTCTCCGGAGACTTCGTCGTTGGTCGCTGGAAGGCTGAAGGCGCGTACGCCGGAGGCATCCCCGGCGCGACCGCACCAGCTGGCACGCCGGTCACCTATCGGGGCACCGACATCCTCCGCGCCGAGGGCAACCGGTTCGTCGAGTACTGGGTCAGCGCGGATGTCTTCCAGCTCATGGCCGATCTCGGCGTCGGCTGATTCTCGCTATGCACAGTAGTGCGTGATAGCGACATGTCTTGACTGCTGGCCCAGATTGACACCACCTGCGCAGAATGGGAGCATGATCGTCAGACGTTGAATATCGCAGAGTGGAATACAGGAGGGCATATGGGCATCACCGCACGGGGAGCGATCGCGCGGACGCCGGGCGCGCCGGTCTCGATCGAGGAGTTTACGATCGACGATCCGGGGCCAAATGAGGTGCTGGTGAAGATCCTCGCCTCCGGTGTCTGCCACACGGACCTCGGCGTCAAGAGCGGCACCTATGGCACCGACGGCTTCCCATTCCTGATGGGCCACGAAGGTGCCGGCATCATTGAGGCGGTCGGCCCGGGCGTCGATGAGTCGCGGGTGGGCGAGTACGTCATCCTGGCCTGGCGCGCACCGTGTGGCGAGTGCCGCTTCTGCAAGACCGGCCAGCCAAACCTCTGCGCCGCCAGCTTGAACGCTGAGAAGCGCATGCGCACGACCGACGGTGTCACGCTGACGCCGGTGCTCGGCATCGGCACCTTCTGCACCCACACGCTCGTCCACGCCAAGCAAGCTGTGCCGGTCTCGCCGGACCTGCCCGCCCCGCAGATGTCGCTCATCGGCTGCGGCGTGATGACCGGCGTCGGCGCGGCGCTCTATTCGGCCGGCGTGCGACCCGGCACCAGCGCGGCGGTCTTCGGCTGCGGCGGCGTTGGCGACAGCGTCATTCAGGGCGCGAAGCTGGCCGGCGCGACGACGATCATCGCCGTCGACATCGACCCGCAGAAGCTGGAGTGGGCCAAGCAGTTCGGTGCGACCCACACTGTCAATCCCAAGGACGGCGACCCGGTCGCGGCGATCAAGCAGATCACCGGCGGCAATGGCGTCAACTACGCCTTCGAGGCGGTCGGCATCCCGCAGACGCTGGAGCAGGCGCTGTTCTGCCGCGACCTGGCCGGCACCTGCGTCTTCATCGGCGTGCCCGGCCCCGGCCCGACGCTGGAGCTGGACCTGCAGCGCTTCTTCGACCTCGGCGGCAGCTTCAAGGTCTCGTGGTACGGCGACTGCCTCCCAACCCGCGACTTCCCGCTGCTGGCCGACTGGTACCAGCAGGGTGATCTCAACCTCGACGCCCTCGTCACCCGCGAGATCGCGCTGGAGGACACCGAGGAAGCCTTCGAAGCCATGAAGCGCGGCGAGACGCTGCGTTCGGTGATTGTGTTCGATCGCTAATCTGCAACAAATGGGGACGGGATAGACTCGTCCCCGCCTCTGTATTCCTCGGCACAACGGCAACGATCTGGATCGTCTCTTGCCATGTGGGCCGTCAGTGACAGACTGCCCGACCTCCTGCATGGCAGCCTCCCTATTGTCCTGTCATTCCGAGCCGCAGCGAGGAATCTCCCACCCGTTCGTGGTAGTCAGGCGGGGGAACGGATCCTTCACTGTCGGGTGCCATCGCCTACAAGGCAACCGAGCGTCGGATGATAGAGGCGGGGTTGGGGCGCAGCTGCGGTCGGCTGTATCCGGCCGGGGAGATTTCTAGCGTGTGCACTCGAAATGGCAGGTGGCGGGCTCGGCTGTCCCACCAATGACCGTACTAATCTGACGTTGATAGGTCCCTCGGGAAGCCGGCTCACGCACGTCCTCACTCGTAAAGTGGCCCCGCCATATTCGCCACCAATGGACCTTATCAGGTAGCCACATCCCGGCTACAGTACGACCACGTCGAGCCGATTCTCGGTGCGTTCTGATACAAAGGGGTATCGCATGGAAGCACGAATGGACTACGCGACGGCTGCGCCCGGGGTGATGCGGGCGATGGCCCAGCTGGATGCCTATGTCTCGAATTGCGGGCTGGAGCCATCGTTGCGTGAGCTGGTGAAGCTGCGGGCGTCGCAGATCAACGGCTGCGCCTACTGCGTCGACATGCACAGTCACGATGCACGCGCGCTCGGCGAGACCGAGCAGCGGCTGTACTCGCTGCCGACCTGGCGCGAGTCACCGTTCTACAGCGATCGCGAGCGGGCGGCGCTGGCCTGGACCGAGGCGCTGACGCTGGTCGCCGTCGATCACGTGCCGGACGCCGTCTTCGAGCAGGTTCGGCCGCACTTCACTGACGAAGAGCTGGCGAATCTGACGCTCGCCATCGGAACGATCAACGCCTGGAATCGCTTCGGCGTCGGCTTCCGTGATGTTCCGGCGGTTCGCGAGGCCGTCGCAGCGACATAGTCGCGACATCCAAACAGTGAACTCACTCTCTCCCACATAACCGGTTGGCGGACGAACTCGTTCCCGCCGACCGGTCCATTCCCCCGCGTGCGAAGGAAGAGCATCGATGACTACATCTCGCCGAGGGCAGCGTGACTCTCGCTCCCTGATCGTCCTCCTCGCGCTTGCCGCAATCTGGGGCATGTCCTACCTCTTCATCAAGGTCGCCGTCCGTGAATTGCCGCCGGAAACGATTGTCAGTGGGCGACTCCTGCTGGCGACACTCACGCTGCTCCTCGTGCTGTACGCGCGGGGGCTGCGTCTGCCGGCCAGCCTGTCGAAGTGGCGCGACTTCTTCATCGTCGGCATTTCCGCCGTCGTGCTGCCGTTTGCGCTCATTGCCTGGGGTGAGCAGTCGATCCCCAGCAGCCTGGCCGCCATCCTGACCGCGACAGCGCCGCTGTTCGCCGTGCTGGGCACGAGCGTCATCGCCCGCGACGAGCGTATGAGCGGCCTGCGCCTGTTCGGCATCGGGCTCGGCTTCTTCGGTGTTGTCTTCACTGTTGGCCTGCGGGACTTCGCCTTCTCCAGCGCCGCCTCACGCGGCCAACTGGCCGTGCTCGCTGCCGGTGCCTGCTACGGCCTGAGCGGCCTGTATGCGCGGAAGGCGTTTCGTGGTCAGCCGCCGCTGATCCCGGCCACCGGACAGCTCGTCGCCGGATCGTTGGTCATCACGCCGATCGCGTTGGTGCGCCACGGCCTGCCCAGCGTGCCGTCCGGCGAAGTCCTCGGTGCGATGCTGGCGCTGGCCTTCGTCTGCACGGCCGTCGCTTACATCCTGTTCTACTGGTTGATGGAGCGCATCGGCGCGGTCCGCACCTCAATGGTGACCTACCTGCTACCGCCGTTCGCGCTCGTCTACGGCTGGGCGTTGCTGGATGAGCAGGTCGGCGTGAACGTCATCGCCGGCCTGCTGCTTGTCATCGTTGGCATCCTGCTGGCCAATGGCATCCTGCGCCGACCGGGGCCAGCCAACCTGACGGTGCCGCCGCAGGATCTATCGCTCGACCACACCAGCTAGTGTGTTCTCGTGAGACACCCGCCTCAGCGTGCCAGCTTGATGCACATGGGGCGGGTGCGTTTGTCATTGAGACTGGACACCTAACCTGCGGTGTCATCGCTATTGCTATTTGGATCGCCATCGGATTCGGTGAGATCGAGCGGCACACGCCAATGGCGGAACATCTTCACTGCCTTGGTCGCCATCATCACCTCGACATCGCGAACCCCCTCAATAACCGCGATGTTGCGGGCGATATAGTCAGTGAGTCCTTCCGGCGTGCGTTGGGCGATCTGCAGAATCATGTCGTACCGGCCAAGTGTCGCAACGGCAACGGTGATCTCCGGCAGGATGCTAATCGATTCAATGATCTGGTCCAGTCGCACCAGGTCAAGCTTCAGTCCGACATAGGCAGTGGCATGATAGCCCATCTGCAGCACGGACGGGATGATGGCCGCCGAGATCATTCCGGACGACATACATGCGTCGACGCGACGACGAACAGTTGTCTCGCTAATGCCGGTCAGGCGAGCGATTTCAGCGTACGAGGCGCGAGGATTGTCTTGTAAGCAACGGATGACCAACTGGTCGGTTCGATCTAGTTGAGCCATAGTTCGTCTCCACTACGCGGCGCGATCCGCCTCAATGAAACTAAATGATGGCGGAATCCGCTACGAAAATGCCGAATGATGTTGACATCCGCCGAGTCTGTCGCCTAAGATGGCGACATGACCTGATCCGGCAAGGACGACGGATGTTCGGGCGATCCATTGTGACGTAAGCGTATCGCGTGAGCAGGGCGAAGCCGTCGTGTCAGGCAGTTGCTGTCTGTGCCGGATGAAGGGTCTCCAGAGGTGAACGCGCTGGCCTTGCGCGGTTGCGAGGGGGGATCTGGATGGCGCTGTATGCGATGCGCCGGTTGTTGCTTGCCATACCGACGCTTCTTGGAATCAGCCTGATTACCTTCCTGCTCGTGCGAGTGTCTGGTGATCCTGCCAGGTTCGTGCTTGGCGAAACAGCGACGCCGGAGGCAATCGCGCAGTTTCGGCAGGAAAACGGGCTGGACCTGCCCCTCTACGAGCAGTTCGTGCGCTACAACCTGAATGTGCTGCGAGGCGATTTCGGTGAGTCACTGCGTTACAAGCAGCCGGTGGTAGAGCTCTTCGCCGAGCGCATTCAGGCAACCTTGGAGCTCGGTATCGCCGCCTACCTTGTCGCGGTCATCGTCGGTGTCTCAACCGGAGTGTTTACCGCTGTTCGGGCCGGATCACTCTCCGACAAGCTCGCCCGCATCATGGTCCTCTTCGGCCAGGCGGTACCCGGTTTCTATCTCGGCCTCGTCCTCATCATTGTTGTGTCGGTCAAGCTTGGCTGGCTGCCGACCGGCGGGCGCGAGGGCCTGAAACACCTGATCCTGCCGACGATCACACTCAGCTCGTACCTTGTTGCCGTGATTGTGCGCTTCACCCGCTCGGTGATGCTTGATGTCCTGCATCAGGACTATATGCGTACCGCGCGGGCGAAGGGGTTGCGCGAGCAAACCGCCATCTGGCGGCACGCGCTGCCGAACGCAATGATCCCGCTCCTGACGATCTTGGCGCTCCAATCGTCCGTCGTCTTTTCCGGCGCGGTGGTGACGGAGACCGTCTTCTCCTGGCCGGGAATTGGCCGCTTTGCAGTCGCAGCAATTCAGACACGCGATTACCCGGTCGTGCAGGGTACGGTCCTGATCCTCACGTCGTTCGTCGTCCTGCTGAATATCGTGGTTGACCTTGCCTATGCATGGCTCGATCCGCGAATCAGATACTCCTGAGTACGGGTAATTGATGATGGCAGGAAGTGACATGCAGCCGATATCCGGCACCCTGGCGCAGGCAAATTCAACCGCTGAAGCGCAGGCAGCACGCGGACTGTGGAGCCGGCGGTTCACCACCTTCTGGAGTGCCTGGGATGCACGGGCCAGCGCAATCTTTCTGGCGCTGGCGATTTGCCTCATGCTTGTGCCCGGGAGCTTATGGCCTGACTCGGCCAATGAAATCAACCTGATGCTGCGTCATCAGGCTCCGAGTATTACCGGCAATGACAGTCAGCACTGGCTCGGCACTGATGCGCTCGGTCGGGACATGTTCTGGCGCATTCTCAGCAGCACACGGCTGACGCTCCTGATCGCCGGGCTAGCGACAGTTATCGCGACAGTCACCGGGACGATTGCCGGGCTTGCGTCAGGCTACATGCGCGGTCGCACGGACACGATCATTTCGCGATTTGTCGACATTATGCTCGCGTTTCCGGTGCTGTTGTTGGTACTCGCCCTTGTCGCCGCACTCGGACGCAGTGTCACCAGTGTCGTCCTCGTGCTTGGCCTGTCCGGCTGGGCCGGCTACACGCGCGTCATTCGCAGCGCCACGCTGACGGTGGTCGAGCAGGAGTTTGTCGAGGCTGCTCAGTGTGTTGGAGCCGGTCGCTTCCACATCATGTTCCGCCACCTGTTGCCGAACGTCGCCTCACCGATCTTCGTTCTGGCAACGCTCAACCTCGCCTCATTCATCCTGACGGAATCGGCCATCAGTTTCCTCGGCCTTGGACCGGAGCCACCCAGTACGACCTGGGGTGGGCTCATCGGAGACGGACGCAACTACATGTTCGAGGCGTGGTGGGTCACGCTCTTTCCTGGTGTCGCGATTGTCCTTACCGTCCTGGCCTTCAACCTGATCGGTGACGCCATCCGCGATGCCTTCGATCCCTTCGCGAACAGGAACCGGTGATCGTTGGGGCGACGACACGTCCGCGGAGGAAGGGGAGGCTATGAGGTGAGGTTGACCGGAGATTTGACCGGAGATTTGTAAGCCGCACTGAGGAATGCGGGTGAAAACACCGCCCGCTGGTTTCAGCCACACAGACCAGGAGAGCATGATGACCGACGTTTCGCGCGAGCGGTTTGCGCGTCGCTATCCTCCGTTGCCTGCGCCAGATTTCGGCGCTGCCCACACGGCACTTGTCGTCGTTGACGTGCAGTATGGCGATGCACACCCAGATTATGGGTTGCTGAAGCAGCTCAGAGATCGCGGCGATGGCGACATCACCACCTATTACGCCCAGCGCCTGAGCGAGCAGGTGCTGCCCAACATCCGGGCGCTACAGGACGCGTGCCGGCGCGCCGGGATCGAAGTCATTCACGTTGGTATCCAGTCGATGACGCAGGACGGGCGCGACCGCAGCCGCGAGCACAAGAACGCCAATTTCCATTTCGCGCCCGGCTCGAAGGAGGCGGCGTTCGTGGAGGATGTCGCGCCGCAGGGTGATGAGCTAGTGTTCACCAAGACATGCAGCGGCGTCTTCAACGGCACCAATATCGACTACGTCCTCCACAACATGGAGATGAAGACGCTGATCTTCTGCGGCGTCTTCACCAACGGCTGCGTGGAGTCGGCAGTCCGGGATGCTGCAGACCGCAGCTACCAGGCAGTCATGATCGACGACGCGTGCGCAGCATGGACAGAGGAGTTGCATCGCAACTCGGTCAATGTGCTGAACGGCGTCTACGCGACGGTCCTCTCGACGGAGGACATGCTGGCTGCAATCGAAGGAGGGGCGACGGCGGCCAAGAGTTAGGGGAACGGGAACCATCGCTATTCAGCGTCTCGTCTTTGTGAGGAGTGAATGAACATGCTACGCGATCCGATGGGATTTCGGCTGACACGACGGACTTTCGTCGCAGGTACGATTGCATCTGCATTGCTGGTCGCCTGTGGTGGCGACGATGAGGACGATACTCCGGCAGCAACTGCCACCTCGGAAGGCTCCACGGGCGCCGAGTCGACGGCAACAACTGCTGAGAGCGGCGCTGAAGCGACCGCGACCGAGGCACCAGCAGAATCGACAAGCACGGAAGAAGCTGAGGCGGAGCCGACTGAGGAATCTCAGCCGGCTGCTACCGATGCCGAGCTGGTGATCGGCCACAACGTCGACCCGACCACGCTGAACCCGGTCGATACGACGTCAGCATCGTTCCAGTCGATCTTTGCGCAGATCGTCGAACAGCTCATGATTTTCGATTCCGACGGAGCAACCATCCAGCCGTGGCTGGCCGAGAGCTACGAGTGGGTCGATGATGTCACGCTCGATCTGACGCTGAAGCAGGGTGTAGAGTTCTCCAATGGCGAGCCGTTCAACGCCGAGTGCGTCAAGTTCACGCTCGACCAGTTCACCGCGTCAACCAAGTTCCAGTTCTTCCTGCCGGTGGATGTCTACAAAGAAACTGAAGTCATCGACGACTACACCGCGCGTGTCCACCTGCAGCGGCCGTTCGCCCCGTTCCTCGGCTTCCTGGCCCGCAGCGTCTCGGCGCTCCCACCGGCCTACTACCAGGAAGTGGCGCTGGAAGGCTTCGGGCAGAAGCCGATCGGCACCGGCCCGTTCATGCTCGACGAATGGGTCAAGGACAGCCACATCAAGCTGATCCGGAACGACGCGTATTGGGATGGGTCGCATCCGATTGCAACCGTGACCTACCGGATTATTCCGGAGCCGGTTGCCCGCATCGCCGCGTTCGAAGCTGGCGAGGTCCAGATCGCGTCCTACCTGACGACCGACGCAGTGAAGCGGCTGGAGAATTCCGACACAGTTGACGTCATGGTCTCTCCTGGACTGCGCAAGTACGCAACGCATTTTGATACCAACTCCGCGGACGCCGCCACGCTGATGGACCCGCGTGTCCGCAAGGCGCTAAACCACGCAGTCGACAAGCAGGCGATCGCTGAGCAGGTGTTCCAGGGTGCGGCTGTCCCGATGAAGGGCCAGTGGCAGGTTGAGCAGGAGCCAGGCTTCAACCCGGACATCCAGGAGTTCGCCTACGACCCGGACTTGGCCAAGCAACTCCTGGCCGAGGCTGGGTTCGCTGATGGCTTTGATATGCAGCTGACCTATACAGCCGGCAACTCCCCGCTGGAGAAGGAGCTCGGCGAGATCGTCGCCAGCTATCTCCAGCAGGTTGGAGTGCGGGTGAGCCAGCGCTTCCTGGAGTACGGCGCGTTCCTGACCGCCCGCACTGAATCGTCGCTCGGCACGCACCAGTGGGGGCTGCTGTTGCCGCCGGAGCCGCACTTCAACTATGCGCTGTTTATCGACGGCTCGATCTATTCATTCCACTCCGTTGGTGAGCGCTTCACTGAGCTTGTGGATGAGGGTACTCGCACAACTGACCAGGCAGCGCGCGCTGAGATCTACAGCGAGGCCGCCCAGATCATGCACGATGATCCGCCGATGCTCTACCTGATCGTGCCGCAGGACATCCATGGGGTCTCGAAGAAGGTCCAAGGATTCAATCCGCGCGTTGACCAGGTGCTGTGGCTGTATGACGTCAGCGTCAAAGCATGACGGATAGCAACCTGACTGGAAATCGGAGTAACAGTATGGCTGAGGAAGACACGCAGGCAGCCAGACTGCACAAGGATGCGATCGTCATCGACGGTTGTTCATTCTTCAGCAAGGGCTGGCACGAGCGGCTGGAGGTCTCGGGCGTCACTGCCCTGCAGATGACAGTGCCGTGGCCGTGGGACGATGCGCGGACCGCGATTCGCCGCTACAGCGAGTACTACGCGATCGTACGTGACGAGCCGCGCCTGAACATCGTGCTGACGGCCGACGATATCAAGCGCAACAAGGCCGAGGGTCGCGTTGGGTTCATCCTGGGTTGCCAGAATGCCCAGATCCTGGAGGACGATCCGTCGCTCGTTGAGGTGTTTGCCCGCCTGGGCGTGCGCGTTATCCAGCTCGCCTACAACTCTCGCAACCTGCTGGCAGACGGTTGCCTCGAATCGAACGACGCCGGCCTCTCGCGCCTGGGTCGAACGATGATTCAGGAGATGAACCGTCACGGTATTCAGGTCGATCTGTCGCACACCGGCGAGCGTAGCTCGCGTGAGGCGATCGAGCTATCAGAGAAGCCCTGCATCATTTCGCACGCCAACCCGCGAACGCGATCCGAGAATCCGCGCAATATCAGCGACGATCTGATCAAGGCCTGCGCCGAGGCGGGCGGCGTCATCGGCGTCACGCCCTACGCACCGATCAACTGGACCGGTGGTGACGCACCGCCGACGCTGCAGGATGTCGTCGATCATGCCGAGTATCTCGCCGACCTGGTTGGTGCTGAGCACATCTCGTTCGGCACCGACTCGGAGGCAACGCCTGGCGCATATCCGGCTGCGGTCACGAACCACCTGTCATCATCGTTCCCCGAGCCGACGGCGTCGTTCCGGGCCAAGCATCCCGGCCTTCGCAAGACGGTTGGCTTCGAGAGCATGGAGAACCTGCCAGAGTTCACCGCAGCCCTGCTGGCCCGTGGCTGGTCGGAGGACGATGTCCGTGGAGTGCTGGGGCTGAATCTCCTGCGCGTCTACGGTCAGAACTGGGGAGCAGCCTGATGGTTGAGACAGCAACAGACACGAATCTTGCAGCACGGGCACAGGAGCTTCACGCATCATCAATCGTGATTGATGGTCTGACCTACTACTACGACGGCCCGTCAGAGCGGGTGAATCCGGCCAAGCTCACCGCCTTCAATGCCACAGCATGCGAGACGGCGAATGGCTGGACCGCATCGCTCCAGGAAATTATGGATGTGCGCCGCCACATCGAGCGCGACCCATCGTGCGTGCTGGTCCGCACCGCTGCGGACATCGAGCAGGCGAAACAGGATGGGAAGTCCGGCCTGATCATCGGCGTTCAGGCGAGCGCGTTCGTCGAGATGGATCTCTGGCGTCTGCAGCTTCTCCACGATGTGGGGCTGCGGATCTTCCAGCTCACGTACAACGATCGTGCCTATACCGGCGATGGCTGTCTGGAGAACGAGGACGGCGGACTGACCCGGTTTGGCCGCTCAGTGATCGATGAACTGGCGCGGCTCGGCATCGCGCTCGATCTCAGCCATGTTGGTCGGCGCACAGCGCTGGAGGCTATCGAGGCATCATCGGTCCCGCCGATGTTCAGCCACGCGAACCCGAACGCCATCACCGAAAACCCGCGGAACCTCACCGATGAGCAGATCCGCAAGATTGGTGAGCGCGATGGGATGATCGGAATCTGCAGCTGGGCGCCGCTCTGCTGGAAGAATCAACCGCAGGTGCCGAGCGTGGATGATCTGGTTGACCACGTTGATTACGTCGTGCAGATGATCGGGGCCGAGCACGTTGGGCTCGCCACCGACTCCGGCTGCACGACGAATCAGGCATGGCTCGATCAGCATAGCCTCGACTTCAGCAGCACGTTTCCGGAGATCACCGGCGACTACCTCGCGAACGTCGGCGGTGGCACCCACCCGCCGGAATTGCCGGATCTGACCAACCTTGATCGGACGACTGAGGCGCTGCTCCGTCGTGGGTACAGCGACCACGATGTTCAGGGCATCCTCGGAGGGAATTTCCTGCGTCACTTTCGAACGGTCTGGGGTGGCTGAGTCGGCCTGACCAGCAAGGATCGTGCAGATTGAGGCCACCATCCCCCACACGGGATGGTGGCCTCTTCTCGCGCATTCGACTGGCTGTCTAGATCCGCCCCAACCCGGCTCGCGCAGCCTCCTGCCACCAGGCGACGTCGGCGCGACCCGCGTCGCGCTGCGCGGGATTGGACTGGTATGCGACACGCGCGGCGATCCAGCCGTGGCGCAGGAGGCCGCCGAGCAGGCTGAGGTCGCGAATGGCGGCCCAGTCGCATTGGTCCAGGCGTGGACCGAGGCGTGCCGCGAGCTCACGTTCGTAGAGGGCGAGCGCATCCTCGCGGGAGGTCGGGCAGCGGCTTCCTGCGCCGGCGACGTACCAGACAATATCCAGCCCCGCGACGTCGCGCCCGGCTAGTGCCCAGTCGATCAGCACAACCGTCTCGCCATCAATGCCGATGTTGGCCGGACGTGCGTCGGCGTGAGTGAGTGTCTGCGGCAGCGGGGCGAGCACGGTGACGAGCGGCGTCGGGTCGTTCGCCAGCCCCAGCACCTGCGACGCAATCCCCGGGTCGAGCAGGCTGACAAGCTTTTCCCAGCCATCGCTGATAATTGCGTGCATGGGTCCGCGTGGTCCGGTGTCGCGCAGCGCGGCGTCGGGCGAGACGACGTGGTAGTGGTGCCACGGGTCGCAGCCGTAGTCTATCGGCGCGAGATCCCAGTAGGCCGCGTGGGTTGCGGCCAATGCCATGACGATGCGCTCGTGGTGGGTGAGAGAGATAGGGCCGTTGATCGCCGTCAGCGCCGGGCCGACATCGCGCATCAGGATTGCCCAGCCGTCGCCGTCGCGTGCGACAGCGAGGTAGACGTGCGCCATCTCCGGCGGCAGGCGATCGAGCAAACCGTCCGCCCAGATGGCCGCCTCACGTCCATGCCGATCGTCGGAGACGCGCATGAAGTAGTCCCAGCGTCGTGAGACGCGCTTCAGGAAGAGGCGACCGGCATCAGTCTCGATCGCGGTGATCGCACTGCCGGAGTAGGCCGATTCCTGCGGGCCGAGCGGCTCTTCGCGAACCGCTGCGACCGAGCGTCCGAGGATAGCGCTCAGCGCCTCGGGTGCCAGCATTGCCGCGACACTCTCGAACACCCAATGCTCCGCCACGCGCGTCCCTCCCTCAGTCCGGTAAGACGTGCAGGATACACGCGATTGGCCAGACAGAACGGATCGGCATCTTGACGGGCCATTACGGGCACCACTACAACATGGACGTACCCCGCATCTTGATGGACAAGCGATCGAGCAAGGAGCCACGACGGCATGCAGCGATACCTGATCTCGTTCGATGACGGCGCGATGGACTTCCCTGACGAGATGATTCCCGAACTGTCTGAGGACACACACAGAGTCGTCCGCGAGGCCAAGGCCGCTGGCGTCTGGATCTTCGGCGGCGGGTTATTCCGTCAGCAAGCCAGCATCGTGGCGACCGACGGCACAGTTTCCGATGGCCCGTTCCCCGAAACGAAGGCCGTCCTCGGTGGGTTCGTGATCCTTGAAGTGTCCTCGCGCGAGGAAGCGCTCGTGTGGGCCGCCAAATTCGCCGCTGCTTGTCGCTGCGCCCAGGAGGTTCGGGAGATCATGTACGACCCGGAGTCCCTGTAGGCGGCCAGCCCGCCAACACAAGGACACCCTCCCTCTCCCCACGGGAGAGGGAGGGCCGGGGAGGGTGAGGTTACCCCTCCAGCAACAGCGACAGCGGGTCTTCGAGCAGCTCCTTGATGCGGACGAGGAACTGAACGGCCTCGCGGCCGTCGACGATCCGGTGGTCGTAGGAAAGGGCGAGGTACATCATCGGGCGGATGACGACTTCGCCGTTGACCGCGACCGGCCGCTCCTGGATCTTGTGCATCCCGAGGATGCCGACCTGCGGTGTATTCAGGATCGGCGTCGAGAGCAGCGAGCCGAAGATACCGCCGTTCGTGATCGTGAACGTGCCGCCCTGCAGCTCGTCGATCGTCAGCTTGTTCTCACGCGCCTTCGTGGCGAGGTCGATGATCTCCTGCTCGATCGCGGCGAAGGTCATCTTGTCGGCATCACGCACGACCGGCACAACAAGACCATCCTCGACGCCGACGGCAATGCCGATGTCGTAGTAGTGCTTGTAGACGATCTCGTTGCCCTGGATCTCGGCGTTGACGGCCGGGAAGGCCTTCAGCGCACCGATCGATGCCTTCGTGAAGAACGACATAAAGCCGAGGCCGACGCCGTGGCGCTCCTTGAACGCGTCGCGCCGCTCCTTGCGGACCTGCATGATCGCGCTCATGTCGACTTCATTGAATGTCGTCAGCATCGCCGCAGACTGCTGCGCCTCAACGAGCCGCGTGGCGATCGTCTGGCGGCGGCGACTCATACGGACGCGCTCCTCGCGACCATCGAGCATCGGTGCTGCCGGTGGCGGTGCTGCCGCTGCCGGAGCAGGTGCCGGGGCTGGAGGTGGTGCGGGAGCTGCTGGCGCGGCGGCCGGGCGAGATGCGCTGGCTGCGTGACGAACAATATCGTCCGGCAGCACGCGGCCGCCGGGCCCGGAGCCATTGACTGCTGAGAGATCGACTGCATATTCCTCGGCCAGTCGGCGTACGGCTGGGCCGGCGCGGCGGGCGATGTCGTCTGCCACATCCTCGCTGGCTGCCGGCGCTGGAGCCGGAGCGGCAGCAGGTGTCGGGGCGGCCGCCTCAGGTGCGGCTGCGGGTGCTGGTGATGGTGCTTCGGCTGGTGCGCCAGCGCCGGCACTCAGCATGCCAATGACCTCGCCAACCTCGACGGTATCGCCCTCATTGCGGGTAATACTCTCGATGACACCGGCCTGCTCAGCCGGGACCTCGACGTTGACCTTGTCGGTTTCGAGCTCGACGATCGGCTCGCTCCGCGCCACCTGCTCACCCGGCTGCTTCAGCCACTTGACGATGACCGCGTCAACGATGGATTCGCCCAGCGTTGGGACCTTGATCTCGAGCGCCACGTTCGTCTCCTTCGAAGGATCCGATTCAAAAACCGACAGTTGCCGCCCGTCTGATCCGGCAGATGGCCGTCGCGGGGAGCGGCAGTCGATTGTTACCTACGGGTCGTTGCCTTTGTCTTCGCAAGCGTCCACGCCGCCTCGACGATGCGCGCCTGCTCCGCGGCGTGTGCGTCGGCAGAGCCTTCTGCCGGGCTCGCCTGCTCTGGCCGTCCGATATAGCTCAGCTTCGCCTTCGAACCCATATCTTCCATGACTCCGTGCAGCTTGCCAAACATGTATAGCCACGGCCCCATGTTCTGCGGCTCCTCCTGGAGCCAGACGACTTCCTTCGCGTTCGCGTACTGCTCCAGCACCGCCTGGATCTTGTCGGTCGGGAACGGGTGCAAGAGCTCAATCCGCACGATCGCGATCTCTTCAGCGGTCTCGTGCTCTTCGTGGGTCAGGTCGACGTAGACCTTGCCACTGCAGAATACGACGCGGCGCACCTTGTCCGGGTTCTCGCTCGCCACCGGGTCATCGATCACCATCTGGAACTGGCCGTCGGTCAGATCGCGCAGGCTGGAGCCGGCGCGCGGATGGCGCAGCAGGCTCTTCGGCGTCATGATGATGAGCGGCCGCGGGTCGCTCTCGAGCAGCAACGCCTGCCGCCGCAGCAGATGGAAGTACTGCGCCGACGTTGTGCAGTTCGCGACGCGGATGTTGCGGTTTGCCGCGAGCTGCAGGAAGCGCTCGACGCGTCCGCTGGAGTGCTCCGGCCCCTGACCTTCGTAGCCGTGCGGCAGCAGCAGCACCAGCGAGGATGTCTGCAGCCACTTCGCCTGGCCGGCGACGATGAACTGGTCAATGATGACCTGGCCGCCATTGGCGAAGTCGCCGAACTGACCTTCCCAGAGCACCAGCGTTTCCGGTGCGTAGACGCTGTAGCCGTACTCGAAGCCGAGCGGCGCCGATTCGGAGAGCGGGCTGTTCCAGACAGCGAATGCGGCAGCATCCGGCAATGACTGGAGCGCCGTGAACGTCGTGCCACGTTCGACATCGTGCAGAACGAGGTGGCGCTGCGAGAATGTGCCGCGCTGTGCGTCCTGGCCGGTCAGCCGGATCGGCGTGCCTTCCATCAGGATCGAACCGAACGCGAGCGACTCGGCCAGCGCCCAGTCGATGGCACCGTCGGTTTCGAGTGCTGCCTTGCGTCGTTCGAGCTGGCGCTTCAGCTTCGGGTTGAGCGTGAAGTCATCCGGGAAGGTGTGAAGCGAGTTATTGACCTGATGCAGGACGCCCGGGGACACCGCTGTCTCGATTTCGATCGGGCGCTGCGACGTGGCGGGCTGCTCGGCGGTCGCTGGCTTGTCGGGCGACCCAGCCTCACGCACCTGCTGCAGGTGATCCATTGCGGCGGCGAGGAGCTGATCGCCCTGGCCGGCCGGAATGACCCCCTCGTCCTCAAGCTTCTGCGCCCAGATCGCCCGCGCGGTCGGGTGCTTGGTGATGCGGGAGTACATCTCTGGCTGGGTGAATGTCGGCTCGTCGCCTTCGTTGTGGCCCCAGCGGCGGTAGCCGATCAGGTCGATCAGGAAGTCGCGCTTGAAGCGGCTGCGATAGGCGATCGCCAGGCGGGCGACATTGAAGCAGGCCTCGGCGTCGTCGGCGTTGACGTGGACAATCGGGATCTCGAAGCCCTTGGCCAGGTCGCTGGCATAGAGCGTCGAGCGCGAGTCCTGCGGTAGCGTCGTGTAGCCGATCTGGTTGTTGGTGATGATGTGGACCGTGCCGCCGGTTGAGTAGCCCTTCAGCGCCGAGAGGTTCAGCGTCTCGGCGACGATACCCTGGCCGGGGAACGCGGCGTCGCCGTGGATCAGGATCGGCAGCGAGCCCATCGGATCGTGGGTTGGTGGGCCCGATTCCTCGCGGTTCTCCTGCGAGGCGCGCGCCATCCCTTCGACGACCGGATCGACGAACTCCAGGTGGCTCGGGTTGGGTGCCATGATGATCGGCACATCAACGCGGGTGCCGCCACCCTCGCCCGCCTCGCGGCGCAGGCCCAGGTGGTACTTCACGTCGCCGGTCCAGCCAATATCGCTGGTGTCGGTCTGCGAGACACCGCCGCGCGGGCCGTGCTCGAACTCGGAGAAGATCGCTTCGTACGGCTTGCCGAGCACGTGGGCCAGCACGTTCAGTCGGCCACGGTGGGCCATGCCGATGACGATCTCGCGGATGCCGTTGCGGGATGCATCGTCGACGATGACGTCCAGCATCGGCACGACCGCGTCGGTGCCTTCGACCGAGAAGCGCTTCGCGCCGAGGTAGGTCGTGTGCAGGAACTTCTCGAACGCCTCGACAGCGGTCAGGCGGTCGAGGATTGCCTTCTTCTGCGAGCCATTGAGTGGCGTTGAGTACGCGCCGCTCTCGACGGCGTCGCGCAGCCAGTTGCGCTGCTCAACGTTCTGGACGTGGTCGAACTCGTACCCGATCGGGCCAGAGTAGACGGCGCGCAGGCGTTTGATCGCTTCGAGCGCGTTGCGCGACTGCTGAACCAGCGGCCCATCGACGACCTGCGCCGGGAGTTGCTCCAGGTCAGCATCGGTCAGCCCGAACTGCTCCTGCTGCAATTCTGGCGCGGACGCAGGCGGGTCGGTGATCGGTGCCGTCCTGGCGGCCAGGTGGCCGTAAATACGAATGTTCTGTGCGTAGTGTGCGGCTGCCAGCACCCGGCTGATGTCTGCCGGTGCGGCCGCCGGAGCAGCGGCCGTTGCGCCGTTGCTGCCGATCTGCGGTGGCGTCCAGTTCGCGAAGAACGCGCGCGCCTCGTCATCGACAGATGACGGATCGGCGAGATACTGATCGTAGAGTTCGAGGATATAGCCGGCGTTCACTCCGTGGAACGCGAAGCGGGCCGACTGTCGTGTCGGGCTTGTTTCCTGTGCCATCCCGGTCACCTATCGTTCACAGACGGTGCCCGCCGCTGGGCGGTGCTTCTTCCCTCACCCCGCGCCTGGTGTGGGATGGCAGCACCATAGGAGCTGCCGACCAGCCGCTAGGCTTTCATCATAGTACAAATGTCATGTGGATGCTCCAATTCTGACGAACGACGAGGAAAATTGGATGATTGAGTGGCGAACAGACACCGAGCAGGCCAAAGCGGATGCACTCCGATTGCGGCGGCCAATTTTGATTGATGTCTTCAGAGTCCCCTGACGAGGATGTGATCGGCTGGATGCCGATACGTACCTGGATGCCGACGTCATCTCAGCAATCAGCGCGCGCTTCGTGCCGCTACGGCTGAACCTGTTCGAGTCCCCGCGTGAGCAGGTGCGACCGCTGAATGTCATCTGGACGCCGACGATCCTGTTCGCCGACCGTCGGCTGGCGGTGCATTACCGTTCGCTGAACTTCCTGCCGCCGCCCGAGTTCCTGATCATGCTCGACATCGGCGAAGCCGAGGTCGCCCTGCGCTGGAGTCAGACCGATCACGCAATCGAGCTGCTCAATGCCGCCGTGAGCGCCGACCCGACCGGCCCCTGGGCAGCCGAAGCGCTGTATCGATTGGGGATCGCGACCTACCTGAAGACACGCTCGAACCCGGAGATGTACGTGATCTGGGATCGCCTCCGCGAGCAGTTCCCGGACAGCATCTGGGCAAAGCGCATCCCCTGAGGGGTCGGTCGAGTATGCTGCTGGCGTGAATCAATTGAAGCGAGACGGGGCGGACATCGTGGCGGAAGCGGCGCGACCAAAGGGCCAGCAGGCTGCGGAGCTGCGCTATGGCAGCACGCGCTCGTTCATGCTCCGCACGCTCTACTCGTGGCTGACGCTCACCATCCTCTATCTCGGCGTCTGGCCGATGCTGGTGATCTATGCCGACGCGCCGAGCGTCGACCCCGAAGACACGCCGCTTGGCTGGTATCAGCTTCGCCTGCTCGCGCCGCTGCTCACCGCCATCGTCGCCGCCTGGCTGTGGCGCGCCTCGCCGGTGCCGACCTCGACCGGCGCGCGCGCCCGACTGGAGGCGCTGATTCGCACCGACCGACTCTGGCAGCAGCTGCTCTTCTTTCTGCTGGGCACGATCGTCGTCGTCGCGCTGTTCCTGCTGGTTGCGGACCCCGGCGGGGGGCTGCGACTGCTGGCGCTGACACTCGCCGAGGCCGCCGTCATCGGCATCATCATCTCCGGCTACCTGCAGGGTGCGTTCGAGCTGATCACGCGCACACGGGTTGCCGCGCTGGCGGCCACCGGCCTCTACGCGCTCACGTTCGCCATGCGGGCAACGCTGGCGGTCGCTGCGCAGACGACTGGCGATGTGCCGATCGCCCTGGCCGCCGGCCTCATCGCCGGCGGGCTGATTGGCGCGGTCGCCTGCCTGCTGCGGGCCGCCAGCGGGAGCATCGTGCCGGGTATCCTCGCCCTCTGGCTGCTATTCCTCGCGATTGGCCTGTCGGCCTTCTTCGCCTGATGTTCCTTCTCTGCTTGACTCCATCTCGGTAGCGCACTAGCATCCGCCAACAATAGTCATGACTTGAATAGATAATTGCTGGCTATGATGTCCGCGTATATTGGGTGTAGCAGCGAATGCGCCTGAAAGAGGTAGCGTATGGGACCAACGAGACGGTGGGCGGTTGTCCTCTTTGGCGTCCTGCTCCTGGGGCTGATGCTGTCCGCCTGCGGTGGTGATGACGCCGATCCGACAGCCACATCGCCAGCTGGTGCCACCACTGCGTCCGCGGCAGCCGAATCCCCGGTCGCCGCACTGACCGGCAAGATCACCGTCTTCGCCGCCGCATCGCTTACCGATGCATTCACCCAGATCGGCGAGGACCTGAAGGCCGACAACCCCGGTCTTGAGATCGAGTTCAACTTCGCCGGATCCCAGTCGCTTGTGACCCAGCTCGGCCAGGGCGCGCACGCTGACGTCTTCGCTTCGGCTGACACGAAGCAGATGCGTGCTGCGCAGGACGAGAACGTTATCGCCAACGATCCGGTCATCTTCACTCACAACCGGCTGACGATCATCGTCCCGGCCGACAACCCGGGCGGCATCGAAACGCCGGCCGATCTGGCGAAGCCCGGCCTGAAGATCGTGTTCGCCAACGAGGAAGTCCCCGTCGGGCGCTACACAGGCCAGGTGCTGGACCTGATGAGCGCCGATCCGGCCTTCGGCGCTGACTTTCGCGCGCAGGTCGAGGCCAACATCGTTTCGCTGGAGGACAACGTCAAGCAAGTCGTCACGAAGGTGCAGCTCGGTGAGGCAGACGCCGGTATCGTCTACACGTCGGACGTCACTCCCGCCGTTCTCGATGATGTCGCGACGATCGAAATCCCCGACGATCTGAACGTCATCGCCGAATACCCGATCGCGCTGGTTAGCGACGGTGATGCCAATCTCGGGCAGGCGTTCATTGACGCGGTACTGTCAGAAGCTGGGCAGCAGGCGCTGGCCGACAACGGCTTCCGCTAAGATCCACCATTAGCGGCACTTGCTCGGTGCCACTTTACGCAATTACCAATGCTGATCTATCATAATCGTGCGAGGGTTGCGCTTTGCAATCCCAAAGTTGCGCTATGCCGGTTGGCGGCGCGTGTGTCGCAAGCTCTGGCCGGTCGAGCGCTTCGTCCGGAAAGGGGACGCATGTGAGCTCACCATATGTCCCACATCGGCCGAAAGAAGGTTGGGGTCACGGCTGGGAGGTCGGTCTCGGGATCGTCACTGTCGTGCTGCTGATCCTGGCGATCCTCTCCCTGATCCTGTAACGCTTCGGCTACTCAGCCGGGGAAGTGGACGCGCGCAACAGGACGACCGGCTGGTGGACACGCCCCAGCACTTTCGCAGCGATGCTGCCGGAGACAATCCCTTCCAGTCCCGCTTTGGCGTGAGTGCTGAGGAACAGTAGATCCGAGCCGGTCTCCTGCACAGCAGCAGCAATCTCACCGGCGACATCGCCGCGCCGAACAAGCGCGACGGTCGCCGGATCACCGATCGCATCGCGCAGGTTTGTGAGATAGGTCGCGGTCTCCTTGACCTGCATGTCGAGCAGGGCCGATGTTGCAGTCGGCAGCATCGTCGCTGGCACCGCGCGCTCACCGCGCACTGAGGCGAGCGTTGGCACCACGCTGATGAGCGCCAGCCCTGCGCCGAACGCCGTGGCTACACTGCGCGCCAGCGGCAGCGCCTCGGCGGCCATTGACGTGCGATCCAGCGCGACGGCAACCCGCCGACAGGCGAATTCCGGCCCGCCAATATGCTCCGGTCGGGTGATGAGGACCGGACGATCCGTCCGCTGCAGCACGTTCTGGGCGATGCTTCCGAACAGCAGGCCGCGCAACCCACCGCCCCCGTGAGTGGTAATCGCGATCAGGTCAGCATCCAGCTCGGCTGCGTGCTGAGCGATGCTGGCGGCGATGTCGTGCTCCGGGTTCAGATGCACGTGCTGCTCGAAGACCGTGTGGCCGTTCCAGCGCCGGGCGGCGTCGGCCAGGTAGCTGGCAGACTCGTGCTCCTCGGTCAGGTGCGGCTCGCCGTGGACCAGCTCTGGTGCGTCGTGCTCCAGCACATGCAGCAGCGTGACCGTCGCGCCGGTAGCCAGCGCAATCGCTCGCGCCGGCACGAGCGACGCCTCGGCCAGGCGTGAGCCATCCAGCGGAACAAGGATGTTGCGGATCGTCGGCAGCGTTGTCATCGTCATGATCCGAAGAACGTCTCGTATAGCAGAAACAGGTTGAGCCCGATAATCAACGTCGCCACGATGCTGGCGGCGATGGTCGTGATCAGGCGATTCGTCATATCGCCCATCAGGTCGCGGCGCTGAGTGAAGCGTACCAGCGGCACCAGCGCGAAGGGGATGCCGAAGGAGAGGATCACCTGGCTGATGACCAGCGTTCGCGTCGCTTCAATGCCCAGCGCAATAACGAGCAGCGCCGGCACCATCGTGATCGATCGACGGAACCAGAGCGGCACCTGCCAGCCGAGGAATCCACGCATGATGACCTGACCGGACATCGTGCCGACCGTCGATGACGACAGCCCGGCCGCCAGCAACGAGACACCGAAGATGACGCTGGCCGAGCCACCGAGCAACGGCGTCAGTGTCTCGTACGCGCGCAGGATCAGGTCGTCACCCTCGGACACCAGGCCGGTGTTGTGGAAGGTGACGGCCGCCATCAGCAGCATGGCCGCGTTGACGAACCCGGCGACGCCCATCGCGATGAAGACATCGATCAGCTCGAAGCGGAACAGGCGGCGGCGTTGCTCGGCGTTCTGCGCGACGATGCGATCCTGCGTCAGCGCCGAGTGCAGGTAGATGACATGCGGCATCACTGTCGCGCCGAGGATGCCGGAGGCCAGCAGCACGCTATCGGTGCCCGACAGCTGCGGCCGGACGATCGCGTCCATCGTCGCACCAAAGTCCGGCTTGCCGAGAAACAGCTCGACGATGTAGCAACCGGCGATGACGCCGACGAAGCCGGTGATCACCGCTTCCAGCGGACGGAACCCGTAGTGCTGCATGCCGAGGATGGCGAACGTGACGATGCCGGTCAGGATGCCGGCCGGCAGCAACGGGATGCCGAATAGCAGATTCAGGCCGACCGCCGCGCCGAGAAACTCGGCCAGATCGGTCGCCATCGCGACCACTTCGGCCAGCAGCCAGAGCGCGAACACGACCGGTCGCGGATACTCATTGCCGATCAGCTCGGCCAGATTATGGCCGGTCGCAATACCCAGCTTTGCCGACAACGACTGGACCAGCACTGCCATCAGGTTTGAGGCGATGACGACCCAGACGAGCATGTAGCCATAGGACGCGCCGGCCTCGATATTCGTCGCGAAGTTGCCGGGATCGACGTAGGCGATGGCCGCGATAAACGCCGGACCGAGGAACGGCAGAATGCGGCGCAGCACATGCTTGTTGCTCGCGCCGGCGAGGACTTCGGATGCGCTCGCGATCGTCTCGGTATCGGCGTGCCCGCTGATGATTTCCCCAGCGTAGCGCCGTCCGGCAGGCGTTTCGCGGTTGTCCGGGGAGGCGTCTGTTGCAGCGGTCGGTTGTTGCGTCGTGCCGTATCGCTCGTCCGGCATAGATGGTGGCTGCACCGATTCTATGGCATGCCGTAAGCCGATATTAGTCTCGGCTCATCCTACGCCTGTTGGCGCGGCGACGCAAGAGGATCGTGACGCGAGATGTGAGGGAGGTGGCCCTCACCCCCCGGCCCCCTCTCCCAACCGGTGGGAGAGGGGGTGTCATCACCATTGCGGGTTGGCTGCCCGTCTTCGTCGTTCGGCACGTATGCTTGGTGAGGCAGGAGGGATACATGGCTTCGCGACGGCCGGCGGGCGCGATGACGCGGCGGGATTTCTTCAGCGATCTGATCGAGATTGTGCGCCGCGATCTGGCGGTCGATCGGCGCGAGTTCGAGGTTCGCCAGACGATGAACCTGCTCAAGCTGCACTACGGCGCGAACTACCGGGTCCACTACGAGGTCTGGATCAGTAGCGAGCAGCAGCAGGTTGAGGTTGGGCTGCACTTCGAGGACGGTCCGGCCAGCACCGAGCGCCTTCTTGCGCACTTCGACGCGACCATTCTGGAGATCAAGCATGAGCTGGGCGTACAGGCAGAGCTGGAGCGCTGGACCCGCTCGTGGGGACACCTCTTCGAGCTCCACCCGCTGGAGCCACTGACCACGCCGTTCGCTGAGCGCCTGGCTGAGCGGCTGATTCTCTACATTAACGTCCTTCAGCCGCTGCTCGATGATGCCTACGAGCGTGGGCTGGTTCCGCGCACGCCACACCCGAGCACCTTCAGTCAGCGCTTTCGCAATCGGCGACGCAGTGCCTGAACTCACCGCCCTCGTGGCATTCCTCTTGCTGCACCAACGAATGTTGTTACTGCCGATTCGCCCAGATGGAGCGAGCTGGCGTCCTTGGAATGGGCGGTCGGCAGGCGATGCACGCAGCCAGGCCCGCGGAGGTGCTGCCGCGGGCCATCATGTTTGTGGCTGTAGTGTGTTTGTTGGAGCGCCACGCACGGTTCCGGCGTGGCAAGAGAAGATTTGAGGTGGGCATCGGCCCTTATCCCGTGCTTTTGCTTTGGGAAGAGGATGCCCGCACAAATCTGTCAATTTCCTGGACGTGCATCTCGTCGCGTGCAGTGCCCGGTGCAAACCGGGGATGAAGAAATGGAGAGGTGACTGTGCCTTTCGACAAGGGTTATTCGGACCTGATGAACGATGCAATGGCAGGCAGGGTAAACCGCCGCCAAGTGCTGCGTCGGGCGGCGGTTCTGGGGCTATCGCTTCCGGCCATTGGCGCGCTGTTAGCCGCCTGCGGTGGCGATGATGACGAAGCGACCTCGACGACAAGCACAGGTGGCGAGACCGCAACTGAGCCTGCTGCCACCTCCGAGCCAGAGTCCTCGCCAACTGAGGGCGAAGCTGAGTCATCCCCGACGGAGAGCGAGGCCGAAGCGTCGCCAACTGAGAGCGAAGCCGCGGCGTCACCCACCGAGAGTGAGGCCATGGGGTCTCCGACCGGCTCAGGCGAGATGTCGATCGACGTCGCGCCAGAGGTTGCCAACGCAGACGCTGCCAGCCAGTACAGTGGCGCCAAGCTCACCTATTACGGTGACGGCGTCGGCATCGGCAACCAGCTTGATGAGACGCTGGCGAAGGCCTTTTCTGAGGCCACTGGTATCCAGATCACCGTCATCCCGCGACCAGAGGACGCGACCGAGACCTACGCGACCTATCAGCGTGCGTTCGAAGCCAAGTCTGGTGAGATCGACGTGATGATGGTCGATGTCATCTGGCCGGGCGCGTTTGCCCCGCATCTGGCCGACCTCACCGATGCGTTCAGCGATATGACCAATGAGTGGTACGAGTCGATCGTTGAGAACAACACGATCGACGGCAAGCTCATCGGCGCACCGTGGTTCGGTGACTTCGGCATCCTCTACTACCGCACCGACCTGCTTGAGAAATACGGATTTGATGGCCCGCCAGCGACCTGGGACGAGCTGGAGCAGCAGGCCAAGACCATCATGGAGGGCGAGCAGGCGAACAACCCGAACTTCTGGGGCTTCGTCTTCCAGGGCAAGGCATATGAGGGCCTGACCTGCGATGCACTGGAGTGGATCGCTTCTTCCGGCGGCGGTACGATCATCGAGAATGGCGAAGTCACCCTCGATAACGACAACGCCAAGGCCATCCTGGCCAAGGCTGGGGGTTGGGTCGGCACGATCGCGCCGACTGGCGTCACCGGCTATCAGGAAGAAGACGCGCGTAACGCCTTCCAGGGTGGCAACGCCGCCTTCATGCGTAACTGGCCGTATGCCTATGCGCAGGGCAATGACGAAGGTTCGGCAGTCAAGGGCAAGTTCGAGGTTGGCCCGCTGCCGGCCGGAGAGGGCGGCGAGTCGGTCGGTACGCTCGGTGGCTGGCAGCTCGCAGTTTCTGCCTACTCCAAGAACCAGGAAGCGGCGATCGAGTTCGTCAAGTACATGGTTAGCGCAGATGTGGTCAAGTGGCGCGCGGTCGTTGCGACCTTCGTGCCGCTGATCAAGTCGGTTGCCGAGGACCCGGAAGTCATTGCCAACCAGCCATATCTCGAGAATCTGGCCGATGTCAAGCGCGTTACGCGCCCGTCGCGCGAGACCGGCGAGAACTACAACCAGGTCTCGACTGAGTTCTTCCAGGGCGTGAACGAGATCCTCACCGGTGGCAACGCCGATGACATCGTCCCGACGATCGCCCAGCGGATCGAGCGACTGCTCGGCTAGCCGTGCGTAACACGTGGTTCACAGATTGCCTGAATCGCGTTAGGCTAGTAGAGATCCAATCCGCAGCACGCTTTGCAGGGGGAGGCCGCTCCCCCTGCTCCAGCAATGGGAGGGGGACCGATGAGCCACGCCACGGTCGAGACCGCGAAGGTCGTGGGGCGGCGCAGGCGGTCGGCACTCGGTCGTGAGCAAACCAGGACTGCCTGGCTTCTGCTCCTCCCGACGCTCGCCGTCGTCGCTGTCGTCGCGCTGATTCCACTGGGGCAGACAATCTATCTCAGCTTCACCAATGACCGGCTGGCCAGCGCGCAACCGACCGAGTGGATCGGACTGAAGAACTACCGATTTCTGCTGGAAGACACGGTCTTCCGCAACTCGATCGTGACGACCGTCAAGTTCGCCGTCATCACGCTTGTCTTTGAGCTTATCCTCGGACTCATCATCGCGCTGGTGGTGAACTCAAGCTTCAAGGGTCGTGGCTTCACCCGCGCCGCAATGCTCATCCCCTGGGCGATCCCGACCGTCGTCTCGGCCCGCATGTGGGCCTGGATGTACAACGACATCTACGGCGTCTTCAACGACCTTCTCCAACGTCTGCACATCATCGACCGCAACATCGCCTGGATCGCCGAGCCGCGCTATTCGTTGGCGGCGATTTGCGCTGTCGATATCTGGAAGACGACGCCATTCGTCGCGCTGTTGCTGCTCGCGGGTCTGCAGGTGATCCCGAGCGATGTATATGAGGCGGCGACCGTCGATGGCGCGAACCGCATCCAGCAGTTTTTTCGCATCACGCTGCCGCTGCTCCGCCCGGCGATCCTTGTGACGCTGATTTTCCGCACACTCGACGCACTACGTGTGTTTGACGTCTTCTACGTCATGTTCGGCGCTCGGCGCGATACGCAGACGATGGCGATCTACGCACAGAACAACATCGTTGCGTTCTCCGACACCGGGTATGGAAGTGCGATCGCCGTCGCGATCTTCCTGATCATCGGTATCTTCGTGGTTGCCTACGTGACGACGTTGAATGTGGAGGCGTCGTAATGGACGGAGCACGCTCGACACGCCGACTCATTGGTCGCGTAGGGTTCTATCTGCTGCTCGCCGTTATCATGATCTACCTGATCTTCCCGTTCTACTGGGCATTCCGCTCGTCGATCACACCCGATAACGCCCTGTTCGCCACGCCGGTGCAGTACTTCCCGGAGAATCCGACGCTCGACAACTACGTGCGCGTCTTCAAGGACGGCAACTTCATGCGGGCGCTGCTGAACTCGGCGATTGTTGCCGGATCGGTAACGATCCTGTCGCTGTTGATCGGCGCGTTCGCCTCGTATGCGCTGGGGCGCTTCCGGTTCGCCGGGCGGACGCCGGTGCTCTACATCGTCCTCTCGATGACGATGTTCCCGCAGATCGCCGTCCTCGGCTCGCTCTACAAGATGGTGAACTCGCTCCACATTTACAACACGCTCTGGGCGTTGATCCTGACCTACATGATCTTCACCCTGCCGTTCACCGTCTGGGTGCTGACGAGCTTCTTCCAACAGATGCCGCGTGAGCTTGAGGAGGCAGCCTACGTCGATGGCGCGACGCCGTTCCAGACGTTCTACCGCGTGCTGCTGCCACTCACCGCGCCGGGACTGGTGACGACCGGCCTGCTCGCCTTCATCGCTGCCTGGAACGAGCTCCTTTACGCGCTGTCGTTCACCCAGACGCCGAACCACTACACCGTGACGCTGGCGATCTTCCGCTTCGAGCCGGACACCCCTGGTGGCTTTGAGATTGCCTGGGGCCGCATCATGGCCGCCACGATTATCATCACCATCCCCCTGGTTGTCCTCACGCTCATCTTCCAGCGCCGGATTATCGCCGGGTTGACGGCGGGGGCGGTGAAGGGCTGACCTTACCCCCCGGCCCCCTCTCCTCGGAGGAGAGGGGGTGTCCTGGGCGAGCGTGTTTGGGTGTTGTTTCCGGGGCGATGGCAGCGGGCAGACCCCTCTCCCGGCCTCTCCCCTTCGAAGGGAGAGGAGCGAGAAACGGCAGCCGGTATGCCAGCATCAGGACACCCCCTCTCCCCTCGGGAGAGGGGGATGGGGGGTGAGGTCACTCCCCCGTAAACCCCTTCAGCTCCTGCACGCACTTCGTCGCGCTGGAGAGGAGCATGTGGGAGTCGGAGGAGGTGACGAGGAAGCGCATGCCCATGTCGTACCACCGCTGCATCGCTGAGGCTTCCTTCTCGACCATGCCGACGGCCTTGCCGTGCTTGCGGCCGACGTCGGTGATCTTCTGAGCGGCGGCGAGGAAGTCCGGGTGGCTGAAGTCGCCGTGGCAGCCGATCGAGATCGAGAGATCCTGCGGTCCGATCAGCATGACATCCATTCCGTCGACCGAGGCGATTTCCTCGATGTTCTCGACGGCAGCGGCCGATTCGATCTGGACAACGACCATGCCCTCGCGGTTGGCATCCTCGATCGCCTCCAGCACGCCCTTGCGATTGTAGCCGTTGCGGCCATCACCGCCTGCGCCACGACGGCCGAGCGGCGGATACTTGGCATAGGACACGGCTGCCTCGACCTGCTCGCGCGACTCGACCCGTGGGATGATGACGCCCTGCGCGCCGGAGTCGAACGCCCGCGCGACGAGCGAGTACAGGTTGTCGGTGGGCCGAACGATCGGGACGATGTCGCAGAGCAACGCTGTCTGCACGAGATGCATCATCGTTTCCCAGTCGAACATCGCGTGTTCCATGTCGAGAAACAGGAAGTCATAGCCGGCGTTCGCCATCAGCTTGATGCTGCCGATCGAGCGCATTTCGCTGATGATCGGCCCTGCCACTGCCTTGTCCTCGCGAAGCGCCGCCTTCACCCGGTTGTACTGCACAGTTCATCCCCTTCATAAGGAAACCCAGATGTCATCTTTCATAACACCCCTCTCCCCCGAGGCGGGGTGCCCTTTGGGCCGCGGGCAGGGGGTGAGGTCCCTACTCCCCGATTTTGAAGCCGGCCATGTCCTCGTACAACGTCACCAGCGCCGAATGGTCGAGCTGGCCGTCACCACGAGCGGCCATGCTCTCGTAGAGCTGAGTGACGAGCGCCGAGACAGGCAGCGGTGCCTGGAATTCGCGGCCGGTCGACATGGCGATGTTCAGGTCCTTGCGATGCAGATCGATCCGGAAGCCCGGCTCAAACTGGTGCGCGATCATGCCCGGGCCGCGCATCTCCATCACCCTGCTGGCGGCCAGCCCGCCGCTCAGCACCTGCACGACCTTCTCCGGATCGACACCGGCTCTGGCTCCGAGGAGAAGCGCCTCGCTGACGGCGGCGTAGTGGATGGCAACGACGATCTGATTGCATGCCTTGACCGTCTGCCCAGCGCCGGGTCCGCCGACGTGGACGATTGTTTTGCCCATCGCCTCGAACAGCGGCAGAGCACGGTCGAAGTCGGCGGCGCTGCCGCCGACCATGATCGACAGTGTCGCGGCGATCGCGCCCTTGTCGCCGCCGGAAACCGGCGCATCAAGCGCGCTCGCACCGCGCTCGGCCAGCGCGTCGTTGACCGCGATGGCGGTGGCGGGGGCGATTGTGCTCATGTCGATCAGCAGATCCCCGGCGTTCATCGCCGGCAAAATGCCAACCTCGCCGAAGACGACCTCCGACACGTCCGGCGAATCCGGCAGCATCGTGATGACGGTATCGACCTGCTCGGCGACCGCTCGCGCGCTGGCGGCGGCTGTGGCCTGAGGCACGTCCGCGAGGACCTCATCGATGTCGTCCTGGCTGCGGTTGTAGACGATGATCTGGTAACCGGCTCTGGCCAGGTTGCGCACCATCGGTCGGCCCATAATCCCCAGGCCGATGAATCCAACTGTTGTCGCCACGGTCGTTTCGCCTCCTCAGATTCCGCATTGCGGCGCGGTCGCACATCGTTGTCTGAACGCTGATCGTCAATGTCATCGTGTCGAGGCATGCTACCGCCGGGCCTGTTGCCGGTCAACGTAGACGTAACCCATCCGGTGCGATCGCGTATGATTGCGCATCTTCAGCGCTGTGGAGAGTGCCGGCACAACAACTGCCCGGACCACAGCATCAGGTTTTCTCGCACTGGACAGGGCCCAGGATGACCGTGACTGATCTCACTCCACCGCATGAATCGTCGGGCACGCAGCCCGCGAAGATCCTCGTCATCAACGATTCTCCGGACTTCCTCGATCTTATGCGTGAGGTCCTGACGATCGAAGGGGGATACGAGGTCGCGACGCTCGACCAGAGCGAAGGGTTTCTACTCCAGATTTCGACCGATCGGCCCGATATGGTGATCCTCGACGTTGTCTTCCGCCAGCCGCCAACCGGCCCGGCGATCGCTGCGAGCCTGGCGGAGTCGGATGATACCCGCGACCTGCCGGTGCTGTTCTGCACAGCACTCGCCGAGCAGAATATCGCCGAAGAGATTCGTCAGGAAATTGCCAGCCGCAACCAGCGTATTCTCTTCAAGCCATTTGAGCTGGATGAGCTGCTGACGATGGTCGCCGACATGCTTGCGAGCGCAATCAACCCGACTCTCCGTTAACGAGAGTCGGGTTGATTGTCAGAAACGGGCGGCGCTCAGTTGCCGGCGGGTTGGAGACGCGGCACCGCTTGCGGCCGCTCCTTCTTCGAGACGCCACCCAGCAGTCGCAGTCCATTGAGCACAACAACGATTGTGCTGCCTTCGTGGCCGACGACACCGAGCGGGAGTGTGGTCAGGTTGAGCAGCGTGCCAATGACAAGCACTCCGATGACAGTCAACGCGAACGTCAGGTTCTGGCGGATGACGCGCCGCGTTCGGCGGCTGAGCTCAACTGCGTAGGGCAAGCGGGTCAGGTCGTCGGCCATCAGCACGACATCCGCCGTCTCCAGCGCCACGTCGGTGCCGGCTGCGCCCATCGCGATGCCGATCGTCGCGGTTGCGAGTGCCGGGGCGTCGTTGACGCCGTCTCCGACCATAACAACCGTGCCGTACTCTTCCTTCAGTTGCTCGATGATGGCCAGCTTCTCTGCCGGCAGGAGGTCACTGCGGACATCGTCGATGCCGGTCTGGCGCGCGATCGCCCGTCCGGCGCGCTCGTTGTCGCCGGTCAGGATGATCGTCTTCTCGACGCCCAGCTCCTTCAGCTCACGGATCACATCGCGGGCGGTCGATCGAAGCGTATCGGCGACGCCGATGACGCCGAGAAAGGTCATGCCGCTTTCGCGCTCGATTCCAACCAGCATTGTTGAGATGCCATTGTCGCGCAGCTCGTTCGCTTCGGCTTCCAGCCAGTCAGGGACGGTGTGGCCGCGATCAATGAACAGGGCCGTGTTGCCGGCCATGACTGTCTCGCCGTCCACGGTCGCCTGAATGCCGCGTCCGATGATCGACGTGCCGTCGTGAGCATCAGCGATGGCAAGCTCGCGCTGCTCGGCGGCTTCGACGACGGCAGCGCCGAGCGGATGCTCTGAGAGGCGCTCGACAGCGGCGGTCAGCGCCAGCAGGTGGTTCGGATCGACCCCCGGTGCGGGCCGCAGGTCGGTCATCTGCGGTCGGCCAACGGTGAGGGTGCCGGTCTTGTCAAAGGCGACAACGCGCGCGACGCCGATGTCTTCCAGGTGTGCCGCACCCTTGAACAGGACACCGTTGCGGGCAGCATTCGCCAACGCCGAGAGCGTTGACGCCGGCGTTGAGATGACCAGCGCACAGGGCGATGCAACGACGAGCAGAATCATCGCCTGATACATCGTGTCGCTGAATGCGCGATCGGTGAACAACGCCGGCAGGATCGCATAGAGCGCAGCAGCGACGATGACGCCACCGGCGTAGCGACCCTCGAAGCGGTCGGTGAAGCGTTGCGTTGCCGACTTCTCCGCCTGGGCAGATTCGACGATCTCGATGATCTTCGCCAGCGTGCTCTCGTCGGCCAGACGCTGGACAGTGATGTGCAGAACGCCGTGCCCGTTGATCGTACCGGCGAAGACAGGATCGCCGACACGCCGGACGACCGGCATCGACTCGCCAGTAATAGCGGCCTGATCGACTGCCGATTCGCCGCGCGCGACCTGACCATCGGCGGCGATGCGTTCGCCGTTCTTGACGACGATAACGTCGCCGATCCGCAGATCCTCAATATCGACAATAGACTCGACGCCGTCACGCAGGACGCGGGCATCCTCGGGCCGCAGATCCATCAGCGCGCGGATGGCGCTATAGGTGCGTCCCATCGCGTAATGTTCCAGCGCGTTGCCGAGCGAGAAGAGGAACAGCAGGATCGCGCCCTCAACCCAGTGACCGATGATTGCTGCGCCGATCGCAGCCACAACCATCAGGGTATCGACGTCGATCTGGCGATTCCAGAGGCTGATGAGCGCGGTGCGCGTCGCATATGTACCACCGGCGATGTAGGCGACGATGTAGAAGGCGACTTCGGTGGTGCTGCCAATAACCTCGGCTCGTGCCAGTCCCCAACCCAGCACGAACGCGAACAGCGTCACGATCGTGGCGATCGCCAGACCGTACTGATCGAGGAACCCGGGCCGATCCTCATCAACCCGCCGTCGACGCTCTGGCGGCGGCTCTGTGGGAGAGGCATGTGTCACCAGTGTTTCCGTGCGACCAGCCATCCGCCCTCCGTCCATCACTTCGGTTATCATCTGCATAGTAAGAATCATTCGCAGGTAGTATTGACTATTACTCATGGAGAACGCAAGGAAGAAGCCAGCTGTTTCGTGACAGTGTCGTGTCAATCTGATGTTCTGTTGTGGTGAGGTGGTCTGTTCGCGGCGGCCGCTCCACGTTGTCGAAGCTTGCGGGTTTCTGCCCCTCTCCTCTCGCAGGCGGGGTGCCCTCTGGGCCGCGGCTGGGAGACGGGTCAACGGCAGCCAACCCGCCAGACACATGACACCCTCCCTCTCCCCACGGCGGGGTGCCCTCTGGGCCGCGAGGGAAGGGGAGGGTGAGGTCCCCTAAATCTCCGTCGGCGAAGCCGGAACCGGCATATCCCCGACCGGCAGCTCGATCGCCGGCTTGGCGGTCGCGGGCTCTGAGTCGATAACCGGGCGCACTTCCACGTCGTCGGAGAGCAGGGCGATCGAGACGACCTGATCCATGCTCTCGACCCAGTGGAACTCCATCTCGTCGCGGATGGCTTCCGGTACCTTCACCAGATCGCGCTTGTTCTCGGCCGGCACCAGCATCGTGCGGATGCCAGCACGGTGCGCCGCCAGCGCCTTGTCGCGCAGGCCGCCGATTGGCAGCACGCGGCCGCGCAGCGTGATCTCGCCAGTCATGGCGATGTCGTGGCGCACCGGTCGCCGCGTGATTGCGGAGATGATGGCCAGCGCCATCGTGATGCCGGCCGATGGGCCGTCCTTCGGCGTCGCGCCCTCTGGCAGGTGAATGTGGAGGTCGATCTTCTCCTGGAAGTTCTCCGGGATCTGCAGCGCTGCGGCTCGGGAGCGTGCATACGAGAGCGCAGCCCGGGCGGACTCCTGCATCACCTCACCGGCCCGACCAGTGATCGTCAGGTTGCCGCGGCCCGGCATGCTGGCGACTTCAACCGGCACGAGCTCTCCGCCAACCTCGGTTGTGCCGAGCCCGATGGCGACACCTACCAGCGCTTCGGCGATGGCGTGCTCGAAGCCGAAGCGCTTCGGGCCGAGGTAGTCTTCGAGCAGCTCGGCAGTCAGCTCGATTGCGGTGCCGTCAGCGTCTTCGGTACGGCCGCGTACGACATCGCGGGCGACTTTGCGGCAGATCGCCGCCAGCTCACGCTCCAGTGAGCGCACACCGGCTTCGCGGGTGTAGTCACGGATGATCCGACGCCAGAGTGGCTCGGGGATGGTCAGCTGGTCTGGCTCCAGACCGTGCGCAGCGAGCTGCTTTGGTAGCAGGTGTTGCACTCCGATCCCGACCTTCTCGATCTCGGTATAGCCGGTCAGCTCGATGATCTCCATCCGGTCGAGCAGTGGCCGCGGCACGTTGCCGAGGTAGTTCGCGGTGGTGATGAACAGCACCTGCGAGAGATCGTAGGGTGTGTCGAGGAAGTGGTCGGTGAACTCGCGGTTCTGCTCGGGATCAAGCACTTCGAGCATCGCCGACGCTGGATCGCCGCGGTAGTCAGACGACATCTTATCGATCTCATCGAGCAGCACGACCGGGTTTGTCGTGCCGGCGGTCTTCATCGCACCGATGATGCGGCCAGGGAACGCGCCGATGTAGGTGCGGCGATGGCCGCGGATCTCCGCCTCGTCACGCACGCCGCCGAGGCTGACGCGCACAAACGAGCGGCCCATCGCGCGGGCGATCGAGCGACCGAGGCTGGTCTTGCCAACCCCCGGAGGGCCGGCGAGGCAGAGGATCTGGCCTGCCATCGCCGTCGAGATGTCCTGCTCGGCGGTCAGCTTGCGGACGGCCAGGAACTCGATGATGCGGTCCTTGACCTGCTCCAGGCCGTAGTGGTCAGCGTTCAGGATCTCTTCGGCGTGCTCGAGGTCCAGATTGTCCTCGGTCACCTTGTCCCACGGCAGCGCCATGACGGTGTCGATGTAGTTGCGCACGACCGTCGCTTCGGCCGAGACGGCCGGCATGCGTTCCAGCCGTTGCAGCTCCTTGTTCAATCGCTCGGTGATGCTCTCCGGCAGGTCGGCTTCGGCGATCTTCTGACGCAGGGCCTCGATCTCATTGCCACCTTCGCCGGATAGCTCGTCGTGGATCGCCTTGAGCTGCTCGCGCAGGTAGTACTCGCGCTGGTTCTTGTCGATCTGCTCCCGAACGCGATTCTTGATGCGCTGCTCAAGGTCGGCCATCTCCACTTCGGTGGTCAGATGGACGGCGAGCGATTCAAGGCGACTGGCAGGGTTGAGGTTCTCGAGGTACTCCTGCCGGCGGCGCACGCCGGTGACGAGCTGGGTTGTCAGCAGGTCGGCCAGATGGCCGGCGTCAGACGCCGTCAGGATCATCTCCATGATCTCGGCGCTGAACTTGCTCTTCGTCTCGCTGTAGCGGCTCGTGAGATCGCGGGTCACCTCGATCAGCGCGGCTGCCTCGGCCGGCGAGATCTCTTCGTCGTCAGCTCGCTCGGCGCGGACGGTGTAGTAAGGGCGGCTGTTATCAAAGTGGACGATATCGACGCGGTGGAGCCCTTCGAGCACCACCTGGATGTTGCTGCCCTGCTGGCGCTCGACCGAGACGACCTCGGCGAGCGTGCCGAGCGTGTAGAGGTCGTCCGGCCGCGGGTCGTCCATCTCGGGGTCGCGGTGAGCGGTGACGACGATTCGGCTATCGCGGGCCAGCGCCTCCTCGATTGCCTGTATCGATCGGCTCCGACCGACGAGCAGGGTGACGACGTTGCGCGGGAAGATCACGACGTTCTTGAGCGGGAGAAGTGGGTAACGAACCGAATAGAGATCGTACTGGCTCATCTGTGAAAACCATCCTCATCGGCCTGTGGCCGTCGATCACGCGAGCGTCGGCGGCGCAGGGCGCCACACTGGCCCAGTCATGCGTGATCGGTCGGGCGGCGAATGGTGCGTTGCACCGGCGCAAGGCGACCAATGCTGCGGGATGACGCGTCGTCAACGAGCCATCAGTTCCGCAGCGTGCCCGCGCAGGTTGCCGCGTGACTGCCGACTGATTGTACCGAAGCGCCCAACATGAGGTGACTACCTGTCGCGGAGCACGCTGCGGAAACGAAACGCTGATATCGTACGTGGCCGCAGTATAACAGGGCGTACGTTCGCAGTCTATGCAGGCGAACGGTAGCCTGCGAGCATGCCGGAAGCGTGCGTGAATCGTGACTTTCGGTCAGCTATGGCGCGAAAATCGCGCCGTCCGGCACATGGACGAGCAATGAAAGATGAGGAAATTGCAAGTGACGACGATCCTGTTTGTGCGCCACACCGAGGTTGAGAACCCGGATGGCGTACTCTACGGTCGGCTGCCGCGCTTCGGCCTTTCGGATGCTGGACGCGAGCACGCCGGGCGGATCGCCGAAGCTATTGCGGAGCGGGATATCGTCGCGATCTACACCAGCCCGCTGCTACGCGCTCGCCAGACCGGCGCGGCCATCGCTGCGCACCACGCTGACGCGACCGTACATCGCTCATCGTTGTTGATTGAGGTTGGCTCGGCCTGGCAGGGTTCGCCGCTGCGGTCGTTCGCCAGCGGATTCAGCACCTACCAGTGCCGTCGCGCGGAGGATGACGAATCGCTGGATGACATTCAGGCCCGGATGCTGGCATTCACACGGCGGGTGGGGCGGCGGCACGCCGGGGAGACGGTCGTCGCCGTCAGCCACGGCGATCCGATTACGATCCTGCGCGTCACGTTGCAAGGTCAGGAGCTGACTGTGCCAGCCATTCGCGGCGAGGGCTACATCCCCCTTGGCTCGATTACCGAAGTGCGGGTCAAACCGGATGGGGAACGGATTACGCTGGAGCGGGTCTGGGAGGTCTAGCGCCGCCCGGTCAATCGCGCGTGCGCCAGATCTCGATCGTCGATCCATCCAGGACGGTGTCATCGAGCCGCACATTCGGCTTGCTGACGCGAACGCCGACTGCCTCAACCCTGGGCTGTTCCGCGAGGACGCGAGCGGCGATGCGCTCGGCGACCGCCTCGGTCAGCTTGAGTGGCTCCCCTTCGACGACGGCGCGCGCCGTCCGATGAACCTCACTGTAGTCAATGCCGAGCCTGAGGTCGTCCGCTTCACCTGCTGGACGCAGATCGCACTCCAGCTCGATATCCACGACGAAGCGCTGGCCAAGCTCCTGCTCGGCCGGGTTCGTCCCATGACGCCCGAAGAAGATCATCCCGCTCAGCACAATTCGGTCCGTTGCCATCTTTCCTCCTGATATCCGATTGAATACGGCGACCATCATGAAAAGTCTGGTCGACAGCCTGCCCGCTTCTCTGTCATGTTACGCGGAGCGAAACATCCGCTCCTTCGACCCGGGCTTGCCAGCCGGGAGAACGGATTCTTCACTCCGGACAGAATGACAGAGGACGGGGGAAACTGCCGACGCTGCATTCTGTCATTGCCACATTGGCGCTGCTGCCGCACTCAGCGCCTGTGCATGTTCGCGTCCACCGGCGGCGGGGCATGGGCCATGCGAGACTGGCTGATATGGACGACTCAGGACGCCCGAGCGTCACCCTTTGCTATGCCCAGACGCTGGACGGTCGGCTTGCGACGCGCACCGGCAGCTCGCGCTGGATCAGCGGCGAGGAGTCGTTGCGCCTCACGCACCAGCTCCGCGCCGACCACGACGCGATTATGGTCGGTGTCGGCACAGTACTGGCCGATGATCCGCGCCTGACTGTCCGGCTCGTTCCGGGCCGCGACCCGCTGCGCGTTGTCGTCGATAGTCGCCTGCGCACGCCGCTTGGCGCGGCAGTGTTGCGCGACGGCGCGGCAATCGGCACGGTGTTGGCTGCCAGCCACCTCTCGTCTCCAGACCGCAGGGCAGCAGTTGAGGACCTGGGGGCCGCAGTAGTCATGACAACTCCTGATCCAGACGGTCGCGTTGATCTTGCCGCCCTGCTGGATGCGCTGGGGCAGCGTGGGATCCGGTCGGTCATGGTCGAAGGCGGCGCTGGGCTGATCACGGCCTTTCTGCGCCAGCGGCTGGCTAACCGGATTGCGATCACGATCGCGCCAAAGATCCTCGGCGCGGGGATTGAAGCTGTTGGCGATCTGGGGATTGACGACCTCGATCACGCCGTGATCCTCGGAGATCTGGCAGTCGAGCGCTACGGTAACGATCTCCTGCTGACAGGCAGTCTGTGCTACCCGGATGAAGGCTGGCGATGAGCGGAATCGACGCGCAGGCGGTTTGGGTCACTACCCCGCGGACGATTGAGCTGCGGCCGGAGGTCGCTCCGATGCCCGGCCCGGGCGAGATACGGGTGCAGGCCATTGCCTCAGCGATCAGCCAGGGTACCGAGATGCTGGTCTATCGCGGCCAGGTGCCGCCGGATATGGCGCTCGACCTGCCGACCTTGCAGGGATCGTTCGCGCTGCCGATCAAGTACGGCTACGCCATGGTCGGTCGGGTGATTGATGTCGGACCGGACGTCGAGCGCGTGGCGGTCGGAGACGCTGTCTTCGTCCTGCATCCGCACCAGTCCGTCTTCACCGTCCCGGCCGATCTGGCGACACCCCTGCCGCGCGACCTCGATCCGACGCTCGGCGTGTTCATGGCCAATGTCGAGACGGCGCTGAACATCGTCCACGACTCGCCGCTGCGGCTCGGTGAGACGGCAGTCGTCTATGGCCTGGGGACGGTCGGGCTGCTTGTCGTGCAGCTCCTGCGAATGGCCGGCGCAGCGCGGCTGGTGGCGGTCGATCCGCTGCCGCACCGTCGCGCCACCGCCGAACAGCTCGGCGTCGACCTCGCGCTCACGCCGGATGACGGCCTGCCAGGTCGCGTGCGGGAGCTGACCGCAGGGCGTGGCGCGGATGTGGCTATCGAGGTCAGCGGCGCTCCGGCTGCGCTGCAGAGCGCGATCGACGTGCTGGCCGACGAGGGCACGGCAGTCGTCGCCTCGTGGTACGGCGCGAAGCCGGTGGCGCTGGCACTTGGCGATCGCTTTCATCGCGGACGCCTGCGGCTGCGCTCCTCGCAGGTCGGCCACCTCAACCCGTCCCTCGCGCCGCGCTGGGATTACGCCCGGCGTACCGCGACCGTCGTCGATTTCCTGCAGCGCCTGCAGCTCGCGCCGCTCATCACTCACCGCGTTCCGTTCGCGCAAGCAGCCAATGCCTGGCGACTCGTTGACGAGCACCCCGATGAGGTGGTGCAGGTCGCGATCGAGTATCAGGAGTGACGAGGGGATGGCCCTCACCCCCCTGCCCCCTCTCCCAACGTTGGGAGAGGGGGAGTCCTGAAACGGAAAGGTATACCCATGTACGAAATTGGCGTTGTCGGACAGTTCGAGGCGGCGCACCAGCTGAAGGGCGACTTCGGGCCGGCTGCGCGGATGCACGGGCATACGTACCGGCTGGAGGTCATCGTCCGTGGCGATGCGCTGGACGAGCTGAACGTGCTGTTCGACATCGGTCGTCTGCGCGCGCGTGTGGACGATCTCGTCGATCGACTGTCCTATCGCGATCTCAACGAGGTCGAGGGCCTGGAAGCCGTGAACACGACTGCCGAGGCGGTGGCGAAGTTCTGTTGGGATGCGCTTGCCTCCGGGCTGACTGGCTCCGGTCTGTCCTCGTTGGCCGTGCGTGTCTGGGAGTCGCCACAGGTCTGGGCCGGCCTCGACGCGCCGCTGAAGGACTGAGAAACCAGTGCGGGTTACGCTCGTCACCGCCGGAGATATCGGCCGCCGCACGGGTGGCTACCTCTATCACGCGCGGGTCGCGCAGGATCTGGCGCGCGAGGGTGTGCTGCTGGAGCAGATTATTGCCAGCCGGGATGCGTCAGCAGATGGGCAGCGTCGTGCCGCGCAGGACGCCGCAGCGATCGACTCGCAGGTGCTGGCCGCCGATGTCATCGTTGTCGACGCGCTGGCCGCGCTCGTCGTTGCCTCGCGACTAGACGTCTGGCAGTCGCGCCGCCCGCTAGTCGCAATGGTGCACGAGCTGCCGAGCGTTGCTGCGGAGCGCGGCGAAGCTGACCTCCTTGCTGCTGAGGAGCGGCTGTTGCGTGCGGACCGCGTAATCGCCGTCAGCCAGCACGGTCGCGGCATCTTGCTCGACCGGGGCGTTGCTCCGGAGCGAGTCGCCGTTGTCGCGCCGGGCGCAGACCGTTTGCGCCGTTCTGACCACTGGAAGCAGACCGGCGATGGCAATCTGCGCGTCCTCTGCGTCGCCCAGTGGATCCCTCGCAAAGGCATAGATACCCTCGTGCGGGCCTGGCTGGCGCTCGGGCGTAATGACGCGACGCTCGACCTGGTCGGTGAAACCGATGTCGACCCGCAGTACGCCGCGCAGGTTCGTGCGCTGGCTGCGTCCACGCCGCCGGGATCAGTCGTCATCCATGGCTCGGTCGACGATGTCGCGCTCGCGGCGGCCTGGCAGCGGGCGGCGCTCTTCGCGCTCCCGACGCGCTTCGAGGGCTACGGGATGGTGTTCGCCGAAGCACTGCTGCATGGCTTGCCGGTCGTTGCTGGGGCAGTCGGTCCGGTGCCGGAGCTGGTTGGGCCGAACGCTGGCCTGCTCGTGCCGCCGGACGATCCAGCTGCGCTGACCTCGGCGCTCGCGCGTCTCCTCGACGATGGCGAACTGAGGGCGTCGATGGCTGCGGCCGCACGCGCGCGTGGTGAAGCGCTGCCGACCTGGGCTGATACCGCCTGCGCCTTCCAGTCTGTAATGGACGTCGCGATGCGGGAGCGTGCCGGATGACGCGCCTGCTGCTGGCGAGGCCCGACCATCTCGGCGATGTCGTCCTGGCGCTGCCGGCAGCCCGGCTGCTCGTCGAGACTATCCCCGACGCACAGGTGGATGTGCTTGCATCGGCCTCGCTCGCCGGGGTCGTCCGGCGCTGCCCGTGGGTAGGCGACGTGATCGGCGCGCCATTCCCCGCGCCAACGTCGTCCGACGACCCGGCGGGCTGGGCCGACGCCGTGGACGCTCTCGCGCCGACGCTGGCCGGTCGCTACAAGGCCGCGCTCATCCCGCGGATCGACGATCCGTGGTCGAGCAGGCTGACAGAGGCGGCAGGAATCCCGATCCGCGTCGGCTACGACCATCCACGAACCGCTCAATACCTGAGCCATCGAGCGCCGGTTCCCGAGCACAGGCATGTCACGCGGCTGGCCGGTGATCTCGCAAGCCTGGTTGCTGATGCGCTCGGTGTCAGTGCATCTCACCGCACTGAGCCTGCGACCGATCCGTGGCTCGTACCCGACAGTGCTGATCTCGCGGAAGCCCGAAACCACCTGGCAGCGTTGGGTGTTGATCCGACCGCTGGCTACGTCGTCATCCAGCCCGGCGCAGGCTGGGTGCTCAAACGCTGGCGAACGGAGCGCTGGGGAGCGGTTGCTCGGCATATCGCCGAGCAGCACGGGCTGCAGGCCGTCGTCAGCGGTGACCGGAATGAGGCGTCGCTGGTCGAAGCTGTCGTGGCGGCGTCCAGCGGCGCGGCGGTCGGGCTGGCCGGTGTCCTATCGCTCGGTGGGCTGCTGGGCCTGCTGGCCGAGGCGCGGCTAGTTGTCGGTGTCGACAGCGGACCGCTGCAGGTCGCCGCAGCCGTCGGCGCACCGGTCGTCGCGCTGTTCGGGCCTGCCGATCCGGGCGAGTTCGCGCCCTGGGCACCGGCTGAGCGCTTGATGATTGTCCGCTCCAGCCTGCCGTGCAGCCCCTGCCGCTCGCTCGACGCGCCGCCATGTGGCGCGTCTGAGCTGCCGGCCTGCGTCGAGGCGGTGTCGGTCGCGTGGATCACGCGTGCAGTCGATAGCCTGCTGGTCGGGACTTAGTCGCCGTCGGCGCTGAGTGGCAGCTCGACAGGCGGGAGTGGCTGATTGAAGAGCAGGTGGCCCATCTTGATCTGCTTGGTCCTCAGGTAGTCTGCGTTCTGCGGGCGAGCCGGGATTGCCACCGGCAGACGATCGATGACCGTGATGCCGTGGCGCTCGAGTCCGTCGATCTTGGCCGGGTTGTTCGTCATCAGCTCGACCTGCTCGATGCCGAGATCGCGCAGCATCAGCGCCGCAAAGCCGTAGTCACGACTATCCTCGGGCAGCCCGAGCGCGAGATTGGCTTCAACGGTGTCGAAGCCGCGCTCCTGCAGCGCGTAGGCGCGGATCTTGTTCACCAGCCCGATGCCACGTCCCTCCTGGCGGAGGTAGAGCAGCACGCCGCGACCGCGGAGCTGGAGCTCGCGCAGGCTGTTATCAAGCTGCTCGCCGCAATCGCAGCGATAGGAGCCGAACACGTCGCCAGTCAGGCACTCGGAGTGCATTCTCACCGGCACCGGCATCGTATCGGAGACATCGCCGACGACAAGCGCGACATGTTCGCTGCCCTTGTCATCGCGATAGACATGCATCATGAAATCGCCATACTTCGTTGCCAGCGTCGCGCTGGCCTGCCTATGCGCTGCAGTCATCATCGGGGTCCTGTCGTTGGTCGTACCGGGCGCGCGATCGCGCCGCTCTCGCCTGTGCTTACGCACGGAACGGGCCAAGCCTCGCTCCTGACCAGCACACAACGTGTGTCAGGCGGAAGCAGTTCGCAGAACCGGCCGCCAGCGAATCCAGACAGCAGCCCCGAGGAGGACGATTGAAGCGATGGCCAGGATCGGCTGAATCGGCTCGAAGAAGCGCACTGCGCCGCTGCTGCCGAGCAGCAGGAGGACGAGCTTGTTGCAGGTCGGGCAGCCAATCGCGAAGAACGACAGGAACCCGCCGACCGTCGTCTTGCCCTGTTGGGTCGGGCAGGCGTTCGCACGCGGCAACGCATATGACGCGGCCAGCAGGCCGGCGAGCAGCGCCGTGATTACCAGAAAGACATAATCCTGTGGACGCACTGGCAGCATGCGGGTGAAGATCGGGTTGGGGATCACGTCGGTCGGGATGCCGATGGCGAGTGTAGTGAATGCCACACCGGCGAGACCATAGAGCGTGGCACGGGTGACATCGGGTGATTCGGCGATTGCGCGCATGAGACCTCCTGTTGCTGGCTGGATTGTGGCCCAGACGTGAAGGTCTATGCCACTCACAGCCTTGTCATGGGAGCCAGTCCATCTATCATGGCCGGGCAGAGAGATCGAACACGCGGAGGGGGCGAGCATGACGGTATCGATCAGCGTCGAAGAAGCCAAGGAGCGCATTGCAGCGGAAGCGCGCGCATTGCACTCGCGCCTGATCGCCATGTCGCAGGATCTGCACGCCCACCCGGAGCTGGCCTTTGAGGAGCATCACGCAGCCGATCTGCTGACGAACGAGCTTGCGGAACACGGCTTCGAGGTCGAGCGCGGCACTGCCGGCATGGACACCGCCTTCATCGCAACCTGGGGCAGCGGCGAGCCGGTCGTCGCCATCCTGGCCGAATACGATGCGCTCCCGAAGCTCGGGCACGCCTGCGGCCACAACCTGATCGCGACCTGGGGCGTTGGCGCGGGCATCGCGCTACGCCGAGCGCTGCCCGACATGGTCGGCACGCTGAAGGTCATCGGCACGCCGGCCGAGGAGGGCGGCGGTGGCAAGGTCATCATGGCCAACGCCGGTGTGTTCAATGGCATCGATGCCGTCATGATGATGCACCCGCGTGACACGACCTACGCCGATCGCGGCTCACTGGCCATCGCTCGCTACGACGTCGCTTTCCACGGCCAGGCGTCGCACGCATCCTCCGCGCCGGAGAATGGCATCAACGCACTCGACGCGCTGCTGCAGGTCTTCTTCTCGGTCAACCAGCTTCGGCAGGCGTTCCCGCCACAGACCCGCATCCACGGCATCATCACCCACGGCGGCGACGCGCCGAACATCATTCCCGACTACGCGGCTGGCCGCTTCCTGGTGCGTGCCAACGATCAGACGTACCACGAGAAGCTGAAGCAGCAGTTCCGCGACATCTGCGAGGCTGCCGCGCTGGCGACCGGCGCAAGGGTCGAGATCGACGAGGGACTGGGCTACAAGCAGCGTGTCTGCAACACGGCGCTGGTCGATACGTTCCGCTCGAACCTGGAGCAGCTCGGCGTTCCCTACGAGGTACCGACCGCAACGACCGGCGTCGGGTCGAGCGACATCGGCGATGTCAGTCAGCTCGTGCCGACGATCCACCCGTACCTGCAGATTTGCGAGAAGGGCGTCTCCGGCCACACACCCGGCTTCGCCGAGGCTGCGGCCAGCGACCGCGCCGACGAGCTGACCGCCACCGGTGCGACATTGCTCGCCTGGACCGCCGCCGAGGTTCTGCTGCGCCCCGACCTGCGCGATCAGCTCCGCACGACGTTCTGCGAGCAGATGGGCCGCGATCCGGCGCGGTGAGTGGAGACCGGTTCTCGTCAGGGTGTTGTCAGCTCAAGCTCATCGAAGGTGGTTTGTAGCGCTGCCGTTCGCTTCTTGTCTGCGCTGATTTCGGATCGAACACGCTCAATGATCTGCGCGTCGATGCCGGCAAGATCGGCCCAGGCGAGCCAGCGAGGGTCGTCGTGCACTGCGAATTCCAGATAGCCCTCAATCTGAATACCGACGATGCGGCGAGACTCGCGGTTCACGCGCAGATAGAGATACTCGTTGACATCGACGCTGACAGCCGCCTGCCCGAGTCCAAAGAAGTGCACGGAAAGCGTGTCGGCATCGGCGTTGTAGCGGACGACGATGTCCGCAGGCTTGACTTCGCCAAGGCGCGGGATGATCGGTTGAAATCCTAATACTGTGTTGATCTGCTCCACTTATGCCGTTCTCCTGCTTTTCGATAATGTACGGAGGAATAGGCAGAAACGACAGTACCGATCGCTTCGCTGCTGGACTCGGTTACCGCGAACCGAACGACGACCTTCAGATAATCCATATCGTACGGATGCTGCAAGACTCTGCGTCGGTAGAAGTTTTCCCCGTTCGGGGACAGCGCGTCGAAGTTTTGGCGGTCGGGGTCCTGAATGACCTCTTCGACCATTGATGGATTATCCGGAACCTCGGCGTGATCCATAAGGATCTTCTCATACCACGTATCATCATGCAGGATTACCATTCGCCCCCAGCGATCTTGGCAGCGCAGGATTTCCGCCACTTCGGTCCGCTTCCAAATGTTATTGCGAAGAGCTCAGCGCATGTTTCGGTCGTAGTATAGACAACGTCCACATACGCTCATTCCGCGATGGGAGCCGCCCCATGATCCAGCTCAAACGCGCCTACGATCCGCCGTCTGCCGGCGATGGCGCACGCTATCTCGTCGATCGGCTGTGGCCACGGGGGGTGCGCAAGGACGCGCTGGAGATCGAGGGCTGGCTGAAGGATGTTGCCCCGAGCACCGAGCTTCGCACGTGGTTTGGCCACGACCCGGAGAAGTGGCGGGAGTTTCAGCAACGCTACCGTAAAGAGCTGGACGACAATGCCGACGCCTGGCAGCCATTGCTTGATGCCGCGCGCGACGGAACAGTGACGCTGGTGTATAGCGCGAAGGACACCGAGCACAATGACGCTGTCGTCCTGAAGGCGCTGCTGGAGGAGCACCTGGGTCGCGGCTAGCGCTCGTTCGCTGGTATGGTTGCCAGAGAGGTCGATCGCCTGCCGGCCAGAGGACATTCGATGAACCCACGTCGCCGTCTCGTTGCTGCAGCCCTTGTCGCAGTGGTCGCGCTCCCCGCCGCCACACCGGCCGCTGCCGCGCCATACTTCACTGATACAGCGCTGCGCCACGGCACGTCTGCCCCGTCGGCGATTGTCACGCCACGCGGCGGCGAGCGCGTGCTGACCGCCTACTACACCCAGCAGGATGGCTCGATCTACGAATCAAGCAATTGCGGGATCGCTGCCATCGCCATGTCTATGGCGGCCTACGGCCACGTCGAGCCGCTGTTTGATCTGCGTGAGTCGGTCAATGCCATCACTGGAGACTGGTACCCCGATAGCGGGCTGGACTGGTCGTCGCTGATCGCTGCCCTGCAGCAACGCGGCTTCGCCGTCAATGGCCCGTATGCAGATGGCGGTTTCCGAAGCTGGACGATTGATGACATGCTGAATGAAACGCGCGCCGGGCGCCCGGTGATTACGCTCGTCCATCAGCGGTCATTGCCCGGCCACGAGCAGATCGACTACGACGGCGATCACTACGTTGTCTTCCTCGGCGTTACTGGCGATGGGCAGGTTGTCTACCACGATTCGGCGCTGCCGGGCACCGAGGGCGCATACCGGATTACAAATCGGGCCACCTTCGAGCGCGCCTGGTCGCAGACATGGATCGGCCAGAACTACACAGCGATGGCGGTGTACCAGCCGTAGCTGATCTCACCGCCATCTCCTCGCACTGCCGAACCCGCAGACGCGGGCATCAGACGGCGAATAGCAGGGCCAGCGCCAGGATGAAGCCGAGAACGAGGGCGGCAGCCATCAGCCCGAGGGCGGTGTAGGCTGCGCCGGCGATCAGGACGGTTCCACAGAGCGTTACGCCGAACTCAAGCAAGGCATTTGGTACTCGTCGCTCGCGCGGAATGCGGCGACTCTCGACTGGGATCTGCATCGTCGTTGCTACTTTCAGGCTCAGTCCCAGCCCGGAACAGCACTGTTCCAGGCTGGAAGATCGTTCGTTGAGGGTGGCGCCGCGAGTGTTAGCGCATGCCCGCCGCCAGAGCGACGGTGATCTCGGCGAGGAGAATCAGCGCTGCTGCGGTCGGGCCGAATGCCATCAGCCCGATGCCCGCGACCATGATGGCGACGGCGGCGAGAAGCGCAGCCGTTGTCCAGAAGGTGCCGTGGTCGCGGAAGGAAGGCCGCCGCGGCTGGTTCGTGAAGTCGATCATGCGGGGCTCCTTTCGCCTCATCGCGAGAGCTTCAGTCCGCTGCATTGCGAACCTGTCGTCCCGGCGTCAGTGCCGGTGATGCTTCTATCGTAGGCGCTACGTCCCATTCTGGCACCGACAGCAGGGTCGTATTCTGACCTGTCCGAGGGGACAGTCGACAGGTGCCGGACCGTGTGCCTGCTTCATGGATCGCTCCTGAAGCAGGCGACCGGAAAGTGGAGCAGCGCCACTCTCCGATCGCGGCACTGTCTATTGTTCGATGGCTTCGGCAGGCGGCAGCCCCGGCGCAGGGCGAAGATGGTACCGGCTTCGACGTCGAAGTTCAGTCCATTGAGCGTTCGAATATTGTTTCGGAGGGTCTTGACCAGATCACCTGCCGCTATAGCCGGCTGATTCATGGCGTGGTCGGTACGGACCGGCGCTGGTTGCGTCGTGGTCATGATCGAGCTCCTGCAGTCTTTGCGGAAAGGTTGCGCCTCGGACGGGCTCGATCCGGCTACACCTGGAGTGCGCCGTGTGTGGCGAACTTCGCTCGTCGGCGAAGCATCGCGGATCAACGGCCCTTGGCGATGGTGTTGTTGCACCGCGCCGCGGGCTGTGGCGTTCCTGCTCGGATATCATTGCTGCTCCCTCCGCGGCAGTCGTGCCCGCTGGTTGCCGGCGGTTGACCAGACAGGGCGTGGCTCGTAGACTCTCGCTCACCACAATGGCGGATCTGGTGGCCTAGCTGTATGTCTGCGGTGTTACACCGCGGCCGTCGAAACACCAACATTCCACACACGGCACAAAGAGTGAGCCGTGCAGTCTGGCACCTTCGGTACGCCAGACCAGGAGCGTCACGGTAGGCCCCATCCGCTATTAGTGGTAATCCGCATGAACAGACAGGCTACCGATGAACCTGCTGCGACGCATTCTGAACGCGGTTGGTGCTGTGCCGGATGCGGACGGTGCCCCGCGCTCGCGTCGGCGGCCGGGTCGTGTCTTCCTCGGGCTGGGTGTCCAGTCCTTCATGCGCTTTAACGATGGCGACCCCGAGCGCGTCGCCGGCCTCGGCTTGCCACCACTCAGCAACGTAACCGATGTCGCCGAGTTGCTCGGCATCTCCGAGCGTCGCCTCGTCTGGCTGTGCTATCCGCAGCACGGGCGCACGCGGAAGCAGGATCACTACATCCACTTCGCGGTGGCCAAGCGCAGTGGCGGAACGAGGACGATCAGCGCGCCGAAGACAGACATGCGCACGGTGCAGCGCGCCATTCTGCGCAGCATCCTGATGAAGATCCCGATCCATCCGGCGGCGACAGCGTTCTACACCGGTGCCTCGGTCGTCGATCACGCCATGCTGCATACCAACTGCGCCGTCGTCGTCAAGCTCGACCTGACCGACTTCTTCCCGACGATCGGCTGGCGGCGGGTGCGTGGCATGTTCGCGTCGCTCGGCTACAGTACAGGCATTTCGACGATGCTGGCGCTGCTCACCACGACCGCCCCGCGCTCGCGTGACGCGCTGCAATACGCTTGCCTGCCGCAGGGCGCGCCGACCTCGCCGGCCATCTCCAACATCATCAGCCGGCGGCTCGATGCGCGACTCTCCGGTCTGGCAGCGAAGCACGGGTTTGTCTACTCGCGCTATGCCGACGACATGACCTTTTCGCACGCCTCCGGCGATGCAGACATCGGGCGGCTGGTGTCGAGCGTGCAGGTCATCGTGCGTGAGGAGGGCTTTGTCCTCAACGATGGCAAGACGCGTGTCATGCGCTCCCATCACCGCCAGATCGTCACTGGCCTTGTCGTCAACGATGGCGTGCGCATCCCGCGCGAGAACCTGCGACGCTTCCGGGCGATCCTGCACAACACCGAGCGCGACGGCTTCGACAGCGCCAGCCGCGATCTCGGCCAGGACGTACGCGAATACGCCCGTGGCTACCTCGCCTTCATCCGTTCCGTCGAGCCCGACAAAGCCGCCAAGCTGGTTGAGCGCCATCCGTGGCTGGTGCCATGAGGGGCAAGCCGTAGCGATGAATAGCGGCACGACCGTTCCCGATCGTGCCGCTGTCCTCATGGATCGGATTCTTACAGCTTCTCACCCCACGTCAGCGGCGTCGGGACGACCCATTCGTCGCCGCGTTCGGTGGTGATGTATTCGGGCCACTTCAGGTCGTGCGGTGGGACGATGTCCTTCGGCAGCAGCGGGCCAACCCAGTTGCTGCCGCCAACACCGCCGCCAGTGCGCTCGACGAACTCAGCCTTCGCCTTGGCTAGCTCGTCCTCCTTCGTCGCCAGGTCGAGCAGCGTCGCGGCGATCGTCTGGCCGCCGACGAACATGCCCGGGTCCATGATCTCCGGTCGGCCGCCCATCGCGAGATAGGTCCAGGCCGGGTACTGGTAGCCAGCAGAGGGCGGACGCAGCCGGGGGCGGGCGGTCAGCAGGCGTACCGACGGCGCGTGCCACATGTACTCGACATAGTCATCAGCGCCGATGAACGGCTGCCAGGAGGGGAGTTGCGCCCGTACCTGCTCCTCGTAGTCCTGCGGCGGCAGCAGGCGGGTCACGTCGTCGGGGAAGGGGTTGTCCATCGCCTGCAGGCCGAGGTTCTTCTGGATCTCCCGTCCGAACGCCTTGGCCGATTCGTCGTATTCCGGCGGACCGATCTGGGCCAGATTGCGCCAGGTCAGGTCGGCCATGGCCTGATTGGGCAGGGCGACGCGCGTCTTCGACACCCAGCGCACCGACACCTCGCAGCCACTGACGGCGGCAGCGTGGCGGGCGTTGTCGGCCAGCACGTTCCAGATATGCTCCTGCATGTTCAGGTCAGGCGTCCGCCAGGCGTACTGGATCTGGGCGAAGCGCGGCGCGAGGTTATCGGCGGTCGCGTCGCCGGCGTGGAGGATCACCTCGTTCAGCGTCCAGTTGCCGGCGTGGGCGAACATCGCGTCGCGGGTGAACTTCGTGTTGGTGTACATCAGCATCAGCGCATCGACGGCACCGGGCACGCGACCGGCCAGACGAGTTGCGCCGGGCGGCACGGCGGTCGGATCGCCCCAGCCTTCCGGATCGACGCACTCAAAGGTGAAGACGCAAGCGTAGTACGCGCCGAAGTGCGATTGCCACTCGACCGTGTTCTGCGGCCACGGGTGGTAGCAGATGAAGGCGTCGAAGTTGTCGTAATAGCCCTTGGCGGCGTGGATCGGCTTGGAGCCGCACAGCTTCTCGGCTGGCTCGCCGAAGAAGACGAGTTGCCCCTTGATGTTGTACTTCTCCATCGCCGCCTTGGCCGCTAGCGCACCGGTCAGTCCGGCGACACCCAGCATCGAGTGCGGGTCGGTGTGGCCGGAGGTGTACGGGTGCAAGCCAGCCCGCGGCGCTCGCTCCGGGATCGGCTCCTGCGAGTTGCCCGGCACGGCGTCGTACTCGGCATACGCACCAAGCACCGGGCCGCCATCACCCCAGCGGGCGACGAAGGCGGTCGGCATCTCGCCGGAACCCTCTTCGACATCCCAGCCGTCTGCCTTCAGCAGCTCGACGTAGGCCCTCGCTGATTTGTACTCGCGCCAGGCCGGCTCGGCGTACTTCCAGATTTCGATGTCGAAGTCTGATAGCCGCTGGCGGTTCTGCTCGATCCAGTCCATCGCATACTGCTTGGCTGGATAGCGGTCACTCATTCCTCACTCCTCCGTTGTTCTCGCAACGTCGCGCTGCGGCAGATCGTCGCCGCTCTGCGCGCGTTGGTCAACTTGCTGCCTCAGAACGTGAAGCGCGGCGCGGTGACCGAGGGCATCGCGATCTGCGGCTCGACCTGCCAGATCGCGCTGATGCGGCCTGCCAGCGATTCCAGCAGTGCCGGTATGTCGGCTGCGGCGGTGTCGTGCATCGCTTCCGTGACGATCAGCACCTCCGAAGTCCTTGCGCTCACGGCTGATGCACCGCTCTGGCGGTGGGTCCAGCGCCGCGCGTGAACGTTGGCGTTGGCGTCGGCGAAGATAACCTCGCCCGGATCGGGCTGCTCGATCTCACCGGCGAAGCTCAGGTAGCGCTCGTCGCCGATGGCGTGGCGTACCTCGATGTGGTCGTCAATGGCTGAGATGTCGAAGACGGCGACCGGGATGGCGAAGGCCAGCGACGTGGCGTTGCACAGGTCGATCAGCGGGTGGAGCGTCGGCAGCGTGCCCTCTTTCCGGAACCGACGCAGGAGCGACTCCGACGCACACCGGTATTGTGTTGGCTTCAGCCCCATTCGGGAAAACGCGCGTCGCCACGCCTGCACCTCCGCCAGCTGACTTTCGGTCGTTGATTCCAGCCGCGTGCGCGCGATCTCAATCATATCGGCCACGGCTGGATCGACGTTTGCGACGCTGGTGATGCCGCCAACCCGGATGACTCCGGCGGCAAGCTCGGGGTATTCGTGCCAGATCTCAGGTGTGTGCTCGAAGTACATGGCTACTCCTTGCGGCAGGGTGCCGGGATGCGCGTTCGATCAGGATAGGGATAATACGGGAACGACCGATCGAACAGTGGTGGGGAGGATCGCACAGGTGGCAGACCGCATCAGGATCAACGCGCGGGCGATTGTGGCGTTTCAGGATGGCGAGCACCGCATTCTGGAGAATGGCTGCGTCGTTGTTGAAGGCAACGAGATCATCCACGTCGGCAAGGATTTCGACGGCCAGGCCGACCAGACGATCGACGCGAGCGACCGCGTAATTACGCCCGGCTTCATTAATTCCCATACGCACTTGGCCGGCTCGCCGCTCGACAAGTCGTTCATCGAAGATCGTGGCCGGCGACAGTTTTCCCTGACCGGTCTGTCGGAGATGCTGCCGGCCCGCAGCCAGGCGATCGACGGTGAGGGCCAGGAAGCCTGCGTCGATTTTTCGATGGCCGAGCTGATCCGCACCGGCACGACGACCGTGATGGAGCTCGGCCCGATCGGCGACTACGTGGCCGACGCCGCCGAGAAGTCCGGTCTGCGCGTCTACATCGGCGACATGTACCGCTCCGGCCGCTGGCTGACCCGCGACGGCAAGAAGATGGAATACGACTGGAACGAAGAGGCCGGAATCGCCGGCTTCCACAAGGCAGTCGAGCTGATTGAGCGCATCGACGGCCGGGCCAATGGCCGGATCAAGGGCTTCCTGACACCGGCGCAGGTCGATACCTGCACCGAGGAGCTGCTGCGAATGAGCCGCCAGGCATCGGACAGCATGCAGGTGCCTCTGGCGCTGCACGTCAGCCAGTCGGTCTTTGAGTTCGACGAGATGGTCCAGCGCCACGGCATGACGCCGATCGAGTGGCTGGAGTCGATCGACTTCCTCAGCGAATGGAACATCCTCGGCCACGCGATCCTGATCGCTGGCAATAGCTGGGTGCAGTTCGCCGGCGACGACCTCTCGATCCTGGCGCGACACGGCGCGTCGGTCGCGCACTGCGTCTGGGTCTTCGCCCGTCGCGGCATCGTGATGGAGGCGTTCCCGGACTATCTGGACGCCGGCGTGAACATGACGCTCGGCACCGACACCTCGCCGCAGTCGATGATTGAGGGGCTGCGCTGGACGGCGGTGATCGGCAAGATCATGTCGCGCCAGACCGAGAAGTCGACCGCCGCCGACGTCTTCAACGCTGCGACGCTGAACGGCGCGAAGATGCTGCATCGCGACGATCTGGGCCGGATCGCGCCGGGCGCGAAGGCGGACATGCTCTTCTGGGACGCCGGGTCGCTGTTCATGGTGCCGCTGCGCGACCCGATCAAGAACATCGTCTATAACGCCGCCGCCGAAGATTTGCTGGATGTCATGATCGATGGCGCATGGGTGCAGCGCGACAGCACGGTGCTGAACGTTGACGAACGCGCCGCCAACCAGCGGCTGCAGCACGCCGGTGAGCGCATGTGGAGCGAGATGGGCCCTGGCGACTGGGCCGGACGTGGCGCAGACGAGCTCTCGCCGCAGACATTCAAGCGCTTCGAGGGATAACAGACACGGACGCAGGGACGAGATACTCCGTCCCTGCGTTCCTCAGATGCTCAAGGAATTGAGCAAAAACGAACCCTCCGGCCAAGGGCAGACCGGAGGGTTCGTCAAGTTAGTTCAGCGTTGGTGCTGGTGGTTTACCAGCGGTCGTAGCTGCGCTGCTGCCGGCGCGACTGGAAGCAGTCTGAGCAGTAGACCGGCTTGCCACTGGTGGGGACGAAGGGGACCATGGTCTCCTTGCCGCACTGGTCGCACGTGGCCGGGTGCATGGTGCGATCGCCGCGCGGGGCGCCGCCCTCGGAGCGGTAGCCACCATTGCCACCCTGGCGGGCGGCCTTGGCCTGGCGACGGCAATCTGGGCAGCGGCTGGGCTGGTTGGTGAAGCCCTTTTCCGCGTAAAACTCCTGCTCACCGGCAGTGAAGACGAACTCCTGGCCACAATCACGGCAGGTCAGGATCTTGTCGGTGACACTCATCAGTCGTGTCTCTCCTCGTGGATGTACCGTCGTTCTTTTTCGACGGCTTTACTTAGGACTCCCGTGGCTCACGTGATTCAGCGGGAGAGGCCTCGGAGACACGCCCTTGTTGTCACCGTGAACTTCGCGCGGAATTCTATGATCCAGTTCCTTATTCTATCATTACAGTGCAAGCCCCGTGTCAAGAAGACAATATGCGATCAGGCATTCGAACGTTGATCATTTGAGCTTGACATTCACTCGTATCTGCCAGCCGCTCGCGGTCTCCTGCATTCGAGCTGCTTGAAACCAAAGTTGTCCTGCGACGTTCTATATTTGTCCGCAGCGTGAATGACAGCGAATCTCAAGGAGTGATAGTCAGGAGATCTCGATGCTTCGTCGCACAATGTTCATTGCTTTGGTTCTGGCGTTGGGATCTGTTTACTTCCCGCCCAACCCGGCGTCGGCTGGCCCCAAGCCAGGAGAGTCCGAACTCCTTCAACCCTGGAGCAGGTGGGATTCGGTCGTTCAGTTCGGCTTGGTTCAGCGGACATGGACGTTTGGGCCGCTGAATGCGAACGGGTTCCGAAGTGAACCGTATGCGGATACACCGGCATTTCAACCCTATAACACAGAGGGGTGGCGATTGGTTCACTACTTCGACAAGGCTCGAGTTGAATTGAATCCCACCAGTAAAGACCCACTCTGGCGCTTCACCACCGGCCTGTTGGCGACCGAGCTGATCACTGGCCAAATGCAGCTCGGTGACACGCTCTTCGAGCAGCATGAACCATCGCACGCCCCTGTTGCCGGTGATCCCGACAGCACCATCACCCCTACCTACGCGACATTGCAACCGCTCCTCAGTGCTCCTTCCCTGCCTGCCGGGACAGTGGTGACGCAGACACTGGCCGCTGATGGAACGACTGGCAATGATCCTGCTCAGGCAGAGCAGGGCGTAACGACCATTGATGTTGGCGCACCGACGAGCCACAGCGTGGCATCGGTCTTCTGGACGTTCATGAATAGCAGCGGCCTTGTCGTGAGCGAGGATGGCGGGGCGTTTGTTGAAGAGCGTCTGTTCCCGAATGCGTTCTATGCCACCGGCTATCCGATCACCGAGGCGTACTGGACGCAAGCGCAGGTGGCTGGCACGGCGCAGGATGTGCTGCTGCAGTGCTTCGAGCGCCGCTGCCTGACGTTCACGCCGGACAATCCTGCTGCCTGGCAGGTGGAGTTTGGCAACATCGGCCGGCACTACTTCGCCTGGCGTTATCCTGGTGAGGAGTTCCCGTCGCCAACACCGATCTCATGAGATGTCACGTTGACAGATAGTATTCATGGCCCCAAGGTGAGGACTGGAGATGCTCGCGAGCATCTCCAGTCCTGCGAATTCCTTTCTACAGCATGCGGTAAACCTGCATGACCGTCAGCGGCCACGGTGAATCAGTCGCGCCGTAGTTGTCACCAAGGCGCTTCATCTGCACCTTCTGTCCGACAGGGTTCGATGGATGATATTCCAGCACTGCCCGCTCGAAGTACTGGACGAGGACGGTATTGCCGTTCGCATCCTTTTCATCGAAGTGCGTCGAGATCGTGTGCGATATGCCCGACTATTGCTGAATCTCGCTGCCTGCTTGGACAGGTGACTTGTCTGTACGCCTGATCGGTGTTTTGTGCGACTCGGCGACGTACGATTTTCGGTCTGCGAAGCGGTCGGAAATGATAGAAGGAGGCCATCATGCGCTACGGGATTGTCTTCCCGAATACGGACGTCCGTGTTGTTCCGCAGCTCGCCGCCGAGGCGGAGCAGGCGGGCTGGGATGGCGTCTTTGTGCCGGATTGCATCAACATCCCGGCTTCCGGCCCGGAGATCGCCTACGATCCGTGGGTGGTCATGGCGGCGATGGCGACGCGGACGAGTCGCGTCGTGCTTGGCACGATGCTGACGCCGCTCTCGCGCCGACGTCCGTGGAAGATCGCCCGCGAGACGATGACGCTCGATCATCTGTCGGAAGGGCGCGTCGTTCTGCCGGTCGGGCTGGGCGCGCTGGATGACGAGGGCTTCGGCAAGGTCGGCGAAGCGACCAGCAAGCGCGAACGCGCCGAGCTGCTGGACGAGAGTCTGGCAATCATCGACGGCCTCTGGAGCGGCGAGCCGTTCGCGTTCTCCGGCAAGCACTATCAGGTCGAGGAGATGACGTTCGTGCCGCGACCGGTGCAGCGTCCGCGTATACCAGTCTGGGTTGTCGGTGCCTGGCCGCGCGAGCGCTCGATGCAGCGCGTGCTGCGCTGGGACGGCCTGCTGCCGAACGTGTTGACACCCGAGGGGACGCACGCCGAGCTCACCGTCGCCGCCGTCCGCGAGATGTCCGCCTGGATCGCCGACCACCGCGAGGCGACGACGCTATTCGATATCGTTATTGAATCTCCGACACCGGCCGACGATCGAGCGCAAGCCGCCGCCCTCGCTGCCGAGTGGGCCGATGCCGGTGCTACCTGGCTCCTGGAATCGTTCTGGACCGGCCCGAACGATACCGATACTATCCGTCGCCGTATTCAGGCCGGGCCGCCGCGGGGGTGAGGTCCGGTTCACTCCTCTTCCACAATCACCGCCGTGCGCAGTCGCTCGGAGCGGCGGCGCAGCATTTCGGCGCTGAAGAAGAGGCTGCCGGTGATGATGATGAGTAGCGTCGAGACGGCGGCGATGGTCGGGTCGATCTGGAAGCGGATGCTGTCCCACATCTTGCGCGGCAGGGTGACCGCTCCGGTGCCGGAGATGAACAGCGCGACGATCAGCTCATCCCACGAGGTGATGAATGCGAACAGTGCGCCGGCTAGCACACCGGGACGAATGATCGGCAGCGTGACGTGCCAGAACGTCTGCAGCCGGTTCGCTCCGAGGTTCATCGCCGCGAACTCCAGCCGCTCGTCGAACCCGTAGAGCGTGGCCGTGACGTTAACGACGACGAACGGCACGGCCAGCGCCGTGTGCGCCGTAATCAGCGCGATCGGCTGCCCGACAATACCCAGGCGGGCATAGAAGAAATAGACGCCGATCGCGACGATGATCGCCGGGACGATCAGCGGCGACACGATGAACGTGTTGACCAGTCCACGCCCCGGAAAGCGTCCACGCACGAGCGCGAGCGACGCGAGCGTGCCGAGGATCGTGGCCAGCACCATTACGACGCAGGCGACCCAGAAGCTGAGGATCGCAGCGTTGATCCAGTCCGAGCGCTCGAAGAAGTTGCGATACCACTGCAGGCTGAAGCCCGGCGGCGGGAAGGTTAGATACTGCGCCGATGAGAATGACAGCGGGATCACGACCAGGATCGGGAAGACCAGGTAGATCAGCACCAGCGTGCAGAACACATACAGCACCAGTCGCGGTAGTGAAGGCCGCTGTCGCCGTCGCGGTGTCGCTGGAGCGCCGAGGGGACGGGCAGTTGTACTCGTCATGACGGCGTCCCTCCGAAAATGTTCTCGACGCCGAGGATGCGATTGAAGACTGCAAAGATGAGCAGCGCACCAGCCAGCAGAACAGCAGCCAGCGCCGAGGCGAACGGCCAGTTGAACAGCGTGTTCACCTGCTGCTCGATCAGGACGGAGATCATGACGTCCTTCGGGCCTCCCACGAGCGCCGGTGTAATGAAGAAGCCGAGCGAGAGGATGAAGACGAGCAGACAGCCGGCGGCGATCCCCGGCAGTGACAGCGGGAAGAAGATGCGTCGGAACACCTGATCCGGTCGTGCACCGAGCCCCTCGGCGGCGCGCATCAGATTGCGGTCGATGCCACGCATGACGCTGTAGAGCGGCAGGACCATGAACGGCATCAGGATCTGCACCATCGCGATGTAGACCGCCAGGCGCGTGTTCAGCAGCCGCAGCGGCTCATCGATGATCCCGATCCAGATCAGGAAGTTGTTGATGATCCCGAAGCGTCCGAGCAGCACCATCCAGGCGTATGTGCGGACGAGGATGCTGGTCCAGAACGGCACCAGCACGAGGATCATCAGCAGGTTCGCCCGCGAGCTGCTGATCGACGACAGCATGTAGGCCAGCGGGTAGGCCAGGATCAGCGTCACAACGGTCACGACCAGCGATATCTGGACAGTGATCCAGAGGACGTGCGCGTAGACCGAAGTGCGGAAGATCTCGGCAAAGTTGTCGAGCGTCCAGGTCGGCTCGTTGATGCTGCGGAAGAGCATCGCCAGCACCGGGTAGCCGTAGAAGAACGCCAGGTAGAGCACGATCGGCAGCACCAGCACGATGTAGCGCAACTGGACAGCACGGCGCTGCCGCGCCAGTATGCGTGCGTTCTCGGCTTGCGACGATCGCGCGTCACCCGGGGCCGTGATCGTCGCTGGTGATTGCGCCATGACTTCCTCCGTTCCCGGCGTCTATTCCGCCGCGACGATCCGCGTGTCCTCGACGTGACAGACGATCCGCACGCGTTCGCCCGGCCCATAGCTCGGGACGCCGAAGCGTTGCTGCTGACGCAACACGATCTGTGCTCCGTCATCGGTCTGCATCACATAGCGACGCGTGTCGCCGACGAATGCCGCCTCGACGACCATCGCGTCGAAAACGTTCTGGGCCGCATCGGGAACGAAGCCGTTCTCCATGAAGCTGAGCTTCTCGGGCCGGATCGCGACGACGGCCGGGTCGCCGGAGGTCAGTCCATCCGCGCCGACCGCCTTGAGTGTCGAGTTGCCAACCTTCACGGTGTGGGAGCCGTCGGCACCGTTGACGACCGCGCCCTCGAGGAAGTTCGACTCGCCGATGAACGAGGCGACGAAGCGGTTGCAAGGCCGGTCGTAGAGATCGCTGGGATCGCCGATCTGGACAACGCGCCCGTTGTTCATCACGACGATGCGGTCGGACATAACCAGCGCCTCTTCCTGATCGTGGGTGACGTAGATGAACGTTATCCCCAGATCCTGATGCAAACGCCGGATTTCGAGCTGCATTTCCTCGCGGAGCTTCTTGTCCAGCGCGCCGAGCGGCTCGTCCATCAGCAGCACGCGCGGATTGAAGACGATCGCGCGGGCCAGGGCGATGCGCTGCTGCTGCCCGCCGGAGAGCTGCCGTGGGTAGCGTCGACCATAGCCGGGTAGGCGCACGGCCTCCAGCACTTCGCCGACGCGGCGCTCGATGGTCGCCTTATCGACCTTGCGCATCTTCAGCGGGAAGGCGATGTTCTCAGCGACCGTCATGTGCGGGAAGAGAGCGTAGTTCTGAAAGACCATCCCGATATTGCGCCGGAACGGCGGGATGGTGGCGACGGGGGACGAGTCGATGTAGATCTCGCCGGATGTCGGAATCTCGAACCCGGCGATCATCATCAGCGTCGTTGTCTTGCCGGAGCCGCTCGGCCCGAGCATGGTGATGAACTCACCCGCCTCGATGTCGAACGAGACATCCTGGACAGCAGCAACGGTATCGAAGCGCTTGTCCAGATGATCGATCCGCACGGTCGCGCCATTGCGGCTGTGGATGGGTTCGGTCGTTGTCGGAGTCTGCCCGGCAGTCTCAGTCGCCATGCTCGTCTCCCCTTGCCGTGGGTGCTAGCCAAGGATGAAGGTGTTCCAGCGCTGGAGGACCTCTTCGCGGTTATCTGCCCACCAGTTGTCATCCTGGATAAACATCTGCTCCTTGTGCGCCGGAGAGGTTGCCAGCGTGTTGGCGATCTCCTCCGGGATGTAATCGACCGACTTGTTGTTGACGAAGCCGTTCGGGTAGAGCATCGAGAGCCGCGCCTGCGAGACTGCCAGCGTTGAGAACGCGGCCAGCTTCTGGGCGTTCTCCCGGTTTGGCGCACCCTTCGGGATGCCCCAGACATCGAAGGCGAGCTGCCCCTGGTTCCAGGCAATCTCGACCGGCATATCCGGGTTCTGCTTCTTCAAGGTGAGGATGCGACCACTCCACGCCTGGGCGAGGACCGCCTCCTTGTCGGCCAGCATCTGAACGGGCTGCGCGCCGGCGTCCCACCACTTGACGACATCGTCCTTGATCTTCTCCAGCGACGCGTACGCCTGGTCGATGTCGAGCGGGTAGATCTTGTCCATCGCCACGCCGTCCGCCATCACGGCTGCTTCAAGGAACGGCAGCAGGCCGCCGGAGCCGCCTTCCATCGCGCGCGGTCCGGGGAACTTCTCGGTGTCCCAGAAGTCGGCCCAGCCGCTCGGCGTGCCGTCGAAGGCGTCGGTGCGGTAGCCATAGATCAGGCCATAGGGGTTCATCGCGATCGCGTGCTCGTGGCGGAAGCCTTCGTCGATGTTGTCGACATCGACCAGGTCGTAGTCAATCGACTCCCAGTAATCACCCTGGCGCTCCAGCGCGATGATGCCGTCGAGGCCGACCTCGGGGAGATCCCACTGGACGTTGCCGGTGTCGACCATCGCCTTGATCTTGGCGATGTCCGGCCCCTCGGCCTCCTTGACAGTGATGCCGCACAGCTCCTGGAACGGCTCGAAGTACGCTTTGCGCTGCGCCTCCTGGTATGCGCCGCCGAATGAGATTGCGACCACCTCGCCGCTGCCCTTGAGCTTCTCCGGCACGTCCTCCGGCTTCATCATCGGCAGCTCGATCTCGGCCGCTGGCGAACCGCCGGAGCCGGGCGTGCTGCCACTACTGGAGCCGCTCGACGCCGTCGATGTCGGGGTGTCCTGCGAATTGCCGCACGCGGCCAGAATCATCGCCAGCACGCTGCCGCCGAGGGCGTATCGAGCGCCGAGGCGGAAGAGCTCGCGTCGCGAATAGGCGTCCGCCTGAGGCGAGCGACCGCGCAGAGACAGGAGATACATAATGCGTCGTTCGAGCGGGTCCATACGGTCATCCTCCGTCACGTGAAAGTCCAGGTGGCAGACCTTTGTGGTTCGCAGAATTTCTGGTCTGAGGAACGCCATTACGCCGCAGGCATCACCCCTCTCCTCGGCATCGGAACGTTGCTCGGCAACGTGCCCGTGCCGCTGCGGCAGCATTGGCGGCTGCCGCGCTCTGAACAGACGGGAGGTCTGCGAACGAAACACGAATGACGATAGACCTCCGAAGAGGAACCACCGAATCGGTCACTGCGTCGTGGACGATTTCGAGGATTCGATCGCAAGTCCAGGGCCGCGAATCAGCGCCGAACTCATGCTGCGACCGGAAGATTTGGCCATCGGCAGCACCATCGCCGCCCGGATGCTTCGTCAATGAAGGTGTGAACGTACCCTAGAGCACGCGAAAGCCTCGTGTCAAGATATTGGATCGCGTGATGCCCTGACAGGCCGGCTGCAACGCCTCACCACATGCATCTCCAGCACATGACACAACGACTGCCATGACGGCAACGAGGTGATCTGCGTTCTAGTGGATGGGTGATAGAGCGTCGGCTCATTCACCGCCACGACGAACCGTGCCGTGTGCCCGGTGGGACGATTGCATTTGCATCCAGGTGCCAGCTTTCCTAAGATACCCCCTGGGGTATTGGAAAGGAGCGGGCCGTGAAGATCGCTGCCGCAATCTCCGAGGGCCGCCTGGCCGGCCTCGATGACGCAACAACACTCACCATCTACGACACTGAAACCGGCGCAACCGAAGATGTCGCTAATCCCGCCGGCGAGCTGGCTGTCGGGAAACGGCTGGCCGCTGTCGAGGTGCTGCTGGCCCACGATGTCGATATCCTGGCTGCCGTCCCCGATGGGCTGTGCAATGTGTCGCACGCCATCGCGCGGGCGGCCGATATCCGCTTCCTGCCGCTGGAGCGCGGCACGGACGCGCAAATCATTGCGCGCCACGGCGCGACGCTGGCCGCTGCCGCCCAGCAGGAGCTGCCGCCCGCCTGGCTGGCCACACCGGCGCGCGTCGATGTCGGCACGCCGACAGCCGCCTGGTTGAGCGACGAGGCGACAGGCGCTGTCCGCAACCGGCTGCGTCGGCTGGAGGGACAGGCCCGTGGTGTTCAGCGCATGCTCGATGAGCGTGCAGCGTTGGATGACATCCTTACCCAGCTCTCTGCAATGCGCTCGGCGCTCAATGCCGTCGGACTGACGCTGCTGGCCGAGAATCTGGTCACTTGCCTCTCGATGGCAGGCAGCGACCCGGAGGATGCTGAGCGCCTGGCAGCCGCCCGCCGCGCATTTCTGCGCCTGAACTAACGGAGATTGCCAATCATGCCCAACTTTCGCGGATCGACGAACCGCCGATTCCATGTCGCGCTGCTGGTGCTGTTGATTGGCACCCTCGTTCTGACAGCTTGCTCGTCGCCTGAAACCGAGCTCGATCAGGGCGTGGCGCTGCCAGCGGAGACGGCTACAGCACCGCCGACTGCGACGATGCCGCCGGCGACACCGACGGCTGAGCCAACCGAGGAGCCAACCGAACCACCCGCGCCGACGCTTGAGCCGACAGCAGAGCCAACGCAGGAGCCGACGGCGACACCCACTGAAGAGCCGGAGCCCGCTCCGACTGAACCGCCTGCCGAAACCGACGTGCTGCTGAACGGCGATCCAGCCTGGCAGGACGCGATTCATACCTATGATGGCGCGCGGATGGGTGTTGTTATCCCGACCGAGCTGAATATCCGCTCTGCACCGACGACTGACGCGCCGATTCTGGCAACGACGTTCGCCCGGCACACGGTGACGGTGTACGAGATGGTTACGAACCCGGACGACGGCGGCCGCTGGTATCGGGTTGGCGACGGACGCTATGTGTCAGCTGACTATGTCGCACCGTTCGCCGCGCCACCACCGGATGAGACGTTCTCTGGCCACTGGGTTGATATCAACCTGTCGAGCTTCTACGCCATCGCCTACGACGGCGACCGGCCGATCTATAGCGCGATCATCTCCGCCGGGCGCGACGACCGCACGCCGCTCGGGACGTTCAACGTCTTCTACCGCGTCGAGGACGAAACGATGGATTCGGCAACGGTCGGCATTCCCAAGGGTGACCCGGAGTACTACTACCTTGAGCATGTCATGTACACGCAGTACTTCAAGGAGGGTGGGTTTGCTTTGCACAGCAACTACTGGACGCCACCGTCGCAGTTTGGCGGCTTCACCAGCAACGGCTGCATTAGCCTGCTGAAAGGCGACGCCCACTGGTTCTGGGACTTCCTCAGCGAGGGTTCGACCGTTCACATCCATTTCTGAGGTAGTGACATAAAATGCGGCGGTGTGATTGTGTACGGTTGGCTCCAACGTTCGTCTTCAGGTGACGTGAGAGGACTGGCGAGATGACCGCACGACGCCGAGTGCCGGCGGTCGGACGCGAAGTCGGCCCGGAAAGCTGCTCAATCGAGCATCGGCATGAGATCCTGCACGGGCTGCCGTTCTTCGCACATCTGTCATCGGAAGCGCTGGCCGAGATCAACCAGCAATTTTACGCGACGGGGTATGCAGCCGGTGAGACGGTCTATTTCAGCGGCGACCCGGCCGAGCGGCTCTTTGTCGTCGCCCACGGCGAGGTGAAGCTCCTACGTCATAGCGCCGGCGGTCAGGACGTGCTGCTCGACATCCTTGGCGAGGGCGAGATGTTCGGCACCCTTACCGTGCTTGGCGATCGCAGCTACCCGGATACAGCCGTGGCGCAGACGCCGTGCTGCGTCCTGGGGATCAGCGCGGCTGACTTCCAAACCATCCTCGCGCGGGTGCCGGAGGTCGCGCTGGCGGTCCTCGGGCTGGTCGCTGAGCGACTCCAGAACGCCCACGACACGATCTCACAGATCAGCGCCACGCCAGTAGAGTCTCGCGTTGCCGCCGCGCTGCTCAAGCTGGCCGAGAAGCTCGGTGTTCAGGACGAGCGCGGAGTGCTGATCAACACGCGCCTGTCGCGGCAGGATCTTGCCGCGATGACCGGCACGACTACCGAAACGGCCAGCCGCATCATGAGCCAGTTCCGCCGCGATGGTCTCATTGAGAGCGGGCGGGAGTGGATCATCGTGACGAACGCGGCGCAGCTTGAGCAGATCGCCAGCGAGGCGTAAGCAACGATCTCTCGCCTTTTCCTTACTTGATCCAGATCATTCACCATCTCCTCCTCCTTCCCTAGAGTGGTAGTAGAGGCAATGAGGCCTGACCCACGAAAGGGATTTCCGTGACAGTGAAGACGACAACAAAGACCATTCTGCGCAGCGACAACCTGACCTGCCCGTCGTGCGTGCCGAAGATCGAGAAGGCGCTGAGCGCGAAGCCCGGCGTGACGAGCGCGAAGGTGCGCTTCGCCAGCGGCAAGATCGAGGTTCAGCACGATCCGCAGCAGACGACCGGCGACGAGCTGGTCCAGGCCGTCCAGGCAGTTGGTTACAAGGCGCGTGTCTCGCCAGTCTGACGCGCGACACACGATTCGGGCGCGTCCCCGACGCGCCCGGAAACTTCGACAGTGAGAGAGAAATGACAACGACACGACTTCAATCGACTCAGGAGCGGCTGCGCGACCCACTTGCCAGACGCATGCTGCTGACAGTCGTCAGCGGTGCGCTCATTCTTCTAGCGCTCGTCGGCATCTACGTCCTCGGCCGCCCCGGCGTCGGGCCGTGGCTGATGACGGCCGCCGCGCTGGTCGCCGGCTCCGACATCGCCATGCGCGCGATCAACGCGCTGCGCATCCGCCAGATCAGCATTGAGCTGCTGGTGACGATTGCCGCCACTGGCGCACTGATCATCGGCGAATACTGGGAGGCTGCAGCCGTCACCTTCCTCTTCATGCTCGGCGCATACCTGGAAGCTCGTACGCTGAGCAAGACGCGCCAGGCGCTGGCCGAACTGATCGAGCTTGCGCCAGAGACGGCGCTGGTCGAGCGCGATGGCGACGTTGTCGAGGTCGGCATCGGCGCAGTTGCCGTCGGAGAGACAGTCGTCGTCAAGCCGGGCGGACGCATCCCGGTTGATGGAGTCGTGATCAACGGCTCGGCGGCAGTGGACGAGAGCGCCATCACCGGCGAGCCGATCCCCGAGAGCAAGGCCGCCGAATCAGGCGTCTATGCTGGCACGATCGCGCTGAATGGCCTGCTGCGTGTGCGGGTGGCCGGCGTCGGCGGCGAGACGATGCTCGGGCGCATCATCGAGCGGGTCGAAGAGGCGCAAGACACCAAGGCACCCGCCCAGCGCTTCATCGAACGCTTCGCGCGCTGGTACACCCCGGCGATCATGGGGCTCAGCCTTGTGGCCTGGATCATCAGCCGCAACGTCGAGCTGGCCCTGACTCTGCTGGTCATCGGCTGCCCGGGCGCGCTGGTCATCTCGACGCCGGTGTCGGTCATGGCCGGCATTGGCCGGGCTGCCCGGCGCGGCATCCTGATCAAGGGCGGCGAGCATCTGGAGCAGGCCGGCAGCATTACGGCAGTCGCCTTTGACAAGACCGGCACCCTTACTGAGGGACGCCCGTCGCTCACCGATGTTGTCGCGCTGCAGCCGATGATGGCCCACGCGAACCACCACAGCCTGTTGGACAACACCGGATGGGATGCTGACCAGCAGGCTGTCCTGCGCTGGGCGGCCATCGCTGAGGCGGGCTCGGAGCATCCGCTGGCCCAGCCAATTCTCGACGCCGCACCCGGCGGACCGGTCCCGAGCGCCGATGACTTCAGTGTCTACCCTGGCCGCGGCGTCGTGACGACGCACAATGGCCACACCATCGGCGTGGGTAATGCGGTCCTGATGCACGAGCTGGATGTGCCCGTCTCGCGGCAGGTTGAGACGCGCATGGAACGCCTGAAGCAGACCGGGCGCACCGCCGTCATGGTCGCGCTCGACGGCAGCCTGATCGGTATCCTCGGCATCGCCGACGCGGTGCGCCAGGATGCCGCCGCGACCGTGGCGCGGCTGCGCCAGGATGGTATCAAGCGCATCCTGATGCTGACTGGCGACGACCGTCTGACGGCGCAGGCGGTCGCCGAGCAGGTCGGTATCAGCGAGGTGCATGCCGGTCTGATGCCGGATGAGAAGCTCGAGATAATCCGTTCGCTGCAGGCCGAAGGCTACGTCGTTGCCATGGCTGGCGACGGCATCAACGACGCCCCGGCGCTCGTCGCTGCCGATGCTGGCGTCGCGATGGGTACGGCGGGAACTGATGTGGCTATCGAGACGGCTGACATTGCGCTGGTTGGCGACGATCTGCGCAAGCTGCCTGAGGCGATTGGGCTGTCGCGAGCGACGGTGCGAAACATCCGCCAGAACGTGGCCGTCGCGCTCATCACGGTCGGCGCACTGCTGGGCGGCGTGCTGCTGGGCGAGGTCCACATGGCCGGTGGGATGTTCGTTCACCAGGCGTCGGTGCTGCTGGTGACGGCCAATGGCATGCGGCTGCTGCGCGGCGATCGCAATCGCACTGCTCGCTCGCGTGGCAACGGAGCGATGCCACAGCCAGCACAGGCCGAGACGCGCGACGCACTGCCAGCGTGATTCAACCCGCGCACAAGACACGACCCCGACCTTGATGGTCGGGGTCGCGAGCGTTCGCAGTGTCTACAGATGATCGTGCGACGCTTTACTGCAATGTCTTGATATAGGCGATGATATCAGCGATCTGCTGGTCATCGACCTGGCCCTTGAAGCTTGGCATGATCGGTGAGAAGCCTTCAACGACCTTTGCGTTCGGATCGACAATCGACTCGTGGATATAGGCATCGTCGACGGTGACCTTCGAGCCATCGGTCAGCGTGACCTCGTGGCCGTAGACACCCTTCCACGTCGGGCCAACCAGTGTCGAGCCATCGACAGAGTGGCAGGCCACGCAGCCCAGGCTGGTTGCCAGGGACTTCCCATTTTCCGCGTCACCCTCTGCCGGAGCTGCGCCGCCGGTTGTGCCCTCAGGTGCCGCCTCGGACGCCGACTCGGTCGCGGCCGCTTCAACCTGAGTGGCTACCGGAGATGCGCCAGCAGTTGAGGCTCCAACGACCGACGTTGCCGGCTTGGCATCCTCGCTACTGCCGCAGGCAACCCCAACGACAAGCAGCAGTACTACGGCGAGTACCGCACATGCACGTTTCATCCCTCTATGATCCTCCGCTTCGTCCAACCCACTGCGACGCCATCACATATTTTGCTGAGCGCGTGTCCGCGCTAGTGCCCATGCCCGTGCATTTCCCATTCCACGAGCATCGCTTCCCAGTCCCGGACAGTACCGCTCTTTTCTGCAGCCAGCTTCTCGGCTGCATCTTTGCTACTGAACGCTACCACGCCCATGCCCATTGGGGTCATCAGATCGTGCGAATCGACATAGAACGCGGTAGTGCCGTCGATCCACTCGACCGAGTCGAAGTCGTGGACCCAGACGCGCCGTTCATTCAGCCCGTCGGCCTGTACCGTCGCGATCATTTCGCCGATGTCGTCGAAGATCATCGTTGTGCCGTCGCTCGCGACCAGGCCAGATGCGTACTTCTCTTCCGAGATGATCATATGGCATCGGCTACATGTATCCACACCGTATTTGATCTCTGGTGGCTGGTCGGCTCGTGCTTCACCACCACAGCCAGCCAGCGTTATGGCGGTCAGGACAATCAGTATGAGCAGCCCAGGCAATCGTAGCAGTCGGGTGGTCATCTCACATCCACCTTTCGGAAGATCCAGTAGCCAACTGGCAGTGGCACGATGATCCAGAGCGCAATCGCGCCGAACAGCACGGTTGTCAGTGCTGAGCCGAAGCGGTCGATTGCGTAGACGCCGGCCGGACCGAGTACCTCCAACGAGGTGTGCAGGACGTTGACATTCAGCAGCTTGTAGGCATCGAGCGGGTTCGTCAGCGTCGCGATGAGGAGCGTCGAGGGCTGCAGGCGCATAACCAGCGAGCTACCCATCAGACCGAGGTCACCGATGATGATGAGAACCAGCCAGATTGAGACGGCGATGCCCAGCGCAGCCGCTGTCTGCGGCGAGAAGCTGGAGATCAGGAAGCCGACGCTCAGCATCGCCAGTCCGAGCAGAATCGTCATGCCGACCAGCAGGGCGAAATCCGACGGGCTTCCGGCAGCACCGCGGGCGGCCAGCGCGACACCGGCCCAGCCGAAACCGAAGACAAGCATCAGCACGAGCGACAGCGCCGCGCCGAGGTACTTGCCGAAGAATACCTCGGCCGGTGAGACCGGCAGTGCCAGCATGTATTCCAGGCTGCGGTCCTGCCGGTCGCTGACGATCGACTGCGCGCCGATGGTCAGGCCGATCAGCGGCACCATCAGCAGCATCAGGTTCAGCAGGCCAGCCGATGTTCGGCCGAAGCCCGCCTGCCCGGTGAGATCACTCCCGGCCAGCGCGACCCAGGAGAACCCGACGCTCAGCACCAGGAACACGACGGCGTACAGGATGAACCAGCGATTGCGTAGACCGGCGCGCGCCTCGCGACCGGCGATCGTCATTACTGCTGACCAGTCCATAGTCCTCGCTCCAGCTCAAAGTCATCGATCTCAACGCCACGGCGGGCGAGTGCCGAGAGCACCCGCGCCTTCTCGCGATGCTCGATCGTCACTACCAGACGCTTCCCGGAGATATCCGCCGACAGGCCCAGGCTCGCCAGCGTCTCGGCGGCCTCGGTCGCGTGGCCATTCGAGAGCGTGACGATCAGGCGCGACTCGCTGCCGGTCGCTGCCGCGAACTCCTGCGGCGTGACGATCTCTTCCAGTTGGCCTGCGCGCATCAGCAGGATGCGATCGGCCAGCGCCAGAATGTCGTCCGGTCGGTGCGATGAAAAGATGAGTGTCTTGCCGCGCTGCTTCTGCTCGCGCAGCAGATCGAGCAGTTCGGCGCGGCCAGCCGCATCCAGATTGGCGGTCGGCTCGTCCAGTAGCAGGATCGACGGGTCGCCGATCAGCGCCAGCGCGAGCGCGAGGCGCTGCTTCATGCCGCCGGAGAGCGCGCTCAGCGTCTTATCGCGAGCGTCAGCGATCCCCAGCATCTCCAGGTGCGCGAAGCCCTCGTCGGATGGTGCGCGCTTGAGCGCCGCTACGAACTCGACCATCTCGGCGACGGTCATCGCCGAGGGGGCGAGGTCCTGTGGGACGTAGCCGACCTGTCGCCGCGCCCCGCGGCCATCCCGAGCCGGGTTTGCGCCGTTGATGCGGATGTCGCCACTATAGCGCGCGACGCCGAGGAGGCAGCGCAGGATCGTCGTCTTCCCGGCGCCGTTCGGCCCCCAGAGCGCAATCGCCTCGGCGCGGTCGGCGCTGAACGACATGGCGTCGACAGCGGCGACGCGCCCGTAGCGCTTGGTGACGTTGCGGACCGCGACAACCGCGTCCGCCGATGGAGTGTCCGGCTGCGGACGCGCTGCCGCGACCGGGGCTGGTGTGCTCATGGGTGCCTCCGTGGACTCATTGGGTGTAACCGCCGCGACGGGCGATCGTCGGCGAACCGACAGGATCATCCCGAGCGCCGCGCCGCCGATCAGCAGCCAGACCGCGCCGCCGACGAGCCGCTGCGAGGTTGATTGCCCAGCAATGCCCGGTAGATCGGCAATGGCCGGCGCTGCCATCAACGGCGCGTCATCGACGAAGCGGGTGCGTGGTCGAACGGCCGGGAATGCCTCAGCGGCGAAGTCGACCGCCATCGCGGCCGGGCTGAACAGGAACAGCCGCAACTGCGGGTGATCGTCCATCAGCGATTCGAAGAGGTGCTGCGACAGGTACGGCACATCGCCGACGCCATCGCCGTTGGCGTCGTAGCCGGCGTAGTCGCTCCAGTAGTTACCGCGCCCGTCGACCGACCAGGTGATGCCCTTCAGCTCGCCGCCACCGAGGATGGTCACGTTCTGCACATTATCAATGAAGGAGTTCTCGGTCAGTGTATTGCGCTTCACCGAGGGCATGATGCCCAGCGCGACCTCGTTGTAGGCGAAGACGTTGCCGATCCAGTAGTGCTCGATGTTCGGCTCACGCGGAGAGGTGTCGACCTGCGCGCCGATGCGGTTATTAACAAAGCGGTTGGCCTCGACGGTCAGCCCGTCGACATCTTTCAGACCCAGTCCACCGCCGCTCGGCCCGTGGTTGTTCGAGAGGATGTTGCCGCGCACGATCGCGTCGCGGCTGTACATGATGTAGAGGCCGATCGAGTTCTGGGAGAGCGAGTTGTACTCGACTGTCGCGCTGTCGCTGAACATCAGGTGCAGGCCGTAGCGTCCGCCATTGAATTCGTTGTTGCGCACGATCCCGCGGTTTGAATACCAGAGGATGACATCGCGGCCATCGTCGGCCTGGTTGCCCTCAATGACCATGTCGTCGCTATACCAGACCTTGACGCCATCGCCGCGCAGGGCGATTGGCAGGGGCTTGGAGCGCACGATGTTGTCGCGCAGGATGCTGCCGGGGGATTCCTTCAGGTAGATGCCGAAGAGGCTGTCCTCGATGATGTTGTCGACGATTGTCGCATGCCCCTTCTCGACCAGAATCCCGCTGTCCTCGTGGTCGAGGGTCGTGCCGGTGCCGCGGATGATGAAGCCGCTGATGGTGACGGCCGCGCCGGTTGCGTGGATGATCGTACCTTCACCGCCGCCGTCGATCACCGGTCGGTCGATGCCGATCAGCTCGACATCGCGGTCGATCACGAGCGGGGCTGCGTAGCTGCCGCCGCGCACCTCGATGCGGGCACCGTCCGGCGCTTGCGCCAGTGCATCCTGCAGCGTGGTGACTTCGCAGGTCGCGCAGACGACCAGATCGGGAGCTTCGGTCGCGGCCGAGACGGGCATCGGCCAGGGGATGCCAACGATCAGCAGGATGGCGGCAACAACGATGATCCGGGAGGTTGCCCGGTTAAGTCGTGCTGTCATCGTGTGACCGTCCTCGTATTGTCACGGCCAACACGATGATCGCTGCGAGCACGGCGAGATAGAAGCCAATTCGGAATGTTGCTTCGGTACTGAACTGGCCGATGATCCCGGTGCCGAGGATCGTTGGCGTGAACTCGGAGATCGAAGAGCTAAGAGCGGCCTTCGGGTCCAGGGAGTGACCCGCGTAGTAGAGCCAGGCGAACAGATCGAGACCGAACACGATCGGGTAGATGATGATTGGCAACGTCAATAGCCAGCGCAAGCGGCTCTTGACCCAGAACGACAGCACGGCGAGCACGGCGATTGCCGGAATCGCGATCCGCGAGATCGTGCGCTCGATCCTGGCTGCGTTTTCCAGCTTCATCATGCCGATATAGTGGTTGAGGCCATCGACCTCGGAGACATCGCCGCGCATCTCGTTGACGAACGCGTCGATCGTGAGCCCCTTGGGGTATTGCGGTGCGTGCAGCGTAATCGACCAGTACGGCAGGAAGATCGTCAGGATCAGCAGCACGGCCGCCAGGAGCAACCCGCCCAGATGCAGCGCATCGGTGCGTGACATGCTCGCTCGCTCAGCTTTCGTGGCTCCTCCTATCGGCGTGCTGTCTGCCGTTGTCGTGGCATGTTCTAGAGCAGTCATCGTGATCACCTTCTTCAGGAACCCCGGTTACCCCGCGCGATTTTGGCCGGGCTGGTGGGTCACGTCACCAGCCCGGCCGCCGGATCAGGCCGGCTCGACGATGAAGTAGCCCATCATCTCGAGGTGCAGCGCCGAGCAGAACTCGGTGCAGTAGAACGGGTAGACACCGGCGCGATCGGCGGTGAATGTCACCGTCGTCGTCTCGCCCGGCTCGATACTCAGCTGAATATGCTGGCCGGGGAAGGCGAAGCCGTGTGTCGCGTCCTGCGCCATCTCGATGTTGGTGATGTTCAGGACGATCTCGTTGCCTTCGGTCACCTCAATCGTGTCCGGTGTGAAGTGCGAGCGGATTGAGGTCATGTTGATCGTGACTTTGTTGCCCTCACGTACGACAGATTCCTGACCGGCGAGTGTCGCGACCGGCGATGGGGCCTGCGCCTGCGGGTCCCAGCCGACCTCGGGATAGGTCGTCCAGGCCTTGATCTTGTCGGCCGAGATCGTCTGGACGTAGTGCGGCTCGCCGACGCCAATCGGCGAATCGTAGAGCAGGTCCATCTTCTCGCCGGTGATGTCGATCAGCTGGAAGTTCTGCGGGTGCAGCGGTCCGACCGGCGTGAAGCGGTCGATCGCCCACTTGTTCAGCGCGATCAGGTACTTGCCCTTGGGGCTGACCGTGTCGCCTTCGCAGACACTGAGGTGACCGACGTTGTAGTGGACGGGGATCTTCTCGACCATCGTCCACGTGTCCGGCTTGCCCGCCTCGCCGACCTTCCACTTGGCGATGGCGCTGTCGAGGAAGAGGCTGGTGTAGGCGTGGCCGGTGTTGTCGAACTGCGTATGCAGTGGGCCAAGTCCGAGCTCAACCTGCGCTTCCATGCAGTCCTCGTAGGCCAGGATCGGCACGCCGAAATCGTCCATCTCGTAGCCGCCCTTGGCGATGGCAGCCTGGATCTTCTCGAAGCTGTAGATCGTGACGTGCGGGTCGAGCTTGCCGGCGACGACGATGTGCTTGCCGTCCGGCGTTACGTCGACACCGTGCGGACTCTTCGGTTCCGGTACCTGGAAAAGGATGCCCTCGGCAACGGCGGTCTTGATGTCAATCAGGGTCATCCCGTGGACGTCTTCGCCCTTGCCCTCCTGGATGAGCCGTTCGGCCGTCTTCCAGTCGATGACGGTCATGTAGTCCATATCGTTCTGCGACGCACCGGCCTCGACCGGCGGCACCGGCGGGCTACCGTCAGCGCGGTTGCCACCGATAGCCATCTCAGTGTTGAGCGAGTTGGAGAACATCCAGCCCTCGCTTGGCCCCTTGCCGCAGTCGGCCAGGTCCTGCCAGTACGGCGGCAGCTCGATCGAGAAGGAAAGATCCGTATCGATCCGGCCCTTCTCGCGGTCGAACTTCCAGAAGGTCATCGCGCCGCGGTACTTCTCCTTGTACTCATCGAGCGGCGCGTACTCCCAGCCCCATGGCGCAGCGTACTGCGAGCCGTCGGTGATGTACTCGGTGTTCGGTGTCACGAACGCGCCACCGTGGTTGCTGATGATGTGTGGGTTCTTGACGATCTGCTTCGTTTCGAAGTCGCGCAGATCGATGACGGCCATACGGGCGTTGGCCTTGTCGTTGATGAACAGCCACTCGCCGTCATATTCGCCGTTCGTCTCGCTCAGACCCGGGTGGTGGGTATCGGCCCAGCCGAGCACCTTGTCGTCGACAGCGCCCTCGGCGAGGATAGCCTTCGTCTCGTCGGAGAAGCCATAGCCCTGCCACGGCTCCGGCGTGAATGTCGCGATCAGCTTCAGCAGTCGCATCGACGGCACGCCGATCACCAGCACCTGGCCGGAGTGCCCACCCGACGCAAAGATCAGGAATTCGTCGTACTGCCCGCCGGGAACGTATGTCTTCACCGCGCGGGTGATGTCGTCCGGCGTGAGCCCACGCGCCTCGGCGATCTCGGCGACCGAGCTGGGTACGCCTGCGCCGGTGTTGCCGCTCGACGGCGTCGGGTCATCATCGTCGCCACCGATCGAGCAGGACGCCAGCAGCGCGCCGCCCGCCGGAGCGAGGATCGCGGCAGCGCCGACACCCTTCAGGACGTTGCGGCGGTTGATCCGAGACCGGTTGAATGGATCTGACATCGAATGTGCCCCCGTTCACTCTCCGTCGCGCCCGCCAGGACTCGTCCACCATCCGGCTCTTGCCGTGCTCGGAGCGTCGCGCGCGACACCTAATTCGGAGCCATACACCTGTCAGTAGCCTAGACAGAACCGCCTCGAACATCCGTGTCGAATGCGATTTTCGTGTTACAACTTCGTGTCAACTCTCTGTGCTACATTCAGCACTCTCGGAAATACGCTGACAATCTCGCATACTGTGACTTTAGTCACAGCGATACTCTTTGAGCCAACGTAGACTTGTCTCGGGTTTGTCGCGGACATCGTGCTTACCGACATCCCCAACACACAACGATGGCGCTCTCGTTCCAGTTCGGGGAGACACTGGAATGAGAACAACGCCCCCCTTCGCAGCGGTAGAGATGGACTCGGGTGCCTCTGTCTCTACCGCTTCGTTTTGCCCCTCATTCACCGAGGCAGCGCAACTCGCAGTATCATCGGCAGCACGACGGACTGGCTGACGGGGTGAGGGGGCATGATGACAACGGCGATCGACGAGCCACAGGCTACGACACTGCCGACCGCCGCGACGATGCTGGAAGGCACGGCATCGATTGCGATCGTCGGCGGTGGGATCGTTGGCCTGGCCGCCGCGCGCGAGATCCTGCGCCGCCGACCAGGGGCATCGCTCGTCCTGCTGGAGAAAGAAGCGAGCATCGGCCAGCATCAGACCGGCCACAACAGCGGCGTTATCCACTCCGGCATCTACTACGCCCCCGGCTCATTGAAGGCGCGCCTCTGCGTGGCCGGCGCGGCGGCGATGATGCGCTACTGCGACGAGAACGAAATCGGCTGGAAGCGTTGCGGCAAGGTCATCGTCGCCACCCGCTCCGAGGAACTGCCCCGCCTGCAGGCGCTGTACGAACGTGGGCAGGAGAACCAGGTCCCCGGCCTGCGCATGATCGAGCCGGACGAGCTTCGCGAGCGCGAGCCGCATGTGCGCGGCGTCCGGGCGCTCTGGTCGCCCAATACCGGCATCGTCGATTACTTGCAGGTGGCCCACTCCTACGCCAACGACATCCGCGAGATGGGCGGCGAGATCCGCACCAGCCACGAGGTGACCGGCATCCGTCGACGCAATGGCCGGACGCTGCTCACCACCAGCGGTGGCGACATCGAGGCGTCGCTCGTCGTGGCCTGCGCCGGGCTCTATTCCGATCGCGTCGCTCAGATGACCGGCAACGACGAGGACCCGCGTATCGTTCCATTCCGCGGCGACTACTACGTCCTGCGGCCGGAGCGTCGCAGCCTCGTGCGCTCGAACATCTACCCGGTGCCGGACCCGCGCTTCCCGTTCCTCGGCGTGCACTTCACGCCGCGGATGAACGGCGATGTCTGGCTCGGGCCGAACGCCGTCCTCGCCTTCGCCCGCGACGGCTATTCGTTCCGCACGGCCCGCGGCAAGGACCTGCTGGAAATGGCGCGCAACCCTGGCTTCCGCGCCTTCGCCCGCAAGAACTGGCGGACCGGCCTGAGCGAGATGGCGCGCGACCTGTCCAAGAAGCGCTTTCTGGAGACGCTGCGCGTCTACATCCCCGAGCTGGAGTCGGAAGACCTGCTGCCGGGCCCGGCCGGCGTGCGTGCCCAGGCGCTCACCCCGCAGGGCACGCTGGTCGATGACTTCGTCTTCGATCGTGCCGAGGGTGTGCTGCACGTCCGCAACGCCCCCTCGCCGGCGGCGACCTCCTCGCTGGAGATCGGCCGCCTGATCGCCGACGAGGTGGAGGCGATGGCCTAGGCGTCGCTCTCGGCGGCTGCCCGAGCCAATGCCAGCACGCGCTCCAGCTCTGGCAGCGCCGCGATGTCCTTCGGGCGGCGGCGCGACATCTTCGACGCGACCAGATCCTCCAGTCCGGCCACGCGCACCGGGATGCCCAGCGCGGATATCGTCGTTGCCCGTGCATCCAGCGCAGCGAAGTCGAAGCGATCGTCCGCGCCGGATGGCCCGTAGGGACGCGGGACGACATCGAGATCACCGAAGCGCGTCTCAAAGAGATGGTCAAGCTGCGCCTCAGTCAGCGGTTCGGGTCGCCAGCGCTCGACCTCCTCGCGCGTATTCCAGTTCGGTATCAATCGCGGTCGCGCGCCGACCTCCTGCAGCACAGCCGCCAGCCGCCGCAAGTTGTCCTCATGGAGCGCGGGGCAGACATCGAGATCACCGGGCGTCAGCTTCGCACCCCAGGCGACAGCGCCGCCCGAGCCGAACACGACAAAGCGCACCTGATGACGATGCAGCACTTCTAATAGAACAGGGATATTCGGCGGCGTGCGGAAATCACTCGGCACTCGCAACTTCCTTTGCGTGCAATCGTTCGCCAAACCAGTCCTCGACGAGCCCCGCAATCTCTTCCGGGCTCGTGCTGCCGTCGATCTCCACGACGCGCAGGCCGAGCGCGGTTGCGCGCTCGCGGATGAAGCGGCTCATCTGCATGTCGCGCTCGATCAGGTTATGGGTCGCGCGCTCGGGGTCGCTCGTCTCATGCCGTGAGCCGGGCTTGCCGCGTGCGGCCACAGCAGCGAGCTTGAACGCCTCGGTCGGCAGCAGGAAGATCGCCTGTCGCGGATCGTCGATCTGCGTCGCCACGCAATCGGGAAAGAAGCCCGGCCCTTCGGCGATAACAGGAGTGCCATTCGGCAGCGCGGCCAGGTCATCGACCGCCATCCAGAACCGCTCGGTCCAGCTGACGATCGTCTCACGCGCCATCACCTCCGGAGGTGCGCCGAGCCAGCGCTCCTCGGTCGTCATCCGATCCGGATGGGCCAGCCAGAGGGCAGGCTGGTAGACAGGATCGGCCTGCGCGAAGTGCCGCATCTCCTGCCGATCGAAGTGGTACATCTGCAGGCCGTGCCGTTCAGCCAGCAGCGTCGCGACCGTCGTCTTGCCTGCATCGGTCGCCCCGCCGATCCAGAGCATATGCTGCAATCGCCGCCCTGCTTGATCACTCGATCGCATAACCCTCCCTCTCGCATTCGTCCAACCACAGGGTCACGACTCTAGCGAGATCACGCCGCCATGTCTTCGGGCCGGAGACACGATGTTTGAAGGTGGGCGGGTCGATATACTTGGTGTATCAGGATGGCTGGCCCTCACCCACGACCCAAAGGGTGCCCCGCCCTCTCCCAATTCTGGGAGAGGGGTGTCGTCGTTATGGCAGATTGGCTGCCGTTTCGGGTGTCCCGTTATCTTATGAAGGAAGCGAGCCAAACTGGCTCGAGGTTGGCTCTGCTCAACAGAACCACGATTCGGTGAGGCGTGGGGGTTGGCCGGGCGGCCGGGTGCGCTTGCGCTCGATAGCGGGCGGGGTCTTGCCGGCCATGGCCCACGAGGCGGCCTTGATCTGCGCGAACGTTTCCTCCGGCTCGCATGACGCCGATTCGGCGGCTTCGACGATCGCGGCGATCTCGCGCTGCAGATCGTCGACGCGTGGGTCGGGGTTCTTCCATGTATAGGTAAACGCGGCGGCGTCAAGCTCGCCGACCCACTCGACTGAATCAGGCTGGTCCAGCAGGGCCGAGCCGGGCGGCACGAGCAGCCGGATCGAGAAGTGAACCGGGTCAACGTTGCTGACTAGCTCATACTCCTCGAAGAACGTCAGCAGCTCCAGGTAGTCATCCAGCGTCGTCCACGGAGTGAACGGCAGCAGCGATGGCCGCATGGTGATACCGGCTGCGTCGAGGATGCCCAGTGCCTCAATGACGTCCGCCTTGGTATGGCCCTTGTCGATCTTCTCCAGCACCAGCTCACTGATCGATTCGAGGGCGGTCAGGACGAAGACGCAGCCGAGCTCCTTGAACTCCGTGAAGTTGTCGCGGTTCTCAAGGATGTGCTCGATGCGCGTCGTCATATCGAAGGTGACGTGCGGGAATTCCTCGTGCATCGCTCGGCAGACGCGCAGCGCGTGGGTCGGGCCATTCAGGAAGTCGGGATCGCCAAAGGTGATGTGCCCGGCGCCCTGCTGCACCTGGCTACGGATGTCGTCCAGCACGACGTTGCGCGGAACAGCGAAGAAGCGACCGCCGTAGATCGGGACGACCGGGCAGTGGCGGCAGGTGTGATGGCAGCCACGGGTGGTTTCGGTATAGCCGGCCGGGATCGCCTGACCGTTCAACAGCAGCCGCGCGTACTTGTCCGGCGACGGCAGCGCATCGCGCACCGGTGTCGCGAACGCGATCCGCTCGATGGCCGGCGCTGCGCGGTAGTCGCGGTTGCTGACGCCGTCCGGCAAGCCGCCGTCGCCGCGCTCGATGGCGCGGACGAGGTCGAGCAATGCGCGCTCCTGCTCGCCGCCGATCACGTAATCACCGCGGCCATCGAGCAGATAATCGGCGTTCATCCAGGCGTAGAGGCCGTAAAAGCAGATGGGCGTATCCGGCTTGCGGGCGCGGATGCGGTCGGCGATCTGGACGCCGAGCCGCAGCGCGGTGTGCATCGGGACGGAGATGGCGACAAAGCCTGCCTGCATGATCTCGTCGTCGTCGAGCGACTCGACCGACGTATCACGCGCGACCGGGTCATACCCCTCGGCGCGCAGCGTTGCCAGCGGGAACGCCAGATTGAGCGGCTGATGGCCAAGCTCGTAGCAGGAGAGCAGGAGGATGCGCCCGCGGTCGCGGAGATCGGACTGTGCTGTGCTGTTGAGAACGGTCTGAGACATCGAGGCCCTCGTGCAGTCTGCCCTGTTCAGGACAGGTATCGTCCAGACAAGGGTACGTCGCATTGCGCGGGGCTGCCACTATGTGGCACGCGCGCCGATGAAACGGTATGCTCCTGCGTTGAGTTCGTGACTTTGAGTCGCAGAACCTGTTCATTATGGTCTGAAGATTGGTATCTTTACGGTTGCAGGATGCCTCGTCGTGTGACGGGCTGAAAGGGAGGCGTTGTTGGCGCGGTACACAGGACCAAAGCATCGGCTTTCTCGCCGCGAGGGAGTGAATCTGACCGGGACGCGATCTGAGTCGCTCCGGCGGCGGCTGAACCGCCCACCGGGAGCGCATGGTGATCGCCCGGTTCGGCGGCGTAGTGAGTATGCAGATCAGCTGCGCGCAAAGCAGCGGCTGAAGAGACGCTTCGGGATGACCGAGACGCAGTTCGCGCGGACCTTCAAGGAGGCCGTGCGCGCAGTTGAGCCGACCGGCGATGCGCTGCTCCGGCTGCTGGAGCGTCGGTTGGATAACGTCGTCTACCGGATGGGCTTCGTCCCGACGATGCCGATGGCGCGCCAGATCGTCAACCATGGCCACGTGCTGGTGAACGGGCGCAAGGTCGACATCCCTTCGTATCGGGTGATGGCTGGTGACAAGATCGAGCTTCGCGAGCGCGCGAAGGAGATCCCGACCGTGATCGAATCGCTGGAAGCGACCGCCGGCCTTGTGCCGTCGTGGCTGACTCGCGAGGCGACCGTCCCGGCCGGCACGATGCTGAACTATCCCGAGCCGTCCGAATTCGACATTCCGGTTGACCTGGAGAAGATCATCGCGTTCTACGCGCGATAGCTCCCACTCGTCGTGGCAGGGGCGCGATACTCGCGCCCTGTGCCCGATAGTGGTGTCGTCTCCCGTCCCGATTGACGATTGCTCCTCCGTCGCGCGCCACTGGTGCCGTGGAGGGGCATATTCGTGTTTCCGGAACATAGGCCCTGGAGCGTTCGGAAAGCCCTGGTGTTGCCCCTGGTCGATATCCTTTGCGGTCGGGGTCTTTACCTCTCATGACTGAACGACTCATCGACCACAGAGGATCATTCAGATTATGAAGCCAATTCGTACATTCTCCGTTGTGCCCGTTCTGCCCGATGCCCTGCATCGGCTTCGTGATATCGCTATGAACATGCGCTGGTCGTGGGATTCGCAGACCCGGGCGCTGTTCGCGCGCCTCGATCCCGATCTCTGGCAACGCACGAACCAGAACCCGGTTCGTCTGCTGGGCTCGATCGATCAGGCGCGTCTCGAAGACGCAGCCAGCGACGAGGGATTCCGCCTGCATCTGGAGCGCGTCGCTGCCGATCTTGATGACTACATGTCGGCGACAAACACGTGGTACACACGGACCTACGGCCCGGCCGCTGGTCCGCAGATCGCCTACTTCTCGCCGGAATTTGGCGTCGCGAACTGCCTCAACATCTTCGCCGGTGGCCTCGGCCTCCTGGCGGGCGATCACCTGAAGTCGGCCAGCGATCTCGGTGTGCCGCTGGTTGGCGTCGGCCTGCTCTACCAGCAGGGCTACTTTCGCCAGACGCTGAACGATGGCGCATGGCAACAGGAGTTCTCGGAGGAGAACGACTTCCCGAACCTGCCGCTCACGCTGATGCGCGACGAATGCAACGAGCCGCTGACCGTACGGGTCCCGCACCCGGGTCGCGAGGTTGCGGCGCAAATCTGGGTGGCGCAGGTCGGTCGCGTCCAGCTCTATCTGCTGGATACGAACATCACCGAGAACCTGCCAGAGGATCGCGGCATCACCGACCAGCTCTATGGCGGCGATCTGGAAATGCGCATTCGCCAGGAGGTCGTGCTCGGCATCGGCGGCTGCCGCGCGCTGGCCGCGCTCGGGTTGCAGCCGTCCGTCTACCACATGAATGAGGGCCACTCGGCGTTCCTCGCGCTGGAGCGCATGCGCGAGCTCATCGGCTCGGCCAACTTGTCGGTCGCCGAAGCCCGCGCGGCGGCATCAGCCGGCATCGTCTTCACGACGCACACGCCAGTACCGGCTGGTCACGACGCGTTCCCGGCAGAACTGATCGACCGCTATCTCACCGCCTACGCGGAGGGCTTTGGCCTCGATCGGGCTGCCCTGTACGAGCTGGGCCGGATCAATCCGACCGACGAGGGCGAGCTGTTCGGCATGACCATCCTCGCGCTGAAGATGGCGGCGCGGACGAACGGCGTCAGCAAGCTGCACGGCGTGGTGTCGCGTGACATGTGGCAGGCGATCTGGCCTGGCGTGCCGGTCGACGAGGTTCCGATTGGTCACATCACCAACGGCGTCCATCTCGACACCTGGGTATCGGACGATCTGGCTGAGAGCTTCGATCGCTACCTCGGCGAACGCTGGCGCTCGGAGCCGACCAGCGAGGAGTTCTGGACGCAGGCGCGACAGATCCCGGCCGAGGAGCTGTGGCGGGTACACGAGCGCCACCGTGAGGCGCTGGTGTTGTTCGCTCGTGCCGCCCTGCGGGCGCAGGTAGAGCAGCGCGGTGCATCGAACGCCGAGATTCAGCTCGCCAACGAGGTGCTCGATCCCGAGATTCTGACCATCGGCTTCGCCCGTCGCTTCGCAACCTACAAGCGCGCGACGCTGCTGCTGCGGGACATTGACCGGCTCATCTCGCTGGTCAGCAGCACCGAGCGGCCGATCCAGATCATCTTCGCCGGCAAGGCGCACCCGCGTGACGACGCCGGCAAGGAGCTGATCCGACAGGTCGTCATCGCCAGCCGACGGCCGGAGCTGCGCCACCGCGTTATCTTCCTTGAGGACTACGACATCAACATCGCTCGCCACCTCGTTCAGGGTGTCGATGTCTGGTTGAACAATCCACGGCGTCCGATGGAAGCGAGCGGTACGAGCGGGATGAAGGCGGCGGCGAATGCCGTTCTCAACTTCAGCACGCTCGATGGCTGGTGGGACGAAGCCTGGCGCGATCACACCGGGCCGGCCGGACCGGCCGGCTGGGCGATCGGTCATGGTGAGACGTACGCCGATTGGGAGCAGCAGGATCAGGTTGAGGCGCAGGATATCTACGATGTGCTGGAGCAGGACATCATCCCGGCGTTCTACGACCGTGGCCCGGATGGCCTGCCCCGGCGCTGGATCTCGCGCATGGTCGCGGCGTTGGAGAGCCTCAGCCCGTTCGTCAGCGGCTTGCGCATGGTGTGCGACTACGTCGAGCAGATCTATGTGCCGACGATCGAGCTGGCGGAAGAACTTGCTACCGATGACATGGCCGGCGCGCGCGAGCTCGCCGCCTGGCGAAAGCGCGTCGAGGCCGGCTGGCCGACGGTTCGTGTCGCCGCCGTCGATGGCGATGCGCGTGACACGATCGACGTCGGCGGGTCATTGCACGCTCGCGCCTTGGTAGAGCTTGGTGACCTCGATCCGGCGGACGTCATCGTCGAACTCTACGTTGGCCGCGTGAATGCAGCCGGCGAGATCGTTCGCGCCGACGCCCTGCCGATGGCGCTCGAGGATGGCGTGGCGACGGATTCCGGCCGCGTCTACGCGCTGGATGCGCCGCCGCTGCGGATCAGCGGCGCATATGGCTATACGGTGCGAGTCCGACCGGCGCACGCGCTCCTCGGCGCGCCGATGCTGCCGGGGCTGATCACCTGGGCGGACGGCGCAAGCCCGGAGTAGATCCGGCGCAGCCGCATGACATACTTTGATCGATAGTTGGCTCATGGTTGCGGTAGGGAGAACGGAACACGCATGGCAGGAACGGCGAATCTCGGGTACCCACGCATCGGCAGACATCGCGAGCTGAAGCGTGCGATCGAGCGTTACTGGGGTGGCAAGAGCGACGAGGCCGAGGTCCGCGAGGTCGCGGCCGGCATCCGCAAGACCGCCTGGCAGACGCAGCTCGACGCAGGCATCGATCGGATTCCCTGCAACGACTTCACCTTCTACGATCACATGCTCGATCTGGCGTGTGTCCTGGGAATGGTCCCGGAGCGCTTCGATCATGTCGCCGGGGAGCCCGTATCGCTGGCAACCTACTCGGCGATGGCACGCGGCGCTGACGAAGCACCGGCGCTCGAAATGACCAAGTGGTTCGACACGAACTACCACTACCTGGTGCCCGAGTTCAACGGCCCGGCTCCGCAGCGCACCGGCAACGCGCCAGTCGATGCCTTCCGCGAAGCGCAGGGCGTCGTTGGCGATAAGGCCACGCCGGTGCTGGTCGGACCGATCACCTTTACGCTGCTGGGCAAGCACCATCAGCGCTCGATCGCCGAGCACGTCCGTGATCTGCTGCCGCTCTATCAGGAGCTACTGGCCGACCTGGCTGCGGCCGGCGCTACCTGGGTGCAGCTCGACGAGCCGTGCCTCGTCCAGGATCGCAGTGCCGATGAGCTGGCGCTCTACACCGAGGTCTACGGCGCACTCGCTGCGGCGAGCGACCGGCCGAAGATCATGCTGCAGACCTACTTCGGCTCCCTCGGCTCGGCCTGGGAGACCGTCATGGCGCTGCCGGTCGAGGGCATTGGCCTTGACTTCGTCCGCACGCCCGGTAACCTCGCCGACCTGATGGCCAAGGGCTTCCCGCCCGACAAGGTTCTCGGCGCTGGTGTCGTCAATGGCCGTGGTGTCTGGCGCACCGACCTCGCTGCCACGCTCGGCACGCTGGAGCAGATCGCCGAGCGCGTCGGTGGCGCGGACAACATCGTTGTCTCGCCGTCCTGCTCGCTCCTGTTCCTGCCGCACGACGTCCGGCTGGAGACGGGCCACGCAGCCGACGTGCTTGCCGACCTGGCATTCGCTGACCAGCGGCTGGACGAGGTCGCCACGCTCGGGCGCGGGCTCACCGAGGGACGCGACGCGATTGCGGCGCAGCTCGATGCCGACAAGGCGCGCCTCGCCGCTCGCAGCGAATCGTCGGCCCACCACACCGGCACGCAGGAGCGCCTGCGCGCGCTGACCGACGCTGATTTCCAGCGCGATGCACCATTCAGCGACCGCATCCGCCAGCAGCAGGAGCGTCTGAACCTGCCGGCCTACCCGACGACGACGATCGGCTCCTTCCCGCAGTCCGGCGAGGTGCGCTCGATGCGCGCCCGGCTGCGCTCCGGCAAGATCACGGCCGATGAATATGACGCGTGGGTCAAGTCGCGCATGGACGAGCTGATCCAGCAGCAGGAGGAGATCGGGCTCGACGTGCTGGTGCACGGTGAGTTCGAGCGCACCGACATGGTCGAGTACTTCGCCGAGCAGCTCGGCGGGTTCATCGCGACCGAGCACGGCTGGGTGCAGTCCTACGGCTCGCGCTGCGTCCGCCCACCGATCATCGTCGGCGACGTGCATCGCCCGCACCCGATGACCGTCGCGGTCAGCAGCTACGCGCAATCACGCACGAAGCGCCCGATGAAGGGCATGCTCACCGGCCCGGTCACGATCCTGAACTGGTCGTTTGTCCGCGAGGACCTGCCACGCCACGAGGTTGCCAACCAGATCGCCCTGGCGCTGCGCGACGAGGTCGTTGACCTTGAAGCTGCCGGTATCGGTATCGTCCAGATCGACGAGCCTGCCCTGCGCGAGGGTCTGCCCCTGCGGCGCGCCGAGTGGCAGGAGTACCTCGACTGGGCAGTCAAGGCGTTCCGCCTGTCGGCCAGCGGTGTGCAGGCCGGCACGCAGATCCACACGCACATGTGCTACTCCGAGTTTAACGACATCATCGACGCCATCTCGGCAATGGACGCTGATGTCATCTCAATCGAGAACTCGCGCTCGAACGAGGAGCTGCTGGCAGCGTTCACCAACAACAAGTACGAGCGGGAGATCGGCCCGGGCGTGTACGATGTGCACTCACCGCAGGTTCCGGAGACTGACGAGATCGTTGAGCGGCTGCGCAACGCGACCCGCGTTCTCGGCGCAGAGCATCTGTGGGTCAACCCGGACTGCGGCCTGAAGACGCGCGGCGACGCTGAAGTCTGGCCGAGCCTGACCAACATGGTCGAAGCGGCCAAGGCGCTGCGCAGCGCGCAGTCGTAACAGACGAACCGGAAGACAACGCGATCGCAACGGCCCCAGCAGCGTATGCTGGGGCCGTTGCGGACAATCCAGCACACGAGGAGGCGCAGATGACCGAGCACGATCACGCGGAATCTGGAGCGCGCATCGTTCGTCTACTCGCGATCGCCCGCGGCCTTGAGGATGAGGGACAGTACAACGTCGCCCGGCTGTTCCGCGCTACCGCCTGGGGCGAGGGCGTTCGCGCGACCGTCGATCGTCCGCGCCTCTCGACCGATCTGCTCGATCAGATGGACGCCGCGATCACTGACCTCCGCGATTCTGGCCGCGCTGACGTTGCCGAGGCGATGACCGAAGCGCTCGCAGCGGTCCGCGATGGTGGCATTCCGACGCTCGAAACGACACCACTGACCTTCACCTGCCGCTCCTGTGGCGAGGTCATCCTCAACGAAGCGCCGGTCGTCTGCCCAATCTGTCGTGCGCGCCGCCTGACCTTCGAGCCAACGGCGACTGTCTGGTATTCCGCACCGATGACACCGGCCGAGATCCTCGGCGCGATGGAGGCGAACGTCGAAGATATCCAGGCGATGACCGATGGCGTTCGTGAGTCCCGCGCCGACGAGGGTGCCTGGCCAGCCCGGGCGATCCTCGAGCATTTGCTCGGCTGCGAGCGCGTCCTCGTCGGTCGCGCGTTGCGCATGCTGGAGGAGGACGAGCCGCAGTTCGTGCCGGTCGATCCGAACGATATCGGCGTTGATGAGGGGGACGGGGCGGTTATCCCCGTCGCCGCGCTGGTCGAAGACCTGCTACAGGAGCGGCTGGCGACGGTTGCGCAGTTCGCCGAGATCGCGCCGGCCGAGTGGCTGCGCGCGGGAACACACCCGGAGTTCGGCCGCATGACCGTTACCCAGCAGCTCGCCTACCTGGTGCGCCACGAGCAGTGGCACCTGGCCGAGCTTGAGGCGCGCTGCCGCGAGGCGCGCCAGCCCTAGCCGGAACACCTCGCGACAGCTAGCGTGCGTCACGACTCCCTGTGCTTCTCGTGGCCGGGGAAGTCGTCGTTGGCGTCCGGACTGTCCGCGCCCGGCGCGAACTGCCCGAGCACACCGCCACTTGAGCCGGCTGTCGAGCCGGTGTTGCCCTCGTAGCCGCTGCCGGGCGAGATGCCGGTGGACGTGCCGGAGCTGGTCGCAACCCCTGCGCCCGATCCGGTGCTGGAGTCGAGGTATGGATGATGCCCGGTTGAGGCGTGATCCGAGCCGGTGTACTCCAGCCCACCGTGGATCACGTCGTGGGCCAGCTGAGCCTGCTTGCCGGCATTGACGCTCAGAAGAATCTGGCTGGCGGCGACTTCCGGCTGAAAGCCGCGCCGGTGACCCAGCTCCTTCACCTTTTCGTGCCCCTTCAGCCGATCAATGAAATCGCCGATCGCCTCGCGCGCCTGCTCGAAGAACCCTTCGTGACTCAGGTCCTCGGTCTGATCCTCAATGGCCTTGAGCGCTACGTCATCGTCGCTGGCGAGGCGGATCTGCTCGGCAGTGAACCCGGCAGCCCGCAGCCCCTGGATCGCGCGGACAACATCTTCGGGATTCGAGAATGCCTGCACCACTACACCGGGAGTCGTGTTCGCATCATCAGGTACCATCGTTGGCCTCCATCGTCGCATTGGCGATCTCGACAGGTATGTCTCTGCTATCGGGGCATGTGAGCGGCAAGTATCCCGCGAATTGCGCAGGAGAGCAATGCCGAATGTTGTCACGAACCGCTCGGGTCAATCGACGAGACATCGATGAGAATCCCGCGATCGCGCGTGACGCGCAGCGTGCCCTCAACCCTGACTTCCTGATCGACCAGCTCATCGAGCGTCGTCTGCAGGATGCCACGCAAGCCGACGCGATTCTGGGCGGCATCCTCGATGGCGTAATGCTGCATCGGCGTGCCAACGAGGAAGACGCGCACCGTGCCGGTTGTGGAGACGTGCTCGTTCGCGTGCTCCTCAGGCCGCAGCCACAGTTCGTGAATCGACACGTTGGATGCAGCGCCGCGGCCCCAGCCCCAGACGATCAACGCCAGCCCGACGACAACGATCACCACGAACCCCGCGACGACAACGCGACGGCCCGGGTCGGTGCTTCCGACCTGCTGCGGTTCCATCATCGATCGCCGGCGGCGTCTGCTCGCCATTCGTCGCGCAGGATGGCATAGAGCTTCATATCCCGGAATCGGCCCTTGGAGTACACATGCCCTCGCAGCACGCCGTCGAGCTGCATACCGACCTTCTGCATCACCCGCTCCGAACCGACGTTCTCCGGCTCGCAACGCGCCTCGACCCGGTGGAGCTCCAGATCATCGAACGCATAGGCGAGAACAGCGCGGGTCGCCTCGGTCGCCAGCCCCTGGCCCCACAGTGGGCGGCCAAGCCAGTAGCCGACCTCGCCGCGCAGATGCGGCCAGACGACGGAGAGCTGGATCGCGCCAATGATGCTGTCGCTCTCACGCGGGACCATTGCCCACGGTGCGCCCAGCTTCTCGTCCTCCATCATCCTGGCCCAGTCGAGAAAGCGATGGGTGTCGGCGAGCGACTCGTGCGGCGACCAGCTCGTCATCCGCGCCACCTCGGGATCGCTGCAATAGCGGAAGATGTCCTCCGCATCGTCACGCCGAAACCGGCGCAGCAGCAGCCGTTCGGTCGTGATCTCGGGCGTGTCCAGCGGTCGTTCTTCACGCATAGCAGGCTCCTCGCATCGCCCTATTGTGTCACGCGGGGAAACTCGTCGATGCTACGTCGCCGCTTGCGACTGGAACGTGGAGAGATAGCGGCGGCTATGCGAAGTGTCTCCTACGGGAACGATCGTTAATGTCAGATCGATCGAACATCCGCTACCACGCACGCGAGTTGCTGTAACACGCGCGCAATCGCCTCGCTTAGAAAGACAAAGATCGTGTAACATGTACATATGTCTTCAGTGTGGTAGTAGTCTCTTTCCAGACGGGCGAGGTACGCCATCAAGGCTACAGGCGATGGCGTAAAGGAGGGTGTGATCGGTGAACCAGACTCCCACCACGTTCTATGCACATTCCCGAAATCGCACAGGTAAGCGCCATCTGCTCATGGCGCATCTGACAGCAGTTGCGGACCTAGCCAAGACATTCGCGGCAGCTTTCGACGCTACTGATATGGGGTGGTGGGCTGGTGTCTGGCACGATCTGGGTAAGTTCCATCCCGAATTTCAGCAGTATCTGCGGAATGCCGAGAGCGACCCAGAAACCCATCGTCGTGGACCTGACCACAAAGCAGCCGGCGCAAGCGTCGCGGCAGAGTTCGCACCGCCACTCACGCAGCTGATCGTCGGACATCACGGTGGCCTTCGAAACCAGCAAGAAGAGTTACGCCCGTGGCTCAACGAGCGGCTGTCAGAGCCGCGGGTTGCCGAGGCATTGGCAATTGCCCAGCAATCCGTCAACGACCTCATCCCATCTGCGCCGTTGCAGCCACCGCATTGGGCTCGGCCTCCGCATTCGATGGAATTCTTTCTTCGAATGCTGTTCTCAGCACTCGTCGACGCGGATTTCCTCGACACCGAGGCGCACTTTGATTTCGACCGTCAAGGGTTGCGAAACCCTGAGTTGCCATCAATCGCTGAATTATCGCGAGAACTTGAGGAAAATCAGTCTCAATTGTCAGGGCATGGTAGCGGCATCGTGGCCGAGGTTCGGCATGCGATCTATCAGGACTGCCTTCGAGCGGCGACTGAGCGCACAGGATTCTTTCGGCTGACGGCTCCAACCGGTGGTGGTAAGACGCGATCCAGCCTTGCGTTTGCTCTGCGTCATGCCGTTCACAATGACCTTAGTCGCGTGATTGTTGCTATTCCGTATACGTCGATTACCGATCAGACTGCTACTACCTATCGCTCAATCTTCTCGTCGCCCCACGCGATTCTCGAGCACCACAGTGCGATCCGGCGTGAAGAGCGTGATGACGACATTGATCACGAGTGGGCGCGCCTCGCATCCGAGAACTGGGATGCGCCAATTGTCGTAACGACGACAGTTCAACTTTTTGAGAGTTTGCTTGGCAGGTCGACCTCAGCCTGCCGGAAGCTGCACAACATTACTGGAAGTGTGATCATCCTCGATGAGGCACAAGCGCTGCCTGAGCGACTTCTTGCCCCGATTCTTGATGTCCTTCGTGAGCTCGTTGCCAACTATCGTGTGACAGTTGTGATCAGCACCGCGACCCAGCCTGCGATCGACGAGAACGAGAATTTTCGTGGGCTACCCGGCATTCGCGAAATCGTTAATTCACCAGAGACGCATTTCGAGCGGCTCAAGCGCGTGGCCTATGACTGGGTTGGTGCCGGTGACACCACGTGGGAGCGGAGTCGTGTCGCCGAGGAAATGAAGACGAACGACCAGTCGCTCGCGATACTGAACACCAAGGCTGATGCACTGGCACTGCTTGATGCACTGGATGATCCTGACGCTCTGCACTTGTCTACGCTGCTGTGCGGTGCCCACCGACGTGATGTGCTCGACACAGTTCACCAACGGTTACGAGACGGCTTACCGTGCCGAGTCGTTGCGACTCAGGTCGTTGAAGCGGGGGTCGATCTCGATTTCCCATTGGTGCTACGCGCAATAGGACCGCTCGACCGGATCGTACAGGCGGCCGGCCGGTGCAATCGCGAGGGGAAGTTGGACAGCGGTCGCGTGGTCGTCTTTCAGCCAGCGCAGGGACGACAGCCGCGAGGCGCGTATCAAACCGGATCAGATATTGCCCTTGGGTTGCTATCCAGCCCTGATTTTGACTTCCACGATCCTGCTTCCTATCGGCGCTATTTCGCAGCGCTTTATGGACACGTATCACTCGATAGCCGGGAAATACAGAAGGCGCGAGCACGACTGGAGTATCGGGCCGTCGCTGAGAAGTTCCGGCTCATTGACGACAACACGACTTCGGTATTGGTCCGGTACCGGACGACATTGCCGAATGGAGAGGAGGTAGACGACGCGATCGCCCGCCTGCGCAATCGGCGTGGAAATCCACGGCTGATCTGGCGTGCGTTACAGCCGTTGATCGTCAGCGTCCGATTGAACGCGTTAGCGGGTTATGTACGCGACGGATTGGCTGTTGAGATCGTAGCCGGTCTTTGGGAATGGACGGGCGACTACGATCGTGTTCGCGGCCTTGTCGGCGATCGCCGCGATCCAGAGGCACTCGTGATTTGAACGAAGGGTGGCAGACAACTCATGGCCGAACACATCCTTCTTGAAGTGAAAGTATGGGGAGACTTCGCATGTTTCACACGGCCCGAGATGAAGGCAGAGCGCGTGAGCTACCCGATGATGACGCCCTCGGCCGCGCGCGGTGTGCTGGAGTCGATCTTCTGGAAGCCTGAGTTCACCTGGATCGTGCGAGAGATCTGGGTTCTGCAGCCAATCAGCTACACGTCGATCCTGCGCAATGAAATCTCGACCCGGCAGTCCTACCGCACTGCTACCAAGTGGGCCAAAACCGGAGGGGGCGGATACGATGCGCCGGATCCGAAACATCGAATGCAGCGCCACACGCTGGCGCTGCGCGACGTTGGCTATGTCATCCGCGCAGATATGCAGCTTCGCGCTGATGTCACCGACAACATCGCCAAGTATCGGGACCAGTTCCGCCGTCGGGTCAGTCGTGGCCAGTGTTTCAGCCAGCCATACCTTGGCTGTCGCGAATTCACGGCGTGGTTCGGACCACTTACTGGTGACGAGCAACCACTACCCCTGTCGGACGAATTCGGTACGATGCTCCATGGCATCGCCTACGACTCGACAACCCAAGGGTCTGGTGTGCCGCTTTTCTTCAGCGCCCGGCTCGATCATGGCGTCCTGCGAGTACCGTCATTGATCGAGGTGGAGTGATGCTGCTGCAGGCGCTCAGGGAGTATTCATTCCGGATCAAAGATCTGGGTCCATCGATGTACAAGCTCACACCGATTCGCTACGAGGTGCAGCTTGATGTCGAAGGGAATCCGATCGGCCTTGTCGCCATGTCCGGGAGCGAACGCAACGCTGATCGTGGGCTGCCTCTATTTGCACCGTCGATCGTGCGATCAAGTGGCATCACGCCGCTCCTGCTGACAGATCGTATAGATTATGCGCTCGGTTGGGGTGAGGGGCGACGTGTCGCTCAAGCGCACCAAGCCTTCATTGACTTGGTCAATGACTGTGTTGTCGCTACTGATAACAACGATGTTCGGGCGGTGGCTACCTATCTGGCTCTACCGCCTGAATCCCGCATCCCAATGCCGGACGTCGCCGAATCGCAAGCCTACGTCACGTTCAGCGTCGCCGGTCGGCGGCCAATCGATGCACAGGTAGTCCGCGACTTTTGGGCTGTGCGAGCGATCCGAACAATTATGGCGAACGATAGCGAAGATATGCAGTGCATCGTCTGCGACGAGCAGCGCCCACCAGTACGACTCTTACCATTCATGATTATGGGGCTTAAACCCGTCGGCGGACAATCAAGTGGTACAGCGCTCATCTCGGCGAATTCCGATGTCTCCGAATCGTATGGTCTTGAGAACAATCTGATCGCGCCGACATGCAGCGAGTGTGCCGAGCGAGTCACCAAGGCGCTCAACACCCTGATTGAAGATGAGTCTTCGCGTCTCTATCTCGGTCGCGTGCTCTATGTGTACTGGACGCGCGAGCCGACCGACTTCGCCTGGGAAACACTCCTAATCGGTGCCGATAGTGGGCAAGTCAGGGCGCTCCTGACCGCAGCACAGCGTGGGCGGATCGGCGCAACAGTGCTCGACTCAACCTCGTTTTACTGCGTAGCGCTTTCCGGGAGTGTTGGTCGCGTCGTTGTACGTGACTGGATCGACATAACTGTCTCCGAAGCGCGGCAAAATCTCGCGCGCTACTTCATGCTCCAGCGTCTGATCGACGCGCGATCGGGCGAGCAGCGCTTCCTTGGCATTCGGTCATTGACCAATGCCACCGTTCGGGAAGGGGGCAAGGAGGGCCCGCTGCCGGATGTCGGTCAAGCGTTGATGCGTGTCGCTCTGCGGGGTGGAGCGCTCCCGATCACACTCGTCGCGCTAGTCATGCGGCGGGTGCGGGCTGAGCAGGGCGTGACCTATCCACAAGCCGCGTTGATCAAGATGGTCCTGGCGTCACAGGAGTCGGAAGGATGGGAGACCTACATGGTGGGACTGGACGAGAGCAACCGAGATCCTGCGTATCTCTGCGGTCGGCTCTTAGCAGTGCTCGACGCAATACAGCGAGCGGCGCTCGGCCAACGCAATGCGACGATCATCGATCGCTTCTTCGGTTCTGCGTCGACCGCGCCGTTGTCGGTATTCGGCCGCTTGACCCGAGGCGCTCAGCCGCACCTTGCGCGCTTGCGCCGTGATCGACCCGGAACGTACATCGCTCTCGATCGGCAGCTGACGGAGATCACTGCGGCGATAGACGCGTTCCCACGAACATTGTCGCTACGCCAGCAGGGTATGTTCGTCCTGGGTTACTACCATCAGAAGGCCGCCGATACGGAAGCGTGGAACCAGCGCACGGCCGCACGACGCGCGGCACACGCAAACCCGTCTCCTGAAATCGAAGATGAGACCACTGCAGAAGAAAACGAAGGGTAGAGAACCGCCATGACTGCGACAACGACAGCCGCACACCTCGATCCGACTCGTCGCCACGATTTCGTCTTGCTGTTTGACGTCACTGACGGTAACCCGAATGGCGACCCTGATGCGGGAAACCTTCCGCGCATCGATCCTGAGACGATGCAGGGTCTCGTTACGGACGTTGCGATCAAGCGCAAGGTTCGTGACTGGATCGACCTCGCACGTGGACATGAGGATCGTTTCAAGATCTACGTCCAGAACCAGGGGATCGCGCTGAACGATCAGCACCAGCGCGCATATACGTCGCTCGGAATCAAGTCCACTGGCAGCAAGCAGAAGCGCGAGGATGTTGACCAGACGCGCCAATGGATGTGCGAAAACTTTTACGACATTCGCGCCTTTGGAGCAGTGATGACGACAAACGTCAATGCTGGCCAGGTTCGCGGCCCGATTCAGTTGACGTTTGCACGCTCGATCAATCCAGTCATGCCACTTGATATCTCGATCACGCGGGTGGCTGTCACCAAGCCTGAAGACGCGAAGATCGTTAGCACGGAAGGTGATGAATCAACCGGCAAGACAACCGAAATGGGCCGGAAGGCGCTCATCCCCTATGGTCTGTACCGTACCTACGGCTTCTTCGTCCCGAGCTTTGCGCAGAAGACCGGCTTCGACAGCGATGATCTGGCGCTCTTCTGGCAGGCGTTGGTGATGATGTGGGATATCGACCGCTCGGCGTCGCGAGGCCTCAGTGCCTGTCGGGGACTGTACGTCTTCAGCCACGAGAGCGCGCTGGGAAATGCCCCAGCCCACAAGTTGCTGGAGCGCGTCAGCATCGAGTGCGATCCAGCGGTCGAGGCGCCACGCGGATTTTCTGACTATCGCGTTCAGATCGACGAGATGGATCTCCCAGACGGAATAACGGTGACGCGACTTACAGAGGGGTAGCTTCTGATGGAAGACACGTCTGGTGTTGCGCCGCATGGGGTGCCTCTGGAGCCAGTGATGATCTCGGCGCTGGAGCACTACAGCTACTGCCCGCGGCAGTGCGCACTCATCCATCTGGAACAGACATTCACTGAGAACGTCTATACGAGTCGCACTCAGCCTTAGGGTTGAGTGAGGATTGAAACATCCTGTTGCCTCGGGCAGGGATGTCGGTGGCGGGTCGCACTCAGCCTTAGGGTTGAGTGAGGATTGAAACAAGATCGTCAAGGTGATTGACGGCGATGACGAGAGTCGCACTCAGCCTTAGGGTTGAGTGAGGATTGAAACATCCGTGTGCTGCGTGACAAGGCCGCGCCGGGCGGTCGCACTCAGCCTTAGGGTTGAGTGAGGATTGAAACCCTGATGTCCGCCTCGGGAGGCTCCATCCTCGCGTGTCGCACTCAGCCTTAGGGTTGAGTGAGGATTGAAACATCGAGGATCTCAGCCCAGCGCGCCTGCGGATCCTGGTCGCACTCAGCCTTAGGGTTGAGTGAGGATTGAAACAGCGAATCCGGCGATGCCCGTTGTTGGGTCGTACGTCGCACTCAGCCTTAGGGTTGAGTGAGGATTGAAACAGTTTGGCGCGGGCGACAAGAGCATCGTGGGATCGTCGCACTCAGCCTTAGGGTTGAGTGAGGATTGAAACCCGGACTGGGAGAACGTCGAGGCATGGAATCCGGAAGTCGCACTCAGCCTTAGGGTTGAGTGAGGATTGAAACACCGCCGACTCACCGATCCACGACGAACCCAGCATGTCGCACTCAGCCTTAGGGTTGAGTGAGGATTGAAACCCGCACCCGCGCATCCACGCATTTCAGGCTCCCGAACGTCGCACTCAGCCTTAGGGTTGAGTGAGGATTGAAACCTGAGAGCACGCGGCTACGGGCGCGCGATGCCGGGCTGTCGCACTCAGCCTTAGGGTTGAGTGAGGATTGAAACCCCGGCGTAGTCCTCGATGGTGTACGTTGTGCGGGAGTCGCACTCAGCCTTAGGGTTGAGTGAGGATTGAAACCGTACACGAAGGTGGATGGAACGATCTCATCCGATACGTCGCACTCAGCCTTAGGGTTGAGTGAGGATTGAAACATCTGTGCCGGGCAAGCGATAGATGTATCCGTGGAGTCGCACTCAGCCTTAGGGTTGAGTGAGGATTGAAACGTCCTGCAATACCCGCATCATCGAGGCGTGGCCGGTCGCACTCAGCCTTAGGGTTGAGTGAGGATTGAAACCTTATCCCACTGCTTCCACTGCCACGTCAGATAGGTCGCACTCAGCCTTAGGGTTGAGTGAGGATTGAAACCGGACGACCCAGGTATCTGGGCTACCGGCGATCGGCTGTCGCACTCAGCCTTAGGGTTGAGTGAGGATTGAAACCGAACCTCAAGGACGGTGAGCTGTACTCGGTCAAGGTGTCGCACTCAGCCTTAGGGTTGAGTGAGGATTGAAACTTATCACTTACTACGGCTCGACATCCCTCTATCGTGATGTCGCACTCAGCCTTAGGGTTGAGTGAGGATTGAAACTTTGTATCGTCGACGCAGTGACTAGGCACGAGCCTGTCGCACTCAGCCTTAGGGTTGAGTGAGGATTGAAATTCTGAGCCACCACAGTCCGACGCCAGCCGTGGCGGGTCGCACTCAGCTTCAATTTCGGTCGCGGGTAGACACCGCCTCCCGGCTAATGAATGATTGCGGCAGTATTGCATCGGGAAGGGATAGGCCATGGCGACGACCACGGGCGCGGACCAATCCGGCCGTACTCGCACCACGCCGATGCGCGACTCACTGGTTGGCCTGCGTTGGGGCAATCTCATTGTCGGGCTGATTCACCTTGCCCAGGCGATCGCGATCTTCATCCTCAGCAACGACTTCACCCTGCCGATCACCGCCCGCTTTCTGGCCGGCCCGCCGGGGACGGATTTCTCTGCGCCGGAGACGATCTGGGACGTGCGAATCGGGCTATTCGTCGGGGTCTTCCTGCTGCTGGCGGCGATCGACCACCTGCTGATGGCCGCGCCGGGGATCTGGCCCTGGTATCGCGAGAACCTGCGTCGCGAGATCAACTACGCGCGATGGTGGGAGTACTCGATCAGCGCCTCGGTCATGATCGTGCTGATCGCGCTCGTCTGCGGCGTCAGCGACATCGGCGCGGTGATCGCCATCTTCGGTGCCAACGCGGCAATGATCTTCTTCGGCATGGTCATGGAGATCTTCAACCGCGACCGCGACCGGGTCAACTGGACGCCGTTCTGGTTCGGCTGCGTGGCCGGTGCGGTGCCGTGGGTCGTAATCGCCTACCAGGTCATCGGCGCCGAGAACCGCGCGGTGGACGGCGGCATCCCCACGTTTGTCTACGGCATCATCGTCTCGCTTTTCGTGCTCTTTAACAGCTTCGCGATCAACATGGCCCTGCAGTACCGCAAAGTCGGCCGCTGGCGCGACTACCTGTTCGGCGAGAAGGCCTACATCGTCCTCAGCCTCACTGCCAAGACACTCCTCGCTTGGCAGATCTTCGCCAACACGCTGATTGGCTGAGTCACTCATGCTCGCTACGACCCCGCCAGACGCTGCCGATCGAGGCGGGCACGGACAACGAGCAGCAGCACCAGCAGCGGGACCGTCGCGGCGAGGGCGACGTAGAGCGGAAGCTCGGGACCAAGCTCGTAGAGCGCGCCAGCGATGAACGGCGCGATGGCGAATCCGGCCCCGCCCAGGATCTCGGCCAGCGCGAATGTGCGCGAACGCAGCCTGCTGGGTGTGACTTCGCCCAGCGCTGCGTACATCGTGCTCCAGGCGACCAGATACGCGCCGCGCGTGAGGTAGCCAAGCGCGAACCAGCTCGTGCCGGTGCCGCCAATAAAGAACATCATGGCGATCGCGCACATCGAGACCGTCAGCAGCAGCGCGTTCAGCGGGCGACCAAAGATGCCGACCTTGGCGATCACCAGCCCGAGGATGACGCTGCCGAGCGCCGACACCGAGCCGAAGCGCCCAATCGTGCCGAAGCTGATGCCGTGGACGTCGCGCAGGAAGTTCGGCACCAGCGTGAAGCCGGTCGTCAGCACCAGCAACAGGAGCAGGAAGGTGACCGTCAGGATCGCCACTGGCCGATAGGCGAACGCCTGCCGATAGCTCCCCGACGACTGCGTCTCATCGCTCGACTCCACTGGCCGCAGACGCGTGAAGCAGAGGACGGCCGCGAGCTGCGCCAGCGCACCAACGAAAAAGATCGACCGCAGGCTGACCGTATCGGCCAGCAGACCGCCGAGGCTTGGCGACAGCAGCGTCGCGACGCTCGGCCCGACAGTGAAGACGAGCGTGAATGCGCGCGTGCGAGAGCGGTCGTCCGACGAATCGGCGAGGACCTTTGAGATGGCGGGGAAGGCGATGTTGCCGGCCGCGATCAGGACAATCACCGGCAGCAGGTGCCACCACTCCTGCGCCAGCCCGTAGGCGGCAATGCCGAGGACTGACAACGACCGCGCGCCGACGATCAGCTTGCGCGGCGACATCCGGTCGGCGAGCATACCGGCTGGCGCGAGGAAGACGAGCCGCACCAGCCCCTGCAGCCCGATGACCAATCCGACGACTGCCGGACTGGCGCCGAGTGACTCGATATAGAGCGGCAGCAACGTCTGATAGAAGCCGAAGGAGAGCTCGTTGAACAGCATGCCCCAGAAGAGGCTCTGGTTGTTGTGACCCAGTCCGAGGTCGTTGCCGATGCCGGGGATGCGGCGCAAGAAACCGCCCCTGCGCCGGGACGATGCCGGCTCTGTCTCTACCTGATCGATGCTCGACACCGATTGCTCCGCCTGACTCCGGTACGCCAACGCCCGGCGCCATTGGCCGGGCGAGCGCGATAGTATAGCCCCGCGACGACCCGCGCTGCAGCAACTGACGAAAGGATCACCTGAGATGCCGGACCGACTGATTGACCTCTCCAGCGACACCGCCACGCGACCCTCCGCCGAGATGCGGAAATTCATGGCCGACGCCGAAGTTGGCGACGAACAGAACCGCGAGGACCCCACCGTCAATCTGCTGCAGGACATGGTCGCCGAGCTGCTCGGCAAGGAGGAGGCGCTGTTCGTCCCCTCCGGCACGATGTGCAACGCCATCGCGATTACGCTCCACACCCGCCCCGGCGACGAGATCATCCTCGACCGCCACGCTCACCCGTATTCATCCGAGGGTGGCGGCCCGGCCGCGCTTGCCGGCGTCTCCTTCGCACTGCTCGATGGTGAGCGCGGCGTCTTCACCCCCGAACAGGTGCGCGATGCCATTCGCGACAGCGGCCCGCACTCACCCCGCTCGCGGCTGCTCTCGATCGAGAACACAACCAACTATGGCACTGGCAAGGCGTGGCCACTGGAGTCGGTGCGTGCCGTCGCCGATGTCGCGCGCGAGCACGGTCTGCGCGTCCATATGGACGGCGCGCGGCTGCTGAACGCCGTCGTGGCTGCCAACATCCCCGCCCGCGACTACGCCGAGTTGGTCGACACGACCTGGATCGACCTGTCGAAGGGGCTCGGTGCGCCGGTTGGCGCGGTGCTGGCGGGCTCTCACAAGGACATGGCCGAGGCGCGCCGGTTGAAGCACCGCTTCGGTGGCGCGATGCGACAGGCCGGCATCATCGCGGCAGGCGGCGTCTACGCACTGCGTTACAACGTCGAGCGGCTGGCCGACGACCACGCGAACGCCCGTCTGCTCGCCGAGGGGCTGGCCGACATCCCCGGCATCCGCTGCACGCCCAGCGACATCGACACGAACATCGTCCACTTTGATGTCGGCGAGACGGGCCGCACTGGCGGCGAAGTTAATGCCGCCATCACCGAGCGCGGCGTCCGGATGGGTGGCGGCAGCAGCACCCGCATGCGCGCCGTCACCCATCTCGACATCTCCCGCACCGACATCGAACGCGCCGTCGAGGTCATGCGTGAGGCGGTGTTGGCGGGGTAAGTCGGTGCGGAGATGTTGCGCTGCGATCCGACGCTGTCAAACCGCGTCGGATCGCAGTATCAGGGGTCGCTAGCTTCACTCCTGGTTTGTCATCTGCAACAGTCTGTCAGCGTCAGATTGTTTGATAGCCAGCCGACCCATTTTCTCTGTCTTCATGAGTGGGTCGTCAGCGCCCAACTGTCTTCTCGGCAGCGTCTCATTTTCTCTGTCTACTCGAGCCTCAGCGAGAAATCTCCCAGAGCTCGCCATAGTCCAACGCAGGAGAGATCCTTCGCAGCGGCTCAGGATGACAGGATAGGGAGTGAGTGTCTAGTCAACGTACGTGCCACGTGGACGTGGACACCCTATTGAGCGCAGCAAAGCAACGGCTCTCCTGGTAGGCGTCGGGCCAGCTCACACCAGTACACAGGATCTCTCTGCAAGCGCCTGCTGCCGCAACTGCCGGATGCGCCCGGCGACGTGGTCGATCTGGCGAAGCACAGCCTCGGGCGGGCCGGCGAGGTCGAGCGCAATGACCTCCAGGTGCTTGCCGAGGTGGACGATGTCGTGCCGCGCTGGCTCGCGTTCGCCGGCTGCGTAGATCAGGAGCCCGCCGGGCAGGTCGGCAGCGACGGTGTAGGCCAGCAGTTGGTAGATGTCGTCGTGCTGACCGATGGTCGTTCGCTTGTATTTCACGTCGCCAACGAACAGGCAGTGCTTGCCGTCCCACCAGGAGATGTCCGGCTTGAGCGTCAGCGTCTTTGCGCGATTGAGCGTGAGCGAATGAGACGCGTTTCCCTGCGGGAACTCGGTGCTGCGCAGATTGAGGGCGTCGCGCAAGGCGAGGACGACGAAATCCTCGAACACCTCGTTCATGTCGATCAGGAACGTCGACGCTCGAACATGCCCGGGACGCATGTCAAACGACGTTGCCCGCAGGATCAGCTTCGCCAGCGTCACAGCCGGTCGGTAGCGTTCGTTCAGGCGGGTCCAGGTGATCGACGGTAACTGTCGCGGATCGTAGGACACCGGTGCCACGTCGGCAAGCAATGCGTCGAAAGCGTGCAGCGCGTGGCGGATGCGGGGAGAACGCAGCCGGAGCCTCCGCAGACGCTCGATGGCAGCCCGCAGGAGCCGGTTTTCTTCAATGTCGGTCGTGAACTCGTCGTAGCGCACTTCGATCGGGAGCATCTGGTCGAACCGTCGGCGAATCTGATCCTCGAAGCGGATCCGTCCGCGGATAGTCAGCAGCGCCTCCTCTTGGACACGATAGCCCTGCAGCACGCCGTGGCGGAACGCGCGATGAAGTTGCGACACAAAGCCCGGCACGATTGCCTCGACCAGTGACGGCGCTGGTGCCAGATCGAATTCGATCTCGCGCCAGCGCCGCTGTCCGAGCGCGTAGGAGATCAGAAACAGGACACGGTCGATCGGCAGCTTCGGCCGAATCTCGATGGCAAGTGTCCCGAGATCGACCGTGCCGATCGTTGAGCCGGGACGCAGGTCATAGCACGCGCTGGTCCCGGGCGTCGGCGTGATGTCGATAAATGGGGCAACCTGCCGGAGCGTGTCGCGCTCGCCGGCAGAGAGTGCGACTCCCTGCTTAGTCCTGTATTCCGTCAGCGTCAACAGCCTCATCGTCCGCCTCTGTGCCTGCAATCTGCTGCATGATCGCGTCGAGCCTGAACTGGTCGACGCGCTCCTCCTGCCCGAAGAAGTGCTCTGCGACATACGGCAGGATCGCGTGGTCCCAGATCATGGCGAGCCAGTCTTCATCGAGGTTCGCCTTCATGAAGTAGCTCGGGCCGATGGCGCTGTCGCGGTTGTCGAGCATCTCGTTGGCGTGGTCGACGTAATCAGCCACGTACTGCATCTCCGACTTGTGTCGTTGCAGCCAGCGGCGCAGCAGACCGTCGATCGGTGCTTCACTGGGCATGAACGGCACGAAGTAGAAGCGACGCCGTAGTGCGGCGTCGATCAGCGCAATCGACCGGTCGGCAGTGTTCATCGTGCCGATGATGTACAGGTTCTTCGGCAATGCGAACGGTTCGTCGGAGTACTGCAGGTTGAGCTTGTGGTCGCGATACTCCAGCAGGAAGTAGAGCTCGCCGAATACTTTGGCGATGTTGCCGCGATTGATCTCGTCGATGAGCAGAACGTAGGTCTGATCCGGGTCGTTGCGTGCCGCATCTGCGATCCGCACGAGTGGTCCGTCGCGGAGCTCGAACCCGCCGCTCGCTGCCGGACGGTAGCCCTGGACGAAATCCTCGTATGCGTATGACGGATGGAACTGCACCAGCGCTACCCGGCTGCTGTCACCGGCGATTGTCTCGGCCAGTTGGCGAGCAACGAACGTCTTGCCGGTCCCCGGCGGCCCGTAGAAAATCACCTGCCGCTTGTCGGCCAGCAGCGCGCTGATGCGTTGCAGGAAGTCAACAGGCAGGAGCAGTTCGTCGGCGAGGGTGGCGAAGGGGTCCAAAGGAATCGGGGGCTCGACAATGAATGGCTCATCCTCACTGTCATCACCTTCATCGAGTTTGTGGAACCTTCTGTAACGACGAAGCTGGTCGCGGTCTCTCCTGGACCAGTTCTTGGCGGCGTCAGCTTCGTGATTCCAACTCAGTATCGCTCGTAAAACGCACTGGGCATCTAGTCGATCACGGAGCTGGAGGCCGCGGGATTTGGCTTCGATGATGATCTGGTCGAGGAAGCCGAGCGCCTCGAGGTATAGATTGACGTGATCGTCAGGTGGCGTGCCGTATTCCGTCAATCGATATCCGTTATCGACCTGGGATACCTTGAGGACCGGATAATTTGTAGGATCAGTCGCCATCATAAGGAACGAGAGGATCTCCAGCTGCATGCCGCGACCGGATATCTGCATCGGCAGCGCATTGAGGAATCCTCTTACCGCCATCTCAAGATCAGTCGTGGTCCAGAGATCGGTAAGTGCCTTCAGGCTCGCTTCCTCTTCCGCGCTGATCCACTTGAGCAGCCGTGCCGTCGATCGGCGATCAACGAGATTGTGCCGGCCCGACCTGAATGCACGTCGGAATGACGGTGTCCAGTCATCTCCTCGAAGGAGCATTTCCTTTGCGACACAGATCGTCTCGGCACCGCGAAGCTTATAGTCACGCTCGGCCGCATCGAAGCCGTCCCAGTCGCGGAAATGCTTTGCCCAGTGGATAAACTCGTCCCATGGATCTGGGGCCCTGGCGTCGGCCTGCCACTTGGACCTCACGTCGTCATCATAGAAGCCAAACCCTGATCCATATGTTTCTGAGAGCTTCTGCCTGATGTCATCCAGTTGCCGATCCAGATCAGTCGTATCCGTGCTGATGTAATCCGAGAAGTGGTCGACGATCCGAGCCTTGTGTGCCACCGATACGATCGGCTCGAATGTCTCGGGGAAGATCAGGTGCAGGAGTGCTTGCTGCTGCGTCTGAGCGCTAGGTGCCTCGATCGATGCCAGGAGGTCCTTGAATCGCCAGGGGTCGGACAGCAGTGCCGCCCGCTCGGATTCTGGTCTCCTTTTGAGATCCAGCGCCAGCAAGATAAGGAAGCCGATCTGATGCCACTGATACATTCGGGCTTGCCCGATTCTCGCGATTCCGTGTGCTAGTGCTGAACCCAGGTCGTCGGGAATCTCGATCTGCTCGGCGAGTCCGCTCAGCACTCGATCGATCGCGCTGCGCTTGGCAGTGACCCCGGTGTCCGTTGCTGCCAGGAAATTGACATACAAAACCTCAGCGGCAAGCTGGATCGTTGCGGAATCCGCCCCGGCAAGCTGTCGATCTAGCTTATTCAGGAAGGTGTCGTTGGAGAAATCCCCTTGCTCCACGACACGTCTGTGGAAGTCAGTAATCGTCTCTGCGGTCCAGACTGGCCGACTGGAGGTGAAGAGTGAACCATCACGGACGAGGCACTCGTCGGCGAATCGGCGAGCCGCAGCGCAAGCCTCCTGGCTCGTCGAGTCGCGATGATAGGCGAGGTAGGCTTTCGACACGCGGCAGCGCTCCTTGTGGTCTTCCGGCTGGCGAAATATTGATCGTTATGACTATAGGCTATCCGGAGCAGGATCGGGAAATACTGCGACGGGAGGGCAGTGACGCCCTCCCGCATTCACGCTTGTATTCAGTTGATTGTGCTAGGCGTCCAGAGCTCCGCGCAGGCGGCGGAAGAAGGCGCGGCCGATGCCGGTGCGGGTGCCGCCGGTGAATTGGGCGGCGGAGCGCGACGGGAGCTCGAAGACTTCGAGGTAGTGGACGCGTGTGGCCTGCTGTCCGCTATTCGTCAGCGCCTGCTGCGACTGGGTGTCAGCGTAGCGGGTCATGATGTCGCGATGATCAATCATTGTGGCGATCCTTGCGTTTCAGGACGACGGTCGCATAAGGGTCAGGAGCGGCGCAGCAAGCGCGTGCGCCGTGCCTGGCCGGCTTCGCGCAGACGATCGGCCTCGATGGTTCTGGCAAGCCGGATGGCGGTGTCGGGGTCAATAACGAACATGCGTCTGCCTTTCGCGCTGCGTCGGATCATCCAGATGACTGATCTTGACGCCGTGACCGTAACTTGTTACAGTCAATTTACTGGTTACATCATAGCAGGTGTGGCGTAACCTGTCAACGTTTTGATACCAGTTACGGCTGTGGGGCTCGCCGTCTGGAAGGTACTGTCATGGAAGAGTTCATCCCTGAAGCGGGGGAGTTTGACCTTACATCCGGGGCGCTTGCGCTCGATTTCGTCAATACGCTGAGCGGCCGCTACGACGATGAGCCGCGCGACGGGCTGCGCTCATATGACGAGCTGCTGTCGTTTGCGCGTGGTGTGGATTGCATCGACGCGTCCGAGACCGGCGCGCTTGCCCAGCTGGCGCTGCGCTTTCCCGATGAGGCGGCGCGCGCGCTGGCCGACGCTACTCGCATGCGCGAAGTGCTGTTCGTTATCTTCTCTTCGGTCGCGGCCGGGCACACGCCGCTGCAGGTTGATCTCAACCGGATTGAGCCCAGCCTGACGCGCGCGGCAGGACAGCGACGGCTTCATCTACAGGATGGGCGGGTTGCCCTCGGCTGGGAGCCGATCGGGGATGAGCCCGCGTTTCTGGAGCGACCGCTCTGGTCGATCGTGCAGGATGCGGTCGATCTGCTGGTTCATGGCGAGCTCGATCGCGTGCGCGAATGCGCAGCCGACGATTGTGGCTGGCTGTTCATCGATACAACCCGCAACCGCAGCCGCCGGTGGTGCAGCATGCAGACCTGTGGCAACCGGGCAAAAGTTTCCAGCTTCCGCGCGCGGAAGCGCGATTAGTCTTTGTGTCACGTCGTGCACATGCATTTCCGAGCGGATTGCAGGGCTATCGAGCATGAGAGCGGAATCTGAATGATCATTCAGCATTTCGCGACAGGATTCATGACAGTTTGTGCATGATGCGGCATTTGCGGGATGATGTTCGCGAATCCCATCTGTGACTTGGGTTGACAATTGCCTTCACGTTACCCATCCTTGATTCGGTAACGCAACCTGTCTGCGTTGGTGGGGTGGGGCGTGGATTGGCATTCAGGTAAGGAGCCCAGTAGTGGCCGCTCGTTCGCGTAACTCGATGGGGCCAAGAATTCGCGAGCTGCGTATGGAGTGTGGTCTCACGCTCGATGAGTTGGCTCGGCGAGCAGGCATATCGGCCAGCCATCTATCGCGGCTCGAGCGTGGTCAAACCGCGCCGTCGTTCAAAGTCGCCGCAGATATTGCCCGCGAGATCGGCGTCAAGCCGAGTGAGCTGGCAACCATTCAGCGTGAGCAATCGGATGTCGATGCTGCGCTGATTGATGCGCTGATCGAGATGGGTCTGGACATGGAGATCGCGCAGCACATCTGCGACCGTATTTCGACCGCCGCCCGCTCGGCGCTGGTCGCGGTGTTGCGTCCTGACGTGGAGATCGCCAGCTAGCCCGTCAGCGGCTTCCCCAGGATCCAGCGGGTATACAGCAGCTCAAAGCCTCGTCGTTGCATGTTGCGCGGCGAGGCGTTTTCTGTGCCGGTCTGCGAGGTTGCGAGATCCGCGCCGAGCTCGAGCGCATCACGCAGCCGATGGCGAATCAGTGCCGCCTGGCCGCCGCGTCCGCGGAAATCCGGCATCGTCGTCGCGACGAAGAGCTGGGCGACGCCATCGGTCACGTACATGACCGATGCCGAGCCGGGCTGACCGTCGTATTCGACCAGATAATGGATCCAGCCAGGCAGCCCGAGGGTTGCGGCAAAGATGTGGCCGCGAACCGAATCCGCGGGTAGGTCATAGCCGATGTTCAGAATGCGCGCAAACGCGTCGCTCTCTGCGTCGCGGACACGACGGACGATCGGGGCGTCAGGTGGTTCGGCAAGGTGGTCGAGCTCGCTGCGCTCGAGCCTGCGGCCCCACATGTGTTCCTGATAGTCCGCGCGAAATCCGAGCGCTTCGACGCGGTCTTCGCCAACTGCGTCGATCGTCTCCGGTGAGCCATCGATCCCGAGGACGATTGCGCCGTCGGCCCGCGCGGCGGCTTCGATGTGCATGATTGCCGCATGAGGATCGCTGGCGTCGGTGAGATTGATGATGCAGTTGTAGCCCGGGTCATCGTCGTGACGCGACCAGACGGTTGTCACGCCATCGATCTCAACGACGGCCGTGCCCAGATCGGCAGCGGCGCGATACATCGCAGTGAACGCGTCGTTCTCTGCACGCTCGATCCGCTCAACCATTTCCCGATCAATCACACCGGCCTCCTCGTCCCAACGCCCCGGATCATACCCAGAGTATAGGGGAGCGCCGGGTGCTATCCTCAAGGAGGAGGGCTGCCGAACGATGGGCATGATCGACGCACATGCGGAGGGCCACCAGGCTCGCCGTGCCTGGCTGGATCGTGAGCGCGATGAATGGGTACGTGCCTTTGTCGGCGCTCTCGACGATGCGATTCAGCACCTGCACATCATGATATTTGAGGAAGGCTGGGACCAGCTGCTCGCCGAATACGGCGATGAGGCGGTCGCGCTGCGTGAGAGCGTGCATCACTACGAGCGTGGGCTGGCCCACCTGTTCGGCTTCGTCCGCGCCAGCGGGACACTGGCTGACGAGGTGGCGTGGTCGACGATGAAGACCGAGTATCGGCGCACGGCTGTCGAGGCCGATGTCGAGATCACGCTGCGCACGGCGCTGGAGACCAGCCTGTATGCCGCCGAGCGTGTGCCGCTCGGGGACCATGCGCATTGGCTGGCCGGCACGGACGCGCTGATGCTGTTTCTCTATCAGGCGGCGGGGGAAGCAGCTCCGCATCCCGGCCTGCTGGCGACGATGGACGATCAGCTCCGCTGGGCCTATGAGGTGCTGCAACCGATTGAGGCGCATGACACATTTCAGGCCGCATTCGACGCCTACCTGAGCGATCCTTTCGTCCGCCCGATTGTCGAGGATCTTACCGGCACGAACGCTGAGACGATCGCCGCCTGGCAGGCAGGGCTGCTGCCGCTGGCCCGTTTTGACCTGCTGATGAATGCCGGCCTGGTATGGCTGGCGAGCGCCGTCGCTCGGACGCCGATCGAGCGGCCGGACTGACCTGGCGCGACCGGCCACAACCTCGCTCCGGCTGGAATACTTTGGCCGGGAGGAGAAGCGAGAGTATGTTCCTGAGACGAACGAACACGGGTGGCCGGAATGGCCTGTTGGTGGCGAGTCTGCTGGCGGCGTCACTTCTTCTCAGCGGGTGTGCCGGATATGGCGGCCGGACGGTCGGGAAGGATGGCGCGGATGCTGTCGTCCAGACGGACGGCGAGCACTGCGAGATGACCCTGCCGGAAGGCTGGAAGTGGTATCCGGCCAAGTGGGCGGCAGAGTCGCCGAAGGGCACACAGCTCTCGTTTGACGAGATCGCTCTGGGTCGCCCACAGAACCCCGACTGGAGCGAGCTGCGCACGCGAACCGTTGAAGACGTGACCCGGCGCAACCCGAACGCGCAGATCACCGCCAACGATTCCGAGATTCGGATCGACTATGGCGATAACGGCGGTATTAGCGTCATTCAGCGCTTCGACCGCTTCGCCTGCCGCCTTGCGTTCAGCAACAGCCAGCAGACACGGGTTGAGGAAATGCCGGAGTGGGACGCGATCATCGCGTCGCTGGAGCGCATCAGTCCGACGCCAGACTTCACCCCGCCGGCCGATGACTGAGGAGATTGCGTCATGACGAGCACGGCAACAAACGCAGACCGGATCGGCCTGAACCTGCGGCGCGGCACGCCGGCCGAGTCGATCGCCCGTATTCAGCAGGCGGAGCAGGCCGGGATTCGTTCCATCTGGATGACGATGGGCGCCCTCGGGGCCGACACGCTGGCCGTCTTCGCCGCTGCGGCGATGGTGACCGAACGCGTGCGCATGAGCAGTGGTATCGTGCCGGCCTTCACCCGTCACCCACTCGGCCTCGCCGGCGAGGCGCTGGCGCTCGATGGCATCGCACCGGGCCGGATTCGGCTGGGCATCGGGACCAGTCACGGTCCGACGATGGCGGCCTACGGCCTGGCGCTCGACCAGCCGCTGGAGTGGTTCGGCGAGTACGTGCAGATTCTGCATTCGGCCATGCGCGACGGGACAGTCACGCTTGCGGGCCGCTGGTATCAGGTTGACGCAACGATGACCGGCACGTCGAATGTGCCGCTGCTGGTCTCGGCGCTGCGGCCACGCGCGTGGGAGCTGGCCGGTGAGCAGAGCGATGGCGGCGTCTCTTGGCTCTGTCCAGTCGACTATCTGACCGGCGAAGCGCGGGAGGCGCTGCAGCGCGGGGCGGAGCGAGCCGGACGGCCTGTACCGCCGATGATCGCCCAGGTGCCGGTCGCGCTGACGACCGACCGCGAAGCTGTCCGCGCCGCGGCCAGCAAGCAGCTGGCGAATTACCGCCGCTTGCCGTTCTATGCGCGCATGTTCGCGGCAGCCGGCTATCCGCTGACGCCGGAAGGCGAGTTCAGCGATGGCTTGCTGGACCACCTGATCATCAGCGGCAGCGACGACGAGATCGCCGCACAGCTCACCGAGCGCCTGAATCTGGGGCTGGATGAAATCCTCGTCTCGCATCTGCCGATCGGCGATGTCGAGGCGGAGGAGCAGCGGCTGATGCGGTTGCTCGGCGCGTTCGGGTCGTAGGTCGCGCGTATACTGCCGCTCATGAACGGGAAATCACCAGGCATAGTCGGGAGATGAGGCACGATGGACCTGCGCTTTACTCCGGAGGATGAGGCATTTCGGCAGACGGTGCGTGCCTGGCTGGCCGAGAACGCTCCGCGCGAGCCGCTGCGCACGGTCGCCGAGAAGAAGGCGTGGCATCGCACGCTCTATGACGCTGGCTATCTCGGCATGGGCTGGCCGAAGGAGTATGGCGGCCAGAATGCGCGGCCAATCGAGCAAGCCATTGTCGTTGAGGAGATGGCCCGTGCGAACGCACCGTCCTCGATCAATTGGGCCGGGCTGGGCCTCGTCGGTCCGACGCTCATCCATCATGGCTCCGACGCGCAGCGCGAGCGCTATCTGCGCAAGATCCTGCTCGGCGAAGAGGTCTGGTGCCAGCTCTACTCCGAGCCGAACGCCGGTTCCGACCTGGCGTCGCTGCAGTGCCGCGCCGACATCGACGGCGATGAGTTCGTTGTCAACGGCCAGAAGATCTGGACGAGCACCGCGCCGGAAGCCGACATGGGCATCCTGCTGGTCCGCACCGACCGCGAAGCGCCGAAGCACCAGGGCATCTCCTACCTGATCGTTGATATGCACCAGCCCGGCATTGAGGTGCGTCCGCTCCGCCAGGTGACCGGCATCATCGACGAGTTCGCCGAAGTCTTCTTCACCAACGTCCGCGTGCCGGCCGACAACCTGATCGGCGAGCTGAACAGTGGTTGGCGGATCGCCCAGACGACGCTCTCATACGAGCGGGGCGGCGATACCGTCGGCATCGTCGCCGGCCTGCAGCGTTCCTGGAGCCGCCTGCTGGAGATCGTGCAGGTGCCGCAGGCGAACGGCCAGCGCCCGATTGACGACCCGATCGTCCGGCAGCGGTTGGGCCAGATCATGGCCGACATCGAGGTGTTGCGCTACGCGACGCTCCGTGTGCTCTCGACGCTGGAGAAGGGCAATCAGCCGGGCCCGGAATCATCGATCTCGAAGCTGCACTATTCCGAGCTGGACAAGCGCGTCTACTCGCTCATGCTCGATATCCTCGGTCCATATGGGCAGATCGTCGATGGTGGGCCGGCTGCGTACGCTTATGCGCCGGACGGCCAGGCCGACGAGCATGACAACTGGCCGTATCACTTCATGCACCCGTTCGCTGAGACGATCTACGCCGGGTCGTCAGAGATCCAGAAGAACATCATCGGTGAGCGCGTGCTGGGCTTACCGAAGGAAGTGCGGGCCGACCGGCTCGCCCGCTAGGCCCCGCTCACATTTCGCGCAGGCAGCAGAGACGGCAACCGATCTCATCGGTTGCCGTCTTGCACGTTTGTCATTTCCGTCTGGGGATTTGACATGCATTTCCCGGATGCCTATAGTACGTCCGGTTGTTCCAGAAAGAACCTCAGATGATGACGACAGCCACGGCCACGACCGTGGATGTCATGTTTATTGGTGTCCGAGTCTTGCTCGCCCCCGCATGCGTGGCGCATGTTCCATCCTGCGGGATCTCAGCGACTGAGACGGTCAAGCCGATGATTGCGTTCGAGAGGAGCGGTCGCCGCCATGAAGTCGACCATGCGACGATGGATGCTCGTGTTCACTGCAGTCCTGACAATGATCGTCGTCGCAGGGTGCGGGCGCGTGAATCTTGAGGATCTGACGCCGGAGGCGGCGCGAACCGAGATTGCAGCGACGACGACCGCCCTGGCCAACGCTCCGACCGAAACCCCGATAGACGCGCCGAGCGATGTGGTCGAAGCGTTCGCGAATGCCGATGTCGCCGGCGGTGGTGTGCTCTACAACCCGTGGTGCTCCGGCTGCCACGACGGTGGCCGTGCTCAACCGATCAAGGGTCAGGTGTTTGATCCTTCCGAGTGGATCCCCAAGCTGCGTTCTGAATCCGGCGCTGCCGATCCACACACACCGACCTACACGATCATGGAGCTGAACGACAAGCAGATGACCGACATCCTGGCCTTCATCGCCTCCGGCGAGTAGCGCCGCGCTCCATCCGAGGTCCGGTACAATCCCGACGGGCTTCGGTTGACGGAGACTGGGTGAGCTGCTTTCTATGGTTGTGTTTCCGATCGTCGCGACGATCCTTGCGTTTGGCTGCGCTGCCGCAGTCTTTCGGGACTATCTCGCACGGCCGCGTCCGAACGGCCTCGTCTGGACGATCGCCTTCGCCGTCTTCGGCGCGGCCGCCCTCTGCGAGGTCATCGGCTCGCTGTCCGGCTGGACACCACTGGTCGCCCGCACCTATTACGTCCTCGGCGCGACCCTCGTCGTCGGCTATCTTGCCCTCGGTGAGCTCTATCTGCTGATGCGCCGCTCATGGGCCGACAAGGCCAGCGGCGTCATGATTCTGCTCACTGCGCTGGCAGTTGCGCTCATCTCCAAGACTCCGATCGGCCCGGATCTTGCCGACGAAGGCTGGCGTGCGCTGGAGCCCAGCGGCGGGATGACGGCGCTGACGGTCGGTATCAACTCCGGCGGCACGCTGATTCTTGTTGGTGGGCTGCTCTACTCCGTCTATTCATTCCGCCGCAAGGGGATCATGCGCAATCGCATGATCGGCTGCCTGCTGATCGCGCTCGGTACGCTGTCCGTGGCGAGCGGCGGCACGCTCACCCGCTTCGGCAGCCACCAGTTGCTCTACATCGCGATGTCGATTGGCATCGCGCTGATCTTTGCCGGATACCTCTGGACCCGCAAGCCGGACGCGAAGCCGGCAGCAGCACCCGCACCGACAGCAGCGCCGGCACAGGTGGTCGCTCCGATCAGCTTCCGCTCCAGCCGGGTTGAGGAGGCGGTGACTGCCACGGCCGATCTTGAGCATGCTGCCGCCGAGACGATCACGCTCCGGCTGACACTGGAGCGCCAAGCCGATGGTCAATGGCGGTTGCTCTCGGGTGATGTCGAAGGCAGCCACAGCGCGCCGATCACGACGCAGCGCGACGAGGTAACCCTGCGGCCGGTCGTTCAGACCGATATCGCTGCCCTCTACGCGTATCAGAACGACGCGGTTGCCAGTGCGCTCTCCGGGTTTCCATCGCCGGACCGCGAGGCGTTCGCGGCGCGCTGGGAGCGCATCCTTGCCGACCCAACCATCGAGAAGCGCACGATTGCGCTGAACGGCGCAGTCGCTGGGACTATCGTCTGCTTCGACGTGCTTGGCGAGTGGCACCTCGGCTACTGGCTGGACCGCGCGCACTGGAGCCACGGCGTGGCGACGAACGCGCTGACGCTGTTCCTCAGCGAGGCGCAGGCCCGACCGCTCCACGCGGACGTCGCCGCCTGCAACACCGTCCTGCGTCACGTCCTCGAAGCGTGCGGCTTCACGCTCGTCTGCGCGGACGACGGAAGACCGGACGTGCGCTACGAGCTGCGCGCCTGATTCTCTCCCTCGACCAGTGACCGGAGTGCCGGCTCGTAGGGCGGACGAATAACACCCCGTTCGGTAATGAGGGCTGTGATGAGCTCGTTGGGTGTCACGTCGAACGCGGGGTTGTAAACACCGGCAGCGTCCGGCACGATCGTGCGCTCGTTGAACAGACGGAGCTCGCTCGCGTCGCGCTCTTCAATCGGGATGTCTGCGCCGGTCGCAATCGACAGGTCAATCGTCGAGATGGGCAGCGCGACGTACACCGGCACGCCCAGCGTGCGTGCGACGATCGCGAGCGGTAGCGTGCCGATCTTGTTGGCCACGTCGCCGTTGGCCGCGACTCGATCTGCTCCAACCAGGACAGCCTGCACGCCACCACGAGCCAGCACCGACGCCGCCATGCCATCTCCGATAACCGTGACCGGCACACCGGCTCGCGATAGCTCCCAGGCGGTCAGGCGTGCGCCCTGCAGGAGCGGTCGCGTCTCATCGGCGTAGACCAGCAGGCTGCGGCCCTGCTCGTGGGCGACGTAGATCGGTGCCAGGGCAGTGCCGTAGCCGGATGTTGCCAGGCCGCCGGCGTTGCAGTGGGTCAGCACCGCGCCATCGCCCAGCAGGGCAGCGCCGAACTCGCCGATGGCCCGACCAGCAGCGCGATCCTCCTCCAGAATCGCCAGCGCCTCGTCCCGCACGATCGAGCGCAGCGTATCAACGTCGCCACCACTCGTCGTCAAGCGATTCCAGACGCGATCCAGTGCCCAGAACAGGTTGACCGCCGTCGGTCGCGAAGTCGCGAGATGGGCACGAGCCCGGTCGATGTCGGCCAGCAGCGCCTCCGGTGTCGTGGCCGGTGACAGTCGTGCTGCGATATCCAGACCGAACGCCGCCGCAATGCCGATAGCCGGCGCACCACGGACGCGGAGCGAGCGGATCGCCTCCCACATCTCCTCGACCGTTGTGATGGCAATGCGGCGTTCCTCGCCCGGCAGCAGCGTCTGATCGATGATCGTGATCTCGTCGCCATCGATAGCGAGTGGCTCGATTGGTGGCGTTTGTGCTGTCACCGGGGCTCCGCTCCGTTGCCTGATTCCGTCAGTCTGGCCTCATTCTCGTCGTCATTATCATCACATGATCTGCTGCATGTGCGTCTACAATCGCCGAACTGGTACGCCACGAGACGAGGAGGGAGCGACGAACCAATGGCACAGGCGGATGAAGCACGGGATCTGGTGCTGGCCAATCGCTCATGGCCGGAAGTCGATGAGATCCGCGAGCAGGTCGAGCTGGTGCTGCAGCCGGTCGGCTCGAACGAGCAGCACGGGCCGAACCTGGCGCTCTGCATGGACATCGCGGCGTCGTTCGAGTTCTGTCGCCGAGCGAGCGAGCGCCTCTATCCGCGGGTGCTGGTCGCGCCGCCGGTGCCGTGGGGTGTCTCGTTCCACCACATGAACTTCCCCGGCACGATCACGCTGTCAAACGAAACATTCGTGCAGGTGCTGACCGAGGTGGTCGCATCGCTGCATCATCACGGCTTCGAGCGCTTCCTGCTGGTAAACGGCCACGGCGGCAATATCCCGGCGATGGGTGTCGCGACCGTCCGCATCAAGGAAGAGATCGATCCGCTCTTCATCGGCGCGTCGAGCTACTTCCACTTTATGGACCGCTCAATCCATGAGCGCTTCGGAGCGACGAAGTACACCGGCCACGCCTGCGAGGCCGAGACTGCGCGAGCGATGGAACTCATCCCGCAGCACGTCAAGTACGACACGATCGCGCAGGGCGACATGACCGACCTGATGTACGAGTTCAACCAGACGCTGAAGCGCTACAACGTCAGCGTCCCGTACCGCTTCGACGAGATGACGCGCAATGGCGCCCTTGGCGACGCTCGCATCGCCACGCCGGAGTACGGCAAGGCGCTGGTAGACAACGCACTCGACAACTTCACCGAGTTTGTTGAGGAGCTGATTGCGAATAGTCCGGCGGAGTGACAACTACCAGCGACGGTAGGACGTATCGCATACGCCCGGCTGGTTCGTAGTCTGGCAGACCGAGGGTACCAAGCGCGCTGCGTGCCGCCCTGGCGTGCGGGCGTTGAATTGGGCGTATGCAATACGCCCCTACACACCATCAGTTGTCGTGCGTGGCCGTGCGCTGCCGTTACTCCCCATCCGCTAGATACTTCTTGATGTTCTCATTCACATCGTCACCGAGGTCGAGGCCATTGATGACGACGGAGATGCCGGCGAAGTACTGCAGGATGCCCAGTGCCTCAACCACATCGGCATCGCTAAAGCCCATGCGCTTCAGGCGAGCCGTGTGGACCTGGATGCCGAAGCGATTGTTGAGCAGGGTGACTGTCGCCCAGGCGAGGAACTCCTTGAGGGTCGGGTCGAGCGCGCCCTCATCCATTACCCGGTGGCGATGCTCGACGGCGGCTTCCAGGATCGTCGGGTTGTGGCCGAGAACGTTGTAGGCGGTCGGCACCTGGCCCTTGCCGAATCCGGCCTTGATGTCCTCGAAGGCCGCCTTGACGCGATCGTCCGCCTCGGACTCGTCGATGTAGCGCAGCGTTGCCATAGCCTGCCTCCACTTCAAATTGGACGTGTTTGCGGGACTGTAGCATCTCCTCAAGATGGTGTGACTGTACTGCATGCCCGATAATGCCGCCGAGGAGAAAGGGAGGCACATGCGCATTGAGGAGCTTCGCGAGCAGCCCGTCGAACGTGGCGATCCGTTCACGTTCTCCTGGGAGGGCGAAGAGGTCACGGCATATCCCGGCGAGTCGATTCTGGGCGCGCTCGTTGCGAGTGGCATCCGCACTCTGCGCCAGACGCCCGGCGGCCATCCGCGCGGCATGCTATGCGGTATTGGCCTCTGCTTCGACTGTCTGGTGACGGTCGACGGCGTGCCGAGCTGCCGGGCGTGCGTCACGCCAGCGGCTGCCGGGCTCGTCGTCGAGCGCAATCGTCAGCACGAGTGGGCGGCCGAAGGAGATCCTTCATGACCGACAGATCGAACGAGCCCGAGGTCGTCGTCGTTGGCGCGGGTCCGGCGGGTATCGCCGCCGCGACGATGCTGCTCTCGCAGGGCGCGCGCGTCACGCTGATCGATGAGATGCCGGAAGTCGGCGGCCAGTACTACAAGCAGCGCCTCGCCGCGCGTGGCCTGTCACGCGGACGCGACCTCGATGAGCGCGTCGAGAAGAGCCAGGATCGTCTGGCAGCGCTGCACGGCGAGCGCTTTACGGCGCTGACCGGCACGCTCGTCTGGGGCATGTTCGCGCCACATCAGGTCGCGATCCTGCGTGGCGAACGGGCCGACATCCTCAAGCCTCACGCCGTCATCCTGGCGGGTGGCGCGATGGAGCGCGCCGCCGCGTTCCCCGGCTGGACACTGCCCGGCGTTGTCATGGCCGGTGGCGTCCAGACGCTTCTTGGTCGCGAGGGTATTCTGCCTGGCCGACGCTCCCTCGTCGCCGGCACTGGACCGCTGCTGCTGGCCGTGGCAGCCGAGATTGCCGAGGCGGGCGGACAGGTCGTCGGCGTTGTCGAGGGTAGCCAGGCGACCGCGCCGCTGCGCCACCTCCACCACTTCTGGGGCCAGATGCGGCGGGTGAAGGAGGCATGGGACTACCGGCGCATTCTGGACCGGCACGACATCCCGATGTACAACGGGCACGTCGTGATTGCGGCGCGTGGCGATGGCCGAGTCGAGGAAGTGACATTCGCACAGGTCGATCCTGAGTGGCAGGTCCTGCCGGAGACGGAGCGCACCGTTGCAGTTGACACCCTCTGCCTGCACTTCGGCTTTGAGGCGCTGACCGAGATCGCTCGCATGGTTGAGTGCGAGGTCGCGTACGATCCCGATCGCGGCGGCTGGCATGTCGCCCACGACGACGGCATGCGCACAAGCAATGCGGGGATCTACGTCGCTGGTCAGATCGCTGGTATCGGCGGCGCGGACCTGGCGGAATCGACCGGCGCGATGGCCGGCCTGTCCGCAGCACGCGACCTCGATCTGCTCGGCGAACGGGCGTACACCGCCCAGGCAGGTCCGTTGCAGCGCGACATCGCCCATCGTCGCGACATCGCCCGCGTCCTGAACACGATCTACTCGCCCGGCGCGGCGCTCCCCGACCTCGTGACTCCCGATACGATCATCTGCCGCTGCGAGGAAGTGACAGCCGGCGAGATCGACGCCGCGCTCGCCAACGGCACGGTGTCAATCAACGACATCAAGCGTCGCACGCGCTGCGGGATGGGCATGTGCCAAAGCCGCGTCTGCTCGCCGATTGTCCGCGCCTACGTCGAGCGCAAGGTCGGTGCGACGGCTGAGGAAGTCAGCCTGATCACCGCCCGCCCACCGCTGCGTCCAATCCCGCTCGGCGCGCTCGCTGATCTGTCCGAAATGCAGGTTGGCGATGTAATGACCGTAGCTGACGAATAGGGCAGGTGGGGGGTATTGCATACGCCTGTTCGGCCGGGTCCATAGACGGGGCGATACGTGTCGATGGCGGCGCCAATACGTTGGACTGCGGTGTTGGGGGGCCGAACGGGCGTGCTGGGTGCCGATTTGGCGTGGTGGCGGCCGAACGGGCGTATGCAATACGCCCCTACATGGGTGCAGTGACGTTTATGACCTACGATCCCGAACAACACCACCGGCGATCCATCCGGCTTGCCAGTCGCGATTATGCGGCGGTCGGTTCGTACTTCGTCACGATTTGTACGTACGATCGTGAGGAGCTGTTTGGGGACATCGCTGAATGTGTTGGGAACGATCGTTGCTCGTGAATGGGTAAAGACGGAGTGTGTGCGTCCGGCAGTCGAGCTTGATTCGTGGGTCGTGATGCCGAATCACATCCACGGCATCATCGTGCTTCGCACCGCGACGGACAATCGAGGCACCGCGGAACAAGTTGGACTCCACTCGCCATCGGAGACAATTGGCGCGATCGTGCGCGGATTCAAGGCGGCGGCAACCAGACAGATCAATACCCACCGAGGTACGCCGGGCGTCACAGTCTGGCAACGCAACTACTACGAACACATCATTCGCAACGATGACGAACTCAGCCGCATCCGCGCCTACATCGACACGAACCCCTCACGCTGGAACGATGACACACTGAACCCCATCACCCACCCGCAAATGTAGGGGCGTATTGCATACGCCCGGCTGGCCCACAGCACGCCAAATCGGCACCCAGCACCGCATCAACACGCGCCAACCCGGATGTAATCTAACTGGGCGTATCGCATACGCCCCTACATAATGATGATGGGTACCGGTTCAACGTGTCCGGGACCACACAGGCGTACGCAACACGCCACCGAACCCATTACGAAACCGCGTTGCGGCGGATCATGACGTGGTGGCCGATGCCACCCATCGTGAATTCCGGGCCGACGATCTCAAAGCCGAGGCTCTCGTAGAACGAGATCGCGTGGGTCTGGGCGTTGAGGACGATGTAGGCGGTGTTCTCGCGTTCGGCGCGTTCGATGATCGCCTGCATGATCGCCAGGCCAAGCCCGCCGCGACGCGCAGCGGCACGCACCGCGACCCACGCCACCTGCGCCTCGCGCCCGAAGATGGTGAGGCGACCGGTGCCGAGCGGGTCACCGTTGCGCCAGGCGAGGAAGTGGACACTCGTGCGGTCGTCCGGGTCGCGGCGTGCATCGTTCGTCAGGCGCTGCTCGTGGACGAACACCTCGTCGCGAATGCGGAAGACCTCCTCCATCTCGTCCGGTCCATCGATCTCGCGGACCACGATGTCGGCGGGGCGAGCGGTTACTTCCGCGGGTTCGAGCGCGTCGTCGGACGGGGTTGCGCCGGAATCGACTGTACGCATCGGTTAAGCCTCGACCGGGGTGGGAATCGGCTCCGCCCGCCCGCTACTGATACCACTGAGTGGCTGGGCATCTGAGCCGACCGGGATGACCGTCGGATCCAGCTCGCTCTCGGCGATCAGACCATCGGTCGCAATCACGCGCTTGAATGCAGCAATCGCGACCTCGATCATCGAGTCGTCCGGCGGGCGGGTGGTGACACCCTGCAGGGCCAGGCCCGGCGCGAGGATGACGCGCATGATCGGGTTGTTGGCGTGAGCCGCTCCGGCGCGGATGATCTCATAGGCGACGCCGGCGATCACCGGCACCAGCACGATTCGTGAGCCGTAGAGTAGATACCAGACTGGCCGCCCAAGCAGCAGGAAGAACAGGATCGAGATCACAACGACGATCAGCAGGAATCCGGTGCCGCAGCGAACGTGGCGCAGGCTCTGCTCGCGCACATGCTCGACGTCAACTGGCAGGCCGCGTTCCCAGGCATTGATCGTCATGTGCTCTGCGCCGTGGTAGCCGAATACGCGCCGAATGTCGCTCATGTAGGAGATGCCGACCATATAGCCGATCAGGATCGCCAGACGGACGATGCCTTCAATAATGTTGATGACATGATGGTTGTCGATCCAGCGACTGAGCAGATCGACGGTGACGACCGGCGTGACGAAGAACAGGCCAATCGAGAAGAGCAACGACATCCCGACCGTCAGCCAGAGGAACATACCGGACATGGACGAGTCGTCGGCTTCTTCGCCATCCTCTTCACTCAGCCCGACGTTGGCTGAAAAGATCAGCGCACGCATGCCAAGCAGCATCGTGTCCCAGAGGACGACTGCGCCGCGAACCAGCGGGATATTGCGCACCGAACGGACGACAGGCCCGGGCTCAATCGGCTCTTCCCAGACGACGATCTCGCCTTCCGGTGTGCGGACGCCGACCGCCATCGACGAGCGACCGCGCATCATGACGCCTTCCATGACCGCTTGTCCGCCGTAGTAGAACGCTTTCGCCATTTCGTGAGACTCCCTGGCATGCTGATGATGTGCTGTATTCGGGATCGTCGAAGAAGTCGACCTGGGGCGCACGCGCCGTCAATGAACCCAGCCAGATTCTATCAGGGGTGTCGATGACAGGCGGGCGGTTGTGAGGCGTCGGCGGTGGATGTTATGCTGCCAATCGTACGGTCGATGGATTGTCTGTTTTCCGCGTCAACATGCGGCAGAAGGTCAGGTGGGGTGGAATATGGCGGTAGAGCCGCTGATCTTTGAGCTGAGTAAGCCGGGACGCCGTGGCACAACGGTTCCGGCTGTCGATGTTCCCGAGACGGAGATTCCGGCAGATCTTTGCCGCGATGAGCTTGCCCTTCCCGAGGTGAGTGAGATCGATGTCATTCGCCACTTCACGCGCATGTCGCAGAAGAACCATGCGATCGACATCAACTTCTATCCCCTCGGCTCCTGCACGATGAAATACAACTCGAAGATCAACGAGATCGCAGCCCGGATGCCCGGCTTCGCGGCTATTCATCCGCTCCAGGAGCCGGAGACGGTCCAGGGCGCGCTGGAGCTGATGGACGAGCTGCGTAGCTACCTCGCCGAGATTTCAGGGTTCGAGACGGTGACGCTCCAGCCGGCTGCCGGCGCGCACGGTGAGCTCACCGGCGTCCTCGTCGCACGGGCCTATCACGCGTCGCGCGGGGATTACGAGCGCGACACGGTGCTCGTGCCGGACTCGGCGCACGGCACCAACCCGGCGACCGCCGCGATGGCCGGCTTCAAGGTTGTGACCGTGCCGTCCGACGATCGCGGTAATTGCGACGTCGAAAAGCTCAAGGAGCTGGTCGGCCCGAACACCGCGCTGCTGATGATCACCAACCCGAACACGCTCGGCCTGTGGGACGAGAACGTGCGTGAGATCGTCGATGCCGTCCACAACGCTGGCGGCCTGGTCTACAACGACGGCGCGAACTTCAACGCCATTCTCGGTATGGTCCGCCCCGGCGATCTGGGCATGGACATCATGCACTTCAACCTGCACAAGACCTTCTCAACGCCGCACGGTGGTGGTGGTCCCGGCTCCGGCCCGGTCGGCGTTCGCGCCGGCCTGGAGCAGTTCCTGCCCGACCCGATTGTGGTCAAGAAGGACGATGGCACCTACGGTCTCGAGACGCCCGAGCATACGGTCGGCAAGGTCCACGGCTTCTACGGCAACTTCGGCATGCACGTCCGCGCCTACACCTACATCCGCATGCACGGCGCGGAGGGTCTGCGCCGAATCAGCGAGGATGCTGTGCTGGCCGCCAACTATCTGATGGCGAACCTGAGGGATCGCTACGAGATCGCCTACGACCGGCCCTGCATGCACGAGTTCGTCGCGACAGCCCGCAACCAGAAGGCGGAGTACGGCGTGCGCACGCTCGACATCGCCAAGCGTCTGCTCGACTTCGGCATCCATCCTCCGACGACGTACTTCCCGCTGATCGTCGAGGAAGCGATGATGATCGAGCCGACCGAGACGGAGAGCATCGAGACGCTCGATCAGTTCATCGCTGCGATGCGCCAGATCGACGACGAGATCAAGTCCGATGCGGAGTTCGTCAAGAACGCGCCGCACACAACCGAGTACAAGCGCCTCGACGAGGTCCGCGCCAACCGCGAACTGAACCTGCGCTGGACCCCGGAAAACGCCCCGGAAATGGAGCGCGCCGCAGCCGACTAGCGCGCTGGATAGACAACGCAACAGCCCCGCTCCGATGAAACGGAGCGGGGCTGTTTGTGTAAAGGGGCCGACCGAGCAAGCCGCTGTCATCGCCGTGAGGCGACCCTCCCACGCAGATAATTGTGGACTTGGCGTATCGTGACCGCGTCGGCCCCGAAATGTAGGGGCGTATCGCATACGCCCGGCCAGAAACACGACCATCCAGCATGGGCAACCGGGCATTGTGGCTGCCGGCGGGAATGGGTTGGAGGCCAAACGGGCGTATGCGATACGCCCCTACATTTCCGCGACGGCAACGCACGTGGACGTTACGACGGGGCCGTTGGCATCCGGCGCGGGGGCGTCTCCTCACGGCGAGGACAGGCCGGGTCCTGTCCGTACGAAATGTTTGCGCGCGTGTCTCTTTGCGAACCACCATCATCCGGCGCGGAGGTGTCGCCTTACGGCGATGACAGCGCCAGCGCTGTCCCTACGAAGGAGTTGGCGGCGGAGATTGGTTGTCGCTTTACCGATCTCTATTCCTCCCGATACATGTCATACACGTTGTACGTGTTGATATAGATCGGGTTGGGCACGAAGCCTTTGATGTTCTGTTGGAGCACGCTGTACCACTTGACCGAGCCGACGAAGATGGCGGCCGGGTCGTCCTCGACCATGATCTTGTTCATTTCGGCGATGGCGTCGTTGTAGTCCGCTTCGCCGATCGAGCCGGACGTCTTGTCGAGCAGCGCGTCGACATCCTTGTTGGAGTAGTACATGGCGTTCGAGCCGTTCGGCGTGATTGCGTCGGTGTGGAAGTTCGGGTAGATCTCGTTCCAGGCATCGTTGTAATCCGGCCACCAGCCCCAATAGGTGAAGTCCGGGCGCTCCTCGGCCGGCGCGGAGCCGTAGAGGAAGTCGGTGAGTGCGCCCTCCTCCTTCTCGACAAGGTCGAGCGTGATGCCGAGCGTCTGCAGATTCGCCTGGAAGAGCTGGCCGATGGCCTGCTCGGCCTGGTCGCCGGAGGTGATCCAGAACTCCAGCGGCTGGCTGACATCGAAGCCCGATTCGTCGATCAGCTGCTTGGCCTTGTCGAGATCGGTCGTGTAGATGAATCCATCCTCGGGATAGCCGCGTGTCGTCGTCGTGCAGGCGCCGCTGGATGCCTCGATGAGGTCCTCGTAGACGCCCTTGCGGACATCGTCGTAGGGGAACGCCCAGCACAGACCCTGGCGGAGCTTCACGTCCGCGAGCTTGACGTGGTTCATCAGTGCCCAGTCGGCGTTCGTCGAGTCGTAGACCATGACGTTCAGCACGCCGGCTTCCTGCAGGGAGGCGACATCCTTCGGGGTGAGCGATTGGGTCAGGCAGTCGGCCTCGCCGCGCTCCATGAGCTGGCGGCGGGTGGACGATTCTTCGACATTGCGGAAGACGATCTCATCGAAATGATTGCCGTCCCATCCGCCGTGATAGTCCTCGAAGCGCACCATCGTGATGTGGTCGCCCAGCACGTTCTCGCTGATTGTGTAAGGGCCAGTGCCGACAACATTGCTGCGGAACCACTCGTGGGCGAACTCGTCGTCGGCAGTCTTGTTGGCTTCGACGGCGGCCGGCGAGACGACGAGCGGGCCGTACTGTGAGGCGAGGGCCGCGACGAAGATCTCCGTGCCGAACGAGAGCTTGAACAGGACGGTCGTCGCGTCTTCGGCGCTGATGTCGTCGGCGCTGGCGACGAAGCGGGTGATGACGTTGACCGGCCCGAGACCCATCGTGTGGAAGCGCTTGAACGAAGCGGCGACAGCCTCTGCGTCGCAGTCAGTGCCGTCGTGGAACTTGACGCCGGCCGGGATCTTGAAGCGCCATTCGGTGTTGTCGTCGTTGCCCTCCCAGCTTTCGGCGAGCATCGGCTCATACTCGAAGGTGTCGCTCCCCTTGAGTCGCACAAGCATCTCGTAGGTCCCGAAGAAGATGGCGCTGGCGTCCGAGTCGTAGGCAGACTGAGGGTCAAGGTCGGGGATACTGCCGGTCTGGATGACGGTCAGCCGTCCGCCATTCTGGGCGGTTCCGCCACCCGACTCGCTGGTCGACGCAGATGTGGATTCACTGCTCGCGGCCGTTGGGCTGGCAGCGCTCTCGTTGCCGCCATCATCGTCGTCGGAGTCGTCGCCACCGCAGGCGGCCAGCAGCCAGCCGATCGCCGGCAGGCTGATCCCGAGCGCCGCGCCGCGTTGGAGCAGTCGGCGGCGGCTGAGTCGGCTGGGTACGTTGACGGGCAGGGGATCTTCCAGGTGATCGGGTAGGTACGTGCCGTTGGGTCGAGTCACGGGCTCCCTCTCCATCCACGTCATGCTGATGTCCATTCCGGGGTACGCCATGCACAGCGCAGCATCGGCCTGCCGAGCCAATGCTCGGCTGCGTCTGATGACGTCCTTGCCTGCGGATGCACTCAATGTACGCATCGCATCGGCAGTCGGTTGTATCGCCGACATGCCTGCATCCCTGGAATGACCGCGTAGGGTTCTGAAACGAGAATAGCCTAATCAGTGCATGCACTCAAGAGGGGCTATGGATTTCGTTGTTGTCACGGATGGCGGCTGCGCATTACGGTTGGCGGCTAGTTGATGCGGACGCGGGGCTGCCGCAGCGGGTGTACCCAGTCGCCATCGCCGACCCGGCACTCAACGCGATCGTTGATCGTCGCCGCGCCATCGCCGGTCAACGTGTCCAACGGCCAGGGTGCTGGGTCGAGCTTGATGCGGATTGTCTCGTTGCTCCTGGCAGTGTCACGACCGAGGCGCTGCCCGCCGTCAGTTGCCCGACAGGTGATCGTCTCGCCATCTGGCGCTGCGCCTGCTTGCACCTCGAGATCGGCTGTCGCCGTCTGGCCGTCCGGGTAGCTCAGCTCAAGCGTGAGCAACGTGGCGTCGAGCTGGACATCGCGCGTGCTGTCGCGGATCACGAACACGAGCATCGCCAGTAGCGCGACCGCGAAGAGGCCCAACGCAATCAGGAGCGGCCGAGATGCCCAGGTTGGACCATTGTCCGACGGTGTTGTGTCCTGCGCTTCGGCTGGTGGTGTCGTCTGCGGTTCCACGTGGCTCCTCTCGTCGCGCCCGACAGTGTGCCATGCGTGGGGAGCTGGGGGTAGGCGGCAAGGAAGCGGCCCACGGTCCGCATAACAGGATACGAACCGTGGGCCAGGGTTGCGCCGGTGCTACGCCGGCGTTCACTCCTCGACGATAAACAGCGTAACCATGCCGAACATGCCGTGGGCAGATTCAGCGTGCGACAGGATGTGGCAGTGGAACGCCCATGCACCGACTTCAGTCGCATCGACGATGACATCAAAGCGCTGGCCGGGCGCGATGTTGACCGTGTCGCAGAGGTACGGTTGCGGAAGCGGCCAACCATCCTGCGCCACGACAAGCTGCGGCATCCCGTGCAAGTGCATCGGGTGAATCATCAGGCCCTCGTTCATGTAGCGGATGAGGACCTTCTCGCCCTTCTTGGCCATCACCGGCTGGGTGGCCGGGAAGCCCTTGCCATTCAGGGTGAAGCCACCAATTGGCCCGTCGTTCAGAATGATCGTGTATTCGCGGTCGAACTCGCCGTACTTGTTCGGGTCGTTCGGCTCAACAATGAACGCGCCCAAAAGGCCCTTTGTCACCTGCTCGGCGGCGTTGTGGTGCGAGTGATACATGTGCGAGCCGGTGTTGCCCTCACGGAGCGTGAACTCGTAGGTGAACTCGCCACCCGGCTTGATCGGCGGCTGAGTGACGAAGGTCACGCCGTCCTGGCTGTGCGGGACGATCAGTCCGTGCCAGTGGATGACCGTACTCTCCGGCAGGTTGTTCGTCACGTGGACACGCACGGTGTCGCCCTCGTTGACTCGAATCTCCGGGCCAGGGATGACGCCGTTATAGGCATAGCCATCCGAATACTGGCCGGGGGCATATTCCCAGCGGACGACATCGCAGGTCAGCCGGAAGACCTTGACATCGCCATCCAGTTCGTACTCCAGCGGCTGGCCGCCGAGCCCTTCGGTAGGTGCCGGGAAGTCCAGAATGCCTTGCTCGTGCATGGCATCCATCTCATCGACCGAATCGCCGCCGGTGGTCGGCGTCGCGTCGCCGGTTGCGTTGTGCCCGCTGTGGTCGGTCGTTGGCTCCTCCGGCGCTGCCGAAATCACGGTCGGGATGCCCTGCACGACCTCGCGGTCCGGGTTGGCTGCCGCGCCGAAAACTGCTGCCGACGCCGCGCCGAGGCCGGCAGCGCCGACGAGCCCGACGAAGTTGCGTCGGGTGATGCGGCTCGTTTCATTCTTGATCGACATTGAGAGGTTCCCCCTTCTGTCTCGCCCACTGTCCCTGAAATCGATGGAGCGCATATTCTCATGACGCCTGCGCAAGCGCACTCCCCAGCCCGCGCGGTTCGAATCACTGCCTCTGCGACCTCCCGCCGGTCTGGCCCGGCTGTGCAGGCCAACGACAGATGAGTGGCAGGACCCAGTGGTCCAGCCCGATCCATCCGGCGCAGCGCCAGCCGAGCACCAGCACGACCGCGATCAGCGCGATGAGCGGATCGGCTCCGCTCGCGCCGGCCAGCCACGGCGTCGCAGCCAGCCCGAGGCCGAATAGCGCCGCCAGTCCGGTCAGCAAGCCCAGCAGGATGGCGATGCCGACCAGCGTCTGCCCGATTGCCACGGCAGGACCGAGCCAGCCGTGCCAACCCTGCTCCAGCATCTGCTCAACGACCCAGCGCGACGGCTGGCGGGTGTCGCCGTTCGCCAGTGTCGCCATCCAGGCGTCGTGCAATGCGCTGCCGTCGATCCAGCGACCGTCGCTCAGCTTGTCGCGACCATCGGCCAGCCAGAGCCAGCCGATCCAGGCTCGGGCCATCAACCAGAGCCAGGCGAAGCGCGTGCTGCCGAACAGATCCGTGCCGATGCGCGGCGACGGGATCACTGTTCTGCGTCCTGCTCGTGCCGTCGCAACAGATAGCCGCACGCTCGCACTCCGGTTCGCGCCGTATCGCGCCTGACCTAATGGTGCGATGAGGGCGATTTCTCGAACACGGTCGGCGGGGTAGTTTGTGGAGGGGTCTGGGGTAGTTTCTCGCCTACCCTATCGGGTAGGAGGCTAGCTGCGATCCGGCTCGGGCGGATCGACAAGCTGGTTGCGCAGGGCGTAGGCGACGACCTGCGCGCGGTTCTCCAGGTGCAGCTTGCTCAGAATGTTGCGCAGGTGGTACTTCACCGTGTTCTCGCTGACGACCAGCCGGTCGGCCAGCTCGCGGTTGGAGGTGATGCCCTGGACAAGCAGTTCCAGCACATCGCGCTCGCGGTCGGTGAGCTGGGTGGCAGGCTGCTCCTGGCGGGTTGCGCGTGGCTGGGCAAACTCGTCGAGTAGCTTGCGGGCCAGCCCGGGCGTCAGCGCCGGCTCACCGCGCGTCACGCCGTCGAGCATCTCGAACAGCCGTCGCGCCTCGATATCCTTCGGCAGGAACCCCTGCGCGCCGGACTTGATCGCCTCGAACAGGTCGGCATCATCCTCGGACGCCGTCAGCACGACAACGCGGACAGCCGGCATCTCGGCGCTGATCATGCGTGTCGCTGCCAGCCCACCCATCTCAGGCATCGCCAGATCCATCAGGACGATGTCCGGCACCTCGCGCTCCGCCAGCGCGATCGCCTCGCGTCCGTTGCGCGCCTCGGCGACAACGTCAATGCCGCGCGCCTCCAGCAGGCTGCGCAGCCCATCGCGAAACAGGGCGTGGTCATCAGCGATCAGGACTCTCATCGGCTCCTCCCGGCACGTGTCGCGCCAGGAGGATTGTGCCATTGCTGGGTATGCGGGGCGGTGGGTTACGGGACAGGCTCGACGCTCAATACCTCGACCGTCGACACGATCTTGCCGTCGATCTCGTTGTATCCCGAGATCACCTTCGGCGGCGTGATGTCGGTGCGGAAGGTCCACGATTCGACCTCGCGATAGGTATTGCCGTGATCACAGGCAGCTGGCTGCGGTATCCGTGGATGACCGACTTCCTGTACCGGACAGGGCACGGCCGGGAACACTTGCTGGTAGACGATGGTGTTCGGTGCGTCACCGGGGCTGGCGACATAATGCTTGTACTGGAGTACCGCGTCGAAGCCCGGATGGAGCCAGCGTTCCGGGACTGCGACGCCGTCGGTCAGCGTGTCTTCGTAGGCTGTGGCGGTGTCTCTCTGTGTCTGTCGGAATGTCTGATCGCCGAAGGACATGACGGAGCCGACTGCCTCCGGATGCAGGCGATCCTCAATGATCTCCTTGCGCCAGTGCCGTGCATCCATGTACTCGAGTTGGGCAATGGTGCTGCCTGATCGATAGGTGACGGTGACAGGCTGCCAGTCGGCTCCTGCCTGCGCCTTTGCGCTGTCCGCCTCGGCTGAACGCGACATCATGAGTGCCATAACCAGCAGGCTCGCCAGGAGGGAGGCGATAGCCAGGAGCCAGTGGCGGTACCGGTGGCCCGAGCGTGTGTGCGTGACTGGTGTCATCGGCATCTCTCCACTTCATTGTGCGTGCGCAATGACAGTCCCACCGTACAGCGATAGCGCGAGGTATGCAAATCGTGTGTTGGCCCATACACGTGATGGGCTACGTGCTCAATGGGACGGAGTAGCGTCATCATGGGCAAATGAAGTGGTTTTTGTCTCTTATGCCCTCAATCACAAGTCCAGGGCGCTAGCTGCCTCCAGGAGATCGCTATCCATTGGATCTAGAGACGTTTCACTCAGTCTCGGGCTGACCGGATTATCCGGTCAGAGAAGATTGCCCAGCATGTCCAGTCCAGATTCAATCGCGACTGATAGCGAATACCAGCAAATGTTGGAGTGCCATTTTCATCAAGTCGTTCGTAGACGTATCGAGCAGCCGCTTGAGTTATCTGACGTGGCCAGGAAGACAGCATGGTGCTGGCATCCAGGTCAGGATAGCCAAGCTCCTGAGCGAGTGGGCCAAGCTGGCGACGAAGACATGTTAGGCTCGCCGGAGCGAGTATGTCGGCAAAGCGTAGGTCTTGTGATAGCAGCGTTGCGCCGATCTGACGCTTGAATCTCCAATCGGCTGGTACGACTCCTTTCTCGGGATGGCCCGGCACGATCAGGCCAAATAGTGCCTCATCAAGCGGTTCATCATCTTCTACCTGTTCCAGCATCTTTAGAAGTGGCAGTGATCGTCTGAAACGAGCAACTGTCTCTCCGAATGCTCCGGCGCGATCGGAAGCGCAGTAGACAACACTGAAGATTCGCCCGGGATCATCGAAACGGTTGTCGCCGGCCATGTCTATCGGTGGCGGTTCAAACGGATCACGTCCGACTTTTGTTACTCGGTATATGGGTGATGCTGGCGCTCCAACAGACGCGATCTCAACCGAGTGCAGGTGAGGTGTCACTGTGCAAGGCTACTCACATCCCGCAGCCTAGCCACCGATTACAAATGCGCGCGCGGCCGCGAGTGCATCCGTCAGGTGGCCTTCCCGGATCGCTTCTGCTGGCGATGTATCGTCCAGTTGTGGATTCAACCCGATAAACCACGCCTTGATTGTCTGTGGTGCATCTGACGATTGCATCAGCATCTGGACAATCTGGAATGTTGTCCGGAGACGTTGTTCAACAGCGGCGTCTCGAATCTCGGAAACTGAGCCGCTGGCCCAACGCGCTACCGTCTTCCCGTCCTTTACGCCGACAATCACCGCTACCAATCGTCGTGAGAGAACGCGTTCAAGCGTCGCTGCAATGGCATTGAGTGGCTGCATCGTTGCGTCTCGATGGGCCTGTTCTACCCAATTGCGATGTAGGTATGTATCCATAGTTCTCCCCCACTTCTCTCGTGGGATGGTGTTGAGTCACCTCTAAGCCAGCTTTATGGTATGCGAATGTCCACCTAATGTCTATCTGGTAGCGTGATTCTGTCTGGCAGACATACGCCGACTGATCGGGTTGTGGCTTGGTTGAGTGCTATCGACTCGCCAGGTGCCGCGCACTGGTCGGCAGCCGCACCGTCACTGTCGTGCCTGCGCCGGACTGCGTCTCGACGCTGAGGGTGCCGCCGACGGCTTCGGCGCGTTCGCGCATGGTGGTCAGGCCGAAGCGGGGCAGGGCATCGCGGGTGCTGGCTTCGGGGTCGAATCCGGCGCCGTCGTCAGTGATGCGTGCTTCGACCCAGCCGCTGCCGCGCACCAGCGTCACCGTCGCCTGGCTTGCGCCGGCGTGCTTGCGGACGTTCGCCAGCGCCTCCTGAATGATGCGCAGGAGCTGCAGCTCGCCGGTCTCGGGCAGGGCGACATCCAGACCGTCGGACGGATCGGCGACGAGCGTGACCTGCACACCGCTTTGCGCCTGCCAGTCCTGCAGATAGAGGCGCAGCGTCTCGACAAATGGCCGATCCGGATCGCCAGTTGAGCGCAGTCCGAGGATGTGCTCGCGGACGTCGGCATAAGCGTCGCGGGCAGCCTGGCCGAGCTGGCCGATCTGTGTCGTCGCGCGCTCGACCTCGCCGGCGTCGAGCAGCGCTTCGGCGGCCTGCGCCTTCGTGTTCACATAGCCCAGCACCTGAGCGACGCTGTCGTGGATCTCACGGGCGATGCGCTCGCGTTCTTCGGCGACGGCGAGGTCGCGGACGCGGCGGTGCAAACGCGCGTTCTCAATCGCCAGCGCCGCCTGGGTCGCGAAGCGCCGCAGCGTCTCCTCGTCGGTCAGGTCGAACTCGGGAGCGTCCTCCTTCTCCGTCAGGTAGAGATTGCCGAGGACTGCGCCGTGGGCGGCGATCGGGACAGCCAGCAGGCTGTGCATCGGTGGGTGGCCAGACGGGAAGCCGATCGAATCCGGGTGTTGCGTCAGGTCGCGCATGCGCAGACTCTCACCATCGCGCATGACATTCCCGATTAGGCCGTGGCCGGTCGGCAGTGGGCCCATCTCTGCGCGCGCCTCGGCGTCGATGCCGGAGGTCAGGAATTCGGCCAGCCGCCCCTGATCGTCGAGATAGGAGAGTGCGCCGTAGCGTGCGCCGACGAGCGTGCGCGCCTCATCAACAACGCCCTGCAGGACGTGATCCAGCCGCAGATCGCCGATGATGTCCAGTCCGGCCTCGTGCAGTGCGAGCAGTTCGCGGTTGGTCTGTTCCAGACGATCCTGCGTGCGGTCGATGACGTTGAAGATGGCTTCCGAGAAGAACAGGACGCCGATCAGGACGATGCCGGCCAGCAGGAGGTAGCCAGGCCAGCCGGAGAGCAGGTCGCGGAAGATGACTGTGCGGGCCAGCTCAACGACGACGATGAACAGGACCGGCGCGAGGATCGATAGCCACTTCAGGCGTTGGAGCGTCATCACGTTGGGCGTGTCTCCGAACGATTCCGGCCCCGCCGGCCGGGTCCATCTCCAGTGTGCCACGGGTGGCTGCGCGTACAATCGCGTGGGGCTCCGATTCGCGGGGCGGGGAGGGTTGTGGGTGATGTCCGGGGGGCTCGCGTCGGCGCTGCGCCGACATCCGGCCTTGATTCATCTGTCATTGCTGCTGGTGGCTCTGTTCTGGGGTGTCACCTTCGTTGCCGTGAAGTATCTGGTGACGCGGATCGGGCCGGTGCACGTCCTGCTCCTGCGGGTCGGCTTCTCTTCGGCCTGCTTCGCTGTTCTGCTGGCGCTCACCCGCCGCTCGATCCCGTCGTTCCCGGCCAGCGTCTGGCGACGGATGGCACTGATCGCGTTCGCTGGTGTCGTGGTCAATAACCTGGCGATCGCGTATGGTCAGAGTTACCTCTCGGCAGCACTGGCGAGCCTGATCGTCACGAGCAATCCAATCTTCACCACGATTATCAGCCGCTTGCTCCTCGGTGAGGAGTTCACCCGCCGCAAGATGGCGGGCATCGGGCTGGCAGCGGTCGGCTTCCTGATCGTTCTGCTCTTTGGCGGTAGTGGCGCAAAGTTCTCGGTCGATAACGCCATTGGCGTCCTGATTCTCGTTTGCGCGCCGTTCGGCTGGGCGTTCTACACCGTGCTGGCCAAGCCACTGCTGGCCGAATATGAACCCCACGTTATCGCTGGTCTGACGACGATCCTCGGCGCGTTGATGCTCTCGCCGCTCCTGCTCTTCAACCTGGATATCGTTCATGACATCGCTGGGTTCGATGGCCGCGAGTGGCTGGCGGCGCTAACGATGAGCGTGCTGGCGATCTTCGTCGCCTACATCCTCTGGTATCGCGGCTTGCGTGGATTGCAGCCAACGCAAGTGGCCGTCTACATCTACATGGTGCCGTTCTTCGGCGTACTGTCCGCCTGGCTGTTGCTGGGCGAATCGATCACTCCGTGGCTGATCCTGGGTGGTGGCACGATCCTGGCCGGCGTGATCGTGACAAACTCACGCCGTCGTGCGCGGAGCTCCCCACTGGCCTGATCGGTCGCCGCGTCATCGGGGTATCATGCCGAACGTGAGCTGAATCGCACCTGGTTGAGGGAGGACCACGCATGGCTGACCGTCCCGCATGGGAAGACTATCTTGCCGAGCATCACGACGAGCACCTCGCCGAGCTGTTCGAGCTGCTGCGCATTCCGAGCGTCAGCGCGCTGCCGCAGCATGCTGGCGATGTCCGGGCTGCCGCCGATTGGGTCGCCGACGCTCTGCGCAAGGTCGGTGTCCCAACGGTCGAGGTGATGCCGTCCAATGGCAATCCGGTCGTCTACGGCGAGTGGATCGTCGACCCGGCCAAGCCGACGGCGCTGATCTACGGACACTACGACGTCCAGCCGCCCGATCCGCTGGATCTCTGGGAGACGCCACCGTTCGAGCCGACCGTGCGCGATGGCTTCGTCTACGCGCGTGGCGCGAGCGACGACAAGGGCAACCTGTTCCTGCCGATCAAGGCGGTTGAGGCGCTGGTTCAGACGCAGGGCGGGCAGCCGCCGATCAACCTGAAGTTCACGATCGAGGGCGAAGAGGAGATCGGCTCGCCGAACCTGCCCGCGTTCATCCGTGACAACGCCGAGCTGTTGAAGTGTGATGTCGTCCTCTGCGCCGATGGCGGCCAGTGGGGCCCGGACACGCCATCGATCGCGACCGCATCCAAGGGCATTGCCGCCTGTCAGGTGAACATAAAGACGGCCAATACCGACATGCACTCCGGCCAGTTTGGTGCGTCGGTCGCCAACGCCGTGCAGGTCGCGGCGCAGATTGCCGCCTCGATGCACACGCCCGAGGGCAAGGTCGCCGTCCCCGGCTTCTACGACGATGTCCGCGACCTGACCGAGCAGGAGAAGCGCGAGTTCGCTGAAGTGCCGTTCGACGAAGAGGGCTACAAGGCCGAGCTCGGCGTCGACGCGCTGTGGGGCGAGCCGGGCTACACGCCGATCGAGCGCAACTGGGGCCGGCCGACGCTCGACCTCAACGGGTTCTGGGGTGGCTTCCAGGGCGAGGGGATCAAGACGGTCACGCCATGCGAGGCGCACTTCAAGGTCACCTGCCGTCTCGTGGCCAACCAGGAGCCGCAGAAGATCCTCACTGCGATCGAAAAGCACGTCCAGTCGGTCTGCCCGCCGGGCGCGAAGGCCGAGGTCGTGCCGTTCCCCGGCTCCGCGCGACCGTTCATGATTCGCCGCGATCATCCGGTGCTCGTCGCCGCTGAGGAAGTGCTCGGCGACCTCTACGACCGCGACCCGTACGTTATCCGTGTTGGCGGAACGCTGCCGGTCGCCGAGGTCTACCAGACCGCGCTCGGCGCAGACATGGTCTTTTACTCGTTCGGCATGCCGGGCAGCCGCGTCCACGCACCAAACGAAAGCTTTGGCATCCAGGAGTCGTTTGTTCAGGGCCGTCGGGCCTATTGCGCGTTGCTGAATCGGATGGGGGAGTAACCTCACCGCTGCCCAGAGGGCTCCGCCCCCTCTCCTCACAGGAGAGGGGGTGATGGAAAGACGGCAGCCAACACGTCATACCCCTGTCCCTCCCTCTCCTGTGAGGAGAGGGAGGGACAGGGGAGGGTGAGGTCACCACACTCGCATTCGCCCGACAAACACGGGCGGGATGTCCGGGTAACTGAGCCAAGAGAGTGGGCGGTCGGGGTTGGGTGGGGAGCTGAAGCGTGGTTCCTCGATGCCATCCATCACCAGGCCGTTCCTGAACGCCGCTGCAAGCAGAACGCTGAGCGGGCGGTGGAAGTACCAGTGGCTGGCCGGCTCGCCCGGCATGCCTGCGCCGCGCGCCGGCGGCAGCGTCAGGTAGCGCGAGATCTTCAGTGAGCTGGTCCGGGTGAGATTGGCGTCCTCCTCGGCGACCATGCGCACGTCGTTCGAGTTGAAGCATGGATGCTGGACGGCGAAGACGAAGCGTCCTCCAGGACGCAGCAGGCGTGGGATGGCGGCGAAGAGAGGATCGATCTCCGGCATGTCCATCAGACCCATCAGGCAGGTGACGGCGTCGTAGCACCTCTCACCGAGCGTGCTGAGCTGGGCCGGGTCGGTCGCGTCGATTTCGCGGAACACGACGCGATCCGCTATCTCCGGCAGTGCAGCAGTGCGCTTCTCGGCGAGCCGGAGGAACTGTGGGCTGAAGTCGGTGGCGACGACATGCGCTCCGAGCGACGCCAGCCGACGCGCAAGCTGGCCGTTGCCGCAGGCGATGTCGAGCACGTTGTCGCCCGGTGTGATGTCCAGCAGCCGCTCGACCGCCGGGCCGATCAGCTCGCGATGGAAGAGATTGCCCTCGCCCATCTGCTCGTCCCAGAATTCGGCCTTGCCATCCCAGATTTCCCGCATCGCATCGATCGATACCGGTGGTTCGTCCATGCACGGCGTCCCTCCCACTCGTTTTCGGACTGCGCATCATACCATCCGCGCACAGCAACAAGGCCCCCGAGAATTCCTCGGGGGCCTTGTTCAGCCTGGTTCCATTTGAGGAGGGTAACTACTCCTCGGCGTACCAGTTGGCGATGTCGTAGACGGCCAGCTCCCACGACGATGGGGTGTGGCCCTTGAGCCGGTTCGAGAAGCCGGACAGGCCGGCGCGATGGACGAGTCCGATGCGGACGACCTCGTTGATCACCATGTCGTTCATGGCGATGAACAGCTCGGCCTGCTTGGCGGGATCCAGCTCCGTAGCAGCCTCGTGCCACAGCTTGTTGAAGTCGTCGTTGATCCAGCGGTTGTAGTTGTTGCCGGACCACTGGTTCGACTGCTGGGCAATGTCCGTTTCTGGCTCATCCGACTTGAAGCCCGACATGTAGTCCAGCGGGAACGGACTGGATGGGCCGTTGGTGAACATCGTCAGGTCGGCGTAGAAGTGCGAGACGGTATCCGGGTTGCCAGCGTCGGACGAGAAGTAGACGCCAGCGTCGATCGCCTTGATCTCGACCGTGATGCCGATCTGCTCGAACGACTGCTTGATGATCTCCTGGGTCTTCTGCCGGATCGGGCTGGAGGTCGTGGTGAAGACCAGCGCCAGCTCCTTGCCGTCCATCTTGCGGATATTGCCATCAAGTGTCGCACCGGCCTCGTCGAGCAGCGCGGCTGCCTTGTCGAGGTCGTACTCGGTTGAGGTGTTCGGCGAATTGAACGGCGCTGGGGCAACCAGGGTGTTCGCCGTCGGTGAGCCACCGTCGCCATACAGCTGCGTGGCGATCGTATCCTGGTCGGTGGCCAGCCGCAGTGCCTCGCGGACGTTCTTGTCCTTGAAGAACGGGTGCTCGGTGCCCGGCTCGGAGCGCGCTCCGTCGACCTCGGTGTTCGGGTCGGCGAAGTTGAGCAGCACCTGCTCGACGCTCAGGCCCGGGTTCACCTGCACGCGGCCGGTGGTGGCGTCCTCCTTCAGCTTGTCGAGGACGGCCTTCTCGACCTGCAGATTCCAGGCGTAGTCGGTCTCGCCCGTCTGCAGGACGGCGCGAGCTGCCGAGGTCGCGTCGCCGCCACCCTTCAGCTCAACCTGGCTGAAGTACGGCTTGTCCGCCTCTCGATAGTTCTCGTTGATCTCATAGAGGACGGTATCGCCCGGGCGGAATTCCTTGACCTTATACGGTCCTGTGCCGATCGGATTGAGGTTGAACGGGGCGTTGCGAGCCTCAGAACCCAGCATGTCGCCGAGGATGTGCTTTGGCAGAACAGTGCCATAGTATGCGGCTGAGAACGGCGTGAACCAGCCAGGATTCGGCGCTTCGAACTTGAACGTGATCGTGTGCTCGTCGACGATCTCGACCTCGGAGATTGCGCTGTAGGTCGCAAACGTCGTTGAGGCAACATCCGGGTTCGTCGCGTACTGCCAGGTGAACTCAACGTCTGCGGCAGTGAACGGCTCACCATCCGACCACACAACGTCCTTCTTGAGCTTGTAGGTCACGCTCATACCGTCGGCGGCGATGCCACCGTTCTCGAGCGTCGGCACTTCCTCAGCCAGGCAGGGCTGCGGCTGGCCGTCCATATCGAGGTTGATGAGCGGCTCGAGGACGAGGCGGGACGCGAGACCGTCCTTATCACCCTGCGAGAAGTGGTTGTTCAGGATCGTCGGGGCCTGCCAGACGAGCAGGCGGAGCAGATCGCCAGCGCCGCGACCCTGACCGGAGGATTCGCCGCCCGACTCACTCTCGGTCGTGCTCTCACCCGCAGCGGTGCCTTCGCCCTCGGCGGTTGGCTCTTCGGAGTCGCTTCCGGTGTCCTCGGTCGCGCTGCCTTCGCTGCTGCCAGAATCGGTCGTCGCCGTTGGCGAATCGCCGTCGTCATCACTACCGCAGGCGGCCAGCAGGCCGGCAATGACTGGTGCGCTCAGGCCGAGTGCCGCGCCACGCTTCAGGATGGTACGGCGGTTGGCACGACCGGCAAGCACAGCGCTCTGTAGTGACTCCAGGTCACCGTACAGGTCTCGCATCGTCTGTATCTCCAGACTCACTCCTCCAGCCCGAGGCGTTTCTCGGGCCCTGCGTCATGAGCTTTCGGCACTATTCCCCGACCGCAACATGGCGCAACTATCAGCGTAGCCCAGATGTCTCCGGCATGCAACACCTTATGAGAATATCTGAATGTCTGAAAGTAACCGGACTCCGAAGTGCTATTTCACGATGTTGCCGTGATCGACGCTTCGAGCAGCTCACGGTAGACATCCAGACACGCATCGCCGCTGCACGGAGCGGGGCGCACGGCCCGAACCCGGTAGCCGTGCTCCTCGTCCAGATCAAGCTCCGGCAGGCCCGGGTTGCTCACCTGTTTGCCGTCTGGCAGGACAAACGTCGGGCTGCCATCGACCTTGATGATCTCCCAACCCCGCCGCGCCTCCTCGACAACCTGCGGCTTGGCGACGCCGCTGTCGAAATCGGCGGTGAAGCGCTCGACGTCCAGCCCGGCCTCATCAGCCAGCTCGAGCAGGACATGGCGCATCGAGATGCAGCGGCTTTCAGCGAAGAAGGCGACGCGGATGCGCCAGTCCAGCTCGTCGGCCAGCGCCAGGTTCTGCCGCTCGGCGCACTTCACCGCCTCGAACGCCGGCCACATCGTCACTGGCCAGGCGCTGTCCGGCGCAGACCACGGCTGGTAGGGAATGTCCGGCTCCTCCAGCATCAGGATCGGCAGCTCCATCTCCAGCACCCGCTTCGGCGTCGACTCGCGATTGACATACTCCAGCGCCAGCGAGCGATGGACGATCTCAACGCGCCCCGCATACTCCTCGCGCACCTGCCGCAACCGATACGCCGCCAGATAGGCATACGGGCAGTACAGGTCGGCGTACATTTCGATGTGGGTGGGGGTGGGTGTGGCCATGATACGACTCCTTCTCAACTCGTCGTTGAGAGTACCACCGCCTCTGGCTGCTGGGGCTGCTTCGTGACCCGCTGCTCGGCATCGCCGCCCGACAGTAGCATCACGACGTACTGATTCAGGCTGACACCATCGCGCTCAGCTGACTCGGCTAGCCGTCGGTGCAGTGAGCGCGGCAGCCGCACAACGAACTTGCCGCTGTATTCCTCAGGGTAGGAAGGAAGGGGAATGTTGATTCCGTGCTCGTATGCAGCCTCTATCCAGAGCGAGCGCGCCTCTTCTGCCATCGACGCAACCTCGTCGAGTGTGTCAGCTTGAGTCAGGCAGCCTTTGAGGTCAGGAAATTCAACGACCTACCTGCCGTCGGGATCGGCAATGACATTATACGGATATTGCAGAGCGAGATACCCAACCAGGGTTTGTCGTGCTGTTGCTGTCATCTCAGTCGTTCAGTTCCAGAATCTCGCAGATCTGGTCGAGTTGACAGCGAGGAATCATTCGTCATCCCATCTTGGAAAGGACGATCGATCGAGACCCGGCCTTCTTGAAAACGGCGTCGACTCGTCAGTCCTCCGCCGCTCGCGTCGCAGTAGAAGCCTTTTACCATAGTTGCTCTGGGCTGAGTGGTATTGTGTCGGTCGTTGCTATGGCATCCTGCCACGGATTGAAATACAATCTGTCTGTAGTAATCGAGGTGGCATGTAGTTCAATGTCATCTTCTACACGGACCCGGCCGGGGTGAAGCCGCTGGTCGGGTTTCTCGAAGAGATCCGCGCCAGGCAACCGGTCCTCCATCGCCAGATCATTCAGGCGATCAAGCGCATTGAGTCGAGTGATGTCCATGGACCTCCACTAACCGAGTTGGTCGATCCGGCGCACGATATCTACGGGCTCCGTGTTGGCAGAACCGACATCGCTCGGGTGTTCTTCTTCTTTCAACCAGGACGCCGGTTGGTCCTGACCAACGCATACGTCAAGAAAGCGCAGAAGCTCGATCCGCGTGAGCTCGAGCGAGCACGACGTTACAAGGCAGACTGGGAGTCACGATGATCACGATCGATTCGACAACCACCCACAACGACATCGACGACTACATTGCGCAACTCACACCTGATGAACGCGCGCAGCTTGTCGCCGCCGACGCGGCAATCGACCTCGCGATGTTGATCTACCGGGCGCGAGAACGCCGTGGTCTTTCGCAGAGTAACGCGGCCCGACGTGCTGGCCTGCATCAGCAGGCGGTCAGCCGTAACGAGCGAGCGCACGTCGGGATGAAGGTCGAGACGTTACGGCATTATCTGGCGGCATTAGGCTACCAGCTTGAGATCGTTGTCCATGACCTTGAATCGGACGAGATCGTCGATACCCTGACCTTGCCGACAGGATGCGACTCGGCTCAATAGCGAGTCGCAATCCTGTCTGAGCGGCTGGTAGTCCTGTCTTATCCCTCCGGCCCATCCAGCATCGCGAACGCGGCGCTGGCGATGTGTTCGGCGTCGACGCCGTAGTGCTTGTAGAGGTCGGGGCGCGAGCCGGACTGGCCGAAGTCGTCGATGCCGAGCGAGATGGAACGGGCACCATGGATGCTGCCGAGCCAGGCGAGCGCGTGCGATGAGCCGTCCATGATCGTGACGATCGGCGCGCGGCGTTCGTTCGCCGGGACGAGTGTGTCGAAGTGAGCCGGGTCGTTCGCATCGCCGCCGGACATCATCTGACGTTGGCGCTGTTGCCAGCCGTCGAATACCTTCTGCGGCGAGGTGAGCGCGATGACGTTGGCTGCCACGCCCTCTTCGTGCAGCAGCTTCGCGGCGGCGATCGCCTCCGGCAGCATGACCCCGGCGCTGACAATCTGGACGACGTCGTTGCGATCGACATCCGGCGCGTCGAGTTGGGCGTCGATGATCCGGTAGCCACCGGCAAGCACCTGACGACGCAGCTCGTCGAGTCCAAGCCGGTCAATCGACGGCTGGAGCAGCGTCTGGTCGATCGGCGCGGTCGAGAGGCGCAGGTAGGTCGAGATGCCGTCCTCGCGGTCGCAGATCTGGCGCAACCCTTCGAGCAGGATCCACTCGAGCTCCTGGGCGAACGTCGGTTCGTAATAGATGACGTTCGGCACTTCCATACCGATCGATGGCGTGATCGTCGACTGGTGCGCGCCGCCCTCCGGTGCGAGCGAGATACCGGAAGGCGTCCCGGCGACGATGAACTTGCTGGCGCTGTAGGTGCCGTAAATGAAGGCGTCCAGACCGCGGCAGACGAACGGGTCGTAGACGGTGCCGATCGGGAAGAGCAGCTGGCCGCTCAGCTCGTGGGTCAGGCCGAACATCGCCAGCCACATGAACAGGTTCATCTCGGAGATGCCCAGCTCGATGTGCTGACCAGTCGGCTTCGGCTCCCAGCGCAGCAGCTTCGGTCCGTCGTCATACACCGGCATCTCGCGTGAATGAAAGACGCCGAGCTTGTTAATCCAGCCGCCGAGGTTGGTCGAGACGGAGACATCCGGCGCAGCGGTGACGATGCGCTTGCCAACTTCCGGTATGTCGGCGAGCTGGGTCAGCAGACGGCCGAGTGCCTCCTGCGTCGAGGTTGATGTCGTGCGATTGTGGCCGACGTGGACCGGGATCTGGTCGGCGACGACGGCCGGAGTCGGCACGACATCGCCGGAATAGAGCCGCTCCCACGATTCGGCGGCGAGCTTGCCGGCGGGCGATGCTGGATCGAAGCGCGACCACTCTTCGCCGGCCGGCACGCCGAGCGCGTCGCGCAGCGGCTCAAGCTGGTTCGGGTTCAGCAGCGCCGAGTGGTTGAGTGCGTCACCGGCGAATGGCAGCCCCCAGCCCTTGATCGTGTAGGCGAACAGCACGGTCGGGTGGTCGCCGTGGTCGAGCGCTTCCTCGATCGCGCCAACCAGGTCGCCGAGGTCGTGGCCGCCGAGGTTGGCCAGCAGACCGGGCAGCTCCCCGTCTGGCGTCTCCTTGATCGCCCGGGCGATATCGGCGTTGTCGACTCCGCCACGACGGATCAGGCGTGGCCGGAGTACTTCGCCCGGCAGCCGGATCAGCGTCTGGTACTCCTCGTTGTCCATGTCGTCGATGGCCTGGCGCAGCGCCTCGCCGCCGGGTCGGGCGAACGCCTCGCGCAGCTTGTGGCCGTACTTCGTCTCGATGACGCGCCAGCCGGCGTTGGCGAACAGGTGCTTCAGGCGGGTGGCGCGGATACCAGGGATGACGCGGTCGAGCGACTGGCGGTTGAGGTCAACGATCCAGAGGACGTTGCCGACCCAGGCCAGCGACTCCTCGATCAGCGCCTCCCAGATGTTGCCCTCATCCAGCTCGGCATCACCGATCAGGGCGATGAAGCGGTTGGAGGTTACGTCGCCGAAGTGCTCGTGCGCGTAGCGGTGCGCCAGCGCGGCGAAGAGCGGGGCGACTGCGCCGAGGCCGACGGAACCAGTCGAGAAATCGACCGGGTCGGGGTCCTTGGTGCGACTGGGATACGACTGCAGACCTCCATACTCGCGCAGCGTCGTCAGATAGCTCGGGTCGAGCTGGCCGAGCAGGTACTGAATGGCGTGATAGGCCGGCGACGCGTGCGGCTTGATCGCGACGCGGTCGCCCTGCTTGAGCGAGTGGAAGTAGAGCGCGGTAAGGATTGATACGACCGATGCTGAAGATGCCTGATGCCCGCCGACCTTGAGGCCGTCAACGTTCGGGCGGACGTGGTTTGCGTGATGGACGATCTGCGTGGAGAGCCAGAGGATGCGCTTCTGGATCGTGTCGAGTACGGCAAGCTGCTCCGGCGAGAGCGGTCGCTCATCACCGAGCAGCCGACTAATGTCCGTAATTTCCGCAGCGTGGGCCATCTCGTGCGACATCAGGATCTCCTTCGGCTCATTCTGGCGGTGCCAGATCTGGAGGTGTGCGGTCGATCATGGCTGATTGTCCGTTATCACCGAATCATGGGCAACTGACAAAACCCGGATTGTGCCGGGAAGTCATGTCTTCCCTTTCGTCCGATAGCGTGGATACAGAACCGCTTGTGACAAGGGAGGAACCCATGAAGCGCATCAGTCTGTTCCTGGCGATCCTGTTGATTGCGGCTATCGCAGCCGCCTGCGAGGCGGAAGGCGAGGCCACCGAGACGGCAGCCGACACCGGCACGACGCAGGTCGCAGCCGCTGAGGTGACCGAGCCGGTTGATGCTGCCGAGCCAACCAACACGCCTGTGCCGCCGACAGCGACCGCGGAACCGACGAATACGCCAGTACCACCGACTCCGACGGCAGAGCCGACGAACACGCCGATCCCGCCGACTCCGACGCCGGAGCCGACGGCGACGCCCATACCCGAACCCAAGGTGTATTCCGGCACCGGTTCCGACGTCATTGATATTGAGAAGCCAGGTGGACCGGATAGCCCAGCACTCGTGCATGTCGTTGGAAATGCGGATGGTCGCTACTTCGGTGTGACATCGTTCAATGCCAATGGCGAGCAGGTTGACCTGCTGGTGAATACGACTGCTGCCTATGATGGCCGAGTGTTGATGGACGTCCGCAAAGGTGAATCCACGGCGCGGCTGCAGATCGAAGGTCAGGGCGACTGGACGATCGAGATCCTGCCGCTCAGCGCGGCACGGCACGCGGCCGTCCCTGGTGTCACGGCCGGCACCGGCGATGATGTCCTCATTCTCGATGGCGTGGCGGACACAGCGCGCATCGTCGCGAATGCTGATGGTCGCTACTTCGGTATCTGGGGTTATGGTGATCGAGCGAATCTGCTCGTGAATACTACTGATCCCTACGACGGCCGCGTCATCGTCGGCAAGGACACGAAGGTTCTGCAAGTGTCCGGCAGTGGGGACTGGGAGATTACGTTCGAGTAACGAGTCGGTAGTCAGTCCATTGTCCAGCCGTTTTGAGGCCGCAACCGAGAAATCTCCCATGCGTCGGACTATGTCGAACGGGTGGGAGATCTCTCACTGCGGTTCGAGATGACAGGAGGCGAGGGTGGCTGCCGGACCGGGCTACTCGACATTGCTGGCAATGACGATCCGCTGGCTTGGCAGCAAACTCCGTGTTCTGTCATTTCGAGCGCGCACGCGAGAAATCTCCCACCCGTCCGACACAGTCAAACGTAGGGGAGCCTCGTGCGCACTCGAAATGACACGCATCGGCGACGGCTGCTCTCTCTACAACCCACTCATCCGCACCACTTCAACCCCGCGCGCCTCGATGGCGGCGACGTAGCGGTTGATGCCGATGAGGTCGCTGGCGATGTGGCCGGTGACGATCAGGTTGCCTTTGCCGGATTCGCGAAGCTGGGCGACCTGGTCGCCGGCGCAGTGGATGTAGAGCACCGTATCGACGCCATGCTCCCAGTAGGCGCGGGCGACGCGCGCGCCGCCGTTCGAGCCGGCGCCGTGGACGACGGCCAACTTGCCGAGCGCGTTGTCCGGGTTGCCAACCGGCACGATGATCTGCGTGTCGGCTTCGGCCAGCTCGGGAATCGTGAGCAAACCGTCGATCGCATCCTGCACGGTCGGGGTGTGTGGCAGTGCGGCGAGATGCGTGTCGATCGCCTCGACCATGATCTGGCGACCCAGCTCATCCAGCGGCAGGTGCATGTTCATCAGCGGCATGCCGAGCAGGCGGGCGAACGAGGGCGTGTGGTCGGCGTTGGCGGCGTGGGCGCGCATCGACCAGGCGTCGATCATCGGCCGCACCGTCGCATCGGCGACGTCCGCTGGCACGCCGTGGGCAACGAGGAATTCGATCTGGCGCTCCAGCACAGCAGGGAAGTCGCGGGTGGAGCTGCCGCCGGCCGGATGATGGGCGATGACGCCGTCGCACTGCAACTGGCGGGCGAGTAGCAGTTCCGCACCGGCGATGTCGATGCCGAACAGCAGGCGCGACATACCTGTGCCTGGCACATTGACGGACGAGTCAGCCGGTAGCTCCGGCATGCCAGAAAGCTCCAGCGCCAACTGCACCAGGTCATCGGTTGAGATCGGCATCGTTCGGGTCTCCTTCTTCCATTGTCCGTCCGCATCTCGCGCCAGTGTAACCGGAGCAGAGCGGGAACAGCGCGTACACTTGGGGCGTTGCAGGCTGAGGACGATGTAAGTCTGTACTGTGGTCAGAGGTGAGGCAGGATGGCAACACAGCAGGTTGTCCGCGACGTGACAGACGCGGACTTTCAGTCGGCAGTCATTGAGCAGTCACGCACCAAGCCGGTCGTTGTGGATTTCTGGGCACCGTGGTGCGGCCCGTGCCGGATTCTTGGCCCGGTGATCGAGCGGGTCGCCGAGCAGTTCGCCGATTCAGTCGTCGTTGCCAAGCTGAACGTCGACGAGAACCCGGCGTCGTCGACGCAGTACCGCGTGCAGGGCATTCCGGCAGTGAAGGCGTTCCGTGATGGTCGTGTCGTTTCGGAGTTCACTGGCGCACTGCCGGAGCCGAACGTCCGCCAGTTCTTCGAAGCGCTGCTGCCATCGGCGACCGACCAGGCGATCAGTGCTGCCGAGGCGATGCTGGCCGGCGGCGATGAGGCCGGTGCAGAGCAGGCCTATCGGGACGTGCTGGCGCAACAGGCCGACAACCGTGGCGCGGTGCTTGGTTTGGCGTCGTTGCTGGCAAAGCGTGCAGCCTACGATGAAGCAATGTCGCTGCTGGACCGGCTGCCGCCGGACCGTCAGGTGAAGGTGCTACGACACCGGATCTTCCTTGAGCGCTATGCGAGCAAGCATCAGAACGAGGATCTGGCCGGCGAGGCTGCGGCCGCGCCGAACGATCCGCGCGCGCATTATCGCTATGGCCTGTTGCTGGCGTCACAAGAACGCTATGAGGAGGCGCTCGAAGAGCTGCTGACATCCGTCAGGCTGAATCGAAGCTGGGAGGATGGCGCGGCCCGTAAGGGCATGCTCGCCATCTTCGAGCTGCTGGGCATGGACGCTCCGCTGACGCGCGAATATCAGCGCAAGCTGGAGAACGTGCTGTTCTAGACGCGCATTTGGCGCGCTGGTTGTGACGATCGATGGTGAAACGGAGTACCAGGGTATGCAATCCCGTGACGAGATCAGGCTGACGACGCTGGCGTCCTGCGCCGGCTGAGCGGCCAAGCTCGCGCCAGGGGCCCTGGCGCAAGTACTGCAACCGCTGTCGATCGTTGCGACCGATCCCAACCTGCTGGTTGGTTTGCAGACGAGCGACGACGCGGCGGTCTATAAGCTGTCCGACGAGCAGGCAATCGTCCAGACGGTGGACTTCTTCCCACCGGTTGTTGACGATCCCTATCTGTACGGCGCGATTGCTGCGGCAAACTCGATGAGCGACGTCTTCGCCATGGGTGGCGATGTGCTGCTCGGCCTGAACATCGCTGCCTTCCCGGACAACCTGCCGCTCGACATCCTGACCCGCATCTTCGAAGGCGGCGCGGCGAAGGCGGCCGAGGCGGGTCTGATCATCGCCGGCGGCCATACCGTCGTCGATGATGAGCCGAAGTACGGCATCGTCGTGACCGGCACGATCCATCCGGACCGCATCCTGACCAAGGCCGGGGCGCAACCGGGTGATGTGCTGTTCCTGACCAAGCCGCTCGGCACCGGCGTCATCACGACCGCGATTAAGCAGGAGGCGGCAGATGATGCCGACGCCGAGGCGGCCATCGCCAGCATGCTGACGCTGAACAAGGCGTCGTCGCGCATCATCCGCGAGAGTGGCGCGAACGCCTGCACCGACATCACTGGCTACGGCCTGGCTGGCCACCTGACCGAGGTCGCGATCAAGAGTGGGGCCGGTGCCGAAATTGACGCTGCCGCGCTGCCCTGGCTACCGGGCGCACTGCGCTACGCCGCCGATGGTCGCTTCCCCGGTGGCGCGGATCGCAATCGCAGCTACTACGAGCCGCTGCCGGAGTGCGGCGTCACGCACGATCCGGCCGTCAATGCCGACATCGTCCGGCTGCTCTACAGCCCGGAGACGTCCGGCGGGCTGCTCGTGTCCATCGCCGAGTCTGACGCTGATGCTCTCCGCGCGAGCTTCGCCGAAGCCGGTCTGTCGATCTGGGAGATCGGCCGGGTAACCTCCGGCTCCGGCATCACCGTCCGGTAGGTCGCGGCGTGAAGGCATGTATCGATGAAGCACGGGCGAGCCATTGGCCGCCCGTGCTTTATTCTGTATGCATGACGATGACAGCCTTTCCACATGTTCTCACACCACAGGTGACCGCCCGCAGGCGGCGGACAGCGCCAGCGCTGTCCCTGCGAAGTTTGGTCTCCTCGCGTCGCATGGGAGACGTCCGCCAAACGGAACCCACCACGCCAGACACAGGACACCCCCCTCGCGCGTGGGGAGAGGGGGGCCGGGGGGGTGAGGTCCCATGACCTCCTACCGCGACCGCATGGCCGCCCTCGGGATCGAGCCGAGCAAGGCGCTGGGGCAGAACTTCCTGCACGATCGTGGCATCGTGCGTCGGATCGCTGAAGCGGCGGGGATCGAGCCGGGCGAGACGGTCCTGGAGATCGGGCCGGGGCTGGGGATCCTCACTGAGGAGCTGGCCGCGCGTGCCGAGCGTGTCGTGGCGATCGAGCTGGATCGGCGGCTCGCTGCGCATTTGCCCGACGTGATGCCGTCCAATGTTGAGATCGTCGAGGGCGATGCGCTGGAGATCGATCCGGTCGCGCTCGTCGGCCCGCGCTATGCGGTCGTCGCGAATCTGCCCTATTCGGTTGGAACGGCGATCGTGCGCAGGCTGCAGGAGGCCAACCCGCCGCCGCGTGCGCTGACGATCATGGTGCAGCGCGAGGTGGCTGAGCGGATGGCTGCCGCTCCGCCGGAGATGAGCCTGCTGGCTGTCGCAGTTCAGTTCTATGGCGCACCACGCATTCTCTTCCGCATCGGCGGCGGCGCGTTCATCCCACCGCCACGGGTCGAGTCCTCGGTGATACGGATCGAGACACGCGATCTACTGCTGCCGCGCGACGAGCACGCTGGGTTCTTCCGCGTCGTCCAGGCTGGGTTCGCGCAGCGGCGCAAGCAGCTGGTGAATACGCTATCGAGTGGGCTGGGCGTTGGTCGCGAGGTGGTTGAGACGGCGCTGGCCCAGGCGGGCGTGCGACCAACGGAACGAGCCGAGCGGCTCAGTGTGGCCGAATGGGTCGCGGTCTATCGCGCGTTGGGTGCGGCTGGAGCCGTGGCGTGAACGCATTGCGACTGTCGGCGCGCGCTCCGGCGAAGGTCAATCTCGGCCTGGAGGTCATTGGGCGGCGGCCGGACGGTTATCACGAGGTCGTGACCGTGCTGCAGGCGATCAGCCTGGCCGACCGCTTCGTCTGGCAGGAGACGGGGCAACCGTTTCGATACCATGGACCGCAGGGCGTGCCGCCAGAGTCTGATCTCGTCGCGCGCGCATTGGCACTCGCGTCGGACCGGGAGCGCTGGACCGGCGAGCTGCGAGTGAGGAAGTGGGTACCAGCAGCGGCCGGGCTTGGCGGCGGATCGTCAGACGCGGCTCTCGCGCTGCGCCTGGCTCTGCCGGATGCCGACGACGCGACACTGGCATCGCACGCGGCGCGGCTGGGCAGCGATGTGCCGTTCTTCCTTGGCCCGACGGGCAGGGCGCTGGCAACCGGAACGGGAACGACGCTGGAGCCGTTGCCTGATATGGACGGCTGGTTCGTGCTGGTCACGCCGGACCTTCAGATCGATGGCAAGACGGTGGCGCTATATCGGGGGCTGCAGCCCGAAGATTTCACTGATGGATTGCTGACGCGGTCACTGTCCGCCAGGATGTCTGAAGGCAATTGCTGGCCGGGGGAAATACCAAACGCATTCTTGCGACAGCTCCTCGGTATCCATGAGGTACGGTACGCTTACGATTGTCTTTGGCAGGCGGGAGCGAACTGCGTGACGGCCAGTGGGGCTGGGCCTACGCTTTACGCTTTCGTAGTAACGTGGGCCGAAGCAAAGGCGATCGCGCGGCGGATGCCGCCGGACGCTGGCGCGACCCGCGTGGCGCGCTCTATTGGCGCGCCGGACATTGATGCTGCAACACGGATAGCGCGGGCGCTGCGTGGCAGGCGTGACTAACCGCCGGAGGTCGGCTGGTGGAGCAACAGCAGACGGTGCTGAACGGGCGGTACCGCCTCGGCGATGTCCTCGGAGAAGGGGGCATGGCCGTCGTCTACCGTGCGCAGGATCTGCTGCTGCATCGCGCTGTAGCCGTCAAGGTTCTGCGCCGCCAGTACGCCAGTGACGCCAACTTCCTGCACCGCTTCGAGCGCGAGGCGCAGGCCGCCGCTGGCTTCTCGCATCCGAACATCGTCAATGTCTACGACGTCGGCACCGATGGCGACCGCCACTACATTGTTATGGAATACATCCGCGGTCCGAGCCTGAAGGACCTGATCCGCCGCCAGGGGCCGTTCTCGGTTGAGGGCGCCGTCTTTGTCATCGGGCAAGTCGCATCGGCGCTGGATTACGCGCATCAGCGCCAGCTCGTTCACCGCGACATCAAGCCGCAGAACATCCTCGTCGACCGCGACGGCAACGCGAAGGTCGTCGATTTCGGCATTGCCAAAGGCGCGCAGGACGTCAACCTGACCGAGGCCGGCACCGGTATGGGCACCGTCCACTACGTGTCGCCGGAACAGGCGCGCGGGGAGCCGGCCACGCCGGCGTCGGATCTGTACTCGACCGGCGTCGTCCTGTTCGAGATGCTGACCAAGCGGCTGCCGTTCGAGGCGGATACGCCGGTTGGTGTCGCGATGCAGCACGTCAACACCCCGCCGCCGCCACCATCGACGCACAACCCGGCCATCCCGCCGGCCGTCGATGCAATCGTGCTGAAGGCGCTGGCCAAGGATCCGGCTGATCGCTATCCGTCGGGGAACGCGCTGGCTGCGGCACTGCGCCACTGGAACCTGCCGGCCCGGACTGCCGTGCCGCGCGTTGAGCAGACGCGGGCAGTGCCGCATACGCAAACGCCGCCACCACCGGTCGCCCGCCAGGCGCGCCCGGCACCGGCGCCGCCGGTCGTGCGTGGCAGTGGGGCGGTGCGCCAGCAGACTGGCCAGATGACGACGCGACCGGCGGCGCGTCGGGATGTTCGCGCCTATCGCAGCTATCCTGCGCCGGAGACGCGCGCGAACCGCGATGATGTCGGCTGTGTCACCTGGCTGATCGGCTCGGCGATCCTGCTGACGATCGTCGGTCTGATCATGCTGGCCTTCAGGGTCGGTCCTGGTATCTTCGCTGCCGACCTGCCGGCCACGCCAACGGCGCAGACGCAGAACGCGGTTGTGCTGCCGACCTCAACGCCAACCCAGCCACCCTCGACCGCACCGACCGTAACGCTGCCGGGCGTTGTCGCGACCCAACCGCCAGCGGCGACATCGACGCCATCACCGACTGCGACAACGGCCGACCAGGCGGCAGTCCAGGAAGTACCGTCGCTGGTCGGCATGGATCAGGCAGATGCGGCCGCGACGATCAGCGAGTACTGGACGCTGATTGTCACCGAACAGGCCGATTCCAGCGTGCCGACTGGCCAGGTGATGAGCCAGCAGCCGGTGGCCGGGACGATGCATCCGGTTGGCGATGTTGTGACGGTTGTCGTGAGCAGCGGCGTGGCGACCGTAGTGATTCCCGACGTAAGCGGCATGACAGCCGATGCAGCGACAACGCAGCTCCAGGCGCTCGGGTTCGCCGTTGTCCGGGTAGACGAGCCGAGCGATGCGGTCAATCCGGGACGCGTTATCCGCACCGAGCCGTCCGGCTCAGCCGCGTCGGGTGCGACGATCACGATTGTTGTTCGCCCTGATGAGGGCGCGGTCGTCCCCTATGTCTACGGAGTCGATTATCAGGAGGGCGTCGCGCAGATGGAGGAGGCGGGCCTCGTCGTGACGAGTGTCGTGCCCCTGACCTGCAATCGCGTCCACCAGCTTGTCGATCCGGCCTTTGACTGCGATAGCTTCCCGGTTGGCGGCATCCTGACCAGCACGCTGGGCTGGGGCGCGAGCGTGTCGGTCGGCTCGCCGGTCGACCTGACCTATTACAGCCCGACCCAATGAGCGCGCCCGGCCGCGCGACTCGGCGCACGGCCATCTGGCGCGATCGCCGCATGCTCGTCATCATCGTCGTCGTTACGGCGCTGGTCATTGCCGCAGGCGTTCCGGCCGTTCTCTGGCTGACAAAGCCACATCAGGCGCAACTGGTAGTGACCAACACCGGCGGTCTGCCAACGGCGATGATCGAGGAGCCGGACCGGCGCATCCTCATTCTCAACACCGAGGACCGTGAGGAAGCGCTCGCAATCGTCAGCCGCCTGTCGATGGCGCTGAGTAGCCGTCTGGATGTTGTTATCGCACCGGCGAACGATGAGATCGCGTCGGCGCTACTGGCAATCGTTGACGAGATGCAGCCTGCGACGGTGATCGTCGCCGGAGCGCCGGGAGCTGCACCTGCCTGGACGAGTATCGAGCAATCTGCCCGACGACTGGGCATTGATGTGCGTTACACCGGCGACCTCCTGACGATCGATGATGGCCAGTTGCAGGTATCGGTCCTCGGCACGCGCGACGAGGCGCAGGCGGCCGCCGTCGTCGTCCGGCGACGCGCGATGAGCGTTGTCATTGCGCTGACGTCCGGACGTATACCGGCAGCGGGACAGATGCTGGTGACAGCGAACCCGAATGATGCGCCGCACACGGACCTGATCGTCACGACCGATGACACCGCTGGGCGGCAGACGCAGCAGCTGGAGGTCGTCGTCGAGCGGGGTGACACTGTGCGGGTTGAGCTGGAGCCGGCATCAATACAGGTGTTTGGCGGAACGCGTCGGATGGGCAATGACTGACCATCGTGTCTGGGCGCTCCCGTATACTGCGCTGTATGAATGCGGATAGCACCCGAACGACCATTGTCTGGTCGGAAGCGTATCTGGATCACGAGACCGAATCACACCCCGAGTCGCCGGACCGCTGGGTGGCGATCGACCGTGCGCTGCGTGCAGCCAGCCTGTTCGACGTCCTGCCGCTGTTGACCCCTTCACCCGCGACCCTCGAGCAGGTGCTGGCCGTCCACTCGTCACGGCTGGTCGAGCGCATTCGCGACATCGGTGAACGCGGCGGGGGCTGGCTTGATCCGGACACGTGGGTATCACCGCTCTCGTGGGAGACGGCACTGCTGGCCGCCGGCGGCGCGTGCGACGCTGTTGATGCGGTCATGGAAGGGCGTGCGCCGCGCGCGTTTTCGCTCGCTCGTCCGCCGGGACATCACGCCGAGCCGCACCGCGCGATGGGCTTCTGTCTGCTGAACTCGGTCGCTATCGCTGCGCGCCACGCGCAAGCTGCCCACGGCATCCAGCGCGTCGCCATCGTGGATTGGGACGTGCATCACGGCAACGGCACCCAGGCGATATTCTGGGAAGATCCATCGGTGCTGTTCATCTCGCTGCATCAGTTTCCGTTTTATCCGGGAAGCGGCTCGCGCGCCGAGACTGGTGGCGGAGAAGGAACCGGCACGACGATCAACATCCCGCTGCCGGCTGGTACCGGTGAGGATGTGTACCTCGCTGCAATGGACGATCTCGTGCTACCGGCCCTGCGCGCGTTTGCGCCCGAGCTGATCCTCGTCTCGGCCGGCTACGACGCGCACGAGGACGACCCGCTGGCAATGATGCGCCTGCGCACCGAGAGCTTCGGCCTCTTTGCCGAGCGTCTGCGCGATGCGGCGGAGGAGCTCTGCGGCGGCAAGTTGGTGCTGGTTCTTGAGGGTGGCTACAATCTGAACGCTCTGGGCGACAGCGTCGTGGCGACGATTGAGGCGCTCGACCGATCTCGGAATGATGATGCCTGAGCAGCCCCATTCTAAAAGGAGAGACAACATGATCGCGGTGGTCGACTATGGCGCTGGGAATGTCCAGAGTGTGGCCAACGCGCTTGACTCGGCTGGTGTTGTTGCGCAGCTCACCACCGATCCAGCAGTGATTCTGGCCGCGCCGGGCGTCATCGTCCCCGGCGTCGGAGCCGCGCAAGACACGATGGGGAACCTTGAGGCCGGCGGGCTGATTGAGCCGGTGCTGGAGGTGATTCGTCGCGATGTGCCGTTCCTCGGCATCTGCATGGGCATGCAGGCGCTGATGTCGCACTCCGAGGAGCACGGCGGACAGCCCTGCCTTGATGTGATCCCCGGCGTCGTGCGCGAGCTTTCCACCAGCCTGCCGGTGCCGCACATGGGCTGGAACCAGCTGCGCTATGCCGATGGCATGGCAAGCCATCCGCTGCTGGCCGGCATCCCGGATGGGACAGATGTCTACTTCGTCCACTCATTCGTCTGTGTGCCGAACGATCCGTCCTGGATCATGGCGACGACGGACTATGACGGTCCGTTCGTTTCGATGGTTGGCCGGAACAATCTCATGGGTGTCCAGTTTCACCCGGAGAAGAGCGGCGCAGCTGGTCTACGGTTGCTGGCTAATTTCGCCGACATCGTCGCGCGAGGTGGGGTTGCCGCAAGCGCGGATGTCGTGGGGCAGGGTCGTTGATGCTCGTCCTTCCGGCGATCGATCTCCGCGGCGGGCTGTGCGTCCGCCTCTATCAGGGGGACTACAACCAGGAGACGGTCTTTTCCGATGATCCGATTTCGGTCGCGCGCGGCTGGCAGGCTGCCGGGGCGAAGATGCTGCATGTTGTCGACCTCGATGGCGCACGCGACGGGCTACCGGTGCAACGCGAGACGATCCGCGACATCGTTGCGGCGCTCGACATTCCGGTGCAGGTCGGCGGCGGCATCCGTAGCCGTGACCACGCGCTGGCACTGCTCAAAGACGGCGTCGCCCGGATCGTGCTGGGCACCGCCGCGATCGAGCATCCCGAGCTGGTGGCCGAGCTGCTGGCGGACGCCGGCTCCGACCGTATCATCGTCGGCGTCGATGCCCGCGACGGTATGGTCGCTACCCGTGGTTGGGTGACGACCTCGTCGGTAGCGGCTGAGACGCTGGTGAGTGACATGATCGAACGCGGCGTGCGGCGCGTTGTCTACACCGACATCAGCCGCGACGGCACGCTCGACGCTCCGAATATCGACGCTACAGCGCGCATCGCGGCGCTGGGCGTTGGTGTTATTGCCTCCGGCGGCGTCTCCCGGCGCGAGCACCTGACCGCGCTGGCCGCCACACCCGGCATCGAAGCGGCCATTGTCGGCCGCGCACTCTACACCGATCATCTGCAACTTGCGTCGGACGAATGGGTTGTGGAGCCGGGGCAATCCGGGTCAGGAGGAGCATGAGCGGTCGGCCGGATATTCGCGAGAATGCGCGCGACGAGGAGCGGCGCAGACGTGACGAAGCGCGCATCGTGGCGCTCCAGCAGCAGATCGACGAGCTGCGCGCGCTGGTTCGCGAGCTGACAGCACGTCAGACGCGCGGCGATGAGCTGTTCAAGTCGTACGAGATGGCGCTCGGGCAGGTCCGCTCCGGTGTCGAGCAGCAGCGCCACGACACTGCGCAGACGTTCCAGGCGCGTCAGCTCGATGACCAGCGGCTGCGCCAGCAGGTGGCCGACCTGGAGTCGCGCATCGACGAGGCCGGTCGCCCGCTGCGCTCGATTCAGGCGCATGTCAACGAGCTGAGCGAGACGCTCCGGCGCGGCAAAGAAGACGCCGGCAAGGATGAGCGCCGTTTCGATGAGCTGCGCACCCAGATCGACCATCTCGGGGCACTGGCCGAGCGCAACGCGGGGCTGGTCCATTCGACGCGGGAAGTGATCGAGTCGCTGCGCACCGGCATGGACGAGATCCGGCGCGACCTGCATCAGGTCGAGGACAGCGTCAAAATTGCCGAGCAGGACTTTCGCCGCCGCATTGCTGAGATGAGCCAGGATGCCCACAATCTTGCTGCCCGGCTGGACGATCTGCCGCCGCTCTTCGAGCAGCACGAGGCGCTGATTAATGAGGTCCGCGGCTCAATCGTACACATCGACCCGGCGCTGGAAGAGCTGCGCTCGAACGACGAGCGCCTTCATGAAGCGATCACCCGCTTCGCCGGGCAGGCCGATGAGCGCGACGACCTGAATGCCCAGCGCATTGACGACGTGCGGCGACAGGTTGAGACGCAGGTGCGCGATCTGCGCGAGACATCTGACCTGCGCGTCGAACGCCTCGGTCAGCGACTGGAATCGCTGGGCGATATCGATCGCGAGCTCGCCTATCGCATCAGCGCCCTGGAGTTGCGCATTGAGGAAACGCGCGAGCTCTCCAGCCGCTTGCGCCGCGAGGTGTGGCATCTGCACGAGCAGCGGTCGCGAATGCGGCTGGAGCAGGCGCAGGCCGAGATGCAGGCAGTGGCGGACGCGCGGCGCGCCGTCGAGCAGGATTCGACCGGCGAACGGCCGGAGCGACAGGGGAGTGGCGTATGAGTCTGTGTCGACGAATCATCCCCTGCCTCGATGTAACCGGTGGACGCGTCGTCAAAGGCGTGCAGTTCGTCGAGTTGCGCGATGCTGGTGATCCGGTGGAGATGGCGGCGGCCTACGATGCTGCCGGGGCCGATGAGATCACGTTCCTCGATATCACCGCGACGAGCGATAACCGCGAGACGATGGTCGATGTCGTCCGCGCGACCGCCAGGCGGGTCCACATTCCGCTGACGGTTGGCGGCGGCATCCGCACGACGGATGACATGTACCGGATGCTGCGGGCCGGTGCTGACAAGGTGAGCGTCAACTCAGCCGCGATTGCCCGGCCGGAGCTCATCGCCGAGGGCGCGCACCGCTTCGGCAATCAGTGCATGGTGCTAGCGATCGACGCCAAACGCCGCGCCGATGGCGGCTGGGAAGTCGTGAGCCACGGCGGACGCCGCCCGACCGGTCTGGATGCGATCGAGTGGGCGCAGCGCGGTGTCGAGGCGGGAGCAGGTGAGATTCTGCTGACCAGCATGGACCGTGACGGAACCCAGCAGGGTTACGACCTGGAGCTTACTCGCGCAGTTGCCGATGCCGTGCCGGTGCCGGTGATCGCCTCCGGTGGCGTTGGGACGCTTGAGCACCTGTATGACGGGCTCATGTCCGGTGGTGCCTGGGCGGTTCTGGCCGCGTCCATCTTCCACTACGGCACCTATTCCATCGCCGAGGCGAAGGACTATCTGGCATCGCGGGGCGTCCCGGTTCGACAGCCTTTCGCCGGGCCAGCCTGACGGCGGCGCGCGATGTACCAGCCTCCGAGTCGTCTGGCGCTGCTGATGCGGCACTTGCGCGATCCAATCGTGTTGCGCAGATGGTCGCCGTCGGCTTTGCTGGTTCTGGCGCTTGCAGTGGCGGCCGGCGGGCTTATCGATGGCGCTGTGGGCCGCGCGCTAACCGTCATTGGCTGGCTCCTTCTCATCCCCGTCGGTGTTGCATTCGGCTATGGCGAAGCATTCTTCGTTGCTCACGGTCGTGGAGTGCGGCGCGCAATTCTCGCGCTACTTTGTTCCGCAATTGCGTCATTGCCCCTCTGTGTCATCCTGTCAACTGGCGGAGGTGATGATTTAGCGGCAGGAACACGGGTAATTCAGGTGATTGTGACGCTTGTGTTATTCCTCGCAATCGGGCTATTGATTGCCAGTGCATCCGCCCTCGGTTTTGGCTTGGGGACGGGCTATTTGGCCCGAAAGATTGATGAGCGTAGCCATGATGAATGGCCATGATCAGGTGCGTAATAGTGTACGTACATAGTTTGTGAATTGGTTGACATGGCTCGAAATCTTGTGCTAAGGTGCCTTCGTCCTGAGACGACGATGTCTCGGGTTTGTTTGGAAAGCCAGCAGACCCATCGCTGTGTGCTCGGAGCGCACAGATGAGAATCCTGATCTGGAGCCGTTGTGGGGCAATGGAGCTGGGTCGGGCGCTAATCGTCAGGTTCCGGGGTTACTGCTCTCGATGGCAGGGCTCGCACAAGGGGAGTGCGACGCTAAAGACGCCGGGCCGCCAACACCCAGGACAGCCTTCGGGAGGGGCTGAGCAGTCGGATACGGTTCCAGGCTGACGCCGGGCGACCGTGACTGCTCCAAGAGAATCCAGACATTCATCACTGCCAGATTGTGGTTGTGGATGTTGCGTGCGAAAAGCAGCCGGGATTCTCTGGAAGGGGTGTCGTAGGAGGGAACACGTTTGCGACGCATGAGACGCAGTCGGTCGTTCATGGCAATTGCCGTTGCGGCCACGATGACTCTGGCGCTCGTTATTCCAGTAGCTGCAGATTTGAATCTCGTTCCTGGCGACTACGCACAGGTCGCGTACACCAACGGTGACGGTGTGAACGTGCGTACTGCAGCCGGGTACTCCGGAGCGATCGTCGCGACCCTCGGCGAGGGGGTTGAAGTCTCGATCGTTGACGGTCCGGTCTGGGCTGATGATGGCTCGGGCTGGTATTACATTTCCGCCGACACCTGGGATGGCTGGATCGAAGGCTGGGTCATCGCAGATTATGTGTCTGGTGATCCCTCAGCTGTCCGATACGAATCCGTCGCCAGCGCCGAAGTCGCCACCTGGGCGACCGTTGTTGGCACCGATGGCTACGGCCTGCGCCTGCGAGATGGCGCAACGACGGCAGCCGGCGTGATCGCCGTCATGGCTGAGGGCGCTTCGGTTGGCGTTGTCGAGTCGTGGATTACCGGCAGCGACGGCGGCAGCTGGGCAAGCATTCAGTACGAAGGCATGGCCGGTTACGCATCGATGGACTACCTCTCGATCGGTGGCGGCTCCAGTGAAACCGTGTCAGTCGCCAGTGAGCCAGTGACCAGCGGCCTCAGCGTCGGCGATCGGGCAGCAGTGTCCGGCACCGGTGGCGGCGGTCTGAATGTCCGCGCCGAGGCGTACTACGGCGCGAGCGTGCTGACCGTGGTCCCTGAGGGCAATGTCGTTGTCATCATCGACGGCCCGGCCTGGGACGGCGAAGGCAACGGCTGGTATCAGGTCGATTACTCCAGCACCGTCGGCTGGGTGCATGGCGGCTACCTGTCCTGGACAGATGCTGCTCCGTCGAACGCACCGGCGCTGGAATCGGTCGAAACACCTGCTCCGAGTGAGCCAGTCGCTGAAGAGCCTGTTGCAGAGGCTCCGGTGGCACCTGTCAGCGGTGTTGGTGACGCCATCGTCTCCGAAGCACTCAACTACGTCGGCCTGCCCTATGTCTGGGGCGGAACGACCCCGTCAGGCTTCGACTGCTCCGGCTTCACCTACTATGTCGTCAATCAGGTTACGAGCGCTGGTCTGTCGCGTTCGCTCGAGGTCCAAGCTGTCAGCGGCAGCTACGTCGATCCGGACAACCTGCAGGCGGGTGATCTGGTCTTCCAGCAGAACACCTACAAGTGGGGCCTGTCGCACGTCGGCATCTACATCGGTGGTGGCCAGATGGTGAACGCGCAGAGCGAGCGCGTCGGTGTTGCCATCGCCAACATCTGGGATAGCTACTGGGGTCCGCGCTACTACACGGCGCGCCGCATCGGCTAGTTCCCAACATCCACAGTCACATCAACGAGGCCCGGCCACAACAGCCGGGCCTCGTTTGTTGTCTGCCTTTGCGCGCTATCAGGAGTGCAAAAGCTCCCAGTGCCCCTCGGTGATGATTTCCACGACGCCGTCAATCACCCTGAATGCGGTCTGATCATCAATGGCATAGGCGGGGCCGGGGATGTTGGCGGCCCATCGTTCCGCGTTGGCCATTGTGTTCCAGGGCAGGCTCTCGTGATTCAGATGCGGGAAGATCGAAAAGTCCACAAACCCGAGCGTTTCATCACTGTCGTTTGGCGGACTCCACTGGATGAACTCTCTCCCGATTCTGGGCGTCATGATCATGCTCCCGGCGCTGAGACCAACCCAGACCGCCGGTAATGTCGGCAGAAGACCCGCCAGACCAGACTTCTGCATCCAGTAGCTGAGAAACATCGGGTCGCCGCCATTCACCAGAAACACATCGGTATTCTGTACCCAGGGATGCCAGAGATCCTCGCCCAGACTTGGTAACGCAGTGAGCTCCAGGACGCCAACAGACTTCCAGCCCAGGTTGGTCATCGGCGTCTCTTGACGTCCGCTGATGAATCGCCACGCCGCTTCCGGGCCGGCCATGGGGTGCGCGTACGACGCTGTCGAGATACAGAGCGCGCGGCATTGGGATATCGGCTTGTCCAGCATTTCGACCAGTGCACTGCGAATACCTGGATTCGTGATTCCGCCAGAGGTGAGTAGCAGCTTCATTGCACCGCCCTTAGTCCACGTCGATACAGAGAGCGCAGAGTCTAACCGGTTCGGCGCGATTCGGAAACACCTCGTTCATCACGGATCAGGATCGGCGTCAGTCAGATCTGGACGCAACAGGAACTTCACACGTTCTTCCTCGTGACGAAGCCCGCGACGGGATAACCCTCCGCATCCTCTTGAAGCGCAGGCGCAGCAGGTCGACTACAAATGTGACTACCTCGGTTGGCATCAGGTGTCAGGGCGCGGCGAGCTCTATCGTGGCCTCGCCCGGACGAATCCGGATGATCCTCGCGTCGACGTTCACGATCGCTTGTCCGGACAATGTCAACTTCAACACCCTTGGCAACCTGTGGACCTCGACCGATGGCGCGCAACGCGGTCAGGTCTCGCAGTTTCTGGCCGTCGTTGGCGGTGCCGTGTGCGCCAGCTTCGAGCTCAGCAGCGACGATTGCCAGCTTGTCGTCTCGATGCTGCGCTCGGGCGAAGGGAGTGGCCCGCTCCCGGGCGACACGACCGGCGCATATTTGTCCGACCTGGAGCATTCGGCATGGCCGGGGGGTGGGCTGTTCGACCGCTCGACCATGATCCAGGTGTGGAAGAACAACGGCGGCTCGATCAACAGCCCGGACTAGCGCCGCCGATCCCTACAGAATATTGCGCAATTCAGTGGAGACGCTCACTGCCATTATCGGCAGTGAGCGTCTCCACTATGGAATCCACTGGACTGTTCTAGCGGATGGCCATGGTGCCTGGTCGATCAGCACGTTGTCGTCGATGCAGGAGACGGTTTCGATGACGCTGCCGTCCATGGAAGGTCTCAGAGCCCTGATGGCGATCCACTGCCGCGTTGAATCCGAGTCCCCATGGACGACAACGAGCAATCAGCGTGTCTCTGTACGAGCGACTATCGATCCAGCGATTACCGACCGGACCGACCGGGGCGGTTGTTGTCGCCACCGACGCGCTGCTGACTTGTATCGGACTCGTACGCAACGTCAAATCCCTGAATCCGGTTGCGGACGAGATAGACGCCATCGCTCGCGTAGCTACTGACGCCGATATCGAAGACTTCGCAGGTGTCGCCGTTAATATGGCAGACGCCGGCATCCTGGCCCTGATCGAGAATGGCGTTTCCACGGAGCATGATGTTCGACGAGTACTGGATCGCGATGCCGATATCAGAGTTCCCGAGGATCGAGTTGTTCGTCAGCTGGAGGTTGTGCGCGTCGTACACCACCATAGCCGTGGCGATCCAGTAGGAGGTACCGAGCCACTGGTTTCCGTAGATCGTGTTGTCGCTGACCCAGCCACCAGCGCCATCACCGATGTCAACGCTGTTGGCAGCCAGCGCAGACTGGTCATAGCCGGAGCTGACGATGTTGCTGAACATCGTCACATTGACATCGCCACTCACCAGAATACCGGTCTTCTGATAGTCCTCGACGCGGTTGTTGGAAATCTGAACGCGCACTGTGCCGTTGCTCTCGCCCACTGGGTTACGGACTTCGATGCCGTAGCCTTCCGCACAGCCGGACGCTTCCTGGTTGATGTTCAGGATTGTGCTCTTGGTGATCGAGCCACCGGCGCGATCGAACCGGACACCAGCGAGCCGATTCGCGCCCGTATCGCAGGCGGTTGCGCCCAGGTCGCCGCGCACAACGAGGCGCGTGATGTTCATCGAGCTGCCGGCATTCTGGACGACTGCGCCGAGAAATTTGCCACCGGCAGGGTCGACAGCGGTGATCGTGTGCCCTTGACCATCCAGGGACGCGCCATCTGGCACGTAGATAGTCGAGTCGGTTGTGCAGTCTGCAGCGAGCTTGAGGGAGCGAGGTGTGTTGATGATCACGCAATCGTCGGCTGCTGCGGCCGGAACTGCTCCGGCAATGACGATTAAGGTGCTGAGAATTGCGAGAATCGCGGCGAAACGGATGATCTTCATCAGGTTCCGTCCTGTATATCGATCGAACCAACGCTTGCGACCGGCGCTCCTTACGGTCCCATATGTCCTCCAATTGTCGTCGACGAAACGGTGGCCACGTTGAGCCACGACCGGCGCTGGAACGACGGATCAAAGTACTGCTTGGATAAGGCAATGATTGCATAATCATGAGTATCCTGTCAACTCGTGTTTGGGCGAGTATATTGGCGTAGCGGCTAGAGAATCTTCATAGGCATCGGCCAGAATTTCGTGACCTGCCAGAGGGAAGTGTCTACGGGCAGTCAGCGTCACATCGTCGAGCAGCTCTTTTGCGTTCAGGAGTGTCCGCCTGCTGTCATGTCGAACTACAGCGAGATATCTCTTCTGCCAGACGGTCTATGATTCTGGAGCAGATCTTTCGCTGCCGAGGAGGAGGCTGTTCGGGATCTCCAGGGCGATCGATGGCATATTCGACACCGTGACGTTGCGCCCCGTTTCTGCCTTCAACTCACCTCACCAGTTGAAGACGGAACAGGTGCGCAACGGTGATTCTTTTTGTATAGAAGTCGATTGAGAGTTCGGCGATTGGTTGTGGCATAGACCTGATCACCGCAGAGCGATGGACGGTGGAAGCATCGAGAACGGCGTTGAGTCGAGACGCGCCGCCAATGGTGATGCTTCCACCGCCTGGCCTGGTGAGGCACGGGTACGGACCCGGATGCCTCAGCGCAGGCTTAGTTCATGGGCTTTCCGACGACCTTGTTGTTCCCCAGGTTGGTGAGGCCATCATATGGCGTGTCGAATCCACGGACCTTGTTGTTGGTCAGCACTTCGTCACCGTCCCAGGCACCGATACCAATGTCGTATTGCCCACCATCCTTGCCATCGTCAAAGACGCGGTTGTTGTCAACCGTTACCGTCCCGTTCAGATAGAGGTAGATGCCGACATCGGAGTTGCCCCGAATGTTGTTCTTCGAGATGTCTACCGTGCCGGCTTGCGTGACCAGCACGGCCGTGCCGAGGCTGTCAGACGCACCAAGCCACTGGTTGCCATCGACCTGATTCTGCGTGATCGATCCGCTTGCCCCGAAGCCGATCTGGATGCTATTAGCGGCCAGGTTCGATTGCGTGGCCGACGCGCCAACCTGGTTGTGGTGGATGTTGGCCTCCACGTTTCCGTTTGCGACGATGCCGGTCTTCTGGTAGTCGGTGACGACGTTGTGGGCGATCTCCACGCTCAGCGGGTTCGTGCCTGTTCCGTCGAACGGCGCGTTGCGAACCTCAATCGCGTTGCCCTCCTGACAGCCGGAGGTGCCCTGGTTAATGCCAGTCACTGTATTGTGCGCGATCGTGCCGCCGGCACCGTTGAGCAGGATCCCACGGAGCCGCGTGTCCACTGGTGAGCTCGGATCGCACACATTCGCCAGCCCGTCGGCAGTGACCGTCAGCTTGAAGACGTTCATCGAGGTGCCCGCGTTCGCGACGACCGCGCCGAGGAAGTGGCCGCCTGCCGGATCGAGTGCGGTGATCGTGTAACCGTTGCCGTTGAGCGTGTAGCCGTCCGGCACGAGGATGGTCTCCGTCGTCCAGCAGTCCGCCATGAGATTCATCGTCGTGTTGACCGTGTTGAAGACGCAGTTATTAGACGGCGGCATCTCGAAGTCCCAAACGGTCGATGTATCCCCGAAGCCGAGCGTCACGTAGTCCGCAAAGCTGTGATAGGTGCCATTCCAACCCGAGCCGAGACCGACCTCAAGGCCAATCACGACGGTGCTGGCGCTGAAGCCCCACTCATCGAGCCCGCGATCGAAGAAGTAGCAGGTGTTCGGTCCGGTATTGCAGGCGCTGATCCCTTGCCAGACCCCATCAACGTACTGTGGCACGCGCCAGAAATTGCCGGCCACGATCTCCTCGTTCACCCACTGGTCTGTTGGTACAGGACCGTTGGCGGCGGCATAGCCGTTGTAGACCCCCTCCCAGATCAGCAGGTACGATGCCCCGTCTGTTCCAGCAGCCGGGTCCCAGACGAGGATGCGGAAGCTGGGCGTGAGGTGGGGTGCAGCTGTACTGGCCGCGTCTCGGTACCAGTCGAAGCTGAGCGCTGAGATGTCACTCAGCAGGCCGAAGCCGGTATCGGCGTGCAAGCCCACTCCGTAGGATGTCGTCGTATCCGCGCTATAGATCTGAAAGTCGGTCTTTGGCGATGGGCTTCCCGACGCGGGTAGTGACTGTTCCAGCGAGCCGTTGCCGCCGTGTGCGTCCGGCATCGCCTCTGTTATCACGCTTGCCCCGCCGCTCCGTTCGTTGGCTGGATGCCATGCGCCTGGAGCTGTCGATACGTCGGCTGGGGTGACGACAGTCGCCGCCAGCGCGACCACCGGCACGGCTGCCAGTAGCAGGGTGACGACAATTGCAAGAATCTTCTTCATCGTTACGTTCCTCTTCCGTTCGTCTGCGATGCGATGCACCGCAATCGGGCAAGGACTCTCTTGGCAGGTACGTTGGTGGCCTGTGAGAGTACGTCGGAGCCATGACGACGATCAGCGTCCCATATGCCCTCCATCCATCAGCCGCGATGCTGCAGGTAGGGGATACCGGCCGTCGCTATGCCATGGTCGACGGCGTGTTGCTCGGTTCGCGATGTGATGAGTGCATTGTACAACGAAAATTTAGTGCGTAGCAATCACCACTTTGTTTCAGTCGCAACCAGTGATGGATCAGCGCCACAAGCGGTGTTGTTGTTGCGGCCCGGAATGTGCCGCATGTGGCATTTCGTCGCGCGCCATCGCTGCTGCGGTACACTGCGCGAGTGATCATCAATGAGAAAAGATGGGGCCGGATGGTTGGCCAGAGGAGGCAGATGCAGATTCAGTTGCTTCGTCACGCAACGCTGGTGATCGAGGTCGGCGGCCGTCGCCTGATGGTTGATCCTATGCTCGGCGCACGCGAAAACGCCGATCCGATCCCGAACACACCCAACCAGGTCCGGAACCCGATGGTGAAGCTGCCATATGACGACGGGACTCTCCTTCAGCTCATCGCCTCGCTGGACGGCGTGATCGTCACGCACTTGCATAGCGACCACTGGGATCGTCGCGCGGTGGAGCTGCTGCCGAAGGACCTGCCACTGCTCTGCCAGCCGGGGAACGAGGAGCGCCTGCAGAGCGACGGCTTCCACGATGTCACACCGATTGCCGATTCGCTGGAATGGAAAGGCATTACGCTGACTCGCACAGGCGGGCAGCACGGCACCGGCGAGATTGGCGAGCGCATGGGCACGGTCTCGGGCTTCGTCCTGCAGGCCGATGACGAACCGGTGCTCTATATCGCCGGCGACACGATCTGGTGCGCAGACGTGGAGGCGGCGCTTGCGGCGCATCAGCCCGGTGTCATCGTCGTGAACAGCGGTGCGGCGCAGTTCCTCGTCGGCGATCCGATCACGATGACGGCGGCGGACGTCTTCGAGGTCTGCCGCGCCGCGCCGGACAGCGCCGTCATCGCCGTGCACATGGACTCGATCAATCACTGCCTGCTCACGCGGCGGGCACTGTCCACTGCCGCAGAAGAGGCTGGGTTCAGCGACCAACTGCGGATTCCCACCAACGGCGAAGTGCTGGCGTATTAGGACGACTGTGCGTCACGAACGAAGGCGCGCGTGAAGGGGGGCAGTTTGATCGACAGCATTCGCACGCCGGGGCCGCATCTCGGGCAGCCAGTGCTGGTCGCCGGCCCTGCATCGGCCGAGGCGACTGCGGCAGTGGTGCTTGTGCATGGGCGTGGGGCCACGGCACGCGGCATGTTCGGGCTGGTGAGCGAGCTGCCGACCGAGGCGGTGATCTACGTCGCCCCGCAGGCCGCGTCGCAGACCTGGTATCCGTACTCGTTTCTGGAGCCGATCGAGCGCAATGAGCCGTGGCTGACCTCGGCGCTGGCTGCAATCGGCGATGTCGTTCAGGCACTCGTCGACGATGGCGTGCCGCGCGAGCGCATCGTGCTGCTCGGCTTCTCGCAGGGTGCCTGTCTGTCTGCTGAATTCGTCGCCCGCAACCCGCAGCGCTACGGCGGTCTGGTCGTCTTCTCGGGCGGACTGATTGGCCCGCCAGGGATGGTACGCAATGACGTCGGCGACATCGCCGGCACGCCGGTGTTCATCGGCGGCAGCGATATCGACCCGCATATCCCGCTGGAGCGCATGCAGGAGAGCGCGGCGATTCTGGAGCAGCTCGGCGGGGAGGTGGATCTCCGCATCTATCCGGGAATGAGCCACACGATCAACGAAAATGAGATCGGCGCAGCCTACGCCATCGTACAGCAGGTGAGTCAGCTGGAAGAGTAGGCGGCCACCGACCTCAGCAATCTCGCCACGGAGTACAACGCCCCGATGGACACGGGATGTATCCACCGCGGCGTTGCATCCGTTTGTAGCGCGGTTCCTTCTGATTACAGCAAGCCCTCCTGCTGCAGGAACTCGCGCGCCACATCGATGATCTCCTCGTGGTCAACGCTGACCTTCTTGATCAGCTCAAGGATGACATCGGTCGTCAGATGCGGCTGGAGCGCATTGAGTGTCTCGGCAATGTCGGGAGCCTTCTCGAGCAGCTCGTTGCGGACGATCGGCGCAGGGTTGTAGATCGGGAAGACATTCTTCGAATCCGTGAGAACGACGAAGTCGTTGACGATGATGTTGGGGTCCGTCGTGTAACAGACATTGACATCTGCATCGCCGTTCTCGACCGCTCCAAAGCCGAGCTGCTCGCTGATCTGCACAGTCTTGCCAAACGACAGACCATACGCCTTCTCGACCGGATCGACGGCTGCCTCGACGCCATCCTGCTGGGTTGCAATCGTCAGGTCACCCGCGATCGGCGCGAGATCGTCGAGCGACGTCAGGTTCTTCTCCGCGGCCACATCCTTCGACGTGCAAATCGCGTAACTGTCGTTCAGGTCGTAGGCTGGGTCGAGCCAGGTGATATCGAAGCGCTCGTCGTAGGCCGTCTTCACCGACTCGTATGCCTGCTGCGCATCCTGTGTCGCTGGCAATTCGAGCAGGCTCAGCGCAGTGCCGGTGAACTCGGGGTAGATGTCGATGTCACCACTCTTGAGCGCCTGATCGAGGACGGGCGTCTGGCCGAGGCCGAGCTTGGTGGTGACCTTGTAGCCCTGCTTCTCCAGCAGGAGCGCATACATCTGGGCGTTCAGCTGCCCGTCGACATCGAGCTTGCTGCCGATCGTAATGCTGATGTCGCCCTTGTCCACACTGGCCGCGGGAGAGGCAGCGGACGTTGTCGACGCCCCCGACGCGGCGGTCGATGTGGGATCGTTGCTTGATCCGCACGCGGCGATCAGCGGAATCACAAGAATGGCGATGGTGACGATCGCGAGGTAGCGTCCGGTTCGATGGAACATAGTCTCCTCCAATGGATTCGGAAAGCAGCCCCGTCAGGCAGTCTGCGCGTCTGTCAGCGGTTGTCCGCTCGGTCTGGCAACACCTTCCCGTAGCCCCGCCGGCGTGAGGGCGCGCTGCACAGCCGCCAGGCTGAGCTCGACGGCCAGCGCCAGCAGGGCAACGCTGACTGACCCGACCAGCAACGGTGTTGTCCGCAGCAGGTTGATCCCCTGCAGGATGTAATCTCCAAAGCCCCCGCCGCCGATGAGCGCGGCGAGCGGCGCGGTGGCGACGATCTGCACCGCCGACGTGCGTATTCCCGCCGTGATCACCGGCAGCACGAGCGGCGTCTGGACGCGCGTGAGCACCTGCCGGGACGTCATGCCCATGCCGCGCGCCGCATCGACGATCGCCGGGTCGACGCCGCGCAAACCGACGATCGTATTCAGCAGGATTGGCGGAATCCCCAGCAGCGTCAGCGCCACCACCGAGGGGGTGAATCCGATGCCAAGATAGGGCAGCGCTGCCGCTAGAAACGCCAGCGTCGGAATCGCGCGCGCGAGTCCGCTCAGATTGGTAACGACGAAGGCCAGTAGCGGCCTGCGCGCGACGACTACTCCGGCGCAGATCCCCACGACAACTGAGATCAGAATCGGAACAGCGCAGAGCTTCAGGTAGGCCAGTGATTGGGCCGCGAAGTCGTTGCGCGGGTCACGTATGAAGTCGAGCATGTCGTGAAGCATCACGCCGCCGTTGCCGCGTTTGGCGCGACGCGCCCGCGACTGAGGAGATGTTGCACTCCGAGGAGCAGCAGATCGACGACGATTGCGAGTGCGCTGACCAGAATCACGCCGGCCAGAACCTGATCGTTATAGCTGGTGTTGAACCCCTGGAAGATCAGGTAGCCCAGATCCTGCGTTCCGAAGAGCGGCGCTATGGTCGCGATTCCGATCGTCGTCACTGTAGCAACCCGGACTCCTGCGACGATCACGGGGAGTGCGAGCGGTAGTGTCACTCGCAGCAGGACCTGCCGGCTCGTCATGCCCATGGCCTGTCCGATCTCTACCAGCGTCGGATCGACTCCGCGTATTCCCGCGACGATATTGCGGATCAGGACCACCTGCGCGTAGAGGACGAGCGGAATGATGACCGTCGTGCGCGACAGGCCGGTGAACGGAATCAGCATTGCCATGAATGCCAGGCTGGGGATGGTGTAGATCAGGCCGGCGATCGTCACGGATGGGAGATAGACACGCGTATAGCGCACTGCCAGGAGCGCGATCGGGAATGCGATGAGCAATGCCAGCAGCATGCTGATCGCGGTTATGACGAGGTGATCGGCCAGCAAGTGCGGGATGGCCGTGTCACGCGAGAGATCCCATCTGCGTCCGTCGAGGATGTAGTCCATCAGTCGCACATCGATTCACGTGGCCGGGTCGCAGCGCTGGCAAGCGCCAGCGAGTCCGCGCTCGCCGCTGCATCCCCCCGACTGCTATCGAGCCGAGCGGCGATGCTCTGCGGCGTCACGACGCCGAGTGGGCCGTCGCCGTCTTCGACGATTAGCGCTGGCTGCCCGCTCTGAATCAGACGCAACAATGCGTTCAGCAAGCTCGTGTCGGCGGGAATGCGCTCGTGCGCGCCTGAAACTTCAGTCTGGGATTCGAGCGCCACTGTGACCGGCAGATACTCTGCCTGCCGAACGACGCTCGAACTGCCGACGAGGTGGCTGACGAAGTCGTTAGCCGGCTGTGTGAGCAGCTCGATCGGTGTGCCAACCTGCATCAGTCGCCCACCTGACAGGACAGCGACCCGATCACCCAAGCGGAACGCTTCGCCAACGTCGTGGGTCACGAACAGGATCGTCTTCTGCATCTCGCGCTGGATGCTGGCAAGCGCGTCCTGCATGCGCTCACGGGTGATCGCGTCGAGCGCTCCAAAGGGCTCGTCCATCAGGAGGACGTCAGGATCCGCAGCCAGGGCGCGGGCGAGGCCAACACGCTGCTGCTCGCCGCCACTGAGCTGACGCGGGTAGCGATCGCGGTACTCGTCGGGGAAGAGTCCAACGAGTGTGAGCAGCTCATCAACGCGGCTGGCGGTATCGCGCCGCGAGCGTCCCATGATTGACGGCACGACGCGGACGTTGTCGGCGACGCTCAGGTGCGGGAAGAGCCCTACCTGCTGAATGACGTAGCCGATGCCACGCCGCAGGGCGATCGGGTCATGGTCAACGGTCGGCACACCACCGATCAACACCTGTCCCGCAGACGGGTCACTGAGACGATTCACCATCCGCAAGAGCGTCGTCTTGCCCGAGCCAGACGTTCCCAGAAGCATGCAGATGCCGCCTTCTGGCACTTCGAAGCTCACATCATCAACCGCTGCGGCACGCGCGCCCGGAAAGCGCTTGGTCACATGCTGGAACACAATCGTCGTCATATGATTTCCGGGTTCAACTCCCCGTAGACGTACCCTCGACCGCGCTGTGGCCGCCACAGAAGCGTGCTGGCGAGGAGATGTATGAAACGACCTGCAGAAACAATGCCAGCTTTGCCATTACCATCAGGAGAACGAAAGAATTCCATCGATGTTGATGATCTTCGCGAAGTGCTGGGGCGTATCGATGTCTCGCAATTCGTGTGCGATCTCGGGCAGACAGCATGGGCCGAGGCAAACGCCTCGGCCCATGTCGTCGTCTTCGTGGCGGTTAGCGGTCACGCCAGCGTGTCGTCGCTCAGGCCGTTGCCGCCGACTGAGATCACCTCGTCCTCGCCCTCGATTGGCGCGTTGCGGCCGGAAAGCTCCGGCGATGTCGCGCGGATGCGATCGACGATGTCGTTCAGCACGTCCGGGTTGTTGTTGAGGAATACCTTGGCATTCTCGCGACCTTGCCCGAGACGCTCCTCGTCGAGATAGAACCACGCGCCGCTCTTACGCACGATGGCGAGATCGACGCCGACATCAAGAGCACTGCCGGACTTGGAGATACCCTCGTTGTACATGATGTCGAATTCCGCCTGACGGAACGGCGGCGCAACCTTGTTCTTGACGACCTTCACACGCGCCCGGCTACCGACTGAATCGGTGCCTGACTTGATCGTCTCGATCCGCCGGATGTCCATCCGAACCGATGAGTAGAACTTCAGCGCCTGTCCGCCGGTCGTCGTCTCAGGGCTGCCGAACATCACGCCGATCTTCATGCGCAGCTGGTTGATGAAGATGACCGCCGTGCGGGAGCGCGAGATCGCGCCGGTCAGCTTGCGAAGCGCCTGGCTCATCAGACGAGCCTGCAGGCCGACGTGCGAGTCGCCCATGTCGCCCTCGATCTCGGCGCGCGGCACGAGCGCGGCGACCGAGTCGACGACGATGACATCGATCGCCCCGGAGCGCACCAGCGTCTCGGTGATCTCCAGCGCCTGTTCGCCGGTGTCCGGCTGCGAGATGAGCAGGTCGTCCAGCACGACACCGCATCTCTCGGCGTAGAGTGGGTCGAAAGCGTGCTCGGCGTCAATGTATGCAGCGACGCCGCCCATCTTCTGGGCTTCGGCAATGATGTGCTGGGCCAGTGTCGTCTTACCACTCGACTCCGGGCCGTAGATCTCAGTGATGCGACCCCGTGGGATACCACCGATGCCCAGCGCCAGATCGAGCGCGATCGATCCGGTCGGGATGGCCTCGACGTGCATCCGACCCGTGGAGTCGTTCATCTTCATGATCGAGCCCTTGCCGAACTGTCGCTCGATCGTTGCAAGGGCCAGGTCGATTGCTTTGTCGCGTTCAGTCACGATCGCGTGCCTTTCATCGTCTATCCTGCCGGGGATCGCAGAAGTAGAATGAATGTTCTAAACCCTGGCGGTATTCTATCGCGTTCTGGATGGTTGGTCAATCGTACCGTGAAGCGGCAAGCCGCGTACGGTCGCGGAAACTGCGATCTCCGCAATGATCGGTTTGTCCGACTACGAACCTCTCGCACCAGCAGGCTTGTGCTGCTCAGCATACTGCACAACTGCTGCCATGCGTGCAGGCGCGATACACTCATTGGCACAGGTTCAATCGACGATGGCGTACTCACCCGAGAGGATGGCGCCGCAATGACGCCAGCATCGGAACGCTCGGCATTCTTCGCTCGCACGCGGCTCCGTGTCGCCGAGACGATGCGCGCCGCGAATCCGGTCGTGCTGCGTCGCAACCGTCGCTATCTGCGTGACGCCGCCGAAGATTTGCCAGTCCCGCCTGCACACGTTCTCGTGCAGGTGGCTGGGGCGGCAGATGTGCGCTGGTTCCTGGAAGGGGGTCGGCTGGCCGTGCTGGCGATGGTTGATGCGCTCGCGCGGCAGGGAACCAAACCGGACGACCTGCACGCGATCCTCGATTTCGGCTGCGGCTGCGGCCGCGTGGCGCGCCACTGGCCGAGCCGGACCGACGCCGCGATCACCGGCGTCGACTACAACCCACGGCAGATCGCCTGGTGCCGCCGGCACCTGCCGTTCGGGCACTTCGCCGTCAACGACCTGCTGCCACCGCTTGCGTTCCCCGACGCGTCGTTCGACCTGATCTACGCGCTCTCCGTCCTGACGCATCTGCCGGTCGCTGCGCAATTTGCCTGGCTGGATGAACTCGCTCGCGTCTTGCGCCCCGGCGGCTATCTGCTGCTGTCGCTGCATGGCGCACACTACCGCGACGGCATGAGCGCCGACGAACGCGCCACCTTCGATCGCGGCAACGTCGTCGTCCGCCACGCCGCCGTCGCCGGCACCAACCATTGCACGGCCTTCCACCCCGAGGCGTTCGTCCGCGATCAGATGCAGCGCGGCCTCACCTTGATCGAGCACATCCCCAAGGGCGCGACAGGCAACCCATTCCAGGATCAGGTGCTGTTGCGCAGGCCCTGAGATGGCACGACGATCGTCACCAGAAAGTCGGATACGGTGAGCAGTCGCAGCGGCAATCGGACGAACGCCGGCACCATCTGCCGCGTCGGATCGTGGACGAGACGCGGGCCAGTGAGCTGCATCTCTCGCCCACGACTCACGAAGCGGCAGCCGTCGGCTGCCAGTGTATTGCGCACCCAGTCAGTTTCCGGACCATACGTCAGGGCGAAGGTGATGCGGTCACCATCTCGAAAGCCCAGTATCGGCGTCCGATACTCACGCCCGCTGCGACGTCCTGCATGAACGATCATCCCGAACCCCGGCAAGCGGCGAACCAGCGGCGTCAACACGCGGTTCGTCACACGGCGATTGAATCGCGCGATTGAGTGGGGGAGAGGCATTGGGTGCAATCCTTGCAACGCCGAGTGAGCCGATCCTGCCGGCCTTGTGGTCGCTGATCCGGCAATCGATACAGATCGACTCGTGCCAGGTCGGGATGAGTGTAGCGCTATACTCGTGGTGTACGCGAGGAGGTCACGTGAAAGACGAACAGCAACATCCTGCGACCGTCGTGCCTCGCTGGGTTATTGAGGTACCGATACTGGTGCCGCCTTCCGCTGACGAGCTCGCCCGGATCCGCCAGCACGCAGCGTATGTGCGCGCTCAGCGCAATCGCATCGGCCCGATACATATCTCGGCTGATGATCTTGTCCACGCGTCCCGCAGGTCTGACGATGCTGCAGCGTCATAGGCCGACCCGCTACGTCATCGACGCTTCCGTCGCCATCAAGTGGCACCTGCGCGATGAGCAGTTCGTTGATGAGTCGGACGCACTACTCGCGGACATGCTGGATGGGCGCGTCGTGCTGATCGCTCCCGATCACATCCGATATGAAGTTGCCAGCGCGATCCATACGGCTGTCCGGATGGACCGGCTTTCGGAGACAGATGGTCGGTTAGCGCTGGAGCAGTTTCTTGAGTGGCAACTGCCGACGGCTACCGGCGATGGTCTCATCAGAGCGGCGTACGACATCGCACGCCGCTTCGGTTGCGCACTCTACGACGGCCTGTATCTGGCACTCACTGACCACATTGGCGCGCCGCTCGTTCATGCCGATCGGCGCCTTCACAACACGCTCAATCTCCAGTTCGCGCACGAACGCTGGATAGAGGACTATCGTCGCGAACAGTGATATAGGGATGCTACCCTAGCACCCGCCGCGCCGTCTCCGCGTACACCTGCGCCTGCGTGACGAGATCGTCGACAAAGACCGCCTCGTTCGCGCCGTGCGCGGCCTCGCCGGCTGGGCCATAGCCGACGGTGTCGATGCCCGCGAAGCGGTAGAGTCGCCCGTCGGTCGCACCGGCCCAGGTGGCGAAATACTCCGGCTCCTTGCCGGTCACGGCGCGGATGGCGTCCTGTAGTGACCTGACGATCGGCGACGAGTCCTCGGTGATGTTGGCCGGCGTGTAGCCGTCCTCCCGCGACGGCAGGATCTCGTAATTGAAGTTGGGGTCCTCAGCCTTGACGGCGTCGAGCTTCGCGCGCACCTCGGCCATGACGCTCTCCTCGGTCTCGCCGGGGATCGTGCGGCGGTCGACGGTGATGATGCACTCGCCCGGCACGACGTTCGAGACGATGCCGCCCTCGATCTTGTTGACGCTGATGACCGGCTTGCCGACAGCTGGATGCTCACGGTCAATGTCGCCCTCCAGCGCCAGGATGCCCTTCGCGGCCAGCGCGATGGCGTTGATCCCACTCACCCGCGCGGCGGCGGTGTGCGACGCCTTGCCGATGAAGCGCACGCGGAAGCCGCAGATGCCCCGCTCGGCGTTGCGTACCTTCAGCTGGCTGCCTTCGCCGATCAGGACGTAGTCCGGCCGCGGGATGCGCCCCGCCTCGATCTCATTCAGGACGTGGATCGTGCCGAAGTCTGCGCCGCGCTCCTCGTCGGAGACGATGTGGACCTGCAACGAACCGTGCAGCGGGGCGTCCTTCAGCGCCAGCATCGTGTAGATCATTACGCCGACCGCCCCCTTCATGTCGGACGAGCCGCGACCGTAGATCTTCTTGCCGTCGTCAGACACGACGCCTGTCAGCGGGTCAGTCCGCCAGCGATCGGGATCGGAGACCGGCACCGTATCGAGGTGCCCATTCATCGCGATCGTCGGCCCGTTGCCATCGCCGATCCAGGCGACGACATTCGGTCGCTGCGGATCGCGTGCCGTGACCAGGTAGTTGATCCCGGCATCCTCAAAAATGCCGGCCACATGCTCCATGATCGCCAGCTCATCTCCCGACACGCTCGGGATGCTGACCAGGTCAGTCACGATCTGCACCAGCCGATCGCGATCAATCTGCGGAACTGCCTCGGACATGCTGCGTATGCCTTTCAGTAGCGACGAATGGCTATTGGCGAGCAGTGTCCCATATTTTGACCGCGCTATGGTCACTCAGAAGCTGCGTGCATTTGTATTTGTATAAGAAGGCGTGTCAGTACGCAGCCAGATAAAAAGAGAAGCGGTGCTAGCTTCGGCACCGCTTCTCTCATCTGCGTTGTGAAGTAAAGGTTCAGGTCAGACGCGCAGGATACGGCGTGGATCTGCCCGCTAGCGTTGTCATCGCGCGGCCAGGCATGTCTGCCTGTGGCCAGCCAAACATCTGCCCATCCGGCACGCTCTCGGGCGAGTCAGGGCTCGCAGCCAGCGGAGTTGAAGTCGTGATTGATCCAGCCTGCTGAATGTTCGGCTTCGAGATATTGGTGTGGAGCGTACCGTTGATCGCGTCAATGACAAAGCCTGCGATAGCACGAGAGCCGGCGATGTTTGGGTGGAAGCAGTCACCTCGCCAACCGTCGGTCGGGAAATGGAAGGCGTCTGGATCATACTCCCATGAAAAGCGATTGCCGTTCTGGGCCCACCAAGGAACTATGATGTTGGCGGGCAACAGATACCAATTGTCAATGGCGATCCCAATTGCTCTCGGGATCTTGAATGAATAAGAGTCAGGGTCGTTGCGATACTGAATCCAAGTATTCTCTGGTCCCGGACCAGCCAGCCCGCATCCGCCGCCTGTGCGCGAGGCATTGCCAGCACTCGTCTTTCCGCCCGGAGACTTGTGATTGGCGAATGCAGTCTTGAGACCACTGGTCACCTGTACTCTTCCACCGTACTCGTTAGCGATGCTGTGCAGAGATTGATTCCAGAGTGAGACCGCTTGCTCAGCTCGCGGTAAGCACTGATCGAATATCACTGTCCTTGAGCTGCCAAGACCACAGAAGACACTCTCCGCATTAAACGGATTGTAGAGTTCGGTAAGTATCACCGTTAAGTTCGGATGTGCATTCAAAAGGGTATCTATCGCTGAGTAGAGACCTCCCCGTGCGTTGGCATCTCGCAGCTTCAATGCTAGATCAAAGTCCACTCCTCGGACCTTAACCCCCCAAAGTTGAACGAACGTCCATGGATCGGCGAATTCGAAGTCATTTGCCCCGATCGTTATTGAGACGATGACTTGCTGATCATCTGGGATGTGCTTAGTTTGAATATCCCGTTGAACCGCCAACGCTTGAGAACCGAGCCACTTATTCGGATTCTTCCGCACCTCCTGGTACTTGTAGGCTGCAGTAGCACCAGAGCAAGCGAACTGCGTGTTCGCGATGACCTTGAGATAGTAGGTCCTGAGCGCCGTAGCAACCTCGTTCGGATAGGATTTGTCAGATAGTCGGCACTCATCTTCCTTCTGTCGGCCGGTTGGCTTTGCAGGCGCAGAGAGTCCGTGTCCAGCAGCAATAGAATCGCCGAGGCCGAAGTAGTGGATCACACTTACGCTACAGTCTCTGACCATGATCGTCACGGTCTTGCTGTTGTTCGCCGGAGTGTCATCATCTACGTCAATTGCATTGAACTCGATGATGTGTTCGCCCGCAGTGATGTCAGTCCATGCGAGTTCCTGACTGGCGGAGCCACCCGACGGGATGGTGCGTTGGCTGCCAACGTACGTTTGGCTATCGATGATCCACCGGACATCGAAATTACCGGAGGGGTCTGAGCCGTTGTTACGAATCGATGCGCTGAGCGTCACATCGTCACCAGCACACAGCGAGTTGGAAGGTACGTCGTTAACGAGCGAAGTAATAGAGAATACATCGACATCGATGTTCAATGAAATCTGTGGAACCGCCATGAACGCGTGTGTGGTGCCGTCGATGGTAGTTGACTCTCCAATTACTGTCCCAGCGTTGTTGATTGCCGTCGCGTAGCTCCGACCTCCTAGCGTGCCGAGCGGTATCGTCGCACCTGAGTCATACAGTGCGGCATGATAGTCTCCTGTCGATGTATATTGTCCAGTGGTAGTAATCCCATTGTCATTAATGAATGAAGCGGTTTGGACTGCGCCATTATCATTCAATTGCGCTCCAGTGTCTATTAATTCCCCATTGTCGTAAAGGAATGTACGGTACACATGATCTTCAATGCTATATGTGCCAGAAATCTGTCCTGAAGCATTAATGTCAGCTCCGACTCCAACCATCCAGTTGGGAAGATTTATGCTCATGATTTCTCCGTCATCGTATTTAAATGCATACATAGGGCTTTCAAGATGAAACGCAGCGCCGACAATGATTCCCGAATCATTGATTGCCAGAGGTATGCTCCACTGATCTGGCCCCGGAGTAATATCAGTCATTACACCATCGGAATATATGAATGCATGAGATGAGGCCCCATTAGTCGCTCTAAGCCCAAACTCACCGATGACATACCCGAGAGAGTTCATCGAGAATGATGTAGAATAGTCGCCATTCAATGTGCCAATATCAATCATGACACCGTTCTCAAATAGGAAGGCATGTGTATTGCCGTTGGCAGTGTCCGAATCACCTGCAATTTGACCGTTTTCGTTTATTGCTAACGCGCTGCTATTTGTTCCACCAAGCGTACCAAGATCAACCATTGTGCCGTCATCATACAGAAACGCATGCTGCTCACCCGCGATAGTGTCGGCGGTGCCGACAATCTGACCAGATTCGTTAATGTCAGATGCCAAGCTATTCTTTCCACCGAGCGTGCCAAGATCGTGCATTGCGCCGTTGGTGTATAGAAAGGCATGACGTTCCCCGGTTGCAGTATCAGCGGCACCAACGATCTGCCCAGCCTCATTGATTGAGTTGACGGCACTACTCGCCCCTCCAAGCGTCCCAAGATCGATCATCACATATCGATCTGCGGCCTGCGCCACCTGCGGTCCTGCCGGAGGGAACGCCGACAGTGCAAAGCCAGCAACCATCAACGCTGCAAGCAACACATGAAATCGACCTCGGTGGACACGAGCCATAGGTACACCCCCACACGACTGCACGCTGTTTCAGGCCAGTGATGATTGCTATGCAGCCATCATAGTTGTGCGGAGATGTGAGTAAAGGGCGTTTCGCGCCTGTGAGCAGCAATGAAACGAACTGGAACAGATTGTGTTGCGATCACGCGCTCGCCTACCCTAGCACCACCCCCAACGCCTCGTCCGCCGGCACAGCCGCCCCACGCGCAAAGGCCGACGCAAACGCTTCGTCGCTGATCTGGGTGCGGAGGAGGGCGAGCTCGCGGTCGTAGAAGGCCTGGACTGCTGGCAGTGGAGTGAGGCCGCTGGCGTGTAGCAGGGTGCTGGCGACGCCGCACAGCCAGGCGGCATGCTCGGCCTGGCCACGGCGATGGGCGACGGCGGCGTGGCCGAGGATGGCGAGCGATTGCTGGAAGCGGTCGCCGGTGCGCTCGTGCCGCTCCAGGAGCTCACGATAGCCAGCTTCGGCGGTGTCAAGCTGGCCGGACAGACATTGTGCGGTGGTGAGATAGAGCTTCGAGGTGTTGGCCAGGAACGTCGGGCGCTCAGCTTCGAGCCGGGTGACTGCGTCACCAAGATCCTTTAGCGCGGCTGCGATGTCGCCACGCAGGAGGGCGTGCAGCCCGAGGTTGTGGAGTGCGTGCGCCTGGCAGAATGGGTCGCCGGTGCGTTGAGCGATGTCGTGCTGCTGCTGGAGGTACGGGGCCGCGATATCGAAATCGCCGAGCGCGATGTGGAGCACCGCAATATCGTTCAGCGCGGCCGCGATTCCGAGCTCAGTGCCGGTTGTTTGCCATTGTTCCAGTTGCCGTTTGAGCAAACTGAGCGCCAGGTGCGGGCCATCGGTCGTTATCCTGGCCCATCCAAGTGTTGCGAACGTGTGAGCCTGGCCGATCGGGTCGCTAAGCTCTTGCCAGATCGCCAGTGCCTCCGTGGCGTGTTCATACACGAGGTCGTGCCGGGCCAGGGGCAGCTCGAAGTGGGCTGCGCCGGTGAGTAGCTCTGCTCGTACACCGGCCGGCAGGTCATCTGCATCAGCCAGCGCGGTCGTGAGCCAGTGGTAGCCAATGCGTCCAAGCGGGTACTCCAGCCAGTAGGGCCAGAGTGCGGCGACGAGGCGCGCCAGTAAGAGCGTTTCGCCGGTTGTCTGCGCCAAAGTAAGCGCGGCGTCGAAATTCGCCCGCTCGCGGTCGACGCGCTCAAACCAGCCGGCACGGCTGCCCTTCGGAATGTAGGGTGGCGCGTCCTCGGCGAGGGCGAGCATTGCTCGGGCGTGGCGTTTGGCGGTCGCTGCGCGTTCGTTGGTCGCGTCGAGGCGTTCGAGGGCGTACTCGCGGATTGTCGCCAGCATGCGGTAGCGTGAGATCTTGCCGTCGTCGAAGCGTTCGATGAGGTTAGCGTCGTTGAGGGTGGCGAGCAGGGCCGGGATGTCGTCGACCGACAGGTCCGGGCCGCTGGCGACGGCGATAGCCAGCGCCTCATTCCAGCCATTCAGGACACCGAGGCGGGCGAAGAGCCGTTGGGCCGGAGGCGAGAGCAACTGCTCGCTCCAGGCGATCGTCGCCCGGAGAGCGCGTTGCCGTTCAGCAACGTCGCGTGGACCGTCGCCGGCAAGTGCCAGCACATCGGGGACGCGACTGACGAGATCCGGCAGGCTCATCGTATCGGTGCGCGCCGCGACTAGCTCGATTGCCAACGGCAGCCCGTCGAGTCGTGCGCAGAGCGTGGCGATTTGCCCCGACGATGCTGTCGTCAGGGCGAATTCGTGATCGACGGTCTGCGCGCGCTGAACGAACAGCTTGACTGACGGATTGCCTGCCAGCGTCTCGATCGGCGCTTCAGGAGACGGGACCGGCAGCGGACGGACCGCTCGTCGGTGCTCGCCGCTGATGTGGAGCGGCACTCTGCTGGTTGCCAGGATCGTGACGCCCGGTGCGGAACGCAGCAACCGCACAAGAGCTGGACCGCAGTCGATGATCTGCTCAAGGTTGTCGAGGATGAGCAGCATCTTGCGGCGCGCAAGCCAGGCAGTAACGCGCTCCTCGGGTGATGCGTCGGTGCTGTCGGCGAGACCGAGTGCGGTAGCGGTCCGTGGCATCAGCTCCGCTGGATCGGTGATGTCAGCCAGTCCGACGAAGATCACCCCATCGGGGAATGCATCGAGGAGTTCGGCGGCGGCGCGCAGCGCCAGCCGGGTTTTGCCGCTGCCGCCCGGTCCGGTCAATGTAACGAGCCGGACGGCCGCTTGGGACAGATGAATGGCGAGGTCGATCACTTCGTCGTCGCGTCCGACGAACGAGGTGAGTTCTGCCGGGAGATTGTTCGGTGCGCGCACCAGCCAGCGCTCGAGCAACGACGCTCGCTCGAGTTGGGACGCATGCAATGCGTCGATCGTCGGGATGCCCGCCGCCCGAAGTGCGCGGTTCGCCTGCGCGCGTGTTACCCGCAGCGCCGCCAGCAGTTGCAGGAGGCCGTCCCAATGGTATGGCGCGACCGATTTGCCGCTGAGCCAGCGATTGAGCGTCGCTTTCGATAGCCCGGCCGTCTCGGCGACCTCGGTTTGCTTCTGACCACCGATGTATTCCGCAAGGATCGTCGCGAGCGTCGAGCGGTTCGCCGGTTGAGGTCTATCCTGCACGTGCGCACCATCCTGATCATAACTGAGCAGATTTCCCTGGTGCATTGTTGCGCTCACGATTGTGTATCGTGTGCATATGCTCATTGTAGCGCTCTCCATGGAGCAAATGTGGTGCAGATCGGATTGCCCGATGATCGTTCGCAGTCTCTCTCGGCGTGGCCGCCTGCTCTATCCAGTGGGCTACCTGGGTGTTGAAGCCATGACTCAGGCACGCAATGTCTGGCTGCTATACTGCTACGCTCCTCCGGCGGATGCCGACCGCGATGCGCTCCTCCGAATCTCGACGGTGAGCATCATCTTGTTTGCCGGCAAGCTGATCGAGGCGTTCGATGACACGCTGATCGGCTGGTGGAGCGACCGATCGACAGGGCGGCTCGGCCGACGCATCCCGTTCGTCCTGGCCGGTACGCCGCTCATGGCGCTGTTTGGCTTTCTGGTTCTCGTCCCACCGTCCAATGCCGGGCCGCTCGGAACCGCCTTGTATCTCTTCCTGATGATCGAGCTGCTGTACTTTTTCGCGACAATCGCGAACGCGCCGTACGACGCGTTGCTGCCGGAGATTGCACCGACTACCGCCGAGCGCATTGATCTCTCGGCGCGGCGGGTCTACTTCGGCATCATCGGCGCTGGGCTGGGGCTGGTGGGTAGTGGGCTGCTCGTGGCGCGCGTGGGCTTTGCCGCGATGGCTGCGGCTGTGGCGCTGCTGGCGCTGTTAACTCGCTACCTCGGGCTCTTCGGCGTCTGGGAGTCGGCGCGGCAGAGCGCAGCAGTCTCGCAGGTCAGCCTCCGCGATTCCATCGGCGCATTGCTGGAGCATCGCCGCTTTCTGCGCTTCATGGCGTCGTTCGTCCTGTTTCAGGCCGCGCTGACGATGCTGCTCGGATTGCTTCCGTATTACGTCAGCGGGGTGGTGCGGCAAGACGCCGAGGGGATCTGGGTACCGCTGCTCACCGCTGTCGGTATTGGAACGATGATGCTCGCGATCCCGCTGTTCTCTCGTTTGGCGCGGCGAACGACGCCGCTGCACGGCTACCGGATCGCTATGCTCGCGGCGGCGCTGACGTTCCCGCTGCTTGGAGTTGCCGGGTTCGTGCCCGGCATCCCGGTCGAAGGTGAGGCGATCGTCGTGCTAATGCTCGTCGGCGCGCCACTGGCCGGCGTCTTCCTTTTCCCCGGCCCGCTGGTGGCGGAGATGTGCGATGAGGATGCGCTGAGGTCGGCTGGTCGGCGCGAAGGGGTGTTCTACGGCGCGCAGGCGTTCGTTGAAAAGGTGGCGACTTCGATCGCCCCGCTGATTCTGGGCCTGCTGCTGATCTTCGGCAGCTCGGCCGAGCATCCGCTGGGCATCCGGCTGGTCGGGCCGATCGCGGCGATCCTCGTCTTCGCCGGATTCCTTGTAGCCGGAACAGTGCAGGCATCGACGATGGTCCCGACCGCTGCTATGAGCAGCAGTGACTGATACCTGAGCTCGTCGATGAAAGCCTCTGACCTAGACCGGCATCAGCCGTTCGAAGCGCTCGACGTTGTGGACGAAGATGACGGCCCCGCCGACCTCGACCTCGAAGTTCTCGGGCATGTAGAGCAGGCCCGGCTCCAGCGCCGGTGAATAGGGGACAGCCATCTGCTTTCGGCGGCGGCAGACGCGGCGGATGATCGAGATCACCTGTGGAACCTCGTGATCCTCGACACCGGTCATCAGCGAGCTGTTGCCCATGCGGAGAAAGGACCCGGTGCTGCCGATGCGCGTCACCCGGAAGCTATCCGCGATCAGGGCGTCGGTCAGGTTGTCAACATCCTCGTCCTGCACGATCGCGATGATCAGCTTCATCTCGCCTACCTCTGCTATCTACCAACGGCTGGTACGCGGAGTATAGCGTACCGTCGGGCCAGAGTGCCGAGCGGAATCGCGGAATCGACAGAGCCATGAGTGATATGTGTTTTTTGAGAAACAGGATGCCCGCTCAGTCGCAGTGCGCGGGCATCCTGTCAATGCACTTGAGCGGGATCAGGGTGCCAGGCTGAACGGCGGATACTGGTCGGTCACGAGCGCCATCGCGTAACCGACAACGCGATTGTGCCAGCGCAACACGCCGACGACGAAATCGAACAGGGCGCGCGGGTATCGACCGGTGAAGAGGATCGCAAACCAGGCGATGAGCACGGCAATCACGACGCCAATGAAGAGAACAGTCAGAACGATGTAGTGTGGGATGGCCAGAATCCACTTGTACAGCGGTGCCCAACGGTTCAGGTTGTGTTTTGCATCCGGATAGCTCATCTCCAGATACACTGCCTGTTCCTCATCAGTCGAAGGGTATTCATCGCGCAGCAAAGTCAGGTAGGCGGTAACTCGATTCGAAAAGCGCAGTAGTTGCAGGTTGAAGTCATACCACCAGCGCGGATATTTCTGTCGGAAGACGATCATTAGCATAATTGGGACAACCAGCAGACCACCGGAGCCGAACGTGAAGGCGGATTCCTTCCCAATCAGGCCGAGAACGATGCAGATCGGAATGGCCGCGAAGATGCGAAACGCGGTCGACAGGCGGTTCAATGGTCGGTCGGGGTAGTCCACGCTGAAGGACACGGGATAGCTTTGCTCGGTGATGGACGCCATGATGTCTCCCGATTCCTTTCGTTCGATCCGGTGCAGAAGTACTGCCGTGACATTTGTGCTGCAGAATGGAGTTTGCCATTCTGCAGCCTGAAGTCAATCTAGATAGCGGTCTGCAGTTCATCGGACATTGGCTGCGCGGTCACAGGAATTGCCGAAGATGCGTTGAAGCCTTTGGCGACTAGCCAGACTCCTAAGCCAAACTCCCAGGCGGCGATCGGGAGGGTTGCGACCGCAGTGACCGGGGACACCTGATCCCATAGTCCGAACAGTGAACCGACGTTTGACGAGACGAGCGTGACCGCGCCGATCAGTCCGAGTGTCGGCAGGAAGCGCGGCACGAGGCGCGAACGATAGAGCAGCGTGCCGAGCAGCAGGGCATTTACGGCTGGAATCAGGCCCTGGCTGATGCGGAACATCTGGTCGTAGAAGGCGACGAGCATCTGGCCCAGAGCTGCGGCATCGGGGGATGCGCCTTCCTGACGGAGATGGGCGATGGTCAGCAAGCTGGCCACGCCGGCGAAGATGCCGGCAGCTTCAAGCGTGCGCGAGGCGATGAGGCCCAGCGCCATCCCTTCGTGCTGCCGCTTCAGAACCGGGAACAGCGCCACGGCGGTGCCCATACCGGCGAGGGCGACGATGATCTCCAGAATGCCGCCGACGATCAGCGCGGTGTCCGGGCCGGAACCCAGGATGTAGCCATCCTCATGCACCGAGCTGTAGAGCATGAGCGTCGGGATCGAAACGAAGGTCAGCAGGTAGAACAGTCCGGCGATCAGCGCGATCTTGCGCAGTGAGTCCATCGGTGTCCGTTTCGTGTTCGTCATCGTGGTTCCCTTTCGTGGCTGTGAGTGCAATTCAGACGGTGTGCGGTTGTTCGATGGCCGGTTCATGCCTGCGCCTCAGCACGTGCCGGGACGGGCGGGGAGCCGCCGCGAACGTAGTGCGCGAATGCGTACTTCCACGGCACGGCGACGATCGGCAGGACCACCAGCAGGAAGACGAATGTCAGATGCTCGGTGCGCGGTGACTCTGCCAGTTGGCCGTTCGACCACCGTGGGTAGGCAACGACAGCCAGCCACAGCACCTTGTAGGTGATCTCCAGCAGTACCAGCGGCAGCAACCGGAGCGGGTGCAGGATCCCCGGCAGCGCCAGCAGCGAGAACGCCGCCCAGACGCACCACGCAACGGCCTCGTCCGGATTCCACGATCCCTGATGGGTGAGGATGTGCGTCCAGGCATCGCGGCCCAGGAAGACGAACATCAGGATGTAGAGCAGCCGGAGCAGATAGATGTTGAAACGTGGGACGCGCGCGTCGTGCGCGGTATCCAGTCGAAGCGTGGATCGGACGTTGAGCGCCAAGCGTGCCTCCTTCATCGCCGTGCGGCGGAGCGGACTAGTCGGGTGCAACGCGGTTGACCGAGACGAGCGGTATGCCCAGGTCGCGCACCTTGCGCAACAGGCCGTGTAAGGCCGACTGATCGGCAATTGGTCCGCTGATCGTCGTTGTGCCGTCGCTCTCGTTGCTCAGGCACAGGCCGTCGAACCAGTCGACCCAGCGTGCGTCGAGGTGGCCCTTGACGCGGATTTCGTACTGCCCGGGAATGTGAGCCTGCCCGTCATCTGTGGGGTCATGTGAGGTACTCATTGTGCTCCCTTCGTGTCTGACGCCCGTTCAGTGGTCTGATCAGAAGGTAGGAGCAGATGTGGTGAGTACACATCACCAGATGTGGTGATTGATGTGGTGATTTTTTTGGGGTAGCGTGAATGAGCACGACGTGTCCGGATAGCTAGCCCCGCATCGATCCCGAGCACTGTCATGATGAACTGCGGGATCAAGGCGCTGAGGTAGTGTCTCATTCGGACGGTTACCATGCGGCGGAGCATGGGATCTGGCCGGGCGTATGCAATACGCCCCTACATGTGATCGGTTGTCACGTTTCACCACACGGCAATACGGCGGTGTGGATAAGTCACTTTCGGGGCGTGATGGAAACCCTCGATTATCCACCAGCACGTTAGCCCGGCACCCACCGTCCCAATATGTAGGGGCGTATCGCATACGCCCGTGCAGCCACCAGCCACGCCTGCATGGCACCACATACGCCCACCACCACGCATTTCGCCAGACATTCCGGGCTCACGCATGCAGAAAAACGGCCCTGTCGCAGACGATCGCGACGGGGCCGTTTAGTGGGTGCTCAGTTCAGAGCCGATCAGTCGGCGACGCCGGCGAGCTCCTTGACGGCGTGTGGGACGCCGGTGAGGGCGATCTCCAGTACTTCGTCCATATGGCTGACGAGGCGGACCGGCAGGACATCGCGCACGGTTTCAGGCAGGTCGGCGAGGTCCTTCTCATTGCGTGCCGGGGCGATCATCGTGGTGATGCCGCCACGGTGTGCGGCCAGCACCTTCTCGCGCAGGCCGCCGATTGGCAGCACCTTGCCGCGCAGCGTGATCTCGCCGGTCATCGCGACGTCCTTGTGGACGCGGATGCCGGTGATCGCCGAGATGAGCGCCGTCGCCATCGTCACGCCGGCCGACGGGCCGTCCTTCGGGATCGCGCCGGCCGGGACGTGGATGTGGATTGTGTGGTTGTCGAAGTAGCCCTCCGGGATACCGAGCGCATCGGCGCGTGAGCGAGCGTAGGAGATTGCGGCGCGGGCCGACTCCTGCATCACGTCGCCGAGCTGGCCGGTCAGGATCAGGTCGGCCTTGCCCTTGGTGATGCTGACCTCGACTGACAGCAGATCGCCACCGGCGCTGGTCACCGCTGTGCCGGTCGCTACGCCGATTTCGTCGTGCTCCTCAGCTAGCCCGTACTCGAAACGCGGGATGCCGAGGAACGTCGGCAGGTCATCCGGGCCGACGGTGGTCAGTTCCGGCGTATCCGTCTCAGCCACCTTGCGGGCAACCTTGCGGCACAGCGCGCCAAGCTCACGGTCCAGGTTACGCACGCCGGACTCGTGAGTGTATTCGCGAATCAATCGCAGAATTGTGTCGTCGGTGACGGCGAGATGTTCCGACGTCAGTCCGTGGGCTTCCAGCGCCTTCGGCAGCAGGAACGAGCGGGCGATCTCCAGCTTCTCCAGCTCGGTGTAGCCCGGTACCTCGATGATCTCCATGCGGTCACGCAGCGGTGCCGGGATCGGCTCCAGCAGGTTCGCGGTCGTGATGAAGATGACCTGTGAGAGATCGAACGGTACTTCGAGGTAGTGGTCCGAGAACGAGTGATTCTGCTCGGGGTCGAGGACCTCCAGCAGCGCCGACGACGGATCGCCGCGGAATGCATCGGAGCCGACCTTGTCGATCTCGTCCAGCACCATGACCGGGTTCTTCGTCTTGGCATCGCGCAGCGCCTTGATAACACGTCCCGGCATCGCACCGACATAGGTGCGGCGATGTCCGCGGATCTCCGCTTCGTCGCGCACGCCGCCAAGCGACATGCGAACGTAGGAGCGGCCGATCGCGCGCGCGATCGACTTGCCGAGGCTGGTCTTGCCAACACCTGGAGGCCCGACGAAGCAGAGGATCGGGGCTTTCATCTTGTTGCCGGCCAGCTTGCGGACGGCGATGAACTCGATGATGCGCTCCTTGACCTTCTGCAGGCCATAGTGATCTTCGTCGAGGATCTGCGCCGCCTCGGCCAGGTCGAGACGGTCGTCCGTCTCGATCGCCCAGGGCAGGTCGGTCAGCCACTCCAGATAGGAGCGGATGACACCGATCTCCGGCGAGAACGGATGCTGATGCTCCAGCCGCGAGACCTGCAACAGCGCCTTGTGCTCGACGTCTTCGGGCATACCGGCGGCTTCGATTTTCTCGCGGAACTCCTCGACCAGTGCCTCTTCGCTAACCAGCTCGCCCAGCTCGCGCTGAATCGTGCGCAACTGCTCACGAAGCATGTACTCGCGCTGCTGGCGATCCATGCCGGCCTGCGCCTCGCTCTGGATCTGGTGGCGCAGAGTCAGGAACTCGAGCCGTTCGGAGAGCACCGAACTGATCGAGCGCAGGCGCTGCACCGGATCGAACATTTCCAGCGCCTCCTGGCGGCGGGCCGACTGGAACTCCGGTGAGAAGGCGATCAGGTCGGCGAGCCAGCCCGGCTCATCGACGCTGCGCACCATCGTCAGAACTTCGTCGGGCACGTTCGGCAGCATCGAGACGTAGTTCTCGACCTGCTCCATGACGTGCGACATAACTGCCCTGGCCTCGATTGTCGTGACCGAGGGGTCGTCGTAACGCTCGACCCTGGCGAGGGTATACGGCTCACGCTGGTCGATGCTCAGCACCTTGCCGCGCGCGACGCCCTGCAGGATGACGTGCGACGGCCCGCCCGGACGGCTGATCTTGTGGCCGACCTCGGCGATAACGCCGACAGTGCACAGCTCTTCGTCGCTGACGAGCGATGCGTAGCTGGTGATGTCCTGCGTGGAGCCACCGGAAGGGCTGTCCTCATCGGGCAGGAAATCCTCGTCGACATCCTCATCCTGGTCGCGTGTTGCGAGGACGAGGACGAGCCGATCTGCAGAGATTGCCTCATCGACGGCGAGTAGCTCCTCGTTGTCGTCGAGCGGATAGGGAAGCGACATGTGTGGCAGTAGCAACGTCTGCGGCAGGATGAGTACCGGGAGATTCAGCACCGGATTGGCCGAGGGGTCGATGGTCTCGGCTTCGGGTGCCGTGGCGTCCTCCGCAGCGTCCGTTTCATCGATATCAACCGACGTTTCCGGGTCTGGCAGAGGCTGGCTATTTTCGGTCGAGCGTCGGGGCATGCATCGTCCTCGAAGTAATTGGCGAATTGGTCAAGTGGTCATGTTCAGGCGACTGCGCGGGGATTTGGATGCCTGTTTTCGAGCGTGTCCACGGCGCGCAGGCGTGACTGTTAATGATACCAGCCATGCCCTGCTTTCCGATGCCCGAAGCACTACTGCCGCACTACATCCGCAACTGTCAACACCTCGCCGCCGAACAGGCGGTTCATCTGGGTGCCGAAGGTGAGGGAGCCGGCGAGCGTCTGGCGTGGGGGGCCGTTGGCGATGATCTCGCCGTCGGCGAGGACGATGACGCGGTCGGCGGCGTTGGCGACGAATTCGACGTCGTGCGTGGCGACGATCACGAGTCGGCCGGCGTCGGCGTATTGACGGACGAACTGTGCCAGCGTCGCCTTGTCGCGGCCGGGCAAACCGCGCGTCGGCTCGTCGAGCAGCAGGATCGGCGGCTGCGCGATCGCGATGGCTGCCAGCGCGGCGCGTTGGCGCTCACCACCGGACAGGTCCAATGGGTGGCGCTCGCGCTGCTGCTGAATACCCAGCGTCGCCAGCAGCGAATCGATTGCGCTGTTGCGCTCCTGAGCGCGAAGCGTGAAGCGTAGCTCGTCGGCAAGTGTCTCCTGATGCAGGATCGCGCTCGGGTTCTGCGGGACGTAGCCGGCAGAGCGCGCCAGCTCGTAGACGGGTCGGCCGGAGGTGTCCTTGCCATGCACGATGACACGTCCACCGCTTGGCCGTAGCAGTCCGTTGATGTGCTTCAGCAGGGTCGTCTTGCCCGATCCGTTGCGGCCGATGAGGGCGATGACTTCGCCTGCCCGCCCGCTGAGCGAAACGCGGCGCAGCGCCTCCTGCCCGTCGTAGCGATGGCTGACGTCTTCCAATCGGACAAGCTCATCGCCCAGTGTTCGGGAATGGTCCTGGGGGGAAGGGTGTGGTGCGAGCCGGTCGATGTGTCGACGCGCCTCGCGGACCGTGAGCGGGATCGGCTGCCAGCCAAATGAGCGCGCGAGCTCGACGAGCGGCGGGACATCGTCGAGGTGATTGAGCATCTCCTGCGTTGGCCCCTCGATCATGCGGCCGTCCCGAAGCAGGGCGATGCGTTCGGCGAAAGCTAGCACGCGATCGAGGCGGTGCTCGGCCAGCACGACGGTCATGCCGAGGTCGTCGTTCAGCCGCCGGATGGCAGCCAGCACGTCGTGGGCGGCAAGTGGGTCGAGTTGCGAGGTCGGTTCGTCGAGAACGAGCAGATCGGGCCGCGTCGCGATGGCGGCTGCGATTGCGACCCGCTGCCGCTCACCGCCGCTGAGCGTCGCTGTCTCGCGGTCGCGAAGGTGATGGATGCCGAGCAGGTCGAGCGTTTCCTCCAGCCGCACGCGCATCGTGCGCCGATCCATGCCGAGGTTCTCCATGCCGAAGACGATCTCGTCCTCGACGCGGTCGGCGATGATTTGCGCTTCGGGGTCCTGAAAGACGAGGCCGACCGCGTGTGCCAGGTCGCGTGGCGCGACATCGCGTGTGTCATGACCGAGCACGCTGACGTGCCCAGCGATGTGGCCGCCGTGGAAGTGCGGGATGAGGCCGTTCAGGCAACGCAGCAGTGTTGACTTTCCGGCGCCAGAATCACCGACGACAAGCGTCAGCGAGCCAGCCTCGGCCTGCCAGGAGATGTCGCGGATCGCAGTCGATGCTGCGTGCGGGAACTGGTAAGTCAGATCCTGCGTGGCAATCGTGCTCATCGGTCGCTCCAGACCGCCGGCAGCAGCAGGAGCAGGATAGCCCCGCCGACGATTGGGTCGAACGGTGGTGTTTCCAGCCGCGGGAACGGACTGAAGGTGAGCGCCCCGCGCGCAGGCGACACTGCCAGTACGACGACGACCAGACCGGCGACCGCGCAGACCGCGACCGACGCTGCGTCCCAGACGAGCGGACGGAAGCGGGAGCGCGGCTGCTGCCCACCCACGGCGACAAGCGACGCGACGATGGCGACGACCACCATCCCGACACCCGGAAGCACGCGTCCGGTGCCGATGAGTGCGAGCGCCAGGACGATAGCGACTCCTGCGCCAAACAGCGGCCAGCGTCGGCGTGGGGTTGGCTGCGCACTCCGACTTGCGCCAAAGCCGCGCGTCTCCAGCGCCTCGGCCAGCACCAGCGAGCGTTCCATTCCAGCCGCGAGCAGTGGGGTGAGCAGGCTGGACGCATCGCGCAGGCCGCGGAAGCGGTAGCCTCGCGCTCGCTGGGCGTCGTAGATCTCGCGGGCGGCGGCGATTGTCTGTGGGATGAGTGTGAGCGCGACTGTCCCGGCGATGCCGAGCGTCGCCACCCGCGATGGCAGCAGGCGGATCAGGTCGGCCTGCCGCACCGCCGCGCTGAGTGTTGCGGCGCAGATGAGCAACGTCGCGATTGCCAACGCGGATGTCACGCCATAGACGAACGCATTCCAGGTCAATGCGCCGCCGATGATCGGCAGCCGCGACGGTAGGTGCGTGATGACGCGGTCGCCGATATGCACCGTCAGCAGGTTAAAGCCAATCGAGAAGACCGCCAGCGTCGTCCCGATGACGACAACCAGCCGCCAGGCTCGGGCCAGCGTCCCCTCATGCGGGATGGACAGGTAGACTGCCAGCACGACTAGCAACGCCAGCGCGAGATAGAGCGGGTTGCGGCTCACGATCGGCGTCAGCGCCGCCGCACCGAACCACGCGAGCCATGCCGCCGCGTTGATCTGCCCGGCGCTACGGGCACCGGGCCGTGGTGCCGCGCTCATCGAGTGCGCGGTTTCCGACGGCGCAGCGCAACAAGTCCGCCGACCAGAACGACCCCGACGGCCATCGCGGCGAAGATGAGCCAGTTTGTGTCGCTGGTGTTGGACGCCGTCGATGTGTGCGCGACCGGCGTGCCGTCCGGCGCGACGACGACCGCGACGGCGGTTGGCTGCTCGGCGACGGATGTGGCCGTTGCTTCCGCTGGTACAGTCGAGGCGACGGTGGATGATGCCTCGGCCGATGCAGGCTTGGTCGGTTCAGGCTCCTGCCCGCTATTGGCCAGTTCAGCGATCTCATCGATCCCCACGGTTGGGAGCTGCGACTCGCCGCTCGTCCACGACCAGCCGTCGATGTCGCCGTCGTGGAGATCGCGACTCGCTGGGCCGCGCAGCTCCTCGACCCACGCACCGTCCTGCAGTGTATAGAAGTGCCAGAAGTACGCCGGGCTGGTGTACGACTTGCAGAAGCAGTCCGTCGCCGGGCACCCCTCGCCATCCAGCGAACAGACCGCGCCGCCCAACCCACCGAACGGCGCGACTTCGGCCTCCAGCCCTGAGCGCAGCAGCAGCTCTTCGCTGGTAATCGAGTCTTCGGTGAATGTCACCAGGACGTAAATGAGCGTGCCGTCGTCGTGACGCACGACGAGGCCGGCGCGGTTCGCCGTGTCGGCCGCTGCGCCGCTGCCGAGCAGCAGCGCAGCGACCAGCGTCAGCGCAAGGCTGAGCCGCCGAATCTGGCTAGCGGGCCAGCGCACGCTCGACCGCCTGTATGCCGAGATCGTCGAGCACGAACCCATCGTCGCTCTGCGTGATGCGCGCGCGCTCGAAGACCTGGACCGTGCCGCAACCATCGTCGTTGCAGACTTCGTTCGCTTCGGTCAGCGGGAAGCCGAGGATCGGCACGCCACCGTGCGACTGCCAGAAGGCCAGCATTTCGCCGCAGATGTTGTGCTGCGTCTCGGTGATGAAGTTGCAGTCGGTGGCGCTGCTAGCCTCGATCGGGCCAGCGTCGATCGCTTCCGCCTGGATCGTCTCCGCGCCGAGCAGGCCGAGCAGGATCTGCCACTCAGTACCGGCCAGCTCGCTGTGCCACTCGAAGCGCGCGCGCTCGAAATACTGAACCAGCAGGTCGCCCTCGTAATGCATCTCGGTCAGCGGCCGCCCGAAGGCATCCGGCCCGCCGTGCGCGTTCCAGTAGGCGCGAAACGGCTCGCAGATGTTGTGCTGCGTCTCGGCGACGAAGTCGCAGGTCGGGAGCGTCTCGGTGGCTTCCGCAGCGGCGGCCGCATACGGCGCAGCAATCGGCCGGATCGGCAGCGGCTCGCCGAGCAATGCCGGAATCGCCTGTACCGTCGCCAGCATCGAGTCGTCCGGCATGGCCGGTTGGAACTGGAACGCGCCGGAGTCATTCTGGAACCCGGCCAGCGCCGTGATCAGGTCGCCGCCTTCCCAGCTTGCCGGATCCTCTCCAGCAGCAGTGACAGCCTGAATGGCCAGCGCCGTCGAGTTGGCATCACCGCCACTCGCAACGCTGGCCGCGTCGTAGCCGACCGCTCCGTTCGCATCGCGGACCGTCGCGAGGTAGGCGAGACCGGCAGCAATCGCGTCGTCGCCTGCGCCAACCGCCGCCAGCGCCTGGATCGCCAGCGCGGTCGTGTTCGAATCGCCGGGCGCGGACGGATCGCCGGTGAAGCCCCACGAGCCGTCCTCGGCCTGCGCAGCGGTAATCGCATCAATCGCAGCAGATGGAACTTCCTGCCCCGCCGCGCTCAGGCCCAGCACCGCCGTCAGATGACCGTAGAAGCTCTGCCCGTAGATGGCGGTTGTCGCGTCGGCGCTATCCGTAATCCGCGTCACGAGGTCGGTCGGCAGCGGGTGGCCGGTCGCAGCAAACGCCATCGCCACCTTGCCGAGTACGCCCGGGTCGGTGATGTCGGCTTGCGCATCGGCCAGGAATGACACCGGATCAGCGCCAGAGCTTGACGTAACGGTGGCAGGATGTATACCGGCAGCAGCCAGTGCAACGATTGCGTCGGCGGTTGCGCTCGGATCGCTGGCGTCGCCGAATCCGGCGATACCGCCGTCGTCGCGGATCTGGGTTCGCACCCAGGTCGTGGCAGCATCGGCGGACGCCAGACTGTCCGCGGTCGGCGCTTCTGCCGCGGTCACCGTCGCCGGAACAATCAGACTCAGGAGAAGAAGGACAATCGGCAGAAACCGTGCCGAACGACTCACCATGGAACCCTCCGTCCATTGCGCATGCCTGCGCCAAATAAAAAACCCACCTTCGAGCGGGTGGGGAGTGGAGGGCGCGGGTTGTCCGGCCGTCCTGCTCACTCGTGCTCGAAGCGAACTGGATCGGCAGCGACGGGTGATCTGGCTCCGCGCGGAAATCGCGCGTTACAGTTGCGGCACAGCGCCGGACTCTCACCGGGCTTCCCCCTTGTGACCCCACCGATGACCGGTGAGGACCCGCTGCCGCGATTACATTGTCACCGACGCGAGCGCGCCGATAGCCTGAGTCTGGCACGCGACTGGCGCTGCGTCAATTCGTGCGATTGAAAAGGAGCAGCCCACATGCTCACACCAACATTCTGGGTCGGCATCCTCTGCATTGTGCTGTTTCTGGAATTGGTGCGCATCGGGATGACGACCTGGTTGTTGAAGCACATTCTGGAGGGTTCGGCGTTGCGTCGACCGGGCGAGGGGAGCAACGAGGCGGGGCGCGGGCTGCGGACGGCGCGGGCGCGGGCGCGGCGTGAGGCGCTGCTGGACCCGACGCTGCTCTCGTTGCGCGGGGCGATGGCTGAGGTGGCTGCTGGACGGCCCGGTCCGGCGAGCGAGCGGGCGATCGTCGCGCTGGACCGCTACGCCGCGGCACTGGTCGAGGAGCATGCCGAGCGATGAACGCGTTCTTCCTTCTCTATGCACTGACAATCAGTGTCGAGCTGGTGCTGACGATCGTGATGCTCGTATTCCTCTATCTCATCGTCGCGCCAGTTGGTGGTCCGACGCACGAGCCGGATGTGCCGCCGCAGCCGACGTCTGCGCCCGCAACGACGGTTGAGCAAGCATTGGCCAAAGCGTTCACGACCGTAAGCCAGCAGCATGACGATCTGGTAGCGATCACGACGGCGCGAGCGATGCTTGTGCGGTTCGCGCAGACAAATGAGTCGGTGCAGACTGGTGATCGCTGAGATCTGAAACTGGAAGTTGCCAATCCTTTGCAGACGATGCAACATAGCCTAGGGTGCGTCGCTGCTGTCGTGTGGGATTGACAGCGCAGCGGCGCGTGCAGGGGTGGTCCCGGACGCTACGATAGCCAATTGATCCGACACCTTCTCCGGAGATGCCGGCACTGGTATACCCGCGCCCGGTTAGGCTGAGAGGTGGCTCCAACTGGTCGAAGCGATACTTATCGCAGCCGTCGCACTCGGCGCTGGCGTGCTGGGCTCGATGCTCGGGCTCGGTGGCGGCGTCTTCCTCGTCCCTATTCTGTCGCTGATCTTCGGTCTGCCGCTGAAGCCGGTCATCGCCGCAAGCGCGATCGCGGTCGTATCGAACTCCGCATCCGGCTCGGCGGTGTATCTCAAGGCGCGCTTCACGAACGTCCGCCTGGCGCTGGTGATGCTCGTCGCGATGGTGGCGGGTGCGATCGCCGGTGGCTTTCTGGCGGTCAACTTACCCGAGTCGGTCCTGAAGGGATCGTTCGGCCTGCTGCTGCTGTATGTCTCGTCGGTCATGTATCGCAGATCGCGGAGCGGTCCGGCCCGCGCTGCTGCGCCGGTCGAGATCAGCGAAGATGCCCCCGATCCGTATCGGCTGGGTGGACGCTATCACGACCCCGCCACGGGCTCGATTGTGCGCTATGTCCCGCGCAAGCTGCGGATCGGTCTGCCGGGCGCAGGGCTGGCAGGCATCGCGTCCGGCATGTTCGGCATCGGCGGTGGCCCGATCACCGTCCCGCTCTACACGATCATCATGGGCCTGCCGATGAAGGCGGCGACGAGCACGAGCGCGTTCATGTTTGGCCTGACTGCCTCGGCCTCGGCGCTGGTCTACTACCAGAATGATTTGGTCGATCCGACCATCACAGTACCGGCAGTTCTCGGCATCATCAGCGGCGCGCGCGTCGGCGCAGCAGTCGTCCGACGCATTCACTCCTCGCAGCTGACGCAGGTGTTCGTCTACGTGCTTGGCCTGCTGGCGATCTCGATGTTGCTAGATGCGTTTGGAGTCTACTGATGATGAAGACGCAGGAGCCTGTGCCGGTTGAAACCGACGATGTCGATCCCGAGCTCGAAAACCTCTATGATCGCATCGCCCAGATTCTGGCAATTGGCTTCTGGGCGAGCATCGCGGTTATCGTGTTCGGCCTGCTCGTGGCGCTGGTCCGTGGCGAGGATATTCAGGACACGACGCACCATATGGAGAAGGTCCTCGGTGAGGCGATCAAGCTCAATCCGAGCGGGCTGGTCGATCTCGGGCTGCTTGGCCTGTTGCTGACGCCGCTGGCCTACGTCGCGGCCGCGATGCTGACATCACTGCGCCAGCGCGACCGACTCTTCGTCGCCGTTTGCGCCGCGCTGATCCTGCTCTTCGCAATGACGATCGCGCTGGCACTGATTTGAGCGAGCCGGGGCGCGTCGCCGTTCTGTGCGCGATGGAGTCGGAGGCGATCCACCTCCGTGAGCGACTGAGCGGGGCCGTAGAGCTGCCGCTCGCCCGCTGGCGACGGACGCGGGGCGATCTGGCCGGGCAACGCGTCGATATCATCGTCTGCGGAATCGGCATGATCAACGCCGCTGCTTGCGCCTCGGCGCTGTGCGTCCTCGACCGCCCGCCGATCCTGCTGAACTACGGCTGCTCCGGTGCGCATCGCGACGATCTCGGGCCTGGCGACATCGTCATCGGCGACCGCGTCGTCCACTTCTCAGCCCAGATCATCCGGCCGGACGGCAGCAACGAGTACATGGGATTTGATTACGCCGTCGACGGTGTGCGAACCCAGTCGGAAACAATTCCATCCGCGCCGGACCTGGTTGCGCGCGCCGAAGCGTGTGGTCGCACGCTGACAATCCCGCCCTGGCCCGGCTATCAGGATGCCCCGCGCGTGCATGTCGGCCCGGTCGCCTCGGCCGACATCTGGACGCAGCACGCCGCAACGATCCGTGGGCACCACGACCGCCACGGCTCACTCTGCGAAGAGATGGAGGCCGCCGCAATCGCGCAGGTTGCGGCGATCTTCGGCGTGCCGTTCCTGCCGATCAAGGACATCTCCAACAACGAGCTCATCCGCTCAACCCCCGGCGCGACCAAACGCGGCTGGCCCTCGCTTGGCGAGCAGGAGAACGAGGTCGGCCGACGGGCGGCGCTGCTCGTCGAGGCGCTGATCGCGGACCTGGCAACCCATTAATCATGTTGGGCGTATCGCATACGCCCGGCCAAATACGCGACCCGCTAATTCGGCAGCCGCCAAGTTGCATGTCCCGCACGAACGGATTGTGGGACTAGCCAGGCGTATGCGATACGCCCCCACATTGAATGTCCCATACAATCTCCGCATCGAAATCGGCCAAACGCGAGGAGGAATCGCCCTATGCCAGCAGGACGCACACCGACACTGACGCCCGACGAGGCGCGCCAACTGCACACCGAAGCGCTGGTGATCGACACCCAGCAGCCGCCGATCACCACAGGGATTGTCTACACAGAGGGCATGCGCGAGGCGCTGGAGGCCTGTGTGCGGCAGGGCCGGACGCGCGGCGAAGCAGGGCCGATCCTGGAGGCCGCGCTTGTCCGTGACATCCAGCAGACCGAAGAGGGGCGCGCGCAGTACCTCGACATGTGGCGACGCTCCGGCGTGACAGTCGCCTGCGGCACCTACGCCGGGCCGGATCGGCTGGCGACCGCGTTCGAGCGCTCGGTGCGCAAGATCGCCAACGCCCAGGCGATCATCGACGCATTGCGCGACGACATGCTGCTGATCCGCAACGCCGGCGATATCGAGCGGGCGCACGCCGAGGGCCGCCACGGCGTCATCATCGACTTTCAGAACACGCTGTCGTTTGGCGACGATCTCGACCGCATCGACCTGTTCTACGGCCTCGGCCTGCGCATGGTGCAGCTCACCTACAACCTGCACACGCTCGTCGGCGATGGCTGCACCGATCGCCATCAGGGCGGCCTGACCTGGTTCGGGCAGGAGATGGTGCGGCGGCTCAACGCCGCCAACATCATCGTTGACGTCAGCCACTGCAGCGAGCAGATCGGCTGGGACGCGATGGAGATCTCGACCGCGCCGGTGATCGTCTCGCATTCATCCAGCAAGGCCGTCGCCGACCACGACCGTGGCAAGTCGGACGAGCTGGCTCGGGCGGTCGCCGAGCAGGGCGGCTACTTCGGTGTCGTCACGCTGCCGGGCTTCATCCGCGAGACGCCGGGCGCGTCGCTCGACGACGTTGTGGCGCAGATCACGCACCTGGTTGATGTCTGCGGTATCGACCACGTCGGCATTGGTACCGACAAGGCCGGCCCTGGTCCGGGCACCAGCTCGCAGGTCGAGTATCCGGTCTCGATGCCGGCCGCACTAGAGGGCGACTTCAACTGGACCGGCTTCCGCGTCGAAGAGCATCGCATCGGCGAGGAGTTCCAGCTCGACGGCTTTGAGAGCCTGGCCGACTGGCCAAACATCACCGTCGCGCTCTCCCAGGCTGGCTTCAACGAAGATGAGTTGCGCAAGCTGCTCGGTCTGAACTACCTGCGCGTGTTTCGCGAGGTCGTGGGGTGACCTCACCCCCCGGCCCCCTCTCCCGTGGGGAGAGGGGGTGTCCTGGATCGGACGTGTTTGGGTGATGTACTGAGCGGGTTGGCTGTTTGCAGACCCCTCTCCCGGCCTCTCCCCTGCGAGGGGAGAGGGGCCATGTGAGATACCTCGTCATCCCTTCTCCCCACGGGGAAGGGGCCGGGGGGCGAGGTCACTCCCTTCGCCGCAGACCAAGAATCTGAAATTCGGCGAAAGCCGCAACGAGGGCGGCTTGCAGGATGACGAAGGCGATGCCGAGGCCGGTCGGGTCGACGCGACCGCTGACGAGCAGGCCGATGCTGGCGACGACCCAGAGCAGGTTGCCGGCGATGAGCATCTGCACGGCGGTTCGCGCCGGGACTGGTCGCGTGCCGAGCAGGAAGACGAGCGTACCGAACGGGATCAGGAACAGCCCGACGCCGCGCAGCAGCGATGTTGGCAGGCCGAGGAGATCATTCAACGGCCCGGCAGCGGCGGCAACGAGCAGCCCCGTCACCGCGCAAACCACTCCGTCGGCGATAAGAACGTTGCGCAGCAGCTCGCCGCGCGATGGCGAAGATCGGGTGATCGTTGTTTCCATGATGTGACCTCGCTATTCGTTCGATTCTCCGAGGGGATCATCAGCCGTGCTACTCCGGGTTGAAGAATCCGGTGATCGAGCGCAGGCGACCATCCGTTGACACGACTCCGAAATCGACGCCGCTGAATGCGGGCGGTCCGCCGTCTGGCCCGATGAGCTGCCAGGCGAAGCGTAGTCGGTCGTTGTGGGAGTCGATCGGCCCAACCTGCTTGAAGCGGTAGCCGGGGTAGGTGTCGTGAACGAGCGCGACCATCGCGTCGATGCCGCCATGTCCGTCGCCGGACAAGCGCGGATCACGATACTCCGCGTCCTCACTCCACGCCTCGGCGATCAGCTCGCGGCGCGCGTCGCCATCCGGCTCATTCCAGGCTGCGAAGTAGCGCTCAACAATCGTGCTTGCATCCTGCATCTGGATCTCCATCCAACCTGCCGCGATCAGCGCGGTTTCAAATCAACTGTGCTGAGTGTGAGGGCAGGAGGGAGGGAAAGCGATTACGTGGGAGGTAATGGCTACGCAATGCGCCGCGGATACAATCTCTCCCATGCACACGACACATCGACCAGTTGGAGATCTATTACGCGATTGGCGGCAGCGCAGGCGGCGGAGTCAGCTGGATCTGGCGCTGGATGCTGAGGTGTCGGCGCGGCATCTGAGCTTCATCGAGACGGGCCGGGCGCAGCCGAGTCGCGAGATGGTGCTGCGGCTGGCCGAGCATCTGGAGGTACCGCTGCGCGAGCGGAACGCGCTGCTGATGGCAGCCGGGTATGCGCCGGTCTATTCCGCGACGCCGCTCGATGAGCCGGAAATGGACGCCGCCCGGCAGGCGATCGATCTGCTGCTGGCGGGCCACGAGCCATATCCGGCGCTGGCGGTTGATCGGCACTGGAACCTCGTTGCGGCGAATCGGGCGGTCGGCATCTTCCTGGCGGAGATTCCGCAGGAACTGCTCACACCACCGCTCAATGTCCTGCGACTGAGCATGCATCCCGAGGGGTTGGCCGGGCGCATCATCAACAGCGCGCAGTGGCGCGAGCACGTGCTGCATCGCCTGCGGCAGCAGGTTGAAGCGACGGCTGATCCGGTGCTGAAAGAGTTGCTGGAGGAGCTGCGTGCGTTCCCGGCGCCTCCGGCTGACACGCCGGCGCATGAGCCGGTTATCCACGACTCGGTGGCGTTTCCGCTACGGATGCGATCCTCAATCGGGGAGTTGGCGTTCTATACGACAACGACGGTCTTCGGCACGGCGACCGACGTCACCCTCGCCGAGCTGGCGATCGAGTCATTCGTCCCGGCAAATGCTGAGACGGCGGCGCTGTTGCAGCGTGCCGCGAAAGAGGGCTAGCCCGACTCTTCCCGCATCGCCTCCCACTCGTCGCTCAGGATGCCCATGTAAACGGCGTCGTCGTATTGCCCGTCGCTCCAGACGTGCCGACGCAGACGACCCTCTTCAACGAAGCCGCAAGCGCGATAGGCGCGGATGCCGCGCTCGTTTGCGGCATGGCACCACAGCCAGACGCGCTGCATGTTGCGGTGGCGGAAGGCATAGTCGAGCAGCAGCCCGACCGCTTCGCGACCGTATCCCTGCCCCCAGTAGCGTGGATCGCTGATGGCGATGCCCAGCTCGGTCGTGCGTGCGGTTGTGTTGTCGTTGGAGAGCTGGCACAGGCCGATAACCTGCCCATCTGCCTGGATGGCGAAGACCGCTCCGTCGCGACCGCCGTCTGCCCAGCGGCGCTCGAACTCGGCTTCGACGCGTGCGAACGCTTGCGGCATGGGCGGATCACCACCGCCGGCGAGCTCGACTGCAAGATCGTTATTGAACTCCCAGAATCGTCGCAGGTCTTCGCGCTCGATCGCACGGAGTGTTACTCGAGGACCTGAGAGCATCGTTGCGCCTTTCATTGATCGTCGGTCGCCGTTGGGCAACGGTCACGACGTTATTCATGACAATCATCATCATTTCTGCAGTGCGCTGCGGATATCCTGCGGTATCGGAGTATTATTGCTGAACACGTTCGGTGTATTCCCATGTGGGATGACGTGATGAAAGGTGCGCAATCAATGGCATCACTCTCTGATCTACTCATGCAGCAAGTCGCCAGCGCCGCGCAACAGTCCGGTCAGCCCTTGCCTGTCGACGCCGATCAGGGCGCTGCCCAGAACGGCCTCGCAGCAGCGATTCCCCTGCTGATGACCGCTCTCTCGCGCAATGCCTCATCCCCGGAAGGGGCCGAATCGCTTTACAACGCTATCGAGAAGGATCACGATGGCAGCGTGGTCGACAATCTTCCCAACTACCTCAGCAACCCGAATCTTGATGACGGGGCGGGAATCCTGAAGCACGCGCTCGGCGACAACCAGTCGTCGGTCGAGCAGAGCATGGCCAAGACGACCGGCCTGGACATGGCGACGATCGCCAAGATCCTGCAGTTCGCAGCGCCGCTCGTCCTCGGTATGCTCGCCAAGCAGAAGCAGCAGAAGAGCCTGAGCTCCAACGACCTCTCGGAGATGCTGCAGTCCGAGCAGCAGGAGGTTGCGGCTACCAACCCGGACATGATGGACATGATCGGCAAGTACCTGGATGCCAACAAGGATGGCAGCTTCATGGACGATCTGCAGGGGCTGGCCGGTAAGCTGTTCGGCAAGCGCGAGGCGTAGATCGAACGCGTCACCGCGCGGGACTGGCTGGCCTGCCGCGCGGTGACGCACGTTCTACTGGAGTGTCCCGTATGGCAGCATACGTCCTGGTCAACGTCTACGTTGACGATCCCGAAGGCTATAAGGAATACACTGCCCAGACCCCTGGCACGATTGAGCGCTACGGCGGGAAGTTCATCGTGCGTGGCGGCGCGTACGAGACAGTCGAAGGCGACTGGAGCCCACAGCGCATTGTCGTGCTGGAATTCCCGACGATGGAGAAGGCGCGCGCCTGGTACGGCTCACCGGAATATCAGGCCATCCTGCCGATTCGTCAGCGCAACTCAACCTGCCAGTTCCTGACGTTTGTTGAAGGCACGTAAGGCAATTGCTCACTGAGCCGGAACTGGGCTGAACACCTCGATCATTCCGCGCTGCGGGTCAGCGACATATATGTGCCCATCCTCGTTACAGGCCACTTCAAGCACGCTTCCCTGAGATGCTGCGCTCCCGACCTTTGACCAGCGCGCAAGCTCTTCACCATCCATCGTCATCTCGGCGATATCAAGCGACGAGGCGAATGTGACGAAGATCGTGCCGGAGGGACCGACGTCGAACGAGATCGGTAAGAGGGCGTCACCAACTTCGCCACGCTCGAAGGTGAGCGGCTCATCGATGAGATGGCCGTCCAGGTCAAAGCGCATGATCACGCTGATCGGATCGGGGTGCTGGTAACCATTGGCCAGGACGTAGAGCGAGTCGTCGTGCACGACGATCTTGCGGATGTCAGTCGGGAACAGGTTGTCACCGGCTCGTGTCCAGGCTTCGACAAACTCGCCATCAGTCGTGAACTTCTGTAACCGTGAGCCTTCGTCTGCCACGTAGATGTACCCGTGGTCATCGACAGCGATCGCGACCGCCTGAAAGATGCTGCCGGCGTCCATGCTTACGGTGCCACCCCATTCGGTGACGACCGTCCCGTCGGGCGCGTACCCGATGATGCGCGGTGTCGCATTGCGATCGAGAATGTAGATTGTGCCGTCGTCGGCGACGGCCACGTCATCGCGCGGGCTCATCGGCGCGCCTGTCGTTCCGTAGGTGATGGTGCTGGTCTCGGTACCCTCTGGCGCGTAAATATGCAGGGTGCGCACGCTGGTATCGATCTGATAGACCGCGCCATCCGGGCCAACCCGTAGCCCGCCCCACGAGTTGATGCCGGTCTGCCAGAAATCAGTATGCGTATAGCCGGTTGGTGCGGGTGAGGTCGCCGTCGGTTCCGGGGGGGCTGTTGACGTTGGCGCAATGATCGTCGGTGTCATTGTTGCCTTCTGTTCGGCTGATGCAGTTGACGATACTTCCGGTGATGCTCCGGAACCGGGAACCGTTGTCTGGGAACCGCCCGAACTGTCGAATACGGCAACGAGAACAATTCCGACCAGAACGATCGCGGCAATTCCGGCGATGAGTTCCATCCATGGCCGCATACGGCGAAGTTGCCGGGTGTCGCGGATGGCAGTGCTCTGGGGCATGGCTGATGTGGGTTCGTTTGTCTCACTCCCAGCGCTACTGCCCTGCGAGCCTGCGCTGACCGGCAGGCCGATGCGGTCTCGAATGCGACGGTCGCGTGAAGGATCCAGACGCACGGCGCGCGCGATGCTGCCTAGTTGCGCGTCAAGTTGGGGATTGACCGGTATGTCGTCGTATGGCTGGTTCATTGGTCAACCTCAAGAATCTGCGCCAGCTTGCCCAGAATTCGCTTCAGCCGCACCCGGACATTGCCGGGCGAGATGCCGACGACCCGTCCGATCTCAGTGCTGGTTAACTCGGCCCAGTACCGTAACAGGACGAGATCGCGGTCGTTATCGGGCAGGCGGTTCAGCGCTTCGTGAATGCGACGCGCCGCCTGATTGCGCAGGAGCGTCGTCAGTGCGTCATCGGCTGGAGGCGGTGGTTGATGCGCTCGCTCAATCGTCTGGCGATGTCGAATGCTGCGCCGCCGCTGGTCAACGATTTCGTTTGTTGCGATGGTGAACAGCCAGCTTGCGAACGATCCACGGTCGGGATCGAACTGCGCTAAGCGGTTCATTGCTGTGAGCATCGCATCGGCGACGATGTCCTCGGCGATCGACGCGCTGCCCGTCCGAGCACAGACGTAGCGGAAGAGGCGCTCGGCATAGCGCTCGTAGAGCGGCGCGAATGCCAGGCGATCGCGTTGTGCCGCTGCAACCAGCGCCACAGCGTCGTCACGAACGACGTTGGTAGATTCCAGCCTACCTGTCGATCGATTCGCCGCATCGCCTGCCATTTCACCCCCTTACTCTGTATACGTTTTGAGGCGCTCGGGTGTTACACCATATATTCCTCGTCTAGAACATACGTGGGCGACTGAAGGGTCTACAGCGGAAACCGGATGTCGCGCGTCGGTTCTCTTGATGGGTCTAGTCGTGTGTCGCGCAATGCGCCGCGTATTGCCGCCTGGAGGGCACTCCCAGCCTGGGCAGGGTGTCGCCGTACTGCTGCGAGACGGGCCAGATGCCCTGCTGACGAGGGCATTAGCGGTGTCGCTGGCCACGTTCAACGCTCCGCTGGATACGGCGAGATGCGTCTCACGACTCGCGCGACATGGCCTCGAATGCCGGCGCATCTGCGCGTCGGATCCATGCTACGAGATCATTCTGGACGTGCCAGGAATCGTTCGCGACGATAGGCTCCGGCCGTTACGCCGACTGCCACGACATTCCCGTTTCCCGCCGATGCCATCAAAGTGTTGAGCGTTATGAGTGGAGGCCGCACGGACTTGCGCGGTTGCTGTCGTTACTGGGCGGCGGGGCCGGCGTGCGCGAGGTGCGGCGTGGAGCCGATGCCGAAGGTCTTGATGAACCCATCGACCAGTGCCTGTCGCTCCGTCTCGCTGAGCTTGGCGTCGGAGTGCATCCAGGTGTAGTAGTTCACCGGCATTTCGCCGTTCTGCACCGCCCGCGCGGCGTGGTCCTGCCCAAACGGGGTGTTGTTGATTTCCGATAAGTTCAGGATCGTGCGGCCCTCGTCGACGTCGTGCTGAATCAGCCACGAGAACGGCGCGACGTGGGAATACCACGGCCAGGTTGTCTCGTTGCTGTGGCAATCAGCGCACGCCCGCATTGCCAGATCGCGGGTGGCAGGGCTGTCCCACTGCGGTTCGGCCGTAACTGGCGGGTTGGTATGCGCATGTCCGTAGGGGACAAGCTGAATCAGGCCAAATAGCCCCAGCAGGACAAAAGCTCCAAACTTCCAGTGCCGCCCGGCGCGTTTGATCCACCGCATCTGCCTTCGCTCGCCTCTCGATTATCCAGCCGTCTCTTGTGACGTGCGCTGGAGTTCGGCCACAGCGACCCCATTCGCGACGCTGTGGGATACCACGCGATGCAGTGTGAGCCGCGCGGCTAAGCTGATGCTGAATCGAACCTGAAGAAGCTCAAAGAAACGGGGAAACGGGCCGATGTCGCGAGGTTCGCTATACTCCTCGTATAGAACATCCGTGCGATCGGTGGGGTAACGTTCGATGTCGCTCGACAGCTTTCTTGACCGACTGAATCGTGAGCCGCGCTATGCGCCGTGTATCGCTGCCTGGCGGACCCTCCCGGCCCAGGAGGCTGTCACCGCACCGCTGCCGGACGCACTCGATGCGCGACTGGTGAAGGCGCTGGCGGTGCGCGGCGTGACTGAACTCTATAGCCACCAGGCCGATGCGTTCGATGCGATCGAGAAGGGCCGCCACACCGTCGTCGTGACGCCGACGGCATCCGGCAAGACGCTGTGCTACAACCTGCCGGTGCTGAACACATTGCTAGCCGATCCGACCGCTCGCGCGATGTACCTCTTCCCGACCAAGGCGCTGGCGCAGGATCAGTACGCCGGCCTGCAGTCGATCATTGATGCCGCAGAAGTCGATATCAAGACGTACCCGTACGACGGTGACACCCCGGCTGCCGAGCGCAAGCTGATCCGGCAGGCCGGCCACATCATCATCACCAATCCGGACATGCTGCACTCCGGCATCCTGCCGCACCACACGCGCTGGCATCAACTCTTCGAGAATCTGCGCTACATCGTCATCGACGAGATGCACGGCTACCGCGGTGTCTTTGGCTCGCACGTCGCCAATGTCATCCGCCGCCTGAAGCGCATCTGCCGACACTACGGCTCGAACCCGCAGTTCATCCTGGCCTCGGCGACGATCGCGAACCCGGGCGAGCTGGCCGGCAAGCTGATCGAGTCGGACGTCGAGGTCATCACCCGCAACGGCGCGCCACGCGGACGCCGCGAGTTCGTGCTGTACAACCCGCCGGTCGTCAACCGCGCGCTCGGTATCCGGCGTTCGGCTGTGCTGGAGGCCAGCGGGTTGGCCAGCGAGCTGATCCGCTCCGATGTCCACACGATCGTCTTTGCGCGTGCTCGCACAACCGCCGAAGTGTTGCTGACCTATCTGCGTGAGGCGCTGCCGCCGAAGATCGGCCAGAGCAGCGCGATCCGTGGCTATCGCGGCGGATACCTGCCGCACCAGCGTCGCGAGATTGAAGCCGGCCTGCGCGATGGCCGGATCAAGGGTGTCGTTTCGACCAACGCGCTGGAGCTCGGTGTCGACATCGGCTCGCTCGATGCCTGTGTCATGACTGGCTATCCCGGCACGATCGCCAGCGCCTGGCAGCAGGCGGGGCGAGCCGGGCGTCGCGAGGGCGTCGCGGCAGCGATCATGGTTGCGTCGTCCTCGCCGCTGGATCAGTTCATGGTGCAGCACCCTGAGTACTTCTTCGAAGGCTCACCGGAGAACGGGCTGATTAACCCGGACAACCTGCTGATCGTCGTCAACCACATCAAGTGCGCGGCATTCGAGCTGCCGTTCAAGCGCGGCGAGTGGTTTGGCCACTACGAGCCGACCGATGCGCTGGAGTACCTCACCGACGCACAGTTGCTTCACGAAGTACGCGGCACCTGGCACTGGATGTCTGATACCTACCCGGCTGAAGACATTTCACTGCGCACGGCTGCGCGCGACAACGTTGTCATCATCGACAATGGCGACCGCAGCCGCCCACGCGTCATCGGCGAGGTCGATGCCTTCTCGGCTCCGATGCTCGTCCACACCGACGCGATCTACATCCACGACGGCCAGCAGTACCACGTCGATGAGCTGGACTGGGAGCAGAAGAAGGCGTACGTCCGCCCGGTGAATGTTGAGCACTACACCGACGCCAGCCTGTCGGTCCGTGTCGAGGTGATTGAGCAGTTCTCTGATGGACCGGCCGAGTCGGAGCGCGCGCACGGTGAGGTGATGGTCGGCGCGATCGTCACACAGTACAAGAAGATCCGCATGCATACGCACGAAAACCTCGGCTGGGGCAAGGTGTTCCTGCCGGAGTCGCAGATGCATACCTCGGCCTACTGGCTGAGCCTGCCGCGCTATCTCTCCGACCGCATGCACGAGGCGACGCTCAACGGGGCGTTGGCCGGCCTGGCCAACCTGATCGGTAACATCGCGCCGCTCTATCTCATGTGCGACCCGCGCGATCTCGGCGTCTACGCCCAGATCAAGTCGCCGTTCACCGACTCCTCGACCGTCTTCATCTACGACAAGGTGCCAGGCGGCATCGGCTTCGCCGAGAAGCTCTACGACGCCCACGACCTGCTGCTGCGCGCCGCCCTCGACCACGTCCGCGACTGCCCCTGCCAGGACGGCTGCCCCAGCTGCGTCGGCGTCCGCCCGAGCGAGGAAACGCTGCCCTTCGCCAAGCAGACGACGCGGCAACTGCTGGAGGTGCTGTTGATGCGCGGTGGGTCCGCAGCAAGCGACTGACAGTTACGTGGAGAAGCCCGACCAGCGAGTGATCCCTGGGATGTTGTCGAAGTCTTTGTCGAACGTCGCGAGCGGTATACCCTGTCGCTCGACGCGTGAAGCGACAACGGCGTCGGCAAAGCCGAGATTCGCGTGTGTGGCAAACAAATCCAGCGCACGAAGGTAGATCCGCTTGTCACCGCGCGGCAGCCGGAAGCCAGGCATTTGCAGGATGAGGCCGATTATTGCTGCGATTTCAGGCGGCGGTACCGCGTAGTGCTTTTTGGACGCGAGGACGTAGATGACTTCGTGGAGCACGACCTCGGTGGTCGTAATCTCTTCGTCGCCGCGCTCGACTGCCTCGAAAAGCGCTCGGGTGACCTCGGCCATCTCGTATTGGGCAGGCGTCACCGGCTGTACCAGGTAGCGCAGGAAGTAATTGGCGTCGAGGAAGATCACGGTCTCTCGAGCCTTGCGACGACGCTTTCTGCCAGGTCGTCCATTGCCTCGTCGATCTCGCGCTCGAAATCGGATGCTGAATCGTCAGAGCGAGCCGGCACCGCGCCGTACAGGCTCTCGAGCGTGCGAGTCGTTGGTCGGAGCCGCACTCCGTCTTCGTCAAGGACAAAGGTGACACTATCGGGCGTGTCCAATCCCAACCGCTCGCGAACCTCGCGGGGGATCGTGACCTGGCCCTTTCTCGTGACCGCCGATACGATCGTTTTCATGGTGACTTCCTAAGGTAATGAGGACGAAGCATAAGTAAGGCGTATGCTACGGCTTCATTCTATCATGGGAGAGACTTTGCTCAGCCGGGACATAAGCGGTGCAAGTTGATTGGCGATGGAATTGCTCGACGTGTCGACACACCAGAACGTCTCAGAATCATCGGGTAGTTCCAGATATGATGCGATCCGCGCGAAGTGCTCAGGTGTAATGACATATTTCATTTGAGCTGCGGTGGCATCCGGGTCGTTTGCACGGTCTTCAAGCCGCTGCTGAATAGTCGAGAGATCGGCTTTCGTAAAGATGAGTTCGCATTCCGCATCATGCTTTGCAGCAAACTGCCGTAAGCGCTCTCGATCACTTCGGGAAGTGTGGATCCCATCAAAGATCAAACCGAGGTTGTGCGGTAAGAGTTCGTCGGCGATTGCGTACATCACATCGTGAGTGGCCGGCCCTGAAGGGAGGTCATACGTGAGTCGAATCGCGTCAGTCGACAGGATCACGAATGGGAACCTCGCGCCGAGCCAAGCTGCAACTTCAGTCTTGCCACTACAAGGGAGCCCAAATATCCCAATCAGAATGGGCTTCGACCACGCGATCGCCGAGATGCTGAGGTCGCAAATGATCGTCCGCGCCAAGCTTTGACCCTTGTGCGAAGGCTCGCTGGGACCGTCCGTCTCCCGAGGTTCTCTTGACACTGTTCGGTGTCGTCCTTTGTGTTCCACTTATACGTTTCTTGTGCTTTGTCGTGAAGACGGGGCGCATCACGCAGTGCGGTCATGAGCGTGCCAACTGGATAAGCCTTTCGGCTCATCCAGTTCTCGCGCCGCTGGGTGGAATCTCTCCCGGATCTACCCCGCCAACCGCGCCGCTGTTGCCGCCAGCTGGCTGGCGTAGCCCATCTCGTTGTCGTACCAGGAAGCGATCGAGACGAGGGTGCCTTCCATGACTTGCACGAGTGGCAGGTCGATCAGTGCGCCGTGCGGATCGCCGAGGATGCGTGCGGAGGCCCATTCGCCTTCCAGGACGTCGAGGACGTCACCCATCTCTTTCGATTTCGCCGCCTTGCGGAAGGCGTCGCGCAGCTCTTCGACGGTCGTCGAGCGGCCGAGGACGGCGTTGATCTCGGCAATGCTGCCGGTGCGGACTGGCACACGGTAGGCCTTGCCGGTGACCTTCAGGTCCGGCCAGATGAATTGCAGCGCTTTGGCCGCGCCGGACGACGAGGGGATGACGTTCTCGGCGGCGGCCCAGGAGTCGCGCACGTCCTTCATCGGCTGGTCGGTCAGTGCCTGCGTGTTGGTGTAGGCATGGACGGTGGTGAAGAAGCCATGCTGCAGATCGAACTGCTCGCGCAGGATCTTGACGACGGTCGCCAGTGAGTTCGTTGTGCAGCTCGCCATGCTGACGATCTTGTGCGTATCGGGGTCATATTCGTCGAGGTTGACGCCCGGCAGCAGGAAGGCGTCGGCGTCCTCCCGCGTCTTACTGGCGGCGCTGACCAGCACGTGCTTCGCGCCGCGATCGATATGCGCCTGGGCGCCTTCGCGCGTTGTTGCCCGACCGGTGCAATCGATCACCAGGTCGACGCCGAGCGCTTTCCAGTCCGGTAGCTCGTCCATCGAGTTGAAGTACGTGATATCGCGTCCGCCAATGACGAAACCATCTGGTTTGGCAGTGACCTCTTCGGGCCAGAGCCCGTAGTTCGTGTCCGCCTTGAACAACGCGGCGAACGTTTCGGTGTCGCGGATGTCGGAGACGGAGATCGGGACAAAGCGCTTGTCGCGTAGCGCTGCCTTGAGCGTCGAGCGTCCGATGCGTCCAAAGCCGTGGATTGCGATGCCTGCCATTGTCGTTACCCTCCCGAACGTCGTGGCTCGCACGTTCGACGAGCCGCATGCAGCATTTGTCGCACGTCGCTTGCCGTCCGCTTGCGATGACGATGGCTGGGGGTGTTACACGTCGTCGTGGTGGCCGTCATAGCCGGCCAGCAGGAGGGCGGCGGCAATGATCCAGACGATCATGATGACGAGCAGATGCTCGTGGTCGAGCGGCCCGATGATGCCGTAGATCAGCGATCCGGCAATCAGCAGCGCACCACCGAGGGTGAGGATCTTCTTCGTTGTGTGGGTAGAACGCATGGAGGCCTCCACTCCTTGGCACATACGTCCGTAACGAGCGTAGCAGATTTCGTGCATTCTGCCGAAGAGCGATCCCTTACCGGCAAGTAATCATGCTTGATGACCGTCTCGGCCTCGCTGCGCGATGGATCGCGCGCCGCGTCTTCTACGCCGATTGTGCATGGTGCATAAAGAATTGGCGTAGATCTCATTTCAACGCACATACACCCGTCGCTCGGACACCGGCAGAATCGATGCAGGTCGGAGGTCGGGCCGACCGCAGACGCGGCACACGAGAAGAGGAATGACGGTGATCGAGGGGCTGCGCGATTTTCTCCACATCCACTACGACGAGCTCGAAGAGCTCAACCTGGCCGCCAAGGCGGACCGTGTCGCGCGACGCGATCCGGACGCCATCAAGGAAGAGCGCCTGCGCTATCTGGCGAACGAGCAACGCATCAAGGCCGTGACAGTCGCGTTCTCGGATCTCGAGGGCCGGTTGCACATGCTCGATTACGATAAGAAGTTCCTGTTGAAGGCACCGGACAATCTCACGTTCGATGGCTCGTCCGTGCGCGGTTTCACCCGTCAGAAGGAATCTGACCTGCGCCTGGGCATCGACTGGCCGGCCTTCTACTGGCTGCCGGCTGACACCTTCGGGGCCGGCAAGGTGCTGGTCTTCGGCGAGGTGCAGGAGCAGGACGGCACACCATATCGCGCCGATATGCGCGCCAAGCTCAAGGCATATACGAACGAGAAGCTGGAGCAGGAGGGGCTGACCTGCTACGCCTCGAACGAGGTCGAGGGCATCCTGTTCAAGGGTCGCCATGCCGAGCAGGCGTTCGTCGAGACGGGCGAGTTCGAGCCGGTGACGAAGAGTGGCTACTACCACTCGCTGCCGAGCGACTATCTGCGTGAGTTCATCGACGCGTCGGCCGAGGTGCAGCGTGCACTGGGCTTCGAGAACGAGAAGGACCACCCAGAGGTCGCGCCGTCGCAGTTCGAGCTGAACTACTCCTACACCGAGGCGACGATCGCTGCCGACCAGGTCATGCTGTACAAGCTTGTCTGCCGACAGGTGGCCAACAAGCTGGGCTATACCGCCAGCTTCCTGCCCAAGCCGATGACGGGCGTGAACGGCAACGGCATGCACACGAACCTGTCGGTGGCGAAGAATGGGGTTAACACGTTCTGGGACGCGAGCGGCGAGGAAAATCTCTCCGAGTTCGCCTGGACGTTCGTCGACCGCATTCTCAGCAGTGCGCTCGATCTGTGCCTGATCCTGAACCCGAGCGTCAACGGCTATCGCCGGCTGGATCCGGCATTCGAAGCGCCGAACGAGATCAAGGCGTCGCCGAGCGACCGCGGCGCGATGGTGCGCATCCCGATTGGCAACAAGAACTCCGCTCGCGTCGAGGTTCGCTCGATCGCGCCGGATGCCAACCCGTACATGGTGATCTACTCGCTGCTGCGAACCGGCCTCGAAGGTCCGCTGGTGAACGGGGTCCGCAATTCGACTTCGATTCTGCCGGACAACATCTACGACGCCATCATGTACCTCTGTGGCAGTGGTCACACCGCCGAGCTTCTCGGGCCCGAGGTGCGCGATCGCTTCGGTGAGCTGAAGCAGGCGTCAGCCGATCGTTGCCCACGACAGTTGGGCACGATGATCAAGACCGGCGAGATTCAGTTCCACCATGAGGTGACCAACCAGCATCTGTGGCGTCTCTTCTAACCCATCCCCTTCCCCACCACAGGCGGCGACGCGGAGCAAGCACACGCTCCGCGTCGTCGTTTGTGCCGTCTCTATTCGTCCGCGGCGTCTCGCACGTTCGTCCAGATCGCCCGAAGCGTCACTCCGCCTTCATGCCGGTTTCAGCATGGCTGTCTAGACTGAGCGCAGGTCACCTTCCGCCGCGATGCTATACTTGAGTCAGTGCGACTCAACCCCGATCCGGTCGAACACAGGAACCGGATACCCGTTGAAACGAGAGCCCATGTCCTACGATCCCAATAGCGTCTATGATGCAGATTACCGCGTCAGCCCGGAGGGCGAGGTCTTGCGCGCACCGCGTCGCGATCCATGGCTGAAGCGTGCGCTGGGCCCGATTGGCGCAGCGATTCTGTTTATCGTTACAAAGTTGAAGTTCGTTCTCGCCGCCCTCAAGGGGGTGAAATTCCTCGGCACAGGCGTCTCGGCGCTGGTCAGCATCGGCGCGTACGCGCTGTATTTCCCGTGGCAGTTTGCGGTCGGGCTCGTTGCGCTGATCTTCATCCATGAGATGGGGCACGTCATTGTGCTGCGGCGCTACGGCGTGCGGGCAACCGCGCCGATCTTCATCCCCTTCCTCGGCGCGTTGATCGGTATGAAGCAGTTGCCGAAGAACGCGGTCATGGAGGCGTATGTCGGGCTGGGCGGGCCGGTAATCGGGTCGCTCGGTGCGGTCGCCGCCTATGGCATCTATCTGCTTGACGGGCACCGGCTGTTTCTGGCGCTCGCCTACATCGGCATCCTGCTCAACCTGTTCAACTTGCTGCCAATCCTGCCGCTCGATGGTGGCCGCGCGGTCGGCGCGATCTCGCGCTGGTTCTGGGTTGTCGGCATCGTTGGCCTGCTGGCCCTGATGATCATGCGGCCAAGCCCGATTCTGCTGATCATCCTGATCTTCGGCGCGCCGGAATTGCTGCGCGTCTTCCGCTCCCGCGACACGTCCGACTACTACGACGTGCCGATGAGCGAGCGCCTGACGATCGGCACGATCTACTTCGGCCTGATGTTCGTCCTCGGCTTCCTGCTCTACGAGCTGGAGCCGCTGATGAACGCGCTGCAGCCGGGGTAGGCGGGGAAGCGGCGTGCCTCAATAGTGGCGTCTCCCCGCGGGAGACTAGCGGATACGCTTACTTGTGTGTGGGCTGAATGTACTAGCAGGTTAGTGACGATGTGTACGTTGGCGCATCTGGGTGTCTTGAGGGATTCCAATACCTCGTTGGGCCATGGCTCGCAGGACAGACTGGCCAATTCCGAGAGGTAGGGAAGCAGCCGTGTGTGCCAATGCAACAGGAATAACAGCGTTAGGGTAAAGTCGAGTCCGCACGGAGTCTAGTACTTCACATACTGTTCGAAGCGTCGGATAACTATCGAAACTCTCCGCACCTGATCCTTCATAAGGCAGTACTCCTGGCCGAGGGGGAACCGTTATTACGAGAGGGTCACCCGCCGTTGTTCGGTAGATGAAGCGACGGCCGTAGAACTCGTCTTTGCCATATACGTTATCTACCGGCCTTCCCGTGATGCGATTGATATATTCGGAAGAAAGCATCATCACGTGCCCCCTTGGTATGAGATCGATAATGAGTTCGGCATGCTCCACGAAGCGGCCAGTCTTCTCGATCCCTACCAATAAGGGGGCAACTACCCCTCTTGAGTCGGCCCATCGAAACAGAGCTTCGTTGTAACTGTATAGTCGGCGCTTTAGTGGTGCGACTACTCCGAACAGCGCCAATGGCCCATCTGTAATGAAGATAGTCTGCTTGAATACCTCTTCAGGGCGTGGGGTTTGAGTATAGATATGATCCAGATAACTGAGTGTCATCAGACGCTCAGCGATCAACATTACTCTGGTTAGTGCCGTCTGGTTCGAGCCCTCGGGGGCATACTCTTCGTGCGTCCGGAGAACATCAGACAGGTAGACTTCTGATTTGCAGAATGGGCACTCCGATCCTTCCTTTGTGACTCGAATCGGCCTCTGTCCCGAATAATCGTGCTCGCGGCACACGGGGCATGTTCCGAGCCCGATTGCAGTGACCGGACTCCCAGGATGGCCGAACATCGTGAGTAGCGTATCGGCGAGCGTAAGCGTTGAGTCTTCATCGAAGCGCGTACTTGCAAGGAATCGGTTTAGTTCTCGCCGCCAAGTCTCCACCCCTGTTAGACCCGCTATAGTCAAACCAGATCCTGGCAACGCTGCGTCGATCGATGACTCTGAGTGTGACTCTCGTACCTTGGCCGGGTCTACAAATGGTTCGGCGTTGACACGCAACAACTTGCTAAGATCGACGAAGCTGCCAGCGATACGGAGATAGCCCACCTTGACAGTAGGGTAGTGGCGCGTGGCTTCTACCTCGACATCCGAGCCGTCGACCGTAATTGCGAAGGATATGCTGGATGCAACCGTCAAGCTCGGCAATGCTTCCAAAGGTTTACACAGAGCCTGAATACTGTGGCTGTCGTTAGGTCGTGCGTGGGTGATTTCCCAGCGGGCTAGCGCGGCCGCAACAGCCGCGTTGTTAACGACGGGCACATGACCTAGTCGAGGCGATCTCTCGTTCGAGTAAGGCACGTCAACTATCCCCTTCAAAGGAGATAGCTTCTAGCGCTGCCTCTTTCCTTGCAGTGTTGATCAAGTCGTGGTCGAACTTTGCGATCTGCACTGGGACAATGTACTTGCCTGAATAGGTCTTCATGCGAACAAAACCTACATCTTCGCACTTCCTAATACTGTCAGCCCAAGTCTTGAAATCGTAGTAATGCGAAAGTTCCCTTGTTTCGTTGTCAGAGTTCAAGTGGGCAACAAACCAGTTTGATGTGTTAGACAGAACCCGTGGATCGACTGATGAGACTTCCTGGGTGGCGTAGAGCATACCGATTTTATACTTGGCCGCTTCCTTCGACAGTCTGACCCATGGATCCCCTGTATTATCCCCCTTGTTGCGATCGAAAAGGTTATGAGCTTCTTCGACTATGATTTGAAATGGTATTGGCGGGCGGCTTGCCGCGAATTCGTCGCGGGCGCGGTCGAGTAGCGTGGACACTACGCGTTCTGAGAGTGTTTTCGCAATTTCGCTATTCCCTCGCGATAGATCAACGATGACGAGTCGGCCTGCCTGCATGTCGACCCATATTCGCTCGCCGATATCGCCACTTGCGCCTGAGTCGTGAAATGGGCGGATTGCCTTTACCGCGGTATCTCCTGCACGCCCTTCCATTGCCCGCAGGATATCTCCGAGCTCGCCTTCGTCGAAGTCACGCTTCCACGAGTCGGTTAGTTTCGTCTCTGTGTCCGGTCTACGGAGCCACGACAGTAGATCGGCGGCGGCAGCTGTAGATTCCACGCTGAGCTTCTTATCGCCTGCACGCTTCAAGCCTTTGACCGATGAGCTTTCGCCGGTCAGCTCATTGACCAATTCCTTGGTGAGTGTGACTTGAACTCCGGTTAGGACTCCGGACACGCCGGACCTATGCAAGAGCGCATAGAAGGCAAGCTGATTACGCTGAAAATGACTCTCTGCACTGTAATCGCCGGCCGGTGGGCGTTCCATGCTTATCGATCGGAACCCAGCCATGTACTGCGCCTTGGAAGATACCCCACTAGCCACCTGTTCCTGCACCATGTCCCACACCACAGTAAGGCAACTAGGATCAAGTAAGTTGAAACGAAGAGGCTGTTCACGCTCGTCGTTAGCATCAGGGTTCATCTTGTAGATTCGGATCTCATCTGCTGTATCACCTAACAGCCGAAGTCCTGTCTTGTCCTGGTCGTTTACGTTTGCGTACTCTCCCTGCGGATCGAAGATCAATTGCCCGATGCGCTCCCCGGTCTGTGTTCCGAGGCGGTAGACGGCCGTCACGAGCGTCTTGATCGTATTTGATTTCCCCGTACGGGTCATGCCAAAGACGGCTGTCTTTCTTGCGACGAAGTCGCTTACATGAACACGAACCTCGGCATTGTTGATGTTGGCGGCACGAGCTCTTCGCATTGTTGAAGAGAATCGCACTACACCAAGTGCGAGTTCATCATCAGCAGCCGCGGTGCTTGGTTCTGCGTACGATGCGATCCACGATAGAATGCGCTGCGACGGCAAGAAGACTTGGTACTTTGCGGAGGAGACTACGTTGTCGATATCCGCCCCGAATGCGACTTGCGACCCACTATCATCGGCGACGTAGAAAGTCCCGATCACTTCGCAATCGAATGCTGATTGCTGTAGTTCGTTCCGAGTGAGGACATCCGTTACCTCGTCGAAACCTCGGCCTGTGGCGGCGGCGTCGCGCACAACTGCCAGTCGGGTCTCTACTAAGTCGGATTCGTTCGGGAGCGGTGCGGTTCCACGCACTCTCAGCAGAATCACCTCATCGTCATCGAGGACAAATCCTTCAGAGGTCTGCGTGCCAGCCACAGCCAGAAGAAACCCACCTTGTGGAACGCCTCCTGCTCGATGCTTCTGATAGTCATCAGTCAAAACCACAGCTGTGTGATAGTCAAGACGAAAGACGCCACCAATGGCGATGCAGTTGTCGTTGATAATGGTTCCAAGTGGAGTCTTGACGTAAGTCTTATTGATCAGCGTCGAAGCGATGCTCATCTGTATGTAGCCTTTCAGCCTCTAAGCAACTGTAAGACCTAATTGGTCGGAAATTAGCATATAATACCTCCCGACCAGGATCAGGGCCAAATCGATTGCCTCTCATGGTGTAGTGATGGCTAACATGATACTCATAGACACCGGGCATATTCCTATATAGATCGAATACTAGGGGCTCACGATCATACGAGAGTATCCATCGATACGGCAGTCCAGACATCAGGCAGTTAGCTAAAGTCTTGTGGTCACCAGAGGAGAACAGATGGGTATATAGACGATGGGCTTTCTGGATATAAGGAGGATCGAAATATAATAGCGTGTCATTGGGAGACCACATTTTATCGTTGCTACGGACGAAGCGAAGTGTTTCTTGCCAAGAGCACCCAAGAACCGTAGCAATGCGCCCCTCGTCCGCAAACCGTTTGATATTATGGATTCGTCGGGCGAGAGATTCTTTCTCAAAGCGGCAATCGATCTTATACTTCGATACTTGGGACCTTCCACCTATGGGGCCGGCGCTACCGCCGATGATGCCAGAGAAGTTTGTTCGATTCAGAAACAGACACTTCATCGCGCGTCCGCGGGAGCAGGTCGGCGACGCTTGTCTCCATTGGTCCCATCGTTCGACAGTAACCGGTTCACGCATCATGTCGTCGATGAGGCGGTCGGCAGCGGTCGTCGCTTCATGCCAGAACGCTGAAATCAGCGGGTCCAAGTCCGCAAGCAATATGTGATCAACGGCATCCATTTCGAGCAATCCCAGAGCTATGCTGGCGCCGCCGCAGAACGGTTCGACAAAGAGCGACGGCCGTGAGGCGCTTGTCAGGATAAGTTCGTGGATCGCCGGAAGCATCTTCCGTTTGGAACCCGGATAACGGAGTGGTGACATTGCATCCTGTTTTCTGGGTCGACGAATCCCCGTAAGAATGATGGGCTCGTTCTCTGGCTTAGGGTACGTCTCGCTAGCGGCGGTCGCGTCCGTGTCTCCTAAGATCGTGTTGTCCGTCGAAGTTGCCATACTCTGACATGTTGTTGATTCTTGAGTCATCCATCGTTCCAGTTTGAATCTTGAGGCATGCGATTAACCGGTACGCGCTCTTTGCTCAGGTCACCAACCGTGGTGTGCATGGGTCCGCGCGCGCGAGCGGCTACTAGGTCAAGCGGCGCTTCCAAAGATCAGCAGTCTGACGCCGTTTCTCCCATATCTATCGAGGGAGTCAAGCGACAGGACGACCATCGTTCTCGTATGCTGCACATATTATAGTGCCAGCAACGTGTGACTGTCCTGCATCGTATCGACACACTGGGGAGGTCAAGGGTTAACCTGTGCAACATACGATCCGACTTCAACCATGAAGATCGAAACGTTTGCGCTTGAGCGCTGGATGACGACCTGGGAGACGCAGGTCGAGTACGACATTGCCGAGAGCGGAATCCTGCCGATGACGGTGAACGATCTGCTGGATCTGTTGCCGGAGGACGAGCGAGCAGCGACGCAGGCGCGGCTGCTCGATACGCGCCTCGGTTACAGCGAAGCGCCGGGGTCGATTGAGCTGCGTTCACTGATCGCCGCGACGTACCACGATACCGGGCCGGATGAGGTGCTGGTCACCACCGGCGCGATCGAGGCCAACTTCCTGGCGTTCAACACGCTCCTTGATCCCGGCGATCACGTCGTCGCCGTACATCCTGCCTATCAGCAGCTCTACAGCGTGCCGCGCGCCATTGGCTGCGATGTGTCGCTCTGGGAGCTACGACCGGAGAACAACTTTCGCTACGATCTGAGTGAGCTGGAGGCGCTGCTGCGCCCGAACACGAAGCTCATCGTCGTCAACACGCCGCACAACCCGACCGGCGCGATGCTGTCGGCTGACGACCTCGCCCGTGTGCATGAGCTGGCTGCCGAGCGCGGCGGCTGGGTGCTGTGCGACGAGGCGTATCGCTGGCTGGATGTCCCCGGTGGCGATGCGTTCGCCCCGCCAGTGCGTAATCTCGGTGGGCAGGCGATCAGCGTCGGGACATTCTCGAAGCCGTTCGGGCTGCCCGGCCTGCGGATCGGCTGGCTGGCCGCTCCGGCTGAGATCGTCGCGCGTTGCTGGTGGATGCGCGACTACATCACCCTTTCGCCGGGCAAGCTGAACGACGCGCTGGCTGTGCTGGCGTTTCAGCATCGTGACCAGATTACGGAGCGGACACACAGAATCGTCGAGGCCAATCTGGTAACGGCGAAGCAGTGGTTTGCCGACAATGCCGATGTCGTGGCATGGACGCCACCACGCGGTGGGCTGCTGGCGCTGATGCGCTACGACCTTGATATTCCATCGACCGACCTGGCCGATCGGCTGGCTGGTGAGTACAGCGTTATGCTCGCGCCGGGGGCGGCGTTCGGCTACGAGCACCACCTGCGCATTGGCATTGGACAGGATCCGGATGTCTTTGCCGAAGGTCTGCGTCGCACTGCCGCTTGCTTTGCCGACCTGCGAGCGCGGGGCGTTGGTCTGCGATCCGGAGAGAAGGGATAGCCGAGATGGCACGAACCGTCGGAATACTGATCTTTCCGGATGTTGAGCTGCTCGACTTCGCCGGGCCGTATGAAGCGTTCACTGCCGCGAACTATGGCGGCAGTGGTGAGACGTGGTTCGACGTCTTCACTGTCGCCGAACAGCCAGGCGAGCTGCGCGCGCGTGCTGGACTCCGCGTGACGCCGGACCATACGTTCGACTCGGCACCACCGATCGACATCCTGGTCGTTCCCGGTGGGCAGGGCACGCGACGCGAGGTGAACAACCCGAAGCTCGTCGAGTGGATCGCTGCGGTCTCCGGCGCGTCCGAGCTGACAACGTCCGTCTGCACCGGCGCGTTTCTGCTAGCCGAAGCCGGTGTGCTCGCCGAGGGCAGTCAGGCGACGACCCATTGGGCCAGCGTCGAGCGGATGCAGACGACCTACCCGAGCGTTGCTGTCCGGCAGGGTGTGCGCTTCGTTGATGACGGCGCAGTCGTGTCGTCGGCTGGTGTGTCGGCCGGGATCGACATGTCGCTCTACGTCATTGAGCGGCTCTGCGGCCGCGACGTCGCCGCTGGCTCCGCGCGCCTGATGGAGTACGAGTACTGGTCGTCGGCTGCGGCGGAGTGATCGCCGGTCGTCAGGGTCGCTCGCTGCCGCGCTGCTGAAGCTGGCGCACGCGGAGCTCGTTCGGCAGCATCAGCGCGAGCGGAATTGCGATCAGGATAATAATCGACTGCGCGCGCATTGCAGTCTGGATGCTAAACATATCCGCGATCGCGCCGGTAACCGGCACGCCGATCGCGCCGGTCACGAAGCCCAGCCCGAGGATCAGCCCCGAGGCGACGCCAGCGCGCCCCTGCATCAGTTGCTGCGCCATGACCAGCAGCAGCGGCGCGGTTGAGGCAGCCAGCAGACCAACCAGCGCGCCAGTCAGGAAGGCGATACCGCCGGTGAATTGGGTGAATAGCAGGATCGCCGGGATCGTCGCGATCAGTGAGACGATGATGAGCGCGCGGCGTCCGTAGCGGTCGGCGAGCGAGCCGGAGCCGAGCGTGCCGAGTGCGCTGGCGAGCGTGATCGTCGTCGCCAGGAAGCCGTAGAACGCTTCCGAGTAGCCCATATCGTCGTACCAGGTGGGGATGAACGCCTGCAGGCTGCTCATCGTCCACGAGCGCGCCATCATGACGAGAATGACAGCGGACAGCGCCAGCCAGGGAATAGGAGGCAGGCCGGTCCGCCCACGCCGTGAGCCGGTGCCTTTGACGGCGATCTGCCGCATCTCCATGAGCAGCCAGACGGCGATCGCTGCGCCCGGCACGATCATCAGCGCGATGCCGTGGATGCCAAACATCGCTAGCAGTGCAACGCCGATGAGCGGTCCGATCGCGAAACCGACTGTACCGCCAGACGCGTAGACGGACATGGCGCTGTTGCGTCGGCGCTCGTCGATAACGGCGTTCGCGTTCAGTGCGCCAAAGGGATGGAACGCGCCGGAGCCCAGCCCGGCCGCGCCGGCTAGCGCGACGATCATCCAGAACTCCGGGACGATGGCGATGGCTGCGAACGTCACGGCAGTCCAGATGAGCGCCAGGCCAGTGAAGCGTGTGCCGTAGCGGTCGGCCAGCCAGCCGAAGAGCGGCTGCGAGATCGAGCCGACGCCGCTATAGGCCAGCGCGACGAGCCCGACCGTCGCCAGGTCCAGGTTGTAGTCGCGCGACAGCAGCGGGAACATGACCGGCAGGAGTCCGGCGTAGAGGTCGATTGTCATGTGGCCGAGGAAGAGCGTGATCAGCGGTCGATTGCGCAGGACGCTTGTTGTTGGCTCGGTTTCCGAAGTTGCGACACTCACCCAGGTTCCTGATCGTAACATCGTCCGCGCCGCCCGCCTGCGACGCCGCCGATGCAGCGTACGCAGGCGAGCCTATGGCGTCAACTGGCTAGAGCGTGTCTCGCGACGTCATCCGTTCCAAGATCACCTGCAGATCGTGTCTGGCTCATGCGTTGCCGACCCTAGCGTCCTCGTGAGGATTGCGGGTAGAAGACGCGCGCCAGATCCAGCAGCGTCTGCACTTCCTGTGCGGTCAGCCCATGACCGCGCAGCGATGTCACCATCGATGAGTACAGATTGAGATAGTGCTGCTGCAGCATGCCGATGTGGCGGCCTTCGGCCCACTCGGCCGAAGCCAGGTAGTAGCTGAGCGTGCTGCACGCAGTTGGCCGCTCGAGCATCTGGCAGGTGAGGTTCGCGAGACTG